>Ga0207896_1000004_pt1 | contig 556787 bp, 511 predicted proteins | sample LinPmetageLP36_FD_184049 | JGI IMG/M metagenome (GOLD analysis project Ga0207896, IMG submission 184049) | Marine viral communities from the Pacific Ocean - LP-36 (SPAdes) | ecosystem: Environmental > Aquatic > Marine > Oceanic | place: Pacific Ocean | collected 2010-06-15 | reverse complement strand
GAGAACGATGCCCCGCATCGTCCGCCGCCTGCGCCAGGCCCAACCCCCACTCCCGCAACCAACATATCACCCCGCCACAGCGCGGGGTTTTTTGTGCCTGCGTCTCGTCGCAAGCCAGGGTTGAACCACAGTGCCAATCAACCATAGCAGGCAGGCAGGAGAGGGCGGACTATTGCCCGCCACCCTCTCCGGCACCGCTGCCAAATCAGTCTCCCGCTCAGCGCGGCAGCAGGCTCCGCCCCATCAGCTCGAGGTCCACGGCGCGGGCGCATTGCCGGCCCTCACGGATCGCCCACACGACCAGGCTCTGGCCACGGCGCATATCACCGCAGGCAAACACACCGGGCTTGCTGGTGGCATAGTCAGTGACATTGGCTGCGACATTGCCGCGCGCATCAAGCTCGACCTCCGCCTGGTCGACCAGCCCCATCTTGCGCGGGCCGACAAAGCCCATCGCCAGCAGGATCAGGTCGGCTTTCAGCGTGAATTCACTGCCGGCAATCTCCTGCATCTGGCCGTCGACCCATTCGATCCGCACGCATTCCAGCCCCTCGACATTGCCGTTGGAGCCGACCACCCGCTTGGTCAGGATCGACCAGTCGCGCTCGCAGCCTTCCAGATGGCTGGATGACGTGCGCAGCTTCAGGGGCCAGTCCGGCCAGGAGAAGGTCTTGTCCTCCTTCGCCGGCGGTTTCGGCATGATTTCAATCTGGGTCACCGATGCCGCGCCCTGCCGGTTGGACGTGCCGACGCAGTCCGAGCCGGTGTCGCCGCCGCCAATGACGATGACATGCTTGCCGGTGGCGGTAAGCGTGCCGCGCGGTGCCGCCCGCATTTCGTCGTCGCCGGCATTGCGCTTGTTCTGCTGGGTCAGGAATTCCATCGCGAGACGGACGCCGGACATTTCATAGCCCGGAATATCCAGCGTGCGCGGCTTTTCCGCGCCACCGGACATCACAACCGCATCATAATTGCTCTGCAGCGATTCCATCGACACTGTGACGCCGACCTCGGCGCTGGTCCGGAATTCGACGCCTTCGGCCTCCATCTGCACCAGACGGCGGTTGATCAGATGCTTTTCCATCTTGAAATCGGGGATGCCATAGCGAAGCAGGCCGCCCATCCGGTCATTTTTTTCAAACAGGGTGACATTGTGCCCGGCGCGCGCCAGCTGCTGCGCGCAGGCCAGGCCAGCCGGACCCGATCCGACCACCGCCACCGACTTGCCGGTCTTTTCTGCGGCAATCTGCGGCGTGATCCAGCCCTCTTCCCAGCCACGGTCGACGATCGCGCATTCGATCGACTTGATGCTGACCGGCGCGTCATCGATATTCAGCGTGCAGCTGGCCTCGCAAGGAGCCGGGCAGATACGCCCGGTAAATTCCGGAAAATTATTGGTCGAGTGCAGCGTCTCCAGTGCGTTTTTCCAGTCGCCTTCATAGACCAGATTGTTCCAGTCCGGGATGATATTGTTCACCGGGCAGCCGTTATGACAATAGGGAATGCCGCAGTCCATGCAGCGCGCTGCCTGGTCCTTGAGCTCCTTTTCCGGCAGCGGAATGGTGAATTCCCGATAATGTTTCAGCCGCTCCTGCGGATCGGCATAGGTCGCTTCTTTGCGATCAATCTCGAGAAAGCCTGTTACTTTACCCACGGTCTACTCCAATTTCTTCGTTCATTCTGCTGCGACAATCATGTCGAGACGCTCGGCTTCGAGCTGTTTCAGCGCTGCGGCATAATCGCGCGGCATCACCTTGACGAACCGGCCCAGCTCCTCATCGAAATTGTCGAGAATGTCGCTGGCACGCCGGCTGCCGGTATAGAGTTTATGCCGCTCCAGCAGGATCCGCAGGCGGGCCGCGTCATGATAGAGCATGTCACCCATGCCAAAATCATGGACATCGACCGGCAGTTGCTGCGGCATCGCGCTGTCTTCGCTGTCGTCCGCATCGGCGCTGATCGTCTCCACATCCACCATTGCCATATTGCAGCGCTGGCGGAACAGGCCGTCCTCGTCATAGACATAGGCCACACCGCCCGACATGCCGGCCGCGAAATTGCGCCCGGTCTTGCCGAGGACGGCGACAACACCGCCGGTCATATATTCGCAGCCATGGTCGCCGGTGCCCTCGACCACCGCCACCGCACCGCTGTTGCGGACGGCAAAGCGCTCTCCGGCGACGCCGTTGAAATAGGCTTCACCGGCCACCGCGCCGTAGAGGACCGTATTGCCGACGATGATATTCTCGGTCGGATTGCGGTCAACATGGGCCGGCTGCTTGACCACCACGCGGCCGCCGGACAGACCCTTGCCGACATAGTCATTGGCATCTCCGGTCAGCTCCGCGCTGATCCCGTGCGCCAGAAATGCACCAAAGCTCTGGCCGGCAACGCCGTCAAAAACCAGCTGGATGGTGTTGGCGGGGAGGCCTTCGTGACCATGGATTTTCGCCACCTCGCCCGACAGCATCGCGCCGACGGTGCGGTTGACGTTCTTCACCTTGCGTTCGATCTTGACCGTCTGGCCTTGCTCCAGCGCCGGCGCTGCTGCCACGATCAGCTCCCTGTCGAGCGCGGCATCCAGCCCATGATCCTGCGTCATCGTCTGGAACAATGTCTCGCCTTCCGGCAGCACGACATTGTGCAGCAGCCGGGACAGGTCGACCCCTTCCGCCTTCCAGTGGCGCAGCGCCTTATTCATATTGATCCGGTCGACCCGACCGACCATTTCCTCGATCGTCCGGAAGCCCATTTCGGCCATGATCTGGCGCAGTTCCTCGGCGACGAAGAAGAAATAGTTGATCACATATTCCGGCTGCCCGGTGAATTTCTTGCGCAATTCCGGGTTCTGTGTGGCCACGCCGACAGGGCAGGTATTGAGATGGCATTTGCGCATCATGATGCAGCCGGCGGCGATCAGCGGCGCGGTGGCAAAGCCGAATTCGTCGGCTCCCAGCAGCGCGCCAATCGCGACATCGCGGCCCGTGCGCAGGCCGCCATCGACCTGTACGGATATTCTGGAGCGGAGGCCGTTGAGCAGCAGCGTCTGCTGCGTCTCGGCCAGTCCGATTTCCCATGGTGAACCCGCATGGGTCAATGAGGTGAGGGGAGAGGCCCCGGTGCCTCCGTCATAGCCGGAAATGGTCAGATGATCGGCCCGCGCCTTGGAGACGCCCGCGGCAACCGTGCCGACGCCCACTTCGGACACCAGCTTCACCGAAATCCGCGCCTTGGTATTCACATTCTTCAGATCATGGATCAGCTGCGCCAGATCCTCGATCGAATAGATATCGTGATGCGGGGGCGGTGAAATCAGGCCGACGCCCGGCGTCGAGTGGCGCACCTTGCCGATATTCTTGTCGACCTTGCTGCCGGGCAACTGCCCGCCTTCGCCAGGCTTGGCACCCTGCGCCATCTTGATCTGGATATCGTCGGCATTGACCAGATATTCGGCGGTCACGCCAAAGCGGCCGCTGGCCACCTGCTTGATCGCCGAGCGCATCGAATCGCCATTGGCCATCGGAACGAAACGGTCCGCTTCTTCGCCACCTTCGCCGGTATTGGACTTTCCGCCGATCCGGTTCATCGCGATTGCCAGAGTGGTATGCGCTTCGCGGCTGATCGAGCCAAAGCTCATCGCGCCGGTGGCAAAACGCTTCACGATTTCGCTCGCGGGTTCGACCTCGTCGATATCGAGCGGTTCAGGTGCCTTGGTCAGCTCCATCAGCCCGCGGATGGTCAGCAGGCGCTCGCTCTGTTCGTTGATCGACCGGGCAAATTCCGCGTAATTTTTTGGATCATTGCCGCGCACTGCATGCTGCAGATTGGCGACATTGACCGGTGTCCAGGCATGTTCCTCGCCGCGCAGCCGGTAGCCATAGATACCGCCGGCATCGAGCATGTTGCGATAGATCGGATTGTTGCCATAGGCTTCGCTGTGCCGGTCGACGGTTTCCTTGGCGATCTCGTCGAGGCCTGCGCCCTCGATCATCGTCGCCGTCCCGGTGAAATATTGTTCGATAAAGTCGGTCGAGAGACCCACCGCGTCGAAAATTTGCGCGCCGCAATAGCTCTGATAGGTTGAAATGCCCATTTTCGACATGACCTTCAAAATGCCCTTGCCGATCGCCTTGATATAATTTTGCTCGACCTGCTCGGCGCTCAGCGGCAGTTCGCGGCGTACGCGGATTTCCTCCAATGTCTCGAAGGCGAGATAGGGGTTCACCGCCTCTGCGCCATAGCCTGCCAGCACGCAGAAATGATGCACTTCGCGCGCTTCGCCCGTCTCGACGACCAGGCCGGTCTGCATCCTCAGACCCTGCCGGACCAGATGATGGTGGACGGCGGCGGTCGCCAGCAGCGACGGCATCGCGATCCGGTGCGGTCCCTTGGCGCGATCGGAGAGGATCAGGATATTGCGGTCCGCCAGTACCGCTTCGGTGGCCGCCCAGCACATTTCCTTGATCGCCATTTTCAGGCCGGCGGCACCGCTTGCTGCGTCCCAGGTAATGTCGATGGTTTCGGTGCGAAACGCGCCGTCGAGTGCCTCCTCGACCGAACGGATTTTCAGCAGGTCGGAATTGGTCAGCACTGGCTGATCGACTTCAAGCCGCTTGTGCGTGCCAGCGTCATGGCCAAGCAGATTGGGCCTCGGACCGATCATCGACACCAGCGACATCACCAGTTCCTCGCGGATCGGATCGATCGGCGGGTTGGTGACCTGGGCAAAATTCTGCTTGAAATAATCGTAGAGCAGCCGCGGTTTCCCCGACAGCACAGCGATTGGGGTATCGGTGCCCATCGATCCAATCGGATCCTGGCCCTCGCTGGCCATAGGCTCAAGGAATTTGGCGACATCTTCCTGGGTAAAGCCGAACGCCTGCTGACGATCCAGCAGCGACGCCGGGCTCTCGTTTTCGTTCGCATCTGGCGCATCGATATCGTCCAGATCCGCGAGATCCAGATCCTTCAGGTTATATTGCGTCGATTCCAGCCATTTCGCATAGGGCTTGGCTTTCGCGAGATCGGCCTTGATCTCTTCATCCTCGATGATCCGGCCCTGCTCCATGTCGATCAGCAGCATCTTGCCGGGCTGCAACCGCCATTTGCGGATGATATTGTCTTCCTTGACCGGCAACACGCCGGATTCCGACGCCATGATCACATGGCCGTCATCGGTCACGCAGAAGCGGGCAGGGCGCAGACCGTTACGGTCGAGCGTTGCCCCCACCTGGCGGCCATCGGTAAAGGCGACCGCTGCCGGGCCGTCCCACGGCTCCATCAGCGCCGCGTGATATTCGTAAAAGGCCCTGCGGTCGGCATCCATCAGCGGATCGCCGGCCCAGGCTTCCGGAATCAGCATCATCACCGCGTGCGGCAGTGAATAGCCGCCGGCAATCAGCAGCTCGAGCGCATTGTCGAGGCAGGCGGTGTCGGACTGGCCGTGCGGGATTAGCGGCCACATCTTGTCGAGATCAGCACCGAGCAGATCGGATTCCATCGTCCGACGCCGGGCGTTCATCCAGTTGACATTACCGCGTACGGTATTGATCTCGCCATTATGCGCGATGAACCGATAGGGATGCGCCAGTTTCCACGAGGGGAAAGTGTTGGTTGAGAAACGCTGGTGGACCAGAGCCACGGCGGAGGTGGTGAGGGGGTTGTTCAGATCCTTGTAAAAGGATCCCACCTGGTCGGCGAGCAAAAGGCCCTTGTAGACAATCGTCCGGGTCGAAAACGAGGGCATGTAGAATTCAGACAGGCCGGGCATTTCCTTTTTCTCTGCAATTCCGTCGAGCGGGTTGTGGACCTGCTTGCGGATCGCCAGAATCTTGCGTTCGAACGCATCCTGGTCGGCCAGATTCTCGCCCTTGCCGATGATCGCCTGGCGAATCAGCGGCATCTGCTCCAGAACAGCCTTCCCGATGCCAGTGGTGTCGACCGGCACGTCTCGCCAGCCGATCATGTCCTGGCCTTCCTTGGCGATGAATCGCTCGAAATGGGCCGTCGCAAATTCGGCTTCCGCCGGATCGGACGGGAGGAAGCACATCGCCACCGCATAGTCGCCGGCTGCGGGCAGGACCAGATTTTCGGAATCCGCCCAGTCCCGCAGCAAAGCGTCGGGAATCTGCAATAATATACCAGCGCCATCGCCCAGCAGCGGGTCCGCCCCGACCGCGCCGCGGTGGTCGATATTGACCAGAATTTCCAGGCCGCGCTTGACCGTCAGATGCGATTGCTCGCCCTTGATATTCGCGACAAAACCAACGCCGCATGCGTCATGTTCATTGCGTGAATCGTACAGGCCTTGGCTTGGCGGGAAACTCATATTCCGTCCTTATTTTTCGATCGAATTTTTGTAATTTAAATGCTCCTAGATGGGTTTTTACGTATTTTGAAGACAAGATTTATTCATACCGCAAAAGAAACATTGCGCGTTCATCGAGAGGCATTTCACATGACCGTGTGAGTTTGGAGAAATGGGAGGCGATTTCACTGCCACCCCATCGCCAGACCCGGATTACGGACGCTTCCTATAGACCGATGGAGACCGGATCAATATTGCCCCATTTGTTAGTTTGGGGCATGGACTTTTCCGCCGGATCCATATCGGCCAGCGGCAGGACCATGAATGTGAACATTATTTTGCCGACCTTCCGGTTTTTGCAGGAAAACGCGCAAGCAAAACGGAAAACCGTTCTGATCACGCTGGTCGCGGTCACCGGTGCATCGACGCGCAATCCGGGCGCGCATATGGCCGTGGCAGAGGATGGATCATCGACGGGCTCCTTTTCCGGCGGCTGCATCGAAGCTGCGGTGGTGGCCGAGGCGCTGGATGTGATCCGCAGTGGCCAGCCGCGCGAGATAAGGTTCGGAGCCGGCTCGCCCTATCTCGACATTCGCCTGCCATGCGGCGGCGGCATTGACCTGCTGTTCACTCCGCTTTCCGAGCCTGCGGTCATTGCCGATATTTTTCAGCGGGTCGAGAGGCGCGAACCCCTGACGATCACACTCGACAGCGAAAGCGATGATATCCGCTGCACAGCGCATGGCAGAGCGCAGGGAGGGGTAGAACGATCAGGCTCGCAGATTCGGGTTGATCATATTCCAGCCGCCAAGCTGAACATATTGGGACACGGTCCTTCGGTTGAAAGCCTCGTCGGACTGGCCGCCAGCTACGGGATAGATTGTGCTGTGCTGTCACCCGACCCGGCGGTGATTGCCGCGGTTCGCGAACGGGCGATGGCCGCCGATCTGCTGAAGACCCCGCTAGCGACCCCGCGCTTCGATCCCGATCCCTGGACGGCCTGCATTTTCTATTTTCATGATCATGACTGGGAAGCGGCCCTGATGCAGCAGGCCCTGTCCTCTCCGGCTTTCTATGTCGGTGCCATGGGCAGTCGCCACACCCATGCAAAGCGACTGCAATATCTGGCCAATATCGGTGTTTCTGCGGAATTATCCGCCCGGATGATTGCTCCGATCGGGCTGATCCCGTCGACCCGCGATCCGGCGACTCTCGCCCTTTCGACCCTGGCCCAGGTCGTGGAAAGCTATCACCGGCATTTCGGTTTCAAGGCCTAGGCTCTGTCGAGCGGCGCCGCAAAATCTTCCTTGTTCCTTCCGGAAGGAAACTGGCATAGACAGTTGATATCAGTTGATATCAGTTGATATCAGTCAGTTTCGATTTCGGGGAATATCATGAAATATAGTCTTGCTACGGTTCTTGCTACGGTTCTTTTTTCGGGAGCGGCCTTCGCTCAGGACAAGTCTGAAGAAAGCAAATGGGACGTCAACGCGCCAACCGGCGCGACGGTCAAGCAGGTGCCGATCAGCGTCGACGAGGGCAGCTGGATCGATGTCGACGTGAGCCCCGATGGTGGCAGCATCACCTTCTCCTTGCTCGGCGACATTTACACGATGCCGATATCCGGCGGAACCCCGACCCGGATCGCCGAGGGCATGGCGTGGGAAGTGCAGCCGCGCTTTTCCCCCGATGGAAAGCGTATTGCCTTTACCTCGGATCGCGGTGGCGGCGACAATATCTGGATCATGAACCGTGACGGCAGCGACAAGAAGCAGGTGACCAAGGAAGAATTCCGCCTGCTCAACCAGCCCAGCTGGAGCCCCGATGGCCGCTATGTCGTGGCCAAGAAACATTTCACCACCGGCCGTTCGCTCGGCACCGGCGAAATCTGGATCTATCATGTCTCCGGCGGCGGCGGGGTGCAGCTGGTCAAGAAGCCCAGCGAAAAGCACCAGAAGGAACTCGGCGAGCCGATCTATGCACCTGACGGCAAGTCGGTCTATTTCACCAGGAACATCACTCCCGGCGCGACCTTCATCTACGCTCAGGACAGCAACAGCGATCTGTTCAATATCGAAAAATATGACCTTGAAACCGGCGAGACCAGCACCGCTGTGTCCGGTCTCGGCGGCTCCGTGCGCCCCAGTCCCTCGCCCGATGGCAAGAAAATCGCCTTCGTCCGCCGCGAGATGACCCAGTCGAAGCTCTATGTGAAGGATCTGGAATCCGGGATTGAACGCAAGATTTATGACGATCTCGACCAGGATGTGCAGGAAACCTGGGCAGTGACCGGCGTCTATCCCAATATGGATTGGACCCCCGACAGCCGCGAGATTATTTTCTGGGCTGGCGGCAAGATCCGCCGGGTCGCCGCCGATGGCAGCAGTTCCTCCGTGATCCCGTTCCGGGTCAGCGACACGCGCGGCGTTTCCAATGCCCCGCACCCGCAAATCCCGGTCGCACCGGACAGCTTCACCACCAAGATGCCGCGCTTCGCCACGGTCTCTCCTGATGGTCGGACAGTGGTCTTCGAAAGCCTCGGGAAACTCTACACGAAGCCGATGGCCAGTGGCACGGCCAAGCGGCTGACCAGCGGATCGGAACTGGAACTCTTCCCCTCCTGGTCGCGCGATGGCCGGACGATTGTCTATGTCGGCTGGACCGATACGGGGCTGGGCGAGATCAGGACGGTTTCGGCAGGCGGCGGATCACCACGCACCGTCACCAACCGCGCCGGCCATTATGCGCGCCCGCATTTTTCTCCCGACGGCAAGACCATCGTCTTCGAGATGAAGGAAGGCGGTTATCTGACTTCGCCCAACTGGTCGGCTGATGAAGGCGTTTATCGCGTCTCCGCTGCCGGCGGCGCGCCGGTCCGCGTCATGAAAGGCGCTGCCGAACCGCAATATGCCGCGACCAGCGACCGGATTTTCATGCTCGACAGCGCCGATGACCAGCGCGAGCTGATCAGCACCGATATCAACGGCGAGGCGAAGCGCGTCCACGCCAAGGGCGAACTGACCAATGACTATATCATCTCGCCCGATGGTCTGAACGTCGCCTTCCGGCAGAGCTACGAAGCCTATGTCATGCCGCTGATGCCCGGCACGCAGGCGGTCGAGGTCAGTCCGTCCAGCAAGTCGCTGCCGGTCACAAGAGTCAGCGCCAATGGCGCGGATTATATGAACTGGTCGAATGACGGGCAGGCGCTGCACTGGAGCATCGGTCCGGTCGTCTATACCGCCCAGACCAATGCCCTGTTCCCCAATGCGCCCGTCGCAAAGGACGCGCCGAAATATCAGCCGCCGACCAGCGGCGTCTCGCTCGAGCGGACGATTGCGGCGGAAAAACCGTCCGGCACCGTAGCGCTGACCGGCGCCCGGATCGTCACCATGGCGGGTGAGGACGGCGGCATCATCGACAATGGCGTGATCGTCATCCGGGACAACCGGATCCTCGCGGTCGGTCCTGCCGGACAGGTCAGCGTTCCTGCCGGCACGAAGACCGTGGATGCCACTGGCAAGACCATCATTCCGGGCCTGATCGACGCCCATGCCCATGGTCCGCAGGGCACGGACGAACTGGTGCCGCAGCAGAACTGGTCGCTGATCCAGAATCTGGCGCTGGGCACGACCACGATCCACGATCCCTCCAGCCGCGCCAGCGAGATTTTCGTTGCCGGCGAGATGCAGCGCGCCGGATTGATTCTCGGCCCCCGCATCTTCTCGACCGGCGAGATCGTTTATGGTGCGAAAGCGGCGGACGTCTATGCCGAGATCAACAATCTCGACGACGCGCTCGCCCATGTTCGCCGCCTCAAGGCGCAAGGTGGCCACAGCGTCAAGAATTACAACCAACCACGCCGCGAACAGCGCCAGCAGGTGGTCGCGGCCGCGCGGCAGGAAAATATGCTGGTGGTGGCCGAAGGCGGTTCGCTGTTCGGCATGGACATGGCGCTGATCGCCGACGGCAATTCCACGCTCGAGCATAATATCCCGCTGGAGATTTTCTACGACGATGTCGTGCAGATGTTTTCGCAGTCCGATACCAATTACACGCCGACGCTGGTGGTCAGCTACGGCGGGCTCGCCGGTGACCCCTATTGGCGGCAGGCCACCAATGTCTGGGAAAATCCGCTGATGGTGCATACGCCCCCGGCCCTGTTGGCGGCCGATACCGCTCGCCGGGTCACCGCGCCGGAAAGCAATTTCGTCGATGACGACAACGCCCGCGAAGCCAAAAAACTGGCCGATGCCGGCGTCAAGGTCTCGATCGGTGCGCACGGCCAGCAGGCCGGAATCGGCAGTCACTGGGAACTCTGGTCCTTTGTCCGCGGCGGCATGACCCCGCTTGAGGCGCTGTCGGCAGGAACCATCACTTCTGCCCGCTCGCTTGGTATGGACGCCGAGATCGGTTCTCTGGAAGTGGGCAAGCTCGCCGACCTGCTGGTGCTGAACGCCGACCCGACGGTCGACATCCGCAACAGCGACAAGATCGACCGGGTGATGCTCAACGGCCGGCTGTACGATCCGCTGACCATGAACGAGCTGGTGACAGGAGACCGCAAGCGCGCAGCGTACTGGTGGGAGTGAGGCACCACACCTTGTCGAGCCTGTCTTATTTTCGGGCCACCGTGCACCGGTGGCCCGGATGATTCTGGTCTAGAGCACGGCCAGGGCGAGGGTGATCGCCCCCAGACCGACGGATAGCAGGATTCGCAGGCTGAGCATCCAGTCGGGCATGATCCCCAGCCGGTTCAACCGCACATCGACCCATAGTGCTGCAATCAGGGCGATGCCGAGCAGGCCGAGTGACGGTCCGGGCCAGGTCATGCCAATCATCCAGGGGATAGCGCTGACAAAGGCAAGCAGGCTGGGCACGACTGCGACGCCATAGACCCATTGCGGTGCGCCCGGGCTGGCAACCGCCAGGCCCCACCAGAAACCGCCGAGAAAGCTGAAGATCAGGGCGGCGTAAAAATATGCCGCGCTCAGCGCCATATAGCGCGTGCCGTCATCAAAGACCGCCACCAGGCAGATCAGCGGCGGCAGCAGACCGGCAAATCCGAGAAGACGGGCGGAGAAGAAAAGATTATTTTGCACGGGCCATCCTGTCGGGGGTTGCGATCCTCTGCCGATGATGTGCTTCATATCGACGGGATATTCAATTGCTGTATTTCCGCCCGAAGCATTGATTTGCCTGATTGGGGCACGGGCCGGCGGGATTCCTGTCCTAGAGCCCGGCCAGACCCTCGGCCCGCGATATAACCGGTCGGTAATGCAGCTCGGACCAGGCCTTGTTGCCGTTCAGCGTGCAATCGCGCGACATCACCATCGCTGCATGGGCGGTCAGCGGGGGATGGCCGCTCAGGTTGAAGGTGCGCCATATTGCTTCCATGGTGCGCCCGAGACCATCCCCCAGCCACCCGGGAATGGATGTTTCCGGCAGTTTCAGACTGCGCGATTGTGCCATCGCACTGATCATGTCCTTCATCCGGATTGTGCCGTCATCGACAATGAAATAGGCGGCACCGCCGGCGCCTTCGGTCAGGGCCATCTCGATCGCATGGACCAGATTTGCGATATGGGTGGTCGAGGTCATCGCCCGACCCTGGTTGATCCACGTCCATTTCCCGCTTTTAGCCATCGCTTCAATCATCGGCAGCAGGTTTGTGTCCCCGGGCCCCCAGACGAAGCGCGGGCGCAGCACGAGGGTGGTAAAGCCGTCCCGGTCCGCATCGCGCACCAGCTGCTCCGCCTGCGCTTTGGTCGCACAATAGGGATAGGGCGAATCCGGCGCCAGCCGAACGCTTTCATCGGCATTGTGCAGATGCTGCCCGTGGCAGATCGCCGCCTCGGTACCAATGTGGATGAATCGCGAGACGCCGGCAGCAACCGCCCGGTCCAGCATGGTGCGTGTGCCCCGCACATTTATCTGGTGCCAGGCATCTTTCGGACCCCAGGCCTCGACAAAGGCGGCGCAATGCAGGACGGTCTCGCAATCGCCGATATCGTCCGTCGTGACCGTCTCCAGGTCACAGCGGACCGGCTCGGCCCCCAGCGACCGGATCCGGCGATCAGACCGGTCAGACCGCGACATCGCCCGCAGCTCATGTCCGTCCGCCACCAGCGCGCGCGTCGCTGCGCCACCGACAAAGCCCGATGCCCCGGTGACGAATATCCGCATGGCAAGCTCTCCTCGCAATTATTTTATTGTGCCAGCTATAAGACCATCAGCGACGGTTCTTGGCAACAGTCGATGCTGCCCCACGGCCCGGATTGATCAGAGTGAAACAGGCGGATCGACAGCGCGAAGGGGCTTTCTTCTGTCCCGACATCTCTCCGCAGACCGTATGGGCATAAACTCTGCCCTCAAAACTCCTGAATTGGATGAACCCCAGTTTAACAGACCGGCGATTTTGCTGAACCGTCAATGAATGCCGCGTTCAGAAACTCGGTTCGTCTCGATTTTCCAGTCATACTGCCTCTGTGTCGAGAGTCGGTTCCCTTTTGCCAGCGTTGATTGCTTGTCACATTAGGAGAAATGCAATGACCAATAGCAAAAATGCACGCCAAGCTGCGGGTTTTCCGGATAAGGCCGCTGGCCGCCTCTCGATGATAAGCATTCTGGCGATTTCGGCCGGACTAGCCGCTGCACCCGCCCAGGCTCAGACCGTGATCGAACCATCGGACATGCCAATGCAATCCCCCGTAGCATCGCCCGAACCGGTGCAACAGCCAGTTCCGGTAACCGTCACGCCGTCGAACGGGGCCGAGACCACGCCGATGGTCTCTCCCGACCGTGCCGACGCGCTCGCCACTGATGGCGGATTCGATGCCGCGACCGTAGCCCCCGAAGCGTTGGCGCAGATCGAAGCCGAGAAACAGGCGCGCAAGGCTGCGGCAGAAAAAGCAGAACAATCAGCGGCAGCCGTCAGGACAGCAGCTGCAGAGCGTTCCGCTGCTCTTGCCCGCAACAGCAGCGCGCCAGCCACTGTTGCGCCCACCCCTGACATGACGGCAGCGCCTGCAGCCTCAATGCTGGCCACTGCGGACCCGGCACCCGTGACCGCCTCTGACACGGCTCCTGCAGGGATTGAGCCAGCACCAGTGACGACCGACCCCGCCGTCGCGGCCGGTGATTTGCCCGCTGATAGCGAGTGGACTCTGCTCGCTGCTCTGGCGGGTCTGCTGGGTCTGGGCGGTATGGGGGCCTTTGTCGCCAGCCGTCGCCGCAAGAGGAAGGTACAGGCTACTGCCCCCGAATATGCTGCACAAAGAAGCGAGCGGGAAACCGCGGCGGTCGCTGCGGCCACGATGCCCGAACTGCGCCGCGATCCGGTGGAAACTGCGGCTGGCTCCGGCGCCCAGTCCACCACCGCAGCTATAGATTTCAAAGGTTTTGTCGCTGGCCAGCCATCCTTTGAGGAACCGCGCAGCAGGGCCGACCATAATATCCCACTCGGCCAGCGCCGTGTTGCCGCCGCGCCGCGTCCCTATCTCAGTGAAGTGGACTTAGCGCGCAGTCCCGGCTATTTCACCACCCATGTCGACGCCATACCGACGCCGCAAAATCCGTTTCTCACGCGGCAGAGACGCCTGAAGAGAGCTCGGCATCTCGACGCCCGGCTGGCCGAGATGAAGGAAAGCCAGGCAATGCGTCCCGACCGGATATCAGGCCCCACGCTGGGCGCCCGGTCGCCGGAGCCAGTGTTTAGCTAGATTCGTTTCTGATAACCAAAAGAAGGGTGGCCCGTTAAAACAGGTCACCCTTCTTTCTGGAACTTCGATTGTACCGAGGACGCGCAAGCGGCGTCGGTAGGACTTGACATGTATGAACCCGACATGGTTTGCCGGACTAGTGTTCAGTTACTGGACTTAACTTACAGCAGTGGTCCGCAGATACGGCCGATGCTCCGTCCATCCTTGTGGGAAAAGATCCTTTGCCTCTTCGTTGCTGATTGACGGCGGAATGATGACTTCCTTGCCAATCTGCCAGTCCGCAGGCGTGGCAATGCGCTTGCTGTCGCTCAATTGCAGGGCATCGATGACGCGCAAAATCTCATCGAAATTTCGTCCAACGCTCATCGGATAGGTCATGGTCAGGCGAATTTTCTTGTCTGGGTCAATGATGAACACGGACCGGACCGCAGCGGTCTCGCTTTCGTCGGGGTGGATCATGTCATACATCTTGGCAATTGCCAGATCTGCATCGGCTATGATCGGAAATGTAAGATTGGTATGCTGCGTTTCGTTTACATCTTTGATCCATTTGCGATGTTCATCGGCAGTGTCGGTCGACAGACCGATTGGTTTGGTCTTCCGTTTGGCAAATTCGTCAGCGAGCTGAGCGGTGCGTCCCATTTCTGTGGTGCAGACCGGAGTAAAATCGGCCGGGTGGCTGAAAAAGAATACCCAATTGTCCCCAGCCCATTGGTGCAGGCTGATTTCTCCATTCTGGGTGTCCACGGTGAAGTCGGGGGCGGTATCTCCAATATGTAGAGTCATGGTCTTTCCTTTCTGTTGTTCTGCCGATCTTACTCTACCATTGCTCTCCAATCCAATTCAATTACTCATTTACAATAATTATAATATTGAATTAGTGGCGTGGGTATCTGAGCGTCGACAATCGCTCTTTCCTACAACAGTCCGATTGCTTATTATAGCGGATGCTCCGCATCTATTGCGCGGCCTGCTCTTTGACAATCTGGATAAGCGGAACACCCTGCCGCTCGCCCACATGGATCAAGCAGGCTGGATTACGCGGCGATTTCAAAGATTACACTAGGTGCCAGGTAATTGTCCAACAAAGGCAGGAAATCTGCGGCTTTGGGGCAAAGGTTACAGAAAACAAAAACAGACCTTTCTGTAAAGTTTTCTGCGGGCCACAAAAATGGTCAGGCTCGCACAAAGCCACGAAGGTTTAAAGAAGGCATCCAATCGCTTTGCACCTTCGTGTCTTCGTGCAAGTCCAAAAAAGGACCCGATCAAAATGACCGCGACAATATGCGCTCAGCCACCAAAACAGGCTGTCCTACACCCGACCCCATGATCTAAACTCCGGCCATGACGACGAGTCTTGCCCGACCAGCGGCCTTCGCTGCACGCCTTCTATTTCCGATAATCCAGCGGCGGATCGCGATCGCCCAGCAGCGACTTGTACTGATAATCCGGTCCCCGCGCCTTGTCGAATGCGGCCTTGGCTTCGGCCCGCAGCTCCGGGTTGGTATAGAGTTCAATCGCCGCCAGGGTCAGCGTCTTGGCCGCGACCTGGACGCCCTTGAAGCCGATCGACATGCCACTGGCCGCCGACGACTGCCAGCTGTGCGCCGAGGTGCCGGGCACCCAGGTCGCGGTGCGCAGGCCGACGGTTGGCGTGGCGTAGGAAACATCTCCAACGTCGGTCGAGCCGTAGCCCAGCGTCACATCATAAGGCTGAACCTTTTCCTGGCTGCCCAGCTTCAGCCCGGGCTTTTCGAAGCTGGCATAAATCTGCTCGGCAAATTTCTGCTCCTCGGGCGTATAGGTGATACCGCCCACCTGCCGCAATTTGGCATCCATCATCTTGGCCAGCGGTTCGTTGACCAGCAGCGGGTTGTTGCCGTGGATCACTTCCCAGTCGACCTTGGTGCCGGTGCCCATCGCCGCGCCGCGCGCCGCTTCTTCAAGCCGGGTCCAGATCGCATCGACCTCGGCCGGATCGGGGTGGCGGACATAATAGAAGACCTCGGCAAAATCGGGCACTACATTGGGAGCGGTGCCGCCCTCGGTAATCACATAGTGAATACGCGATTCCTGCGGGACATGCTCGCGCATCATGTTGACCATCATGTCGAATGCCTCGACTCCGTCGAGCGCGGAGCGGGCCTTTTCCGGTGCGCCGGCGGCATGGGCGGAGACGCCGCGAAAGCGGAACTTGGCCGAGCGGTTGGCGAGGGTAGTGCGGGCCGCTGCCGAATTCTCGTCATCGGCGTGCCAGTGCAGCGCGATATCGACATCGTCGAACAGCCCTGCGCGGACCATATAGACCTTGCCGCTGCCGCCTTCCTCGGCCGGCGTGCCATAGAGGCGGACGCGGCCGGGAGTGCCGGTTTTTTCCAGCCATTTGCTGATCGCGATGGCCGCCTCGACCGATCCGGCACCGAACAGGTTATGACCACAGGCATGGGCAGCGGTCTTTCCGTCGATTGCGGAGCGGGTGGCGACCGCATCCTGGTTGATTCCCGGCAGCGCATCATATTCCGCGAGGATAGCGATTACCGGGCCGCCCTTACCATATTCGGCGGTAAAGGCGGTCGGGATGTCGGCGACTCCGGAGATGATTGTAAATCCGTTGGCCTTGAGCGACTGTTTCAGAAGATCGCTGGACTTCTCCTCCTGATAGCCTACTTCCGCCCATTCCCACAATTGTCGCGCGGTTTTTGCCGTTTCATCGGCGCGGGCATCGATCAGCGCCGAGATTTCGGCCATCGTGTCGTTCTGCTGGGCCTGCGCGGCCACCGGGACGGAGGCAAGGGCAAATATCAGGGCGTATCGGATCATGGAAACCTCATTTCACTAGCGAATTTGTTAGATGATTGCACAACCCGGTTCGAGGGGCAACGTCCTTCTGGCTCCTCCTTTTGCGCCTCTTTTTCGGTCAATTGCAAAAAAGCAACTCGCAGGTGCAACATTTCATATTGCAACCTATTGCGGCGCGCGCATAGTTGGTTCACAATTTTTCAAGCCAATGGAGTCAAGCCATGCGTAAACTATCCTCCCTGATCCTTGCCGCCACGGCGCTTTCGTTCACCGCATCTGCCGCATCGGCTGCAGAGGTCGAACGGAACGACCGTCTCTATGATGCAACCGGCTCGAGCGTCGCAAAAGTGAACCGCGTTACCGAAACCGGTGATGTTCTGGTCATCTACAAGGGCAAAGTTCGGCGGATCGACGCTTCGACCCTGTCGGAAAATGAAGGCAAGCTGATGACCAGCCTGACCAAGACGGAAATCCGTCGCCTCGACTAGGCCTGAGGCCACCCGAAAGCGCGGTGATCCTCACTGCAACCAGAAGCCGGTGCCTGCTTGTCAGGTACCGGCTTTTTTGATCGCTGCTGCGGCCGCCAGATCGGCCGGCCGGTTGATGTTCATGAACAGCCGTTCATCGGGCCAGGTCACCGTCACCGCGCCGCATTGCCGGACCAGCCAGTGCAGCGACGGCGCCCGCTCGCCCTGGTCGTGGGTGCCCCGGACAGCGTTGACAACGGCGCAGCGCCAATAGGCAAAGGTCGGGTGGATCCGCTGGCCATCCTCTGCCACGGCGCAGTCGCCGCTGACCGAGAGCCGCTCAATCAGGTCGGGCGGTGCAAAGGGTGCATCCACGGGCACCGTCACAAAGTCGTCGATCCCCATCTTCTGCAACCGGTCCGTCAGGGAGAAGATCGCGCCCACCGGGCCGTCCGGTGCCTGCGGGTCGTCCGGGATGGTCGCCAGTCCGGTGGCATAGTCTTCCCGGGCCGACAGCATTATCCGCTCCGCCTTGCCGGCCATCCTGCGGATCAGGATGTCGATCAGCCGCTCCCCGTCCAGTCGGATCACGGCCTTGTCGGCGCCCATGCGGGTGGACAAACCACCCGCGAGGATCACCAGGCAAGCTGTGGGGTTGGCGCTCATGTGATCGGACTGGTGTGCGGCATAGCCGCAATCTGTACTCAGCTGCCCACTCTGTCCAGCAATTCCCCGATCAGGTCGGTGGGTCCTGTGTCGGCTGGACGCTCTTCTGCGGCATAGTGTGCCAGCTCTGCCTCCAGTCGCCGGTCAAACAGCTTGCGATTGGGCTGCCGGGTGCTGCCCTCCGGCGTTGCGGAGACCCAATGCCGGCCAGCATCTTTCGCAGAACGCTGGGGATAGATAAACCCGTTGACCGGAAAGGCGGTGGTGCCCAGCTTGCCGATCGGGGCGTACCAGATACGTACAAGACTCCAGTCATTATGCTCCGAAACATCCCTTGCCATCACCTTGCGCTCGATCTGGCCGCGGCGACCGTTGATCGGTGACCAGTTGGCATGGCTGATCAGGATCGTGCGAGAATCGACAATTTCGTGCACCACCGCCACATGGCCAAGCTGCATCGCGCCATAACTGGGCAACGACAGCACCGCGCCTTCGACGGGAGCTGTACCGCGCTGATATATGCCGGCGGCCTGATCCCACCAGCTATGGGCATCGCCATAGATTTGAATGCCGCTCAACTCCCTGGCAAAAGGCACGCACTGCAGATAGTCTTCCGCCCTGGCCGGCGGGGCCAGGAGGATGGCTTGAAGCACCAGCAGGATCGGAATGATCGCGTTGCGGAGAGATGCCGCCAAGGCGTTGAGGGTCGTAGGGTACATGCCCAAGGCCTAGCCGTATCGCGGAAAGGCAAAGCTAATGGGTATGATGAATCACTTGGTAACCATGATTGCGCCAGTCTGCGCTATCTTGGCGTAACCGTCCCGTCCGACACTTCGAAATGCAGCGCATTTTGCGGAATGTCCACGAACAAATCCGGTTCCGTTCCCGTCAGCCAGACCTGGCCACCGCGCGTCGCCAGCTTGTCGAAAAGCGCTGCCCGGCGCTGCGGATCAAGATGCGCCGCAACCTCGTCCAGAAGCAGGATGGGTCGGCCGGTGCGCCGCTCGGCGATCAGGTCTGCATGCGCCAGAATGATCGAAAAGAGCAATGCTTTTTGCTCGCCGGTGGAGCATTTTTCGGCTGGCTGTCGCTTGGCGGCATGAAACACCTTGAGGTCGGTTCGATGGGGACCGCGTGTGGTTCGTCCGGCTGCCCGGTCTGCGGAACGAGACTCCCGCAGCATCTGATGGAGCTGTTCCTCGATGTGTAATTGATCATCCGCTAGATGCAAGTGGGGTGTCGCGAAGATGCTGCCGTCTGACTGTTGCAACCCTTCATTGAGGGCGACCACGGCCCGGCTGCGCGCCTCCGCAACCAACGATCCGAAACGCGCCAGTTGCACGTCGAGGCCGTCCATCCAGTCCCGGTCGGCCTGATATCCATCGGCAAGAAGCCGATTCCGTTCGCGCCTGGCGGCCTCATAGCGAGCGCAGTTACCCGCATGAGCGGGTTCCAGCGCGGTCACAAGCCGGTCGAGAAAATTGCGGCGTCCTGCGGCTCCCTCGGTAAACAGGCGGTCCATCGCCGGCGTCAGCCACAATATTGAAAGCCACTCGGCCAGATCATTGGTCGGGACCATCGCCTCGTTAATCCGGGTTTTGCGCCGTTCGGGTGTTTCGACGCTGGTACCGCTGCCAAGATGTACATCGTCCAGTTGTGCGGCCACGGCAAAATCCCCGGGGCCATCCTGATAGGCAATGTCGCGGAGTGCTGAGCGGCGGAGCCCCCGTCCCGGAGCGAGCATCGACACCGCTTCCAGAATATTGGTTTTCCCCGCTCCATTGGCACCGCTGAAAACCATGAATCCCGGTGCCGCATTCAGGCGCAACTCAGGATAATTGCGAAAATTGTGCAGAGTGAGCTGGGACAAGGTCATCTTGGCCGGTCACTAGCTTTCGCAACCTGTGAAGAGAAGCAAATTCGGCGGCAACATCTGTCCTCGCTGATTGCAGAAAGTTTGATACTAACACTTGGTTTTTTTCACCAATTATAAGTTTTCTTTGTTGAGCTGCACGCTGTCAATATTGCATAACTTTCTGAACTACAAAGGAAATGTGAAATTGGCATGCACCGTGCAATGTATCTTGCATCTTTGCAATAACGCGAAAAACAGTTTCAAATCGGAAGGATCTCAAAATGTTCTCGAATGTATCCAACAGTGTCTCCGCCGCCGTAGCCGCTATTCTGTCTGCAGCTATTTTTGTCGGGGCCAGCATCGGTCCGGCAGTCAGCAACGCTGTTTCGGTTGTCGCTTAAGCGCACCTCAACCCCATTCCCGAAAGGACCGCTCATGTCACTAAATCTCCAAAGTTCATTCGCCGCCGCATTTGCAGCCGCCGTTTCGGCTGCCCTGTTTGTCGGTGCCAGCATCTTGCCGGCCCTTAACAACGCATCGTCGATGGTGATCTGATGGCGAGCAAGAAAAAAAGCGTACAAGCCGGGCCTGGCAGCTGGCCCGAACCAATCTCGTCAAACAAAGGAACCAACATGAAAAACAAACTGAAACTCGACAAAGCGAATGGCAAGCTGATGGGCGTGTGCTCGGGGCTGGCGAACTGGAGCGGCATGGACGCAAACCTGCTTCGTGTCATATTCGTTCTGGCGACAATATTTGGCTTTGGTTCTGCGATTATCATCTATCTGGCGATCGGACTGATTGTCGATTGATTCCGGCCATTATCCCCGTTTTCATGATATAACATACGGAAAATATTGTATTAAAATCGTAGACCGCTCTGACGAAACCGTGTAATTGAGGTTTGAACGTTCGCATTGCAACAGTCGGAGCGCAGATGTCCGCAGGCCATCATCATCACGGGGGGCACGCCGCCCACGGCCAACATGATCACAATGGTGGCCATGGACATATGCCAACCAATTTCAGCCGTGCCTTCGCGCTCGGCATTGCGCTGAATATTACCTATATCCTTGTCGAAGTCATATATGGCCTGCTGGCCGGATCGATGGCTTTGCTGGCCGATGCCGGCCATAATCTGTCCGATGTTCTTGGCCTTGTTGTAGCCTGGGCTGGCGCCGAGCTGGGCAAGCGACCGCCGAGCAAGCGTTTCACTTATGGGCTGGGCGGATCTTCGATTCTGGCTGCGCTTCTGAACGGGCTTTTCCTCCTGGTTGCCTGTGGCGCTATCGCACTGGCAGCCGTGGAACGCTTCAGCTCTCCCAGTCCTATCGCTTCGACCACGGTTATCATTGTAGCGTCGATCGGCATTGTCATCAATTTCGGCACGGCTATGCTTTTCGTGCGCGGGCAGAAAGAAGACATCAATATCCGTGGCGCCTTTCTGCATATGATGGCGGATGCCGCTGTGTCTGCAGGAGTGGTGGTTGGCGGTATCGTGATCTATTTTACCGGCTTGAACTGGATTGATCCACTGATCAGCCTGCTAATCGTGGCATTGATCTTCTGGAGTACGTGGGGATTGCTGACCGAAGCCGTGCGCATGTCGCTGGCCGGGGTCCCTCGAAATATAGATGTCGAAAAGGTTCGATCCTATCTTGCTTCATTACCTGGTGTTCAGGCGATACACGATCTCCACATCTGGCCAATGAGCACCAGCGAAACGGCAATGACGGCCCATCTGCTTTTACCGGAGGGGCATCCCGGCAAAGGGTTTCTGGGTGAGATTCAAAAACAGATGATGCACCGTTTTTCCATTCATCACACGACCATTCAGATCGAAGTCGACGATGGAGAAGAGGGCTGTCGCACGGATTGCGGCAGCGATGACTGAAGCGCCTATTGCAATCGCCCCTCCCTTCATCAGCAACTGGATGTCCGTGACTGGCCATCGCTGACTGCACCAAAAGACATCTTTCGTTGCGCGGTTGCAAAATAGATTTAAGGTCTTCGCCAATCCGCGGCATCCGTCCCGCGAGGGGAGAATGCGTGAACGAGGAAATCAAACCAAACTGGTTGTCGGAAATTGTCCGCCGCTTTTCCGTGTTCGTTTATTCCGTGAACGGATGGACGGCAGTACAGGAAAATCGCCCGCCTAGAAAAGCGGTTATCATTGCCGCTCCGCATACGAGCAACTGGGATTTTGTCTATTTTTTTGGGCTGACCAACAAGCTCGGAATAAAGTCCTACTGGATTGGCAAAGATACATTGTTCAAATGGCCATGGGGAGGAATGATGCGTCGGATGGGGGGCATACCGGTTAATCGCTCAAAATCACAAAATATGGTCAATGCGATGGTCCGGGAATTCGGCCGGCGCGATGATTTTCTCCTCACAATCCCGCCGGAGGGCACGCGGGGCAGTGTCAAGCAATGGCGGACGGGCTTCTATTATATCGCGCTGAAGGCGAAAGTCCCTTTGATTATTGGAATGATGGATTACTCGAAAAAGACCGGGGGACTGGGGCCATCCTTCATGCCCTCTGGCGATTATAAGGCCGACATGCAGAAAATCAGCAAATTTTACCACAGTGTAACCCCCAAATATCCCGACAAGGCGATGCGCGATATTGTTTCTACCGAACCCGGCGCACCTGACGATCTGCAGACAGAAAAGCCGGCGATATGAATGTGCTGACAGCCTTGGGGATCAACTTTGCTTTATTGGCCGTCATCATGATCATCCTGTGGTTGATATCCATAAAAATTCGCGATGTGTCCTTCATTGATGCGTTCTGGGCTTATGGTATGGCAGTTATGGCGAGCGCGTCCTTTCTGCAGACGGAAACCCCCGGAGCGCTGGCCTACACGATCTGGGCGCTGACGGCGCTATGGGGCATCAGGCTGGGAACGCATCTGTTTTTGCGCTGGCGCAAGGAAGGCATGGACGCCCGTTACAAGAAAATCTTGGGTCACGCGATGGACAAGCAGGGAATGAGTTTTGCGAAAGCTGCTTTGCTGAGGGCGTGGGCGTTGCAGATTCCACTGCTATTCATGGTCTGTCTGCCGGCGCAGCTCGGCATATTGCTTGCGGATGCCGAAGGACTGAGTCTTGTTTCGATTATCGGTGCCGTGATCGCTGTGATCGGTATTGGCTTTGAAACTATCGGGGATATGCAGCTCAAGGCCTTCAAATCGAATCCGGCTAACCAGGGTAAGGTGCTGGATAGCGGCTTGTGGAAATATACGCGCCATCCGAATTATTTCGGCGATTTTTGTGCCTGGTGGGGAATCTGGCTGGCGGCGGTCCCAGCCGGCTGGCCGGTTTGGGTCGCGGTGATCGGCCCCTTTTTCCTGAGCTTTACCCTGATGAAATGGAGCGGTGCGCCACTGCTGGAAAAAAGCCTGAAAAAGAACCGGCCTGATTATGTGGACTATATTAAACGAACCTCCGGTTTCTTTCCGATGCCGCCAGGTGGGGCGGCAGATCGGTGATTGAGCCGAGTGATTCAAGGAGTCTGTCTGATCTCTACAGCCGGAATCCACCAAATTTCTTGAATAAATTTACCGACTAAGCGGCTTCTTTCAGCAGCTTGTTTTCGATAATATTGGCAAAAACCTCGGGCTCCTGAGCGCCGGGCACCATGAATTTCTTGTCGAAGATGAACGCCGGTACGCCGGTGATGAAGCGATCCTGCCACTCTGCTTCGACTGCCCGGACTTCGACAGCATATAGATTGCTGCCGAGCAAATCACGAGTTCGCTGCTCATCAAGGCCAACTGATGCCGCGATTTCCACCAATGTCTGATGATCGCTGACATCCTTGCCGTCAGTGAAATGGGCTTTGAACAGAGCGAGCTGAAGCGCGGTTTGCTTGCCCGTCTCGCCAGCCCAGTGCAACAGGCGGTGCGAGTCAAAGGTGTTCACCATCCGCATATTCTCATGATAGTTGAACTCGAAGTCCAGATTATTGCCCGCGCTGCGCAAGCGCTCCCTGTTTGCCTGGCTCTGCTCTGGTGTGGCACCATATTTTTGCGCCATATGCTCGTTTATCGACTGTCCCTCGGCTGGCATCGACGGGTTGAGTTCAAAAGCATACCAGGACAATTCAAAGCGCGCCTTGCCATCAAACTGGGCCATCGCCTTTTCCAGTTTTTTATAGCCAATGATGCACCAGGGGCACACAACATCCGAGACAATATCGACGGTGATAACGGGAGTCTCGGACATGGCTGTTTCCTTGGTTTGTATCAGGCCTTCTCAAGCGTACATTGGAGAGGATGCTCGTTCTTTCGAGCGAAATCCATAACCTGGGTGACCTTGGTTTCCGCCACTTCGTAGCTGAAAGTGCCACAAACTCCGACGCCTTTCTGGTGGACGTGGAGCATGACCCGTGTTGCTTCGTCTATGTCCATGTTGAAAAATCGCTTCAACACCAGCACCACGAATTCCATCGGTGTATAATCATCGTTGAGGATAAGCACTTTATAAGGGCTCGGTTTTTTGGTCTTCGCCCGGGTCTTGGTTGCGATACCCAGATTTGTATTGTCGTCGTCAGATCCCTTGTCCGGATCATTGTCCATGACCGGCTGCTCGCTGGTCCGATCGGGCCAACGGGAATGTGCAAAGGGGAAAAGAATCTGCTGCTTCATCATCAGCTTCAAGATATGGTATTTTTACTGCCGAGGGCAAGGGGCGGTTTCACAGTTTCCACAGCTTTTACAGACCTGGGTGGCGATGACCCTATAAATAAAAGGGCCGCTCCAACGGAACGGCCCTTTCTGTCGATTGAAAAAGCTGGTTATGCAGCCGCTTTCAGTTCCTTGCGGATTTCGCTCATGCGATCCGCGATCGGCTGATAGGCCTTGCCTGCAAGCTTGACGACGGCGTCCGCATTGTTCGACGTCTGGTCCATCACCCGGTCCAGTCCGCTGCGCACATAGTCAGCCTGCTTCTCAAACATGTCCTTCGGCGTTGCGACGCTGAATAGCCCCTGCAGCGCACGGCTGGCTTCAACGAAGTTCTCGCGGGTGTATTTCAGGTTGGTCTGGCCGATTTCCTGAGCACCCTTCGCAGCAATCTTGCCGCTTTCGAGCAGGGTTTCGACATTTTCGCGGTTGAATTCAACAGCGTTTTTGGAAAGTGCAACCGCGCGGTCTGCAGCGGCTTTGGCGCGGGCCTGCGCATCAGCGGTCAGCTTTTCGAAACGCGTGCCGAACTTTTCAGCAGCTTGCTTGGCGTTGTTGGCAGCCTTGGTGTTGGCAGCCTTGGTGTTTTTTACAACGCGTTTAGTTGCGGTGGTTTTGGTGGTAGCCATTTTTCTGGTTCCTTTGGTCTTTTTCAATGTGGTCTTGGCAACGGGTTTCGCAGCGACTTTGCGTTTCGCAGCGACCTTCTTCGTAGCCGGCTTGGATGCTGCGGTTCTTTTGACAGCAGGCTTGGCCGCTGTTGCCGGCTTAGCAGCAGGAGCCACCGGCGTTTGGGTTTCGGTTTTTGCCGGAGCTGAATCCGCTGCGGCTTTCTCGACTGGTGCGGCTTCAGCAGCCGGCTTGTCGGAAACGTTGACTGCGGAAGCTGCCGCAGAATAGGCTGCCTCAGCAGAAAGCGAGCCGGTTTCTTTTGCTGCGGGAGCAGCAGAGGTTTCGTTTTTCGTATCAGCCATCGGTTATCTCACTTCTATGTTGCAGTGCACAAATAAGGGAGGTGGGCGTCGATGTCAAGAAAAATGGTGCAGTGCACAATAAGCCGCGGCAAAGCCGAAAAACATACAGGTGCCGATGCCGCAATCTTCCGTGAAACATGCAGATGACGATACCGGATTTGGTGCACTGCTGCAGATTTCAGTGGTTCGACAGGGCTTCTGCTGTACAGGTTGGAATATATTATCGAAAGTGCTTCATGTCCGCTCTGCTATCCATTGCTACCGCCGTCCCCGATCACCGGATCACGCAATCAGAGGTGCTGGCCGTATTGGCAAAGGCGCGGGGGGCTGCCCTGCCGGCCCGGCTGGAGCAGATCCTTGGGAATAGCGGGATCGATCAGCGCTATCTTGCCTGCGAGGCGGATTATTATCTCGAACCCCGCAGCTGGACGAGCCGGGCGGCGATATATGGTCAGGTCGGAACACAACTGGCGCAAAAGGCGGCGGCGGATGCTATGGCAAAGGCGGGGTTCTTGCCTTCGGATATAGACGCTATCGTTCTGATCTCGACCACCGGGACGATGACGCCTTCCATTCCCAGCCGGATGATAGAGGCAATGGGTTTCGATGAGGCGACCCAGACCATTCCGGTTTTCGGCCACGGCTGTGCCGGCGGCGTGCTTGGGCTTCGGCTGGCCGATGATCTTGCGGCGGCCAATGGCGGCCAGAATGTCCTGCTGATTGCCCTGGAATTGTGCAGCCTGTCCTATGACTATAGCCAGTTCGACAAGAAGAACATGATCGCCACTGCGCTGTTTGCCGACGGTTGCGCGGCGGCGGTGATCAGCGGCAAGGCGGGCGAGGGCGATGCTCCCGCTTTTCGCGCTTTCCAGCAGAAGACCTGGCCGGACACGCGCGACAGGGCTGGGAGGTTGGGGCCACCGGTTTCGACCTCGTGCTGGCCCGCGATATTCCGACCTTTGTCACCAGGGACTTTGCGCCTTTTTGCGATGCGTTTCTGGAGGGGCAGGGCCTGGCGCAGTCCGATCTCGCCGAACCCGCTTGCCATCCCGGCGGGGGCAGGGTGGTGGAAGCATTGGAGGCATATTTTGCTCCCGCGATCCCAGCCATTCCCGCCACCCGCGCGATCCTTCGCGAGCATGGCAATATGTCCTCGCCGACCGTGCTGTTCGTGCTTGAGCATATTTTGCAGCAGAAGCCGGACAAGCCGATCTTGCTGACCGCGCTGGGACCGGGCTTTACTGCAGCGCTTGGGATAGTTGATCCGCAGGGTGCCGCATGACCGATCCGCTCGGCGCCCTATTTGCCAGCAGCCCCACTCCGGTGACCTGGGTGCTGGTCTATATCGTGGTCCAGCGGCTGGCCGAACTGGTTCACGCCAATCGCAACACACGCCGGCTGCTCGGCGAAGGCGGGCAGGAATATGGCGCGGACCATTATCAATATTTCATCTTTCTCCACAGCGCCTGGATCGCGATCATCGCGCTGCTGGTCGATCCGCAGCATGCCATCGATCCGGCGATGCTGGCGCTGTTTGTCGCCACGCAGCTGTTGCGCGTCTGGACGCTGGCCAGCATCGGCCGCTGGTGGACCACCCGGATCATCTCGGCGCCGCATTTCGACCGGGTGAAGCGGGGCCCGTATAAATTCATCAGCCATCCCAATTATCTCGTGGTAGTCCTCGAGATCGCGATCGTGCCGCTGATGCTGGGCCTGCCCTGGGTGGCGCTGGTCTTCTCGGTCCTCACCGCGCTGTTGCTGCGCCACCGGATCGGGGTGGAGAACAAGGTGCTTGGCGAGCGCGGCCCGTCCAAAGTTCGTGAAAGTTCGGGCCAATAAGCGGTTTTTTGGATGACCAAAAACCTCATATTTTATCTTAAAAATCGTCTGTAATTTATTAATATAAAATAGAAATACACAGACGAACGTCTGTCAATCAGCTGTATATACGGCTTTGCCGCTCAAGCGAGTTTTCGCAGCGGCTCGATGACAAATAGATTCTTGTCTCTGCCGCTGCGCTTCATTTCATAGAGCGCGGTATCGGCGGCCTTGAGCAACTGCTCGGCACCATCGCCGTCCAGTGCCTGAACTGCGATGCCCACGCTGGCCGAGGGTCTTAGCACATGGCCGTTGATATTCGCGGGTCTGGCAAAGCCGGAAAGATAGGCCGCAGCGCGTGCCGCAGCGTGCTCCCTTTCGGTCACGCCCGGGATCAGGATCAGAAATTCGTCGCCGCCCAGACGGCCTACAATCTCGTCATCTGCGCAGCTTTGGGTCAGCCGGTCGGCGACCTCTACCAGAAGATGGTCGCCGATATCATGACCCAGCGTGTCATTCACCTCCTTGAAATGGTTGAGATCGATCAGCGCGACGGCAAAGCCGATGCCGGTGCTGGCAAAAGACTGCTCGGCCCGCAGCAGATGGTTCATCATCGCCCGGCGGTTGGCGAGGCCGGTCAGGGCGTCGCTGTGCGCCTGTTTCCATATGGTGTGCCGCATGATCAGACCGGAAATGATCTGATTGTAGCTGTCGATGACGAAGCGGATCATCAGCAGCGCAATTGTGATCATGCTCCACCCCATCATCAGCTCGTCAAAACCGCCGAACAATATCATGGCAAATGCGGAGGGAAGGACGCCCACGATCAGAACGGTGACCGCGGCTCTTTTTATACAGGCCAGGCAATGGGCGATACAGGTCGACCCGAAGACCAGCGACATGGGAATGAATATCTGGTTTTCAAATGCGTCGGTTGCCACGACAAAGACCGACCAGAGGCTCAGGAAGGTCACGATGCCGACCGAAAGCAGGCTGAGATTGCGCAGCAGTTTTCGCGAGGAGCCCCGGAACTCCTTATGGTTGGGAAGCCGCATCCACATGATCATCCGGACCATGCAGGCCAGTGCAAATACACCCATCCAAGCATAATAGATGATCGCCACGCCCTCGTGCGCGGACAGGATCATCACTGCCAGAAGATTGAAGATGGCGACCAGATACAGCATCGGCACGTGAGTCATTGCCCGTCGCAACTGCATATCCTCGACCGATGACTGGATTTCCGGCGGAATTTTCGGGGACAACCACGGAGCTTGCCCGAGGCGCGGCCATTTTTTCCCGAATAGCGCCGTTATATTCATGAGTTGGGGACATCCTGCCATAGCCGATCGTGCAAGATAGCCTGACTAGGCTGGGGAAGTGAAAATAGGGTTAATAAACCATTTCCAGCCTCTCAAAAAAGCCCCGGCAAAGGCGCAAAGCTTTGCCGGGGCTATATTTTACCGTTGCTGGCCGGTGGCCGCCCGGATCAGCGGTCTAGAATTTCGCGCTGGCCTGGATACCGTAGAAGCGCGGCTCGGCCGGAATGAAGGTCGGATAGCCGAACGCGCCGCCGGTGTTGCCGGCATCCAGCAGATAGTCCTTGTTGGTCAGATTTCGTACAAAAGCGGCAAGTTCGAACCGGTCTTCGGCAAAACTGACACCACCCTTGGCATTAACCAGCGTGACCGGGCCCTGTGCGATCTCCGGACGGTTGGTGGTTTCGAAGAAGATCTTGCTGCGATAGGTGATGCTCGGCGTCAGGAACAGGCGCATACCATTGGCCAGAGGCGCGTCGATCGTGAAGCCGCCGGCGGCCTGCCATTCCGGCTGCAGGCGGAAGCGGTTGCCGGCATAGATGCCGTTTTCCGGCTTGTCGTCGATGCCGCCGTCGATCCAGCCGACATTGCCGAAGACGGTCAGCCAGTCGGTCGGTCGCAGCTGCAGTTCGGCCTCGACGCCGAGATTGCTGGCCGAACCGGCGCTTTCGGTGACCGTCGATCCGACCGGCCGACCAGAGGGATCATTGGGATCGGAAATGACGCGCGAGACCTGGAAGTTGCTGTATTTCTGATAATAGACGCCGAGCGAGCCGGACAGAATGCCGGACGAGCCCTTGATGCCGCCTTCATAGTTCCAGACGTTTTCCTCGGGGATGACGCTGCTCGATGTCGCCGTCTGGTTGACAGTGGGCGAGCGACGGCCCTTGGAGACGGTGGCATAGATATTGACATCGTCGGACAGGCGATAGAGCGCATTGAAGCGCGGCAGGACTGCAGCAAAGCTGTCTTCCGACCACAGGGTCGATCCACCGGTGTCGGTCTGGCCGGGAATGAGAGATGCCCTGAGGCTGGGCAGTGCAGCGTAGAGCGCATTTCGCAACGCCTCTGGCAGCAGCGTCGGCAGCACCGGTACCGGAACACGCGCATAAAAGCCCGATTTGCGCTTCTCTATCAGGCCGCGGACGCCGGCGGTCAGTTCGAGGCTGGGCGTTACGGTCCAGCGGACGTCGCCAAATACGGAATAGCTGTCGTTGATCCCCAGATTGTTAAATTCCGAGGAATAGGGCAGGGCGGCGATGGCCCCGCCGGTGAGCGCGGCGGTCGCCAGCTCTCCGGTGGCGACGCCGTTTGGCGCGACGCAAGGGAGGCCAGGAATCAGGCCGGCGGTACATTGCAGGAAGGTCCCTTCCTCACCGGAAAAGGGCACGCGCTGGAAATTGTCCTCGTGGAAATAGTTCCAGCCGAACGAGGCGCGGACATTGTCGTCCTGATAGGCGAAGCGCGATTCATGGCTGACCTGCCAGCCCTGCGAATCCTCGGTAAATTCCAGATACCAGGCAGCCGAGCCGTCGGCGTCGAATACTTCCTGGCTGTCGAACTTGCGATAGCCGTTGACCGTGGTGAAGTTCCAGCCGTCGGCAAAGTCATAGCTGGCGGTCAGATTGCCGTCATAGACTTCGCGGCGCAGGCCGAGATCGTCGCTGCCCAGTGCCGATGCCGAAATCCCGGCCGGCGCACCGGACAGATTGGCCGGACCGAACTTGTTGGCGGGGCCGGCAGAGGTCGGGAAGTTGCCCGAGATAAAGGGCGTGCCGCTGTTGCGCTGCTGGTCATAGGTGCCGATCAGGTCGATGGTCAGCGCGTCGCTGGGTGTGAAGCGCAGCGACCCGCGCAGCCCGAGCTGGTCCTGCGCGTAGAGATCGCCCTGCCGGTCCGACAGATTTTTGATATAGCCGTCGCGCTTCTTCCATTCGCCGGCGACGCGCGCCGCGATCATGTCATTGCCGATGTTGATATGGCCGCCGACGATACGCGAGTCATAATTGCCGATGCCGGCGGTCAGTTCGCCGGAGAAGCCGGGTTCCGGCTTGGCCGAGATGATGCTGATCGCGCCGACGGCGGAGGCGGTGCCGAACAGGGTCGCCTGTGGCCCCTTGATCACCTCAACCCGGTCGACATCGTAGATCGCCTGGTAGGAACCGCGCGAGCGCGAGATATCGACGCCGTTATAATAGAGCGTGACCCGCGCCGCCTGCTGCGAGGAGCCGCTGTCCGAGGTGATGCCGCGGATGACGATGCCGGGATTGTTGGCGCTCTGTTCCTGGATATTGAGGCCGGGGACATAGTTGGACAGTTCGTCGAGATCGGATACGCCGAGCCGGTCCATCTGCTGGCTGGAGACAGCGGAAATGGTGATCGGCACATCGGTCGATTTCTGCTCGAACTTCTGCGCCGTGACGATGATGACATCTTCGTCGGCTTCCTCCGCGACTTCTTCCCCGCCGGTCTGGGCGAGGGCCGGCGCAGCGACTAGCAGCGCAGAGGCAAGGGCGATCAGCGAGGGCCGAACGAGAGCGAGGGGAGACGATTTTGTCATGGAGGGAATCAACCTTTTTATGTGCGACACTGGAATGGATGGTGCAGTGCAGCAAAGCTGTGACAGACTGACGGGGTTTGCATGACAGTTTGCATAAGGCTGTGCGACAGTCTTGTGACGCCGGGCTCCGCGACGGTTGGAGCGGCCAAAGTTCGTGAAAGTTCGGGCCAGTGAAGGGGGTCCCGGTGACTTCAGACTCGACCGGAAATTCCTTCACGGGCGCCGCAAAAAAACGCGCGGATGGATGTGAACTTGACAAAGTTTACAGTGTCAAAAGACGAGAAAAATTCTGGTGCGCGCGGGGCAATTTTTGGCAGTAGAGAGCCGGGAATCGGGGGATATAGAATGTCAAAGAGCCGGCGGGGACTATAGCGGAACGGGGCCGTGTAGGAAAGCGTTCAGGGCAACCATTCCGGGAGCGGCGCGTTCCCTGTCTGAACCAAAACAAAAAAGGATGATAATATGGGCACACTCAATTTTCCGGAAGATACATTTGTTGTTGTCGCAACCGGCACGGTGGCAAAGACCTTTTACGTCAAGAGCGGTTCGCTGGAGCATGACGGCGACTGGACGCCGGGCGATCTCGCCGATCAGGGCCCGGCCGGCAAATCGCCGTCGGAGCGTTCGCCGCGCGAAAGCATGGAGGCGACCTTTTCCAAGATCATCGCCGAGAAGCTCTACGAGCTTGCCCACAAGGGCAGTTATGAACGGCTGATCCTGGTTGCCGATCCGGAGACGCTGGGCGAGATGCGGCCATTGCTGCATCAGGAAGTGACCGACAAGATCGTGCTGGAACAGGCGAAAACGCTGACCAATAGCCCGGTCAAGGATATCGAGAAGTCGATTTCGCAGTAATTGCTGGTGGTGGCATTGATGATGCCGTTGATGAGTTAGAAAAAGCGCCGGTGTTTTTACGCCGGCGTTTTTTTGTGCGGGACAGGGTGGGGTGGGGGGCAGTGCTCGTCATCCTGAACTTGGTTACCTGGCGGTGGCCTTCGGCTCAGGACCTCCATCGGATCGCGCAAAGCCGCGAAGGCACGAAGAAGCTTAAGCGCGAAATTGACCTCGTCATCCTGAACTTGTTTCAGGATCCACTCATCCTGTCTCACGGCTTGTAATTGGCGCGCAATGGATGCTGAAACGAGTTCAGCATGACGAAGGGGGATCATCCTCCGAAGAAAAGGGCGCCGCGCTGATCCGCACCGCGCTGAACGATGTCGCGCGCGCCAAGGGCATGACCGAGGTGGCGGCGGCGAGCAAGATCACGCGGCAGGCGCTCTGCGCTATCTGGTTTTGGGTGCTGGGGCCGAATGGCAATAGGACGCTGGAGATGTTGCCGGGGGGTGCTGCGGGCGATGGGGGTGCGGTTGTTGGTTAGGGGGTGACAGTCCCGGCCATTTGTCATTCCCGACTTGATCCGAAATCCTGAGTGGCATAGCTTTCAGTATGCTTTCGGGGGGGTGGACTGGTGGCCGATCAAAATACGCTAGATGAAATTAAGCCAACCAAAAAAGAGATCGTCTTTGACCTAGTCGAAGAGGCGGGTTTTGATGTTTCGGACTGGATCGAAAGTTCAAACGATCCACGAGGCCACAAAGCCAATCCCAAATACTGCTATGATTGGTCTTTTGTTCAGCCCGGAAAAGTTGTCATCCTAAATTTATGGCATGACATGATGGCAGTTGAAAACGACTTGATTGTTGAACGCGCGAACTTTCGCGCTGACGCCGAGAGTCATAAGGGCAAAGTTGGACGAGGGGCTTGGTTCAGAAGGGCAACTCAGATTGATGACGCATTGAAAACGGCGCTTCAAGAAAATCTACCGGTCAGAGTCATTATCAATGATGGTATTAAGAGGGAACGAGGTGTCGATGATCCGGTTGCTTCACGAGTCACAGCCAGACAACTTGATCACGAACCTTGGGCCATAACCGAATATGATTGGAGTACTGGCGAGCACGCGATCACTCGAGAAATATTGACCCGTAAGTTCATAGATCAATTCGACATTGATCAATCAGAAAAACTTCCCGCTGAGCGTGTCTCTAAGCAGAGCGTAGTTTTTGTCCGGGATCCCAAAATTCGCGATGCTGTGCGGGTTAGAGCGAATGGAAAATGCGAATATTGTGGTGAGGCAGGCTTTCAAACGGAGTCCGGTGCAATTTATATTGAAACTCATCATATTGTACCTTTGGGTGAGGGCGGTTCCGATGTAGTGGCTAATGTAATAGCTTTATGTCCTAACGATCATCGGCGCGCGCATTTTGAAATTGATTCAATTTCAATGCGAAATGAAATGATTCGGATCGCATTGGAACGAACCACTGGATGATAGCAAAGAACATGCCGAAAAAAATTAGCCCCACTTATCAACAGAAACTTTTTAATGACGACCAATTGGGTTTGCCAGATCATGATAAGATCGTGCGTTGGGTAGATCAGAACATAAGAACAAATCCGCTCTTAATATTAAGGGCGTTGGGTATTGAAACTGGCGAAGCATCTGTTGAGAGTGTGTGGAGTAGGCAACGTTCATATTCTTACTCTCATGACGACGTGTTTTCCAGTGCAATTGATGCAATCGCATCATTGGGCAAACCCGAGCTTCCGGGCCCTCCCCCATTGAAGATATTTTCAGTTGTCTGGGAACCGCTCGTTAAAAATGATCGTGGGACAATCATGGGGGCGATGGATTTAAGAGCAACGATAGGCATGCCGACGCCAAGGCTAGACTACGATATTAAAAAAGTAGAGATTGCAAAGGAGAAACGACGCCTACTTTACGAATCTGAAATATCCACGTGGAAGCCGTATTACGGCCGAGGAGTTTATATTTGGGAGCCAAAAAAGAATGCTGAAAAAATATTGTTTGATTTTGGCTTGAGTGACGAATTGAAAAATCTCCCGTTTGTCTTCAAATCAGATAGTCTACATTTCGTCTCAAATGTCCGCTGGGAGTTCGATGGTGGAGATTATGACTATGACCGTATTGATCTTGTTGTGGAGGCCAAAACCGAAATACGATCCGCTGGAGAATTGATGAGACAGATGAATTTTTATCGCGACCATTTATCCCGCGGTACAAAATGTTTAGTGGTTGCTCCGGCACATGCTTGGCGCGGCGATACAAAGAGCATTCTGAATGAACAACGCATTCACACGTTGAATTATATGAGTAACGGCTAGGTATGAATTTCCCTCGGCCCGTCCCCCTTGACCCAAACCCGAATCCCGTCTAAGGGCCGCGCTTCCGCTTCTTTGGGCTCCGCTCGACGCTGCAGAAAACTTACATAGGCAAAACACTTGCCGCCACTTTGGGCGGTGAGAGTAACCCCTGCATTTTGCAGGACTAATCTACTATAAGGTGAAGACTTTATGCCAACGATCAACCAGCTCGTCCGTAAAGGGCGGGTGCCCCAGAAGACGAAGTCCAAGGTGCCGGCCATGGAAGCCAACCCGCAGAAACGCGGCGTTTGCACCCGTGTCTACACGACGACTCCAAAGAAACCGAACTCCGCTCTGCGTAAGGTTGCCAAGGTTCGCCTGACCAATCAGCGCGAGGTCATCAGCTATATTCCCGGTGAAGGCCATAACCTTCAGGAGCATAGCGTTGTGCTGATCCGCGGCGGCCGTGTGCGCGACCTTCCCGGTGTGCGTTATCACGTCCTGCGCGGTGTTCTCGATACCCAGGGTGTCAAGGACCGCAAGCAGAGCCGTTCGAAATATGGCGCCAAGCGTCCTAAATAATTCAGTTTCGGAGTTATAAGATATGTCACGTCGTCGTCGTCCCGAAAAACGGGTCATCCTGCCCGATCCGAAATTCAAGGATCTGGTGCTTTCGAAATTCATGAACAACCTGATGATGGATGGTAAGAAATCCACCGCAGAGCGCATCGTATATGGTGCCTTTGACAGCGTTGAAGCCAAGGCGAAAAAAGATCCGCTGCAGCTGTTCCATGATGCTCTCAACAATATCAAGCCGGGCATCGAAGTGCGCAGCCGCCGTGTCGGTGGTGCGACCTATCAGGTTCCCGTCGAAGTGCGTCCCGAACGTGCGCAGGCTCTGGCGATCCGCTGGATGATCTCTGCCGCTCGCGGCCGCAGCGAAACCACCATGGCTGCCCGGCTGTCGGGAGAAATTCTCGACGCGTCGAACAACCGCGGCAATGCGGTGAAAAAGCGGGAAGATGCGCACAAGATGGCAGAAGCCAACCGCGCATTCGCTCACTACCGCTGGTAGTAAAAAATATAGACCGTTCGTCCTGAGCCTGTCGAAGGACGCGTCTCGGCAGAGAAATATATTCTCGATCGAGGCACTTCGACAAGCTCAGTGCGAACGGACTTTTATCAAGATTTCGATTTAATCGGGGCTGGCATTGTTCAGCCCATTTCACTATAGGGCAGCCAGAATTTGGTTCCCCACATATCGGAGTACAGACTATGGCACGCAGCCATCCGCTCAAATATTACCGCAATATCGGCATCATGGCCCATATTGATGCCGGCAAGACGACCACTACGGAACGTATCCTGTATTATACCGGCAAGTCCTATAAAATCGGCGAAGTGCATGATGGCGCGGCGACGATGGACTGGATGGAGCAGGAGCAAGAGCGGGGTATTACCATTACCTCGGCTGCGACGACCTGTTTCTGGAATGCTGACGACCGCAAGGGTCCCGAGCACCGGATCAATATCATTGATACGCCAGGCCATGTTGACTTCACCATTGAAGTTGAGCGTTCGCTGCGTGTGCTCGATGGCGCGGTTGCCTGTTTCGATGGCGTTGCCGGCGTTGAGCCGCAGTCCGAAACCGTTTGGCGCCAGGCTGACAAATATAAAGTGCCGCGGATGTGCTTCATCAACAAGCTCGACCGCACCGGCGCGGATTTCAAATTCTGCGTACAGTCGATCATCGATCGTCTCGGCGCGACCCCGGCGGTTCTCTATCTGCCGATCGGCATCGAAGCGAGCCTGGTCGGCCTGGTCGATCTGGTGAACCAGCGGTCGATCACCTGGAAGAACGAAGATCTGGGTGCCGAATATACTTATGGTGAAATCCCTGAGGATATGGCCGACGAAGCGGCTGAATATCGCGAAAAGCTGATCGAGCTTGCTGTCGAGCAGGACGATGACGTGATGGAACAATATCTGGAAGGCAACGAGCCCGACGCAGCGACCTTGAAGGCGCTGATCCGCAAGGGCACGCTGAACCAGAGCTTCGTTCCGGTACTGTGCGGTTCGGCGTTCAAGAACAAGGGCGTCCAGCCTTTGCTCGACGCGGTTGTCGACTATATGCCGAGCCCGCTCGACGTTCCCGCCATCAAGGGCGTTCTGCTCGACGGCGAAACCGAAGACAGCCGGCCATCTTCCGATGACGCGCCATTTTCGGCTCTCGCCTTCAAGGTGATGAACGATCCGTTCGTGGGTACGCTGACCTTCTGCCGCATCTATTCCGGCAAGCTGGAGAAGGGCACATTGCTCAACTCGGTGAAGGACAAGAAGGAAAAAGTCGGACGTATCCTGGAAATGCACTCCAATGACCGCAAGGACATTGAAGAGGCCTTTGCCGGCGACATCGTTGCTCTGGCGGGTATGAAAACCACCACGACAGGCGATACGCTGTGCGACCCCAGCAATCCGATCATCCTGGAACGCATGGAATTCCCCGAGCCGGTTATCGAGCTCAGCGTGGAACCGAAGACCAAGGCCGACCAGGAAAAGATGGGCGTTGCCCTGCATCGCCTGGCCGCCGAAGATCCTTCGTTCCGCGTTTCGACCGATCATGAATCGGGCCAGACGATCATCAAGGGAATGGGCGAGCTTCACCTCGACATTCTGGTTGACCGCATGAAGCGCGAATTCAAGGTCGAGGCCAATGTCGGTGCGCCGCAGGTGGCTTATCGCGAATCCCTCGGCAAGGCCGTCGAAATTGACTATACGCATAAAAAGCAGTCCGGTGGTTCCGGTCAGTTTGCGCGTATCAAGTTCGAAGTCACGCCGGGTGAGCGTGGATCGGGCATTACCTTTGAAGACGAAATCAAGGGCGGTAACATTCCGAAGGAATATATCCCGTCGGTTGAAAAGGGCATGCGCGAAACCGCAGAAACCGGGTCGCTGATCGGCTTCCCGATCATCGACTTCAACATCCGCGTCTTTGACGGCGCCTATCATGACGTCGACTCCTCGGCGCTGGCCTTCGAAATCGCCGGTCGTGCAGCAATGCGCGAAGCGGCACAGAAATCCGGCATCAAGCTGCTTGAACCGATCATGAAAGTTGAAGTGGTGACCCCGGAAGACTATCTTGGTGATGTGATCGGCGATCTTAACTCTCGCCGGGGACAAATCCAGGGTACCGATACGCGCGGCAACGCCCAGGCTGTGAACGCCATGGTGCCGCTGGCCAACATGTTCGGTTATGTAAACGAACTGCGTTCCTTCAGTCAGGGACGCGCACAATATTCGATGCAATTCTCGCATTACGAAGAAGTGCCGAGCAATGTGGCCGAAGAGATCAAGGAGAAAATGGCCTAACGGCCGCTCCTTTTTGAGCTAATGCGCTTCCCTTTTGTGCGGGTCTGGCGGGAAAACCCCCAGACCGGCAAAAGGGTGTTGACAGAATTGGAGAGTCTCGCCAAAGCGCGGCGCAGACTATCAAGATGATAGAAAATCAGAGGTAAAATAAAATGGCTAAAGAGAAGTTTGAGCGCAATAAGCCGCACTGCAACATCGGAACCATCGGTCATGTTGACCACGGCAAAACGACGTTGACTGCGGCGATCACCAAAGTGCTTGCTGAAACCACCGGCGGTAAGGCTGTCGACTTTGCAAATATCGACAAGGCACCGGAAGAGCGTGAGCGCGGCATCACCATTTCAACGGCCCACGTTGAATATGAAACCGAAGCACGCCACTATGCGCACGTCGACTGCCCAGGCCATGCTGACTATGTGAAGAACATGATCACCGGTGCTGCTCAGATGGATGGCGCCATTCTCGTAGTTAACGCTGCCGACGGCCCAATGCCACAGACCCGCGAGCACATCCTGCTTGCCCGTCAGGTTGGTGTTCCGGCTCTGGTCGTGTTCATGAACAAGGTTGACCAGGTCGACGACGAAGAACTGCTCGAGTTGGTTGAAATGGAAATCCGCGAGCTTCTGTCCTATTATGACTTTGATGGCGATGCCATTCCGATCGTATCCGGTTCTGCCCTGGCTGCGCTGGAAGGCCGTGACGACGAAATCGGCAAGAACAAGATTCTTGAACTGATGAAAGCTGTCGACGAAGCCATTCCTCAGCCAGAACGTCCAGTCGACCAGGCATTCCTGATGCCAATCGAAGACGTGTTCTCGATTTCGGGTCGTGGTACGGTTGTTACCGGCCGTGTTGAAACCGGCATCGTGAATGTTGGTGACGAATGCGAAATCGTCGGTATCAAGGATACCACGAAGACCACCGTTACCGGCGTTGAAATGTTCCGCAAGCTGCTCGACTCCGGTCAGGCTGGCGACAACATCGGCGCGCTGATCCGCGGCGTTGACCGTGACTCGGTTGAGCGTGGTCAGGTTCTCTGCAAGCCAGGCTCGATCACCCCGCACACCGAATTCTCGGCTGAAGTTTACGTGCTGTCGAAAGACGAAGGTGGCCGTCATACGCCGTTCTTCGCCAACTATCGTCCGCAGTTCTACTTCCGCACGACCGACGTGACCGGTGAAGTGATCCTTCCTGAAGGCACGGAAATGGTTATGCCAGGTGACAACGTGACGATCGGCGTCAAGCTGATTGCTCCGATCGCCATGGACGCGGGCCTCCGCTTCGCTATTCGCGAAGGTGGACGCACCGTCGGATCAGGGGTTGTCAGCAACGTAACAAAGTAATATAGAAACGCCTCGCTGCCCGGATCGGTGATTCGGGCAGCTAGTTTTTTCGCCGCTCCGGCCTTTTCGCTAGAAAATCGGGGCGGTTTATTTTTGGCTCTTTGACATTGGTAACAGGTACATGGAAACGCAGAATATTCGCATTCGCTTGAAGGCATTCGACCATCGGGTTCTAGATCAAGCAACTGGCGATATCGCTGATACAGCACGCCGCACCGGCGCTCTCATTCGTGGACCGATACCTTTGCCAACGCACATTGAAAAATTCACCGTTAACCGCGGACCGCACGTGGACAAAAAGTCCCGCGAGCAGTTCGAGGTACGGACCTACAAAAGGTTGCTCGACATCGTGCAGCCAACGCCGCAGACCGTCGACGCTTTGATGAAGCTTGACCTTGCTGCTGGTGTAAACGTCGAGATCAAGCTGGCCTGAGCCAACTGATCGGTTTTCCGTCCAGGCGGGGATCAGACACACGACTAAGGATACCGCCGGATTTAACCGGGCAGCGTCCTCCGTCTCGTTCCGATATTCGGAACTATTACAGCCCGGACGGGGTGACGCATGACAATTTGGGCTGGCAAGCCGGACGAAATGGTTCGTTCGGCCTCTGTGAAGGAGATTGATCGTGCGTACAGGCGTGATCGCGAAAAAAATGGGGATGACCCGCTTGTTTCAGGAAGACGGACGGCATGTGCCGGTTACCGTTCTTTCTCTGGAAGAATGTCAGGTTGTTGGTGCTCGTAATCAGGAACGGGATGGCTATTTTGCCGTTCAGCTCGGTGCAGGCCCCCGCAAAGCGAAAAATGTAAACAAGCCGCAGCGTGAAGCTTTTGCCAAGGCAGAAGTTGAGCCAAAGGCGCGTGTTGCCGAATTCCGGGTCGATAGCGAAGATGCTTTGCTCCCCATCGGTGCCACGGTAACCGCTGATCATTTCATTGCCGGCCAGATGGTCGATATCCAGGGTGTTACCCAGGGTAAGGGCTTTGCCGGTGCGATGAAGCGCTGGGGTTTCGGCGGTATGCGCGCAACCCACGGTGTCTCCATCTCTCACCGTGCGCACGGTTCGACTGGTCAGAACCAGGATCCGGGCAAGGTGTTCAAGGGCAAGAAAATGGCCGGCCATATGGGTGCGAAAAACCGCACCCAGCAAAATTTGGAAATCGTTCGTACAGACGCCGCTCGCGGCCTGATCTTTGTACGCGGCAGCGTTCCCGGTTCCAAGGGTGGCTGGCTGCTCGTGAAGGATTCCGTGAAAGTTGCTCTTCCCGAGGGTGTTCCATTCCCGGGTGCCATGCGCCGCAACGCGGATGAGACGGCAACGGAAGAAGCGCCGGCAGGCATGATCGAGCCGGACGCAGAAATCGAAACGCCGGTTGGCCCAACCCACGCAGAAGTTGCGGAAGCGGCAGCAAAGCCGGCTGGCGAAATTGACGGGGCATCCGATGCCGCAGATGACGCCGGGAAGGAGGGCTAGACCATGAAATTGAAAGTGATAACCCTCGACGCGAAAGCCAAGGGCGACATCGAATTGAACGATGACGTTTTCGGTATCGAAGCGCGTGCAGATATTCTCCACCGTGTCGTCAACTGGCAGCGCGAAAAAGCCCGCGGTACGGCTCGTCCGACCCGCGAGCGTGCAGATGTTGCGCGCACCGGCAAGAAATACGGCAACCAGAAGGGTGGCGGTACCGCTCGTCATGGCGATCGTCGTGCCCCGATCTTCATCGGTGGTGGTAAAGCCCATGGTGCCCGCAAGCGTGATTTTAATCCGTCGCTGAACAAGAAGGTTCGTGCTTTGGGTCTGAAAATGGCGCTGAGCGACAAGGTCAAGAATGACAAGTTGATCGTTCTGGATAATCTCGATGTGAAGGAAGCCAAGACCCAGGCGCTTCTCGCCCAGATCGGCAAGCTCGGTTTCGGCAGGACGGCGCTGATCATGGACGGTGATGCGGTCAACGATGCTTTCTCCAAGGCGTCGAACAACATTCCCCTCGTAAACGTGATGCCAGCTGCTGGTGCCAATGTTTATGACATCCTGAACCATGAAACCCTGGTGCTGACGCGCGCAGCGGTAGAAAAGCTGGAGGCGCGCTTCAATGGCTAAAAAAGAAGCTGTCGATATCCGTCACTATGACGTGATTGTCGGCCCGCACATCACCGAAAAGTCGACCTTGCTCAGCGAGCATAATGCTGTGGTGTTCAAAGTTGCGAACACCGCGACGAAGCCGCAGATCAAGGCCGCCATCGAGGCGTTGTTTGATGTCAAAGTCAAGAACGTCAACACGCTGGTGCAAAAGGGCAAGACCAAGAAGTGGAAGGGTCGCCCCTATACACGCAATGATATCAAGAAGGCTGTTGTCACCCTGGCTGAAGGCCAGACCATTGACATCACCACGGGAGTTTAAGGGCACATGGCATTAAAATCCTATAAACCGACAAGCCCCGCCCGGCGTGGTCTTATCCTGGTCGACAAGAGCGGCCTCTGGAAAGGCAAGCCGGTCAAGAAGCTTGTCGAAGGCAAGAACAAGACCGGTGGCCGGAACAACAAGGGCCATGTCACTTCGCGCGGCATCGCCGGCGGCCACAAGCAGAAATATCGCCTCGTCGACTTCAAGCGGCGCAAGTGGGATATGGCTGCGACCGTCGAACGGCTCGAATATGACCCGAACCGCACCGCCTTTATCGCGCTGATCAAATATGAAGACGGCGAACTGGCCTATATCATTGCGCCGCAGCGTCTCGACGTTGGCGACAGCGTGATTGCCGGTCACAAGACCGACGTGAAGCCGGGCAACGCGATGCTCCTGTCGCAGATGCCGGTCGGCACGATCGTTCACAATGTCGAAATGAAGCCAGGCAAGGGCGGTCAGATTGCCCGTTCCGCCGGAGCCTATGTCCAGATCGTCGGTCGTGACCGCGGCATGGTTATCGTTCGCCTGAAAAGCGGCGAGCAGCGGTATCTGCGCTCCGATTGCATGGCGACCGTTGGTGCGGTTTCCAACCCGGACAATTCGAACCAGAATTTCGGCAAGGCAGGCCGTACCCGCTGGAAGGGGCGTCGTCCTCTGACCCGCGGTGTTGCGAAGAACCCGGTCGATCACCCGCATGGTGGTGGTGAAGGCCGGACGTCCGGTGGTCGTCATCCGGTTACCCCTTGGGGCAAGCCGACCAAGGGCGCCCGTACCCGTAGCAACAAATCGACGGACAAGATGATCATCCGGTCGCGTCACGCGAAGAAGAAGAGGTAAGCATGGCTCGTTCCATCAAAAAAGGTCCATTTGTTGACCTCCACCTGCTGAAAAAAGCGCAAACCGCGCAGGAAAACAGCACTCGTACACCGATCAAGACCTGGTCGCGTCGTTCGACTGTTCTGCCTGACTTTGTCGGTCTGACCTTCAGCGTTTACAACGGCATGAAATTCATTCCGGTTTCCGTGAATGAAGACATGGTCGGCCACAAGCTCGGCGAGTTTGCGCCAACGCGCAACTATTACGGTCATGGCGCAGACAAAAAAGGCAAGAAATAATGGGTAAGGCATCATCACCCCGCCGTGTTGGCGACAATGAAGCTTTGGCTGTTGGCAATTCCATCCGTGGTTCTGCCCAGAAGCTGAACTTGGTTGCACAGCTGATCCGTGGCAAGAAGGCGGAAGAGGCTCTGAACATTCTGTCCTTTTCGAAAAAGTCGATGGCCAAGGATGTCAGCAAGGTGCTTGCATCAGCAATCGCCAATGCCGAGAATAATCACAATCTGGATGTCGACGCGCTGATCGTTCACGAAGCGAGCGTCGGCAAGTCAATCACGATGAAGCGCTGGAAGGCGCGGGCACGTGGTCGTTCAGCCAAGATTATCAAGCCATTTAGCCGCGTCCGCATTGTGGTCCGCGAGCATGAAGAGGAAGAGGCGTAACCATGGGTCAAAAGAGTAATCCTATCGGGCTTCGCCTGCAGATCAACCGGACCTGGGACTCTCGCTGGTATGCGGAAGGTTCCAACTATGGCGACCTCTTGATGGAAGACATCAAGATGCGCAAGTTCATCATCAAGACCCTGCCGCAGGCAGCGATCTCGAAGGTGGTGATCGAGCGTCCGGCCAAGACCTGCCGCATTTCGATCTATGCCGCACGCCCAGGCGTGATCATCGGCAAGAAGGGCGCGGACATTGAAAAGCTGCGCCGCCAGCTGAGCGACATGTCCTCCGGTGACGTTTCGCTGAACATCGTCGAAATCCGCAAGCCGGAAGTCGACGCACAGCTTGTTGCGCAGGGCATTGGCGATCAGCTGATCCGCCGCGTTGCTTTCCGTCGCGCCATGAAGCGGGCAGTGCAGTCTGCGCTGCGGCTTGGTGCCGAAGGCATTAAAATTGTTTGTGGTGGCCGTTTGGGCGGCGCGGAAATCGCGCGCGTTGAATGGTACCGTGAAGGCCGCGTGCCGCTCCATACGCTGCGCGCCAATATCGATTATGCCGAATATGAAGCGCTGACCGCTTACGGTATCATCGGTATCAAGGTCTGGATTTTTAAAGGCGAGATATTGGGTCACGACCCGATGGCTCAGGATCGGTTGATGGTGGAAGCACAAACTTCCGGCGTCCGTCCGCAGCATCAACGTTGATTTTTGAGGAATAGGTAGAGCATCATGCTGCAACCCAAGAAACATAAGTTCCGCAAGGCTTTCAAAGGCCGGATCAAGGGCAAGGCCCCTGGTGGTGCCACGCTGAATTTCGGCAGCTATGGCCTGAAAGCCATGGAGCCTGACCGGATTACCGCGCGCCAGATCGAGGCGGCTCGCCGTGCGATCACGCGTCATATCAAGCGTCAGGGCCGGTTGTGGATCCGGATTTTCCCGGACGTGCCTGTGTCCAAGAAGCCTGCCGAAGTTCGTCAGGGTAAGGGTAAGGGCTCGGTTGAATATTGGGCTGCCCGGGTGAAACCAGGTCGTATCCTGTTCGAACTGGATGGCGTTCCCGGACCGATTGCAGCGGTCGCGTTCGAGCGGGCAGCGATGAAGCTCCCGATCAAGACAAAGGTTGTGGCCCGCCTCGGCGATACGTCACATCTGGAAGGTTAAGCTAGATGAGCATCAAGACAGAAGATATGCGGACCAAGACCGACGATCAGCTCGAGACGGAACTGGGAGAACTGAAGCGCGAGGCATTCAACCTGCGCTTTCAGTCAGCGACCAACCAGCTTGAAAAGCCAAGTCGTATCCGGGAAGTGCGTCGCACGATCGCGAAAATCAAAACCCTGCAGAACGAGCGTGCGAAAGCCGCTGTTGCAGAAAAGGCGTAAGGAACCGATATGCCAAAACGTATTCTCACCGGCACGGTTGTGTCAGACAAGGGCGACAAGACGGTTGTTGTCAATGTCGAACGCAAAGTGAAGCACCCGCTGTACGGAAAAATCATCCGGCGCTCGAAGAAATATCATGCGCATGACGAGAACAACGAAATCAGCCTTGGCGAAACCGTCCGGATCGAAGAGACCCGGCCGATCTCCAAGCTGAAGACCTGGAAGGTTCTGGAGCGGGTCGGCGCAGCAGCCGGTCTCGCAACGCCGACGGTCAGCGAGATCACGGCCAGCGATCCGAAGGACGAGAAGGTCAAGGCGCCCGTGGCGGCCGACGACAAGGCTGACGCCGCGCCAGCTGGCGAATAAGTTTAGAATATCCCGGATCTGCCGGGATGACGAAGTAGGAAACGCCCGGTAAAATCCGGGTTTATGAAGAAGGAATTGGATCCATGATCCAGATGCAATCGAACCTGGAGGTCGCGGACAACAGCGGCGCCAAACGCGTGCAGTGCATCAAGGTGCTGGGCGGCTCGAAGCGTCGCTTTGCCGGCGTCGGCGACATCATTGTCGTATCGATCAAGGAAGCAGCGCCGCGCGGCAAGGTCAAGAAGGGCGACGTTCACCGCGCTGTGATCGTTCGTACCAAGAAGGACATCCGCCGCAAGGACGGATCGGTCATTCGGTTCGACAGCAATGCCGCGGTTCTGGTGAACAACAACCAGGAGCCTATCGGCACGCGTATTTTTGGCCCCGTGGTTCGCGAACTGCGTGCGAAAAAACATATGAAAATCATCAGCCTTGCGCCGGAGGTGCTTTAATCATGGCCAATGCAAAGATCAAAAAAGGCGACACCGTCGTGATCCTGTCCGGCAAGGACAAGGGCAAGTCGGGTGAAGTCAGCAAAGTGATGCCGAAGGATGGCAAGTGCATCGTTTCGGGCATCAACATTGCTGTCCGTCACCGCAAGCCAACCCAGGCAAACCCGCAGGGTGGCCTGGAGCGTCGGGAAGCAGCCTTGCACATCAGCAAAGTGGCTCTCGCGGATCCGAAGGACGGCAAGCCGACCCGGGTTCGATTTGAAAAGACAGAAGACGGAAAGATGCAGCGTATCGCTGTAAAGTCCGGGGAGAAAGTCGATGGCTGACAAAAAATATATCCCGCGCATGCGCACCAAATATGACGAGGAAATCGTCAAGGCGATGCAGGAAAAATTCAACTATTCCAACCATATGGAAGTGCCTCGTATCACGATGGTCACGATCAACATGGGCGTTGGCGAAGGCAGCCAGGACAAGAAGAAAGTCGCGACTGCTGCAGCCGAGATGGAATTGATTGCGGGCCAGAAGCCGGTCATCACCAAGGCGAAAAACTCGATCGCGACGTTCAAGTTGCGTGAAGGCATGCCGATCGGATGCAAGGTCAATCTGCGCCGCGAACGCATGTATGAATTTATCGATCGTCTGGTGACGGTTGCCATGCCACGCATCCGGGATTTCAGAGGTCTGAACCCGAAAAGCTTTGACGGTCGCGGCAATTTTGCCATGGGCCTGAAAGAGCAGATCATTTTCCCCGAAATCGCGTATGACAATATCGACGTGGTTCGCGGCATGGACGTGATCGTGACGACAACAGCAAAAACAGACGAAGAAGCGCGTGCGCTTCTGGCATTGTTCGGTTTCCCGTTCCCCAAAGAGGAACAATCGGAAGAAAAAGAAGCCGCGTAAGCGCGCTTCATTATACGGAAGGACGAGAACTTAAGTCATGGCGAAACTGAGTTCCATTAACAGAAACGAAAAACGCAAGCGGATGGTGAAGAAATACGCCGGTCGTTATGCGAAACTGAAGGCTATGGCATCGGATCAGTCTCTCGACGAGACCGAACGTCTGATGGCGCGCCTCAAAATGGCGGAAATACCGCGCAACGCGAACCCAACCCGCGTGCGCAACCGCTGTGAAACCACAGGACGTCCGCGCGGCTATTACCGCAAGTTCCGCCTGTGCCGCATCGAGCTGAGAGACATGGCCAATAAAGGCCTGATTCCCGGCGTCACGAAATCAAGCTGGTAAGGGAGAGATAATATGGCTTTTACCGATCCCTTGGGTGACATGCTCACCCGTATCCGTAACGGACAACAGGCACGCAAAGACAGCGTGGTAACGCCTGCGTCCAAACTGCGCGGTGCCGTCCTCGAAGTGTTGCAGCGCGAAGGTTATATTCGCGGTTTCAGCGAAGAAGAGGTCAACAAGCACCCCGGTCTGCGGATTGAACTGAAATATTTTGAAGGGCAGCCGGCAATTCGCCACGTGGCCCGTGTTTCAAAGCCTGGTCGTCGCATCTACAGCGGGTCGGAAGATCTGCCACGGGTTCGCAACGGCTTGGGCATAACAATCGTATCGACGCCAAAAGGTGTTTTGTCAGACGCGGAAGCGCGTCAGGCGAAGGTCGGCGGCGAAGTACTGGCTGAGGTATTCTAATCATGTCCCGTATTGGCAAAAAATCAGTAGCTATTCCGGACGGCGTCACCGCCGTGATGGAAGATGGTCTGGTCAAGGTCAAAGGACCAAAGGGCGAGCTTTCGACCCCGATGGTTGACGACCTGACCTATGAACTGGGCGACGGTGGTTTGCTGGTGATGCCAGCAAACAAGTCGAAAACCGCTCGCGCATTCTGGGGAATGCAGCGGACATTGGTGCAGAACCTGGTCGACGGTGTCACCGAAGGCTTCACCAAGGTGCTGGAAATCAACGGCGTTGGTTATCGTGCCGCGGCTCAGGGAAAAAATCTCAATTTGCAGCTTGGCTATAGCCATGACGTGAATTTCGCGATCCCGGACGGCATCGAAATCAAGACCCCGGATCAGACCACCATCGAAATTTCCGGCATGGACAAACAGCAAGTTGGCCAGGTCGCTGCCGAAATCCGGCGCTGGCGCAAGCCCGAACCGTATAAGGGCAAGGGTATCAAATATCGCGGCGAATATATTTTCCGCAAAGAAGGGAAGAAGAAATAAGCCATGGCGAATATTTCTCAGTTCAAACGGCGCCAGCAACGCGTACGCAGCAAATTGCGCAAGCGCGGGCTCTCAAAGCCTCGTTTGTCCGTGCATCGCACGAGCCGGCATATCTATGCTCAGGTTATCGACGATGCCGAGGGCAAAACGCTGGCTTCCGCTTCGACCATCGACAAGGCGTCCACCGTCAAGACCGGTGCGGATAGCAAGGCTGCTGCCGATGTTGGCAAGCGCGTTGCCGAAGCTGCCAAGAAGGCAGGCGTTAAAGAAGTAATTTTTGACCGTGGCGGGTTCCTGTTTCACGGACGTGTAAAGGCCCTGGCCGACGCAGCACGTGAAGGCGGATTGGAGTTTTAATATGGCTGATGACAAAACAACCCCAGAAGGCGCGGCACAGCCGGGCACCACTGGTGAAGGCAATCAGCCGGAAGCAGCGATCGCAGCTGAAGCCAAAACCGGTGGTCCCGAGCGCCAGTCGCGCGGTGGAAACCGTGGCGGTGCAGGCGGTCGTGACAACCGCGGTGGCGGCAATCGTGACAATCGCGGCGGTGGCCGTGACAATCGCGGTGGCGGTCGTGGCGGTCGTGGCAACAATGACGGCGGCGAAGAGCTGATCGAGAAGCTGGTTCACATCAACCGCGTTTCGAAAACCGTCAAGGGCGGCAAGCGCTTCGGTTTCGCTGCGCTGGTCGTGGTTGGCGACGGCAAGGGCCGGGCCGGCTTCGGCAAGGGCAAGGCCCGCGAAGTGCCGGAAGCCATTACCAAGGCAACCGCTGCTGCAAAGAAATCGATGGTTCGTGTACCGCTGCGTGAAGGTCGTACCCTTCACCATGACGGCACCGGCCAGTTCGGCGCCGGTAACGTGACCGTCCGTTCGGCCCCTGCGGGTACCGGTATTATTGCCGGTGGTCCAATGCGTGCCGTCTTTGAAAGCCTTGGCGTTTCCGACGTTGTGACCAAGTCCAACGGCACCGCCAATCCTTACAACATGATCCGCGCAACCTTTGCCGCGCTGGCAGATCAGTCGAGCCCGAAATCCGTGTCGCAGCGGCGTGGCAAGAAAGTGACCGACCTGCTTGCACGTGCTGGCGGTTCGGCTGCTGAAGTGGCAGCTGATGCCGCGGCAGTTACGGAGTAATTTTGATGGCCAAAGTAAAAATCAAGCAGATCGGATCCCCGATCCGTCGTCCGGAAGCCCAGCGCAAAACGCTGATCGGCCTTGGTCTCAACAAGATGCACCGTGTCTCCGAACTGGAAGATACAGCAGAAGTGCGCGGCATGATCCGTAAAGTACACCATCTGGTGGAAGTCGTCGAAGGGTAAGACCTGACACTTCCGTGCGAATAAAAGCGAAAGCGAGTACACGACATGAAACTGAACGAACTTAAAGACAATGAAGGCGCGCGCAAGTCGCGCATGCGTGTTGGCCGGGGCATTGGCTCGGGCAAGGGCAAGACCGGCGGGCGTGGCCAGAAGGGCCAGAAATCCCGTTCCGGTGTTTCGATCAACGGCTTTGAAGGCGGCCAGATGCCGCTCCACATGCGTCTGCCAAAGCGCGGTTTCAACAATCCGTTCGGCACCGACTATGCAGAAGTGAACCTGGGCATGATCCAGAAGTTCATCGACAGCAAGAGCCTCGACGCCAAGGGCACCATCGATCACGCAACGCTGAAAGCGGCGGGCTTGGCTCGCGGCGGCAAGGACGGCGTCCGGCTGCTGGCCAAGGGCGAACTGACCGCGAAAATCACCATCGCCGTAGCCGGCGCTTCCAAGGCTGCTGTTGCAGCGGTTGAAAAGGCAGGCGGCAAGGTTGAAATTCTTGCAGCAGGCGGCGAACGTCGAGCCAAGGGCGAGAAAAAGGCGGTTGCCTCCAAGCCCGCGCGCGAGAAAAAAGCCGCGAACAAGGCGAAAAAGAACGATTGATCTTCGAGAGGCGCTAGATTTAGCGCCTCTTTTTCTGGCCCCTTGTTTTTGATGCACGAACATCCGATATGGGGCGGGTTGCATAGCCGCATAAGCGGCTATTCATCTCCGGAGATTGCAACAGACGCAATAGTTGGAGATGGGCCTCTGCCTCCGCAGGGGCGCGTTGCAAACTAATAGTGGGCAGGGAAGTCAAGCATGGCATCAAGAGCCGATCAGGTCGCAGCGAATCTAAGCCTGTCGAAATTTGGCGAAGCCACAGAGCTGCGCAAACGCATCTGGTTCACGCTGGGTGCGCTTATCATTTTCCGTATGCTCAGCTTCGTGCCGCTGCCGGGCGTCGATCCGGTCGTGCTAGCTGATCTCTATGATCAGACCCGTGGCGGCGTCCTCGATATTTTCAATACATTTTCCGGCGGTTCGCTGGCCCGGATGAGCCTGATCGCTCTCGGAGTCATGCCCTATATTACCGCCTCGATCGTGGTTCAGCTGGCCGCTGCGCTGTCGCCGACCCTGGCCGCCGTCAAGAAAGAGGGCGAGGCGGGCCGCAAGAAACTTAATCAATATACCCGCTATGGCACGGTCGGCCTGACCGCCGTTCAAGGCTATTTCATCGCCGTCGGCCTGGAAAGCTTTGCCTCGCAATCGGGTCTGCAGGCCGTGGTCGAACCCGGCTATCTGTTCCGCATCGGTGCGGTTATCAGTCTCGTGGGCGGCACGCTGTTCCTGATGTGGCTGGGTGAACAGATCACCAGCCGCGGTATCGGCAATGGTATCTCGCTGATCATCATGGCGGGCATTGTCGCCCAGATGCCGACATTTGTCGCCAACCTCATGGAAGGCAGCCGGACCGGTTCGATCGGCGCCCTGACGATCGTCGGTCTGATCGTGATGGTCGCCGGCCTGATCCTGTTCATCAGCTTCATGGAGCGTGCCCAGCGAAGGGTGCTGATCCAATATCCCAAGCGCGCGACCCAGAATGGCGTGATGCAGGCCGACCGCAGCCATTTGCCGCTGAAGGTCAATACCGCCGGCGTTATCCCGCCGATCTTTGCTTCCTCGCTGTTGCTGATGCCGCTGACGGTAACCCAGTTTGCAGGCAACACGGTTGCCGGCGAATCCGCTTTCGGGGATTTCATCATCACGCTGAACCAGTATCTGGCGCACGGGCAGCCGCTCTATATGGCGCTCTATGCCGCGGGTATCATCTTCTTCTGCTTCTTCTACACGGCGGTTGTGTTCAACCCCGAGGAAACGGCCGAGAATCTGAAGAAAAACGGCGGCTTCGTTCCCGGCATTCGCCCGGGCAAGAATACCGCCGACTATCTTGATTATGTGCTGACCCGGATTACGGTGGTTGGCGCGGCCTATCTTGCCTTTGTCTGCGTCTTGCCGGAATATGTGATGGCGCAGACCAGTCTGCCGATCTTCTTCCTCGGTGGCACGAGCCTGTTGATCGTCGTCAACGTCACGGTGGATACGGTGACCCAGATCCAGAGCCATTTGCTGGCGCTGCAATATGGCGATCTGCTCAAGAAGGCGAAGCTGAAGGGCGGACGGCGCAAACGCTAAGCGCTCGTCTGGCTTAATCGACACACTATATTTTCCATTATCACGGGGGTAATCGCATGGACATCATCTTGTTGGGGCCACCGGGTGCCGGGAAGGGAACCCAGGCGAGCCTTCTGAAAGACGAACATGGCATGGTCCAGCTGTCGACCGGTGACATGCTGCGCGCCGCCGTGAATGCCGGAACCGAAGTCGGGTTGAAGGCCAAGGCGCTGATGGAAGCAGGCGAACTGGTGCCGGACGAGGTGGTTTCGGGTATTATCGGCGACAAGCTCGACGAACTCGGCTCCGAACAGGGCGTTATCTTTGACGGCTATCCCCGCACCGCCGCCCAGGCCGAATCGCTGGACGAGATACTGGCCGAGCGCGGCCGCGTGCTTTCCTATGTGATCGAGCTTTCGGTCGACGAAGATGCGCTGGTCGAGCGGATCACGGGCCGGTTTACCTGCGCAAAATGCGGCGAGGGCTATCACGATATCTTCAAGCAGCCTGCCGTGGCGGGTGTGTGTGACGTGTGCGGTTCGACCGAGTTCAAGCGCCGCCCGGATGACAATGAAGAAACCGTCCGCACCCGTATGCAGGAATATCGCGCCAAGACAGCGCCGATCTTGCCGATCTACGAAGCGCGCGGTATCGTCCGCAAGGTCGACGGCATGGGAAGCATGGCCGAAGTCCATGAAGCGATAGAGGCGGTTCTGTCGCTCTGATCTGACAGAGGGAGGCAGGGGCATGGCCAAGCTGTTATTTCGGGCCATATTGGCAATGGCAGCGTTGGGCGGCACGGGCACTGCCCGGGCGGAAGTGACCAACACCGCCGACAACGGCTTTACCGTGCAGCATCGGGCGGTCATTACCGGGGATGCCGAGGCGGTCTGGAAAGCGATGACCGCTCCGTCGAGATACTGGAACGCCGATCACAGCTGGACCGGCGATGCCGGGAATTTCTATCTCGTCCCCCAGGCCGGTGGCTGTTTTTGCGAGCTGATCCGGACGACGTCCGGAGACAATATCAAATCATCCCAGGGCAGCGTCCAGCATATGCGCGTGATCTACGCGCACAATAACAAGATGCTGCGCATGTCCGGTGCTCTGGGCCCGCTCCAGTCGGAAGCGGTCACCGGGACGCTGACCATGCAGCTGCAGCCGCAGGGACAATCGACGGTGGTCCGGTTCACCTATAAAGTGGGCGGCTATATGGAACTCCCGGTCGACCAGATGGCGACGGCCGTCGACGGGGTCATTGGCGAGCAACTGGCCCGGCTGTCGGCACTGTTCGGCGAGGGGCAGGGGGATGAACCTGCGGCGACTGAAAAGCCCTCCGAGAGCGATGAAAACGGCGGCGCCCCGGACCCTGATCAGGGCTGATTTCCCGCTCCCGCTCATCGCTTTACCAAAGCCGATGAATAGTTCTATGAAGGTTTCCTACCCGTTGCCGACTCGAAAAAGTCGACAACGATAATCGGGTCGCGCTGATATACACTATTGGGGGTATAGGATGGCCGTTTCCGATCATGTGGATTTTCCGACATTCATGGAAGGCGTCAAGAAACGCAATCCCGGGCAGCCTGAGTTCGTTCAGGCGGTGCAGGAAGTCGCGATGGATATTTTCGACTTCATCCAGGACAAGGAAGCCTATCACACGGCGCAGATCCTGCGCCGGATTGCAGAACCCGACCGGGTGATATCCTTCCGTGTCTGCTGGGAAGACGACAATCACAATGTCCGGGTCCAGCGCGGCTTCCGGGTGCAGAACAACAATGCGATCGGTCCCTATAAGGGGGGCATCCGTTTCCACCCGAGCGTCACCGAAAGCGTGCTGAAATTTCTGGCGTTCGAGCAGACGTTCAAGAATTCGCTGACCGGATTGCCGATGGGTGGCGGCAAGGGCGGGGCGAACTTCAACCCGAAGGGCAAGTCCGACGCCGAGGTCATGCGCTTCTGCCAGTCGTTCATGACCGAACTGTATCGCCATATCGGTCCGGATACAGATGTGCCCGCTGGTGATATCGGCGTGGGCGGCCGCGAGATCGGCTATATGTTCGGCCAGTACAAGCGCATCACCAATCGCTGGGAAGGCGTGCTGACCGGCAAGGGGCTGGAATATGGCGGCTCGCAGATGCGACCAGAGGCGACCGGTTATGGCGCGGTCTATTTCATGCAAAATATGCTGAAACACAAGGGCGACTCGATCGAGGGCAAGACCGCCGTCATTTCCGGCTCCGGCAATGTCGCGACCCATGCCGCCGAGCAGATCACCAGACAGGGAGGCAAGGTGCTGACGCTTTCCGACAGCGGCGGTTTCATTCACGATCCCGACGGGATCGACCAGGACAAGATCGACTGGGTCAAGCATCACAAAACCCATACGCGGGGCCGGATCAGCGAATATGCCGATCATTTCACCGGCGCCTCCTTTCATGAGGGCAGCCGGCCATGGGCCGTACCCTGCGATCTTGCCCTGCCGTGCGCGACGCAGAATGAACTGAATGAAGAGGAGGCCAGGGAACTGGTGGCCAATGGTGTGATCGCGGTGTCGGAAGGCGCGAACATGCCGACCACGCTGGAGGGCGTGCATGTCTTCCACGATGCGAAGATCATGTATGGCCCGGGCAAGGCGGCCAATGCCGGCGGCGTGGCCGTGTCCGGTCTGGAAATGAGCCAGAATTCGGAGCGGATCAGCTGGAACCACGAGCGGCTCGGCGAGATGCTGACCGATCTGATGGAAGGCATTCACGACAAATGCGTCGAATATGGCGACCAGGGCGATGGCTATGTCGACTATGTGAAGGGGGCCAATATTGCGGGCTTCAAAAAAGTGGCGGATGCCATGCTCGCTTATGGCGTCGTCTAGATTATAATTATCTTGCGCAAGCCTGTGCCATCGGCCAGATAATCGCTTGATGGCGCAGGCAAATATCCCCAAGGCGAAGCGGTATCGCCGCAAGCTCAAAGAACCCTGCGAAATAGGCTGGTGCGAGCTGATTGACCTGCCGGCATTCGGCGTCAAAAATCTGCATGCCAAGGTGGATACTGGCGCTGCCACCTCGTCGCTGCACGCGACGCGGATCAAGCCGTTCAAGAGAGATGGCCAGACATTGGTGCAATTCACCATCCCGATGGGAAGCGGTGTCCCCGACTATCATTGCGAAGCGCCGGTCTACGGCCAGCGGCGAATAAAGAGTAGCAATGGTGTCATGGAAACCCGATATGTGATAGAGACCGTTATGAAACTGGGACCGCTTGAATGGGTAGGTCACATGACGCTCGCCAACAGGCAGTCAATGATATTTCCGGTCCTGATAGGTCGCCGGGCGTTGAAACGGGGCTTTCTCGTCAACAGCGCCAAGCGATGGATGCTGGGGCGGCACCAAGAAAGATAATTTATGAAAATCGCCATGCTTGCCCGCAACCCCAATCTCTATTCGCACAAGCGTCTGGTTGAGGCGGCAGAAGACCGGGGGCACACGCTCGACATTCTCAACACCACCCGCTGCACGGTTAATATCGCCAGCCACCGGCCGACGATTACCTATAATGGCAATACGCTAGAGGGTTATGACGCGGTTATCCCGCGGATCGGCGCGTCGATCACCAATTATGGCGCGGCGGTGCTGCGGCAGTTTGAAATGGCCGGCGTCTGGCCGCTCAACGAAAGCGTCGCCATTGGCCGCAGCCGCGACAAGCTGCGCTCGATGCAGATATTCGCCAAATATGGTCTGGGCCTGCCGCTTACCGCCTATGCCAATGATCCCAAACAGGCGGAAGAGATTATAAAGGCCGTCAACGGTCCGCCGGTGGTCATCAAACTGCTGGAAGGCACCCAGGGCATCGGGGTCGTTCTCGCCGAGACCATGTCGAGCGCCAAGTCGGTGATCGAGGCGTTCCGCGGTGCCAATGTGAATATTCTGGTCCAAGAGTTCATCAAGGAAGCCGGCGGTACGGATATTCGCGCGCTGGTCGTAGGCGGCAAGGTGGTTGCCGCAATGAAGCGGACCGGTGCGGCAGACGACTTCCGTTCCAACCTGCATCGCGGCGGCAGCGCCCAGATCGTCAAGATCACGCCCGAAGAGCGTTCCACCGCCCTGCGTGCCGCCAAGCATATGGGCCTGAATGTGTGCGGCGTCGACATGCTGCGCTCCAATCACGGCCCGGTGATCATGGAAGTGAACAGCTCGCCCGGTCTTGAAGGCATTGAAAATGCCACCGGCAAGGATGTCGCGGGCTTGATTATCGAATTTATCGAGAAAAATGCCAAGCCCGGGAAGACCAAGACGCGCGGCAAGGGTTAAAGACCCGGGCTGAACGGTCGGGTGGCCAAGGCACCGGACAAAGAAACGGGAAAACCCGCTGCGCTCTCTGGAGTGCGGTTTGCGGTGCCGCTACCGTTTGGACAGGGCAGGCTGAAGGGATAGGGGCCTGTTTCCTGCTGCCGATCCTCAGATCACCTCATCCTCGTCGAGCAACTGATTCCCGGTAATCGCATCCTCGATCTGCTCCAGCCGCTCGCTGACCGTATCGAATATGCTGACCTCGGCGATGTGGAGCAGCGCGTCTCCCTGATTGACGACCGGCAGGTTGCTGTGGCCGATTACGATGCCATCGATTGGGGACAGGATCGCTTCTTCTCCATCGCCGAAAATATCGCTGATATAGGCCACCGGGTCGCCCACGTGGACCTTGGTTCCCGACGGCGATACCAGCCGGCAGATGCCGCCCCGGGTCGAGCGCAGCCAGAGCGTACGCGTCGCCTGGGCTGGCGGCGTGCCGCGCTGGCTCCACCGCTTGGTTTCGATCATCTCCAGTTTCTTGAGCACGCGCAGGATACCGTTGACGCCGGTCAGCACGGAAAATTCGTCAAAGCGCAGCGCTTCTCCGGCTTCCAGCAGCAGCATGTCGACCCCCGCCTCCCGGGCCAGCGCGCGCAGCGAGCCGGGGCGGAGATCCGCTTCGATAATCACCGGCGGTCCGAAATCCATGGCCAGATCCTTGAGCATGGGGTTGCCCGAAGCGATGCGGATCTGCGGCAGATTGTAGCGGTGCAGCGCAGCGCTGTGGATGTCGATGCCGAGGGAACAATGATCGATAATCTCCGTGGAAAAGATATGGGCAAGCTGCGATGCCAGCGAACCCTTTTCCGTTCCCGGAAAGGACCGGTTGAGATCGCGGCGGTCGGGCAGATAGCGGCTGTGAGTGATGAACCCGTACATATTGACCACCGGCACGAATATCACGGTTCCCGCCATGCGGCTCGGGTGGAGCTTCTTCATCACCCGGCGGATGATCTCGGTACCGATGATTTCATCGCCGTGGATTGCCGCACTGACAAAAATCGTTGGTCCGGCGCGCTTGCCGTGGAATACCCGCACGACCATATTGGCCTGCATGCCGGCGGACAGATCGCTGATCGGGATGGCGATATCGCCGATTTGGCCCGGCGCCACCATATGCCCGGCAATTTCGAACAGATCGTTTTTGTTTCTATTGGTCATCATGGCCCCCGGAATGGATGGAAACTATGGCGCGGGATGATTGCCAACCGCAAGGCAAATCAGAAGAATCCGGGCTTTTGAAACTCGCTGACGGGCAACGCCGACGGCAAGGGCGCCGCGATCAAACGCAAGCGGGCAGGGGGCAAAAGGCAAGCCACAGGTCCCGCCAGCGAGATCAGGTGGCAAAAGGGGGTTTGCACGGGCTCTCGCCCTCGGGTATAGCCGGTTGCAGCAGCAGTCCTGTGGCAAAGCCGCATTCTTCCGCGCTTGACACGCTGGTCAACTCTCCCTAAATAACAGCCATTCGAAACCGTTTTGAACCGGCAACACCCTTCGTGGTGCGCGCTGGTTTTGTGCGTTTTGAGTAATGTTTTTAACGACTTGGCTATGAGATAGGTCCCGGCGAATCGGTCCCTGTGGAGCATGGAGAAAAATATTGGCACGTATTGCTGGGGTAAATATCCCAACCAACAAACGCGTAATCATCGCGCTTACCTACATTCACGGTATCGGACGCACCAGAGCGGCTGAAATTGTCGAAAAATTGAAGATTGATCCGGCCCGCCGGGTTCAGGATCTGACGGATCAGGAAGTTTTGCACATTCGCGAAACCATCGATGCCGAGCATACGGTTGAAGGCGATTTGCGGCGTGAAGTTGCAATGAACATCAAGCGTCTGATGGATCTGGCCTGCTATCGCGGCCTGCGTCACCGTAAAGGCCTTCCCGTTCGCGGACAGCGTACGCATACCAATGCGCGCACCCGCAAAGGCAAGCCCAAGGCGATTGCTGGCAAAAAGAAATAAGACTTGTCTTTGGACAAGTATCTTCAAGATATTAGGTAGGAATTGATCACATGGCACGCGAACCGCAGCGCATAAAGAAAAGCGCGCGCAAGAATATTTCGGCAGGCGTAGCGCACGTCAACGCCACTTTTAACAATACGATGGTCACCATCACCGATGCCCAGGGCAATGCGATAAGCTGGTCCTCGGCAGGCATGATGGGCTTCAAGGGCTCTCGTAAATCCACACCTTATGCAGCTCAGGTTGCAGCGGAAGACGCGGGCAAGAAAGCGGCTGACCATGGTGTGCGGACTTTGGAAGTCGAAGTGAAAGGTCCCGGTTCCGGTCGTGAATCCGCTCTTCGGGCGCTTCAGGCTGTTGGTTTCACGATCACCTCGATCCGTGACGTTACACCGATCCCGCATAACGGTGTTCGCCCATCGAAAAGGCGCCGCGTCTAAAACCGCTTGAGTTTCGGGGACGGCCGTTTGGCCGGTTTCCACATTTTTAAAATTCAGAGCGGTTCCGACGTCCACAGCCGCTCTTTGAACCACTAGGGGAAGTCCATGACTGTCAACATGAAGAACTGGCAAGAACTGAAGAAGCCCAACGTCCTCGACATCAAGCCCGGCGGTGACCCAAAGCGCAAGGCGACCTTTATCGCCGAGCCTCTGGAGCGCGGTTTTGGTCTGACCATGGGTAACGCGCTGCGCCGCGTGCTTCTGTCCTCGCTTCAGGGCGCGGCAGTTACCTCAATCAAGATCGAAAATGCCCTGCACGAATTTTCGTCGCTGCCAGGCGTTCGCGAAGATGTGACAGACATTGTTCTGAACATCAAGCAGATCGCACTCAAAATGGAAAGCGAAGATGCCAAGCGTCTGCAGCTGTCCGCAACCGGCCCTGGAGAAGTCAAGGCTGGTGATATTGCCGTATCCGGCGACATCGAAATCATGAACCCTGATCTGGTGATCTGCCATCTCGATGAAGGCGCGTCGCTGAACATGGAACTGACCGTCAATGTCGGCAAGGGCTATGTACCGGCTGTCGCAAACCGTCCGGCCGACGCGCCGATCGGCCTGATCCCTGTCGACTCGCTCTATTCGCCGGTCCGTCAGGTTTCCTACAAGGTGGACAATGCCCGCGTGGGTCAGGAACTGGACTTTGACAAGCTGAACCTCACCATCGAAACCGACGGTACGGTCACCCCTGAAGATGCCATCGCCTATGCGGCCCGCATCCTGCAGGACCAGCTGCAGCTGTTCGTCCACTTCGAAGAAGCGCTGGAGCAGGTTTCCTCGCCGATCGGCATGGCCGCCCAGCAGAGCCAGGCAGAAAGCGACGCCAACCAGCTCAACCGCTATCTGCTCAAGAAGGTCGACGAACTGGAACTCAGCGTCCGCTCCGCCAACTGCCTCAAGAACGACAATATCATCTATATTGGCGATCTCGTGCAGAAGACCGAAGCCGAAATGCTGCGCACCCCGAACTTTGGTCGCAAGTCGCTGAACGAAATCAAGGAAGTGCTCTCCAGCATGGGTCTGCGTCTCGGCATGGACATCCCCGGATGGCCGCCTGAAAATATCGAAGAAATGGCCAAGAAGCTCGAACAAGAGCTGCTCGGCTAAAGGATCTGCCGTTAGTGGTGAGCTTGTCGAACCACGCTGTCGGACGGGAAGCCTCATCGGCTTCGCTGACCTCCGGTTCGACAGGCTCAACACCAACGGACTACGGGTGATGGGTTGCCCCTTAAGTCAACCTGCTGCTGGGTACCTCATACGGCCCTTTAACGAACGAAGGAAATACCATGCGTCATAGAATGAAGGGCCGCCGTATGCAGCGGTCCGGTGCTCACCGTCAGGCTCTGCTGAAGAACCTCGCCGCGGCACTGATCAAGCACGAACAGATCCTGACCACTGTTCCAAAAGCCAAGGAATTGCGACCCGTTGTCGAAAAGCTGATCACGCTCGGCAAACGCGGTGGCCTGTCCAACCGCCGGATCGCGCATTCGCGTCTGATGGACGAGACCCAGGAAAAGAAATTGTTCGAAGTCCTGGCCGATCGCTATGCAGAGCGCAGCGGCGGTTATACCCGCATCATTCGCGCCGGTTTCCGTGCCTCCGATGCCGCCCCGATGGCGATCATCGAGCTGGTTGACCGCGACGTTGACGCCAAGGGTCAGGACAGCGGTCCGGACCAGAATGCCCAGGATGAATACGAAGACGCCTAAGTCTTTCATCCTGTAGACAGTTTCAATTGATATGAGAGACCGTGAGCGATAAGCTTGCGGTCTCTTTTCTTTTGTCCGGAGTGAATATGCGCAGTCTGACCCTTTTGACGCTGGCCATGGGATTGGCCACCACTGCGCCTGCACTCGCGGCGCAGTCCGTAAACAAGGAAAATGTCCTGACCTATCCGGAAGCCAGAACCGTAGATGTCGTCGAGGAGCAGTTCGGCGAATATATTGCCGATCCCTATCGCTGGCTCGAAAATGACGTGCGCGAGGATCCCGAAGTGGCGGAGTGGGTGAAGGCTGAGAATGCCGTGACCGACGCTTATCTGGAAAAACTGCCGGGCCGCAAAGTCCTCGCCGATTCGATGACGGAATTGTTTGATTTTGACGATCTCGGCAATCCCGATGAAGCGGGCGGAAAATATTTCTACGAACGCAAGAGCGGCGGCCAGAATCAGGCCGTGCTTTATGTCCGCGATGGCGCGGATGGTGAAGAGCGGATGCTGATCGATCCCGCGACATGGTCGAAAGACGGCGCCACGGCGCTGGCCGGCTGGAAGCCTTCTGCTGATGGCAGCCTGCTGGCCTATGCGGTTCAGGATGGCGGTTCCGACTGGCGCACGCTGAAGGTGCTTGATGTGGCAACGGGCGAGGTCAAGGAAGACACGGTGGAATGGGCCAAGTTCACGGATCTGGCCTGGATGCCGAATAATATCGGCTTTCTCTATTCCCGCTTTCCGAAGCCGGAAGAGGGCGCGGCGTTCCAGTCCCTCAACGCGAACCATGCGGTCTATCTGCACGTCATGGGCTCGGAACAGGCGAAGGACACGAAAGTATATGCAACGCCGGATCAGCCGGAGCTCAACCACTCCGCCCAGCTGACCTCGGACAAGGAATGGGTGGTGATCACCTCTTCCTCCGGCACCGACGAGCGCTATGAAATCACGCTGATCAAGGTGGATGCGCCAAAGCTCCAAACGCGCAAGCTGGTCAGCGGGTTTGAAAATGACTGGCGGCTGATCGATGGCGTTGGCGACACGCTCTATTTTGTGACCAACAAGGACGCGCCGCGGATGCGGGTGGTGAAGACCGACGTGAGCGCGGCGGAACCGGAATTCACCGAGGTGGTCCCGCAGAGCGACGCGGTTGTCGGCGGGGCGATGATCGTTGGAGATCGCTTGGTGATCAGCTATCTGGTCGATGCCAAAAGCCAGCTCTCCGTGTTCGATCTTGACGGCAAGGCGCTTGGCACGCTCGATCTGCCCGGACCGGGGCAGGTGGGCAGTCTCAGCGGTTCGATGAAGAGCGACGAGGGCTTTTTCACGTTTCAGAGCTTCAACCGGCCGACGACGGTGTTTCGCTATGACGGAGAAGCGGCGCCAACGATTTGGGCCAAACCGGCGCTGCCGTTCGACCCCGACACGGTCGAAGTGACCCAGCGCTTCTACAAGAGCAAGGACGGCACAAAAATCCCGATGTTCCTGGTGCATATGAAAGGCCAGGATCTCTCGAAAGGCGCACCGACCATGCTCTACGGCTATGGCGGTTTCAACATCTCGGTGCTGCCGCAATATAAGCCGGCCTGGATGGCGTGGATCAAGGCGGGCGGTGTCTTTGCCTCGGCCAATCTGCGCGGCGGCGGGGAATATGGCAAGGAATGGCATGATGCCGGCCGGCTCCAGAACAAGCAGAATGTCTTCGATGATTTCATCGCCGCGGGCGAATATCTGATCGGCGAGGGCATCACCCCGAAAGACGGTCTGGCGATCGAGGGGCGGTCCAATGGCGGATTGCTGATCGGTGCCGTGATGAACCAGCGACCCGACCTGTTCACCGCCGGCCATGCTGCGGTCGGGGTGATGGACATGCTCCGCTTCAACCGCTTCACCGCCGGACGCTACTGGGTCGATGATTATGGCTATCCGGACAAGGAGCAGGATTTCAAAACCCTGCTCGCCTATTCGCCCTATCATAATCTCAAGGGCGGGGTCGATTATCCGGCCCTGATCGTCTCCACTGCCGATACCGATGACCGGGTGGTGCCGGGACACAGTTTCAAATATGTTGCGCGGCTGCAGGCGCTGGATACGGGCGATGCGCCGCATCTGATCCGGATCGAGACGCGGGCCGGCCATGGCAGCGGCAAGCCGACCGACAAGCTGATCGAGGAATATTCGGACATCTATGCCTTTCTGGCGGATGCGACGGGACTAGAGCTGCAAAAATAATCTGCGGTTAGTGGCTTCGATATCCCGGAAATTGATCTGAGCGATCGGGTCAGTGGGAAGGTAACGCCGACGAAAGAACGGATAATATCAAACAAGTGGCCAAAGTCAGCTATTTGGTAATAGATTGGTCGGGGGTTTCATGCCTGGAGTTGGGTGGGAAGCGGAACGTCGGGTTTCGAATGACAAGGCCCACTAAGCAGTCGTTCGCCAGAGGACCTCTTGCATCGGTATATGAGCTTGCAATCTATTCGGTGAAAGCTAACGTCGAGAAGATGGTCAAACATATTGGCATGGTTGGTTGCTCTGCGGAAGGGGCTTCTCTCTGTTATAGAACGATTTGCGTTGAAGGCGCGTCTCGTCTCGGGCCGCACGGTCATCCCCAGGTGTCAATGCACACTCATTCGCTTGCGGATTACGTCGATCGTCTTGATCGTGCCGACATTGACGGCGTGGGAGACTTGATGCTCTCCTCAGCGTCAAAACTGGAGAGAGCAGGCGCTGATTTTTTAATATGTCCCGATAATACGATTCATCAAGCGATGAAGTATGTCACTTGCAGATCGTCCATGCGTTGGCTCCACATTGCGGACGGGGTCGCTTCCGAAGCGACTGCGCGCGGATATAAGCGAGTCGCCCTTACCGGAACACAGTGGCTTGTCGAGAGCGAGGTCTATCCCGACAAGCTTGCGGCGGCAGGTATCGAGTATATTCGTCCCAACAAGGACGAACGCCAACGAATGGGTGAAATCATTATGGAAGAGCTGGTGTACGGAATATTCAAGCCCGACAGCATCGCTCATTTCCAGAAGGTGATTGAGCGCCTGAAACAACAGGGTTGTGATGCTGTTGTATTAGGCTGCACTGAAATCCCGCTCATCCTGAACGACGAAAATTCGCCGTTGCCGACGCTCGATTCAACGCGACTGTTGGCGCGCGCCGCCCTTGATTGCGCGCTACGCCAATAAGGCTTGGCTAGCCTGTGACGTCCGCTCTGGCACATTGAGCACAGATCGTTCAACGTCCAACTTTGGGGCGGAAGCGGTCGTATGCGGTGCGGGCATCAAATTTCAGATTCTCACCACTGATACTGCGCAAATTTTTTGCAACCCGGGCGGAGAAGGTGATTTCCGGTGCTCTAAATCCTCATGTCCCTCATTCTGGAAATTTTGTCCCGCTACACTGGATCAACCACCCTATGCCCGGTTGACTGACATACTGTTCATAAAAAGAGCTATTAACCTGAACGACGCCTGTCGACCCAGTTCAGCCCTCACTCAAACCGAATCCGTTAAAAGGGCTTCACAAGCTCGGGAAAAGGTTTCGGGCAGTGTGAAAGGAAAGTGGACATGAACAAGTTGAACAAGGCTCTGGTCGGAACCGCTGCTGCCGCTGCAATGGCCGTTTCTGCAACCCCCGCAATGGCCCGCGACGGGCACCGGGGCGGACCGAGTGCCGGCGAAGTGATTGCCGGCGTAGCGATCATCGGCGCGATTGCCGCCATCGCCAGCTCCGGCAACAAGGACCGCAGATATCGGGACGATGATTATCGCGGCGACCGCTATGGCAATGACCGTTATGCGGACAGCCGCTTTGGCAACCGCTATCGCCAGATTGGCCAGCGCCAGGCCGTGAACCGTTGTGTGCGCGCCGCTGAACGCGGAGCGACCAACTATGGCCGGGCCAATGTCACCGACATTCGCGACATCGACCGGACACGCTACGGCTATCGGGTCAAGGGCCGGATTCTGGTGGATCAGGGCCGCGGCCGCTATCAGCGGTCCGGTTATTCCGACAAGGGCAACTTTACCTGCTATATCGAAGGCAACCGGGTTAGCGACGTGCGTTACAGCGGCCTGCGCTACAGCCGCCGCTAATCGATGAACGGTGTTCGCCGATACCGAAAAGGTTCAGCCTGGTGACAGGCTGGGCCAATTATATTCTGTCTCATTGCAGCTCCGGTTACAGGATGGCTGCGCTCGATAGGGGTATTTGACATGACCAAGATGACCAGATTTTCCGCAATTGCTGCATCCGCCGCGCTGGTTTTGACCGGATTTTCGCCAGCCATCGCCGCGCCGATGCGCAGCGGCTCTGCCATCACTACCCCGATCGATCCGGCGGCGCTGGGCTGGTCCGCGGAGACGGACAAGGCCAATGGCTGGCGGGATTATCGCGGCTATCGGGACTATCGCGGATACGGAGGATATGGCGGCTATCGTGGTCACCGCCGACATCGCGATGGCATCGATGGCGGCGACCTTCTGGCCGGCATTCTGGTCATCGGCGGCATTGCCGCCATCGCCAGCGCGGCGTCAAAAAAGGACCGCGACCGGCGCTATGATGACCGGGATTATCGCAGCGGAAATCCGCGCTATGACGAGCGGCGTTCGGATCGGCGGGAGGATAGCCGATATGACCGGGGAAGCGGGGACATGGAACTGGCCATCAATGCCTGTTCCGATGCTGCCGAACGACAGGCCGGGCGCGATGCCCGCGTCGCGACGATCGAATCCGTTGTCCGCGACGGTTCCGGCTGGCGTGTGGAAGGCGAACTGGAGAACAGTGCACAGCGCAGCTTTCTGTGCGGCGCCAGCAATGGCCGCGTCGATTTCGTGCAACTGGAGGATGGCGAGCTCGCCTTCGCGAACTAGCGCCTGACCCTAGACCGCGGTGCGACCGAATTCCTGACGGGTGACCGGGTGAGATGCGCTCAGGCCGCCGTCGACGGCAATGGCCTGGCCGTTGACATAGGATGAGCGGTCGGAGGCCAGAAACAGCGCCACTTCCGCCATTTCCATAGGCGAAGCACCGCGGCGCAGCGGGTTGAGATAGCCGAGCCGGTCTTCCTTGCCCTTTTCGCGGGCCTTGTCGTAGATGAACTGGGTCATGCCGGTTTCGGTGATGCCGGGGCAGATGGCGTTGCAGCGGACATTGGACGTCGCGAACTGCTGCGACGCGACTTTCACCAGATTGATCACGCCCGCCTTCGATGCCGAATAGGCCGGACCGCCGGCACCGGACCTTATGCCGGCGACGCTGGCGGTACAGATGATCGATCCGCCATGTTTGCTCTCGGCAATCACCTTGCCGGCATATTTGCAGGCGAGGAACGGTCCGATCAGATTGACCCGCAGCACTTCCTGCCATTCGGCGACGCTGCTGTCGAAAATGCCCTCAAAACCGCCGCCGATCCCGGCATTGGCAAAGAAGACATGCAGATCGCCAAAGCGCTGCTCCGCCGCATCGACCAGCATCTCGACATCGCCTTCCGATCCGGCATCGGCCTTGATCGCGATAATATTGCCCTCGGACCCTTTCGCGGTGTCCTCGACCGCGTCGGTGACATCGCTGGCGATAACCTTGGCGCCATGTTCTGCGAACAGCAGCGCCGCCGCTCGGCCGATCCCGCTACCGGCACCAGTGATGATTGCGACTTTGTCCTTGAGGTCCATATTACGCTCCTGCGCGTTTTGCGGCTTCCCAACCGGCTTGTGCCAGCGGTGTTACCCGGTCCGACATTTCGGCCGCCGCAGCGCTGTTGGCGGTGCCGTCGGCGACCCGCTTCTGAATGCCCTGCAGAATAGCAGCAATGCGGAACAAATTATAGGCCAGATACCAGTCCATCGGCGGCAGCTCCGCCATACCGGATTTTTCGCAATAGCGGGCGATTGCTTCCTCGCGCGACGGGATGCCCAGCGCAGCCAGATCGACGCCTTTCAGGCCGCTGCGCCCTTCCGGTTCCATTTCATAGGCCATCAGCCAATAGGCGAAATCGGCAATCGGATCGCCCAGCGTCGACAGCTCCCAGTCGAGCACTGCGATCACCCTGGGCTCGTCATGCGCGAAAATCATATTGTCCAGCCGATAGTCGCCATGGACGATGCCAAAGCTCTTCTGCTCGGGGATGGTCCTGGTCAGCCATTCGATCAGCTTGTCCATCTCCGGAATTTCCTGCAGTTCCGACAGCCGATATTGCTGGGTCCAGCGAGAAATCTGGCGCTCGCAATAATTGCCCGGCTTGCCATGCTTCTCCAGCCCCAGTTCGTTCGGGTCATAGCTGTGCAGCAGCGCCAGCGTATCGATCATTTCGAAATAGATCGCGCGGCGTTCCTCCGGATTGCTGTCGGGCAGGGTACCGTCCCAGAGGGTCCGGCCATCGGCCATGCCCATGACGTAGAACATCGTGCCGATGACGCTGTCATCCTCGCACAGGCCATAAGGCTTGGCGACCGGAAAACCGGTCGGATAGAGGCCGTTGATCACCCGGAACTCGCGGTCGACGGCATGGGCCGAAGGCAGCAATTTTCCGAATGGCTTCTTGCGCAGCACATAAGCGGTTGTCGGCGTGTCGATCTTGTAGGTTGGATTGGACTGGCCGCCCTTGAACTTGCTCAGCGTCAGCGGACCGGCAAAGCCCTCGACATGGGCTTCCATCCATTTCTGAAGCGCCGCCTCGTCGAGCTTGTCCTTTTCCGGCACAGCCATTGTGCCGGTCATATCGTCCTGTGGATTCATGGAAGTCCCTCTTCCTCTAGTTAAAGACAATCACGGACCGGGCCGCATCGCCTTTTTTCATTTTTTCAAAACCGTCGTTGATCTGCTCTAGCGGAATCGTCTCGGCGACAATGCTATCCAAATCGAGCAATCCGCGCAGATAAAAGTCGACCAGACGCGGAATATCGACCGGGAACCGGTTGGATCCCATCAGCACGCCCTGCAATTTCTTGCCGGAAAGCAGGTCCATCGCGCTCAGGCCGACCTTGTGATCGAGCGGCATCATGCCAAGAATGGTCGCGGTGCCGCCGCGTTTCAGCGAGCCGACCGCCAGATCACCCGAGGCTGGGCGGCCGACGGCTTCCACCGCATGATCGACTCCGCCCTTGGTCAGTTCGATGATTTGCTCCGCCGCATCGTCCGCCGAGGCGTCGATCACATCGGTCGCGCCCAGCTTGATCGCGAGGTCTCGCTTTTCCTTGATCGGGTCGGCGGCAATGATCCGGCCGGCACCGGCGATTTTCGCGGCATTGATCGTCGCCAGGCCGACTCCGCCACATCCGACCACGGCAACCGTCTCGCCGGGGGTCAGCTTGCACGCGTTGAAGATCGTCCCGGCACCGGTGGTCACCGCACAGCCGATTACGGCGGCGCGGTCGAGCGGCATCTCCGGGTCGATCCGCACACAGGCATGTTCGTGGATCAGCATCTGCTCGGCGAAGGCCGAGAGGTTGAGCATTTGGCCCACGGTTGTCCCGTCGGGCCGGGTGATGCGCGGCGCTTCGTCAGCGCCGCGCCGCGTATCTGCACCCAGGCACAGCGACATTCGCCCGGACACGCAAAATTCGCAATGTCCGCAATAGGCCGACAGGCAGGAAACCACGGCATCGCCGACCGCAACCGTACGGACTTCGCTGCCGATCGCCTCGACGATGCCCGCCGCCTCGTGCCCCGGAATGGCGGGCAGGGGATGCGGATAGGCACCATCGATAAAATGCAGATCCGAATGGCAAAGCCCGCATGCCGCCGTCCGGATCAGCACTTCATGCGGTCCCGGCTTGGAGATGACGACATCCTCGATAACGAGCGGCTTGCCCGTTTCGACCAATACTGCTGCCTTCATGTTCTGCTCCTAGCGGGTAACGGCGAGATCTCCTGACGAGAAATCTTCGTTCATCTTGCTGCCATCGGCGGTCTCGGCATATTTGCCATATTCCATCTTGGCGATCGTGCGGTTGTGGACCTCGTCCGGGCCGTCGGCGAGCCGCAGCGTCCGCTGATGGGCATAGGCATTGGCAAGACCGAAGTCGTTGCTGACACCGCCGCCGCCATGCGCCTGGATTGCGTCGTCGATGATCTTCAGCGCCATCGTCGGAGCTTGGACCTTGATCATGGCGATTTCGGCCTTGGCATATTTGTTGCCGACCTTGTCCATCATGTCGGCTGCCTTCAGGCAGAGCAGGCGGCTCATGTCGATGTCGATCCGGGCGCGGGCAACGCGTTCGTCCCAGACGCTGTGCTCGGAGATGCGCTTGCCGAACGCGATCCGCGACTGCAGCCGCTTGACCATTTTCTCCAGCGCTTCTTCGGCGACACCGATGGTGCGCATGCAGTGATGGATACGGCCGGGTCCGAGGCGACCCTGAGCGATTTCAAAGCCGCGCCCTTCGCCAAGAATGATGTTCGAAGCCGGGACGCGCACGTCCTTCATTTCGACTTCCATATGGCCATGCGGTGCGTCGTCATAGCCGAAGACCGGCAGGTGCCGGATGACATTCACGCCGGGCGCATCGGTTGGCATCAGGATCTGCGACTGCTGCGTATAGCGGCTGCCCTCGAAGCTGGTCTTGCCCATCACGATGGCGATCTTGCAGCGCGGGTCGCCGAGACCGGACGACCACCATTTGCGGCCGTTGATGACATATTCGTCACCATCGCGGACGATCGCGGTTTCGATATTGGTCGCGTCGGAAGAAGCCACGGCCGGTTCGGTCATCAGGAAGGCGGAGCGGATTTCGCCGTTCATCAGCGGGCGCAGATATTGCTCTTTCTGCTCCAGCGTGCCGTAGCGATGGAAGACTTCCATATTGCCGGTATCCGGCGCGGAGCAGTTGAACACTTCGGAGGAAAAGCCGACGCGGCCCATTTCCTCGGCGCACAGCGCATATTCCAGATTGGTGAGGCCAGGGCCTTCAAATTCGAACGTATCATCGATATGCGGCAGGTTGGGGTTGGACGGCGGCATGAACAGGTTCCAGATACCTGCTTCCTTGGCCTTTTTCTTTTCTTCCTCGACCACCTGGAGAACCTTCCAGCGCTCGCCGGTGGATTCCTCCTTGTGGAAATCCGCGACGCGGGGGCGCAGATGATTCTCGATATGCTCGCGTACCCGGTTGCGCCAATATTCCTGCTTTTCGGTAAGATCGAAATCCATTCCCAGTCCTTTTCGTTTTTAACTATGCAATTAACTTAACAGAGGCCCAGCCGCTTTTCCACCGCCAAACTGCATGCCGCCCGATTTATCACCTATCAGTTGTGTGGACGGCTGCCTTGGCCGCTGCGAGAGCAGCCACGCGCGCATCATGATCCGCCCGGTTGATGGGAAAGCGAGAGAAAATCCAGGCGCCGCTGATCGCCAGAATGAAGATCATCACTGCATAGAAAAGCATCAGATTCTCGATAACCGACAGCGCGACTTCGCCGGGCTGCGCCTTGTCCGGCAGTCCCGACAGGCTCACGATCAGGCCGGCCGCAAATATTCCCAAACCGGTTCCGCATTTCTGCACGAAAAACCAGCCCGCCGAGAAAACCCCTTCCGTGCGCCTGCCGGTCTCGAGTTCGGAGGCCTCGACAATATCCGTGACCATCGACTGCGCGGTGATCATTGTCACCACGCTGCCGGTGGTGGCCAGAAATGTAAAGCCGAAGACCAATGTGGTCGATGCTGTTCCGCCGACTGCGGGCCAGGCTCCGGAGAGATTGAGGGCGAACGGTATGACCCAGAAAATCATCCCGACCAGGCCACCGACAATCGCCACCGGTCGCTTGCCAAAGGCCTTGGTCAGCGGCGACACCAGAAAGAAGGAGCCGACGACGCTGGCGAACAGCAGGATCGGATAATAGAAAAAAGCGGTCTGGGAAAATTCCCATACATAGAGATAGAGATAGTTGGAGATGGTGAAGGTAACACCCTGGTTGATATAGGCAATGGCACCGGCTGCGAACAGGATCACTGCCGCCCTGTGGGACAGCGCTTCCCGAATTTCCGCGAAACTCTCCCTGACGCTGGTCTTCTTTGGTCGCTTGTCCGGCCAGTGCGCCACGCGCTTGTGCTGTCCGCGCGCCGACACCAGCGTTGCGATTGCGATCACCGCGCCGCCGACCAGTCCGTAGTTCCAGTAGCCATTTTCGTTCAGCAGCCCGACCGCATGATCGGCATCGGGGACCAGAAATACGATATAACCGAGAAACAGCATCGCCAGCCCGCCGGCCCAGCCGAACAGATAGCGATAGCGCATGATCACGGTGCGCTCGTCATAATCGCGGGTCAGTTCCGGGATCAGCGAGGCAGAGGGCACCTCGCAGCAGGACACCAGCACCCGCACCATGATCGCGATCACCAGCAGATAGGCGAAGATCCAGCCGCCCAGACTCGCCGGGGCCGCCCACAGCAGGATCCAGGCAAGGCCCAGCGGGATCGGCGCGATATAGAGCCAGGGCAGGCGCTTGCCCCATTTTGTATAGGTCCGGTCGCTGAGATGCCCGATGATCGGGTCGGCAAAGGCATCGACGAACAAAGCCAGCATCAGCGCCAGCGACACCAGTCTGGCATCGAGGCCGATGACCTGATTGTAGAAGAGCAGCAGAAAGGTCGAAAAGCCGTTGTCCTTCACGCCATAAGCGATCGAGCCGATGCCATGAAACAGCTTGATATGCAGCGGAACCCGATCGGTCGAGATTGTCATCGGCTAGTCCGAGAGACCATTGCACCGGGTGTGGCTGGCGCGGTTCCGAACACGCCATGTTGAGCGCCGGTTAGTCCAGCATTTTTGCCGTTAAATTGCATCCATTCTTGCTCCCGAAGCCGGTCTTTTTCTTTGCTGCATAGGCCGCTGCGCTTTTAGCCGTCAAATGATTCCAGCCGCGCGATCGACAGACGCTACGGAATCCGTAACCTCCAAAAAGGGCAGAGAATTTTTATCCCGTTTCACTTGCAGGAATGATTGAACCCGTGCCTTATGCTATGATAAGCAGCAGTTAACCGATCAATTAAAGGAACGCCATGATGTCTGACCTGGAAACCTTCCGCGCGGAAACCGCGGCCTGGCTGGAAGCCAATTGCCCGCCGGAGATGCGGCAGCCGATGGTTGATGAAAGCGACGCCGTCTGGGGCGGACGCAACCCGACCTTCAAGCCCGGCCAGAAGGAATGGCTGGATGTCATGGCGGCCAAGGGCTGGACCGTGCCCGACTGGCCAAAGGAATATGGCGGCGGCGGACTGTCGCGGGCGGAAACCAAAATTCTAGGCCAGGAAATGGCCCGGCTCAAGTGCCGCTCGCCTTTGTCTAGCTTTGGCATCTGGATGCTCGGCCCCGCGCTGCTGCATTTCGGCACCGAAGCGCAGAAGAAGCATTTCCTGCCGCCGATCGCGCGCGGTGAAATCCGCTGGTGCCAGGGCTATTCCGAGCCCGGATCGGGATCCGATCTCGCCTCGCTGCAAACCAGCGCCGTCGATCAGGGCGACCATTTCGTCGTCAACGGCCAGAAAATCTGGACCAGTTATGCCGACAAGGCGGACTGGATATTCTGCCTGACCCGCACCGACAAGAATGAAAAGCACAAGGGCATCACCTTCATGCTGTTCGACATGGCCAGCGAGGGCGTCACGACCAAGCCGATCGTGCTGATCTCCGGCCAGTCCGCCTTCTGCGAGACCTTCTTCGACGATGTGAAAGTGCCCAAGGAATATGGCGAGGGCGTGTCCTCGGTGGTCTATGAAGTCAACAAGGGCTGGGACGTGGCGAAATATCTGCTCGGCCACGAACGCAGCATGATTTCCGGCGGCGGCTCCGAAGGCTCGACCTCGCTCGGCGCGAAATTCGCCGACCAATATGGCCGCGACGAAATGGGCCGTCTCGATGATCCGATGCTGCGCGCGCAAATGGCCGAGATGGACATCGACGTGCTCGCCTTCCGCGCCATGGCGGAACGATTCGGAGACACGTTCAAGGCCGGTCTCTGCCACCCGGCGCAGCCGAACATGATGAAATATGCCGGCACCGAGATCAACAAGCGCCGCCACGAGCTGATCATGGCGGCTGGCGGCAGCGAAGTGCTGGAATGGGAAAGCGAGGCCAGCAATGGCGGCCTGACCGCGCGCAGCTGGCTGCGCACCAAGGCGAACAGCATCGAGGGCGGCACCAGCGAGGTGATGCTCAACGTCGTGTCCAAGCAGATCCTGCATCTGCCGGGCGCCTGACCGGATCACCACTCGAGCCCAATATAGCGAATGGTGCTGCGCGCGCGATGCACCGATTGATTTAAGGACCAAGATATGCCGCTTTATTTGAACGAAGACCAACAAATGCTGCACGACAGCGCCGCCGAATTCATGAAGGGCGAGGCCCCGGTTTCGCATCTGCGCGAATTTCGCGACAAAAATTGCAAGGACGGTTTCTCGCATGCGCTGTGGAAACAGTTTGCGGAAATGGGCTTCACCGGCATCCTGATCGGCGAGGACGAGGGCGGTCTTGGCATGGGTCATGTGGAGGCCGGAGTCGTGCTCGAGCAGATTGGCCGCAATCTGACGCCGTCGCCTTTCCTGACCACCTCGGTTGCCGGCGTCGAGGCGCTCAACGCCGGCGGCAAGGCGCTGCGCGACAAATATTTTCCTGGCATCCTCTCCGGCGACACGGTGCTGGCGCTGGCGGTCGATGAAGGACCGAAGCACCGTCCGGACCAGATCGGCATGGCCGCCACCCGCGAAGGCAATGGTTTCAAGCTTGATGGCAAGAAGCAGTTCGTGGTGCAGGGCGGTTCGGCGGACACGCTGATCGTTGCGGCCCGGACCGGCGGCAGCGCCGGCGATGACAAGGGCCTGACCCTCTTCGCCGTCGATGCGAACGCCCAGGGCCTGTCGAAGAACAGCGTTCGGCTGGTCGACAGCGCGATGGCCGCGCATCTTGAATTTGACGGCGTGCTGGTCGATGCCGACGCGGTGATCGGCGAGGTCGACGAGGGCGATGTGGTGCTCCGGCGCCTGCTCAATGCCGGCCGCTCCGGCGCCGCTGCCGAAACGCTCGGCGTGGGGGCCGGCGCGATGGATATCACCGTTGACTATATCAAGGGCCGCAAGCAGTTCGGCGCGCTGATCGGCTCCTTCCAAGCGTTGCAGCACCGCATCGCGCATCTCTACAGCGAGATGGAAATCGCCCGGGCCACCGTGCTCAAGGCGCAGCAGCTGCTCGACGAAGGTTCCTCCAAGGCCGAACTGATGGTCTCCGTCGCCAAGGCCAAGGCGGGCAAGGCGACCGCACTCTCGGTCAAGGAAGGCGTGCAAATGCACGGCGGCGTCGGCATGACCGACGAATATGATATCGGCCTCTATATGAAGCGTGACCGCGCGCTGCAGGAATTCATGGGTGATGTGAACTATCACACCAATCTCGTCGCCGAAATGCACGGCTATTAAAGGAATTATTGATGGATTTTAACAAGCTTTTCTCGCTCGAGGGTCGCGTTGCCCTGGTAACCGGCGGCCAGCGCGGTATCGGCGCAATGATCACCGAAGGCTTTCTGGACCAGGGAGCGAAAGTCTATATCTCAGGCCGCAAGGCGGATCAGGGCGAAGCCGCTGCCGCTGAATTCGGCGACAAATGCATTTATATCCAGGGCGATATCTCGACCTATGAAGGCTGCAAGGCGCTGGCAGCCGAAATAGCCTCGCGCGAGGAGAAGCTTGACATCCTGGTCAACAACGCCGGTGTCGCCTGGGGCGAGGAATATCTTTCCTTCCCCGAAACAGGCTGGGACAAGGTGATGGACACCAATGTTAAGGGCCTGTTCTTCCTGACCCAGGCGCTGCACCCGCAACTGAAGGCGGCTGCCAGCTTCGAACGGCCGGCCAAGGTCATCAACATCGCCTCGATCGACGGCATGAAAGTCAACCCCTGGGAAACCTACAGCTATCAGGCGTCGAAGGCCGCGGTGATCCACCTGACCCGCAAGATGGCGTCCAAGCTGGTCCAGGAAGATATCATCATGACCGGCATCGCCCCCGGTGCCTTCGCCTCCTCGATGAACAAGGCCGCTCGCGACCATGAGGATGCGGTGGAAAAGGGCATACCCGCCAAGCGCATTGGCCGTCCCGAGGACATGGCCTCGGCTGCCGTGTTCCTGGCCAGTTCGGCTGGCGACTATGTTGTCGGCACCACGATTCCGGTCGATGGCGGTATCGTCAATGCCGCCAATCCCAACGCATCGATCGAACCCTGATCGCCTTTGCCGCTTGACGGTCTGATCTCCAAGCTGTATTAATATAGCAATACAGCTTGGAGATTGTCACATGACCGCCAAATATCTGATCCTGCTCGCCACGCTGCCGCTGGCCCTGTCCGCCTGCAGCAAGCATGAAGACGAATCCGCCGACGGCTCCAAAATCTCCATCGACATCAGCGATGACAGCAAGCCCGACGCCGAAAAAGTCAGAATCGGCGGAGACGAGGAAGACAATAAATTCTCAATCAAGGCGGACGGCTTCTCGATGGACGTGGATCTGCCGTCGATCACGCTCGACAGTGACGATTTCGACATGAACAATGTCGACCTTTACCCCGGCAGCCAGATCACCGGTTTCAATATCGAAGATGAAAAAGGCGAGGGCGGCAATGTGAAAATCGGCTTCAAGTCACCCGCCAGTGCCGACAAGCTGGCCGACTGGTATGCGAAGCAATTGTCCGGCAAGGATTTTGAAATATCCCGCGACGGCACCAGCCTGTCCGGCAAGACCGACGAGGGCGACCCTTTCTCGCTGACCTTGACGGAAATCTCCGGTGAGCAATCCAGGGGTGTGCTGGAATTTACCGAACGCAAATAAATACCGACGGCAAAAGGATACAGCGATCCGGTGTGGTTTTGGCTGACGATCGTTCGCAGTCATCACCTCCTTCATCGGTGGATTCAACACTGTCCTCACCCCAAAATCCTTCTGACGATATAAAAGTTCCAGTTGCAAAACGCGCAACACATAAAGCTCCGTTCTCAATTGAAACCCGCAACTTTTGCGACCATCTGGCCCGTGTAAGTTACGCAGGAAAAGAGATGTTTGACTGGCGTTGAAACAAGGAGAAAAATCCATGAGAACGCTGTTCAATATTGTCGCCGCCCTTTCCGTTAGCAGCATCATTCTGCTGTCGACGGTACAGGTCTAAGGCAAACGATTACAATCCCGGCTGCCGCATCCTCCTCCCAAATATGGCGCCGGGATTGGTCCAAAGGTCCGGTTCTTCAACACCCCCTCCCACAACGAAGGGCCGGACCAGCGGACACCCCGGGGAAAACCCCGATCCTTTCCGCAATTCTGATCTTATCCACCATATCAGCAGCAGTTTTCCACCGTTAAGTGGATGACCTGTGGATAACTTGCGCTTTTCCACTAGGACCGACTCGGCAACTGGAGTCATATATCAGTCATCGGAAGGCAATCGGACGAACCAGCGACCAGTCAGCGATGACCCGCAGGACAGCCCGAAACCCCGAAGATGATCGAGACGACCGGTTTGTTTTTCGCAAGAAAAGGAAATTGATCTCTGGGTCGATGATTGGAGAAAGCCCGAGAAGGGAAGGCGAAAGCCCGAACGGATCAGACGGACGAAGATCATCAGGCAACCGGACCAGATGCGGGTTGGAAACCGAAGCGGACAGGCGCAAGCCGACACGCGGAAAACCACCAACCATCAACGCAACTTTCCCGGAAGCCGGACGCCGAACAAGCGGCCGCCGGACTCGCCAGAGAAAGGCAGCCCCAACAGAGGCGCAGCGGGAGCTTATCTTCGGGTAAGCTCCCGTTTTTCGTTGGACAAGGCGTTTGGTTGGACAAGGGCGCGCGGAGGATCGCCGCCCGCAGATTGCCTCCAGGATCGGTCAGGACCGGTCCTGCAGCGCCGATAGCGGCCGGTGCCATCTGCTGAAAATTATCGACCGACCGTGATGAAAATCACAGTGGGCAAGCCATTGAAGGGTTAACAAGGCCCTGCGGTATCGATCACATCAAGCATTTCACTCGATACGAATCCGGTGCCGCACCCAACCCTTTGGGTATACAGGAGAAGTCCGGCGGTTTCTGCGACCCGGCCGCCGGGCTTCTTTTTTTGCAGTCCTCTGCAGCACAGCAATGGGGCGTCGGTATCTCGGCGCCCCTTTTTTTGGCGGCCACCCAATCTATCCTTGAAACGCTGTTCCCATCTTCCAGCCAATCGCTGAATCGATAATCGAACGCTTCAATAACACTCAGGAAGTTTACTGGTTTCGGGATTTATTCGGGAGAAGTTAAGATGAGATCATATTTCGATAAATCTCGAGGAGAGAAAAATGTTCAGATCGCAGGTTTCACTTTTCGCCTTACTTGCCGCGTCTATGACTCCGTTGGCAATGGCGAGTCCGGCGCATGCCCAAAAAACAGTTGTCCAGAATCCGCTTGGCGCCATGGCCAACAAGGACTGGTGGCCGCAAAGTCTTGATCTGGCAGCGCTGCGCCAGCACGAGGCGCAGTCGAACCCCTATGGGGCCGACTACGACTATGCCGCCGAATTTGCGACGCTCGATCTTGATGCGGTCAAGGAGGATATCCGCAAGGTCCTGACCACTTCGCAGGACTGGTGGCCGGCCGATTATGGCCATTATGGTCCCTTCTTCATCCGCATGGCCTGGCACAGCGCCGGCACCTATCGCGTCGGTGACGGGCGCGGGGGCTCCGACGGCGGGGAACAGCGGTTCGAACCGCTCAACAGCTGGCCCGACAATGTCAGCCTCGACAAGGCGCGCCGGCTGGTCTGGCCGATCAAGCAGAAATATGGTCGCAAGCTGTCCTGGGGCGACCTGATGGTGCTGACCGGCAATGTCTCGCTTGAGGATATGGGTTTCAAGACCATTGGCTTTGCCGGCGGCCGTGTCGATGCCTGGCAGCCGGATCTGGTGTTCTGGGGACCGGAAGCAAAAATGCTGGCGGACAACCGGCGCGACGGCAAGGGGAATCTGAAAGGTCCGCTCGCCGCGACGCAAATGGGTCTGATCTACGTCAATCCGGAAGGTCCGAACGGCAATCATGACCCGATATCGGCTGCAGCCGATATTCGCCGCGCCTTTGGCAATATGGCGATGAACGACGAGGAAACGCTGGCCCTGATCGCTGGCGGCCACACCTTCGGCAAGGCGCATGGCGCGCACAAGCCCGAGGAATGCATGGGCGCGGAACCGTCGGCTGCGGGCGTCGAGGCCCAGGGCATGGGCTGGGCGAACAAGTGCGGGAAGGGCAATGCCGAGGATACGATCACCAGCGGCCTGGAAGGTGCCTGGTCGGCCAATCCCATCGCCTTCACATCGCAATATCTCGACAATCTGTTCGGTTTCGAATGGGTCAAGACCAAGAGCCCGGCTGGCGCGACCCAGTGGATTCCGTCCGACCCGAACGCGGCCAGTCTGGTTCCCGACGCGCATATCCCGGGCAAGACACACGCGCCGATCATGTTCACCACCGATATCGCGATCAAGGAAGACCCCGGTTTTCGCACGATCGCCGAGCGCTGGCATAAAAATCCCGATGAATTCGCGGCCGCCTTCGCGCGTGCATGGTTCAAGCTGACGCATCGCGATCTCGGTCCGTCCGGGCGTTATCTCGGCAAGGATGTGCCGAGCGAGAACTTCCTCTGGCAGGACCCGCTTCCCGCCGCCGACTATGCGATGATCGGCGACGCCGACGTGTCTCAGCTCAAGTCGAAAATTCTGGCATCGGGCCTGACCACGCCGGAACTGGTAAGGACGGCATGGGCCTCGGCCTCGACCTACCGCAGTTCGGATATGCGTGGCGGGGCCAATGGCGCCCGGCTGCGGCTGGCACCGCAGCGCGACTGGTCGGTCAATGACAAGGCGGAGCTGACCAGGGTGCTGGGCAAGCTGGAAGCGATCCAGAAGGATTTCAACAACAGTGCCACTAGCGGCAAGAAGGTCTCGCTCGCCGACCTGATCGTGCTCGGCGGCAACGCAGCGATCGAGCAGGCAGCGACAAAGGCGGGCCACACGGTCAGCCTGCCGTTCACGCCCGGCCGGGTCGATGCGACGCAGGAGCAGACTGACGCGGCGTCCTTCGCCTATCTCGAGCCCAAGGCGGACGGCTTCCGCAACTATTATGCCTCCGGTGCCGATCTGGCGCCAGCGGCGGCGCTGGTCGACAAGGCAGACATGCTCAATCTGACGGTACCGGAAATGACGGTGCTGGTTGGCGGGCTGCGCAGCCTGAACGCGAATGCGGGCAAGTCGGCCAATGGCGTGTTCACCGCCAAGCCGGGGCAGCTGAGCAATGACTTTTTCGTCAACCTGCTCGACATGAAGACGCAGTGGAAGAAGTCGGACACGAACCCGGGATTGTACGAGGGCCATGATCGCAACACCGGCAAGCTGGTGTGGACCGCAACCCCGGTCGATCTGATCTTCGGATCAAACTCGGAATTGCGGGCGGTCTCGGAAGTCTATGCCTCGGATGACGCGGACCAGAAGTTCGTCGAAGATTTCGCCGCGGCCTGGACCAAGGTGATGAACGCCGACCGTTTCTAGGTCCCTCTGAACAGGGAAAGCCCGGTGGCCGCGTGATCGCAGCTTCCGGGCTTTTCTATTTGCGCGGACGTCGTAATTTTCCGTCGGACGCCACTCTCCCGTTCGTCCTGAGCCTGTGGAAGGACGAGTGCGCGCCGTCATGCTTCGACAGATCCAGCATGAACGGAGAGACTCGCATCACCTAGATCGCTCCCAGTGCAGTCATGATGTCCCTGCCATCATCGCCGAGCACAGCGAGGATGAGATTTTCGCCCTGCTGCCTGCCGACCAGATTTATCGCCTGATTGACAATGGCCGGGGACTGGCCCCGGAAGGAAAAGCGCGACAGCTTGTTGGCCTCCAGTTTTGCCGCCGCCAGCTCCAGCAACATGGTTGCCATCAGCGGCCCCTGGACGACCGGCCCGGCATAGCCTTCTTCCTCCACTGCATAGGGCCGGTCATAGTGAATCCGGTGGCTGTTGAAGGTCAGCGCCGAGTAGCGGAACAGCAATGTCTCGGACGGCAGGATGGTCTGCTGCCAGTCCCACTTGCTCGGGTCGGTGGCGCCGCTGGCCACTGGTTTGGCAGGAGCGGAAGCGGGTTCCCGATAGACAATATTCTGCCGCTCGCGCACGGCGATACGATCCCCGGCGTGCGTCTCATGGTCGATGGCGACAAACACCAGATCGCCGGACTTTCCGGATTTTTCCTCGATCGAGGCAATCGTGGAAATGCGGGTGATTTTGTCGCCCATCCGCAGCGGCGCATCAAAAGAGACGCTGCTCGATGCCCACATCCGGCGGGGCAACGGAATCGGTGGCAGAAAGCCGCCCTTTTTGGGATGGCCGTCGGTGCCCAGCTCCGCCGTCGGCGCATCGGGCAGACACAGGCACCAGTGCAGTCCTTGCGGAATCTCGTCGGTCACCGGCTGGTCAAGCGTGGCGCAGAAGCGGTCCAGCAGGCCCGGCGTGATCACATCGCTGCGCGTCTCGCTTCTGCCGATCCAGTCCGCCCAGTCGCTCATCAATAGCTCCTTGGCAGACCCAGCACATGTTCGGCGACATAGGACAGGATCATATTGGTGCTGATCGGGGCAACCTGATAGAGCCTTGTCTCGCGGAACTTGCGCTCGACATCATATTCGGCGGCAAAGCCGAAGCCGCCATGGGTCTGGACGCAGGCCTCGCCCGCCGCCCAGCTGGCGTCGGCGGCGAGCATTTTCGCCATATTGGCTTCCTCGCCGCAATTCTCGCCCGCCTCATATTTGCGCAGCCCTTCGTGGACCAGCAGCTCGGCGGCGCGCATCTGCGCATAGGCGCGGGCGATCGGAAATTGCACGCCCTGGTTCTGGCCGATCGGCCGGCCGAACAATACCCGCTCCTTGGCATAAGCGGTGGCCTTTTCGATAAACCATTTGGCATCGCCGATACATTCCGCCGCGATCAGCAGCCGTTCGGCGTTCATGCCGGACAGAATATAGCGAAAGCCATTGCCTTCCTCGCCGATCAGATTGGCCGCCGGCACCCGCATATTGTCGAAGAATAATTCTGTGGTGCTGTGGTTCATCATCGTCTCGATCGGACGGATGGTCAGGCCGTTGCCGAGCGCGGCATTCATGTCGACCAGAAAAACCGACAGGCCATCGGTGCGCTTGGCCACCTCGTCGCGCGGCGTGGTGCGGGCGAGCAGCAGCATCAGATCGCTGTGCTCGGCGCGGCTGGTCCACAATTTCTGCCCGTTGATGACATAATCATTGCCGTCGCGCCTGGCCACCGTCTTCAGCGCCAGCGTATCGGTGCCGCTGGTCGGCTCGGTCACGCCGAAGGCCTGCAGGCGCAACTCGCCGGTAGCGATCTTCGGCAGATACTGGTGCTTCTGCTCGTCCGATCCGTGGCGCAGCATCGTGCCCATGATGTACATTTGCGCATGCACCGCACCGCCATTGCAGCCCTGTGCCTGGATCTCCTCGAGGATTGCCGCTGCCGCCGAGATCGGCAGCCCGGCGCCGCCAAATTCTTCAGGGATCAGCGCCGCGAGATAGCCGGCTTCGCCAAGAGCGGCGACAAAGTCGCTCGGATATTCGCGGGCCTTGTCGCGGGCCCGCCAATATTCGCCGGGAAATTTCTGGCAGAGCTTGGCAACTTCCTCGCGTATGTCACTATAATCCTGCATCCATTCATCCTCTAAATTCGCACCGCTCGGATGATCTACTCGCCAACCTTAACCTGGAGTGCCACCGCCATAACAGTCAGTCCCTGAAAACAATCGTCTTGTGGCCGTTCAGAAAAACCCGATCCGCCAGATGATAATGCACCGCCTGCGCCAGCACCCGTCGCTCGATATGGCGTCCCTTGCTGATCAGGGCTTCGGGTGTATCGGTGTGACTGATCGCTTCCACGTCCTGATGAATGATCGGGCCCTCGTCGAGATCAGCGGTCACATAATGCGCCGTCGCGCCGATCATCTTGACGCCGCGCGCATGCGCCTGGTGATAAGGCTTGGCGCCCTTGAAGCCGGGCAGAAAGCTGTGATGAATGTTGATGCAGCGGCCAGCCAGAAACTGGGCCAGATCATCCGACAGGATTTGCATATAACGCGCGAGCACGACGAGATCCGCGCCGCTTTCGGTGACCAGCTGCTTCACCTGCGCTTCCTGCTGCGGCTTGCTGTCCCTTGTAATCGGCAGATAGTGGAACGGAACATCGCCGATAAACGTGGTTTCGACCGCTTTGCGCGGATGGTTGCAGATGATGCCGACCACATCCATCGGCAGCTCGCCGATCCGGTGGCGATAGAGCAGATCGCTCAGGCAATGATCGAATTTGGAAACCATGATCATCACTTTCGGCCGCTCATCGCTTCGCCGCAATTTCCATCGCATCTGCTTTTCTGCGGCAAAAATGCCGAGCGCATCGCTGACCGGGCCGGTCTTACCACTCTCGGCCAGCTCAAACACCACGCGCATGAAAAAATAGCCGGTTTCGCTGTCGTTGAACTGCTGTGAATCGACAATATTGCCGCCGTTATCGGCCAATATTCTGGCCACGCTGGCGACGAGCCCCGGTTGGTCGGGACACGACAAGGTCAATATCTGCTGGTCTGTCGGCATTTTCATTCTCTCAACGCAAAAAAGTCTGGGTTACATGCGATGTAAGCACTGGTCTGGCTAGACATTTTTGGGGTTGGGGTGCGGATATTGCAGGCGCCTGCGGATTTTACCGAGGCCATTCGCTGCGAAGCCCAAATTGAATTTGCACGCAATTAAGCCGTTTATCTTGAGAGTAGCCGTCCCTATACCATGGGCACAGGATCCGTTGATCGACAAAAGGAAAACAGCATTATGAAGACCCGCGCCGCCGTAGCATTTGAAGCCAAGAAGCCGCTCGAGATTGTCGAACTGGATCTGGAAGGTCCAAAGGAAGGCGAAGTGCTGATCGAGCTTATGGCGACCGGCATCTGTCATACCGACGCTTACACGCTCGACGGTCTCGACAGCGAGGGCAAGTTCCCCAGCGTGCTCGGCCATGAAGGCGCCGGTATCGTCCGCGAAGTCGGCGCCGGCGTCACCTCGGTCGCTCCCGACGATCATGTCATCCCGCTCTACACGCCGGAATGTCGCCAGTGCAAAAGCTGCCTGTCCGGGAAGACCAATCTGTGCACCGCGATCCGCTCGACCCAGGGGCAGGGCCTGATGCCCGACGGCACCAGCCGCATGTCCTACAAGGGCGAGACCATCTACCATTATATGGGCTGCTCGACCTTCTCCAATTTCATCGTCCTGCCGGAGATCGCGGTCGCCAAGATCCGCACCGACGCGCCGTTCAACACCAGCTGCTATATCGGCTGCGGCGTCACCACCGGCGTCGGTGCGGTGGTCAACACCGCCAAGGTCGAACCCGGCGCCAATGTCATCGTCTTCGGCCTCGGCGGCATTGGCCTCAACGTGCTGCAGGGCGCGCGGATGGTCGGCGCCGACAAGATCATCGGCGTCGACATCAACGACGACCGGGAAGAATGGGGCAAAAGATTCGGCATGACCCACTTCGTCAATCCCAACAAGATCGAGGGTGACATTGTCGAGCATCTGGTCAAGCTGACCGACGGCGGCGCCGACTATACGTTCGACTGCACCGGCAATACCGATGTGATGCGCCAGGCGCTCGAAGCCTGTCACCGCGGCTGGGGCGAAAGCATCATCATCGGCGTTGCCGAGGCCGGCAAGGAAATATCCACGCGGCCGTTCCAGCTGGTCACCGGCCGGGTCTGGAAGGGCACCGCCTTCGGCGGCGCGCGCGGCCGAACCGATGTGCCGAAAATCGTCGACTGGTATGTGAACGGCAAGATCGAGATCGACCCGATGATCACCCACACGCTGACGCTGGAGGAGATCAACAAGGGCTTCGACCTGATGCACGCCGGCGAAAGCATCCGCAGCGTCGTGGTCTTCTGATGGAGACCGTCTCCACCAACAAAAGCCATGGCGGAACGCAGGGCGTCTATGCCCACGCGTCGCGCGAGACCGGCACCGACATGACCTTCGCGGTCTATGTTCCGGACCATGAAGAAGGCGCGAAACTGCCGGTCCTCTGGTATCTCTCCGGCCTGACCTGCACCCATGCCAATGTCATGGAGAAAGGCGAATATCGCCGCGCCGCAAGCGAACTGGGTCTGATCATCGTCGCGCCCGACACCTCGCCGCGCGGCGAAGCTGTGCCCGATGATGAAGCCTATGACATGGGGCAGGGCGCCGGCTTCTATCTCGACGCCACCGAACAGCCGTGGTCGCAGCATTTCCGGATGCGGACCTATATCGAGCAGGAACTTCCCGAACTGGTCGCCCGCGAATTTCCGGTCGATATGAACCGGCAGGGCCTATTCGGCCACAGCATGGGCGGCCATGGCGCGCTGACCATCGCGCTGCGCAATCCCAACCGGTTCAAGTCGGTCTCCGCTTTCTCCCCGGTCGTCGCGCCCTTGCAGTGCCCCTGGGGCGAAAAGGCGCTGGGCGCTTATCTCGGCAGCGACCGGGCGGCATGGCGTTCCTACGATGCCTGCGCGCTGATCGGGGACGGCGCGCGCGTTGCCGACATTTTGGTCGATCAGGGAACCAGCGACCAGTTTCTCGAAGAACAGCTGAAACCGCAGCTGCTGGCCGAAGCCTGCGAAAAAGCGGGGATCCCGCTCACGCTGAATATGCGCGAAGGTTATGACCACAGCTATTATTTCATCTCGACTTTCATGGCCGATCATCTGCGCTGGCACGCCGAGCGGTTGTGAGCAAGGCCATGCCGCCGCTGGATCTGCAGAAAACTCTGGATAAGGCGCTGGCCGAGCAGCCGGTGGCCGGCGCGGTGGCGATGGTCGGCAATGCGGAGGCGGTGCTGGCTTGCGCTGCATCCGGTCTCGCTGATCCTGCCACGGGAAAGCCGATGGCGCTCGACGCCATATTCCAGATTGCCTCGATGACAAAAGCGGTGACCTCGGTCGCCGCCATGCAACTGGCCGAACGCGGTTTGCTGTCGCTCGACGAACCGATTGATCCGGTGCTGCCGCAACTGGCGCGGCCCGATCTGCTGACCGGCTTTGATCCGGACGGAAAGCCGATCCTGCAGCCCGCCAGCAAGCCGATCACGCTGCGCCATCTCCTCACCCATACGTCCGGGCTCGGCTATGCCTTTACCAGCGCCGGCATGGCAAGGGCCCAGGGCAAGGTCGTTCCCGCCAGCATCGCCAGCATCACGGCACCGCTGATGTTCGAACCGGGGACGGACTGGCTATATGGTGTCAGTTCCGACTGGGTCGGACTTGCGGTCGAGTCCGCCAGTGGCCAGACGCTCGGCGCCTATATGGCGGATCATATCTTCGGGCCACTGGCGATGCACGACACCGGCTTTGCCGTCGCTTCGGACAAGATTGAGCGCAGGGTCCCGCTGCTCTCCCGCCAGGACGACGTTCTTGTGCCCTTGCCGATCGAAATTGGCGGCGGCGATGCGGCTGAATTCCACTCCGGTGGCGGCGGCCTCTATTCCACGGCAGCGGACTATATGCGGTTCCTGCGGATGATCCTGAACCGCGGCACGCTGGACGGCGAACGGATCGTCAGCGCCGATACCATTGCCACCATGGCCCGGAACCATGTCGGTGAGATGGAGGCCGGGCGCATGGAAAGCATGGTGCCGCTGCTTGCCCGCAACCATGATCTGTTTCCGGACATGGATTGCGGATGGGGTCTCGGCTTTCTGATCAACCCCGAACCCGGACCAGACGGCCGGGCAGCTGGCAGTCTGGCCTGGGCTGGTTTGCCCAATTGCTATTACTGGATCGATCCGGCCAGCGACCTGGCCGGGCTGGTGCTGATGCAATTTCTGCCCTTCGGCGACGAGGCCGCCCTGCGCGTGCTGGCGGCGGTGGAAGCCGCGACCTATCAGGCGCACAGCTAGTTCGTGACCGGGCAGCTCGTCCATTCAAATTGTGGAGAATAGATCATGACCACCCCATCGCGACCCCCCTCAATCGGCGATGCCGAACGGAAGCAGCGGCTGGACAATTTGCGCCATGCCATGCCTGCAAGCAGCGTTGACGCTGTGCTGATCACTCCGGGCAGCAATATGCGCTATTTCTTTGGCGAGGCGTTCTATGAAAGCGAGCGCCTTGTCGCTGTGCTGATCACCGCCGGCCGCACCATCTTCATCTGCCCCAAATTCGAGGAATCGGCGATTCGCGCGAAATTCCCGATGATCCCGGACATGGCCTTCTGGGAAGAGCATGAAAGCCCGTTCACGCTCGTCGCATCCCTGTTGACCGAACAGGGCTGCCAGCGATGCGCGATCGACCCGGAATGTTCCTATGGCCATGCCGCCCGGCTGGTCGACGCGCTGGGCCAGCTCGTCCAGCCGATTGCCAGCGACTCTGCCGAGGCCATCTGCGCCCCGCTGCGCGCAACCAAGTCACAGCAGGAAATCGACCTGATGATCGCGGCGATGCAGCTCACTCTCTCGGTCCATCAGACGATCTTCGAGTGGATCAAGCCGGGCATGAAGGCCAGTGAAGTAATTGCCGAAATCGATCGCCTGCACCGCGCCGGCGGGGCTGACGGCGGCAACAGCTTTTGCGCCGTCCAGTTCGGCGAGGCGACCTCGCATCCGCATGGCGTGCCAGGCGACCCCGAGCTGCAGGACGGGGAGCTGATCCTGATCGACACCGGCTGCACCATCGACGGCTATAATTCCGATATCACTCGCACCTATGCGCTGTCCAAACTGGACAGCGGGACCGAGAAGCTCTGGCATATCGAAAAGCAAGCCCAGCAGGCTGCCTTCGACGCCGCTGCCATCGGCACGCCGTGCGAAGCGGTCGACCAGGCCGCCCGCGACGTGCTGATCCGCCACGGCCTTGGTCCCGACTATGATCTGCCTGGTCTTCCCCATCGCACCGGCCACGGCATCGGCCTTGATATCCACGAAGGCCCCTATCTGGTGAAGGGCGACCGCACCCCGCTTGCCGAGGGCATGTGTTTCTCCAACGAGCCGATGATCGTGGTGCCGGGCCGGTTCGGCATCCGGCTGGAGGATCATTTCTATATGACGGAGTCGGGGCCGCAATGGTTCACCGAGCCGCAGCAGGATCTGTACCGGCCCCTTGGCTAGGCATGATCCGACACGCGGTGGGGTAGCGGCCTATCCGGACTAATCCTTATATGGCCCTTTGGCGCGCCGGTGTAGCAAGTCAAGGCTCCAAGGAGAATCGTCATGCCGGTCAGGTTCACTCGCGTCTTTGCTGCCGCTGCCTCCGCTGCAGGAGCGCTTGTCTATGCCGGCTATCGGCATGACGCGCGCGCTATCCGGGATAGGGTGGGCGGTGGCAGCATCGTCGCGGAGACGGCTGCAGGCAGAATCGAATATGCGGACATCGGCGAAGGCGAAGCGATGCTCGTCATTCACGGTGCCGGAGGCGGTTATGATCAGGGTCTTTTGATCGCGAGGGATTTCGGGGCCGGGCATCGAGTGGTCGCACCTTCCCGCTTCGGCTATTTGAAAACGCCTGCTCCGGAAGACAGTTCGCCAGCAGCACAGGCCGACGCCCACGCCGCTCTCCTCGATTCTCTCCATATCGGGCAAGCCATTGTTGTTGGCGTGTCGGCTGGTGCAACCAGCGCCATCGAAATGGCCCTCCGTCATCCGCAGCGCGTCAAGGCGCTCATTCTGCTGGTCCCGCGGACCTATCACCCGACGCAGACTGTCGGCGCTGATGGCAGCGTTCCCAGCCAGACCGTGCTGCGACTCATCGAATCGGCAGCGGATTTCCTTTTCTGGCTCGCCATGCGGGTCAGTCGCGCCAGTCTCGTGCGCTTTTTCGGGGTGCCGCCGGAAGTGGAGGCGCGTGCATCGACAGTGGAACAGGCTCGCGTTACCGAAATAATGAACAGCGTCCTGCCTCTGTCATGGCGAGTCCGCGGTCTCCAACTGGATGGCCTGACCATGATCGGGCCATGGCCGCTCGAAAAAATCGCGGCTCCCACCCTGATCATCTCCGCCGAAGACGATCTGTACAAGACGCTTCCGGGCGCGCGCTTTACGGCGGAGTATATTCCCGGCGCCGAACTCCAGGTGCTGGCGAGGGGAGGGCACCTGATGGTCGGGCAGACCGCAAGCGTTCGAAAGCTTGTGCGAGACTTTCTCGAGCGGCAGCGGCTTGCCTGATAAATCTCTGCCAACAACCATCACAACCGAACCCCTCTCAAGTGTTGCGGAGCCAATCTTGGTCTGGCAGCTGCGGTGCTCACGTCTTTCCAGGTCGTGTCGATGGTAAGCTATATTCGAGGCAGCCAGAGGTTTAATCATTTGCAAGGCTACGAGCATCCCAAGAGCGCTCCCAATCTTGCTCGGCCAAGCGGAACGCTTGCTAAGCCGCCTCGATAGATTATATGATAGCTATCATGGAAAAATTGGCAACGAGAGGAAGACCGCGCGAGTTCGAAATTGAACAAGCGCTTGCGGCTGCACTCCAGGTTTTCTGGGACAAGGGATATGAAGGCGCTTCCATTTCCGATTTGACTGGGGCCATGGGCATCACCCGGCCGAGTCTGTATGCCGCTTTTGGGAACAAGGAGGAGCTTTTCAAGCAGGCGCTCGATCTCTATGAAACCGAAAAGCTTTCCTATGTCGGCAGGGCCCTGGAAGCCGAGACGGCAAAGGGCGTTGCGGAACGTTTTCTTTACGGGTCGATTGAAAATATTACCGGCGATTGCCCCGGCTGCCTGGGCGTGATCGCGTCGGTCAACTGTCGTGGAGGAACCTCCGATATCAGCGATGATGTCCAGCGGCGTGCCCAGTCTTCGAGCGAGGCGCTGCTGACGCGCATGCAGCGGGCCATAGATGAAGGCGATTTTCCCACGGCCATCGATGCGGAGACCATCACCCGCTATCTGATGACCGTATTGCAGGGCATGTCGGTACAGGCCGGATCGGGCGCGAACCGGCATGAGTTGGAGCAGGTCGCCGAGACCGCTTTGGCGATGTGGCCGTCCCGCTGAATCTACTGGATTTGCTGCGCCGCAAAAAAATATACTGCCTGGTACACAATTCGCACTTGACCTGAGCAGAAAATTACATACTTATCGGTACAGAAGTTCTGTCCATCCCTGCGCGTTCGTTGAACGCGAAGGATGGCTAGGGCGAAGCCGTTCGCATCGACCCAGCCGGGGCGTAACGATCAGCTAATTTGAAACATCATTTTCTGACTGAAAGGCCCTGCTTTTCAGAACGATAAATCGCGCCCTGCGAAGGGGCGAGGAGGCACGCACATGTTCATGTTCAACTCGATCAAGGCTGCTCCGGATCAGCCGGAACACGCCGACTATACTGGCTCCGAAAAGCGCAACAGCAAACGCTGGTTGGCAATGGTCGCCATTCTGATCACCGTTGTCGCTGCCTGGCTGTTGCTGAGTTCGGCCAAGGCGCCGACCCCCGCTCCTCCGGTACCGGTCGTCGGCGTTTCCGCCCCGTTGCAGCGCCAGATCACCCAGTGGGACGAATTTATCGGCCGGTTCGAAGCCAGCCGGGCGGTGGATGTGCGCCCCCGTGTATCGGGTCAGATAACAGCGATCCATTTTACCGACGGTCAATTTGTTCGTCAGGGTGCCCCTCTGTTCACTCTCGACTCCCGCTCCTATCGCGCCGCGCTGTCCGAAGCGCAAGCGAGCGTTGCAACGGCCAGCGCCTCGCTCAATCTTGCGCGCAGCAATCTGTCCCGTGCGCAGCGGCTGATTTCGGACGATGCGGTCGCGAAAACGGAAATAGACCGGCTGGTGGCGGAGGTGCGGGCCAGCGAAGCCGCGCTGGCCTCTGCCCAGGCGCAAGTGCGCAGTCGCAGCCTGGACGTCCAGTTCAGCACGGTTCGGGCGCCTATCTCGGGCCGCATATCGGACCGCCGCGTTGATGCCGGCAATCTTGTCGGCGGAGGCAATGGCGACAGCGCCACGCTGTTGACGACGATCAATGCGCTGGATCCCATCCACTTCACCTTCGACGGATCGGAAGCGCTTTTCCTGAAAGCCAAACGCGAGGGGCTCGACCGCGGCGCTCCGGTCGATGTCCGGTTGCAGGATGAATCGGAATATGGCTGGCATGGCAAGCTCGATTTCACCGACAATGCGCTGGATTCGCGGTCTGGTACCATTCGGGCGCGTGCCGTCATCGACAATCCGCAGCAGTTTCTTACGCCTGGAATGTTCGGAAACATGCGCCTGCAAACCGGTGCGAAAATCGATGCGCTGCTCGTCCCGGACACAGCGGTGCAGACCGACCAGGCGCGCAAGATACTGCTGGTGGTCGGCAAGGGTGGCAAGGTTGTCGCCAAGCAAGTCGAGCTCGGCGCGCTGGTCGGCGGTCTGCGCGTCATCCTCAAGGGTGTCACAGCCAGCGACCGGATTGTCATCGAGGGCACGCAAATGGCGATGCCTGGCACCAAAGTGAGAGCGCGCAACCAGCGGATAGCCGCGCCTGAAAAAGAGGGCCCTTCACGGCAGGCCCTCTCTTCGCCAGCGGGCCAGGCCACGCTTTCCAACCCATCGCTCTAGCGTCCGGAGTTACCAATATGCGTCTTTCCCGTTTCTTCATCGATCGGCCGATTTTTGCCGTGGTCATCGCTGTCCTGATCACGCTGATCGGGGCGATCTCTTATACCTTCCTTCCGGTGTCCCAATATCCGGAAGTCGTGCCTCCGACGGTAACGGTGGCAGCCGTCTATCCCGGTGCCTCGGCGGAAACCGTGGCGGATACCGTCGCCAATCCGATCGAGCAGGAAATAAACGGGGTGGAAGATATGTTGTATCTTTCCAGCCAGTCGACCGGCGACGGGCGGGTCACGATAACCGTGACCTTCAAGCCTGGCACCGATCTCGACGCTGCCCAGGTGCTTGTCCAGAACCGGGTCGCGATCGCCACGCCCCGCCTGCCCGAAGAAGTCCAGCGGCTCGGCATCGTGACCCGCAAAACCACGCCCGACTTTCTTCTGGTGATCAATCTGATCAGCCCGGACAACTCGCTCGACCGCGAATATATCTCCAACTATGCCCAGACCCGTATCAAGGACCGGCTGACCCGGATTGAAGGGGTCAGCGACGTCCAGATGTTCGGCTCGCGCGACCTTGCGATGCGGGTGTGGCTGGATCCGGACCGGGCGGCTGCCTATGGCTTGACGGCTGGCGAGATCATCGCCGCCCTGCGCGCTCAGAACGTGCAGGTGGCCGCCGGTACGCTCGGCATACCCCCCAGCAACGGCGACGCCTTTCAGATGAGCGTTGAAACGCAGGGTCGCTTTACCGATCCGGCGCAGTTCGAACAGGTCGTCATAAGAACCGATTCCGATGGCCGTCAGGTTCGCGTCGGCGATGTCGCCCGGGTCGAGATTGGTGCGGATGATTATCAGACCTCTGCCTATCTGTCCGGCCAGGCTTCGGTCGTAATGCCCGTGTTCCAGACGCCCGGATCGAACGCGCTGGCCAGCGCGGATGCCGTCCAGGCGGAAATGGATACCCTGGCGCGGGATTTTCCTCCCGGTCTGGAATACAGGATTGTTTACAACCCCACCGAATTCATCGGCGAATCCATCGACGCCGTCGTCCATACCTTGTTCGAGGCCATATTGCTCGTCGTTCTGGTGATCATCGTTTTCCTACAAAAATGGCGGGCGGCGATCATTCCCGTGCTTGCAATCCCGGTTTCGCTGATCGGTACTTTCTCGGTGCTGCAGATGCTCGGCTATTCGCTCAACAATCTCTCGCTGTTCGGGCTGGTGCTGGCGATCGGGATTGTGGTGGATGATGCGATCGTCGTGGTCGAAAATGTCGAACGCAATCTGGAAAAGGGTATGACGCCACTGGAAGCCGCTCGCTTCTCGATGGACGAAGTCGGCACCGCGCTGATAGCGATCGTTCTGGTCCTGTGCGCCGTGTTCGTGCCGACCCTGTTCATTGGCGGACTGTCGGGCGCCTTCTACCAGCAGTTCGCGGTCACCATTTCTGCCGCGACCATCATTTCGCTGGTGCTGTCGCTGACCCTCTCGCCTGCGCTAGCCGTTCTCCTGCTGCGGCATCAGCAACCACTGCCTGCCGATGCTCCGCGCTTTCGCCGCTGGGTGGAGACAGCAGGGAACAGGTTTAATCGCGCCTTCGATGGCTTTTCGGCCAGCTACGGCCGCTGGACGGCACGGCTTATTGCCATGCCGCGCCGGATGATGGCCGCCTACGGCGTGCTGATTGCCCTAACCATCGGCGCCTTGGCCTGGACCCCGACCGGCTTCATTCCGGCGCAGGATCAGGGCTATTTTCTCAGCGTCATCCAGCTTCCGCCCGGTTCCTCCACCACCCGCACCGATGCGGTGCTGAAGGAAGTGTATGAACGGATTTCCAGAGTGGACGGGATCGAAGGGGCCGTGATGTTTTCCGGATTTGACGGGCCATCGCAGACGCGCGCCGCCAATTCGGCCGCCGCTTACTGGGTGCTCGACGATTTTGACGAGCGGGCAGCGAAGGGGCAGACGCTCGATTCGCTGATCGGCCAGGCACAGGCGCAGACCGCTGACATTACCAATGCCAGGCTGATGATCGTCAAACCGCCGGTCCTGCAAGGTATCGGCTCTGCCGGAGGCTTCAGCATGATGGTGCAGGACCGAAACGGGCAGGGCTATCGTGCTCTCGAAAAACAGGCCAATGCGATCATCGCCGAGGCCAACAAGGCCGAAGGTCTTGCCGGCGTCTATACGTTTTTCGAAACCCAGACACCACGTATTCACGCCGATATCGACCGGGCCAAGGCACAAATTCTGGGCGTACCCCCGGGCCGCATCTTTGAAGCGCTGCAGACCTATCTCGGATCGACCTTTATCAATGATTTCAATCTGCTCGGACGGACCTATCGTGTGACCGCCCAGGCCGATGCTGACCATCGCTCGAGCCCTGCCGATATCGCCAATCTGCAAACCAGATCCGATAACGGCGCGATGGTTCCGATCGGATCGGTGGCCACGCTCAGCGACACGACCGGCCCCTATCGGGTGACGCGCTACAATCTCGCCCCGGCGGTAGCCGTGGACGGGGATACGGCGCCGGGCTATTCCACCGGCCAGACGCTGCGGACGATGGAAGAAGTGGCCGGCGACCAGCTTGCCTCGGGATTTGATTTTGAGTGGACCGGCATTGCCTATCAGCAGAAATATGCCGGCAATACCGCGATACTGGTTTTTTCGCTGGCGGTGCTGCTGGTCTTTCTGGTGCTCGCTGCGCAATATGAAAGCCTGGTGCTGCCGCTTTCGATCATATTGATCGTGCCGATGTGCCTGCTTGCAGCCATGGCCGGGATCAATTTGCGCGGCATGGACAACAGCGTGCTGACTCAGATCGGGCTGGTGGTGCTCATCGCGCTTTCTGCGAAGAATGCGATCCTGATCGTCGAATTCGCCCGGCAGGGCGAACTGGAACAGGGGCTTAGCACGGTCGAGGCGGCAGTCCAGGCGGCCACCAACCGCTTGCGGCCGATCCTGATGACGAGTTTTGCCTTCATTCTCGGGTCGGTTCCGCTGGTGATTGCAACCGGCGCAGGCGCAGAGCTGCGGCAGGCATTGGGAACGACCGTCTGTTTCGGAATGCTGGGTGTCACCGGTTTCGGTCTGGTCTTCACCCCGACCTTCTATGTCGTCTGCCGTTCGCTCGGCGACCGGCTCGCCGGTATGCGCCGCAAGCCGAGCTCTCCCCATAACCGCGCTGCCCCCGCTGCGCTTCCTGCCGAATAGGTTTTCCCATGGTCAAAAAAAATCTCGCACTCACCACCCTTTCCGCGCTTGCCCTGTCGGCTTGCGCGGCGGGGCCGGATATCGTCGTTCCCTCTCTCCCCCCTGCGGCGACCGGCCCCTATCTTTCTGCAGAGGCGCAAGCCGTGTCGCCGACACCGCTGCCCACCGAATGGTGGCGTCTCTATAACGACCCGGTGCTCGACGGCCTCGTCGAGGACACGCTGCGTGCCAATACCGACATCCGCCAGGCGGTTGCCAGGATAGCCCGTGCCCGTGCTGGTTTGCGCGGCGCGCGGGCCGATCGCCTGCCGCAAACCGACATCGGTGGGGGCGCAAATTATGCGCGGCTTCCTGAAAGTTCGGTACCGGCCGGTGCCAGGCGCGAGGATTGGGCTTTCGATGTCGGCGTCGAAATCGGCTATGAGGTGGATTTCTTTGGCCGGGTGTCCGGCGGTATCGAAGCGGCCCGGCTCGACCTCGCCGCCACGACGGCGGACGCCGATGCCATACGGGTGATCGCGGTCGCCGATACCACCCGCGCTTATGCCGACGCGGCCTCTGCGGCCGCCCGGTTGCAGGTCGCGCGGGACATTGTCGCGCTGCTCGACCGGTCGCTCGCGCTGACCCGCAAGCGCCATGACGCAGGGATGGAAAACGGGCTGGCCGTCGCCAGGATCGAAACCCTGAGGGAGCAACGGGCGTCCCAGATTCCGGCAATAGAGGCGGAGCGGCGCGCCGCATTATTTGCGCTGGCGACGCTGACCGGGAAAGCGCCAGCCGAGCTTCCGTCAATCGCTGGCGAGCGCAGTGTTGCGCTCGAAATTTCCGTGCCGCTGCCGGTTGGCGAGGGCCGCGACCTGCTTGCCCGTCGCCCCGACGTACAGGCGGCAGAACAGCGCCTCGCCGCCAACACAGCGCGGATCGGCGTCGCGACGGCGGACCTGTACCCGCGCATTACGTTCGGCGGATCGCTGGGCGCGAGCGGGCCCAATATCGGCGATCTTTTCGACGGCGGGGCCCTGCGTTTCCTGCTCGGCTCGCTGATCAACTGGGCTTTCCCGAACCAGGAGCCCGCACGCGCGCGTATCGCTGCGGCGGAGGCCGCTACCCAGGAATCGCTCGCCGCCTTCGATAATACAGTGCTGCGCGCGCTTCAGGATACGGAAACGGCGCTGACCTATTACGCCCGCGCTCTGGATCGGCGGCGGGCCCTGCAAGCCGCAAAAGCTGCCGCCAGTCGCGCCGCGGCTATCACCCGCGCGCGTCAACGCGAAGGCATAGTGAATTCCCTGGAGTTGCTCGACTCCGAGCGGACCTTGGCAGAAGCCCGCGCCGAGCTGGCGGATCAGGACGGAGAAATTTCCCGGCGCCAGATCGATCTGTTCCGCGTCCTGGGCGGCGGATGGGACCGTCAGGGAAGCAGCCTGTGAACTGCGAACGCCAGAAGCCCAAAAAGGTTGGTCTTTTCATGCAATCGGTGATTTATCGCAGCGGACGCACATTTCTGTCCCATCTCCTACTGTATCACGCCATATAGGTCATATTAGCGGCGCGGAACAGGCTGGCCATTTCCGCGGAGTTGATCAAGGATTTCAAGGTCGCTCTCTTTTCCGTTTCGTTTCCCGCGGTTTATAATCGACTATCGCGTTTCCGGCGCAAGCCGGTAGCCCACCCCCGGTTCGTTTATGACCAGAGCCGGGCGTGCAGGATCGGCCTCTATCTTCTTGCGCAATGACCGGACTGCAACGCGCAGATATTCGAGATCATCCCTGTGCGCCGGACCCCATATCGATTCCAGCAGGCTGATATGGGTCATCACGCGGCCGGGCTTTTCTGCCAGCGTCCACAGCAGATCGAATTCCCTGGGCGTCAGGTCGGTCAGCTGGTCGCGAATGATCACCTGGTGCGTTTCACGGTCAATCGTGCCGTCCAGGAACGTGCGGCGCGTGGCGTCGACGGCATGGCCCGTCCGCCGCCGGATGGCTGACCGGACGCGGGCCAGCAGTTCCTCGCTGTCGAAGGGCTTGGTGACGAAATCGTCCGCGCCGAGATCAAGTGCCGCCACTTTTTCGGTCGTCGCATCGCGCGCGGTCAGCACGATCACCGCCAGCCCCAGCGCGGCGAGTTGCGGCACGATTTCCAGGCCGTCACGATCCGGCAAGCCAAGGTCGAGCAATATCACATGCGGCGGCTGCGCGCCGCCAGCAATGCGCAGGGCGGCAGCAGCCGTGACCGCTTCCTCATGGCTCAGACCGGTGCGATCCAGGGCGCCGACCAGCAGGCGGCGAATGGCGGGCTCGTCATCGACGATCAGCACATCCTTACGCATGACTCGCCATTCCCCTTGCCACGACAACCGGCAGCGCGACCTCGAAGATCGCCCCGCCGCCTTCACGATTTCCGGCCGTGATCGTCCCGCCGACCGCCTCGGTGAAATTTTTCGCGATCCACAGGCCCAAGCCGGAGCCACCGACACGATCGCTGCCCTCCAGCCGCTCGAACCGATCGAACAGCACCTGGCTGTCGGCGGGTAACCCCGGGCCGCGGTCCAGTATCCGGTACAGAACCGTATCCTCGCGCGCGATCAGTTCGACCTCGACAGGCGAACCGGCGGGCGAGAATTTGAGCGCGTTGTCGATCAGGTTGATCAATATATGGCGCAGCAGCAGGGGGTCGCTGGAAACGAACGGGCAGTCGGGATCGATCCGGGTGACGACCCGTGCGCCGGGCCGGTCCTGACGCAGATCGTGCAGCACGGCGGTGATGATGTCGGCCAGTTCGATACTCTCCCATTTGGGCTCGATCGTACCATGTTCGATCCGCGATGCCTCAAGAAGATCATTGAGGAACCGCTGGAGCCTGCGCGATTCGGTCCGCGCGATCCGCACTTCCTCGGCAAAGCTGCCCTCGGCGGGGATCGCCTCGGCGGCGGCGATCACGGCCGTGAGCGGAGTGCGCAGGTCATGCGCGATGCTGCCCAGCAGCGCGCCGCGCAGCCGGTCGCGCTCGCGCAGCGTTCCGACCTGACGCGCCTGTGCCTCGAGCACCAGCCGCTCGTGCGCCAGCGCGGTCTGGTCAACCAGCGATGCCAGCAACGTCGCGTCATCGGGCCGGATCACCCGCTGTTGTGATGCCCGGGCGATACCGAGCGCACCCATGGTGCCGAGCGAGGTCTTGAGCGGATGAAACTGCCAGTCCGAAGCGTTGAGCGTGCCGGTATCACGGCCAGTTGGCTCCCCCCGCTCGAGCGTCCAGCGCGCGGCTGCCTCGTCGACGATATCCAGGCCGACCGACTTGTCATTGCCGCGCACCACGATCTGATCCTCCTCGAGAGAAACGATCACCGCTTCGACATCGAGCAGCATGCCGATCTCCTTGCAGGCGACCCGTGCGGTCTCATCCTTGTCCGATATGCCGCCCATCAGCCCGGCAAAGCGCGCCAGGGACGCATTGAGCCGAGCGACGCCGGCGCTGGTCTCCGCCTGGCGCCGCACCTTCCCGGCGAGCGCGCCGATCACGCTGGCAACCAGCGCCAGCACGACAAAGGTCACCACATCTGCCGGACTTTTGATCGCGAAGGTGTGCAGGGGCTCGATGAAGAAGAAATTGTAGGACAGCGCTGCCCAGGCCGACGCCCAGAGACCAGCGCGCGTGCGAATGAGGGTCGAGGCAGCGATCACGGGCAGCAACAGCAGCAGATCGATCGCCCCGAAGGCAATCCAGGGCAATATCAGATGGATCAGCGCAACGGTCGCCGCGACCCCGAGAAAGGCTATCACATTGTCGCGCTGCGAATAGACATTGTCGGATCGGGGCGGTTTTTCGTCTCCCTCCTCCAGCGGCACCACCTGCACCGCTATCCCCTTGGCATGGCGAATGACATCCTGTGCGATGGAACCATGGCGCCATTCGAACCAGCGGCTGCGACGGCTTTTGCCGATCACGATCTGGGTAGCGCGCAATTCCCGGGCCTGCTGGATCAGCGCCGGCCCGACATCGTCTGCAGCAATGGTCATCAGCGACGCGCCAAGCGAGGCGGCGAGGGCAAGATTGTCGGCCAGCTGGTCGCGCTGGGCGCCCCGCACGGCCCGCGCACTGCCGCTTTCGATAACGACGGCGGTCCATGGCGCATAATATATGTCAGCCATCCGCTTGGCATGGCGGACGACTTGTGCACCACCCTTGCCGGCGCTGACCGCGACCAGCAGCCGTTCGCCCGACACGAAATCACCTTTCTCGCCGCTCGTCTGGAGCTGGTCGGACAGCCGGCGATCAACGCTTCTGGCGGCAAAGCGCAGGGCCAGTTCGCGCAGGGCAGCCAGTTTGTTTGGCGTGAAGAAATTCGACAACGCCCGCCCAGCGGTGTCGGGCAGATAGACCTTGCCCGCCTCGAGCCGCTCGATCAGGGCTTCGGGCGGCAGGTCGACGACAATCAGCTCGGCCTCGTCCAGCACCCGGTCCGGAACCGTCTCCCGCACCCGGACATGAGTGAAGCCTGCAACGACGTCGTTCAGGCTCTCGATATGCTGGATATTGACCGTCGTCGCAACGTCGATGCCCGCATCCAGCAATTCCTCGACATCCTGCCAGCGCTTGGGATGGCGGCATCCAGGAGCGTTGCTGTGAGCAAGCTCGTCGACCAGTATCAGGTCGGGATTGCGCGCCAGCGCCGCGTCAATGTCAAATTCCTCGAGACTGTGGCCCTGATGAAGCACGACATGGCGAGGCAGCGCCTCGAGCGGCTCGAGCAATTGTGCGGTGTCGCTGCGACCATGGGTTTCCGCTATCCCGACAACAACATCCGTGCCCTCTGCCTGCCGCCGCCCGGCATCCTGCAGCATGCGGTAGGTCTTGCCGACGCCGGGTGCGGCTCCGAGATAGGCGGTCAACCGGCCCCGCTGCTCCCGATGGGCAAGCCGCAGAAAGCGTTCTGCATCGGTCTCGGGCGCGGGATCGGTCATGGTGCAAATCCTATTATTCGCCTAGACGGTCCAGCGCCAGATTAAGTTGCAGCACGTTTACAATTGGCTCGGCGGCAAAAATCCCGCCCGGCGAAACCGCCGCCTCCCGAACGAGATCGCGGAGCGATGCGCCATCCATATCCCGCGCCATGGTCACGCGGTCCACCTGGTAGAGCGCGCCTGCCAGCGAGATATGCGGGTCCAGTCCGCCGCCAGAGGCAGCCACCAGATCGGCGGGCACCGGATTGCCAGCGGTCGCACCATAGCGAGCGACGGTCTCGGCGGCCCGGGCCACCAGATCCTCGCTGGTCGGAGAGAGATTGCTGCCGCCCGCACCCATGCCGTCATAATCGACCGCCGACGGACGCGGCCAGAAATACCGGGCGGCTGTGAATTTCTGGGCAACGAGTTCGCTGCCCACCGCGCGTCCGCCAATCTCGATGATCGAACCGTTGGCGCGAAACGGCGTCACAGTCTGCGCAAAACCGAACAGCAGTGCGGCATAGCCGAAGACGCAGATCAGCATGGTGACCAACCACAGCCGGATCGAGGGTAGAAGATAGTTCATCGGATATGATCCTTTCACGATATGCGGGGCTCAGCCCATCAATGTCACATGCTCTGCGATCGGGCCGAGCGCCGCTGCGGGGAAGAAGGTCAAAGCACCAAAAATCAGGATGGTGATCACCAGCATGGTCCCAAAAGTGCCGCCTTCGACGCTGAGCGTGCCGGCGCTTTCGGCGCTGCGCGTCTTCGCCATCAGCGAACCGACGACTGCCAGCGGCACGATGATCGGCAGATAGCGTCCGATCAGCATCACCAGTCCCGTGGCGATATTCCACGGCACCGTATTGTCGCCAAGTCCCTCGAAGCCGGAACCGTTGTTCGCGCCCGCTGAGCTAAACTCGTAGAGTATCTCCGAAAAGCCGTGGGCACCGACGTTGCCCAGCACATCCTGTCCCCAGGCGGTGGCGGCGAACAGGGCGGTCCCGCCCAGGATCAGCAAGGCATGGCTGAACAGCGCCAGCACCGCTAGGCGCATCTCGTTGCCCTCGATCTTGTGGCCCAGATATTCGGGCGTGCGCCCGACCATCATCCCTGCGATGAACACCGCGACCACGATATAGAGGAACATGTTGATCATCCCGACGCCGACCCCGCCAAAGGTCGCATTGAGCCACATGCCCGCCATCGGCATCAGCCCGGTCAGCGGATTGAGGCTGTCGTGCATCGCCCCGACCGACCCGTTGCTGGTCGCGGTCGTGAGCACCGACCAGAGCGGCCCGGTCGTGGCCCCCAGACGCAGTTCCTTGCCCTCGAGATTGCCGACATCCTGCATGACGGGGAGGCCGGTGAAAGCCTGGGTGGGAGCGCTTTCAAACGCAACCGAGCCGCCGATCTTGACCAGCAGGAACAGCAGCATCACGCCGAATATCACCCCGGCATGTTTCATTCGGCCGATGATATGGCCGAACATCCAGACGCAGGCCATCGGAATGAGGATGATCGCAACCATCTCCAGGCAATTGGCCCAGAAATCGGCATTCTCCAGCGGGTGGGTGGAATTGGGGCCGAAAAAGCCGCCGCCGTTGGTGCCCAGCTGCTTGATCGCGACAAAGGCGGCCGCTGGCCCGCGGGCGATCGTCTGCGCCACGCCTTCCACTGTGGTGGTGCTCGCCGCGCCGTCAAAGGTCATTGGAACGCCGCGCAAGGCAATGAATCCGCCAACGATGAGCGCAAGAGGCAAGAGTACTCCTGTCGCTGCGCGTTGCAGATCGAGGAAGAAATTGCCCATGCTCGCCTGTCCACCAATCCCGCGCGCCAGAGCGACCAGCGACGCGATGCCGGTTGCGGCGGATACAAATTGCAGCCACATCAGCCCGGCAAGCTGCGCCAGATAGCTCCAGGTGCTTTCTCCCGAATAATGCTGGAGATTGGTATTGGTGGTAAAGGAAGCCGCGGTGTTGAACACGAGGTCGAGCGAGGCGGCACCCTGTCTGTCCGGATTGAGCGGCAGCAGATGCTGCGCGGCCAGCAGCAGAAAGACAAAGCCGAACATCAGCAGGTTGAAGGCCAGCAACGCGATCGAATATTGTTTCCAGTCCTGCTCGGGCGCACCGCCGACAGTGCGGGCAAACAGGCTGTCGACCTTGGCAAAGCGCCCGGAAAACAGCGCGGCCATATATTTGCCGAGTGGCCAGGACAGCAGCGCGGCGCTGCCCAGGATCAGGATGATGGTAAGAATGGCTGAGAACATGATGTATTCCTTTCCCGCTCAGGCGAGGCCGAGGCCTGCCACGGCCAGGTCGATGAGCTTGATACCGATGAAGGGAGCGACCACGCCGCCTGCGCCGTAGATGGCGAGATTGCGCAGCAACTGACTGGCCGCCGGCATCGGGCGATATTTCACCCCCTTCAGCGCCAGCGGCACCAGCAGGGGAATGATCAGCGCGTTGAAGATGATCGCCGACAGGATCGCGCTCGACGGGCTGGCCAGTCCCATCAGATTCAGCGCGCCGAGCGAGGGATAGAGCACCACGAAGATCGCTGGCAGAATGGCGAAATATTTCGCGATATCATTGGCGATCGAGAAAGTCGTCAGCGCCCCGCGGGTCATCAGCAGTTGCTTGCCGATGCCCACCACCTCGATCAGCTTGGTTGGGTCGCTGTCGAGATCGACCATATTCCCCGCTTCGCGCGCCGCTTGGGTACCGGTGTTCATCGCCATGCCGACATCGGACTGGGCGAGGGCAGGGGCGTCGTTGGTGCCATCGCCGCACATCGCGACCAGCTTGCCCTCGGCCTGTTCCTTGCGGATATATTCGAGCTTCTGCTCGGGTGCTGCTTCGGCGAGAAAATCGTCGACCCCGGCTTCGGCCGCGATGGCCGCGGCGGTCAGCGGATTGTCACCGGTGATCATCACCGTCCTGATGCCCATGCGGCGCAGTTCGGAAAAGCGGTCGCGGATACCCGCCTTGATCACGTCCTTCAGGTGTACCGCGCCGAGCAGGCGCCCGTTCTCGACCACCGCCAGCGGGGTTCCGCCGGCCTGGGCAATGCGGTCGGTTATCTTTCTGAGCGATAGCACGGCTTCTTCGGGAAAGTCGCCCAGCCTGAGCACCGCATCCACGGCCCCCTTTCGGATGGAGCGGCCGGGAAGGTCGATTCCGCTGACCCGGGTCTGGGCGGAGAAGGCGATCGGCTCCGCCTCGGACGGCAAGACATCGCCGCTGCCGGCAAGCGCGACGATCGAGCGGCCTTCCGGTGTGCCGTCCGCAAGACTCGACAGCCGCGCGGCCGCAACCAGATCCGACTCGGCAACACCGGGCAACGCTACGAATTCGCTCGCCTGCCGGTCGCCGATGGTGATGGTCCCGGTCTTGTCGAGCAGCAGCGTCCCGATATCGCCTGCCGCTTCCACTGCGCGGCCGGATTTGGCCAGTATGTTGAAGCGGATCAGCCGGTCCATGCCGGCAATGCCGATGGCCGACAGGAGCGCGGAAATGGTGGTGGGGATCAGCGCGACGAACAGCGCGATCAGCACCGGCAATGCGATGGTGCCTCCGGCAAAGGCGGCGAAGGCGGGAAGCGTGCCCACCGCCACGAGGAAGATCAGTGTGAGGCCGGTAAGCAATATCGTCAGTGCGGTCTCGTTCGGCGTTTTCTGACGGCTGGCGCCTTCGACCAGGGCGATCATCCGGTCGAGGAAGCCGCTCCCCGGTTCGGCAGTCACCCTGACCTCGATTTCATCAGAGATGACGGTAGTCCCAGCCGTCACGGCGGAACGGTCGCCCCCGGCCTCGCGGATCACCGGAGCGCTTTCGCCAGTGATCGCGGCTTCGTTGACCGACGCCACCCCGCTGACCACTTCGCCATCGGCCGGGATCGTCCTGCCCGTCGAGACAAGGACAATATCGCCCTGTCTGAGCTGCGTGGCGGGAATTTCCTCCTCCTCGCCATTCTTGCCCAGGCGGCAGGCGACGAGCTGGTCCTTGGTGGCCCGCAGGCTCTGCGCCTGCGCCTTGCCACGCCCCTCGGCCAGTGCCTCGGCAAAATTGCCAAACAGCACCGTGAGCCACAGCCAGAACACGAGCTGCCCCTGGAACAACAGATCGCCGGCGCCTGTCACCATATTGCCGAGCACCAGCAGAGTGGCAAGCGTGGCGACGACCGCGGTGGTAAACATCACGGGATTGCGGACAAGCTGGCGCGGATCGAGCTTGACCACGGCATCGCGCATCGCCGGCCCCAGCAGAGCCCGGTCGAACATCGACTGCGCCTGCATCAGAAACGCTCCGGCCGGATCAGCACAGCGGTCAGATAGGCGAGTAAGCCAAGCGCGGTGAGCCCGGCGAGAATATATTGCATGGTCATGGCAGCTCCTTTCAAGCGAGCGCCATCCATGCCGGCTATTCCCGTTAATAATCGCGGGTGGATTGACGGGTGGGGTGTAAAATCTGCGTAAAAATGCGAGTACTATCCTGATCTTGTCTTCAGCTGAGAAGTGCCGACGCGTGGCACGGCGGATGTCTTTGACTACCCGTCAGCACTTGTTTTGGGTTTTGAGGATTTAGGCCTCATCTTCGTTCCTTCGTCACTACGACGAAATCTAAACCCTCCTTAAACTACAACATCAAATCTGTGCCGCAGGTGCTGACGGGGAACACCCGGTGGAATCAATAAGGCCGGTGCTGGGTGGACCCGCACCGTAGCGATGTTCGACTAGCCGTCCCTCCATTTGATTCACGATTGCCGTCAAAAATCCTCCGGCTCAGCAACGGGGTCCAGCCGTGCGGCATCCTTCGGGAGGAGATACCCCTGTTCGATTGCGTCCGCTTTCGCGGCCTCATATTTCTTGCGGTAGTTGGCGTAGCTGCCGTACATTTTGCGGAGCCGCTCGGCCGAATAGGGCATCTTGGTGTCGTACGCCAACCCGCAGTTCGTTTCCTCCTCGACCATATAGATGGCGGTAGGTGCCTCGATCCAGGGAAGACGCACGCCACCGATTGCGTTGCCTGTTGCCGCGTCGCGCGCGATATCATCCCCTTTGCGCCTAACGCGCGGCGATCTCGGCATCGGCGTGCCGTTGCGCACCCATTGATCCATGCCGTTCAGCAAGGCAGAGGCGACGACCTCAACAGGTTCGTCATAGAGCGTGTTACACCGTGGATCGTTTTCTTTGCCCACATCGGCTGGCATGGGCTCTATCTCACCGGTGCCCACATCCTCTGGGCGCAGATGCGGCGTCCCGGGCACTTCATAATAACGAAGCGGAGGGCTATCAGTATCAGGGGGCAGCGGAATCGCATTGACTGCATTATATCTCAGTTCCGACTGCGTGAAAATTGTCACGAATGGTGCGTCGTCGGGCATATGGCGCGGTACCCGGATCACCTCTCCCCCAACTTCGCCATAGGACATGCGACCAGTCATGTAGGCATCAATCAACGCGCTGCCGTCCGGCATTCTCCATTGCTGGTGGCGCCCCTGATCCAGATAATCCATCCATACCTGCGCCAGCGATCAATGATCGGGCTTGCCATCATCTGTATGCCAGTGACCTATAAATTAATGATATTACATATCTAACTATATGAAATATTGGGAATGTTGTCCAAAAGCGCTTGATGGCTTTGTGAGATACTGTAATGGACCAAGTCATGAATCAACGCAGCGGCATAAAGGGAAAAACGTCAGGGCTCTTTCGCCTGATGGCGGTTTTACTCGTTCTGATTATGTCGAGCATGACGGTCGCCGAAGCGGCTGAATGCGCCAGCGAAACGCAAGCTGCCGAACTGATATCCATTTCTGACACCGGCCACTCGGACGAAGCGCCTTCGCAAGAAGACGCCGGCAAACATGGAATCTGTCCACATGGTCATTGCCATAGCGGCAGCGTTGCCGCAGCGAGGTGGCTGGGCGTTGATGGCTTGGTTGATCGGGCTAGTTCCGGTTTCAGCAGCAACGCCGACCAATTTGCGCTTTCTGCGCATTCCTCACGGTTAAAACGACCACCTCGCGTCTGAACTAATTCTGACTTGCGCCAGACTGATGGCGTTATTTCAATTAGTTAAGCGAGGATTTTTCAAAGATGTTGAAGAAAATGGCGCGCTTGCGCCTCTGTGCGGCAATGCTATTTGTCGCTTGCTCTGCCACTGCCGTTCTGGCGGAGGGGCAAAGCGTGAGTTTAAACGAGGCCCTGGCGCGGGCTGGCGCTGAATCGCCTTCGGTGCAAGTTTCCCAGGCAGAAATAGATGTCGCGCGCGGGAACCAGAAGCAAGCAAGCCTCGGACCGAATCCTGAGGTCTCCTTCGACGTTGAAAACGTCGCGGGAAGCGGTGTTTTTAAAGGTTTGCGCTCAACCGAATATACGGTCGCCGTTGGGCACCGTTTGGAGCTCGGCGGCAAACGCGGTGCCAGAACAGGTGCGGCGCGCGCGCAGACAAGCGTCGCCGAAATAGAAGCCGCAATTTCTCAGGCCGAATTGGCCAGTGCCGTGCGATTGGCATATACAGAAGCCGTCGCTGCGCGGAGCCGCCTCGACTTTGCAACACGCGTCGTTGACCGTAACAAGCAACTGTCCAGGATTTCCCAGATCCTTGTTGAAACTGGTCGCGATCCGCCCTTGAGAGCCTTGCGCGCCGAGGCTGCACTTGGCGAAGCGAAAGCGGCGCTGGAAGCAGCAAGGGCGGAGGAATATTCCGCCAGACTATTGCTCGCATCGCTTTGGGGTTCGCAAACTCCGCCTGAGGAAGTTGAGGCGGTTTGGCTGGGCCGTGGTGATATTAAATTGGAAGCGGACCTCTCCCAATCGCTGCGGATCAAGGCCGTCGAAGCAAACCGGGACGCTGCCAGTGCCATTGTGAGGCGAGAACGCGCCAATGCAGTTCCGGATTTGACGTTCAGCGGCGGCGTCAGGCGTTTTGAAGAAAGCGGGGAGACAGCGTTTATCGTGGGCGCTTCGTTTGCCATACCGTTTGGCAATCGCAACCAGGGCAGCATTCAAGCTGCAGAAGCGGGTGTTAGAGCGGCCGAAGCACGTCGAGCGTTGCGTTTGGCAGAGATCAACCGCGAATATGATATTGCCAGGAATCAACTGCAAGCAACGCAAAGCCGGGTGGAAACTCTCGAAAACCAGACTCTTCCCCAGGCTGAAGAGGCGTCGAGACTGGCTCAGCTGGGCTATCAACACGGAAAATTTACCCTGCTGGATGTCCTCGACGCAGCGGCGGCAAGGGACACCGCCGAACTCAGCCTGCTCGACGCCAAGGTGGCACGAGCGAAGGCAGCGATAACGCTGCTGAGATTGGCGGCCCAATAGATGAGAATACGGAAAACAGATCACGGCATAATCGCCATGATAATCGTTGGCGTCTGTATCATCCTGGCCGTTCTGGCTGGCCTTTTCCTCGTGACATCAACGCCGATTGCTGGGCCAGGCCTGATGCTGACGCAACCCGTATCGCGCCTGCCAGAACCTCTCCAGATAGCGCGAATATGGCCCACGGTCGGTCACCAAATTTGAACAAGGATCGATAAAATGAACAACAGGAAATGGATCATGGTCGCTGGCCTGGCCACCGCGCTTGCGGTTGTGCTGGCAGTAATTTTCAGTGGCTCATCCGGCGGCAGTGCTGAAAATCAGGGTGCTGCCAATACCGCAGAAGGACATCATTCGGAGCAGGAGGGCCTTGTCGAAATGACAAAAGAACAGCTGCGCGCCTCTGAAATCGGAATATTCGAGGTCACTCCAGGTTCGCTGGATGCCGAGATCATCGCGCAGGGCAGCGTCGCTTCCTCTCCGCAAGGGCAAGCTATATTGAGCGCCGGCGCTGAAGGCAGGGTCACCAGCATCAAAAAGAGGTTGGGAGACCCGGTTCGGCGTGGCGAGACCGTGGCCACCATCGAAAGCCGCGAGGCCGCTGCAATCAGTTCCGAGCTTATATCGGCAGAGTCGCGTGCCGCGCTTGCCCGGTCGCAGCTGAAGCGCGAGCAGCGCCTTTACGATGAAAAAATCACCGCCCGGGCAGATCTTGAAACGGCGAGAGCAGAAAATCAGCAGGCAGCGGCAGAAGCAAGGCGGGCGAGCCAAGCGGCGGCGGCGTCCGGTGTCAGTGGACGACTCATTGCTGTGCGCTCTCCGATTGGCGGCCGGATAACGTCCAGTCCGGCAATTCTCGGTTCCTATGTTAATCCCCAGGATGAACTGTTTCGGATCGCCAATCCCAACCTTATTCAAATTGAGGCGGCCGTTCCTGCGCAAGATGCGCGAAACATCGCAACCGGTGCAGAGGCCACGGTCGAAACGTCCCAGGGGGAAATATCCGCCAGGGTATTGGCAGTCACACCAGCGGCCGATCCGGAAAACAGAGCGGCCATCGTGGTGCTCGCTCCGGCTTCAGGCGCCGCCCTTGTCCCCGGTGAATATTTGCGCGTACGCATACGTCAGCAGACAGCGAGCCATCAGCCGGCGGCCTTGATTGTTCCCGCAGAAGCGGTGCAATCCGTTGAGGGACGCAGCGTCGTCTTCGTAAAAACAAGATCGGGTTTTCGGGCGCGGACCGTCACGACCGGAGCAAAGAGCGGCGGCAGAATAGAGATCTTCGGCGGTCTCGAGGCCGGTGAGCAAATCGCCAGCAAAAACGCCTTTCTTCTAAAATCTGAACTTGGCCGCGGCGAAGCAGAACATTGATTAAACCATTCCCATTGGAGGAACGGCTATGATTGCACGTCTCGTCGAAATATCCGTTCGCAATCGGTATCTTACCGTGTGTTTTCTTGCCGCGGTCGCGGCCTTCGGAATCTATAATCTGGTCAATCTGCCGATTGATGCTGTTCCTGACATCACCAATAATCAGGTCCAGATCAACACCGTCGATCCTTCTTTGTCACCACTCGATATTGAGCGGCTGGTGACTTATCCAGTTGAAACATCGCTCGCGGGTATTCCGGGACTGCAGACGACCCGTTCCATCTCCCGCAACGGCTTTTCGCAGGTTACGGCAATATTCGACGATAGCACCGACGTCTACTTTGCCCGTCAACAGGTCGCCGAAAGACTGACGACTGTTCGCAACAGCCTGCCGGCCACGGCGGAGCCAGCAATGGGACCGGTATCGACAGGGCTGGGCGAGGTTTTGATGTGGACGGTCAGCTACGAGCCGTTTGAAAAAGGAAAGGTTGCGTCCGGCCTTGGTTGGCAATCTGATGGTTCATATCTGACACCCGAAGGTGAACGCTTGAACGATGACGTTTCAAAGGCAGCGTATCTGCGCACGCTTCAGGACTGGGTCATCGGACCGCAGTTGCGGAACGTCCAGGGTATCGCCGGTGTCGACTCGATTGGCGGTTATGCCAAACAGTTTGTTGTCACCCCTTCTGCAGCGCGCCTTTCTTCCTATGGAATCGGATTTGACGATCTTTCAGAGGGCCTGGGAAGAATCAACCTTTCCGTCGGCGCAAATTTTGTTGAACGCGGTGGAGAGGCTTTCCTGGTGCGGGCAGACGCACGACTGAAATCCCTGGAAGACATTGAAAACTCCATAATCGCGAGGCGCGAAGGTATTCCGGTTCGCGTTCGGGACGTGGCATCGGTCAGCAATGGCGGCGATTTGCGAACGGGCGCGGCAACCGAGAATGGCGAAGAGGTCGTTGTCGGAACCGCGTTGATGTTGCTCGGCGAAAACAGCCGTGCGGTGGCTGCTGCGACCGGTGATCGGCTTGCAGAAATCGCAAAGACAATGCCCCGGAACATAAAATTGGAAGTCGTTCTGGACCGTTCGAAACTGGTGAATGCGACCATCAGCACGGTCGAAAAAAACCTGACCGAAGGCGCTTTGCTGGTTATCGTTGCGCTATTTCTGCTCCTGGGAAATTTCAGAGCAGCGCTGATTACAGCACTGGTCATTCCCGTTTCCTTTGTGATGATGGCAATCGGGATGAATCGATTTGGCGTCTCGGGAAATCTCATGAGCCTGGGCGCTCTTGATTTTGGCTTGATCGTTGATGGCAGCGTTATCATCGTTGAAAATTTTCTACGGCGGATGGCAGGCCGGCAACATGAGGAAGGACGACTTCTGTCTCTGGGAGAACGGCTGGAAGAAGTGGTCGCATCAACCAGAGAAATGATCAGGCCTTCGCTATTCGGCCAGGCGATCATCTTGCTGGTTTTCGTGCCTCTACTCACTTTTCAGGGTGTGGAAGGAAAAACCTTCTCGCCGATGGCCATCACCGTCATGCTTGCGCTCATATCGGCGTTTATTCTCTCCCTGACCTTGGTCCCGGCATTGTTGGCACTGCTGATAAGCGGGCCGGTGTCTGAAAAAGAGGTTCGGATGGTGGGCTGGAGCAAAAGCAAATATGGGCCGGCATTGCGAAAAGCACTGAAATGGCCCGGCCGGGCAACCTTGGCAGGGATCGCCGTATTTGGATTGTCTATCGGCATATTTGGTTTTCTCGGTAGCGAGTTCATGCCGCAACTCGACGAAGAGGATCTGTCCCTCCAATCGATACGAATACCGTCCACGTCGCTGGATCAATCTGTTGCAATGCAAAAACAGATCGAACGGGAGATTTCCAAATTTCCGCAGGTCCGTTTCATGTATTCTAAAACCGGAACAGCGGAAGTGGCCAGCGATCCCATGCCGGTCAATATTTCCGATGCCTTTATCATTTTGCGCTCGAAAGAAGAATGGCCCGACCCGTCGCTTTCAAAAGCAGAACTTGTGGAGCAGATGGAAGCGAAATTAACCAATCTCATTGGCCAGAATTACGAGTTCAGCCAGCCCATTGAAATGCGTTTCAATGAGTTGATTGCAGGTGTGCGGGGTGATGTCGCCGTCAAGATATTTGGCGACGACCTCGAGAGGCTGTCGGCCACCGCCGATCAGCTTGCGACTGTGTTTTCGGCTATCGAAGGTGCTGCGGATGTCCGCGTCGAGCAAACCGAAGGATTCCCGACATTAGACGTGCAATTCGATAATGCCGCAATTGCCGCCCATGGTCTCACCGTAGACGAAGTGGCCGCAACGGTCAGCGCCGCCTTGGCCGGTGCGGAAAGCGGGCTCGTTTTTCAAGGCGACCGCCGGTTTGATATTGTGGTGCGGTTACCGAGCGAAGTGCGCAACGACATCGATGCAATCGGAGCGCTCCCGGTTATTTTGCCGGACAATGGCATCGGGAAAAGAGCGTCGGTTCCGCTCAGATCACTGGCTACTCTGAAAGAAACCGAAGGTCTCAATCAGATAAGCCGGGAAAACGGACAGCGCCGCGTTGTTGTGCAGCTCAATGTCCGAGGCCGCGATGTTGGCTCTTTTGTAAATGAAGCCAAGTCCCAAATCGAGCGCGATGTTGCTCTGCCTTCAGGAGTCATGCTCGAATGGGGAGGGCAATTTGAAAGCCTGCAGGCCGCTCAGGCCAGGATCAATCTGGTTGTTCCGGTCGTGGCACTGTTGATTTTTGGTCTGCTGCTCACGGCTCTCGGTAATGTTCGTATGGCTGCGGCAGTATTCGTCACAGTCCCTTTGGGGATCGCTGGCGGGATATTCTCGCTTGCAATAGCGGGGCTGCCTTTCTCGATCTCGGTTGCTGTGGGCTTCATCGTTCTGGCCGGGGTGGCGGTGCTCAATGGACTTGTGATGATGACCGCCATTCAGGGGCATCTTGAATCAGGCGTGCAACTTGTTGAAGCCATCTATTCCGGCGCAGTCGAACGCTACCGGTCCATCCTGATGACAGCAATCGTTCCGTCCTTGGGTTTTGTGCCGATGGCTATCGCGACCGGCACTGGTGGAGAAGTGCAAAAGCCGCTGGCCATCGTCGTTATTGGCGGTTTGATCACTGCGACGATATTGACGCTTTTCGTGTTGCCTGCTGTGACGCGGTTAATGCTTGAGCGTGAATTTCCTGATTTGCGACTGCAGATCAAGCGATTCAATTCTTCTCGTGACAAGTTGCCAATCCTGCGATGGTTCCGTCCAAAGCCAGAATGATGAGCGGGCGCATAATGCAAAAGCCGCAACTACGATCTCCGATGCGGATCCATATCGATAGCCGCAGCCAACATTATCGCATGGGTCAGATCTTATCGTCTTCGCGAACGTAACATCCTGGATCGGTACCAGCCGTTTACGCTGTCTGCACCGCCGCCGCCCTCGACCGTCGCCAAGGCACCGAGATCGCCAGCAGGCCAAAGCCGATCAGACCGAGCGCACCGTCGACGATCAGGGCCACAGTGTCGCCAGTTCCAGCCATTACAGGATGCGCAAGCGCAAGGGTGATCAGCAGCGCACCTGTTCCGGCTCGGCCAATTTGCGACAGCGCGGAGGATGACCACATAGCCGCCGTCCCCAGCGCTGCGAGGCTGACCGCAGCCCATGTCCAGATCAACGCAATCGGCGCGGGGGTGAACAATGCGACCAGGGCAGTGCCGGTCAATGCCAAAGGTTGCCCCCAGACGGTTGCGGCCCAGATACGTTCCCAGCCCGGCGCGGGCCTGCCCTTGTCCCGTCGGCGTGCCAGCCAGATATTCACGCCACCCGCCGCGAGATAGGTGAGGCCGAGGCCCAGTAGCGCATAGGCGATCTTGATGACGCCGCCGCCGAACCAGCCGAAATGGAGCTGGCCGAGCGATCCCAAAATCTGTTGCCCCATATTGTTCTGCGCGGCCTGCTGTTCGTAATAGATCGTTCCGGCGCGGTTGAAGGCATATGTATCGCTATTGGCGATCCGGGATGTGCTGCTCTCGACGTCGAACCTCGCACTCGCGCCTTGCTCGGTCGGATGCTCGACTATGACGTGGCTGATGCGACCTTCCGGCGCTCGTTCGGCCACACGGGCGAAGAGCGGCCGCAGGTCGATCGGCGGAGCGGGCCGCGTATCCTCTACCGGATGCGGTGGTGTGAAGATGGCATAAACCTTGGCGGTATCTCCCTGGAATACGGCAAGCCCGACGGCTCCGATGATGACGGTGCTGAGGCCGAGCAGCGCACCCGTCAGCGAGATCGTGACGTGGAAGGGCAGGGCCCAGACGCCCAGACGATTGTGCAGATCGGCTTCCTGTAGCCGCCGCGAACCGCCTACCCGCAGGTGAAAGGCATCGCGAAAAATGCGCGGATGCGCGAGCAGGCCGGAGATCAGCGAGGAGAGCAGCGCAACGCCGCTCAGCCCGACAATCAGGATGCCCCAGCTTTGCGGCAGGTGGAGATTGATGTGCAGGCGGGTGATAAAATGTGTCCAGCTTTCGCGTAGCGTTCCGGTGATGCGTCCCGCGCTGTCGACGATCCAGTTTGTCTGCGTGCCATCTTCGGCAGTCACCCGCACGGACGGCCATGGCCGGTCCTCGCTGGGCATCAGGATGAGCACATGCTCGGCGGCCCCTTCGCTGCGCGCAATAGCCTCGCGATAGGCCAACTGAGCGGCATCGCCGGACAGGCTCTCCATGCGCTCGACGCCCGGATTTTCCCAGCGATAGAATTCGTTGGCGAAGACGGCAGTCGCCCCGGTAAGGCACACCAGATAAAGCAGGCCGGCAAAGGCGAGGCCCAGTCCGCTATGCCCCTTGAGCACGGCACGCACGAGATCCGCTGACGGGAATCCCGCCCGTTTTTTGCTCTTCGTCATGGTGGTCTTCGTCATGTCAGCCCTTTCAGCATCGCCGCGCCGAAGCCGATAATGGCTGTTCCCACGAGCACGGCCGTCGCACGCAGGATGCGACTATCGGCCAGGGTCCACGCCATCGCGCTGCCCCAGGCCAGCGGCACGATCAGCCCCCCTATCAGCAGCCGCGTCTGTATCTCGCCGGGTGCCCAGACGGCATAGCCGGTCCCCAGTCCCATCGCCGCCACCATGCCGATTGGGCCGGCAAGCGACCAGCGCAGGATGATGCGCCATGCGCTTGCCGCCCGTTTGGCAGGTTCCGGGGCCAGACCTTCCCGCCCGGCACGGCGCGCCCGTGCCGGGCGGAGCGTGTAGCCCGAAGCAACGAGGCCCAGTGCCACAACGGACAGCAGCGTCACGGCAATGAAGGGACCGCGCGCCTCACCCAGCGCCCATGCCGGCCACAACAGGGTAGCGCCAAGCAGGGCGAGCCCCCTCCAGCGCCAGCGACCCTTGCTCCCCTTCAGGCGCCATGCGCGCCGCAGCGACCAGGTCCCGGCGAGACTGCCGGCGGCGATTGCTGCCGTCACGCCAAGGAAAGCCGCGTCGCTCAAAACCCGGAGTCCAGCACTACCCCGATGCTGCGTGGCGCGCCGATGATGGCGAAGTTGGTGAAGCTATTGACGTACTGGTCGTACTTCTCGTCGAACAGGTTGTTGGCGAACAATGACACGCTCCAGTAATCCGCTTCATAGCCAACCCGCGCATTGACGAGCGTCCGCGCGCCGACACGGTGGTCCGTTTGCGGGACCTGCACGTTGGTCATCACCGCGCTGCGATAGCTGGCGTTGACATTGGCGTTGAAACCGCTGCCCAGCCGGACATTGGCACCGCCCGACAGCGTCCATTCGGGAGCGTAGGGGAATTCGAGGCCGGAGAGATCGGTGATTGAGCCGACATCGGTCACGAATTCGTCGAATTTCGTTCGCGTGTGTCCGACATTTGCATACCAGTCGAATGTCGACGAGACACGATGCGCCAGCTCCAGCTCGAAGCCGTAGACATGCGACTTGCCGGCATTGACGGTGTGCGTGTCATAAGTGCCGTTACCGAAATTGGCGGTGGTCTGCTGCTCGGTCCAGTCGATGTAAAAGGCATTGGCGTTGAGCGTCAGCCGGCCATCCAGCCAGGATGAACGCAGGGACAGCTCGTAGTTCCAGGTAAACTCCGGATCATAAGCGAACAGTTCGGAGCGGGCCGTGTTGAAGCTGCTGCCACCGGAGCGATAGCCGCGCTGCACGACGACAGCGGTGGCGAGGTCGGGCGTCCAGGCCATTTCTATACCGGCCTTGGGCAGGAAGGCATCGAAATTTCGCGTGCCAGTCGGCGCGGAGCCGTTGGCATCCGAAACGAATCCGAGCACAGCGCCGTTCACGGCAGTGATGACAGGAACGAGATTGGCGCCGAATGCCGCCGGATCCGGCAAGGAGCCGACAAAGGTCGCGATTGCGTCACCGCCGATTGTGTTGCGCTCATGGTCGTAGCGGAAGCCGCCGAGCAGCGAGAGCCGGTCGGTCAGGCGATAACGCGCATCGGCAAACACGGCCATCGTCTCGACCCCGCTCGGGAAGTCCGAGGTGTAGTCGACCGGAATGTTCGGCAGCGCGGCGGCATAGAGCGAAGCCACCTGCGCGGCAGCCTCTGCGCCCAGATTGCGGGACAGCAGGTTCGCGATCGTTGCTTCGGGTGTCGGTACCAGAGTGACCTGGTGGGCTTGCCGATATTGGTCGCGATTATAGTAGAACAGCCCGACCAGCCCGCTCAGCCGATCGCCCTCATAATTGAGGCGCAATTCCTGCGTGATCGTCTCGCCCCCTCCGGCTATATCACTATAGGCAATGCTGGCGGCCGAATAATCGCCGTCATATTTGCGGATGAAATCGGTGTCGGTCCAGGTGCCGAGCGCGGTGAGAGAGAGTTCACTGCTCAGATTATAGCGCAGATCCAGCGTCACCTGATCGTTGTCGACATCGCTGCTGTTGGGATAATCGGACGGGTTTGATCGCGTATCGAAATAGTCGCGGTTCGACCGATCGACGTAGACGAACAGATAGCCGCCCTTGGTCTCGAAATGATGGTAGTTCAGCCGCGCCTCGAACTCCGGCAACGCCGAGGGGGTCCACAGCAGCTTGCCACGCAGCGAGATTGAATCAACCGGGTTTTCCGGCGCCTTTCGGGTTGTGTTGTAGATGTAACCGTCAGAATCTCGCTTTTCGGCCGAAACACGGAAAGCCAGTTCGTCTGGTACGAGCGGCCCCCCGCCTGCGACGGCGAACTGGGTGGTGTCAAAAGAGGAGATGCCCGCGCGCGCCCTTAGGCTCCAGTCGAACCCTGGATCCTGCGTGCGGATGTGCACCGCGCCGGCCAGCGCATTGAGGCCCTGAATCGTGGACTGGGGACCCCGGAAGATCTCGACCTGCGCGATGTCCCACATGTCCGTGGGCCCATTGGAGAGAACATCCTGCTGAACCGGCGCACCGTCAACAAACACTGTCGCCGTCGCAGCATCACCGCCACCCGAGACGCCGCGTTGGTCAATGCCGCGGATGGAGAAGCCGGAGGCGCCGTATGTCTCGGATATATTGGCCGTGCGCTGATAGATTTCCTGTATGGTCAGGATATTCTCATCGGCGATCCGCTCATCGGTAACCACGGCCACCGACGCCGTCGTTTCCTGCAGGCTGCGACTGGACTTTTCCCCGGTAACGATGATCTCTGCCGGCTGATCTGCCGGTGCGGTCTCCTGCGCAAGTGCTTCAGGCGGCGTTGTCAGAACTGCCAACACGGACGCTGATAGCCACCAACTGTTTCGCATAATATCCCTCCTTTTGATGCGGAGCGGTCGCCTAGCTTTAATGCTAATGCGAGTCAAATGCAAATAGGATTGGATTGTTGGTGCACGCACAATCTCGGGACTGGGGGCGCAGCACCGAGAAGATATGTTGCTAGCGCGCTACGCTTGGGTAAGTTTGTTTGAGCCCCGGCGACCGGCCTGCTGCTTGTTTCGACTGAACGCTTTGGTGATGTGAAGCGATTAAATTAAGAAGAAGGGACTCTAGGCCGGATTTCATTGCGACTAACCCGGAAAATCAGGCGTTGATCTCTTCGCTCCAGGCTAGCCTTGCCGGCCAGAAAATCCGCGCGACCGTGTGGCGGGTGCACGCAAATAAATCTGTCATGTTTCTCCAACTCCGAAAAATTTTCGGTCGAAATGGACCAGGCCCTTGGTGGCTGGTCCAATCTTTGCTCCGACTACCTGTCCGACAAATAGGCTGTGCGTACCAATGTTGACGATCTGGTCGAGCACGCAATCGAGGCTGGTCAATGCATCCTTGAGGATAGGCGTGCCCGTCTCCAAGGTGCACCAGATTTCCGGCTCACAGAACGGATCGCCCTCCGATGAACCGGAAAATGCGCCGATCAGGCTTTCCTGTTCCTTGCTGAGGACGTTGACCGAGAAAACGCCGTTCCGTTTGATCATGCTATTGCTGCGCGCCGATTTGTTGACGCATACCAGCAGATTGGGCGGCTCATCGGTGATACTGGTCACCGCTGTCGCAGCCATACCGCGCCGCCCTGCCGGGCCGTCCGTCGTTACCAGTGTGACGGCACTGGCGAGGCGAGCCATTGCAGAGCGGAATATATTTATGTCGATCTGATCCATGCGGTTGGGGCCGAAGCTCGACCCCGAAGCCTTCGGCTCCGGGATCGATTGCAACGGGTTTCTCAGTTTCTGCCGAACGGAACGCGCAAGGTTGCGCCGTAGGTCGCTGGCGGGGAATAGATGGACGTGACGCCAAGGATACCAAGATTGAGCGCATAGGCGCGATATGCCTTGTTGAATATATTGCGTCCCCAGGCCGTCAGCGAGATGCCCGTCTGTTCGTGACGATAGGTCAAGGACGCGTTGGTGACATTGTAGGCATCCTGCTTCGAACCCAGCCCGTTGGTAACTTCCAGGAACTGGTCATCGTACCAGACCCCATCAACTTGCGCGGCCAGATTGCCGGCACCGACATCGACATTGTAGCGCAACAGGTAATTCGCGCTGAACCGCGGAGCATTGGGCAATTCAGCTCCCTCGATCGTCTTTTGCGGGAAGTCGCAACGGAACAATCCACCAAGATTGGTGCAATATTGAGAATCGGGTGCACCCGGGAAAAATTCAGGTCCGAACTGGATGTCCGTGGCCGGTATACTATCAACCGAAGAGGTCTCCCAAGTGGCGCCGAAGACGGCGTCAAAGTTTCTCGATGGTGACCAGAACGCTTCCAGTTCCGCACCGGTTGCATGGGCATCGCTGTTGAAGACGTGAGGCACGCCGCCCGCTAGCGAGAAGGCCTGGTAATCGTCATAGATGTAGTGGAATACCGTGCCGTTGAGACGCAGCCTGCCGCCCGCCAGCGAGGTTTTAAAGCCTGCTTCGAAACTGTTGAGCGTCTCTGGACGATGCCGGAAGTCGGCCGCCGCGATATTGGACGAAAGCGACCAGTTGCCGCCCTTGATGCCGCGGTTCCACGACGCAAACAGCAAGGTATCTGATGTGGCCTGGAAATTGAGCGAAACGCGGGCGGCCCAGTCGCTGTACTTTTCGCGGTTTACGCCAGGCACCACTGCCGCAAGGTCCTGGTCAGTGAACAGTATCACCGGATCGGGCTGAGGAGCAAAGGTTGGATCGCTGAGGACGTTGACATAGTCGATTGACTTGTTGTCCTTCGAATAGCGTCCCCCCAGTGTCAGCGAAAGGCGATCGGTCAGCGTGAAATCACCCTGAGCGAAGATAGACCAGTTTTTGGACTTTATCTTATACAACTGGTCAACCGTTGGGACAGAAAACCCACCATTGCCAGCAACCGCCAGATCGTAAATTGGTGCGCCGGTCACGCCGTGGACACCGTCATAATCCATGTCGAGAAAATAGGCTCCGACCTGCCATTTCAGCCAATAGGTGTCACCGGCCAGACGTAGCTCCTGCGAAAACTGGTCGAATTTGATCGATGTGTCGACATCGACGACCTGGAATGGCAAGGCATCCCCGTCCTCGGAATAAGACTTGTTCATTTTCAGATAGTTGGTGATCGCAGTCAGCTGGACGGCACCGAAATCCCAGTCCAGCTGCCCCTGATAGCTGTTCATCACTCGGTCCAGCTTGCCAGGCCGCTCGCCGAAATGTTCCCACGGGGACGCCGGGTCGCTGGTGACGCCGTTGAACACTCCGTTCTGGTCGTCGCTCAATCCGGCAGCATTGGTATCGCAATAGCCATTGTCGAGGTAAACACAGTTTTCGAAAACATAGCCGCCGGTCGCTACGCTATTGTCTTCGGAATGCTTGTACCACAGGCTCAATGTCGCGTCCGGAGACAAATCTGCCTGAAGATTTATGCGAGCGGCCCAGCCATCTTTGCCGCCCAGATCTTGCCCACTACCTGGGGCAATCAGCGAACCGTCGGGTGCCAGCGTATCACGCGATTTTATATAGCCATCGGCTTTTTCGACGCGCGCGGCCGCACGAATGCGCAGGCCGGGCGCCAGTTGGCCGCCAGCAGCGCCTTCCAGCGACCAGTCGTTGAACCGGCCGTACTGACCTTCTGCATAGCCGTTAAATTCGTCACTACTTGCGTCTTGGCTGAGATAATGGATCAGCCCGCCAGTGGCGTTGCGCCCGAATAGCGTGCCTTGCGGGCCGCGGAGTACTTCGACCCGCTTGATATCGAACAGTTGTCCGGAAACAGCGTTCATCGAGGCGATATACGCATTGTCCTGGTAAACCGCGACCGGTGCTTCGAGATTGTCGGTGAAGTTGCTCTGCGAGATGCCGCGGAGGCTGAAGATTGTAAGGTTCGGTGACCACGCATTGACCCGCAGAGACGGGATTTGCTGCGTGACCTGGGTTGTGTCGGTGATACCCAGCCGCGTGATCTGTTCGCCGGAAAAGGCGCTGACGGAAATAGGAACCTTCTGCAGGCTTTGGTCTCTCTTGTTGGCGGTAACAATAATTACGTTCGAAACGCCGCCATCGGCATTGTCGTCTGCTTTTTGCTGGGCCGAGGCCATAGCTGGAATGGTTAGCGCAGAGCACGCCAACATGAGCGATACGCAGCGTGCCGCGCGAAAATTTGTAGTCATTTTATAGTCTCCCCGATTTCTAGCTATTTTCTTGTTCCCCCGAATAGCGATCATCTGACCCAATGCTGGGACAGAGGCAACGGCCAAACCGCCATTAAGTAGATGCTGTATAATGTACAGTCACAACGTTTATTGCATTATTGTTTTATAAAAGAAACAATAAAAATTAGTCCTGATTGACCGTCGCGGCAAAATCCGAAGGATTCAAAAAACCTTTATAACCAATTGAATAAAATATATATTTCTAGCTCAATGGATCTTTCTATCGTTTCACATTCACAACAATAGATGCAAAAACATATATATTGTCAATTATTGCACCGACTCTCTATGGTGAGATTAGGGGAGTGCGGTGATTCGCGTTGCCAAGGGGAGAAGGGAAATGTCACAGTCATTCAAAGCAGATAATGGTAGCTATCGGACGGCCGATGCCGAGGGCGGGGTGGGGGCCTCCGAACTTGTTGCGCGAGCACGCGCGCTTGTCCCATTCTTGCGTGAACGGGAGGCAAAAGCCATCATCGATCGGCAAGTGCCGCAAGAAACCATTGCCGCTTTTCAGGACGCTGGCTTTTTCAAGATTTTGCAGTCACGGCGCTATGGCGGCTATGAAATGTCGCCATCAGTCTATTGCGAGGTGGCGAAAACGCTGGCCGAGGGCTGTATGGGCAGCGCCTGGGTCTATGGCGTTGTTGCTGTTCATAACTGGCAATTGGCGCTCTTCGATCCGCAAGCTGCCGAAGATGTGTGGGGACAGGATAATAGCGTCCTGATCAGTTCATCCTATATGCCGACCGGCAAGGCCACGAAGGTTGATGGCGGTTACAGATTTAGCGGCCGCTGGGCCTTCTCCAGCGGATCGGCGCATTGTTCATGGGTAATTCTGGGCGCGAATATGGTGGCGGAAGACGGCGACGGTAAACCCGAACCTTATAATTTCCTGCTGCCACGCAGTGATTATGATATTGTCGATACGTGGAATGTAATGGGTCTCTGCCCCACCGGCAGCAACGATATTGTCGTTGAGGATGTGTTCGTACCTGATCACCGCGTGCTCCGGGAGCGCGATATGTTCAATCTGAACTGCCCGGGACATGAACTGAATAGCGCCCCGCTTTATTCCATTCCGTTCGCGCAATTGTTCAACCGGACCGTTTCGACCACATCTATCGGCGCGCTTCGTCGAGCTCTCGAGGTCTTTGTTGAATCCACTCGGCAGAAACGGACGACCTACACCGGATTGCGCCTGGCAGGCGACACGACGATCCAGCAGGCAGTGGCCGAGGTCATGCTGACTCTCAATGATCTTGAATTGAGGCTCGCGGCAGACCTCGGCGAATTGGAAGCCCGAGCGGCGAGTGGTGACTGGCCTGTCGAGCGCCGGGCGCAACTTGGCCATCACACAACGGCGATGGTCTCGCGCTGCGTGGAAGCGGTCGACCAGTTGATGTTGTTTTCAGGAGGAAAGGCAATCTATTCCGGGAACGCGATCCAGCGCGCATTTCTCGATATCCACTGCGCCCGCGCTCACGTCGCAAACAATCCTTATCCCTATGCGCGTAACTTGGGCGCGATGGCTTTTGGTTTTGAAAATGATTGCATGGATTTGTGATGAAGACATGGCCTGACCAGGTCAGGCACGTCAACTTGATGCTTGAGAACATCTGTGCCACAGGTGCTCCCGCCGATCTGGCGCAGCAGGATTGTGGGGAACCACCAAAAGAATGCACAGGAACCCAGAGCGGCGGCAAGCAGAGCTAAGTGGGCCAGAACGGAAAAGCCTGGCAAACCGGGCAGCGCCGTCGCCAGCGCGGTGATCAGCACGGACAAACCGACGCTCGAGCCAATATCCTTGGCGAGGCCGGAACCAGGGCCAATCAACAAGTCGCAGCCGTCCGTCGTTTGCGCCGTCGTCGGTGCCAACGATGGATGTCACGCTTGACCTTGTTCCACGCCATCCAGGTGCCGGTCGCGCATACCAGCGTTACCATGGCAAGGAGCGGAATCACCACCAAATCCCAGATCGGACGGGTGCGTAGCACAGGCAGGTCCAGGCTGTGGAAACCTCGATGCAGCCAGCGAAAATCGCGTCCGTTGCTGTCGAAGCCGCGGATGACCTCTCCAGTGACCGAATCGATATACAGAAGGGTCTGGTCCTCATCACTCATCACGGCGCGCCACACGGGGAGGCGGACAGGGTTCTTGTGAGAATAATAATAGCTATCCTCGTGATCGATCCGTTCCAGTGCTTGCAGTCCAAGCTGCGCGTGCAGGGCATCCTGCAATTCCGCACGCGCGAGTGGGGTCGGCTCTCCGTCTGCCAGGCGTTTTGCCGAGCCGTCCCGTCGCGTGGTGATCAGGAAGGCTTGGCCGTTCAGCGGTGCCGTTTCCACCCGGACGGTATCGGAGCCAAGATTGGGCAGTGTGCGTAAGGCGCTGCGGACGTCGGCCCACCGCATCTGCCCCGCCAGTTGATTGCGTTCGACATAACCGCCGCTTGTGTCGAGGAGGCCCCAGGGGTTCATGGATAGCAGCCCGCTGGCAACCCACGTCAGCATCAAGATGCCGAAGAACAGCCCGAAAATATGGTGCCACCACCATATGCCACGAAAGGGCGAACCGATCGATCCATCGCGCTTGCGCCGCAGCCGGGCAATACCGACCCAAAGACCAGTGACGGTTAAGAAACAACCGATCACCGACGTCCAGATCACGACTTGAGCCCAGAGAGGGCCATTCTGTCGCAGCAGGGTGGGATAAAGCCAGTGTGGCACCGCGCCAAGCCATCCCCAGAAACGCTGGAATCGCGTCGTCTCCTGCACGACTTCGCCGCTCTGGTTGGCGATATAGATTTGCGTGCCGGCATCATCTGCGAAATCTGCCCGATAGAGTGGGGCGTTGCCGCGATAGGACTGGACGGTCCATTGATCCATATCCGTTTGCTCAAGCGTGGAGAGGTCGCCACCAATCCTCCTTGCCTTGCCGAAATTTTCCGCGATGCACCGCATCTCCCGCTGCGTCATCGGTTTAAGCGGCTTGGCCGTCGTCAGGTCAAAGGCGGCTGGCGTTATCCGCATTTGTTCGGCTGGCCGGGTGTCCGCCCCGGGTTTTAAACGCAGCACGGGTCGCCCCGCCACCATCTCAACCGATGCGGCAGCCAGCGGGATATCATCGGCCAGATCGATCCGGGCGAATATGTCGCGCGCCGGCAGATGCAGAGGCTCCAACCCCTTCATCTGCGCGGCGCTCGTTAATCGCGGATAGTCCACATACATCATCACGAAGCCCGACAGGCACCAGATAGTCATCAGCAATCCGATGAGGACGCCCAGCCAGCGATGCAGGAAAAGAATGCTCCGCAGCATCCTTAGAAGGCCAGGCCATAGCTGACCCGCAGGGTGCGCGGCGTACCGCGGCTGAAATACAGGAAACGGTCGGTCGATCCGTCGATCGGTGCCGAGCCATAGCCTCTTGAGGCATATTCATTGTTAAAGATATTCTCCAGGTTCACGCTCAAACGATGACGGCGTGCCTGCCCGTCAGGGTGGACGAACAGGCCAGCATTCACAACGGCATAGTTGCCATAATTCTGGCGCGCAAAACCAGATGGCTTGGAATAGGCGTCGCCTGTCCAGTTGACGGTGAGGTTGCCGCCGAAGGGTTTGTCTTCCGGCCTGTAGAAGATCGATCCCTTGAACAGGTCACGCGGTGTGCGGTCGCGTTGACGGTCGCTTCCTTCCGTGCGGCTGCTGTTGCGGGTATAGCTTGCGCTAAGGTTGAGTCCGTTGCCCACCCGGGCATCTACGAGGATTTCGAAGCCGTGTACGAACACTTTGCCGTTGATGTTTTCAAATGTGCCATTGGGGAACGCAGGATTGTCGGGATAGGCATAGTCGATCAGATCGGTAATACGCCGATAGAAATAGGTCGCTTGCCAATTGATCGCGCTGCCTTCCGCGCCAATCCGTCCTCCGACACTGGCATTGAGGTTCAGGCTTTGCTCGGGCTTCAGGTTTGGATTGCCGACTTCGCAGCACGGATCGATTAAATAGAGCTGTTCTGCGCTGGGCAGGACGAAAGACGTTCCGCCGTTGGCCTCGGCAAAGAAAGCCGGGCTGAAGTCGTAGCGACCAGACACATTCCAGACTGTCTTTTTGTTCCCGCCGGTCTTGTTATAGCGCGCGCCCGCTGCCAGCCGTCCTTTGCTGGAGAGCTCGTCGGTCGTGCGCACCTGAAAAATACCGGCATGCACCTTTTCCTTGAGATCCCCGATCAGGAAAACGTCATCCCGGCCGCTAAAGGTCTGAAAATCATAACCGAGCAGATATTCCAGGCCTTTGTGCAGATGGAGCTTGACGACGGCGCTGCCGCCATAATCCTTATAGCCCCAGAATGTGCCGGCCGGATAAAGCGTCGTCGTCGTCCCGGTGAGATTGCCGGCACCATCGAGATCGTTAAGAATGCGGACATAGGCCGTCTTCCAGTCGTGGAAATAACCCTTCAGGAATAACTGCACGGTATCGTTGTTTGTGTAGTCGAGCCGGACACTGGCGATTTCCTCGTTGCGGTCGTTTCGGCTGCTGTTGACCCGGGTTGCCGACAGATTGTCGAGTTTGGCGTCGGTGTGCTGATACTGGGCGTTGAGTTGCAGACCATCGCTGAGCTCGATCTGATATTTCCCACCGACGGACCAGATGTTGTAGCCACGCTTGTGGTCCGTGGCACTCGGCTGGGTCGTACTGTACTGGCGAAAGCCCTCGGACTGGTTGTGCGACGCGTAAACCACGAACTTGTGCCTGCCCAGGCTGCCGCGCGCATAGCCGTCTGCGCTTGTGGCAGCACGGCTGTCGACGCTGGCGTTCACTTGTCCGTTAAAGTCATCCGAGAATGATCTCGTCACGACGTTGATGATGCCTGCCGTCGCCTGGGTGCCGTAGAACAGGCTCTCCCCTCCCTTCAGCACCTCAATTCGCTCGATCATGCTTGATGGCAAGGTGTCATTGGGTGATGTGCCACTGTAGAGCCGGTTATTTAGGCGGATGCCGTCAAGCGTCCAGAGCACGTCAGCCGTGCGCGAACCCTGCAGCGAAACGTCGACATAGTCGAACGGACCAGCGCCCGGCATGACATACAGGCCCGGGACTCTCGCCAGCGCGGTTGCGACATCGAGTGCGCCCGTATCCTGGATTTGTTCGCTGGACAGGACGACTAGGTCGCTACCATAGCGCGCGAGTTCTTGTGGAAGTGTCTCTTCAAGACTTTTGGCGGTTACCACTATGATGGTGGCGCTGTCGGCTTCATCCTTGGCCTGAGCAACCGCGGGCAGGGCAAGTGCCAGCGCAATGCCGGAAATTGCAGGTACGATCTTCTTCATTGATTTCTCCTCCCATTTTTTTGTTTTGGTTCCTCTTTCTGAGGAGTGGGAGGAAAAACCTTCAAGTGACGAACGGTTCGAGAAATTGGGCGGTAACGGTTACAGGCGGCGTGCATCTGAAAGGAGACTGGTTCGTTTACCTGTTCCCCGTCAGCACCTATGGCACAGATTTGGGGTTGTGATTTAAGGAGGATTTGGTTCTCGTCGTAGTGACGAAGGAACGAAGATGAGAGCCAAATCCTCAAAACCCAAAGCAAGTGCTGAACGGGTAGTAAAAGACATCCGCCGGGCAACGCGTCGGCATTTCTCAGCTGAAGACAAGATCAGGATCGTGCTGGAAGGCCTGCGCGGCGATGACAGTATCGCTGAGCTGTGCCGCAAGGAAGGCATCGCGCAGAGCTGCGCCGCCGAACCAACTTGCTAAGCTAATTCCATCAACCAGTTTCGTCAGTTCGGGCGATCACATGGCCGCCCCCGAACACCACCTGATTGCGAACCGCCGGTCGGAAGAGGTTATACAGGAACTTGCCACCTTCACTGCTCGCGGCATCGAGGGTAGCAATCGCTTCGGGCGGCAACGAGAGCCCCAGCGCGCCGACATTTTCAGTTACCTGCTCTGCGCGGCTTACACCCATAAGCGTGGATGCGACGCCGGGGCGTCCGGCGACCCAAGCCAGTGCCACACGTGCCGGGGTTTCGCTCATGTCCGCGGCGACCTGCGTCAGTGCATCCGCGATGCGCCAGTTCCTATCGGTGAAAAGCGCGTCGCCAAATGGATTGTCACCGTCGAGGCGCTTGTCGTCGTCCGGTCTGCCACCGGCCTCTCCTCCGCTGTTAGGCACGCCGCCCGATCGCGAGGGACCAGCTTCGACCGTGGCGCGATCATATTTACCCGTCAGCAGGCCGTAGGCGAGGGGGCTCCAAGGCACGAGGCCCATGCCGAATTCCCGCGCCAGCGGCACGTGCTCGTCTTCCACGCCGCGCTCCACCAGCGAATAGAAATATTGCAGCCCGATTGGTCCGGGCAACCCATGCACTCGCGCCAGAGTGGCGAGCTGCGCCACGAACCAGGCGGGGCTGTTGGAGAGGCCCCAATAACGGATTTTGCCCTTGGCGACGAGGCCGCTCATCGTTTGCAGCAACTCGATCGCGGGGGTAATCCCGTCCCAGATATGGATCCAGTAGAGATCGATGAAATCGGTCTTCATCCGCTTCAGCGAACGGTCCACCGAGGCTTCGATGTGGTTTCTTCCATGTCCCCCTTCGTGCGGGCCATCGCCAGTGTTGAAGCCGGACTTGGTCGCCAGCACCATCCGCTCACGCAGCGCGCTTTCGCCAACGAACTTGCCGACCATCTCCTCCGATGATCCGCCGGAATAGACATCGGCCGTGTCAATGAAGTTGCCGCCGAGCCCGACATAGCGGTCGAAAACAGACCTGCTCGTCGCTTCGTCCATGCCCCAGCGTGGTGTGCCGAAGGTCATCGTGCCAAGCGCCAAGGGGCTGACGAGGAGGCCGGAAGAGCCGAGCGGGCGAAGTTGTGTAAGGTCCATGTTATGTCTCCGAGAATGTTTCTTAAAAGATGTGGAACCGACGGCGCGTTATGATAAGGCCATGATTGTTGCATGGGCTGCTGAAAAGGATTCATCAATGGATCGCGATATATGGTCCGGGCTCACCGTGTTTGCCCAGATCGTCGAGGCGGGCAGCTTCGCCGGAGCAGCCAAGCGAATGGGTGTATCCGCCTCGGCGCTCAGTCATGCGATGCGGGCTCTCGAGGCCCGTCTCGATATCCGCCTGCTCAATCGCACTACACGATCGCTTGCTCCGACCGATGCCGGGGAAGTCCTGCTCGCACGATTGCAGCCAGCGATGGCTTCGGTGGAGCACGTGCTTGGGGAATTGGACAGCGTTCGTAGCCGACCGGTCGGGCGCGTCCGCGTCAACGCCCACAAGCCTGCTGCCGCCTATCTGATACTCCCGAGGCTTCCGGGGTTTTCGCGCGACCATCCGGACGTGTCGATTGATCTCACCGTGGACGACGGACTGGTTGACATCGTCGCCGAGCGGTTCGATTGTGGCGTGCGGCACGAACAGGCGCTTCAGGGTGACATGATCTCCGTGCGGATCAGCAATCCGCTCACACTCATCTTCGTGGCTTCACCTGCCTATCTTGACCTTCACGGGCACCCGAACAACCCAGAGGATCTCCACCGGCACCGATGCATCAGCTATCGTCACGCCACGTCTGGCGCGCTGCACCGCTGGGAATTCGAGCACAATGGCGTGCGCACGGAACGAGCAGTGCCGGCCAGCTTCGTTACCAACGATGTTGATATCATGCACGATGCCGCTCTTGCCGGCCTAGGAATCTGCTGCCTGCTATTGGAGCAGGCAGAGGCACACGTCCGTTCCGGTGACCTTGTGGAGATAATGCCAGGCTGGGCGCCGGCTCTACCGCCGTGTCACCTTTACTATTCGAGCAAGCGCCAGCCAACAACTGCCTTCAGAGCTTTCCTGGAAGCAATGCGGAAGTTCTGATTTTCCTGGGCCCCACCACCGGCAGCTCATGATCATGCACCAGCATGACTGCTGCTTTTCGGGCGATGGCTGAATGTCGGCTCTTGGAAGATTATCAAGGGCCAGCGGACATTGAGCCGATCAAGGTCAAGCTGACCGGAGATCTTGCACTGGATATCGCCCGCATAGAGGCGCTGCGCACGGCGCGACCCGACGCCTGGATAGGCGTCGATGCCAACCAGGGCTATGAGATCGACGGGTTGCAGGCACTGCTTCCGGTGCTGCTCGCCACTCGCGTCGCGCAACTGGAACAGCCGCTTGCAAGGGGCTGGGAACAGGGTCTGGATGGTTTTGACCGTCCCTTGCCCTTCGTCGCCGATGAAAGCGCGCTGACGCTGGACGACACGCCGGATCTGGTCGGCCGGTCGACATCGTCAATATCAAGCTCGACAAATGCGGAGGGCTGACCAGGGGTCTGGCCATCGCAAGGCTTGCCAGGGAGCACGGGCTGGATTTCATGGTGGGCAATATGATGGGCAGCAGCCTGTCGATGGCCCCTTCCTATCTGGTTGGCCAGCTATGCGACATTGTCGATCTCGACGGACCGACTTTTCTGGCCGAGGACCGCGTTCCGGATGTCGTTTACGCAGCCGGCCATGTCCGCTGCCCCGACTCCGTCTCGGGCGGGCCAAATTAATTGTCCTATTGAGGTTGACATATTTCATATTAGGACAATAATGGCTTCATTATAGACTTTGGAGCCGAATCCACGCCTCGTCCGGCTGGAACAAGGGCGGCAGCCAGTCCCCGGGTATCGCAAGCGATGCGTGACGGCAAAGGGAGCGTCTGTCCCCGCATGTTCCACGGCCATGCGCGCCTGACCATCAGGCGCTGCATGACGGCGAGAGGAAGAACGCCAAAGCGTCAGAGGGAGAATCGAGATGAAGAAAAGAGTATTTTTTACGGCCGGCACCGCCATGACGGTTGCGCTATTGTTTGCCACCAACAGCGCGCAGGCACAAACGCAGCCAAACGAAGACGAGCGCACCGAACGAACTTCCGAAATAGGCAATAATATCATCGTCGTAACAGCGCAAAAGCGCGAGCAGACGCTAGCGGAAATCCCGCAATCCATCTCCGTTCTTGGCGGCCAGCAACTTGAAGAACGGAACGCAACAAGTTTCGTCGATTATGCCGCACAGGTGCCGGGTCTCAGCCTTCAGCAGTCAGATCCGGGCGAGACCCGTATCATCCTGCGCGGTATCAATACCGGCGGAGCCAGTCCCACGGCCGCGGTCTATGTTGATGATACGCCCTTCGGTCCGAGCACCGGTGCCAGCAATGGCGCAGCCCTTGCCGGTGATATCGACACGTTCGATCTGGAGCGCATCGAAGTGCTTCGTGGTCCGCAAGGAACCCTATATGGTGCCAATTCGCTTGGCGGCCTGTTGAAATTCGTAACGGTCGCGCCAAAACTCGGCGAGTTCGAAGTCCGTGGTCAGGCCGGTTTCGAGGCTACGAAAGGCGGCGATAACGGCTGGAGCGGAAACGCCGTGGTCAATGTACCGCTGGGCGATACACTGGCCTTACGTGCAAGCGGTTATTACCGGAAAGTTGGCGGTTTCATCGATACGGTGGGCATCAATCGCGAAAACGCGAACGAGTACGCCAGCTATGGCGGCCGCGCTTCCCTCCTGTTCAAGCCGAATGATGATTTTTCCGTCCGCCTGATGGCGATCGTCCAGAATATACGCGCCGATTCCCGAGCGACATTTGACGCGGATCCTCTGACCCACGAGCCATTGTCCATCGATCCCACCACCGGCGCATCGACCGAAGGGCGTCTGACGCGGACAGAATATTATCCAGAGCAGAATAATGTCGATTATCGCCTTTATAACGGCACGATGTCCTGGGATTTCGGGCTGGCGACTCTGACATCTGTTACAAGTTATGGCGAGTTGAAGCAGGACGAGGCTTATGACGCCAGCGGCGAGCTGCCGGGCATCGCAGATGCCATTTACGGGGGCCCCGGAATAGGGCCTCTCGGCATCACCTTTCCCGCGATTGCCGGGCAGGAAAAATTCACCCAGGAAATCCGTCTTGATTCGCCTTCCAACGACACGTTCGAATGGCTGATCGGCGGCTATTACACGAAAGAAAATGGCTTATTGTTCCAGCGCTATCTGCCCTATGAACTCCAGACCGGAAATTCGATCGACCCCGAACTGACTCTTCCTGCCGGTCCGAACGGCGAGATGGTGACTTTCCCGGATTTCCTGCGCGCCGAACTGGATTCCGAATATGAAGAATATGCGGCTTTCGGCAGCGTGACCTGGCATCTTTCGTCCCGGTTCGACATTACTGCCGGAGGCCGTTACAGCCATAATAGCCAGGAAACGGTCCAGATTCTTGACGGTTCGTTGCTGTTTCTGTCCGGTGCCACCGTTATCCCCGATATCGTAAAGGGCGATTCCTCCGAGAACGTCTTTACATGGTCCGTGGCGCCCCGGCTCGAGCTTTCGGACCATACGACAGTCTATGCCCGGGTCGCAAAAGGCTATCGCCCCGGTGGCCCCAACGTCGTGCCGCCGGGAGCCGGCCCGAATTTCCCGACCCAGTTTGATGCCGATACGCTGATCAGCTATGAAGCCGGCGTCCGAGCCCAAACGGCAGACCAGTCGTTCTCCCTGGATGCATCGGTCTACTATCTCGACTGGAGCAATATTCAGGTGCTTGTCACCTATAATACCGCAATCGGGCCGGTAAATGCGGACGGAAACGGCGATAGCGCAACCAGCAAAGGCGCCGAGATCACTGCCACGCTGCGCCCTGTGAACGGTTTAAGCGTTGCCCTGAATGCAGCCTATAACGATGCACGGCTCGATGAGGACCTTCCGGCCGGAAATGGCGGCTTTGCCAATGACCGTCTGCCCTACGCACCAGAATGGTCTGCTAGCATGGCAGCCGACTATGAATGGGCGCTATCCGATTCGGCAGACGCATTTGTTGGCGGCACCGTCCGTTTCGTTAGCGACCAGGCCGGTGATTTCGACAATAATTACCAGACGACCTTTGGCCGCCGTATCACCATCGACGGCTACGCCGTCGCCGATCTGCGTGCCGGGGTTCGTTTCGACGGGTTCAATATCGGTGCCTATGTCCGGAACCTCACAGACACCCGCGGTTTGACCAGCGTCGGCAGCTTTCTGTTACGTCCGAACAATTCCGTGGCCGCCTCTCCGATCCGCCCCCGTACCTTCGGCGTGACGGTTGGCGCAGAATTTTAAGGTGTCAAATCAATGAACGCGCCGATGCGCCCTCCTCAAGGGACCCTCTCCCTGCCTCGCCCTTATCTATTGTTCTTAGGCGATATTTCCGAAAAAAGCTTTGCCAAGACAGCATATGGCCTGGCGGACTGGGCTGGTGACCAGTGCATCGGCGAGTTTTCCCTGGGGGAGGCTGCAGTAACGACCGGTCTTCCCTCCATGTCTCCCGCCCAAGCCGTGTCACTCGGGGCCAAATCGCTGGTGATCGGCGTTGCCAATCCGGGCGGCATCATACCTGATGCCTGGTGCCCCGCACTGGTCGAGGCGCTTGACGCAGGTCTGCACATCGTAAGCGGCCTGCACGTGAGCCTGGCCTCCATCCCGGCGCTCAGGGAAGCGGCGAGCCGGGGAAAACGGCGGCTGATTGACATTCGGCGGCCCCCGCAGAATATCCCGGTTGGAAGCGGTCGCAAGCGCAGCGGCAAACGCCTTCTGACCGTGGGTACGGACTGCGCGCTCGGCAAGAAATACACGGCTCTCGCTCTCCAGCGCGCATTTGCGGCACGCGGAGTGCCCGCCGACTTTCACGCCACCGGGCAGACAGGTATCATGATTGCCGGTAGCGGCATTCCTATGGACGCCGTGATTTCGGACTTCGAATCCGGGGCTGCAGAAATGCTCAGCCCCGACGCCGCAGACGACCATTGGGACGTGATCGAGGGTCAGGGTTCGCTGTTCAATCCTTCCTATGCGGCCGTCTCACTTGGCCTTTTGCACGGCAGCCAGCCCGATGTATTTGTCGTTTGTCATGATCCGACGCGCAAGAATATTCTCGGTTTGGAAGGGTTCAAGGTGCCGAGCATCGAAGAGGTTATCGATCTCACCATTCGTCTGGGAAGCCTGACCAATGCTGATATCCGGTGCGGCGGTGTCAGCCTGAACTCGTCAAGCTTTGGCGCAGAGGAAGCGCAGAAGTTGTTTGCCGAGGAAGCAGAACGGCTGGGCCTTCCCGTCGGAGATCCGATGCGCGGCGGCGAAAGTTTCGAAGCGCTGGTCGAAAATTGCTTTAGATGAGTGATAGCACGCCCGCAGATAACGGTACTTTTTTTTCCAGCGCTATCTATTGTCTTCCTTGGCGTTGCTCGACCATTATCTTTCTCTACCATTCAATGACTGGCCAGCCAAATGGGACAATCGGGTCAAGGACCGGCTGGCAGGCGGCAAGGTAGCTTTGGCCCTAGTGAAAGATAAGACGGCGGATGTCGGGCCATCTCAACCGCAGGCAAACGCAGGCCTGATGGCACCGATTAGTTGTCGCCTGCTTTGGAATTTGAAGCGAACGGGGGCACGCCGAAGCTCGAAGCAAGTGCGTGGCGTCCGGAAAATTCGCAAAAAATTCCCGGACTAAAATGACTTTCTAGTCTGGGTAAGACTGCCAAGTCATTGAAAATCTGGTCGGGACGAGAGGATTCGAACCTCCGACCCCCACACCCCCAGCATCGACTGCTCAGGATAACGCGATCATCTTTAGCCAGGATTGTTCAATCAGTGTTTATTTTTGTCAGAAAAAAAGATTACCATGACACATCTTATTCGTCTGCCCTCTGGTGTTGTTTCGCTGAACACCTAAAGCTCTTGTTCGCATCGCAATTTGAATCGTGATACAACGCAACTATGACCAAGCCAGATCCAGCAACATTGAAAATTGTGGCGGCGCTAATTCGAACCCGCATGGACCGCCTTTCCGGCGATCAGCGACTTGATGGTCTAGAGCGCCTTGGAGCATATCGTGAGTTCAATCAATTGGCGAAAGATCTTGACGCGACCGCAGTCGAGTTTACTCGCGACGAGAAATGGTAGCAGGCACCGCTACCAGAAATCGTTTTAACATTTATCACTGTTTTGTATCACTGTTTTGGGTTGGATGGTTCGTTGGTTTAGCAATCAACGCTGTTGTATTCCCTACCTTTGAAAGAACTGGTCCATCATCAGTTCTTTGAATATTGGAATTTCTTCCATTTGCTACCCAAAATGCTACCCAAGTTGCAAATATTGCAACTTCGAATATCATTCTGTCAGAAAATCGTTTATTTTCAACGTATTATGGTGAGCCCTGCTGGGTTCGAACCAGCGACCTACTGATTAAAAGTTAGTATTTGCGGCAAGTGTCCGGATGGTGATGTTTGGCACTATTCCAATTCAGGCGATCTCATATTTGAAGAACCTATCTGGTTGGCGCAAATATTCCTCCGATGATGATCCCCGGGATGATGGTGATGCTTTGGAGAACAAAAACAGAAAATCTGCACTTACATTGCACTTACAGCAGTGATATAAGAATTCAGCATTTTAAAAAATGGCTGAAAACTGGTCGGGACGAGAGGATTCGAACCTCCGACCCCCACACCCCCAGTGTGATGCGCTACCAGGCTGCGCTACGTCCCGACCGAGGTTGCGCATATATGGAGGTCGATGGAGATTGGCAAGTCGTTTGCAACATGCTTCCAACCTTTCCAGAATACGGATTTCGTTGCGCCTTTGCTGTGTGCGTGATAGGCGCGCGCAACATCGGGGTTGGCGGCTTGAGGGCTTGAAACACGGCTCCGGCCACCACACATAAAAATTTGCAATTATCGGGACGAACTCATGACAAGTATTTCCATATTATCCGCAGCAGCAGGCTCCGGCGGCGCTGGCGGTTTTCTGATTTCGGTGATGCCGCTGGTGCTGATCTTCGCCGTTTTCTACTTTCTGCTGATCCGTCCGCAGCAAAAGAAGATGAAGGAACATCAGGCGAAGGTCGGATCGGTCAAGAAGAATGACGAGGTCGTTACCGGTGGCGGCCTGGTCGGCAAGGCGGTCAAGGTTGACGACGAATTTGTCGAGATCGAAATCGCCAGTGGCGTCCGGGTGAAAGCGGTCAAGGCGACCCTTTCCGATGTCATGCCACGCGGCGGAGCCAAACCGGCCAACGACTGAACGCGGTGATATAGAAAGTTAGATTCAATGCTCGATTTCCCGCGCTGGAAAGTCATTTCCATTTCCCTGCTGCTGGCCTTTGGCGTGCTCATGTCAATTCCCAGCCTGCTTGGAGCGAACGGCCTGAAATATTGGCCGAGCTTTCTGCCCAGTGAAACGATCAATCTCGGCCTCGATCTTCAGGGCGGCAGCCATATCCTGCTTGAAGCCGATCCCGCGGATGTCGCGACGGCCCGCTTGCAGACGATGGAAGAATCGGTCCGCGCGGAAATGCGCCGCGCCACGCCGCGCATCGGCATTGGCGATATTTCCCGCAAGAACGGCGTGCTCAGCTTCATGGTCCGCGACAGCACCCAGGTTGATGCGGCGCGCGACGCGATCGTCCCGCTGACCAGCGGGGCCGGTCTGACCGGTCAGCGCGACTGGAACATCGAAGTTCGCGACGATACGCGCTTTGTCCTGACTCCAACGGAAGCGGGCATCAACAACGCCGTAGAAAATGCCATGGAAACGGCAACCGACGTGATCCGTCGCCGGATCGATGAAATGGGTACCCGCGAACCGACCATCATTCGCCAGGGCGACAACCGGATTGTGGTGCAGGTACCGGGTCTCGACGATCCCGAAGCACTGAAAGCCCTGCTGGGCCAGACCGCGAAGCTGGAATTCAAGCTGGTCGATTTTGAAGCCGACCCCAATATGGTCGCCTCAGGCCGGGCACCGGTCGGCAGCCAGATATTCCCCTATCCCGACAACCCGTCCGGCATTCCGAATATCGCGGTCAAGCGGCTCGGCGGGATCAGCGGCGACAAGCTGACCGACGCCGGACAAAGCTTCGACCAGCAGACCAATGCCCCGGTGGTCAATATCACCTTTGACAGCGAGGGGGGCTCCAAATTTGCCCGCCTGACCCAGAATAATGTCGGTCGGCCCTTTGCCATCATCCTCGATGGCCAGGTGCTGTCCGCACCCAATATCAACGAGCCGATTCTGGGTGGTTCCGCCCAGATTTCCGGCAATTTTACGGTGGAGAGCGCCAACCAGCTGGCGATTGCCCTGCGGTCCGGCGCGCTGCCAGTGGATCTGAAGATCGTCGAGGAACGGACCGTTGGTCCCGATCTCGGCAAGGATTCGATCGACAAGGGCATGATCGCCGCGGTCATCGCGACCGTCGCCGTGCTGACCTTCATGGTCGTGACCTATGGCCGGTTCGGCATGTATGCCAATATCGCGCTGGCCCTGAACCTGTTCATCATCGTCGGAGTCATGGCGATGTTCAACGCCACATTGACGCTGCCGGGTATTGCCGGCTTTGTTCTCACCGTCGGATCGGCGGTTGACGCCAACGTGCTCATCAACGAGCGAATACGCGAGGAGCGACGGCGAGGGCGGCGCGTGATTCAGTCTATCGAAGTGGGCTATAAGGAAGCGTCGCGCGCGATCATGGATGCCAATGTTACCAATATCATTGCGGGTGTCTTGCTGTTCATGTTCGGGTCCGGTCCGGTCAAGGGCTTTGCGGTCGTGCTGATGATCGGCATCGCCTCGTCCGTCTTCACCGCTGTGGTCGTAACCCGCATGTTTGTGGCGCTCTGGGTCCGCCGGGCCCGTCCGCAGGAGTTGGTAATATGAGACTTTTGAAACTCGTTCCGGACGATACCAATATCGGCTTCCTGAAATGGCGCAATGTCGCCATGGCGTTCAGCATATTGACGATCATTGCCTCGATCGGACTGGTCGCGGCCAAGGGCCTGAACTTCGGTGTCGATTTCATCGGCGGCCAGATGATCCAGGCGACCTTCACGGAAACCGAAACGGCTCCCATCTCCGAGCTGCGCGACGATATTGGCGCTCTCGGCTATGGCGAAGCGACGATCCAGCGGTTTGGCGATGCCAACGAGGTCTCGATCAGGATGCGGCTGCCTGCCGATGCGGAATCGCGCCCCGAAGCTGCCAATGAAATGACCGAAAAGATCGTCTCGACGATCAGGGCCGATCATCCCGATGTCCGTATCGACGGCGTGGAATCGGTGTCGGGCAAGGTCTCTGCGGAACTGTTCGAAACCGGTGCCTATTCGTTGCTGTTCGCGATGATCGCGATTTCCATCTATATCTGGGTCCGCTTTGAGTGGCAGTTCGGGATCGGCTCCCTGTTTGCCCTGGTCCACGATGTCGCGCTGACCTTCGGGCTGTTCGCGCTCACCCAGATGGAGTTCAATCTCAATATCGTCGCGGCACTGCTGACGATCATTGGCTATTCGCTCAACGACACGATTGTGGTGTTCGACCGGGTTCGGGAAAATCTGAAGAAATATCGCAAGATGGACATCATTGCCCTGCTGGATCTGTCGGTCAACGAGACGCTGGCGCGGACGGTGATGACCAGTCTGACCATGCTGATCGCGCTGGGCGGCCTGATCCTCTGGGGTCCGGACGTGATCTTCGGCTTCTCGGTGGCGATGTTCTTCGGCGTGTTTGTCGGTACCTACAGCTCGGTCTATATGGCGGCGCCCATCCTGATCTGGCTAAAGGTCGGTCCCGATACATTTGTTCCGGCGGAATCTGCGAACGACCAGGCGGAAAAAATGGGCGGGCCGGAACAGATTGGCTGACCCTTGGTAGAACTGCGCAAGGATGTCGAATTTACCGGCCCGGTGATCACCGGCTTCACGCCGCAGGGTTACAAGATCGGTGACCAGCGGTTTGAACAGGGCCTGCTGATCTCGCCGGAACAGGCTGTCGGATGGGATGCTACCGGCCTCGACCGGCTGAATCTGGCCGGGATATTGTCCAGCCTCAACCTGTCCCCGCCGCCTGAGTTTCTGCTGTTGGGCAGCGGCCCGTCGATGCTGCAACCACCCGCTGCCTTCCGGCGCGAAGTGGAAGCAGCTGGCATGGGCCTTGAGGTCATGGACAGCCGGGCTGCGGCGCGGACCTGGGGCGTGCTGCGGGCCGAGGAGCGCTGGATCATCGGCGCCTTTCTGCCGCTGGCCTAGCTTTTGGTGGCCGCTTGCCGCAATATGGCGAGCAACTGGTCGCCATTGGCCTTCCAGCTGAACCGGCTGACCGACGAGCGCACCGCCTCCTGTTCGGGCGGATCGGCCAGAACCGCTTTTGCCGCCTCCACAATCGCTTCGACCGTCTGATCGACGATCCGGCCGGCATCGGGGCTGGTCACCAGCTCCCGCGCCCCGCCGGCCTCGCTGATGATCACCGGCGTGCCGCAGGCCAGCGCCTCCACCCAGGCATTGGCAAGGCCTTCCGATTTTGACACCAGAATGGCGATATCGGCAGCCGCCGTCAGCTGCGCCAACTCGTCATGCGCTACGCTGCCAAGAAAGCGCACCCGGTCGGCAACACCCAGTTCGCTGGCCAGCGACCGGTATCTCTGCTCCGCCTTGCCCCTGCCAGCGAGCATCAGCACGGCGTCTGGAAGGCTGGCCAGAGCCCGGATCACCAGATCCTGGTTCTTGCGCGGGATCAGTGCACCGGTGCTGATCAAAAGCGGCCCCTCGACACCCAGCGCCCGCTTTGCGGCGATCCGGTCGACAGGCACGAACCGTTCCTGGTCCAGCCCGGTATAATGGACCGCAATCCTGCTTTCCTCCATGCCAAGAGCGACCATGTCCTGCTTCAGTGCTTCGGATACCGCAAGCAATCTGCTGGCGTTTTCGGCTGCCTGCAATATCTGGCGCCGACATGCCGGATCACTGCTCCAGTGATGAATGTCGGCTCCGCGCGCCTTGATCGTGAAGGGAATGTCCAGCGCCTCCGCAAGCCGCATCGCAGCGGGACCGTCCGGATAGAAAAACTCGGCATCGATCACATCGAAAGGCATCTGCCGGTGCAGCTTCTTTGCCAGGGGCAGTATCGCGTTCGCGATACGCTGCGGATTGCTGGTACCCCCTATCTTGGGGATAAGCCGGAACCGGGGACGATAAACGTCAAGTCCATGCCACGTCTCGTGCGCCGGCAGAGCGCGCAGCGGTTGATATTGCTTGTGCCGGCTCAGCGGCCAGATCGGAATGCCGACGGGATTGATTACCGTCACCCTGGTTTCCGGGCGGCTTGCCAGTTCGGCGGTCTGCCGCTCGACAAATATCCCGAAACTCGGCGACGAGCCATTGGGAAAGAGTGTCGAAAGCGTCAGGATGTTGAGTGGACGGTTCATGACAGGCCTTCTAGCACACGGCCCCTAAAGCTCCCTTACCAGGCGGACCGCCACGCCGATCCATTCCGGATCGCTGACGATCTGCTGTCTCGCGCCGCTGCCCAGCGGCAGGATTTGCAGGCGATTGTCCTGGCGTCCGATCAGCCGCCCGAACAGAAAGCGTCCGCCGGGGCGAGGGACCAGTATATCGCGATTGAGCGCGCTGCCATATTGTTCCGGGGTGCGCCGCGACAGCCAGACATCGTCCCCGGACCGATAGTCGCCAACGCTGCTCTTGACCCGCAGCGCCACCATCGCCGGTTCGAAAGGAGGCTGATAGATATTTTCGACCTTCTCCAGAGCATGCGCGCCCTTGTGGTCCAGAATCGCGGCCACGGGCAGGACTTCCTGATCGGGCAGCGATAGCAGAGCGGCGCTGTCCACGGCCAGGGCATCTGCAATCCGGTTCAGCCAGTCGAGCGACAGGGTCCGTGTGCCGGTCTCCAGCCTGCCGATCGTTTGTGCGGTGGTTGGCGGCTCGCATCGCTTGGCGACATCGTCCAGCGTCATTCCCTTGGCCTTGCGAACGTCTCTGATACGGCTGATCATCATCAATCTCCAAACCTATATGGTTTACACTTTCCTACAGTATGGAAAAAATGGCAAGTATGAAACCTGTAATGCAGGAGATAATATGACGAAAAATATAACCAGATCGGAAAAGACTTTTGCCGACCCGCGCTTGCTGGCGGAACGCGCGCACCCCCAGGATGGCGAAGAGCGCAATGACCGCCGGTCGGCAGGCAGGCGTGTCCGAAGCGTTACCGTCAATCTGTCCGAGTCGCCTCTGGGCTGGCTACACGCTCGCGGCCACCTATCGGACCGGCAATTTGATGCGGGTGAAAAACTGCGCGCGGACTGGGAAAGGGCCCATCTCGCTCCGCGGATTACGATGCGATGGGACGCCACACCGGTTTCGGGAGGAAAACGGCTTGCACCGGCGGGATATAGCGAAACCGAAGCGCAGATCGCTGCAAAGCAGCGCTTTGCCAGTGCGATTGACCATCTCGGCAGTGGCCTGTCGGACATTGCCTGGCGGATCATCTGTGGAGGTGAGGGGACTCCCGCGGCGGAAAAAAATCTCGGCTGGCCGGCGCGTTCCGGCAAGCTGGTGCTGAAGATAGCGCTGGACCGGCTGGCGGATTTCTACCGCCTGCCGGGCTGATCAGATATTGTTCAGCCGCTCAACCTCTTCGGCCAGTTCCAGCCAGCGCATTTCTGCTGCATCTTTTTCCTCGATCAGCGCGCTATTCTCTTTGGTCAGAGCGTCGAAACGGTCAAAATCCCGCGTATAGAGATTGGGGTCGGACAAGGTCTGCTCGATCTCTCCCATGCGCCGGTCGATCGCCTCGATCCGTTCCGGCAGCAGATCATAGTCGCGCTGGTCCTTGTAGCTCAGTTTTTTCGTTGGGCTGCTGGACCGGGATTGAGAGGAGCCCTTGGAAGGGCTGGCTTTCTGTAACGGCTTCTGGTCGCTCCCGACCTGCTTGCGCTTGGCTTCCCACTCGGCATAGCCGCCGGCGATGACATCAACCTTGCCGCTGCCGTCGAGGCCGAGCGTGATCGTGACGGTGCGATCAAGAAAGTCGCGATCATGGCTGACCAGCAGCACCGTGCCCTCATAATCGGCGATGACCTCCTGCAGCAGATCAAGCGTTTCGAGATCAAGGTCATTGGTCGGTTCGTCGAGTACCAGCAGATTGGACATGCGGGCAAATTCGCGCGCCAGCAGCAGCCGTGACTGCTCGCCACCCGACAAGGTCCCGATCCTGGCATCGATCAACGTAGGCGCGAACAGGAATTCCTTGAGATAGCCCTGCACATGTTTCTTGGTACCGCGCACATCGATCCAGTCGCTGCCGTCGGCGAGCACGTCGCGAACGCGCTTGTCAGGGGTCAGCAGGCTCCGCTGCTGGTCGATGAACACGCCGTTCAATGTCTTGGCGAGCGCGACGCTGCCGGTATCCGGTTCCAGCTCGCCGGTCAGCATTTTCAGCAAGGTGGTCTTGCCGGCTCCATTGGCCCCGACAATACCGATCCGGTCGCCTCGCTGGACCCGCAACGAGAAATTCTGGATGATCGTACGCTTGGCATCGCCTTCACCGAAGGACTTGGATATGTCGGTCGCGGTTATCACCGATTTGGTTCGGCTGTCGTCGCTTTCCGCCTGCAGCTTGGCGGCGCCCGCCGGACCGATCATCGCGGCGCGTTGCGCCCGCATTTCCCACAGCTTTTCGAGCCGTCCCTGGTTGCGCTTGCGCCGCGCCGTGACGCCGCGTTCCAGCCAGTGCGCCTCGAGCTTCAGTTTTGCGTCGAGTCGTTCGGCCGAACGGGTCTCGTCGGCGTAGACTTTCTCCATCCAGGCCTCGTAGCCGCCAAAGCCGACTTCCAGTCGCCGCAACGCGCCGCGATCGAGCCATAATGTCTGTTTGGTGAGGCGGGTCAGAAACGTACGGTCATGCGAGATCGTGATAAACGCGCCCTTGTAGCGGCCCAGCCATTCCTCCAGCCAGTCAATCGCTCCCAGATCAAGGTGGTTGGTCGGTTCGTCGAGCAGCAGCAGATCCGGCTCCGACGCCAGCGCGCGGCACAGCGCGGCTCGCCGCTTTTCGCCGCCGCTGGCCTTGTCTGCGCGGGTCGAAAGATTGGTGCCCAGCTGGTCGGCAATCGCTTCCACTTCGTGCAGAGCCGGTCCTCTCGCTCCTGCCACTGCAAAGTCGCGCAAGGTAGCAAAGGGTGTGAAATCCGGCTCCTGTTCGAGCATCACGATATTGACGCCGGGCTGGATAACCCTCTTGCCCTTGTCCGCCTCGATTTCGTTGGTGATCAGCCGCAGCAGCGTCGTCTTGCCGGCGCCGTTGCGCCCAATCAATGCGAGCTTGTCGCGTGGTCCGACATGCAGGTCGAGGTCACGGAACAACCATCCCTCACCTTGGTGGAGGGATAGATTCTCGTAGGAAAAAATAGGGGGCTGTGACATGGTCTCCGGGCGTTAGGGGCAAGCGCGCTCCGGCTCAAGTCTTCTCTTTTCCATAAAGGTCATTGACCTGCTGCGCCATATCGGATTGTTAGACATGAAATCGACCATCTAGGGATTGGAACGGCATTTGCGCATCGTATATCTGAACGGCGATTATGTTCCAAAGTCCGCCGCCAAAGTCTCGGTTTTTGACCGGGGCCTGCTGTTTTCCGATGCTGTCTATGAAGTGATTTCCGTCATCGATGGCCACCTGATCGATATGGAGCGCCATGTGACGCGTCTCGAACGGTCGCTGGGCGAGCTTTCGATCAACGCCTTTGCTGACTGGCCGGCCATCGCACGGACACTGGTGGCCGAAAATGGCTTGCAGGAAGGGCTGGTCTATTTGCAGGTCTCGCGCGGTGTGATGGATGATCGCGACTATCGCTGGCCGGCCCCGGATACGCCCCCGACGATATTCGCCTTTGCCCAGCAGCGGGTGCTCGTCGAAAATCCCATGGCCGCCACCGGCATGCGGGTCCTCACCCGGCCTGATCTGCGCTGGCAGAGATGCGACATCAAGACGACGCAGCTGCTCTATGCATCGCTGATGAAAATGGAGGCGGTCGCCGCCGGCGTCGACGATGTCTGGATGACCCGCGATGATCTGGTCACCGAAGGCACGTCGCAGAATGCCCATATTATCAGCCGGGACGGTGTCCTGATTTCGCATCAGCTCGATCGCGCGATCCTGCCCGGTGTGACCCGGATCGAGACGCTCGATCAGGCGAAAGCCCTTGGTCTGTCGGTCGAAGAACGCGCCTTTTCGGTCGACGAGGCAAAGGATGCGGCCGAAGCCTTCATTTCTTCGTCCACTCTGCTGGTGATGCCGGTGGTGGAAATTGACGGCCACAAGATCGGTGACGGCAAGCCCGGGGAATATACGAGGAAAATTAGACAGTCCTATTTAGCTGCTGTTCAGAGAGCTTCCTCTACAACGGCCTGAATCAAATGGAGAATAATATGAAATTATCACTTTTAATGGCCGGAGCGGCCCTGACGATGGTTCCCGCAACATTCGCGCACGCGGCCAATGTCCAGATTACCGCCCAGAATCCGGTGATCGAACTCAGCGTGTCCGAACAGGTCGACAGCGCGCCCGATACCGCAATGTTCAGCACCGGTGTGGAAACCAAGGCGAAGACCGCGACGGAGGCGCTTCGTCAGAATTCGGTGCAGGCGCGCGCCGTGATCGACCGTCTGAAATCGCTGGGGATTGCCGAGAAGGATATTCAGACTACTGGCATCAATCTGCGCGCGGACTATGATTATGATCAGCAAAGCCGCGAGAACCGCTTTGTTGGCTATGTCGTGTCCAACCAGGTTTCCGCGACCGTGCATGACATTTCCAAACTGGGCAAAATCCTCGATGCGGTCGTCAGCAGTGGCGCGACCAATCTGAACGGTCCCACCTTCTCGATCGATGATGATAGCAAGGTCAAGGAAGTGGCGCGCGAAAGGGCGCTCGCCAATGCCAAGGCCCGGGCCATGAGCTACGCGCGTTCGGAAGGATATACCGGTGTGCGGGTGCTTTCGATCAACGAAGGCATTTCCAACCAGTCCTATTCGCCGATGCCGCGGATGAAGAACGAGATGGCGGATTCCGCATCGGCGCCGGTCGAACCCGGACAGGTTGGCACGGTCGTTTCGCTCAGCATCACCTATGAAATGACGCGCTAGCCGAGTGGTCTGTAGCCTGAACCCGCTATTCACCTGATGTTAAAACCGCCGAGCCTAGAAAGGGTGCCATGTTGAAGACTTTCCTCTTTTTGCCCTTTCTGGCGCTCGGACTGGTGGCGATTGCACCGCAGCCGTCTTCGGCTGCGGATCGTCGCGGCGAGCAGAATGAAGCCCGCGCACAGATGATGGCGGGCCAGGTGAAGTCGATCCGGTCGATCGAGGACCGGATTTTGCCCAGAATGCCCGGCAGCGAATATATCGGGCCGGAATTTGATCCCGGTGCACAGGTTTACCGGCTGAAATTCATTCGCGACGGTCGGGTGATATTCGTCGACGTGGATGGACGGACCGGAAATATTTTGCGTCAGAGCCGCTGAGCAAGCACCGCTATCTTGCGATTTTCTCCACCCGGAAATTGTAACGCCCGCATTTTCTAAATCATTGTGCGCTGGCGCTGTGGTGATATAGGCTAGGCCACAGAAAAGCATTAATTCGGAGGACAAGCATGCGCGTCTTGATCGTTGAAGACGAACCCACGCTGGGACAGCAGCTCAAAGCGACCCTGGAGGCCAATGGCTATGCCATTGATCTGTCGACAGACGGCGAGGACGGCCATTTCATGGGTTCGACCGAGGACTATGACGCGGTGATCCTGGATCTTGGCCTGCCCGAGATAGACGGCCTGACCGTGCTGGATCGCTGGCGCAAGGAAGAGCGCAATTTTCCCGTGCTGGTCTTGACCGCTCGCGACAGCTGGTCGGACAAGGTGGCGGGCCTTGATGCCGGCGCTGACGATTATCTCGCCAAACCTTTCCAGACCGAAGAACTGATCGCCCGGCTGCGCGCGCTTATCCGCCGCGCATCGGGCAATGCCTCGTCCGAACTGACGGCAGGCAATGTGCGTCTCGACACGCGATCCGGCAAGGTCACGCTTGATGGCAGCCCGGTCAAGCTGACCGCGCAGGAATATAAGCTGCTTTCCTACCTGATGCATCACAAGGGCAAGGTCGTGTCCCGGACCGAGCTGATCGAACATATTTATGATCAGGATTTTGACCGCGATTCCAATACCATCGAAGTGTTTGTCACTCGCATCCGCAAGAAATTGGGAGCAGAAGTGATTTCGACGATCAGGGGGCTGGGTTATAGTCTAGAGGATCCCGAAGCCTGAATGAATCCAGCCAGATAGATATTCCGGTCGATGCGAAGGAACCGACAACCGATTTTCGACTAGGCACACAGACCACCGGCTCGCTCGGACGGCGGATGATCGGGATTGCGGCGGCGTGGATCGTGATCCTGCTGTTCGGTGGCGGATTCGCGCTGGACCGGGTGTTGAACGACGCGGTAACGCGCAATTTCGACAATCAGCTGGAATATGTGCTCACCGCGATGATCGCGTCGGCAGAGATCGGACCCGATGGCGAGGTGTTCCTGAACCGGCCTCTCGGTGACCAGCGTTTTCTCGAGCCCAATAGCGGTCTCTACTGGCAGATCAGCGGCAAGGGGCATGACGATTTCCCCTCCCGGTCTCTCTGGGACCGCACGCTGGAATCGAACATTGGCCATGATGATCGCAAAACCCATATTTATGACAGCAAGCAATTTCCCGACGAGCCGCTGCGGGTGCTCGAACGCACGATCATCCTGCCGGATTCGAACACGAAATGGCTGTTCCAGGTGGCGCAGAGCCGCGACGGCCTGGATGCCCAGATTGCCAATATTCGCTCCATCCTGGTCAACAGCTTCCTGATCCTGGCCTTGGGATTGATCGGCATGGCGGCGCTGCAGACGCTCTACGGCCTGTGGCCGCTGCGCAAGATTCGCGTTGCCATTGCCGCAATGCGGACCGGGCAGCAGCGGCGAGTGGTCGAACCAATGCCCAATGAAGTCACCCCGATGGTCGATGAGCTGAACGCCCTGCTCGACCATAACGAAAAGCAGGCAGAGGAAGCGCGGCGCCATGCCGGCAATCTCGCCCATGCGCTCAAGACGCCGCTGACCGTGATCATGAACAGCGCCACCGCCAAGGCGGATGATCTGGCCGATACGGTGATCCGCGAAGCGGGGGTCATGCGGCGGCAGGTTGATCATCACCTTGCCCGCGCACGCGCCGTGGGCAGGCGGGGTCATGCGCACAGCCGGGCCAAGGTCTGGCAAAGCCTGCAGGCCGTGGAACGCGCGGTCGGCCGGCTCTATCCGCATGTCCGGATCGATATCGACGGCGACAAGAATGCGGTGGCCTCGGTTGAGCGTCAGGACCTTGACGAAATGATCGGAAATCTCGTTGAAAACGCGGCCAAATATGGTGGTGGCAGTGTGTTCATCACCGTCGCCAGCGATAAGGATTTTGTCGAACTGCAGATTGAAGATGACGGGCGCGGCATTCCGGAAAAGGATCGGCAGCGCATTTTCGATCGCGGTGCGCGGCTGGACAGCGGCAAGCCCGGGACGGGGCTGGGGCTGGCGATTGTCCGCGATGTGGCAGAAATTTACGATGGCACGGTATCGCTTGAGGAAAGCGAAGATCTGGGCGGATTGCTGGTGCGGTTGAGATTGCCCAAGTCAGAAATGCAACTGGCCTGAAATTTGTCCTTAACAGCCTGAGACCAAATCGCCATGCTCCGCAAACTCAATATAGCAATCGTTGGTTGCGGACCGGGCGGATTGGCCACCGCTCTTTTCCTGAAACGGCTTGGCCACGATATCACCATATATGACCAATATGCAGAACCCCTGCCGGTAGGGTCAGGATTGCTGATCCAGCCATCCGGTCAGTCGGTCCTTGAAATGCTGGGATTGCTGGATAGCATAAGGGCGCTGGCCAGCCCGGTTCATCAGCTTCACGGAATTTCGGTGGAGCAACATCGCCGCGCGCTGGACATGAGATATTCGAATAGCGGTGATGGCACCCCCGCTTTGGGTATTCACCGGGCCAGCCTGTTCTCCACTCTGCTAGAAGCGGTCGAGAAGGCGGGTGTTTTGATCATGGCGAACAGCAAGCTGGTATCTGTCGAAGAAAGCGAAAACCGGATCACCCCGGTGTTTGAAAGAACCGCGTCCGACGCATCCTTTGATCTTCTGATTGATGCAAGCGGGGCGCGAAGCCCGGTGGCTGGCGGCAAGGTCAGACGGCTTGATTATGGTGCGTTCTGGGCGACCGTTGATATGCCGGAGGACCATGATGTGATGCCCGATGCTCTGGATCAACGCTATTATCGGGCAAGCCAGATGGCGGGCATCATGCCGATCGGATTGAACCCTGCGACCGGCAATCCGGGGGCGGCCATTTTCTGGTCGGAAAGGCCTGAAAATGCAGATCGAATTGTCGCATCGGGAATCGAACGGTTCCGGAAAAACTATTGCGATCTTTGGCCGGAAGCGGAACCTTTCGTGTCGCAGCTAGGGTGCATGGAAGATTTGAATCTGGCTGTTTACAATCACCGTACCGGCTGGCCTTCGCCGACCGAACGGCTGATTCACGTCGGCGACAGCTGGCATTGCACCAGTCCCCAGCTGGGGCAAGGCGCCAACATGGCGCTGATAGACGCGGCCGCACTCTCCAGGGCCTTCGAGACATCTGGTTCGCTTTTGGAGGTCGGTCAAAAATACCGCAAAGCGCGGATGAGGCATGTCAGGCTTTACCAGATATTAAGCGTCATCTTTACGCCGCTTTATCAGTCGGATGGCGCGTTCAAGCCGTGGATCAGGGATATGGTGATTCACCATTTTGCCGGATTGCCGATTGTCCGGAAAATTATCGCCAGAACGGTATCGGGGAAACTCGCTTTATCGCGTCGGTGAACAGGGCTCTAACTGGCATCTTCCCGAATCCGCTCATGGTGGCGAATCACTTCATCAATGATGAAACGCAGGAATTTTTCGGAGAATTCGGGATCCAGATTGGCGTCGCTGGCGAGCTGGCGCAACCGCGCGATCTGCTCCTTTTCACGGGCCCCGTCGGCTGGCGGCAGGTTGTTCTTCGCCTTATACTCGCCCACCGCCTGGGTCACCTTGAACCGCTCGGCCAGCATGAACACCAGCGCCGCATCGATATTGTTGATGCTTTCGCGATATTGTCTAAGCTTTTCGTCCATGATCTGCCGTCCGATTTTCGCCCCCTGGCAATTTCACCCCACTTCTGCAGGACACAATCGCAACGGGCCTTATTTCACTTGCCTTATCCCTAGTGACTTGCCACATCCGGTGCAACATGTCAGCAACAGTCCATCAAATCGGGCGCGATAGCGCGCCTTCACTGGAACCCATCATCTCGCTGGTTGCCAGCGACATGAATCAGGTTAACAGCGTGATTCTCGATCGCATGCAGTCGGAAATACCGCTTATTCCGGAACTGGCCGGTCATCTGATAGCGGGCGGCGGCAAGCGGATGCGCCCGATGCTGACTCTGGCCGCAGCGAAACTGATCGGCTATCCCGGTGATCGCCATTTCAAACTGGCGGCAGCGGTAGAATTTATTCACACCGCCACTCTGCTGCACGATGATGTCGTCGACGGCTCGGACTTGCGACGCGGCAAAACCGCTGCCAATCTCATCTTCGGCAATCCCGCGACCGTCTTGGTCGGCGACTTCCTGTTCAGCCGTTCGTTCGAGCTGATGGTCGAGGACGGCTCGCTGAAAGTGCTGAAGATATTATCCAACGCCTCTGCGGTGATCGCGGAAGGCGAGGTCAATCAGCTGACCGCGCAGCGCAAGATCGAAACCAGCGAAGACCGCTATCTGGATATCATCGGGGCCAAGACCGCGGCGCTGTTCGCTGCCGCCAGCCGGATATCGGCGGTGGTCGCTGAATGCGATGATGAAATTGAGCTGGCGCTGGACAGCTATGGCCGCAATCTCGGCATTGCCTTCCAGCTGGTCGATGATGCCATCGACTATAGCTCCGATCGCGAAACCATGGGCAAGGATGCCGGTGATGATTTTCGCGAGGGCAAGGTGACCCTGCCGGTCATTCTGGCTTATTCGCGCGGCAACGAGGAAGAGCGGAAATTCTGGAAAGATGCTATCATCGGGCACAAGAGCTCGGACGATGATCTTGCCCGGGCGACCGGCCTGATCCGCTCGACCGGGGCGATGACTGATACCATGTCACGCGCCCGCCATTATGGGCAGCGGGCAATCGACGCGCTGGGAATCTTCGCTTCCGGAAAAGCGAAAGATGCGATGACCGAAGCAGTTGAATTTGCGATATCCCGCGCTTATTGAAGCGGTTCAGGACAGGAACAGACAATGACTGCACGAATTTACCAGATTCCCAGAAATGCAATGCAGTCGGGCAGGGCGCTGACCGATAAATGGGTACTGGAATTTGAACCGGCTGAGCCACGCAAGCCCGATCCGTTGACCGGCTGGGCCGGTTCCGGTGATACCCAGCGGCAGGTGCGCTTGAATTTTGAATCCTGCGATGCGGCCAAAGCCTATGCCGACAAGCATGCGATTGCCTATGCGGTGATTCCGACGCCGCACAAGACGCTCAAGATACAGGCTTACGCCGACAATTTCCGCTAACCGGGTTTCTGCCTTGCGCAGATCAGCCTGATGAGGGCAATTGCAGCAATAGCAACAGCTTAACATCGATCCCCGCGCCTTCACGGCGCTTTTGAGCGACGAATTCGTCCAGTTCGCTGAGTGCGACTCGATGAACCGTGATATTCTCTCCCTCGACACCACCGCCATCGCTGACCTTGCTCAGACCGCTTGCCTTGAACAACGAAAAGCTCTCCGAAACCATGCCGGGGGAGGAATAAAACTCGCCGCAATCTTCCATCGTTCCGGCGCGATAACCGGTTTCTTCCTCCAGTTCGCGGATGGCGGCGGTGGCGCTGTCTTCCTCGCCATTATGGTCATGATCGCCGACCAGCCCGGCCGGCAACTCGATGCAGTTTTTGCCCAGCGGAACGCGATATTGCTCGACCAGCAGGACATGGCCTTCATCAATCGCCAGAATGACCGCAGCCTTGATGCCGCGGCTGCGGGACACATATTCCCATTTGCCGTCGCGCTTGGCCGTGATGAAGCGGCCCTCCCACATGATCTCGACCTTCGCGTCGTCACCTTCGCTCAAAGTTCAATCAACCGGTCGGGCAGTTCGTTCGGATTCTGGTCAGTCTTGGGAAAATGTTCGGACAAGACAATACCCATCTGGCGCACCGCTTCGGCCATGCCTTCACCCGGCTTGCCTGCACGCACCAGGTCGATCATCGCAATCATGGCATCGCCCCATATCGCCGGTTCGACCTTGGCTGCAATCGCCTCGTCGGCGACAATTTCCGCTCGATGTTCCCGCATCGAAAGATAGAGCAATATGCCGGTGCGTCCGACCGTGCGGTGATCGGTCGAGACCCGGAACAGGGCCACAGCCCGCCGCCGCACCCGCGCTTTCTTGATGGGTGGCGGAACAAGCAGGAAGAGCAAAGGCTTCCAGATCAGGATCAGCCGGGTTCCGAAGAATTTCAGAGCGGTGAAAACGAACAGCGCCCAATAGGGCAGGGCACTGATACCGCTCCAGCCACCGGCCAGCCAGTCGATGAAATGCAGATATATTTCCGGAAACAGGCTGATCACCAGCAGGGCGGTCAGCGCCACCAGTCCCGATATCGCCCAGGCGACATCACTGTAGGAATCCGATTCGCCAGTGACGATTGTGACGATTTCGCCATCGGTCGATTTCTCCGCCAGCGATACGGCAGATGTAACCACCGTGTGATCGGTCGGAGTGAACTGGTTCACTTTTGCCATCACCAGCCCCCCGATGCGCCGCCGCCGCCGAAGCTGCCGCCACCGCCGCTAAAGCCGCCGCCACCGAAGCCGCCGCCGCCGCCATGGCCGCCGCCGCCCCAGATCACGACCGGACCGGCACCCCGGCGATAACGTTTGCCGCCGCGGTTGGAGAACATGGGAATGATGACGAAGAAGATCAGGATGAAGATCCAGAAGATGACGAGACCAATATTCTCGCCATCGCTCTGGCTGGACTGCTGTTCTGCATCTTTTGCGATCAGGCGCGCTTCGTCTTCCGGAAGATTCAGCTGTGTTGCAATCCGGTCGACACCGGCAATAATTCCGCCTGCCATATCGCCATTTCTGAACTGCGGCAGAATATCATTCTGGATGATGACACTCGACAGCGCATCGGTCATGATGCCTTCCAGGCCATAACCCACCTCGACGCGCACCTTGCGTTCGTTCGGTGCCACCAGCAGGATCAGACCATTGTCCTTTTCCGCTTCGCCGTCGGCGCCCTGCCCGATACCCCAGGTCCGACCGAGCTGATAGCCATAGTCGGCAATATCATAGCCCTGGAGACTGTTCACAGTGGCCACCACCATCTGCCGGTTGGACTGGCTTTCCAGCGCAGCAAGCTTTGCCGTTAGTTCGGCCTCCTGCGTTGGATCGAGCATATTCGCCTGATCGACCACGCGACCGGTAAGGGCGGGAAAGTCCTGCGCAAAAGCCGGGCTGGAGAGCACCAGAAAGGCGACAGCCAGACCGACAAGCAGGGTCTTTATCGATCGAAAAGTTTTCAGCGCCAGCACGCCTAGAATTTCACTTCGGGTGCTTCATCCGCGCCTTCCGTTGTTGCCTGGAACGGTTCCATCGGTTTTGCGCCATGAATGATCTTCGCGCCGATAATATCGGGGAAGGTCCGGATCGTCGTGTTATATTGGCGAACCGCTTCGTTATAGTCGCGGCGGGCGACATTGATGCGGTTTTCCGTACCTTCGAGCTGACTTTGCAACGCGAGGAAATTCTGGTTGGATTTCAGTTCCGGATAAGCTTCCACCGTCGCCATCAGACGTCCAAGCCCTTGCGAGAGCTGGCCCTGGGCTGCGGCAAATTGCTGAACCTTGGCCGGATCGCTAAGATCGTCGGCATTGAGCTGGATGGAGCTGGCTTTCGCCCGCGCTTCGACCACGGCGGTCAGAGTGTCCTGCTCCTGCGTCGCAAAGCCCTTCACGGTTTCCACCAGATTGGGGATCAGGTCGGCCCGGCGCTGGTAGCTGCTTTCCACATCTGCCCACTTGGCTTTGGCATTTTCTTCCGCTGTCGGCACGCTGTTGATACCGCAGGCGCTGAGCGCCAGGGCCGCAGCCGGCACCATCAGAAATTTGATCCATTTGTTCAGCATGTTCGAAATCCCTCCATCCAAACGGCAATGTGCCGCTGCATCTGTAAAAAATAGGCGTCCGGGGGCGGTTTTGCAACGGCCTCCCTCGACAATTGGAGAATTTTCATACATTTACCGCCCGCTGAAACCGGGAAGGGCATTTTATGATAGAAGAATTCAAGGCATTCATTCTCAAGGGCAATGTCCTTGATCTGGCCGTTGCTGTAATAATCGGCGCGGCTTTCGCGACGATTACAACATCGCTGACCGAGGATGTGTTGATGCCGGTTGTCAGCGCGATTGTCGGCATGCCCGATTTTTCCGGCCTGTTCCTGCTGTTGGGATCGCCGCCAGCGGATTACAGCGGCTCTATGACCGACTATGCTGCCTTGAAGGAAGCGGGTGTGCCGATGCTGGGCTGGGGCCAGTTTCTGACCGTGGTGATCAACTTCATCATTCTGGCGTTTATCATTTTCCTCATCGTTCGCTATGTGAACAAGCTGATCAAGAAAAAAGAGGTCGAAAAGAAGGCGACGCCGTCGGGGCCGAGCGAAATCGACCTGCTGATCGAAATTCGCGACCTCCTCAAAAAACAGTGAGCGTGGCCGCCGGCTTCCCTTTTTTGAGGACGACCGATCGGTGATTATTCCGGCTTCTTGAACAGCGCGTTTTTCTTGTTCCGGCCGCCCCTCGGGAAGGCCAGGGAAACCGGCAAAAACAACGCTCGATTTCAAATAATAATTTAATTATTACAACCAGATGACGGCAGGCATCATTTTTTGAGATACTTTGCGAATTTTCGATCCTATAGGCCCGCTCGGCTCGATTGATTCGTAGCCAGTTTGAACGATACAATGGGGACTAATTATTATGCGTAAATTCGCTGTTCTGGCTGTTTCTGCAGCCGTATTCGCTTTGAGTGCCTGCAATGCTCCTGCTGAAGATGCTACGGTAACCGAAGAAGTTGCAACCGAAGAAGTTGCACCTGCTGAAGATGCTATGGCTCCTGAAGCAATGACAACCGAAGAAGTTGCTCCTGCAACCGACGAAGCTGCTGCTCCTGCTGATGCAACCGCTGCACCTGCTGAAGAAGAAGCCGCAGTTACCGAGTAAGCTTGCACGCTCTGAATTCCCTTTGGGGAACTAGAGGAGGGTCAACCGGGCAATCGGTTGGCCCTTTTTTTTATTTTTAGGGAACCAATTTTCAGAGAGCATGTTATTAGCGACGAGGGGCTTTTTTTGCTCCTTCAAAGCAATGAGGGATTAACATGCGTAAATTGATGATTTTGACCGCTTCTACTGCAGCTCTGGCACTGAGTGCCTGCGCGCAGGAAGACACGAGTGGCGCGGAAACTGAAACTGAAGTGCAGGCTCAGGAAGCTGAAATGCAGGCTGACCAGCTCGACGAAGCTGCAGACAACGCGACCACCGAAGCCGGCGAAGAAATGCTGGAAGACAAGGCTGATGCCATGGAAGACAAGGCTGACGTCTTGGAAGACAAGGCTGATGCTGAAGAAGGCGCTCTCGCTCAGTAATCACGAATTCCCTTTGGGGAACTAGAGGAGGGTCAACCGGGCAGCCGGTTGGCCCTTTTTCTTGTCTGTGCACTGTTCATTCAGAATTACATCCCTATATAGGAAGCGTCCGTTTCGACGGACTATGGTGATAAATGATGGCGTGTAATAGACACTACGGACCCGGGGGCAGTACCCGGCGGCTCCACCATTTCAGGCGATTTGCAGCAATGCGAGGCGCCTTTGTTGATGGGGCCGAACTAGGATCGACGGGTGTTCAAAGACGTTATTTTTGCCCGGCCTGAGTATGCCGTGATTGCTCAAAACCTATAAGTGCAAACGATAACGAAGCACTCGCTATTGCTGCCTAACCCATTGACCTCACGGTCATAAGTTAGAAAGCTACGCGCGGTTGAACCCACCGGGCAACAGAAGGGAATTCAGCGGTTTGGAAGGCACCGGGCAACAGAAGCCTTCCACTTTCCCCCAATGATTGAAAAATCGTGCTTTGACAGGCTCAGGCTGCCGCGCCCGTTCAGTATTCGGAACTGTAAATCCGGTTGAGGTCAATGGCCTCGATCATCTTCGCGCCGGCCATGAACACGGCACCGGTCGCGGCCAGAAACAGCAACTTACCGCCCCAGCCGGGATATTCGACCAGATAATGCTGGCCCCGCTGGACCGCGCCAGTCGCCAGGGCGTAGGTGATGAGAAAAGCCTCAAATTTGGTCTTGATGACAAACAGACGCCTGATTTTTTTCCACATGCAAGATTCATAGCAAGGGCCGTGCCAAGGGCAGAAAACCCGCATTCTCTGAAAAATAATAAGGTAAACTGTAAGTTAACCCGACAACCGTCGCTCGCGTCACTGGCCCAGTTCGGAAAGCTGGCAAATCTCAAGCAGCCGGTGTCTGGCCTCGCGAATGGCAGCGATCAGCTTGGGATCGGACAGTTGCCCGGGATGGATCGAGTCCGGCCAATATTCTGCCACCGTCCGGGCGATCTTATCCAGCTTCTGCGGTGTCGCCATGAACCGCTGGTCGACCCTCAGCGGATCGGTGACCACACGCAGGCGCAGGCAGGCCGGCCCGCCGCCATTGGCCATCGACTGGCGAACATCGACCGGGCAGAGTCGGCGGATCGGCCCGTTGCCGGCGACCAGATCCGTCAGATAGCCCCAGACCGCATCATTGTCGCGCGCCTCGCTCGGCAGGATCAGCGCCATGCCTCCTTCGTCGGGAAGAGTGACCAGCTGCGCATTGAAAAGATAGGATTTTATGGCATCCGCCAGGCTAACCCGATCAGCCGGCACAATGATAATTTCCGCCTCCGGCATGGCGGAGCGTATCCAATCATAGAGCGCATCCGGATATTCAAAAGCCTGCTCATGGGTGAACAGGACGCGTTCGTTGGCCACGGCGACAACATCATTGTGAAACGCGCCAGCGGCAATCGCTATCTCGGCCTGCTGCGCAAAAATTGCCCGGTCCGGGCCAAGGCCGTGCTTGCGGGCCACCGCCTGGCTGGCCTCGATATGCTGACGCGCGGGAAACGGCCCGCCGCTTTTGCCATAGACAAAAATCTCGATGCCCTGGCTGTCATGGCCTGCGCAAAGCCGCATATGGTTGGCCGCGCCTTCATCTCCGAAGGGTGAGGGGACGGGCGCATGCACCGCAAAATGGTCGCGATCGGCAAAGGCCAGCTGCAGCTGCGCCAGCGTGCCCGGCGATTCATGGCTGCGGTGCGGCATCGTCTGCAGATTGGCCACTGTAAGATGGCATTTGCCGTCCCGCGTGTCGGGCGCGGGCGAGATGGTGGCGGCATTGGCTGCCCACATCGAGGATGCGGAAAAGGCCGCTGCGCGGAGATGCGGTTCGGCGTCGACCACTGTTGTCGCCAGCTGGCCCAGCCAGCCTTCATTGGGCCGGTCCAGCGGCATGAAAAACCCCTGTGCGAGACCAAGGTCCAGATTGTGTCGCATTTTGGCAATGCCCTGCAACGCCGCTTCGCGTGGGTAGGCCGTGGCTCCGGCATTGGTCGAGGACGCAATATTGCCGAGGCTGAGCCCGGCATAATTATGGCTCGGCCCGATGATGCCGTCGAAATTGATTTCCACCAGAGCGCTCATCGCAGAACATGCCAGATCGTGTCACCGACGCTGAGACCGATATTTCTAGCGGCCTCAGGATCGATCGTGACACCTTCGCTATTCTCCGTGATCATCGCATAGGTCGCCTGAAAATTCTCCAGCGCGCCAGTGGAGATGATCGACTTGACCTCGCCCTCCTGGATAGCGGTAATCGCTGCCGATTTTGCATTGCGAATACTGGTCACATCGTTGGTCTTGGCGACCATCGTCGGGCCACCGTCGAAAATATCGACATAGCCGTCGTAGGAAAAATTTTCATTCTCCAGCATCCGCATCGCTGCCCGTCCGCTGGTATGCGGGACCCCGATCACAGCGCGGGCGGTTTCGCTCAGCATGGCCGTATAGATGGGGTGTTTCGGCATCAGATCGGCGATGAACTGGTTGCCGTGAATCGCGTTGAAATAATCGGCTTCCTGAAAGCTCATGCCAAAGAACCGACCGGCAAGCCCGTCCCAGAAAGGCGATCCGCCCGCTTCGTCGATGACGCCGCGCAGTTCGGCAAAAACCTTCTCGCCGAAGCGGGAGCGATGTTCCTTGATGAACAGATAGCGGCTGCGGGCCAGCAGCAGGCCAAGACCGCCAGCGCGTTCGCCCGGATGCAGGAACAGGCCGCCAACTTCGCTGGCACCTTCCAGATCGGTCACCAGGCTGAGCATCTGGGCACTGAACGTCCGGTTCAGTTCCTTGCTGGTCTGGGAGAGGGTGCTCAGGCGATAGGAATAGAAGGGCCAGGTCTGCCCGACCTTGGTGAACAGCTGCGAGGTGCCCCGCACCGTTCCTGTTTCGACATTTTCCAGCACCATGATGAACAGGTCGTCGCCGTGCTCCTCCGTATCCCGCCGGTAGGCGCGTTCGGATCGATCCAGCTTCTGGGTCAGTGAACCCCGGTCCGCTGGCAGGTTTGTAAAGCCGCCACCCGTCAGTTTCGCCATTTCGTAAAGATGCTGCAGATCGTCGATCCGCGCCGTGCGTATCCGGAAACTCATAATCCTCCCTTTTTGGCGATTCGCATGATGGTCAGCGCCGACAGTTGCGTCCGTTCGACCAGACTTTCCGTGATCAGAAATTCGTCGGAACTGTGGATCGCTCCGCCCCTGACTCCCATAGTGTCTACCACGGGGATGCCGCAAGCGGCGATATTGTTGCCATCGCAAACGCCGCCTGTTCCGCGCCAGTTGATATCGAGGCCCAGTTCCGCGCCGCATTGCTTCACAAGCCCAAAAAGCTTTTCGGCCTGCAGGTCGATCGGCTTGGGCGGGCGCCCGAAGCCGCCATGGCAATGGACGCCGAGGTCGTGGGCCTTTGCGATATCCGTGACCAGCCGGTCGAGCGCGCTTTGTGCCTCTGCCTGATCGGCAAGCGCCTTGGGCCGGAAATTGACCCGCAATATCGCATGATCGGGCACCGCATTATTGGGACCGCCGCCGTCGATCTTTGCCGGGTTGACGCTCAGGCCTTCCCGGTGCAGCGCTTTCAGTCGCAGGGCCATGTCGGCCGCCGCGACCAGCGCATTTCGGCCCTCGTCGGGATTGCGGCCGGCATGAGCGCTTTTGCCCGTGAAAATGATCGAGAAATTGCCGCTGCCGCCGCGTTCGCCGGCAAGCGTGCCGTCGGGGAGGGCGGGCTCGTAGGTCAGGGCAGCCGTCTTGCCTTTGGCCAGCTGCTCGATCAAAGACGCCGATGAACCCGAGCCCACTTCCTCGTCGCTGTTGATCATCACATCATAACCGATGCGGCTGGCATATTCGCTTTGCTCGAGCAATTGCAGCGCGCCCAGCATCACAGAAATGCCGCCCTTCATGTCAGCGAGGCCGGGGCCGTTCAGCACCCCGTCTTCCACTTCTGTTATCTGCTGGAAGGCGTGGTCCGCCGGGAATACCGTATCCATATGGCCGGTCAGCAGGATGCGCACCGCTGCTTCCGGGCGAACCGACACCATCAGATGCTGGCCGCGCTGGATCTGATCCACCGTGCCATCGGCGCGCACCGCCTCGACCGGGGCAGGGTCGACCAGCCTGGTCTCACCGGGCAGGACGGAAAAAGAGTCAGCCAGCAGGGCGGCGACGGTTTGCAGCCCATCAAGATTGGTCGTGCCACTGTTGATCTTTGCCCACGCAATGGTCCGGGGCAAAAGGGGCAGGGCGATCGCCTCTTCGAGCGTCGCCTGTTCGGGTAGGGATTCTGCTTTCATCTGAAACCGATAGCATTTGTCATCCGCCCATGCCACCCGCTCTATTGCTGCGAAAAGTCTGTCCTACAGCGGTGGCCTTTGTTATGATCGCATAGCGAGGCCGCAACGGACGAAATCTTCTTTTCTGAGAGGAGCAGCTGGTATGAACGAGAAAAAATTGGGGACTGGCTTGTCCTTCATACAAAGCCCAGAAGGCAGGTTTAAATCTTTGGATTTGCTGCATTCTTGCCGTATTTCTTCATTGATATCCCCCGGAGGATCGAAAATCCTCTTAACACTGTAAAGATTGTCAAGTTCGTTGCCGCCCCAATCCTTTTCGGTCGTGCCATTTACAGCGCCAAAAAGAGCCGCCATAGACGGCAGCGATTCTTCCCCGGAAAATTTTGAAAGCCTGGAGCCTGGCCTGTAGGCTCCGGATACATGCATTGGAACGAGGAAATATTATGTCCGAATATGTCAGCCAGAACGGCATCCAGATCGCGCAGCAGCTGTTTGATTTTGTCAATGAGCGCGCCTTGCCGGGAACCGGCGTCGATCGTGCAAAATTCTGGGCCGGCTTTGCCGACCTGCTTGGCACATTCTCGCCCCGCAATGCGGAGCTGCTGGCGAAGCGGCAAAAGCTGCAGGCACAGATTGACGCCTGGCATGTCGATCACAAGGGCCAGCCGATCGATCAGGCTGAATATCAGGCCTTTCTGAAGGATATCGGTTATCTGGTTGAAGAACCAGGCTCTTTTTCCATCACAACCGAGAATGTTGATCCGGAAATTGCGACCATGGCTGGACCGCAGCTGGTGGTGCCATCGCTCAACGACCGCTTTGTCCTGAACGCCGCCAATGCGCGCTGGGGCAGTCTGTACGACGCCTTTTACGGCACCGACGCGCTGGACGCGCCACCGGCAAAGCCCGGCGGCTATGATCCGGAGCGGGGCAGCCATGTTATCAAGGCGGCAAAGGCCTTTCTTGATGAAGCATTTCCCCTGTCGACCGGTTCATGGACCGACTACACAGGCGGTGATCCGGACTTGGCTGAGCCTTCGCAGCTGGTGGGTAGGAATGGGCCGTCTTTGCTGCTCAAACATAACGGGCTGCATGTCGAGGTCGTGATCGACCCCGCACATCCGATCGGCAAGGACGATCCGGCCCATATCGCCGACGTGCTGATGGAAGCGGCGCTGACCACAATCATCGATATGGAAGATTCGGTCGCGGCGGTCGATGCCGAGGACAAGACCCTGGCCTACAGCAACTGGCTCGGCCTGATGCGCGGCGATCTCGATGCCTCTTTCGAAAAGGGCGGCAAGACCGTCGAACGCAAGGCCAACCCAGATCGCGACTATGTCGACCTCGACGGCAAGGCTTTCACCTTGCCGGGTCGCAGCCTGATGTTTGTCCGCAATGTCGGCCATCTGATGACCAATCCCGCTGTGCTGCTGGCCGATGGTTCGGAAGCACCGGAAGGCCTGCTCGACGGTGTGTTTACCGGCCTGATCGCGATGCACGATATCAAGGGGCTGGGCGATCTTCGCAACAGCCGCGCCGGGTCGATCTATATCGTCAAACCAAAGATGCACGGGCCGGAAGAATGCGCGTTCACCAACGACCTGTTCGATGCGGTGGAAGATCTTCTCGATCTCGACCGCAACACGATCAAGGTCGGGGTGATGGACGAGGAACGCCGCACATCCGCCAATCTTGCCGCCTGTATCCACGCCGTGAAGGACCGGGTGGTGTTCATCAACACCGGCTTCCTCGACCGCACCGGCGATGAAATCCACACCTCGATGCAGGCCGGTGCGATGCTCGCCAAGGGGGACATCAAGAAAAGCGACTGGATCACCGCCTATGAACAGCGCAATGTCGCCATCGGGCTTGCCTGCGGCATGTCCGGCAAGGCGCAGATCGGCAAGGGCATGTGGGCCGCGCCTGACATGATGGCCGACATGATGGAACAGAAGATCGGCCACCCGAAGACCGGCGCCAACACCGCCTGGGTGCCGAGTCCAACCGCTGCAACGCTGCACGCGATCCACTATCACCGGGTCAATGTCTTCGACCGGCAGAAGGAAGTCGCGGGCGAGGGCATCGCGCCGCTCGAAAAGCTGCTGACCATCCCGCTCGCCGACGGCCACAACTGGTCCAACGAGGAAATCGAGCATGAACTGGACAACAATGCCCAGGGCATATTGGGCTATGTGGTGCGCTGGATCGACCAGGGCATCGGCTGTTCCAAAGTCCCCGACATCAACGACGTCGGCCTGATGGAAGACCGTGCGACCCTGCGCATCTCGTCGCAGCATATGGCCAACTGGATGCTGCACGGCGTCTGTTCGGCCGAACAGGTTGATGCCGCGCTGCTGCGGATGGCGGCCAAGGTCGATGGCCAGAATGAAGGCGATCCGCTCTATCGGCCGATGGCACCCAACCCGGACGAAAGCCTTGCTTTTCAGGCAGCCCGCGATCTGGTGTTCAAGGGGGTCGAACAGCCCAGCGGCTATACCGAACCGCTGCTCCATGCCTATCGGCAGAAGCTCAAGGCTGACGGCTAGGCTGCTCCGGAAAGCAGACGGGCGATTGCGACAAATTCGTCGACGCTCACCGTCTCGGGGCGCCTCGAACTGTCGATATCCAGGCGTTCCAGCGCCTCCAGCGCTCCGGCCATGCCTTTCAGGCTTTGCCGGAGCATCTTGCGGCGCTGGCCGAAGGCAGCCTGAGTGAGCTCGGCCAGCACCCTTGGATCGACGCCTTCCGGCTGGGTCTTGGGCGTCAGATGCACGATCGCAGACATCACTTTCGGCGGCGGCGTGAAGGCGGAGCGATGCACCGTCATCGCCAGTCTGGCCTCGCAGCGCCATTGCGCCAGGATCGACAGCCGGCCGTAAGCCTCGGTCGCCTCGCGGGCGACAATCCGGTCGGCGACCTCGCGCTGGAACATCAGGGTCAGCGACTGCCATTGTGGCGGCCACTGCGGTTCGGACAGCCACTTGACCAGCAGCGCCGAACCGACATTGTAGGGCAGGTTGGACAGGATATGAAAAGGTTCGTCAAACAGGCTGGCCAGATCAATCTTCAGCGCATCATCATCGATGACAGTGAGCTGGTCCGGAAAATGGTCGCCCAGTTCCGCCAGTGCCGGCAGACAGCGGTGGTCCCGCTCGACCGCCGTGACGCGCGCACCGGCCTGCAGCAGCGCCCGGGTCAGTCCGCCCGGTCCTGGCCCCACCTCGAACACTGCCTGGCCCTGCAGATTACCGGGAACCGCAGCGATCCGGTCGAGCAGCTGCATGTCGAACAGAAAGTTCTGGCCCAGCGCCTTGTTCGCGGACAGGCCATGTCTCTTGATCACCTCCCGTAGCGGGGGCAGGGCGAGCGGCTGGGTCAATGCTCGTAAATCTGGCGATTGGCCACCGCCGTCGCCGCCATCTGGATGGCCGCGATCATCGAGCGGGGATCTGCGATATTCTGGCCTGCGATATTGAATGCGGTGCCATGATCAGGAGAAGTCCGGACGATGGGAAGGCCCAGAGTCATATTGACGCCGTCAAAAAAATGCAGGGTTTTGAGCGGGATCAAGGCCTGATCATGATAAGGACACAGGGCGACGTCATATTTCGCTCGCGCTTCCTCGTGAAACATCGTGTCTCCGGGCAGCGGGTCGGTGATGTCCAGCCCCTCCTCGCGCAGCTGATCGACCGCCGGCTGCATGATCCGCTGCTCTTCCATGCCCAGATTGCCGTTCTCACCGGCATGCGGGTTGAGCCCGGCGACCGCGATCCGGGGATTGTCTATACCAAAATTCCGGACCATCGCCTTGGCGGCTGCCCGGGCGCAGGCAATGATCAGCGGCGTGGTAAGATGCTCCTGAACGTCCTTCAGCGCGATATGCGTTGTCATCGGGATGACGCGCAGGGTCGGCCCGGCCAGCATCATCACGGCATTTTCCCGCGCTATTCCGCAGCGTTCCGATACGAATTCGGTCTGGCCGGGGTAACGAAAGCCGATCTTGTAAAGCTGCGACTTCGAAACGGGGGCGGTGATTACGGCTCCGGCATCGCCCGAACGCGCCAGTCCACAGGCGATCTCGAGCGCGTGGAGCGAACATTGCGCGCTATCCAGCGAGGCCTCGCCTGGAAAAGCGGCAGCCGCTTCATGGATATGCAATACGGGCAAGGCCTGACCAAATGCGTCCCCGGCTTCCTTGGGCTGGTCAATCTTCCGCACCGGTACTTCCGGAAGATTTTCGAAATCGGCGATATTTCCGATCACAAAAAACGGCTTGAGCCCGGCTGTCGCTCGCTGCTTCCAGCTCTTGGCGATGATCTCCGGCCCGATGCCTGCGGGGTCTCCGCAGGAGATGGCAAATGGCTTGGCGTCCCAATCCACCATTAATTATATTCGATGATGGCGTCGCGTCTCAGGTCGCGCAAATAGATTTGCGCCCGTTTGTTGACACGCTCATTTTCCAGTCTCGACATGATAGCGTCAAAGGATGGGGCCGAAGCGGTTTGCGGATCGTCCCGTCCACAAAGAATGAGCACCCGCACCCCATCTTCGACGGAACCGAAAGGCTGGCTTGCCTGACCAATCTGCAACTGGGCGATCGCACCCTGCAGGGCTGCAGGAAGGTCGCGCAGCTTGACCTGGTCGTTATCGACGACGCTGGCACCCAGTCGAGCGGCCACTTCATTGGCTGCGCCACAGCCTTTGATAGCCTGAGTGGCCGTCGCAAATTTCGCGGCTTGTGCGGCCGCCTGCTCCTCGGTGACTCCTTTGGGGAAGCCGATGGCAAGCTGCTTCAGGCTAAGCAGGGCATTGCGCGGGTCAGCGGTAAGCACCTGACGCGAATCGATGAGATAGAGGATCGAGAAACCGCCGGGGACTTCGACCGGGCCCACGACCTGTCCAACCTGCATCTGCTCCGCGGCCTCGGCAAGACTCTGCGGTAACTGGGCGGGGCGGACCCAGCCCAGGTCGCCGCCGGTAGCGGCGGTCGACGCTTCCGAAAATTGCCGTGCATAGGCCACAAAGGAGCCGCCGCCACGGATCTGTTCCAATATCTTGCGCATATTCTCTGCGACTTGCGGTGCGGTTTCCTGGGTCGCGGACATATAGATTTCGCCAATACGAAATTCGGTGGTGCCCTTGGACGCTTTCAAACGTTCGATGATCGCGTTGACCTCTTCATCGCCGACGTTGATAAACGGCTGGATGTTCCGGCGAAGCAGACGGCTCCAAGCGAGTTCGCCCTTGATCTGGCGTTTGAGGGTGTCGGTCGAAGATCCCTGGGTCCGCAAATACTGATCGAATGCGTCGAGATCCTGTTTGAAATTCTGCTGGGCCACCTGACGGAAAGTGGCATCCACTTCCTCTTCCGAAATGCTGATTTCATTGGCTTCAGCTTCTTGAATCTGCAGCGTTTCATCGATCAGGTTTCGCAACACCTGAAGCCGCAGACGCTGCTTTTCTTCTTCCGCAACTTCGCCGCCATTGGCTGCGACAATCAGCGCCAGACGCTGGCTTACATCGGTTCCGGTAATGATGTCGCCGTTGACGATCGCGGTCGCCCGTCGAACATTGGGATCATTATGGCCGAAAATCGTCAGTTCATCGGGAATGTCCAGTCCGGCTTGCGGCAGCGAGGCATCTGCCACCGTCTGGCTCACGGATGGAGACGCACCTGCAACCGCAAGCGCCGTGATCATCATCGCCTTGGTTTTAAAACCCCGGATTTTCATTCTCGATAAATTCATTTTATGTTTCTTCTCAAATAGAAGGAGTGATTTCATGTCGCAAATAGCAAATATCTGCTGAACCCAATATTAGCGGGCAAAAACCGTTTGCAGCTCCCTTACACGCCCAGATTGCGCAAGGCCAGACGGAACAGGAACGTACTGCCACGCCGCGCATCGCCGGTATCCTCATAATCATAGCGCCAGGTGACGCCCATGGACAGGCAGCCGTCATCATAGGCGACGCCGAGCCGGTGTCTGACAGGGGTGAAACCATCGGATTGGGAGATAGGGTCTTCGGTGGAGTCGGTCAGGTCTATGATTGCGGAGCCGAACACCGACCAATATCCATCAATCTGGAACCGTCCCCCAACCCGAACTTCCTCGCGGTCCCTGAGGTCTTCCAGTCCCTGCCCGATATTGCGGTTCAGACGGAGATATCCGATTTGTGCATAGGTGCTGTTCGAGCCGACCGTTGCATCAATTTCATTCCTCCGCACCGCCAGATTGTCTTTGTCCAGCCGAAACCGGTGGGTGAATTTCACGATATCCTTGAAGCGGATATTGGTGCGTCCGACAATATCGGAAAAACGGTCGGACAGGCCGGTACCTTCAGGGACGATATTATTGTTGTTCTCGAGCCGGTAGCTCTGGCCCACAATCGTGTTTACCTGCAGATTGGGGCGATTGATCTCCCATTCAACCCCATAGGTCGCGCGAACATTGTCTTCATAGCGATCATAGCCGGGGAAACGGTTGAGCGAGAAAAGATTGGTGTCCTCCAGATCCACCGCACGCGAATCTTCATTCGGGACGGAGAGATTGGCCAGACCGGGGGTCGCGACAATCTGAAAGCGCGGAGTGATCGTCTGGGTGCCGCCAAACGCTTCGCCGATCAAGGGCCATTTCACGTCAATAGCTGCCGTTGCAATCGCCCGTTTCTGCCAACCGCTTTCGCCCCGGTAGATTGCCGTTTCATTGAGGGCATTATCGTCACTGTGATACACGTCCCCGCGCACCAGGCCGGTAAGGGTGATTTCCTGACCCCAGTTGGTCAGTTTGCGCATGTCCCAGCGGGCCAGTCCGAAGGCGCGTTGCGTATCCTGTCCTTCGCTGCGACCGATCGCCAGGGTGTTGGCCTGAACCTCCAGCCGACCGCCCAAAATAGGATCGTCGAACCGCTTGCGATAGTCCATCACCGGCAGCGCGACCGGAACGCGGTTTTGCGGATCGTTTACGCGCAATGTCTGGAATGCCCAGCCAGCCAGAGAAAAATAGCTGCTGTTGCTGATCCGCTCGACATTGATGGTGGAACGAAGGCTGTCATCATCACTGATATCGTATCGCCGGAGGAATGTCCGGTCTGACACGATCCGGGCCGATTGCGAAAGCGTCCATTTGTCATTCAGCCGGAACCGGCCACTGGTCTCAAAATAGCCGCGGAAATCTTTCTCTGCGTTAACGGATGCTTGCAATGTCCCGGTCGGGATACGCGAGCCATAGGTGGCATAGCCGGTGAGCTGGAAGGCACCCTTCTGGTCGAGATTCCTGAACGTCCCGCTGACCAGCGGCGCCACATTGGTAAACACCTGAGTGGTAACGGTTGCATCCTGATTCGGCGCGAGGCTGAAATAATAGGGTACCGTGAGGCCGACGCCGTTCACCGTGTCAAATTTGACATCGGGGACCAGGAGGCCGCTGCGGTTTTCGTCACTGACCGGGTGCGAAAGGCCCGGCAAGGGAATCACCGGCAGACCGAAAATCTCTATGCGAGCCCCTTTGTAATTGACCCGTTTCTTGACGGGATCATAAATCACTTTCACCGCCTTGATTTGCCAGCTCGGGTTTTTGGGACATCCATCCTCGGTGACCACCGCACAGGCGGTATAGGCGGCATTGTCGAGCGCAAGAGTCCCGTCGGCATATCGTTCGCTGCGCCGCGCGGCGAGCCGACTTCCGTCTTCCAGAACGAGCAGGAGATTGTCAACGGCGCCGTCCCGCAGACTGTCGGTCAGCTCTATCCGGTCGCCATAGGCGACATCACCATCCGGGCTGACAGACTTGATATTGCCTTCCGCAACCACAGCGCCGGTTTTTCGGTTCCACAATACCTGGTCGGCACGCAACTTATATCCGTCGCGATTGAGGATCACATTGCCTTCTGCCGTGACCAGATCATTCTCGAAATCATAGTCGATGCTGTCGGCGCTGAATTCGATTTGCTCGTCTTGCTGGTCCGGCGCACGAGCGGCATCGCTCCGGACCTGGCCGATAGCGGACGCCGGTGCAAAGGCAGTCAAAGACAGGGTTAAAAGGGCAAGTGAAGATTTCATCGACTGGCTCAACCTGCTTTTAGCCCCATTTTGAACAGCATCAAATATCGCACTGTCCGACTTCCGATCGCCTATTGCACCAGTTTGGCTGGTCTGCAAATTTTCTTTGACAGATTTTGATGAACAGATGCTTGACCAAAAAAGCAAGACGGTGCAGCAACGCGCCACGATAGATCGATTGTCGGTCGCTTCATGCGTGAAGCCGGATCGACGAGTGAACCACTGAGGCTTTTCACTCCTCAGAAAAACAAGGACAATTCCCGATGAATTTCAACTTTGCCAGTCAGCGGCCTGCGGATGCCGACGCGATTATTTTTCCAGTCTCCAAGAATGGATTGGACGATTTCGAGCCAAAGCTCGAACAAGCGGCCATGGTGAAAGCGGGTGCAAAAGCGGCGCGTTTTGAAGGGAAGCTGGGCGAGGTTTTTGAAACTTTCGTGACCGATGCGGGCAAAACCCTGCGGGTTGTCTTGACGGGACTGGGCAAAGGCAAGGCAAAGGATGCGGAATCGGCGGGTGGGTCAGCCATAGCCAAAATTCTGGCTTCCGGCTCCAAGCATGCCGCTATCGATCCCTCCGGCCTCGATGAAGCGCATCTCGCAAAATTGCTGTTCGGTGCCAAATTGCGCAGCTGGCGGCATGACAAATATCGGACCACCATGCCGGAAAAGCAAAAGGTAACGCTGGAACAGATCACGGTACTTGATGAGCATATGGAAAATGCCAAAGCGTGGCAGGATCTCTCTGCCGTCGCCGATGGCGTCGCTCTGACGCGGGAGCTGGTCGCAGAGCCGGCTAACGCGATCTATCCTGAAAGCTTCGTGGCGCGCTGCGAGGAGATGAAGGAACTTGGTGTTGAATTTACCGTGCTGGGCTGGGACGAAATGGAGAAGCTCGGTATGGGCGCGCTGCTCGGCGTATCGCAGGGTTCAGAGCGTCCGCCACGGTTGCTGGCGATGCGCTGGGACGGCACCAACGGGGCCCAGAAAACACCGCTGGCCTTGGTCGGCAAGGGCGTGACGTTCGACACAGGCGGCATCTCGCTGAAGCCGGGTGCGGGTATGGAAGAAATGAAATGGGATATGGGCGGCGCTGGTGCGGTCGCCGGTACCATGAAAGCGCTCGCGGGCCGGAAAGCCAAGGCGCATGTTGTCGGTGTGTGCGGGCTGGTCGAAAATATGCCCGACGGCAAGGCGCAGCGGCCGGGAGACGTCGTCACCAGCATGAACGGCCAGACCATCGAGGTGATCAACACCGATGCCGAAGGGCGCCTGGTGTTGTGCGACGCGATGCACTGGACGCAGGAAACATTCAAACCGGACGTGATGATTGATCTGGCAACGCTGACTGGTGCGATGATCATTTCTCTGGGCAATGAACATGCCGGCTGTTTCAGCAATGACGATGACCTCGCCGAAGACCTGATTGACGCCGGCAAGGATTCCGGCGATCCGCTCTGGCGGCTCCCGATCGGCCCGGCCTATGACAAGCTGATCAATTCGCCGATTGCCGACATGAAAAATGTCGGGCCGCGCGGAGCAGGGTCGATCACGGCAGCGCAGTTTCTCAAGCGGTTCGTCAAGGACGGCGTAAAATGGGCGCATCTCGACATTGCGGGCATGGTCTGGGCCGACAAGGCGGGTCCCGTCTGGGAAAAGGGCGCGACGGGCTATGGCGTGCGTCTGCTGAACCAATATGTCGCTGACCATTTCGAAAATGGCACCGATTGAAGGGCCTCCGGCGAAGGCTGAGCGAAAGGTTGCGAAGGTTTCTCGGTGCGTGTTGATTTTTATCATCTGACCCGGGACCCGGCGGAAAAGCTGGTGCCGATGCTGGCAGACAAGTCGCTGGATGTTGGAAAGAGACTGTTGCTGGTGGCGCAGGACGAATCGCACAGGGCCGCGCTGAGCGAGGCCCTGTGGTGCGCCCAGCCGGCCAGTTTTCTGGCTCATGATTGTGGCGGATCTGCAGGGGAGGCGGACCAGCCGATCCTGCTTTCCGACCATTGCGAGCCGGCCAACGGCGCGTCCTACATCATCCTGTCGGACGGCCAGTGGCGGGACGAGGCGCTGAATTTCGAGCGCGCCTTCTTCCTGTTCAGCGCCGAGCAGATCGACCATGCGCGTACCGTCTGGCGGCAATTGAGCGCCGATGAAGCTGTCACTCCGCGCTACTGGAAGCAGGATGGTGGCCGCTGGGTGGAAGGTCCCTGATCCTGCTCTGCCGCGGGACGGCAGGGCAGGCGCGCGAATCGAAACCTTGCCATGGTGCAGTGCAGCGGCTAAGGGCGGCGCAAACTTAGTCTATCCCCACATTCATGGAGCATTATCATGGCCGTTACACGGACATTTTCGATCATCAAGCCCGACGCCACTCGCCGCAATATCACCGGTGCCGTCACCAAGATGCTGGAAGAGGCGGGCCTGCGCGTCGTCGCTTCCAAGCGCATCCACATGACCCGCGAACAGGCCGAAGGCTTTTATGCGGTCCACAAGGAACGTCCCTTTTTCGGTGAGCTGGTCGACTTCATGATCAGCGGCCCCTGCGTCGTTCAGGTTCTCGAAGGCGAAAATGCCATGCAGAAGAACCGCGATATCATGGGCGCAACCAACCCGGCCGACGCCGCTCCGGGTACGATCCGCAAGGAACTGGCCGAAAGCCTGGAAGCCAACACGGTTCACGGTTCCGACAGCGAAGAAAATGCCGCGATCGAAATCGCTTATTTCTTCAATGACGATGAAATTGTTGGCTAGGCCCAACGCTTTTTGACGATCTACGGACGCCCGGTTGCAGATGTTGCGGCCGGGCGTTTTTTATGAGCAATAGCGGGTTGCTTCGGGCGCTATTGCGCTGAAAAAACTCAGGGTACCAAACTCATTTGCGGAAGATGGAAAACATACAGCCGACATCTACGCATCGACCTCACGTATCCGCTCAATTAATGGCCGTTTCCGCAAATTGTCTTCCAACATCCAGAGTGCTTCAATCAATCCGGGAGACACCTCGTCGACCAGCGTGCAAATCGCGGTCCCGGTGGATTGTATTTCTTTCTTCAGACAAACGACCTCGGCTTGGCCTTCATCCGTTAACGATATGAGGGAGCGTCGTGCGTCGGCTGGATCCGGTCGTACGAATATAAGATTGAGCTTCAGCAACTTTGCGATCCACTGCTGCACGAGTTGATGAGACTGGTTTAGCAGCTTGGCCAGTTCGGTGATCGCCAGATTTCCATGTTGGTCCAAGGCAAGCAGTGTCGATGCGGTTCGCGGCGGACTTTTTAGACCGCGTTCGGCGTGCCAAAGCTTATCGCCTTCGACCATTTCATCCGATAGTCGCCGGAGAAGGTGAGGCAAAAATGCCGGACCCAAGGTCTTGATGAAATCGCGCGCCATTTGCTGTTCCTAGATTGACTCATTGATTTATACAATTATTTGCGCAATCTATTGTATTTTGATTCTCAATGCAAGCGAGGCGAGTTATGATGCAGAAGATATGGAGGACGCGGTGGTGCGCGCACGTTGCTCTTTTGGCGATATTCGGTGCGGCGTCTGCGGGGCTGGCTGCGCCAGGGCAACCGGACACCGCGCAGACATTTGCGACGGAACGACCGCTTTTGAACGAATCAAACGACGCCTATTCCCGTCCCGCAAGTACAGATTTCCCGGAAGACCCGGCCGAATATTTTCGGCGCCTGCAAACGGCGCGCGCGTTTATGCGTAGCGGCGCTTTTGGCGACGCGGTCACGCTTCTGGAGAAGGCCGTGTATGGCTACCGGGATGACGGAGACGTCTGGGCCCTGTTGGGAATTTGCAGGTTCAAAACCGGCGACTGGATTGCGGCGGCGGACGCCTTTGAGCAGGCTCTTCACCTTGGCGTCACGCCCTGGGACCCCGATTTCGCTATCGATCTCAATCCGAATGATATGATGATCGTGATCGCGCGGGCCTATGCTCGCGCGGGCAACCAGCAGCAGGCGCTTGCCTGGCTGCGGCGAGGGCTTGAACTGCGATATGACGAGCGGCCCGACCTTGCGAAGATGCCTGATTTTGCAGGCCTGACCGCAGTACCGGAGTTCCGCGAACTGGCAGGAATGGCCCCCGAGGCACCGCTCTCAAGGGACGAGCAATGGCGCTACGATATCGCCTTTCTGGCCGAACAGGTTGCGATGCTGCATGCGAACCCCGATCATCATACTCCGGCGCCGGAACTGGCGCGCATGCTGTCCGATCTGTCGGATGCCGTCCCCACTCTCAGCGACGAGGAAATAACGGCTCGGCTGGATCTCTTCATCGGCGCGCTCGGCGCAGGGCACGATCTGTTCTGGCCAGTGTCCCCCGATCGTGGCGCTTTGCTGCCCTTCGCGCTCAAAATATATCTGTTCACCGATGGTCTGTATATCATTGATGCCTATGATCCCGACCTTGTCGGCGCGCGGATCGACGCCTTCGGCGAAACACCGGCAGACCAGGCCTATGAACGGGTCGCGAAAGCCTTCCCGGGCGACAATGATATGGAGGCGCGCTGGATGGGCGTCCGCCATCTCACCCAGCCCTACACGCTCGAAGTGCTCGGCATCGTCGAGAACCAGGCGCAAGCGACCCTGACGATCACCGATCGATCCGGTACGCAGCGGACGATCACGCCTGAACGGCGGGCATTCACACCGCTGTCGCCAGCCCTGAAACCGCCGTCCGGCACGGTGCGCCCGCTCTATCTTAGCCGACAGGACGAAACCTATTGGTTGCAGCCTATTCCTGAACTGGGCGCGCTCTATGTGCAAATAAATGCGGTCGCGAACAAAAAGGAGGAAAGTCTCGCCGCCTTTGCCGAGCGGATAGGGTCCGAGGCGGAAAGGCCGGAAGTTCGCAATCTCATTCTCGACATTCGCCAATCCCCGGGCGGCAACGGCTATCTGACCCCGCCACTGGCGCGTCAGCTTATCCGGTTCGATGCCGATCCGGGCAAGGACCATCTCTATGTCATTATCGGTCGCGACACTTTTTCGGCGAGTCAGGGGCTGATCACCGATCTTGACCGATTGGCGCAGCCGATCTTCGTTGGTGAGCCCAGCGGGTCGCGGCCGAATGCCCTGTCAGAATCGGGGAATTTCAGACTTCCGTTCAGCGGTCTTTCGGGTTCCCTTGCCTCTCAACTCCACCAGAATTCCTGGCCCGAAGACCATCGCATCTGGATCGCCCCAGATGTCCCGGTCGGCTTATCGTCTGCTGCGTTTTTTGCCGGCCGTGATCCGGCTCTGGAGGCCATCTCCTCTTTGATTGAAAAGGAAGCGAATTGACCATGACCTTGTTCGAGAATTGCCTCACCAAAGCAGCCGGCCGCGCATTGATGCTGGCTGCCATCCTCCTGGGAGCGCCGGGATGCGCGCATGGCGGCCCACGCCTTGAAGCTGATTATGTGTTCGAGAATGTCAATATTGTGCCGATGAATGAGGAAATCGTGCTGCCTGACCGGGCAGTTGCGGTCAAGGACGGGATCATCATCGGGATTGTCGACGAAGAGGAGGCGCAGGAAATCCTGACCGAGCACCGGGTCGACGGGCAGGGATATTATCTCCTGCCCGGACTCGCCGATATGCATGTTCATCTGCGCATGAATCCGCAGGCCTTTTTCGATCTTCAGCTCGCGAACGGCGTGACGACGGTTCACAATATGGGCAATGCCGATGGTGGCGGGGCTGGCAGGGGCGCAGTCGACCATGTCGCTCTGCGCGCCGATGTTGCGGCGGGGCGGATCGACGGACCGCGCTACCTGATCAGCGGACCGCAGCTTGAGGCCGAACAGCTGCCCGACCTGGCCGCTGTGGGGGCGGTGCTCGACGAGCATATCGCGCGCGGCTTCGACACGATGAAGGTCCATGGCGATCTGGCACCCGACGTTTACGATGCGCTTATCAAGGGCGCGCGGGCGCGGGGAATCCGGGTGACAGGCCATGCCCAGCATATGATGCCGCTGGCCCAAACGCTGCGCATGGATGCGCTCGAACATATGGAAGAATTTCTCTACATGTCCCGCGACGAGGTTTTCGGGGAAGCGGCGGCCGGCAATGTGGACAATTATCTGGATGCCTATCGCGCCAATATCGCGCGTCTCGCAGACCCCGAATATCGGCAGTCGATCGTACAGGATGTGGCCGCGTCCGGCATTTATATGGATCCCACGCTGATCATCTACACCATGCTTCCGACCTATATCTCGGACGAACGGTTCAAGGCTTTGCATGACGATCCGCGGCTCGCCTACCTCCCGCAGCGGACGCGCGACAGCTATCTCGATCCCGACAGCAACGAATATCGGGCCGGCCTGGCGCCCCTCTTTCGCGCCTTTCTGAAGCGCGTGGGGGACGATAGGCCGCTTGCGGCGCATTTCGATCACAATATCGATCTGTTGAGTCAAATGATGGTCGAACTGCACGACGCCGGTGTTCCGCTTTTGCTGGGTTCGGATGCTTTCGGCGCTCTGGTGCCGGGATTCGCAGCACATCAGGAACTTGCCCTCATGGTCGATGCCGGGCTGTCGCCCTATGAAGCGCTGCGTACGGGCACCGTCAATGTCGCGGCCTATCTGGGTGAAGCGGATCGGGCGGGCACTGTCGAAACCGGAAAGCGCGCGGATTTCGTTCTGGTCGCCAGGAATCCGATGGAAGATATTGGCAATGCCGCAGACATACGCGGCGTCTTCTCCAACGGCCGCTGGCGATCAGAAACCGATATCGAACAGCTACTGGCCAATGCCCGGGCGATTACAGAGCAAAGGTGATCATCCGGTCTGGCATGACGCGAATCTTGACCCTTGGGTTCAGGGGTGCTCACTCGCAAATTGCTGCAATATCAATTTCTTGATCATAGCCAATATGGTCGAGAAATTTCCGGTCATGGCTCACCAGCATCAGCGCGCCGGTGTAGGATGAGAGCGACTGCTCCAGCATTTCAATTGCCTCCGCATCAAGATGGTTCGTCGGCTCGTCAAGGATCAGCATTTGTGGCGTGCAAACGCCTCCCGTAATCATTGCCAGTCCCGCCCGCAGTCGTTCACCGCCGCTCACCGTTGACGCAGCGCGCAAAGCATCCCGGTTCCGAAATGCGAAGCGGGCGAGCACTTCATGCGCTTGCCCTTGCGTCATCTCCCGATGGTGCGCCTGCATATTGGCAACAAGATCGAGGCCAGAGTCGAGAATATCCACATGCTGATCGAGCATTACGAGCGCCTTGTCGACGCGCGTCACGCAACCGCTACTGGGTTCCAAAAGGCCCATCGCCAATTGCAGCAGACTGGTCTTGCCGCTGCCATTGGGCCCGCTCACTACCACCCGCTGCGGGCCTGTAACAGAAAAGGAGAGGGGACCAAACAACCGGCTGCCGCCGCGTTCAAATGTCACGTCTTCGAATTTGAGAAGGGTGCGGTTGGCAGGAAGATCGGGTTGTTCCAGATTGATAGTCAGCGGCGTCACAATCTCGACCTGTCGCCGCGCCTCCTCGACGGCCTTGCTCGCATCTTCGATTAACCGGCCAGCAACATGGGTGTCCCGAGCGCCGCTGTGCTCGGCTCTCTCCGCCTGCCTGTTCAGGAACATTTTCGGTTCGCTGCCCTTTGCGCGCAGCGCGCGTCCCGCCTTATCGCGGCGCGCCTTTTTTTCCTTCTGATGTTGCACGGCCAGGCCTTGCTGCCTGAGATCACGCTCGGCGCGTTCCAGTTCGGATTCCAACCGTTCACGCATGGCCTCGCGTTCCGCGACAAACGCGCTCCAACCGCCTTTGACAGAGAATATCCCGACGGGGGAAAGCTGGACGATCTGGTCCATTCGCTCAAGCAGCTCGCGGTCGTGACTGGCGATCACGGCACCACCGGACCAATCCTCCAGCAGGTTAACAATTATGTCCCTTCCTTCTGCGTCGAGATTGTTGGTCGGCTCGTCCATCAGGAGCAGATGGGGCTCCTCCAGAAGCATGGCGGCAAGGCCGAGCCTGGTCCGTTCGCCGCCACTGAGCGAAACCACGCTTCGGCTCGTATCGATGGGCGGTAATCGAACCCGATGGAACGCCTCTTCGATCCGCTTTTCCAGAGTCCAGTCCGCGAGCCCCGCATCTTCCATACTGCCTTCACCATTTTCCAGACGGCGAAGGCGGGCCAGATCGGCATCGACCCCGAGAGCGTCAGCAACGCTGCCTTCATCGGGCTGGATTTGCCTCAACATGGCGATGCGCGAAGACCGGTTTATCGTGCCGGAGCGAGGGGCTCGGTCGCCATTTGCTATGGAGAGAAGGGTTGATTTGCCTGACCCATTACGCCCGACGATCCCGACGAGCTCGCGCCCGATGGATAATGTCAAATCGGAGAATAAAAGGCGTCCGTCAGGTGCGGCAACGGAAAGATGATCGAATGTAAGAAGGGCAGACATAAAATAACTCGGTCGTTTGGAAGTGGGACAGGCGATCCAAAACTGAGTTATTCATGAGAAAGTCCTTTTAGTTACTGACCCTAAAATAGGGTCGCGATCGCCGATAGTCAAACGGGTAGCGGACCGGCTCGTTCAGGCCTTGTGGGCTCCACTCTCGCCAAGAGTAGGACCACAACTTCTGACATTGCATCTTGCAAGTGATAATGATTATCAATAATGGCTCTGGAAAGTTTCACAAAGGAATTTGGATTTGACGCGAAGGGCGATTCGGCTCTGGTTTCTGGTGCACAAGTGGAGCAGCCTCGTCTGCACCGCTTTTTTGCTGATGCTGTGTGTTACCGGGCTGCCGCTGATATTTCATGACGAGATTGATTGGCTGACGGAAGAGCAGCCGGAATTCGGCATGCCCGGCGTCGGTTCCTCGGGCACGGCGGAGGGGTTGCTTCCGCTGGACGAGATGATGCAGCGTGCGCTGGCCAACCGTCCGGGCGAGGTGCCGGTGTTCATTGCCTTCGACAATGATCAACCGTCAATGACCATCACCACCGCGCCGCGCCCCGATTCGCCGGCCGCCGACATGACCATCCAGTTCTTCGACCGCTCGACCGGGCAGCAGATCGGCATGGTCGCAGAGAGCGACGGCGGCGTAATGCACTTCCTGTTGCAATTGCACACCGATATGTTTCTCGGTCTGCCGGGCATGCTGTTCCTCGCGCTGATCGGGATCTTGTTCACCGCTGCGCTGGTATCCGGCGTCGTGCTGTACGCGCCGTTCATGCGCAAGCTCGATTTCGGCACCGTCCGTGTCTCACGCAGCCCGCGCCTCAAATGGCTCGACTATCACAACCTCTTGGGAATCGTCGCGCTGGCCTGGATGCTGGTGGTTGGCCTGACCGGCGTGATCAACGCGCTGTCGACGCCGATCGAGGATATCTGGCAGGCGGGCGAACTGGCCGACATGACCCGCGAATATGCCGGGCGCGAGGCGCTGCCGCCCGCGCGCTACGGATCCCTGGACCGTGCCATGGCGCAGGCGCGGGCAGTGCTGCCGGGCAACAACCCGCAATTCATCGCCTTCCCCGGCGGCAGCTTCAGCTCGGACCATCATTATGCCGTGTTCTTCCAGGGCGACACGCCGCTGACCGAGCGGCTGCTGACCCCCGCGCTGATCGACGCCGAGACCGGCGCGTTCACCGATGCGCGGCCGATGCCCTGGTATTATCAGGCCTTGTCGCTCTCGCGGCCCCTGCATTTCGGTGATTACGGGGGGCTGCCGCTCAAGCTCCTGTGGGCGGCGCTGACGCTGTTCACAATCGTGGTCCTGGGCAGCGGCCTCTATCTCTGGCTGGTCAAGGGGGAGTCCTCGTCGCGCGCACATCTGCGCAAGATCGAACAGCTGGCGGTCCCGGCGAAATGAGCAGGCACAACAAGCGCAGGCTGCCGCTGCGGGCAATCTTTGGATGGCCGGCGGCGATCTTCCTGATCGGCATAATCGGGCTGGTGAGCGCGCTGACCGGGGACGGCTGGCGGGACGGCCTGTCCTGGCTGGCGCTGGCCGCGCCGGTAGCCGCGCTCGCATGGGCAATGCGAACCCGGCGTTACTGAACCTCAGAATTCCGATTTGAAAGGCAATACACCATGAACCACAAGCTTTCACGCACCGCGCTGCTTCTCGCCGCGGGCTTCACCGCGACTATGCTGGCGGCGCCCGCCCTTGCCCAGGAGTCGCAGGCGGACAAGGACCTGATCATCGTCACCGCCCAGCGCGAGAACCAGACCGGCGTGCGCCAGGGCGGCAATGCGGGTGTGCTGGGCAACAAGCCTGCCGAAGATCTGCCGTTCAGCGTGCGCAGCTATAATTCAGCGCTGATCCTCAATCAGCAGCCGCAGACGCTTGGTCAGGTGCTCGAGAATGATCCGACAATCCGCACCACCACCGGCTTCGGTATCGCCGGCGAATTGTTCAACATTCGGGGGTTCACGCTTGGCGGCGACGATATCGGCTATGACGGTCTCTACGGGATAATGCCCCGCCAGCTTGCAGCTCCCGAACTGTATGAATCGGTGGAGGTCCTGAACGGCTCCAGCGCATTCCTGAATGGCGCGGCCCCCGGCGGCTCGGGGATTGGCGGCAGCGTCAATCTTATTCCCAAACGGGCTACTGACGGAGACACGACCCGTGCGACGCTGGGCTATACGGCACCCGAGCATGTCGGCGGCAGCTTCGACATCGGCCGCCGGCTGGGCGCGGATGGTGAATGGGGCATTCGCCTCAACGGCGCCGCGCGTAGCGGCGATGTCTCGGTCGATGACGAATTCCGCAGCACTTATGTGCTGGGCGGCGCGATCGACTATAATTCCGGGCCGCTGCGGCTGTCGCTAGACCTCGCCTATCAGCGGATCAAGGTGGCACATTTCCGACCGAAACTGAGCGTTTCCGGCCTTGGCGTAATCCCTCGGGAGCCCGATGCCAGCACCAATTTTGGCCAGCCCTGGCAATATACGACCTTGCGCGATGTCTTTGGCCAGTTCCGGGCCGAATATGATATTGCCGAGGATGTGATGGTCTATGCCGCCTTTGGCGCGCGCGACGGGTCGGAGCAGGGCGTGTACAGCACACCGACGCTGATCGACGCGGCTACCGGCGATATTTCGGTCAGCAGCTCTTATATTCCGCGCACCGACAATAACGAGGCCGCGACGGCGGGATTGCGTGCCCGGTTCGAGACCGGCGGAATGTCCAACGAGATCAATGTCGGTGGCTCGATGAACTGGCTGGTCAACCGCAACGCCTATGAATTCTACACCGACTCGCCCGGCCTCAACAATCTCTACGACCCGGTCGAACTGCCGCGTTCCACCACCGTCTCCTTCGCCGGTGGGAATCTCGACGATCCGTTCCCGATTGCGCGCACCCGTCTGCGCAGCGCCTTTGTCTCCGACACCGTCGGCTTCTGGGACGACAGGGTCCTGTTTACGGCAGGCGTGCGGCTGCAGGAAATCCGCTCGAAATCCTATTCCTATTCTGGCGGCGCGCTGCAGAGCGAATATAAGGAAGACGCCTGGACGCCGGTCTTCGGCTTGGTGGTCAAGCCGGTCGAGGGATTGTCGCTTTACGCCAACCGCATCGAATCTTTGGTGCAGGGTGTCAGCGCCCCCGCCAGCGGTGCCAATCCGGCGGGCGGCACCCCCTTGCCGGTGAGCAATGCCGGCGAAACCCTGTCGCCCTATGTGTCCGAACAGTATGAAGTGGGCGGCAAGCTTTCGCTTGGACCAGTGGACCTGACGCTGGCGCTGTTCCAGATCGACCGCGAGACCGCCATCCTCCGCATCGATCCGGCGGATTCGACAAGGCTGCAATTCGGCCCCTATGGAATTCAGCGCAATCGCGGTATCGAATTCACCCTGGCCGGCGAAATCAGCAAGGGCCTGCGCCTGATCGCCGGCGGCTCGGTGATCGATGCCAAGCTGCGCCGGACGGAAAATGGTGTCAACGAGGGCAATGATGCCGTTGGCGTGCCGGAACTTCTGCTCAACGCCAATATTGAATGGGATGTACCCTTCATCCCCGCGCTGACGCTGACAGGCCGGGCGGTGCACACCGGCAAGCAGCCTGCCGATATTGGCAACACGCTGTTCCTCGATTCCTGGACCCGGTTCGACATCGGCGCGCGCTATGTGGCGCTGGTTGGCGACAATCCGCTGACCTTGCGACTGAGCATCGATAATGTGGCCAACGAAGCCTATTGGGCATCGGCCTTCGATACGTTCCGTCCGGATCTGGCGCTGGGCTCACCACGCACCTTCAAGGCATCGGCCACTATCGACTTCTAGAAGATCCTGATCTCCCGCGGGTGTCCTGCGGGAGATCTTCGAACCATTTCCATTCGGATCAGCGGCACGAAACCCTGACCGGCCGGTTGCGGTCAGAAGCGGTACTCCAGCGCTGCCGCACCACTCGCTTCTTCTTGCCCACCGATGACAGCCCGAGCGATGGCAAGCAATCGCCGACCCCTCCCATATTCATTCTTGCAAATGCTAATGATTATCAATAGTGGCGTCGGACAGGATTCATATGTGAGGGAAAATGATGCGACTTCTGAAGATTGCCGTTCTGGGGACCACCGCTCTGGCGCCGCTGCCCGCGTTCGCCGAAAGCGCTGCGGACGATTTCGAGCAGCGGACGATCATTGTCACCGGTGCGCTCGAAGATGCCAGCACCGCCACCAAGACCGACACGCCGATCATCGAGACGCCGCAGCCGATCACGGTGATCGACGATGAACTCTATCTCGCCCAGGGCGCGATCAGCATCGGCGACACGCTGAACTATGTCGCTGGCGTGACCGCCAATCCCTACGGTCCGGACAGCCGCGTCGACGGGGCCTTGGTGCGCGGCATCAACGCGCTGCAGTTCCGCGACGGTATGCGCGACATTTTCAGCTATTATGCGAGCATCCGCGCCGATCCCTATAATTTCGACCAGGTCGAGCTGGTCCGCGGTCCGGCCTCGGTGCTGTTCGGGCAGGGCGCGCTCGGCGGGATCGTCAATCTGGTTTCGAAACGGCCGGAGTTCGAAACGAGCGGCGAAGCCTCGATTCGCTATGGCTCGTTTGACCGCAAGGAAGTACTGGTCGATGTCACCGGTCCGCTGGGTGACACGGTAGCGGGCCGGATCGTTGCCCGCCTGCGCGACGCCGGAACCCAAACCGACCATGTGCCCGACGACCGGATCATGGTCTCGCCCTCGATCACCTTCCAGCCTTCGCCGGATACCAAGCTGACCTTCATCGGTCTCTATCAGGAGGACGATGGCGGCTCGACCTCGCAGTTCCTGCCGCTGGTCGGGACGATCCTGCCCAATCCGAATGGCAAACTTCCGAACAGCCTGTTTATCGGCAAGCCCGGCTGGGACCGCTATGACGGTCGCCTGTTGCAGGGAACGGCGCTGCTGGAACACCGGTTCAACGAGTCGGCGAGGATCAATCTCAAGGCACGCTATATCGACAGCGATCTCAGCTATTTCACCCATTATCCGAACAGCTATTCCAATCCGGCCAATCCCTACGTTCTGCTCGACCCGGTTACCGGAAAGCCGGTGCTCGACGACAAGAAAGTGCCGGTGCCCGACCCGGAGCAGCGCACGATCGGGCTCTACTCGAGCGGCAGCATCGCGCGGATGGAAATTTTCTCCACCGACAATAATGTCCAGCTCGATTTCAACACCGGCTCCGCCATCGAGCATAAATTGCTGGCAGGGATCGATTATAGCTTCAATTCGGTCCACAAGACCGACGGATTGGCGACCGAATATATCGATATCTACAATATCGACTATGGCGCGCTGTCCAATTATGGCGGTGGCCTGCCGACGCCGACCAATGTTTCCGAGGATGTCGACCAGGACCAGCTCGGCATCTATGTGCAGGACCAGATCCGCTTCTTCGACCGCTTGTCCATCGTATTGGGCGCGCGGCGCGACTGGACCAGCGCGCAGAGCAAGGGTGGTCCGACCCGGCACGATGCGGCGACCACATTCCGCGCCGGCGTGATCGCCGAGATCGTTGAAGGGGTCTCGCCCTTTTTCAGCTATACCGAGAGTTTTGAACCGATTGCCGAAACCGCCAGCAATGGCAGTGCGTTCATTCCGAAGTCGGGCCGCCAGTTCGAGGCGGGAATCAAGTTCCATCCGACCGACGCGATCCTGATGACCGTCACTGGCTATCATATCAAGGAAAGCAACCGGCCGGTATCGGACGACAGCACCGACGACCCGTTCGACCAGATCCAGATCGGCTCGCTGACCTCGAAAGGGATCGAGTTCGAGGGTAGAGCGGCGCTGCCGGGCGAACTCAATATTATCGCCAACGCCAGCTATAATGAGGCCGAGATCGCGGGTACAGGGCAACAGCTCGACAATGTGCCGAAATTTAATGCCTCATTCTGGGCGACCAAGGGCTTCTCGCTGGGTGGTGATACCAGACTGTTGCTCGGCGGCGGTGTCCGGCATGTTGGCAAGAACCGCTCATTCGGCCCGGCCTTTCCGGGCGGCATAGTGACGCCCTCGTTCACGCTGGTCGATGCCCTGGCCGAGATCAGCTATGGCAACTGGGGGTTTGCGCTGAATGCCACCAACCTGTTCGACAAGCGCTATTATTCGGCCTGTCTGGCGCGCGGGGACTGTTTCATGGGCAGCGAACGCAATATCATGGGCACGCTGAGCTACCGTTTCTGATGGCGCTGGATCTGTTCCATCTCGCCGGATCGGTCATCGCTGTCGCGGGCGTGGCGCTGTTGCGGCTCGCCTGGGCGCGGCCCCGGCGTTCGCTGCCGCTCAATGCCATTGGCTGGATACTGCTTGCTGCGGCGATGGTCGCAGGCTGGGTGATGGCCGGGGCATGGGGCGTGTCGGTGATCACGCTCTGGGCGATGGGGGCGGCCTTCGTGCTGCTCGCTGTCGCCGCATGGCAATCGCCGCCCGCCAGACGCAAGGCATCCAGCCGCCGGGCAGGGATGCTGCCCGAGGCGGGTGAGCCGCTGCACCTGGGCCGGCGTGTTGCAACCTTTCTCATCGTCGTGCTTGCCGCAATGCTGGCCTCCCTCGCCATCGCCATCGCGGTGCGCTGGCTTTCGCTGCTGACCGGTGCCAGCGAGGCCAATGCCAATGTCCTGGCGCTGTTTGTCGTACCGCTGGCCTGGACAATCCTGGCTTTCCTCATCCTGATGACCGGCAGCCGCAAGCGCCAGCTGGCCATTGTTGCGATATCACTCGCGACGGTCCTTCCGGCGCTTGCATCCGGGAGCCTGTCATGAGCCACCTCATCCAGCCGGGAACGGTGAAACGGTCTCTCTCCGCCCATGCCGCGATCGGCCTGATCGCCGGCGCACTCCTCTATATTGTCTCGCTGACCGGCACGATCGCGGTTTTCTATCAGGAACTGCAGCGGGTCGAGCAGTCCGAGGCACCGGAAATGCAGTCGATTGCACCCGACGCAGTGCAGCGCGGCGTGGCCGCGGTACTGGCCAGCGAGGCGGGCAAGCCGGCTACCACGCATCTCTATGTCCATCTGCCCGAGCCGGAATTGCCGCGCACGACGATCACCACCGATACGCAGGCGCTGCATCTGGCACAGGATGGCTCGATTGCCGGATCGGAAGAGATCGGCTGGTCGGATTTCCTGGTGAAGCTACATTATACGCTGAACCTGCCGGCGCTGGTCGGTATTACCATTGTCGGCATATTGGGCGTGATGATGCTGGCGCTCGCGGTCAGCGGCGTGGTCGCTCACCCGCGCATCTTTCGCGACGCCTTTCGCCTGCGGGCCCGCAATGGCAATGGCACCGGCCTTGCCGACTGGCACAACCGGCTCAGCGTCTGGACCCTGCCTTTTTCGGTCGCCATCGCGCTGACCGGGGCGCTGATCGGACTGGCGAGCATTGCCGCCTATGCGATCGCGACAACCGATTATGACGGCGATGTCGAGGCGGTCTACGGTCCGATTTTCGGCGAGGAAGGCAAGGCGGACCCAAGGCCCGCGCCCGTCGCCAATGTCGCCGCGGCGCTGTCGCATATGGCCAGCGCCTATCCCGATGTGCGGGTGACCTATGCCATTCTCCATGATCCCCTGACCAGGGGGCAGCATGTCCAGATCGTCGGAGAGCACAAGCGGCGGCTGATTTTCGGCGAATATTACGCGTTCGACGCCAAGGGGAATTTTCATCATGTGGCAGGTCTGTCGGACGGCGAGCTGGGGCAGCAGGCCGCGGCCTCAACCTATCAGCTGCACTTTGGCACGTTCGGCGGGCTCGGTGTGAAACTTGCCTATCTGCTGTTCGGCGCCGCGCTTACCGCGATCTGCGCGACCGGCATCTATATCTGGCTGGGCAAGCGCCGGCGAAGGGGCATCGACGAGCCCCGCATAAGGGGCGCCTGGCACGGGCTGGTGATCGGCACGCCGGTCGCGCTGGCCGCCACCTTCGCCGCGCGGCTGCTGATCGGCAATGATTTTCCCTTTGCGATAGCCTTCTGGAGCGTGACGCTGATTGCGGTAATTGTCGGGGCGATGAGCAAAAAGCGCGAGCCGGGGAGGGCGATGGCAGCCCGCCAATAGCGGGCTCAATCACCGGTGCCTTCACCGGGCTGCTGGAATTAGTTGGCCAGGGCAGGCACCGACACCCGACTGCCGATGGCGATCAGCAAGAAGATTACTCCGACGACAGCGACGGCCTGTTTGCTGTAAAAAGCCACGTTCAGGATTTTCACGAATGTGCGGCCCAATTTCGTCGGCTCGTAATCGGGTTTGTTGCTGGCAGCCTGACTGGCCGCCAACCAGCCCATCAGCATCTGGAGATAGTCGAGCGAAACCGCAACGCACCCGCAAATCGCTGACCAAATGAGCAGGTTGTCGGCAAAGGGTTCCATCCCCTTGCTGAACTCCGTGGCGCGCGAAAGCAGACTGAACGCTGCTGCGACAAGGCCATATCCGATATACCGGCTGGTCTCGCTCACCTTGCTGGAATAAGAATCCTGTTCTTTTCTGATATTTTCCAGTCGTTTTGCAGGTGTCATTTCAATGCCTGGCCCCGAGCCTTATCTATATTTCGGACCGACCCAGCCATCACCGCCGCCGCTGCTGCTGTTGACGGCTTCCTTCAGGCTCTTTCCGGGCTTGAATTTGGCCTGGGTTGACGCCGATATCTGCATCGGTTCCCCCGTCCGGGGATTCCGTCCCGACGATGCCGGTCTCTTTGCCGTGGTGAAGGTTCCAAATCCCACCAGTCGAACGTCGCCGCCTCGGCGAAGTTCATCTGCAATGGATTCGAAAATTGCCTCGACTGCCTTGGCCGCGTCCGCTCTGCTCAGTCCGCTTGCGTCGGCGACTGCGCCGATGAGATCCTGCTTGTTCACCGATCATCCCTCCAGGAGTTCCACCCGAGCAACATTTTGCCAGCAGTCCGCTTCCATGTCAAAACCTGTTGGAAGTACAGAAAATATCTCTGATGTCCGGTGGAATGCCCGGCAGCGGATGGAAAGGGTCGCATGGGTGGGGCGGCGGGTTCCGTTGCTCTGCCGGCTCGGGTATCACCACGAAGCAGACCGCTCTGGCTATCCCGCCATCGCATGATGCCCCGCCGTCACCGCCGAACTCGACGCTTCCTCCGACCGTTCCCAGTCGTGAAACGCCTCGCGCCGGACGATGATCCAGCTGCCGTCGCGCTTTTCCAGCCGGTCGCAATAGCGGCCGGCGACGATCCAGTCGGTGGACTTGCCGTGGGTCTGGCAGGGCGCAAAGTCGGGATGGCCGGGCTCGATATAATGATAGGCAACAAAATTGGCTTCGGTGGTCGCGCTGTTGCCGTCGTCGGACAGGCTGATATGGACGTTCGAGATCGAATGGTGGGTGCAGGGAACATGTTCCAGAACCTGACTGGCGAAGCCGATGAATTCGTCCGGCGGGCCCTGATATTCGGCGTGCTTGTGGACATGGTCGTCGGCAAAGCAGGAGCGGACCAGCGGCCAGTCGCGGCGGTCGATGCCCTTGCAATAGCGGTGCAGGATATCGCGGATTTCCTCGCGTGCAGACAGCTGCTCCAAACTGTACATTTCCGATCTCTCCTCATTTTGCCAGTCGTTATTATGGGATTGCGGTTCTAGCTTTTCACCCAATAAACAGGATGAGGAGATAGAGCATGGGCAGACTGCAAGGCAAAGTGGCAATAATAACAGGCGCGGCCAAGGGACTGGGCGAGGCCGATGCGCGGATGTTCGCGCGCGAGGGCGCGACCGTGATCCTCACTGACATGGATGCCGACAATGGCGAGCGGGTCGCCGCCGAGATCGGCGATGCGGCGGAATTTCAGCTCCAGGATGTCCGTGACGAGCAGGGCTGGGAAGACCTGATCGCCGATGTTGTTTCGCGACATGGCAAGCTCGACATCCTGGTCAACAATGCCGGCGTGGTCGAGCCCGGCACGATCGAGACGCAGACCGCGGAGGAATATCGCTTCGTCATGGCGGTCAGCGCCGACGGGGCCTTTTACGGCTGCAAATATGCGGTGCCGGCGATGAAGGCGTCGGGCGGCGGGTCGATTGTCAACATGTGCTCGATCGCCTCGATCGTCGGCGAGCCGATCGTTGTCGCCTATGCCATGGCCAAGGGCGCGATCGAGAGCCTGACCCGCAGTATCGCGGTGCACTGCGCCAACAACAAATATAATATCCGCTGCAACAGCGTCCATCCCGCCGGCATATTGACGCCTATGGTGCAGGGGATCGGTCCCAAGGTTATGGGCCGCGACGATCTGCGCCCGGCCAGCGAAAACCCGGGACCGAGCGCGCTCGGCGAGCCGAATGATATCGCCAACACGGTGCTGTTTCTGGCATCGGACGAAAGCAAGTTCATCAATGGTGCGGCGATCCGGGTCGACAATGCGAAGTCGGTGATGGAGGGCGTCGTCCCCTGATTTTCGGCGGCCGGCGGCCGTGCTGGTCCGCCGGTGATTCCTGGCCTTGATTCTCGCCCTTTTATGCAGGGCCCGCTGGCCGTTCCCTTTGATCCTTTGGCCTCTCAACCCCGGACCAGACCTCAAGCCGCGAGATGGACCGTTGCGATATCTTCACCGGTACAAAATATGACGCGGGCCTTGCCGCTCTTTTTCGCGCGATAGAGCGCCGCATCGGCGGCAGCGAGCAGCCGTTCCAGTTCGACGCCTTGCGTCGGCGCAGTTGCGATGCCGACGCTTACCGACACGCCGCTGACGCTGTCGCTGATTTCATAAGGGCGGCTCAACTCCCTGACGATCCGGAGCGCAAGCATCTGGGCTTCGTCTTGATGCAGGATGCCGCCCTGCAGCACGACAAATTCGTCGCCGCCCAGTCGTGCAACCAGGTCTTCCACGCGCACGATCGCTTCCAGCCGTCGTGCGACCTGTTGCAGCAACGAGTCGCCCACCGGGTGACCATAGCTGTCGTTGACCGCCTTGAATCCGTCAAGATCGAGGAAATGCACGGCCAGCAGCCGTCCGTTGCGCCCTGCGGACTCGATCAGCGTCTGGAAACGCTCGCGGAGCAACAGGCGATTCGCAAGGCCGGTCAGTGCGTCATGTTTGGCGAGCTGCCCCAGATCATGCTTTGCCATATGATGGCCCACCGCCGTCCGATAGAGATGCGCGACGGTCTGCAGACTAAGTCCTGTAATCATGGCAACGAGCATCGCCTCGACGAGAAACATTTCGGTGTGTAATTCGTCGCCATGGCCGTTGAATGCATGGAGCGCCAGCGCCACCACGGTTGGTATGGTGGCCAGCAACAGGCTTATCACGCACAATCTCGGTCGGATCGCCGTCCGGGCAACCACACCGGCACCAAAGCTGAAAATCAGGCTGACCGCGATCAACTGCAACATGGGCTCGTGGACCGTGAGCACCAATATGTTGAGCAGGGCCAGCTGTACCGCCGAGGCATAATTGCCGATCGCATAGAGCCGTTCCCAACGCCGCAGGTCCTTCATATGACGGGCCGGCGCCACGCGCGTATAGGCCCGGACAATCCACAGGCGCAGGAATATCGTCAGCGCGCCAATGGCGGCCAGCGCCAGATATATGGGGGAGTCCAGTTGCACGGCGGCAAGCAGACACACGCAAATTAAGACCGCACCGAGGCCAAAGATGGGAAGCCACATGCTGTAAAGCATGTCGACAAACTCCCGGTAAACCGGGAGCGGAATGGTCGCCGATCCGGGAAAAAGCCTGAAGCCTTTACGCCTCTTGCGGGGAACCCGCTGATCATTTTTTTTCACCCGTTGATGTTAAGCCCGAAAGGTTAAGATAACGCTCTTCCGCCCGGTGCGGAAAGTCGGACGGATATAAATATCGCCGACTCGCTCTACCGCTTGCCTTTGGCAATAGATGTCGGGTAGCTTGATCCCATGGATCGCGAGAAAAATCAGAGCGAACAGAACCAGATGGCGATCTCCCGATCGGATTTGCCAAAGCCATCGGTGATGGCACTGATCGACAAAAGCCCGATCGCCTCGGTGGTCAGCAACCCGCGCCTGCCCGACAATCCGATTGTCGCGGTCAATGATGCATTCCAGGCACTGACCGGCTATGACCGGGACTTCATCATCGGTCGCAACTGCCGCTTTCTGGCTGGCAAGGCGACCGAACCCTGGCTGACCGAGGAAATCCGGCGGGGTGTGCGCCAGCGGAAATCCGTTCTGGTCGAGATCCTGAATTACAAGAAAGATGGCACGCCCTTTCAAAATGCCGTGCTGGTCGCGCCGCTGTTTGACGAAGAGGGCGAGCTGGAATATTTTCTCGGCTCGCAGGTGGAAATTGACGGCGATTCCGCGAGTCTTGCCAAGCCAAGGCGGATGCGCGCGGTTGCGATTGTTAAGGATCTTTCGAAGCGGCAGCGCGAAGTGCTGCAATTTATCGCGAAAGGCCTGCTCAACAAGCAGATCGCCCATGAACTGGGCCTCAGCGAGCGAACCATAAAAATGCACCGTTCCATTCTGATGAAACGCCTGAATGTTCCGAGCGCCGCCGATATGGTACGGCTGGCGGTGGAAGCGGGCATGTAGCGCTGCCGGTCATACGGTCGAAGGGCCGTATCGCCTTTGCGCTGGCTTTCCTTTATTTCTCAATCTGCATCGCGGGTTGGAACTTCTTTCACCTCCAGGGTCGCAGACATTTTTTGGGCAGCATTAATCCCTCCTCCATGCTGACCAAAGATTTTCAACCCGTGATGCGCTTTTTTTAAAATTGATCCGCGATTTCGATCAACCGGGTGAGCCGCTTTGGCGCGACCTGACACCAGCTCTTGTACAGCCATTCCCCGATATGGTCCCAGTCTGTCCGGCCCTGATCCAGGCGGATCGCGATCCAGCCTGATTTTCCGTAAAATTTCGGCGCATAATAGAGGTCCGGATCGGCATCGATCAGGGCGGTCTGTTCATCAATTCCGGTGGTCTTGACGAGCAGCGCGATGCTGGCCTCGCCATGATGGCTCTGCGCGAAATAGGCAAAATATTTGCCGGTCGTCTCGCTGCCGACGCGCCAGCCGGGAGCACCAAAGCTGGCCCGTTCATGGGTTTCCTCCAGCGCAAGGGCACGCTTGCGGACCTGCGCCAAAATCCAGTCCGGATCAGCCTCGCGCGTGACATATCTGGCCAGCGCTCTCGGGTAGAGCTGATGCTCCGCGATCAGGATCCGGCTGGCGAGGCTGTCGGCATCGTCCCCGGGCAGAATCGCGACTTCGGTCTGGGCCAGCACCGGCCCGTCGTCGAGTTCCGGCGTCACCAGATGCACGCTGCATCCCGCGACCCGGTCGCCCGCGTCAATCGCCCGCTGATAGGTGTCGAGGCCCTTATATTTGGGCAGCAGGCTGGGATGGATATTGAGCATGCGATCCGCCCATTTCGACACAAAGCCGTCGCTCAATATGCGCATATAGCCAGCCAGCACGACATATTCGACACCGGCCTCGACCAGGGCGTCGTGCATGATCGCGTCATGCGCCTCGCGCGATAGGCCCTTGTGCGGATGGGCGAAGGTGGCAATGCCTTCCGCTTCTGCCAGCGTCAGGCCGGGGGCGTCGGGGTGGTTCGACGCCACGAGCACGATTTCATAGGGGCAGCCGGGCGCCTTGGCGGCATAGACCAAAGCGGCCATGTTCGAGCCGCGACCGGAAATCAATATGCCGATCCTGGCCTTTTCAGCCATTGTGGGTGGCGGTCCAGTCGTCGGTCGCTGACCAGATGCCGCGGCTGCCGCTGACCGAACAGCCCTTGGTCCCGGTGCGGATTTCGCCGATCCGGTGGACCTTTTCGCCGGCGGCTTCGAGATCGGTGGTGATTGATTCTGCCTGATCGGGCGAGATCGCCAGGACCATCCCGATCCCGCAATTGAAGGTCCGCGCCATTTCTTCCGGCTCGATATTGCCCTGCGCCTGCAGGAAGGCCATCAGCCGCGGCTGGTCCCAGCTGGCGGCATCGACATGCGCGTGTAATCCGTCGGGCAGCACGCGCGGTATATTTTCCAGCAGGCCGCCGCCGGTGATATGGGCGAGCGCCTTGATCCGGCCAGACTGCATCAGCGGCAGCAGCGATTTCACATAGATGCGGGTCGGCGCGATCAGCGCCTCGATCAGCAATATGTCAGGATTGAACAGGGCAGGGCGGTTCATCTTCCAGCCCTTGTCCTCCGCCAGCCGGCGGACCAGCGAAAAGCCGTTGGAATGTACGCCCGAGGATTCGAGGCCGAGCAGGATGTCGCCCGCTTCGATCGTCGCTCCGGTCACCGCTTTTTCGCGCTCCACCGCGCCGACGCAGAAACCGGCGAGATCATAATCGCCTTCGGCATACATGCCCGGCATTTCCGCGGTCTCGCCGCCGATCAGGGCGCAGCCCGACATCTTGCAGCCTTCGGCAATCCCGGCGACGACGCGTTCGGCGACGCCGTTCTCCAGCTTGCCGGTGGCGAAATAGTCGAGGAAGAACAGCGGTTCCGCTCCCTGGACGATCAGGTCATTGACGCACATCGCGACCAGATCGATGCCGACGCTGTCATGCCGGTCATGGTCGATCGCCAGCTTGAGCTTGGTGCCCACGCCATCATTGGCGGCGACCAGCAGGGGATCCTGATAGCCGGCAGCCTTGAGATCAAAGAAACCCCCGAAACCGCCGAGTTCGGCATTGGCACCGGCGCGCGCGGTGGCTTTGGCCATTGGCGCGATCGCCTTGATCAGGGCATTGCCCGCGGCAATGGAAACACCGGCTTTCGCATAGGTGTAAGAATCCGGTTCATTTTGCTTTTCACTCATAACTTGTGCGATTAGACAAGTCGCGGCTGGATTTCCACGCCATAATCGTCAAAAGGGCGCAAATGAGTTTTTTGTCCGACTTCAAAATCAAGATCGCTGCCACCCTTGCCGTCGTGACGATGCTCGCGGGGACGGTTGTCTATGCCCAGCTTGAAGGCACCGAACGCGGCGTTGCGCCGCTGGCCAGCACGGGCGATTTCGAGGTCTCGGGCGTCAAGGTCGATGTCCACGGCGACAATGCCATCGATGCGCGGAAAAAGGGCTGGGAAGAAGCCCAGCGGCTGGCCTGGAAGATGCTCTACAAGCGTACCCAGGGCGGCGAGACCAAGGGCTTGCCGGATGCGACGCTCAACACGATCGTCTCGGCGATCATCGTCGAGCAGGAGCAGATCGGCCCCAAGCGCTATATTGCCACGCTGGGCGTGATGTTCGACCGGGCGCGAACCGGGTCGATTCTGGGGGTCGGTGGCCGGCGCTTGCGGTCGCCGCCGCTGCTGGTGCTGCCGATCATGTGGAGCGCGGGCTCGCCGCAAGTGTTCGAACACCGGACCGAATGGCAGAAGGCCTGGGCGCGCTTCAACTCCGGCGACAGTGCCATCGACTATGTCCGTCCCTATGGATCGGACAGCGAATCGCTGGTGCTGACCGCAGGACAGGCCAACCGTCCGAACCGGCGCTGGTGGCGGAACATATTGGACCAGTTTGGCGCGGCAGATGTGATCATACCGATCGTTCGGCTGACCTATAAATATCCCGGAGGACCGGTCACCGGCCGCTTTACCGCCCGCTACGGTCCCGACAACCGCTATATCGACAGTTTTACGCTGAAAGTGGCGCGCAGCGAAGATATTCCGACGATGCTGGACAAGGGCATCGCGCGGCTGGACAATATCTATGCGAGCGCGCTGACGCGCGGTGTCCTGAAAACCGACAAGTCGCTGATCATCGAGGATCCGTTCAATCTGGACGATCTGGATCTGGATGATTTCGATCTGCCTGATGCTCCGGTCGAGGAGCTACCTGCTGGCGATGGCTCCGTGACCGGCGGAGCGACCGGAGCGACCGAAGCGCCCGGTGAATCTTCGGCTCCTGCAGCCACGAGCAATATTTCCCTGCAGTTCGACACGCCCGACGTCGGTGCCGTCAGTCGCGGTGAATCGGCAGTACGTTCCATCCCGGGGGTCAGCTCTGCATCGACCTCGAGCCTGGCGCTGGGCGGCGTGTCTGTCATGAGTGTGACATATCGCGGCGATATCTCCGCTCTGGCCCAGGCGCTGCGGGCGCAGGGCTGGCAGGTCCAGCAGGGAGCGGGCGCCTTGCGTATCAGTCGTCCCGGACAGTAAAGCAGCGAGACCGTGAGCCAGATAGCCCTTCCTCTTGAACAGAAGCCGCCCGGCGAACAGGCCGGATATCTGGTGACAGAGGCCAATGCTGCGGTTCACGAACAGTTGCAGAACTGGCAGGCATGGTCACACCATACGCTGATCCTCACCGGACCGCCGGAATCGGGAAAAAGCACGATGGCGGGCGTGTTCGCGACGGAAAGCGGCGGTCTGTTTCTCGATGATGCCGCCGACCATGACGATACCGAGATTTTTCATCTCTGGAACCGGGCCAATATGGAACAAAGGCCGCTGTTGCTGGTTTCGGGGCAGCCGGTGGCGCAATGGGGGATCACGCTGCCCGATCTCCAGTCGCGGCTGGCAGCGTCGCTCCATCTGGCAATCGGCGCGCCCGATGAAGCGATGATCGACGGTCTGCTGCAGAAATATTTTTCGCTGCGGGGTTTGACCATTTCTGAAGATGCATTGCGCTATCTGGAGAAACGCATGGTCCGCTCCTATGCCACGGTGCGGCAGCTGGCGCAGAAAATGGATGCGCTTGCGATCGAGTCCAAAAAGCCGGTCAATCTCGCGATTGCCAAGGCGGCGCTGGCCCATTTTGACGCCGGTGATGAAAAGGTAGAAACATAGCTCATGGAAAATCCCGCTGCCCCGTCACCGGATTCGGATCTCCTACCGGACGAGCAGACCATGGCTCGCTCTCCGGAAGAAAGCAGCAAACGCTATTTCAACCGGGAAATCAGCTGGCTGGGCTTCAACGAGCGGGTGATCGAGGAAGCGGAAAACAGCGCCCATCCGCTGCTCGAGCGGCTGCGCTTCCTGTCGATTTCCGGCAGCAATCTCGATGAATTTTTCATGGTTCGCTTCGCCGGACTGGTCGGACAATATCGCCAGAAGATCGAGGAGCGATCGGCCGATGGTCTGACCGCGACGCAGCAGCTGGAGGCGATCGCCGAGCGCACCGATCTGCTGCTGGAGCATCAGCAGCGTGTCTGGAGGGCGCTGTCCAGCAAGCTTGCCGAAGAAGATATTTTTGTTTCGAGAGTGAGCGATCTCGCCAGCGATTCAAAAGCCTGGCTCAGGCAGCATTTTATCGACCAGATATTCCCGGTATTGACGCCGCAGGCGCTCGACCCGGCGCATCCCTTTCCGTTCATTCCCAACAAGGGGCTGAGCCTGGTATTTGATCTCGTCCGCCAGTCGGACAATCAGGGAATCAGGGAACTGGTGATGATTCCGTCCGGTCTCCCGCGTTTCATCCGCTTACCCGGCGAATCGGCGGTATATGTGTCGGTGGAAACGGTCATCCAGGAATTTTCCGACATATTGTTCCCCGGCTATGTGGTGAAAAGCAGCGGCCTGTTCCGGATCATCCGCGACAGCGATATTGAGGTTGAGGAAGAGGCGGAAGATCTGGTGCGCTATTTCCGCAGCGCGATCAAGCGCCGCCGGCGCGGCGATGTCATCCGGCTGGAAATGGGGCCAAAGCTCGGCGAGCCGGTGGTCGCGATGCTGCGCGAAAATCTGCTGCACGACGGGGCCACTGAGAGCCGGATCAATGGTCTGGTCGGGATCGGCGATCTCGATATTCTGGTCGAAGAAGACCGGCCTGACCTGAAGTTCACGCCCTACAGCCCGCGCTTTCCGGAGCGGATTCGCGATCATGGCGGTGACTGTTTTGCCGCCATCCGCGACAAGGACATATTGGTCCATCACCCCTATGAATCCTTCGAGGTGGTGATCGAATTTCTGAAGCAGGCAGCAGCCGACCCCGATGTCGTCGCGATCAAGCAGACGCTGTATCGCGCCGGCAAGCAATCCGCGATCATCCGGGCGCTGATCGACGCCGCCGAGGCCGGCAAGTCGGTGACCGCGGTTGTCGAGCTCAAGGCGCGCTTTGACGAGGAACAGAATCTGCTCTGGGCGAGCGCGCTGGAGCGTGCCGGCGTGCAGGTGGTCTACGGCTTTATCGAGTGGAAGACCCACGCGAAGATATCGATGGTCGTGCGCAAGGAGCAGGAAGGCTATCGCACCTACTGCCATTTCGGCACCGGCAACTATCATCCGATCACCGCCAAGATATACACCGATCTCAGCTTCTTCACCGCCGATCCGCGAGCGGCGCGCGATGCGGCGCAGCTGTTCAACTATATCACCGGCTATGTCGAACCCAAGGCGCTGGAGCTGATCTCGATGTCCCCGCGCGACATGCGCAACGACCTGATGGCGCTGATCGACCAGGAAATCGCCAATGTCCGGGCCGGAAAACCCGGCATGATCTGGGCCAAGATGAATTCGCTGGTCGACCCGGCACTGATCGAGAAACTCTATCAGGCGAGCAATGCCGGGGTGGAAATCGATCTGGTAGTCCGCGGCATCTGCTGCCTGCGCCCTGATGTGCCGGGCATGTCGGATCATATCCGGGTGAAATCCGTGGTCGGACGCTTTCTCGAGCACAGCCGGATCTGGGCTTTTGGCAACGGCAGGGAACTGCCCAATGACGGGGCCAAACTCTATATCTCCTCAGCCGACTGGATGCCGCGGAATCTCGACCGCCGCGTGGAATATATGATGCCGATCACCAACAAGACCGTCCATGACCAGATTCTGGACCAGGTGATGGTCGCCAATCTGATCGACGACGAGCAGAGCTGGGAACTGAATTCCGACGGCAGCTATACAAGAGTGCTGCCCTCCGACAAGCCGTTCAACCTGCACCGCTATTTCATGACCAACCCGTCGCTGTCCGGGCGTGGCAAGGCGCTCAGGAAGAGCAACGCCGTGCCCCGGCTCAGCCTGCGTCGCCGTCAGAAAAAGGCGTGAGCAAGGTGCTGGCAAAAAAGGATCACCCGTCGCCATTCGTGCCGACGGGCAACAAGCACGGTAGCCCGCGCACGGCAATTGTCGATATCGGTTCCAATTCGATCCGGCTGGTTGTCTACCAGGGGCCGGTCAGGGTTCCCGCCATCCTGTTCAACGAAAAGGTCATGGCCGGCCTCGGCAAGGAACTGTCCACGACCGGAGCGATCGGCAAGGAAGCGATGGCGCTGGCGGTCCGGGGTCTCAAGCGCTTCCACCGCCTGTGCCTGGAAATGGAAGTAGACTATGTCAAGAGTTTCGCCACCGCCGCCGTGCGCGATGCCAGCAATGGCAAGGAGCTGCTGAAGGCCGCGCGGTCGATCGGTTATGACGTGCAGGTGCTGCAGGGCGAGGAAGAAGCGGAACTGGCCGCGCTCGGCGTCATTTCCGGCATTCCGGATGCCAGGGGAATAGTCGGGGATCTCGGCGGCGGCAGTCTGGAGCTGGCGCTGGTCGAAGGCGGGGAGGTGCTGGAGCGCTTTTCCTTTCCGCTTGGCGTGTTGCGGGTGGCCGACCTCAGGACTAAGGGACAGGACAAGCTGAAGCGCCAGGTGCGCAAGATGCTGAAAAAGACCGGCTGGGAGAAACAGGCGCAGGCCCTGCCTTTCTATCTGGTCGGGGGGTCGTGGCGCTCTCTCGCCCGGCTCGACATGTTCGACAGCCATTATCCGCTGCCGGTGATCCACAATTACGAGATGGAGCCGCGGCGCGCGCAGCGGCTGGTCAGCCGTCTCGCTCAGCTGAACCGGGACAAGCTCAAGAACGTCCCCGGCCTGTCGTCATCGCGGATACCGACGCTGAAGGACGCGGCCTGGTTATTGTCGATGCTGGTGCGTTATCTTGGCAGCAGCAAGATGGTCGTCTCCGCTTATGGCGTCCGCGAAGGTCTGCTGTTCCAGAATATCAGCAAGCAGGAAGCGGCCCGCGATCCGCTGTTGCTGGGCACGGAAGAGGTCGGGGCCGCGCAGTCGCGCTTTCCGGCGAACAGCAAATTGCTGGGCAAGTGGATTGCCGAAATATTTTCCGACGATCCTGCGGACTGGCACCGGATCCGTCAGGCAGCCTGCAATCTGGGCGATGTTGCCTGGCGAGCGAACCCCAATTTCCGGGCCGAGCGCGGCCTCGAGATCGGCCTGCACGGCAACTGGGTCGGGATCAGCGGGCCGGAACGCGAGATGCTGGGGCAGGCGCTCTACACCAGTTTCGGCGGTGGCACCCGGGTGTTTCCGGGCGGCGGCAAGCTGGCCGATGAAGCGGCGACGCAGCGGGCGATCAGCTGGGGGCTGGCGATGCGCCTCGGGCAAAGGCTCAGCGGCGGAACCCGCAATCCGCTGGAACAGACGCATATCCGCAAGACCGGCAAAAAGCTGGAGCTGACGATCAAGAGCGACCTGATCCATCTTTATGGGGATGCGGTGGCCAAGCGGCACGGCCATCTCGCGAACATGCTCGGGCTGGAACCGCTGATGACGGCGGACTAGCTATTCCGCTTCGACGAATTTTCATTGCACCACTGACGTCATTGCGAGCGCAGCGCGGCAATCCAGAGCGGCAATCACCGACGATGGTGGCAAGACGCTCTGGATTGTCACGGCGCTTCGCGCCTCGCAATGACGACGTTTCCACTTAACTGAAACGGGGTCTATTCCGCTTCGACCGTCTCGTCTTCTTGCTGGTGGGTCATTTCGAGCTTGCCGTCCTTGACCGTAAAACTGACCCGGCCTTCGACCAGATCCAGCGCATCACGGCCAAATTCCTCGTAGCGCCAGCCCTCGAGCAGCGGTACGCCTTCGCGGTCACCGGCGACAATGCGCTCCAGATCGTCAGCGCGGGCGAGCAGGCGCGAGGCGACATTCATTTCCGCCGAACGAATCTTGAGCAGCAGCTTGAGCAGATCGGTGACCAGCGCGTTGGACTTGCCATTTTTGGGACGGCGCCCGCCTTTTTGCGGCAGGTCGTTGCGCGACAGAGGTTCCGCCTGCGCGATAATGTCCATCAGCCGCGCGCCGATATCATTATTCTTCCATCCCGCCGACAGTCCGCGGACCTGGCCCAGCTTCGACTGGTCCCTCGGCGGGTGGCCGGCAATATCGGCCAGCGTTTCATCGCGCATGATCCGCCCGCGGGGCAGGTCCTTGGCCTGGGCTTCGCGTTCGCGCCATGCGGCCAGCGCCTTGAGCCGGCCCAGCATTTCCGGATTGCGGCCCTGTGCCTTCACGCGCAGCCAGGCTTTTTCCGGGTCATTGACATAATTGTCCGGGTCGGCGAGCTTTTCCATCTCGGCGTTGATCCAGATGCCGCGACCGGTCTCCTTCAGTTTCTCCAGCATCATCGGAAAAATCGTCGCTAGATGGGTGACATCGGCGATCGCATATTCGAGCTGGCGCGCGTTGAGCGGCCTGCGCGACCAGTCGGTGAAGCGAGCGCCCTTGTCCAGCGTGATCCCCAGCCAGTTGTCGACCAGATTGGCATAGCCGATCTGCTCGCTCTGGCCGATCGCCATGGCGGCGATCTGGGTGTCGAAGATCGGGTGCGGCGTCTTGCCGGTCAGATTGTGGATGATCTCCACATCCTGGCCGCCGGCGTGGAAAATCTTGAGCACATTTTCATTGTCGACCAGCAGTTCGAGCAGCGGACCGAGGTCGACGCCCTTGGCCAGCGGATCGATCGCGGCGGCTTCCTTGCCGTCTGAAATCTGGATGAGGCAGAGAATGGGCCAATAGGTATTCTCGCGCATGAACTCGGTATCAACCGTGATGAAATCCGCAGTCGCAAAGCGGGCGCAGATATCGGCGATGTCCTGATTGTCCGTCAGCAATGGGTGAATGTGCATTTTTATCCTATACAGCGGGCGGCTCATCCCGCAAACATTTCATCGAAACAGGATAAAATTGGGGGAAAAGCATGGCATTTTGGTCACTGATTCTGATCGCCATACTGGCCTTGCTGTTGCTGGGGCAGCTGATGGCGCAATGGGGCGACGCCTGTCTGGCAATCGCCGATCCGCGGCCGATTGGCGGCAAGAGCATCGAAATCACGATCCTCGCCTGGGGCTTTGCCGCAAAGCGCGGGCGCTCGCTGCAGATCGATGACTGCGCGCGGCTGGGCATCAATGACATGCGTTTTTTCATGACCGGCAAAGCGATCCTGATCTGCCTGGTCACCTTCGGCTTTGTCCGGCAGGTCAGCATTGCCTATCGCTGCTACGCCGGCGATTTTGATGTGGGGGACGCCTGATGGCGCGGGTCGTGCATCTGGGCCAGCAGGTGTGGCGCAACTATCACCAGACCGCCGCCTGCAATCTCAAGAGCCGGATCGAGCTGGCCAACGAGGATCAGCCGAATGGCCGGGCCTATCTGAAAGCCGTCGCCGACACCGTGCAGGCGCTTCTCCAGGAAGCGAAGCAATATGACATTCCGGTGCGTCCGATCGGGGCAGGCTGGTCGCCATCGCCGATCAATGTGGTCGAGGACGGCTGGCTGGTCGAGACCCTGCGGCTCAACCGCACCTTCCGGATCGGCGCGGACAATCTGCACGCCGATTGCGATCTTCCCGCCGAATCGCTGCTGCTGGTGCAGGCCGGCGCGACCGTCGATGAAGTCTATGAAAGCGCGGAGGAGCTTGGCCGTTCGCTGCGCACCGGCGGCGCCAGCAACGGGCAGAGCTTTGCTGGCGCCTGCGCCACTGGCACCCATGGCAGCGTCTGGCAGGCCGGCGGAATTCAGGATCATGTCCGGGCGATCCAGCTGGTGACGCCGGAGCGGATCCTCTGGGTTGAACCGAACAAGGGCGTGCTGTCCGACGAATTCATCGCCCAGACCGGTTCCGCAATCATCCGCGATGACCGGATTTTTGCCGCGGCCCAGCTGCATGTCGGCGCGATGGGCTTTGTCACGGCGTTGCTGATCGAGACCGATCCGATTTATATGGTGCAGAATATCCAGAAGGCGGCGAAGATAAAGCGCGAACATATCGACTGGCTGTGCCGTGGCGCATTCCGGAAATTCTCGAACGCGTTTGGATTGAATGAAGAGCCGTATTTTCAGCAGCTTATCCTCAATCCCTTTGATCCTTTCGACAAGAATAGCCTGCTGCGCTTTCTCTACAGGCGGGCCTATGATGCCAGCATCCCGCCACCACCGCCGGGCGATATGGGGGCCGGCTATGACGCGCTGACCCTGCTCGGCCAGGCGATGGCGGAAAGCTACTGGTTCAAGGGGGAAATATTGCAGCTGGCGATGGAACAGGCCTATCCCCGCAACCGGGATGTCGACGATCCGCCGGCCATCGCCACCTGGGGCCACACGACCGAGGAACATTCGCCGATCGCCAGCCTGTTCAATGGTTCGGTAACAATGGATCGCAGCAAGCTGAGCGAAGCCTTTGATTTGATTATCGACAGCTTCCGGCGTGGCGGTGGCGGCACGGTCGTGACCCTGCGCTTTGTCCGCAAGGCGAGGGGGCTGCTGGCCCCGGCGCGCTGGCCGGACAATGTCGTGATCGACTTTGACGGGCCGAATGTCGAATCCAGCCATCAGGGCTACAAGAAGGTGGTCGAGGCGCTCGACAATGCCGGCATCGCCTTCACCCGCCACTGGGGCAAAACCAACAATCTCGACCTGCGCCGGGTGCAGCGGGACTATGAGCAGAATTTTGCCGACTGGAAATGGGCGCAGGCCCAGGTGATGCCGGATGCGGCAGACCGGCGGGTGTTTGCTAATGATGAATTGGTGAAGCTGGGGTTGATCTAGGCTTTATGTTTCCCCGCGGTCGCGGTGCTCCGCACTTGATGCGGAGCCCTGAGCGGTGGCAGAGCCATCTCTTCCCGGCACATTATAAAGAGCGCAGCACAGCCCGTTCCGCCAATCTCAACCCTTGACAAATGGCCCGCAGACCTGTGTTACGCCTCCAGTCTTTCCATCTGGGAAAGCATCCAATTTCCAAAGGTCCATCATGCACGCATATCGCACCCACAATTGTTCCGCGCTTCGCTCCTCCGACGTCGGCGAGCAAGTCCGTCTGTCCGGCTGGATCCATCGCAAGCGCGATCACGGCAATCTGCTGTTTGTCGATTTGCGCGACCATTTCGGCCTGACCCAGATTGTCAGCGAGACCGGCAGCGAGGCTTTCAAGATGCTCGACGGCGCGCGCGTGGAATCGGTGGTCACCGTCACCGGCAAGGTCGTCGCCCGCGACGATGAAACGGTGAACAAGAATCTGCCGACCGGCGAAGTCGAGCTGGTTGCCGATACCGTCGACATGCAGGGCCCGGCGGAAGAATTGCCGATGCCGGTATTCGGCGAGCAGGAATATCCCGAAGATATCCGCCTGCGCTATCGCTTCCTCGATCTGCGCCGCGAGTCGGTGCACGCCAATATGATGCTCCGTTCAAAGGTGATCGCAAGCCTGCGCAAGCGGATGACCGATCAGGGCTTTACCGAGTTCCAGACGCCGATCCTGACAGCGTCGTCACCGGAAGGCGCGCGCGACTATCTCGTGCCGAGCCGCGTCCATCCCGGAAAATTCTACGCGCTGCCGCAAGCGCCGCAGATGTTCAAGCAGATGCTGATGGTCGCCGGGTTCGACCGCTATTTCCAGATCGCGCCCTGCTTCCGCGACGAAGACGCCCGCGCCGACCGGTCGCCGGGCGAATTCTACCAGCTCGATTTCGAGATGAGCTTTGTCACCCAGGAAGATGTGTTCCAGACGCTGGAACCGGTTCTGGCCGGCGTGTTCGAGGAATTTGCCAATGGCCGGACGGTCACCCCGGCGGGCGAGTTTCCGCGCATTCCCTACAAGGAATCGATGCTGAAATATGGCAATGACAAGCCGGACCTGCGCAACCCGATTATCATCCAGGACGTGAGCGAGCATTTCAAGGGCTCCGGATTCGGCCTGTTCGACAAGATCACCTCGTCCGGTGGCACGGTGCGCGCCTTTGTCGCGCCGGGTGCGGGCAAGAACAGCCGCAAATTCTTCGATGACATGAACAACTGGGCGCGCGGCGAAGGCTTTGCCGGTCTGGGCTATATCAACATGAAGGAAGGTGTGGCCGGCGGCCCGATTGCCAAGAACCATGGTGAAGAAGGCACGGCCAAGCTGCTCGCCGATCTCGGCTGTGGCCCGGATGACGGCGTCTTCTTTGCTGCCGGCAAGGAGGCCGAGGCGGCCCGGCTCGCCGGCGTCGCGCGCACCCGTACCGCTGAACAGCTCGACCTGATCGACAAGAATGCCTTCAAATTCTGCTGGATCGTCGATTATCCGATGTTCGAATATGACGACGAGCTGAAGAAGATGGACTTCTCGCACAATCCCTTCTCGATGCCGCAGGGTGAGCTGGAAGCGCTGGAAAACAAGGACCCGCTCGATATTCTTGCCTGGCAATATGATATTGTCTGCAACGGTATCGAACTGTCCTCCGGCGCGATCCGGAACCACCGGCCCGATATCATGTACAAGGCGTTCGAGATCGCAGGTTACACGAAGGAGCAGGTCGACACCGAATTTTCCGGCATGATCAACGCGCTCAAATATGGCGCGCCGCCGCATGGCGGATCGGCGCCTGGCGTCGACCGGATCGTGATGATGCTAGCCAACGAGCCCAATATCCGCGAGGTCGTGCTGTTCCCGATGAACCAGAAGGCGGAAGACCTGATGATGAACGCGCCGAGCCCGGTAGCGATGAAACAGCTGCGCGAACTGCATATCCGCGTGGTCGAGCCGCCGAAGGAAGGCTAGGCTCAACAATTCAGTCAGTTCCGTTCGTGTCGAGCGTAGTCGAGACACGCTGGGGCAGGAAAAGTCTCTCGACTTCGCTCGAGACGAACGGAGTTTTGAGTTGACCATGACCAGTCCAGCTGACCATCATTTCCCCTCCTCCCACGGCGATATCTGCTATTTCGAATGGGGCAGGCCAGGCGAAGGTCTGTCCGTTCTGTTGCTGCACGCGACCGGCTTTCATGCCCGCTGCTGGGACAAGCTGGTCGATGCCTTTCCGCAAGGCACGCATGTCGTGGCCGTCGACCAGCTGGGTCACGGCCGCAGCGCCCGGCCGGAGATCACCGACTGGGCGATGATTGCAGGCGCCACGGCGGAACTGGTGGAGTCGCTTGGCATCTCGTTCGATATCGGGGTCGGGCACAGCATGGGCGGTCACTGCCTGGTGCAGGTCGCGGCTGCCTTGCCGGATGCGATCCGGAAACTGGTGCTGGTTGACCCGGTGATCATGCCGCGCGAAGCCTATCAGCGGCCTTCCGATTTCAGTGCGACCAGCGAGATGGTCGGCAAAAGGCGGAACAGCTGGGAAGGGCCGGATGCGATGTTTGACCGGTTCAAGGATCGCCATCCCTATAGCCTCTGGGACCCGGCAGTGCTGCGCGACTATTGCGAATATGGTCTGCTGCCCGACGGGGCAGGGGGCTTCGAACTGGCCTGTCCGCCGAAAACCGAGGCGTCGGTCTATGCAACCAGCCTGACGGTCGATCCCTGGCCGCTGATCGAGACTATCGGCCAGCCGGTGACGGTGCTGCGCGCGCCGCAGATCGCGCCGGGCAAGACGTTCGATTTTGCCGGCTCGCCAACCCCGCCGACCCTGGCGGACAGCTTTGCCGACGGCACCGATATCTATCTGGCCGACCTGACCCATTTCATGCCGATGCAGGATTCCCGGCGGATTGCGGAGCTGATCATTTTCGGTTAATAACCGCAAGCAGTTTTACCGATATTTGTGAATGATCGATTGTCAGGGGGATGGGCATGAACCGATTGTTGAGGGCGGCGATCACCGCCTTGATAGCCGTGGCTGGACTCGCACCTGCGGCGCGCGCCGAGGTTCTGGCCATCGACGGGCTGACACCGGCCGGTTCTCCCGAATTTGCCGACATCCGGTCCCTGGCGCTCGACGGCTTTGGTGGCCGCGATGGTCGGGCGCTGGCTTTCGAACTGGAAGACCGGCTGTCGGCGATCCGGATCCTGGGTCAGCCCTATTTTGATGTGATCGGTGGCCGGTCTGCCGTCGCACCCGATGCCAGTCTTTCCGGCAATGTGACCGCGGACGTCAGCCAGCGGGATACGGTGGCCAAGCGGCGGCGCTGTGTCGAGCGCGACGCCAAGGACAAATGTCTCACCTACAAGGATATCGACGTGGATTGCCGGACGCGGGTGATTGATTTCCGGGCGCAGGTCAGGGCAACCCGCTTTGCGGACGGACGGACCATCTATACCGAGAGCTTGCCCAACAGAAACGACCAGACCGTCTGTTTCGGTGATGATCAGGATTTTGTCAGCAGCGAGTCGGTGATCCGCTCGATGATCGCCGAAGCCGCCGACGCCATTCGCGCGGACCTCGCCCCCCGACAATATCGTCAGGACATCAGGATATTGGAAAGCCGCAAGAGCATGTCGAAAGCGGAAGGGAATCGGTTCAAGGCAGCGGTGCAGATGACCAAGAGCGACGCGGCGGAAGCCTGCCGGATGTGGGACGAGGCGGCTGCGAACGGGCTGGTTCATCTGTCGCTGCAGTTTAATCGCGGGCTTTGCGCGGAACAGCGGGGCGACCTTGAAGAAGCGCTGGCCCTCTATCAGGAAGCGGGTCGGCTGTCCCCCGGCAAGCTGGAAGTGACCCAGGCGCTGCAACGGACAGGCGACCATCTGCGCGCGCTGGAGGAATGGGAAGAGCGCCAATCCGCCAAGCCCTGAAAGCCGATCTGCCGATCAGGGTTAACCGAATGGCGGTTGGCGCGAATCTGGTGTAGAGCGACGCTTTCGGGTTGAACTTGGCAATGCCTGTTCGCAGAAGAAAGATGCGATGTGCGTTGTCAGTCCTCCGGGTCGACGGGCACGCGGCAATTGGAGTGATGATGACCATAAACCTTTCCGATTATGAATCCGGCGACACATTTGAAGGCGATTATGACGAGGCACTGGAGGCCTTGCAGGATCGGCTGGCGCGCGTCCATTTCCAGCACATCATCCATGGTTGCCGCTCGATCCTGGTGTTCGAGGGCTGGGACGCGGCGGGCAAGGGCGGCGCGATCCGCCGGATGACCGGGCAGTGGGAACCGCGCTATTATGATGTCTGGCCGATCGGTGCCCCGACCAAGGAAGAGAAGGACCGGCATTTCCTCTGGCGCTTCTGGCAGAAATTGCCGGGCAGCCGCGAAATCGGCGTGTTCGATCGCAGCTGGTACGGCCGGGTGCTGGTCGAGCGGGTCGAGGGCTTTTGCAAGCCAGCGGACTGGAAGCGCGGCTATGACGAGATCAACGAATTCGAGGCGCAGCAGATCGACGGCGGTACCAATCTGGTAAAATTATTCTTCCACGTCACCCAGGACGAGCAGGACGCGCGGCTGGCCAAGCGGCTCGACACCCCGCACAAGCGCTGGAAGATCACCGAAGAGGATTTCCGCAACCGCAAGAAGCGCGCTGCCTATCTGGAGGCGATGCACGACATGTTCGAATTTACCGATACCCGCTGGGCCCCATGGAAGGTGATCGATGGCAATGACAAGAAGTCGGCTCGGATCGCGGCGATGACCCATGTCGCGGAGACATTGGAAGCGGCCTTGCCGAAGGATTTGCCGGATGCGAATCCGAAACTGGTCAAGCTGGCCGAAAAGGCTTTTGGCTATGAGGCGAAGGATTAGGCGCGCGGCTTAGCTCTGGCCGCGACTCTTATCCCCGGTCATTCTTCCCGATATAGCGTGACAGCGGCGTGTCGCTGCGGATCGTCGGGCCGCGCGGGTTCTTGGTGTCATAGACCACGGCGTTTTCTAGCACGCGCTTGACATAGTTGCGGGTCTCGGAAATCGGAATCTCCTCGATCCACTTAACCCAGTCGATGCCGCCCATGCGCGGGTCGCCGTTGGCCCGCAGCCATTTGTTCACATTGCCGGGACCAGCGTTATAGGCAGCGACGGCGAGCGGGTAGCTGCCGCCATAATAGTCCATCATCCGCTGGATATAGCCGCTGCCGAGCCGGACATTATATTGCGGGTCATCGGTCAGCGCCGACAGGTCATAGGACATATTGGCCTTGCCCGACTGTTCCCGTGCGGTGCCGGGCATCAGCTGCATCAGGCCGCGGGCGCCGGCATGGCTGATCGCGCCTTGGGCAAACTGGCTTTCCTGCCGGGTGATCGCGTGGATCAGCGTCCAGCTGCCTTCATGGCCAACGGGCACCTGAATCGTCGGGAAGGAGGTTTCGTCGATCGCGCCGACTCCGGCTCCCAGCGAACTGATTCCCTTGATCACGCCGAGATCGCGGGCGCCGATCCGGGTAGCGAGATCGCTGATCAGCATATAGTCCTTGGCGGTCTTGGCATTATAGGCGAGCGCCCGGTGGAAGCGAATCTGCTCGCGCCACGGTCCGGTGCGGACCGATGCCTTGGTCGCAATGACCAGCGGCTCCTGATCAAAGGCGCGGCGGTCGGCATCGGTGATCTCGACCGCGGGCTTGCGGTTGAACGCCGGCAGCGGACGCCCCAGCCGTTCGAGCGACAGCTGGCCGTAGAAATAGTCGGGGAAGGCCGCGGCTTTCTCGAAATAGGCCTTGGCCTGTTCGGTCTGGCCCGCTTCGGCCGCCGCGCGGCCGGCCCAGTAATAGCCCTTCGAGGTGATGTTCGGGGAATCATAGGATTGTGCATAGAGATCGAACATGCGGATCGCCTTGGCCGGCTGGCGCATGCCGTTGAGCGCGGCGGTGCCGGCGACCCAAGCGAGATCGGAATATTTGTCGCGCACGCGGGATTCCTGGTCGGCGATCCGGGTCGGCGTCGCATAGGCATCCTCGATTTTCGAGGCGATATCATAGGCGACCGTCCACTGCCGGTCATTGGCTGCGGCTTCCGCGTTGATCAGCATTGCCTCGAACCAGGTGTCGGGCTTGGCCGGCTTGACCCGCAAGGGCAGACGGGTGGCAAGCAATTGCCGGGCGGCATAGCTCTGGCCGGTATTGCGCAGATAGCGTGCGCGATCGGCGAGATAGCCGGAGTCGTCGCGGGCAATCGCGCCGACGGCTGTGGCCTGCTCGTTGGCATCGCCGGCTTCGGTCAGCTGGGCCAGTCTGGCCGCGAAGACCGGGCGTCGCGCCGGGGAAGTGAAGCCGAGCTGGCGAGCTGCATCGCGCGTGGCCCGCGCCCACAGCAGGGCATCCATGCGGGCGTCATGATCCTCGATGCTGAACGCCGAACTGAAGCGCGCCATCAGCGCCGCTTCGTCCTCGTCGGTCAGCGTGCCGCCGCGCCAGGCGGTCCGGGCCCATTGATCGGCCTTGTCACGCTGCCCGGCAGCCTGCAGGGCCACCGCATATTTGGCGGCACCGGCGTTGGTGGTCGGCTCGAATCGCGAAAAATAGGCGAGCACGCGGGAGGGGGAGAAGCTGTTGATATTGATCGCCTGTTCGGCGTTGCGCCGCATCCGCGTGTCTTCCGGCCAGCCGGGAAAGGTGACCAGAAAACCCGCATAATCCTCAAACGAATAATTGTCGGACTGGGTCAGCACCCGCCAGCGCTGCAGGCCAAGGACCGCGTTGCCACCGGTCGGGTCGGACAGGCCTGCGTCGGCATTTTGCCAGCCCAGCTGGTCCCCGATATTGTCAGCCGCCATGCATGTGGCAGGACTCAAAAGCAGCGATGTCATAAGAAATCTTGATACCATACTGGACATTTTACGCTTAGGCTCCTTATCAGGCGCTGAACGGCGAACTATATCACCGTTACTCTTGCAAATGACTTGGTGTCGGCCTTGCCGATTTCCAAGGCAAATATAAAGGAATATTAGATGTTCTCGGGTTCAATTCCGGCTCTGGCGACGCCCTTTCGCGACGGATCGTTCGCCGAAGACCAGTTTCGCGCTCTCGTCGACTGGCAGATCGATCAGGGCAGCAGCGCCCTGGTGCCCTGCGGCACAACCGGAGAAGCCTCCACCCTGTCGAACGCCGAACATCACCGGGTGATCGAAATATGCGTTGAGCAGGCAGCGGGCCGGGTCCCGGTGATCGCCGGCTGCGGCTCCAACGACACCACCAACGCGCTGCTTCACCTCAATTTTTCCAAGAAATGCGGCGCCGCCGCCGGCCTGGTCGTCGCGCCTTATTATAACCGGCCCAATCAGGAAGGCATCACCGCCCATTTCACCACCCTGACCGAGAATGTCGATCTGCCGCTGGTGCTCTACAATGTGCCGGCCAGAACGGTGACCGACATCATTCCGGATACGGTCGCGGCGCTGTCGAAGCTGCCCAATGTGGTCGCGATCAAGGATGCCAGCGGGGATATCGACCGGGTCACCGAGCACCGGCTGAACTGCGCCGACGATTTCGTGATGCTGTCGGGAGTCGATGAGCTGTCGCTGGCTTTCAACGCGGCTGGCGGAATCGGCTGTATTTCGGTCACCGCCAATGTCGCGCCCAAATTGTGCGCGGAATTCCAGGCGGCCTGTGCCGCAGGTGACTATGCCAAGGCCCGCGAGCTCAACGACGTGCTCTATCCGCTGCACAAGGCGCTGTTCTCCGATGCGTCTCCGGGCCCCATCAAATATGCCCTGTCGCGGGTGCTCGAGAATTTCTCGACCGACCTGCGCTTGCCGATGACACCCCCGTCCGAAGCCAGCCGCAAGGCCGTCGATGCCGCTCTGGAAGGGGCAGGGCTGGTCTGATGGCAAAGCCCCGGCCGGAGGAATTTGACAAGCAGAAGATCGTCGCCGAAAACCGGCGCGCGCGCTATGATTATTTTGTCGACGACAAGTTCGAGGCCGGCATCATGCTGACCGGTACCGAAGTGAAATCGCTGCGCTTCGGATCGGGCGCGATCGCGGAAAGCTATGCCGAGGTCAAGGATGACGAGGTCTGGCTGATCAACGCCAATATTCCGGAATGGAGCCACGGCAACCGCTACAACCACACGCCCACCCGGCCGCGCAAATTGCTGCTCAACCGGCGCCAGATCAACAAGCTGCACGGGGCCGTGATGCGCAAGGGCATGACGATCGTGCCGCTGTCGATCTATTTCAACAGCAAGGGGCGAGCGAAGCTGGAACTGGCGCTGGCCAAGGGCAAGAAGGCGCCGGACAAAAGGCAGACCGAAAAGGACCGGGACTGGAAGAGACAGCAGGGCCGACTGATGCGCGAACATGGCTGATCACCGCGATTTGCAGAAAAAGGATTTTGCGGCGCGAACCATCCTGCGCTTTGTCCAATGGTTCCAGGGCAAGATGCCGACCCGGGCGGGGATGGAAAGCAACAGATTTCTGAAGCCGATTGCCCACCGCTTCCTGCATTCCGAACTGTGGCGTTTCACAAGGCGCTCGGTGCCGCGCGGCGTTGCACTGGGCATGCTGGCGGCCTTTCTGATCCCGGTGGGCCAGATATTTGCTGCGGTTTTTCTCGCGCTTCCGGTGCGGGCCAATGTTCCGGTGGCGGCGGTCACCACCTTCATCACCAACCCGCTGACCTATCCCTTCTGGATTGCGGCGGCGAACCAGACCGGCAAATTTGCGCTGCAGATCGATGCCATGACCGCCGGCCAGCCGATCAAGACCCATATGCAGAGCGAACTGGGGCAATGGCTGAACTGGCTCGGCCGCGAGGCCGGTGTCACCGCCTTTGGGTTTCTGCTGTTTGCCATCATTTTCGCCGCCATCGGCTATCTCGTCAGTTCATGGGGATGGCGCTGGTGGATCGGACATAAACGCAAAGCGCGGCTGAACAAAATTCTTGCCGACCGGATTCACGATGGCAAGTAAGGCGCAAAACAAGTCCGGATTGCTCAACCCCAGCACCCGCAAGGTGCAGAGCGACGTGCGGACGCGGGCGGTGCTGCTCGTGGTGGCGATATTGGCGTCGGCGGGTCTGCTCTACTGGCAGGTGCAGAATATCAGCCTGATCATCGCCTTTCTCGCTCTGGTGCTGAGCCTGACCGGCATCGCCTATTTCCTGCGTCCGCAAAGCGACGCGGCCGACCATGACCAGGCCGATCCGGAAGACTGGGCGGTGACCCGGATGGTTGCGGACCAGGCGTCCCTCGGACTTGCGATCACTGACCGGGCGGGCCGTCTGGTCTGTGCCAACGAGCTTTTTACCAAATGGTTCAACGGCGCAGCGGTGCCTCCCGACCTGCCGCTGCAGGCCGGAGGCAATGAACTGCTGGCGACCGCTGGCCGGACCGCATGGCGCGATGGTCGCGGTTATGCCGAGGGCCTGCAGCGCGGCGTTGCGGAATATAGCGCAAAGGTCGTCCGGGCGGGGCAGGGCGATGAATATCTGCTCTGGCAATTCACGCCGCAGGTCCAGGCGGACCTTCTCGACGAGATGATCAGTCTGGTCAGCGGCGGTGGCGGCCGGGCCTTTTCGGAAGTCGGCATATTGGCCAGCGTGATCGGCGGGGAGGGGCGGATCCGCGCGTCCAATCAGGCCTTTGCCCTGCGCGCAACCGGGCGGGTCGACGCCAATATATCGGGCCGCAATTTCATCAATTTCCTGCGCTCCGATGACAAGGGAACGATCTTTTTCGAACGCGAAGGACGCCATGGCACCCCCGTGCGTCTGTTCCATATTCCGCTCGACCGGGAAAAGGAAAAGGGGCCGGCGCTGATCCTGCTGATCGATGATGACGGCGGCATGGTCGAGCGCGGCAAGGCGCTGGAGCAGGTGGAATCGATGCTGTCGCTGCTGCCGCTTGGCCTGGCCCTGACCGACCGCGACGGGCGGTTCCTGTTTCTCAATGAGGCTTTTGCCAAAATAGCCGGCATTGGCGAGAACGAGCAGCCGCTCTATCCCGGCGACCTGATGATCCGCGATGACAAGTCCGCCGTGGCGGATGCGGTGCGGCGCTATGCCAGCGGCCCGGCGCTGGCCGGCGATCTGGCGGTGCGGCTGCGCAGCGGCGGCGAGGAACCGGTCGCCCTGGGGATCGCGGGGGTCCGCGGACTGGGCGAGGCTGCGGTGCTGCTCTCGATCCGCGACAATAGCGAGGAATCGAAACTGAAAAGCCAGGTGGCGCAGGCAACCAAGATGCAGGCGGTTGGCCAGCTGGCTGGCGGGGTGGCGCATGATTTCAACAATATCCTGACCGCGATCATTGGCCATTGCGACCTGATGCTGCTGCGCCATGCGCCGGGCGACAGCGATTATGATGATATCCAGCAGGTCAAGAACAACAGCAACCGGGCGGCGGGGCTGACCCGGCAGCTGCTCGCTTTCTCCCGGCAGCAGACGCTGCGGCCGCAGGTGCTGCAACTGCCCGACGTGGTGGCGGATGTGTCGAACCTGCTCAAACGCCTGCTCGACGAGACGATCGAGCTGGAAGTGCGGCACGGGCGCAATCTGGGTCTGGTCCGCGCCGATCCGGGACAGCTCGAGCAGGTGATCATCAATCTTGGCGTCAACGCGCGCGACGCGATGCCCCATGGCGGCAAGATTTCCATTTCGACCCAGTCGGTCGTTGCCTCCGATGTCCGGGCGCTGAAGAGCGAGATTCTGCCGATCGGAGACTATACGGTGCTGATCTTCAGCGATACCGGACAGGGCATCCCGCCGCATGTGATCGGCAAAATCTTCGAGCCATTTTTCACCACCAAGGCTGTCGGCAAGGGCACCGGGCTCGGGCTGTCGACGGTCTATGGCATCATCAAGCAGTCCGGCGGCTATATTTTTGCCGATTCCAAGCCGGGCGAGGGCACGACCTTCTCGATCTATTTCCCGGTCCACCGGCCAACGGCGGAAGACGCGGCGCGGGCGACACTGGACTCGGCGCCGGTCAAGGCCACGGCAAAGAAGGAATTGTGGGGCACCGGCCATATCCTGCTGGTCGAGGATGAGGATATGGTACGAGCGGTTGCCGAACGGGCACTGACGCGCCAGGGCTATAGTGTAGTAGCGGCCAGCGAAGGCGAGGAAGCGCTCGGGCTGCTCGCCGAACAGGCGGACAAGGAAGAACAGTTCGACATGATCGTCTCCGACGTGGTGATGCCCAATATGGATGGTCCCACCATGGCCAGGCATGTGCGCAAAAATTATCCCGACCTGCCGATCCTGTTCATGTCCGGCTATGCCGAGGAGCAATTGCGCAAGTCGATCGATCTCGACAAGGTCAATTTTCTGCCGAAGCCCTTTTCGGTAGCGCAGCTCGCGGAAGCGGTGGGCGAAACCCTGGCCGAACATGCCAAGCTGGACCGGAATCGCTGATGAACTGACCGGAAACTCAGCGAAATAATTAAAACAGAGAAAATTATGTTCCCCTCTTGTTCTATGAGAACAAATAAGGTACATCATCACAATCATTGATTGATGCAGCTTAAACATTTAGCGAAGGGGACAGGCAAATGGCCGGCAATTTAAAAGTCGTAGAATCGGATAATCAATTGAACTCATCAGACAGGCAAAAGGCGCTCGACGCCGCACTGGCGCAGATCGACCGCGCCTTCGGCAAGGGCTCGGCGATGAAGCTGGGCCAGCGCAAGGCTCTCGAAGTCGAAGCCATTTCGACTGGTAGTCTCGGACTGGATATCGCGCTTGGCATCGGGGGACTGCCAAAGGGACGCGTGATCGAGGTTTACGGACCGGAAAGTTCGGGCAAGACCACGCTCGCTCTGCACGTCATTGCCGAAGCCCAGAAAAATGGCGGCACAGCGGCTTTTGTCGACGCGGAACATGCGCTGGACCCCGTCTATGCCAAGGCACTGGGTGTCAATACCGACGAGCTGATCATCTCGCAGCCCGACACCGGTGAACAGGCGCTGGAAATTGTCGACACATTGGTCCGTTCCAACGCGATCGACATATTGGTGGTCGATTCGGTCGCCGCTCTGGTTCCGCGTGCGGAAATTGAGGGCGAGATGGGCGATACCCATGTCGGTTTGCAGGCCCGGCTGATGAGCCAGGCGCTGCGCAAGCTGACCGGCTCAATCAGCCGCTCCAAATGCATGGTGATCTTCATCAACCAGATCCGCATGAAAATCGGCGTGATGTACGGCAACCCGGAAACCACCTCGGGCGGCAATGCGCTGAAATTCTATGCCTCGGTTCGCCTCGACATTCGTCGCACCGGCCAGATCAAGGAGCGGGACGATATAGTCGGCAACACCACCCGGGTGAAGGTCGTCAAGAACAAGGTCGCGCCGCCGTTCAAGCAGGTCGAATTCGACATCATGTACGGCCAGGGCATTTCCAAGGTCGGCGAGATTATCGATCTCGGTGTGAAGGCCGGCGTGGTCGAGAAATCGGGTGCCTGGTTCTCCTATGACTCGGTGCGCATCGGCCAGGGACGCGAGAATTCGAAGCGCTTCCTGCTCGAAAATCCCGAGATGATGGCGAAGCTGGAAAACCAGATCCGTGGCAAGCAGGAAGAAGTCGCCGAGGAAATGATGACCGGTCCGATCGGCAAGGCCGGAGATGATGACGAATAGCTGAACCGAACGCCGTCGCGGCGACGGACGACAGGGCGGGCGGCAGATGCCTCCCGCCGGTCGGGCCTAAGATGGTCTGATCCATATCTCCGCCGCGCCGATGAACAGATAATTCAAAGTTTTGCCGGATCACTCTCCCCCGAGGCGATCCCTGGCATAGGGCCGTCCTTCTGTCCCCCGACTACAGGACGGCCCATTTTTGTTTCCGATTTCTGATCAACGTGCTGTTGTCAAATGTTGGAAAAGATTGACATCCGGCGATATGCAACGCTTCCTTGGCCCGAACTTTCACGAACTTTGAACTTTCCGGAAGGCCAGTCCCACCATGACCATCATTCTCCACCATCTCGAAAACAGCCGGTCGCAGCGGATCATATGGCTGCTTGAGGAGCTCGGCCTTCCCTATGAAATCAAGCGCTACGAGCGCCATCCCAAGACCCAGAAAGCGCCGGACAGTCTCAAGGCGATCCACCCGCTCGGCAAATCGCCGATGATCGAAGATGATGGCGAGGTGATCATCGAAACCGCCGTCATCGTCGAATATCTGGTCGAGAAAGCCGGCGGCAAGCTGGGCGCACCGGCCGATACCAAGGGCGCGCGTCTCTACACCCAATATCTGCATTTCGCGGAAGGCTCGATGATGCCGCCGCTTTACGGGCTGCTGGTCGTTGGCCGACTGGGCCTGCTCGGACTGCCGGCCCGCAAGCCGGTCGGCCAGATGGTCACCGACCTGCTGGTCTGGCTGGAAACCGAATTGGCGGACCGCGACTATTTTGCCGGCGACCAGCTGACCGCCGCCGATATCATGATGAGCTTCCCGCTCGAAGCCTGCCAGTCGCGCGCCGGGCTCGATAGCCGCTATCCGAATCTGATCGCCTGGCTGGCGCGCATTCATGCTCGCCCGCAATATCAGACAGCGCTCGAAAAAGGCGGGCCCTATGCCTATGCCTGACCCGGCACAGATTCTGCCGCTTGGTGCAATGCAAGGATTGTCAACGGCAGATCGCTCGCCTAAGTCGATGGGATGCAAACAACCAACGATATAAGACGGTCTTTCCTCGACTATTTTGCCGGTCACGGCCACGAGATCGTGCCATCGGCACCGCTCATTCCCTATAATGACCCGACCCTGATGTTCATCAACGCGGGCATGGTCCCGTTCAAGAATATCTTCACCGGGGTCGAGAAAAGCAGCTATTCCACGGCCACGTCGAGCCAGAAATGCGTCCGCGCCGGCGGCAAGCATAATGATCTCGACAATGTCGGCTATACCGCTCGCCACCATACGTTTTTCGAGATGCTCGGCAATTTCTCCTTCGGCGACTATTTCAAGGAACAGGCGATCGTTCATGCCTGGACCCTGATCACCAAGACCTGGGGCATATCGCCGGACCGGCTGACTGTCACCGTCTTCCATACCGACGACGAAGCCTTTGACCTGTGGAAGAAGATTGCCGGCCTGCCGGACGAGCGGATCATCCGGATCGCGACCAGCGACAATTTCTGGTCGATGGGCGATACCGGCCCCTGCGGTCCGTGCAGCGAGATATTTTACGACCATGGTCCGCATATTGCCGGTGGTCCTCCCGGCAGCCCGGACGAGGACGGCGACCGCTTTGTCGAAATCTGGAACCTGGTCTTCATGCAATATGACCAGCGCGGCGAAGGTGATCGCGTGGACCTGCCGAAGCCGTCGATCGACACCGGCATGGGGCTGGAACGGATTGCAGCCGTCATGCAGGGCGTGCACGACAATTATGATATCGACCTGTTCAAGGCGCTGATTGCCGAATCCGGTTCGCTGACCGGCACGGCCACGACCGGCGACAACCAGGCCAGCCACCGCGTAATCGCCGATCATTTGCGTGCCTCCTCCTTTCTTGTCGCAGACGGCGTTCTGCCGTCCAACGAGGGCCGCGGCTATGTGCTGCGCCGGATCATGCGCCGCGCGATGCGCCATGCGCATCTGCTGGGGGCCAAGGATCCGCTGATGCACCGCATGGTCGGCTCGCTGACCGGCGAAATGGGTAACGCCTTTCCGGAACTGATCCGGGCCAAGCCGCTGATCGAGGAAACTTTGCTGCGCGAGGAAACCAATTTCCGGCAGACTCTGGCCAATGGCCTGAAACTGCTCGATGCCGAGATTGCCGACATGGGCGACGGTGATGTGCTGCCCGGCGAGACCGCGTTCAAGCTCTATGACACGTTCGGCTTTCCCTATGATCTGACCGAAGACGCGCTGCGCGCCCGGTCGCTGCGCGTCGACCGGGACGGATTTGACAAGGCGATGGCGGAGCAGAAAGCCGCTGCCCGCGCGGCCTGGAAGGGCTCCGGCGACCAGGCATCCGATGCGGTGTGGTTCGACATTGCGGAGCGCGAAGGCAGCAGCGAATTTACCGGCTATACATCCGAGGAAGGCGAGGGCGTCGTTGTCGCTCTGGTCCGGGACGGCCAGGAAATCGCAACCGCAAGCGGCGACAGCGTCACCCTGCTGACCAACCAGACGCCTTTCTACGGCGAAAGCGGTGGTCAGATGGGCGATGCCGGGAAGCTCTCCGGTTCGGACGGTTTCGCGGCGGTGGTCACCGATACGCGGAAACCGCTGGGACGGCTGCATGCCCACCAGATCGAAATCCGGTCGGGCTCGGTGTCGGTTGGTGACAGCATCCATCTGGTGGTGGACAAGGCGCGGCGCGACACGCTCAGGGCCAATCACAGCGCAACCCATTTGCTGCACAAGGCGTTGCGGCACCATCTCGGCGATCATGTAACCCAGAAGGGCAGCCTGGTTGCCCCCGACCGGCTGCGGTTCGACTTCTCGCATCCGACCGCGCTGACCGATGCGGAAATAAAGGCGGTCGAGGCCGATGTGAACGCGCAGATTCGCGGCAACAGCCCGGTCACCACCCGGCTGATGAGTCCCGACGAAGCGGTTGCCGCCGGTGCGCTGGCGCTGTTCGGCGAAAAATATGGCGAAGAGGTCCGGGTGCTGTCGATGGGCCGGGATCTCGATCTCGACTATTCGGTGGAACTGTGTGGCGGCACCCATGTCAATGCGCTTGGTGATATTGGGCTGATAGTGATTGTCTCGGAATCGGCGGTGGCAAGCGGCGTCCGGCGGATCGAGGCGCTGACCGGTGAAGCGGCGCGGCTGTGGCTGCTCGATCGCGATGCCAAGCTCAAGTCGATCGCGACGGCGGTCAAGTCCTCTCCGGAAGAAGCGGCCGATCGAGTCGCTGCGCTGGTTGAGGAACGCAAGAAGCTGGACCGGGAGCTGACCGAAGCGAAGAAAGCGCTGGCGCTGGCTGGCGACGGCGGCGGTGCGAAAGCGGCCGAGACGGAAAGCATCGGCGGTATCGCCTTTGCCGGACAGGTGATTCAGGGCCTCAATCCCAAGGAATTGCGCGGACTGGTCGATCAGGCGAAGAAAAAGCTGTCGAGCGGCGTCAGCGCGCTGGTGGCGGTCAATGATGGCCGGGCCACTGTTGCGGTGGGCGTGACCGATGACCTGACCGACCGCTTCAGCGCGGTTGAGCTGGTTCAGGCCGGCGTTGCGGCGGTTGGCGGCAAGGGCGGCGGCGGTCGTGCGGACATGGCGCAGGGCGGCGGCCCCGATGGCGGCAAGGCCGACGATGCGATTGCGGCAATCAGGACTGTTCTTGCGGGCTGAGCCCGTCGGGTACCAGATCGTCGGCGGTCGCCTGGCCGGTCGCGGTGGACAGGGATTTGAGCTTCGGCTCCTGTTCCAGATCGCCTTCTTCCTGAATCTGCTTGCGATAGATGTCGCGCAGTTCGTGGATAGAGGCGATGACCGGGCCCATGGCGACGCCATTTTCGACCAGCACGGCCTCTGACAGCTGCAGCGATCCTTCCAGCGCTTCCGGCACGGCATTGGTCGCGCCAGCCTGGTAGAGTTCGGCGGCATGCTGGATATCCCGCGCCCTGGCGATAATCGGCAGGTCGGGTACCCATGCGCGGACCTTTTTGACAATCTGCACCGACAGCACCGGCTCGTCCATCGTCAACACCAGCGCCTTGGCATGTCCCAGCCGCAGACGGTCAAGCATCTCGTTGCGCGACACATTGCCGAAAATGATCGGATAGCCCTCGCGCCGCGCCCTTGCGACCGCGTCAATATTGGATTCCACCGCCAGAAATTTCTGGTTGTGGGTCTTGAGCAATTCGGCGACCAGCTTGCCGACTCGGCCAAAGCCGATGATGATCGTCTGCTGCGCCTCGACAGGCTGTTCGTCGGGTGCCGGGCCGCCATCGCTGCGCATTTCCATCCGCCGGGCGATGTCATGACCGAAGCGCGCCAGCAAGGGCGTGATGGTCAGGCCGATGGCGGTGACGATCTGCCAGAAGGCCGCGGTCTGTGGCTGGATCAGCTGCGCCTGCGTCGCGGCGGCGAGCACGATCAGCGTGGTTTCGGAGGGACTGGCCATCAACACGCCTGCCTCGGTTGCAGTGCCCGGACGCGCCCCGGCAAAGCGAAGCAAGCCGCTGGTGACGGCGGCCTTGACCAGCACCACGCCGACGACGGCGGTGAGCAGGCTGGCCCAGTTTTCAATCACCACCCGGATATCGACCTGCATGCCGACGGTGATCAGGAAGACGCCGAGCGCAAGGCCCTTGAACGGTTCGGTGATGACCTCGACCTCGCCATGATATTCGGTTTCGGCGATCAGCAGGCCAGCGAGCAGCGCGCCAACGATGGGCGACAGGCCGGTTGCGGCGGTCGCGAGGCTGGCCAGGATGATGACCAGCAGGCTGACGGCGAGAAACAGTTCCGGGCTCTTGGTCCGTGCCGCCTGTGCGAAAATCCGGGGCAGCAGCAGGCGCCCGAGGACCAGCATGCCGATAATGACGGCACCGCCCATCAGCAGGGTCTTGCCGAGATTATCCCAGCCGCCGTCTGCGGTTATCGCCGGCGATATGGCACCGAGCAGAAAGATGATCGGGACAATGGCAACATCCTCGAACAACAGCATGGCCAGCGCCGCGCGGCCGACCGGGCTTTTGGTTCCGGACATCGGCAGCACCAGAGCGGTCGAGGACAGCGCCAGAGCGAGACCGAGTCCCAGCGCACCGGCAGCATTTTGGCCGATCAGATAGAGAACGGAGGCGATGATCAGTCCTGAGGCGAGCAGTTCGGCTGCACCGACGCCGAAGACCAGCCGGCGCAGGGACCAGAGCCGCTTGAACGACAGTTCGAGACCGATCGAGAACAGCAGCAAGATGATGCCCATTTCGGCGAATGGCTCGATCGATTCGCGATCGCTGATGGTGACAAATCTCAGCCAATCAAACTGGCCCTGCAGCGATCCGAGGCCCGACGGTCCGAGCAGCAGGCCAACCAGAATGAAGCCGATGATCGGCGTGATCCGGAAACGGGTAAAAGCTGGTATCACGATGCCGGCCGCACCGAGGATCACGATAGCGTCAACGAAGGCGGGATTGTCGAGGGGACTGTGCATGGGAGGACTCTATATACGAACCATGATATTTGTCAGCAGCTTACATTGAGGAGAGAGTCGATGAAGGACAAGCAAAGCGATATCCTGATCGTTGGCGGTGGTCCTGCCGGAATGATGGCCGCACTGCTGTTCGCACGGGCCGGGCTGACCGTGGCCGTGCTGGAGAAACATGCGGATTTCTTTCGGGATTTCAGGGGAGACACGGTGCATCCGTCCACTCTCGAGCTTTTCCATCAACTGGGCCTGCTCGATGAATTGCTCCGTCTGCCGCACAGCAGGGTCGATCAGGCGTCCGTCCATATTGCCGGTCGCGCCATGAAGGTGATCGATTTCGGGCATCTGCCGGTCGCGGCGCCCTATATCGCGATGATGCCGCAATGGGATTTGCTCAATTTCATTGCCGAGCAGGCGCGCCAATATCCCGGCTTTGCGCTCCATATGGAAAGCGAAGCGGTCGATCTTGTCCGGGATGAGGCGGGGCGGGTTTGCGGGGCGGTCACCCGCGGCGGCGAAAAATGGCATGCCAGGCTGGTGATTGCTGCCGACGGTCGGCGCTCGGTATTGCGGGGCGAGGCGGCAGTGCCGCTGCGCAATATCGGCGCACCCATGGACGTGTTCTGGTTCCGCATCGACAAGCCGGAGGGCCATGGCGGTGACGTCTTTGGCACCGTGCAGGCTGGCCGGTTCATGGTGATGATCGATCGCGGCGACTATTATCAATGCGCCTTCCTGTTCAGCAAGGGCCAGGCGGACGGCGTAAGAGCGGCAGGGCTGGACGCCTTTCGCGCCAGTCTGCGCTCCCTGGTGCCCGATCTGGGCGCTGCCTTTGACGGGATTACCAGTTGGGATCAGGTCAAGACGCTCGAAGTGGCGCTCGACCGGCTCGAGCGCTGGCATCGCCCAGGCCTTCTGGTGATTGGGGACGCGGCTCACGCGATGTCGCCAATCGCAGGGGTCGGGATCAATATTGCGGTACAGGACGCCGTGACCGCAGCCAATGTGCTTGCGGGGCCGATGGCAGGCGGAGAGGATCCGGATCCGTTGCTGGAAGAGGTCTATCGCCGTCGTATCAAACCGGTGCGGCGGATGCAGGCCTTTCAGAAACTGGCGCAGGACAGGGTGGTCGCTCCGCTGTTGCGGCGTACCCGGCCGATCGCGAAACCGTTTCTTATCTTACGACTGCTGAACCGGGTGCCGCTGTTGCGCCGTCTCCCGGGCCGGATCGTCGGGCTCGGCTTCGGGCGGGAGGATATCCACTCGCCCGAAGCCGCAAGCCCGCGGAACTGATTATTTCCAGTTCTGCATTTCGGTTTCGAGATTGGAACGAACGGCTTCGAAAAACTGCTCGGTTGTCATCCAGGACTGGTCGGGTCCGATCAGGATCGCGAGATCCTTGGTCATGTCGCCATTTTCGACGGTCTGGATGCAGACGCGTTCAAGCGTTTCGGCGAAACGCGTCACATCAGGCGTATCGTCGAACTTGCCGCGATAGATCAGGCCACGGGTCCAGGCGAAGATTGAGGCGATCGGATTGGTCGATGTCGCCTTGCCCTGCTGGTGCTGGCGATAATGGCGGGTCACGGTGCCGTGCGCCGCTTCCGCCTCGACGCAGTCGCCGGTCGGGGTCATCAGCACTGAGGTCATCAGGCCGAGCGAGCCAAAGCCCTGGGCAACCGTGTCAGACTGCACGTCGCCGTCGTAGTTTTTGCAGGCCCAGACGAACTTGCCGCTCCACTTCAGCGCCGAGGCGACCATGTCGTCGATCAGGCGATGTTCGTAGGTGATGCCGGCCTTGTCGAACTTGTCCTTGAATTCTTCCTGGAAGATTTCCTCGAACAGATCCTTGAAACGGCCGTCATAGGCTTTCATGATCGTATTCTTGGTCGACAGATAGACCGGCCATTCGCGGTTCAGGCCATAATTCATCGATGCCCGGGCAAAATCGCGGATCGAGTCATCGAGATTGTACATCGCCATGGCAATGCCGGGGGAAGGGAACTGGAACACTTCCTCATCGATCGAATCGCCGTTGTCGCCTTCCCAGACCAGACGCAGCTTGCCAGGGCCGGGTACCTTGAAATCGGTGCAGCGATATTGGTCGCCAAAGGCATGACGGCCGACGACGATGGGATCGGTCCAGCCGGGGACGAGCCGCGGGACATTGTCGATTACGATCGGCTCCCGGAAAACCACGCCGCCCAGGATGTTGCGGATGGTGCCGTTCGGTGATTTCCACATCCGCTTGAGGCCGAATTCCTCGACCCGCTGTTCGTCCGGGGTGATAGTGGCGCATTTGACACCGACGCCGTGCTTCTTGATCGCATTGGCGGCATCGACGGTGATCTTGTCATTGGTCTCGTCGCGGACCTCGATCGAGAGATCATAATAATGCAGATCAATGTCGAGATAAGGTTCAATCAACCGCTCGCGAATCCATTGCCAGATGATCCGCGTCATTTCGTCGCCGTCAATTTCGACGACCGGGTTTTTGACCTTGATTTTCGACATATCGTTTTATTCTTTCGTGAAACATGAACGAGAGGGAGGAATGATGTTGCGAGCCTCTTAGCAAAGATTGCCGTTTGTTCAACCTAGAGTTGCGCATAGGGGTGGTCGGCAGCAGCAACAAAATATCCTTTCCTAAACTTCAATATATCAACGGGAGTGTTGTCAGAAGTCTGGCCCGGCCCTAAGTAGCATTCATGGCAATCGAAAAATATTCAAACAAGGGCTTGGGCGAAGCCAAATGGTCTTTCCCTCCGGTTCACCCGGAAGGCCGCAAATTTGCGCTGATCGCTGCGGCGATCACTGTGTTTTTTGCGCTCATGGCCTGGGAAACGCTGGCCTGGCCAATGGCCGCCGTCACTGTTTGGGTGCTGGCGTTTTTTCGCGATCCAAAACGGGTGACGCCGCTCGACGAGAAATATATCATTGCCCCGGCCGATGGCCTGATAAATTTGATAATGCCTGTGAAGCCACCGGTGGAATTGCGGGGCGAGGGTGGGCTTGGTGATGAAGAGCTGATCCGGGTCTCGATTTTCATGAGTGTCTTCGACGTGCATGTCAATCGCACACCGATTGAGGGCACGGTCAAACGCCAGGCCTATATTTCCGGAAAATTCCTGAATGCCGATCTCGACAAGGCAAGCGAAGAAAATGAGCGGCAGCATTTCATGGTCGAACGCAACGACGGCCTGAAAATCGGCTTTACCCAGATCGCCGGTCTGGTGGCGCGGCGGATCATGTCTTTTGTCAAGGAAGGTGATTTTGTTGCCGCTGGCCAGCGAATCGGCCTGATTCGCTTTGGCAGCCGGGTGGATGTCTACTTGCCCAAGGGAACGACACCCAATGTCGTCCTCGGCCAACGGTCCATTGCCGGGGAAACCGTGCTCGCCGTGGTCGGCGAGGCGAAAGAGATAGAGGGTGTAGGACAATGATCATCGGGCAGCTCGACAGCAGATTGCGGCAAGACTGATGGCCAGAAAAGGATCGCTGAAAAGCCCGGAGCGCGGCATTCCCCTGCGCGCCTTCGTTCCCAATGCCATTACGGCGCTGGCGCTTTGCGTTGGTCTGAGCAGCGTGCGCTTTGCCTATATGGACCACTGGGTGCTGGCTGCCGCATCGATTGTGCTGGCCGGCATATTGGACGGTCTCGATGGCCGCGTTGCCAGGCTGCTGAATGCACAGAGCCGTTTTGGTGCCGAACTGGACTCGCTGTCGGACGTGATTGCTTTCGGCGTGTCGCCGGCGCTGGTCATGTTCCTGTGGTCAACTCAATATATGCCGCAATTCGGCTGGGTGCTGGCGCTGACCATGGTTGTCGCCTGCGCGCTCCGGCTCGCGCGGTTCAACGCCCTGATCGACGCCGATGACCAGCCGCACAAGTCGGCCGGGTTCCTGACCGGTATTCCGGCACCCGTGGGAGCGGGCCTCGCGATGCTGCCGCTTTATCTGTGGATGATCACCGGCGAGGAAATTTTCCGCCATTATGCGCTGGTATCACCCTGGATCGTGGTAATCGCGTTTTTGATGTTGTCCAACACCGCGACCTACAGCTGGACCTCCCTGCGCCTGCGCAAGAATATCCGGCTGGAAGCCATCGCCATTATCGCCCTTGTCGGCGTCGCGCTGATCAACTCGCCGTGGATCATGCTGTCCGCGATCAGTATCGGCTATTTGATATTGATCCCGTTCAGCGTCCGCAGCTATGCCAAGGTCAAGCGGCAGCGCGCAGCGGAACGGGCTGCAGCGAGCGATGCTGGCTGACAGGTTGTGCCGCTTTGACGGGCCGGCTCCGATAGTCGGATGACCGGAAAAGGGCTTCTGGTCGACTGGACTGCAATTCAGCCTGAATGACACTGGCGATCCGGTCGCGATATTGAGCAAACATCATGACAATGACCGCACAGGCGCCAAAAAACGAGAGTGCAAAAAAGGAAGAGATAACGATAGCGAGCATGTGATGTTCCCATTTGTTCCGTCAATGAACTCTTAATGTTCCATATATGTTCTCCTTGTCAAGCGCTATTTGCCGCATGGGCGCTTTCCCCGTGACAACGGGCCGCGGTGTCGTCTCTTGTTGCGTATCCCGGAACCTCGTGTCATAGTGCATTAGGTAAGTAAGACAGGGAGAAGTGCCATTATCGACCGGATGCCAAGCTGGGTGCGCAGACATCCCGTCATTTCTGGACTGATCGCCATCCTGTTTCTTGCGATCCTGTACAAGATCCTCGTCCCGTCATCCCCCGAATATGAATATGTCACCGAGCCGGTGACCCGGGGCGAGATCGCCCGGATCGTCTCCGCCAGCGGCAAGGTGCGGGCCCTGAACACTATCAAGGTCGGTTCGGAAATTTCGGGCCAGGTGACCGATGTCTATGTCGATTTCAACTCGCCGGTCACGGCGGGGCAGGTGCTGGCCCGCATCGATCCCACCCGTATCGACGCGCGGGTGACGCAGGCCCGCGCGCAGGTCGAGCTGGCGCGCGCGAACCTGGCGCAGGCCGAAGCCTCGATCATCCGCGCACAGACGGACTTCGCCGTCCAGTCGCGCGAATATCAGAGGCAGCGGGAACTGGCCGAGAAGGGATTCGTGTCCAAGGCGGGCATCGACCAGGCGCAAAATGCGCTGGCCACCGCCCAGGCCGCGCTGAGCACCGCCAGGGCGCAGGCGCAAAGCGGCCGCGCCCAGATCGCGCAGAGCACCGCCGAACTGTCCTCGGCCCAGCTCGATCTCAACCGCACGCGGATCGTTGCGCCGACCAGCGGTGTCGTGATCAACAAGCTGGTCGAGCCCGGCACCACCGTTGCCGCCAGCTTCCAGACGCCCAATCTGTTCGAGATCGCGGCCGACACCAGCCGCATGCAGGTGGAAGCCTCGGTCGACGAGGCCGATATCGGCCAGGTGCGGGTCGGCCAGACCGTCCGCTTCACGGTCGACAGCTATCCCGATGATACTTTTGTCGCCAAGGTCGGCCAGATCCGGAAATCCGCGACGGAAACGCAAAATGTGGTCAGCTATCTGGTGATCCTCGATGTCGACAACAAGGATGGCAAGTTGCTGACCGGGATGACCGCCAATGTCGAGATTGTCACCGGCACCCGCAGGAATGTGCTGAGGGTCCCCGCCTCGGCTATCCGTTTTCGCCCGCGCAAGGATGACCGGCCGGAGGAGGAAGAGGACGACAAGCAAAGCAAGCCGGGATCGAAGCGGGTCACCGCGATCTGGGTGGCCAGCGATGATCGGTACAGGCCCGTCCGCCGGGTGGTGACGCTTGGCCTGGTCGGCGAGGATTTTGTCGAGATTGCCAGGGGTGTGAAGGCTGGGGAAAAGGTGCTGGTGCGTACCAGGAACCTGGCCAATGAAGACAAGGACGAGGATGATTTCGCCAGCGAGGGCGAATAAGTCATGGCGCTGGTAGAAACCCGGGATCTGGTCAAGAATTACATCATGGGCGAGGAAACGGTGCGCGCGGTGGATGGCGTGTCGCTTGCGATCGAACGCGGCGAATATGTCGCGATCATGGGGGCCAGCGGCTCGGGCAAGTCGACCTTCATGAACATGATCGGTTGTCTCGATGTCCCGACATCGGGCGAGGTAAGGATCGACGGCATCGCCACGCAGGACCGGGACGGCGATGCGCTGGCCGAATTGCGCAACCAGAAGATCGGCTTTATCTTTCAGCAGTTCAACCTGCTCGCCCGGACCACGGCGCTCGACAATGTCGCGGTGCCGCTGATCTACGCCGGTCTCGGCAGCGAGGAGCGCCGGGCGAGGGCAAAGGCAAAACTGGAGGAAATGGGACTCGGCGACCGGCTCGACCATTCGCCGGCCAAATTGTCCGGCGGGCAGCAGCAGCGCGTGGCGATCGCCCGGGCGCTGGTCACCGACCCGGTGATTCTGCTGGCGGACGAACCGACCGGCGCGCTCGACAGCAGGACCTCGGAAGATATCATGGCGATTTTCGAGCGGCTCAACAATCAGGGCATCACCATCATCGTGGTGACGCACGAAGCCGAAATCGCGGACCATGCCAAGCGGCGGATCGAGTTCCGCGATGGCAAGGTGGTCGAGGATGTGCTGGTTGCCAACCGCCGCATGGTCAGCGCATGAGCGGCCGCCTCGCTAGAAAAAGCGCGGCATGGCTGGTCAATGTGGCAATCGCCATCACCGCTCTGCGGACCAATTTGATGCGCTCGATCCTGACCACGCTGGGGGTGATGATCGGCGTGTTCGCGGTGACGCTGGCCGTTGCCGTGGGATCGGGCGCGCAGGTCTCGGTGATGCAGTCGATCAACGCGCTCGGTTCCAACATGGCGCTGATCTTTCCAGAGCCGGACAACGAAGGCGGGCGGACCAGCTTTGACCGCGGTCGCCTGACGATGCGCGATGCGCGGGCGATTCAGAAGCAGGTCAGCGGGATCACCGATATCGCGCCGCAGCTGCGCACCTCGATCCAGCTGGTGGTGGCGGGCCGCAACGCGACTACCACCGGCATCGGGGCGACGCCCGGTTATGCCAAGGTGACCAACTCGGCAGCGGAGTCGGGGCGCTTCATCAGCGACGCGGACGTCCGGTCTGCCGCCCGGGTCGTCGTTCTGGGGCCCAGCGTCGCGACCAAGCTGTTCGGCGATTATGACCCGATCGGGGAAACGGTCCGGATCAACCGGGCACCCTTTACCGTCATCGGGGTGATGGAATCGAAGGGGTCAAGCTTCGGGAATGACAATGATGATCTCGCAATCATGCCGATCAGCACCACGAGACAGCGGTTTTCCGGCGATTCGCTTGCCGGACCCGACGATCTGCAAATATTGTTTGTCGGCTTTGAAGACGGCGTTTCGCTGCCCAGGGCGAAGCGCGAGATCACCCGCCTGCTGCGCGAGCGCTACCGGGTGCGGGGCAAGGAAATCAACCCGTTCACCATCCGCACCACCGAGGAATTCATGAAGGAATCGGCGCAGGTCACCGGCATCTTCCAGATCGTGCTGGTCGCCATTGCCTCGATTTCGCTGCTGGTTGGCGGCATCGGCATCATGAATATCATGCTGGTCAGCGTCACCGAGCGCACCCGCGAGATCGGGCTCAGAATGGCGCTGGGGGCCAAGCGCAGCGATATCCGCAACCAGTTTCTGGTGGAAGCCGCCGTCCTGTGCGTGATCGGCGGGGCGATTGGCCTGGCACTGGCGGTTGCGGCGGGCACGGCGCTGACCATCTATGCCGACTTTCCGGTCCCGATCGGGATCGGCGTGGGCATTGGCGCGATCGTCTTTTCGGCGGTGATCGGCCTGCTGTTCGGCGGCTATCCCGCAGTCCGCGCCTCCCGTCTCTCGCCGATCGAGGCCTTGCGCAGCGAATAGTCCCGTCGGGGCAGGCCAGCAATTTGTGGTTGCATTTTGCTCCGCTTCGCCTTAACGGCACGATCATTCCACATGGAAAGCACTCATACCGGTGCCAATGGCGGTCTTTCAGGTCGTTTGAGGTTCTCAGCTTTCCAGAGGCATAACCGGACAAGGAGAAATATTATGGCGGCCCCTGTCGTCACCCTACAGCAATTGATTGAAGCCGGAGCGCATTTCGGCCACCAGACCCACCGCTGGAACCCGAAGATGAAACCTTACATCTTTGGTGCCCGCAACAGCGTCCATATTCTTGACCTTTCGCAGAGCGTACCGCTGTTCGCACGGGCGCTCGACTTTATCGCCAATGCCGTTTCGGCTGGCGGCAAGGTCCTGTTCGTCGGTACCAAGCGCCAGGCGCAGGAGCCAATCGCTGAAGCAGCCCGCGCCAGCGGCCAGCATTTCGTCAACCATCGCTGGCTCGGCGGCATGCTGACCAACTGGAAAACCATTTCCAACTCGATCCGCCGGATGAAGACCCTGGAAGAGCAGCTCGGTGGCGACACCGCAGGCTTTACCAAGAAGGAAGTCCTGCAAATGACGCGCGAGCACACCAAGCTCGAGCTTTCGCTTGGCGGTATTCGCGACATGGGCGGCATTCCCGATGTCATGTTCGTGATCGATGCCAACAAGGAAGAGCTGGCTATCAAGGAAGCCAATGTTCTGGGTATTCCGGTCGTTGCCATCCTCGATTCGAACGTTGATCCGAGCAACATCGCATTTCCGGTTCCCGGCAATGACGATGCGGCACGTGCCATTCGCCTCTATTGCGAGTCGGTTGCGGCTGCAGCGACCAAGGGCGGCCAGGACGCTTCGGTTGCAGCGGGCGAAGATCTGGGCGCAGCAGTTGCGCCACCGGTCGAGCAGATCGTGTCGAGCGAAGCCAATGCCAGCGCGATGGTTTCCGGAGAGGAAGCTGCGGTTGCTGATATTGCAGATATAGCGGCAGAAACAGCTGACGCGAAGAAAGATGACGAGAAGGCAGCCGAAAAGGCCTGAACTTGAAGCTTCTTTCTACCGTCATATATTGACGGTAACAAATCACCAAGAGGGGCGGCATATTGTGTCGCCCCCATTTCACATTTCCCGGTCAAGAAATTGAGGAACGAATAATGGCTATTACAGCAGCAGCAGTGAAAGAACTGCGCGAGCGCACCGGTGCGGGCATGATGGATTGCAAGAAGGCACTGAACGAAACCAATGGCGACGTGGAAGCAGCAGTGGATCTGTTGCGCACCAAGGGCCTCGCTGCCGCGCAGAAAAAATCGAGCCGTACCGCGGCGGAAGGCCTGGTTGGCGTTTCCGTGGCCGGAACCAAGGGTGTGGCCGTCGAAGTGAACAGCGAGACCGATTTCGTTGCCAAGAACGACCAGTTCCAGGATTTTGTTGCCAAGGTGACAGACGTGGCTCTTGGCCTTGATACCGATGATGTAGAAGTGCTGGCCGCTGCCGATTATCCCACCGGCGACACGGTCAAGGACGTGCTGACGAACAATATTGCGACCATCGGTGAAAACCAGGCGATCCGCCGGATGAAAACCGTTGCCGTTTCCAGCGGTCTCGTCGTTCCTTATATCCATAACGCGGTTACCCCGACCATGGGCAAGATCGGCGTTCTGGTGGCACTGGAAAGCACCGCTGGTGCGGACGTGCTGGAGCCGCTCGGCAAGCAGATTGCAATGCATATCGCAGCCGCATTCCCGCTGGCCCTGAATGCAGAGGGTCTTGATCCCGAATTGCTGGAACGCGAGCGCGCGATTGCGAAGGAAAAGGCTGCTGAATCCGGCAAGCCCGACAATATTGTCGAAAAAATGGTCGACGGCGCGATGGCGAAATTTGCCAAGGAAAATGCGCTGCTCAGCCAGACCTTCGTCATGGACAACAAGACTCCTGTTGCTCAGGTCGTCGAGCAGGCCGGCAAGGCCGCTGGCGCAGACATCAAGCTGACCGAATATGTCCGCTTCCAGCTTGGTGAAGGCATTGAGAAGAAAGAAGATGATTTTGCAGCGGAAGTCGCAGCCGCAGTTGCAGGCTGATCGCGCAGCAGATTGAATATTTCAGGCGGTAACGCTTGGCAGCATGGCGCGGACTATCTATGGTCTGCGCCATAGTTGTATTTGGGGCCGGGCTGTGATTCCGGCAGGATGGGATTTGCATGAAACGACCGGCGTTCAAGCGCATTTTGCTGAAGCTTTCTGGCGAAGTCCTGATGGGCTCAAGCGAATTCGGCATCGACCCGGAGACCGTCAACCGCATCGCGACCGAAGTGAAATCTGCAAAAGAGGCAGGATTCGAGCTTTGTCTGGTCGTTGGCGGAGGGAATATCTTCAGAGGGCTGGCCGCGGCGGCAAAAGGCTTTGAGCGGACCAGCGCCGATTATATGGGGATGCTGGCGACCGTGATGAACGCGCTGGCGGTGCAGAATGCGCTGGAACAGATGGGCTGCGACACACGCGTATTGTCGGCCATTCCGATGGCCAGCGTCTGCGAGCCCTATATCCGGCGCAAGGCGGTCAGGCATCTGGAAAAGGGCCGCATCGTCATTTTTGCAGCGGGCACCGGCAATCCCTATTTCACGACCGACACGGCTGCGGCCTTGCGCGCTGCGGAAATGGGCTGTGAAGCCCTGTTCAAGGGCACGAGCGTTGATGGCGTGTATAACGCCGATCCAAAGCTGGATGCCACTGCCAGCCGCTATGAAGAACTGAGTTTTGATCAGGTATTGAGCGACAATCTGAAAGTGATGGACGCCAGCGCCGTCGCTCTGTGCCGCGAGAACAAGATACCGATCGTCGTCTTTTCGATCCGGGAGCAGGGCAATCTGGCGACCGTATTGGGTGGCGGCGGAACCGCGACTATGGTTGGAACAACCGAATAATATCTAGAGGAATGACCAATGGCAAAATATGACAAAGCCGATCTGCAGAAGCGGATGCTCGGTGCGCTGGAAGCGCTCAAGCATGACCTGAGCGGACTCCGGACCGGACGGGCGAATATCGCCCTTCTGGATACGATCAAGGTCGAGGTTTATGGCTCCAACATGCCGCTCAACCAGGTCGCCACCGTCTCCGTGCCCGAACCGCGCATGCTGTCGGTCCAGGTCTGGGACAAGGGCAATATCCAGCCCGTGGAAAAAGCGATCCGTTCTGCCGGTCTTGGCCTGAACCCGATGGTCGATGGCCCCAATATCAGGCTGCCCATTCCCGATCTGACCGAGGAGCGCCGCAAGGATCTGGCAAAGCTCACCGGTCAGTTTGCCGAAAAGGCCCGCATCGCCATTCGCAATGTCCGGCGGGACGGCATGGACGATCTGAAGGCGGATGAAGGCAAGAAGGAAATCAGCGAGGACGACAGGAAGCGGCTGGAGACCGAGGTCCAGAAACTGACCGACGAAATGATCGCCGAAGCCGACAAGCTGGCCGAAGCCAAAGAGCAGGAAATCCTGACCCAGTGAAGCTCGCCCGGTCCAAGAACGGTTCTGCAGATTCGGTACAAGATACGGCCGGCCCATCCGATCCGACGCATGGGGCTCGCCATGTTGCCATCATCATGGATGGCAATGGACGATGGGCAAAGCGCAAGCATCTGCCGCGCGCCCTTGGCCACAAGAAAGGCGTAGAGGCGGTTCGCAATATCGTGCGGGCAGGGGGAGAATTGGGCCTCGAGGTGATGACGCTCTATGCCTTTTCGTCCGAGAACTGGAACCGTCCGGAGGAAGAGGTCAGCGATCTGATGGGATTGCTGCGGCAATATATTCAGTCCGACATTGAAGAATTTGTTGAAAATGGTGTGCGGTTGAAGGTCATCGGCAATTACCGGGCGCTGGCGTCGGATATCGTCGCCATGATCGACAATGCGATCGAAAGGACAGCGGGAAATCGCAACATGACGCTGGCCGTGGCGCTCAACTACGGCGCGCAGGACGAAATGCTTCGCGCGGTCCGCAATATTGCCAGCCGGGTGAAGGCAGGCGAAATGGAGCCGGAAGCCATCGCGCTTGATGATATCGCAGCTGCGCTGGACACCGCTGACTTGCCGCCACTGGATTTGCTGATCAGGACATCGGGCGAATTGCGCCTGTCCAACTTCCTGCTGTGGCAGGCGGCTTATGCAGAACTCTATTTTACCGAGGCGCTCTGGCCGGATTTCGACAGGATCGAGCTGGAAAAAGCCCTGCAATCATTTGGACATCGGGAGCGCCGGTTCGGTGGTCGATGACCATGGCTGAACCGGCCGCCCCGGCAACCGGCAAGGCCGGTGAACTGCAAACCCGTGTCATCGTCGGCGCGCTTCTGATCGGAGCGGCGCTGGCGGCTGGATATTTTGGCGGCGTTGCTCTGTGGCTGCTGGTGATCCTGATGGCGCTCGGGATCATGAGCGAGTGGGCGAGGCTGACCGGTCGGCAGGATAACCGCCTGCTGTCCATGTACGCATTGTCGGTGCCGCTGGCGATCATGTCGCCCTGGGCCGCTGGCCCGTCCTTTCTGGCGCTGGGCCTGATTTTCGGATCAGCGATGTTTGTTGCGGTCTTCGATCGCTCGCTGAAGCTTGCCGCCGGCGTCATCTATGCCGGCCTTCCGGCCCTTGCGATCCTCTATCTGCGGGATATCGAGGACGGGATTCTGGTCATGCTCTGGACCCTTGCCCTGGTCTGGGCCACCGATATTGGTGCCTATTTTTCCGGTCGCACGATCGGCGGGCCGAAACTGGCGCCGACCTTTAGTCCCAACAAGACCTGGGCCGGCCTGATTGGCGGCGTCGTGCTGACGGCAGCGGTCAGCTATATGCTTCACCTCTACTGGGGGCTGCCGTTCTATCTGGTGCTGCTTAGCCTGCCGCTCGCGGTGCTGGCGCAAATGGGCGACCTGTTCGAGAGCTGGCTGAAGCGCAAGGCGGGCGTGAAGGACAGCGGCACGATTTTTCCGGGCCATGGCGGTGTGATGGACCGGCTGGACGGCCTGATTCCGGTTGCGCCGGTCGTGGCTCTGGTCATGCTGGTCAACAGCCTGCTTGCACTGGCATGACAAAGTCGGTCTCCATTTTCGGCGCGACGGGATCGGTAGGCCGATCGACGCTGGATCTGATCCGTCAGCATCCGGATCAATATGAAATCATCGCCCTGACCGCCAATGGCAACGCGTCCGAGCTTGCCGCGCTGGCCAGGGAATTTTCAGCAAAGGTGGCGGTGGTCGCCGACGATTCGGCTTATGAAGAACTCAAGCGACTGCTGGCGGGCAGCTCGACGGAGGCCGCCAGCGGCACCGACGCGTTGAATGACGCTGCTGCCATGGGCGCGGACTGGACGATGGCAGCGATCGTCGGTTGTGCCGGCCTGCCGCCGACGCTCGAAGCCCTGCGCTGCGGCAAGACGGTGGCGCTGGCCAACAAGGAGGCGCTGGTCTCCGCCGGCGCTCTGATGATGACCGAGGCCCGCAAGGCAGGGGCAACCTTGCTGCCGGTCGACTCCGAGCATAATGCCATCTTCCAGGCCCTGCAGGGCGGGCGGATCGACCAGGTGCGCAAGATCACCCTGACCGCCAGCGGCGGTCCGTTCCGGACATGGACGCGCGAACAGATGGCGAGTGTGACGCCAGAGCAGGCGGTGGCTCATCCCAACTGGGACATGGGCGCAAAAATTTCGGTCGACAGCGCGACGATGATGAACAAGGGGCTGGAGCTGATCGAGGCGCATCATCTCTTCCCCGTCGGGCTCGAAAATATCGGGATTCTGGTCCACCCGCAGTCGGTGATCCACTCGATGGTCGAATATCGCGACTGCTCGACCCTTGCCCAGCTCGGCTCTCCGGACATGCGGATCCCGATCGCCAGTGCGCTGGCCTGGCCGGAACGGATGACGACCAATTGCAAGCCGCTCGATCTCGCTGAGATCGGCCGGCTGGAATTCGAACAGCCCGACGAAAGCCGCTTTCCCGCGACCAAAATCGCCAGAGCCGCGATTACGGCAGGGGGCGGGAAGCCGGCGATGCTCAACGCCGCCAATGAAGTGGCCGTCGCGGCCTTTCTGGGCGGGGCGGTTCAGTTTCTGGACATCACAGAGATTGTAACCCGGTTGCTAGATAGTTATAGCCCGCCCGAACCGGCCGCATTGGCGGATATCTTTGCGATAGACAGGGAAGCGCGCGTTCGGACCGAGCAACTGGTCGAGGAATTGAAGGTTTGACGGATAATCCCGGTATTGTGATCTATTTATTCTCCTTCCTGATCGTCATCGGGGTGCTCGTCTTCGTGCACGAGATGGGCCATTATCTGGTCGGCCGCTGGTGCGGCGTCAAGGCGGATACCTTTTCCATCGGCTTCGGCAAGGAAATTGCCGGATGGACCGACAAGCGGGGAACCCGCTGGAAAGTCTGCATGTTGCCATTGGGCGGCTATGTCCAGTTCGCCGGCGACATGGATCCGTCCGGCAGCAAAAGTTCTGACTGGCTGAGCCTCCCGGCCGAAGAGCGCAACCGGACCTTCCAGTCCAAGTCTCTCTGGAAGCGCGCGGCGATTGTCTTTGCAGGGCCGGCGATCAATTTCATCTTTGCCATCCTCATCATCATGGGCTTTGTGATCGCCTATGGCACCAGCGCCACTCTGCCCGTTGCCAGCGCAATCTCTCCCGATTCCACCGCCGCGGCGATGGGCATGCAGCCGGGCGACCGGATCATCTCGGTCGACGGCGAGAAAATTGAACTGTTCGAGGATCTGCGCGAGAAGATCATGCTGATTCCCGAGCAGGAAGTGGAAATCGTCTATGAGCGGGACGGCCAGCGCTTTACCAGGCAGGGCAAGACCGGCGTGCAGATCCTGAAAGACCGGTTCGGCAACGAATATCGGCTGGGTCTGCTCGGCATGGCATCCAGTCAGGTGGAATGGCGCCCGGTCAGTCCGCTCGAAGCTCCGGCGGTTGCGGTGGACAAGACCATTGGCATTGTCGACCAGATCACCACCACTCTCGGTCAGGTGATTACCGGCAAGCGTTCGATCAAGGAGCTTGGCGGACCGCTGAAAATCGCCCAGGCTTCCGGCGAACAGTTCAAGCTGGGTCTGGAAAGCTTCATTCTTTTCGTCGCATTAATCTCAATTAACTTGGGGTTCATCAACCTGCTGCCAATCCCCATGCTCGATGGAGGGCATCTGATGTTCTATGCGATTGAAGCGGTGCGGAGAAAGCCGGCCAATGCCAAAGTCCAGGAATGGGCCTTTCGTTCCGGGCTGGCACTGGTTCTGATGTTCATGCTGGTAGTGACATTCAACGATTTATCGTCATTTGGTCTATTCCGGTCTATCTCCGGCTGATTGACCATTGATTGACACGCTGCATTGGGGCAGGGGGTTGGCGAAGCTTGTGCCTTGGTGCCGGGTTCATTTTATTTTTGGGTTTATGGTGTGAAAGCGAGTTTGTCTGTGAATCATAAAAAGCGACTTTTGCCCTTGCTGATGTGCGGCACGATCCTGAGCGGCGCGGCGATTTCTTCGTCGGCGCAGGCGCAGGACGCGGAACAGGCCGCGCCAGCGGCGGCTCCGGCGGCCGACACCATACGCACGATCGTGGTGGAAGGCGCCCAGCGCCTCGAACCGACGACGGTCCTGTCCTACATGAAATTGCGCGTCGGCCAGCCCTACACCCAGGAAGCGGCTGACCAGGCGCTGAAGGATCTGTTCGAAACCGAATTGTTCAAGGATGTCAGCATCCGCAACAATGACGGCGCGGTGATTATCGAGGTGATCGAAAATCCGGTGATCAACCGGATTTTGCTGGAAGGCAACAAGCGGATTAAGGAAGACAAGATCTATCCGGAAATCCGGCTGGCCCCGCGCCAGATATTCACGCGTTCGAAAGTCCGCGCTGACGTGGCCCGCATCATCGAGCTCTACAAGCGCAAGGGTCGCTTTGCCGCCAGCGTTGAGCCGAAAATGGTGCAGCTCGACCAGAATCGCGTCGATATTGTGTTTGAGATCAACGAAGGGCCCAAGTCCAAGGTCCAGCAGATCAACATCATCGGCAACGAAGCCTTTTCCGACGGCAAGCTGCGCGGCGAGATGGTCACCAAGCAGTCGCGCTTCTACCGTTTCTTCAGTTCCAGCGACACCTATGATCCGGACCGGCTGGCCTTTGACCAGCAAAAGCTCCGCCAGTTCTACCTGACCGAAGGCTATGCCGATTTCCGCGTGATCTCCGCCGTGGCCGAACTCACCCCCGACAAGCGGGATTTCATCATCACCTATGTGGTGGAAGAAGGCGATCGCTACAAATTTGGCGATGTGTCGGTCGAAAGCGAAATTCGCGATTTCACACCGGAATTCCTGACGCCCCAGCTGCCCATGAAAACGGGCGATTTCTATAACGCCAAACAGGTGGAAGATACGGTCGAGCGCCTGTCGGAAACCGCTGGCCTGTTCGGCTATGCCTTTGCCGATGTGCGTCCGGAATTTACCCGGAACAAAGACACGCTGACCATGGACATCCTGTTCCAGGTTGCGGAAAGCGACCGGGTCTATGTCGAGCGGATCGATATCAACGGCAACACCCTGACTCAGGACAAGGTCGTGCGCCGGGAATTCCGTCTGAACGAAGGCGATGCGTTCAACAGCTTCCAGGTCAAACGTTCGGCAAACCGGATCAAATCGCTGGGCTTTTTCCAGGAAGATCTGGAAATCGAACAGAAGCAGGGCAGTGCGCCTGACCGCATCATCCTGGAAGCCAATGTCGAGGAAAAGGCGACCGGCGAACTGCAGCTTTCGGCAGGTTTTTCCAGCGTCGAGAATTTCATTCTGCAGGCTTCGATCCGGCAGCGCAACTTCCGCGGCAAGGGCCAGGAACTGCGTGCCAGCGTCAGCTATTCCAGATTCTCACAATCGGTCGAACTGGGCTTTACCGAACCCTATCTGTTCGACCGCAATATCGCCATCGGCGCGGATGTTTTTCGTCGAGATCTGAACAGCTTCAATTTCGTCAACAAAAATCGTGAAACCACGTTCGAGCAGCTGACAACGGGCTTCCAGATCCGTGCAGGTGTACCAATTACCGAATATCTGTCTGCTTCCTTTCGCTATGGCCTCAGCCAGGATGATGTGACGCTGAAGCCAAGCCTGTTCTTCACCGACAGCAACGGAGACGGCATCAGAGGCAATAGTGCGGGCGACGTATGCGATCCGATCCTGGCAGGCCGTTTTCTTTGTGATGCACTCGGTTCGCGCACGACATCGTCTATCGGTGCTTCACTGATCTATGATGACCGGGACAACAGGATCCGGCCGACCCGCGGCCAATCGGTTGTCGGAAGCGTCGATTTTGCCGGTCTCGGCGGCAGTGTCAAATATATCCGGGGGCGTCTGAACGCTTCCAAGCATTGGCGAGTCCTGGGAGATTTCATATTTACGGCTAGCGCAGAAGGTGGATATATTCACCCGCTGGAAAATCGCTCCAAGACGCCTGGCGATGGTATTGATGACGTCAGGTTGACCGACCGCTTTTTCCTCGGAGAGCCACAAATTCGCGGTTTCGATATTCGCGGTGTCGGGCCCCGGGTTGTGCGGTCCACTACTGTTCCGGGACTTGACGCTAACGGCAATCCGATCAACGCGATTGTGCCAGTGACCAATGGCCGTCAGACCGATGATGCGATCGGTGGCCGGGCCTATTATCTGGGCCGGGCTGAACTGGAGATTCCGCTCGGATCGGGTGCCCGTGAGCTTGGCTTGCGGCCTTCTATCTTTGTTGATGTCGGTGCCGTGTTCAACGTCACGCACCCCTTGCTGCTCACCGACCTGCAGACGCAGCGGCAACGTACAATTTTTGATGCCGACGGCAAGGCAGTGGGTGTAGCGCCGGAATATTTGACCGTCGATGCTGAGGGCAAAGCCACAACCACTCTTGATGCAGTGGATGCCAATGGCAATCCCAACCCGATCGCGACCAATTTCGTCGAGCGCTTTTTCGGGGATACTCCCAGCCCTCGCGTTTCAGTCGGTTTTGGGGTAAACTGGAATTCACCATTTGGTCCATTCAGGATCGATATTGCCAAGGCGCTGCTGAAAGAGCCCGGCGATGACACCAAACTTTTCACTTTCAACGTAGGAACACAATTCTGATGACACGTTTATTTAGAACCGCTCTCACCCTACTCACCGTTACGGCTGCACCGCTGGCCTTCGGTACTGTAGCAACCGCCCAGGTATCCGGCATTGCGACGGCGAACCCGACCATAGCCATCGCCAAGACCAAGGCTTTTTCGGCTGCCTATTCGCAGATCGGAACGCAGTATAAATCCTCTTTTGACCAGATTGATGCGCGCAACAAGACGCTGAACGATCTGCGTGCTCAGCTGGACACGGACAAGAACAAGCAGCTGACCCAGGAAGAGCTTGATGCGGCGGTAAGAGCGAACAGCCCCGTGCTGAAGAGCATGGAAACGGAAGAAGAAGAAATTCAGAAACTGCAAACGCCGGCAATCAAGGCGCAAATGTTTGCGGTCGAAAATATTTTCAAAGAATATTCCAATGCCCAGCAGCAGGTCGTCGCGGACAAGAAAATCAGCGTCATCCTGAGCCCCGATGCGTTTATTTACGCACCGCCCCAGACCGATATTACCGATGCGATCACGGCGGTTCTGGACACAAGAGTGCCCACCGTCAGCACCACCCCGCCTGCCACTTGGCAGCCACAGCGCAACACGGTATCCCTTCATCAGCAGCTTCAGCAGTTGCTGGTGGCAAGTGCGCGCAACCAGGCTGCCCAGCAGCCGCCTGCGGCCCAGCCAGCCAGTCGCTAATCGATCTTTGATGACTGAAGCGCTCAACTATGATGTAACCAAGGTGATGGCGGTGCTCCCGCACCGCTATCCCATGCTTCTGGTGGACCGGGTGGAGGAGCTCGTGAAGAACGAATCCATCCGGGCGATCAAGGCTGTGACGATGAACGAAGGCTTTTTCCAGGGGCATTTTCCTGGCCGGCCGATCATGCCAGGCGTGATGATTGTCGAGGCATTGGCGCAGGCCGCCGGCGTTCTTGCCATGGAAAGCTTCGACATGGTCGGATCGGGCAAGCTCGTCTATTTCATGGCGATCGACGGAGCAAAATTCCGTCAGCCGGTGGAACCGGGCTGCCTGCTGTCCCTGAACGTCAAATTTGAACAGAAGCGCGCGCGCGTCTGCAAATTTTCCGGGCAGGCAATGATTGGCGACAAGCTGGCTGCCGAGGCGAGCTTCACCGCGATGATCGCTGATCCACCCGCGGCATAAGCTTTTTCAAAAGAATCTTGCCCTTTTCTCATTCGCCGGTTAATGGGCCGCTTCCTTTAAATCTATTCGCTTTGGGTCTGGTCGGTAACCAGCCCGTTTAGGAGCCGAAAATGAAACCCGATACGCATCCCGACTATCACATGATCACCGTTCAGATGACCGATGGCACAACCTATGAAACCCGCTCGACCTGGGGCAAGGAAGGGGACACGCTGCAACTGGACATCGATCCGTCGTCGCACCCTGCCTGGACCGGTGGCAACCAGCGTCTTCTTGATCAGGGCGGCCAGGTGGCTCGCTTCAACAAGCGCTTTGGTGGTTTGTCGCTCAAAAAGAGCTGATCGCATTGAGGCTGCGGAAGCGCCTCAATGCTTTACCACAATTTGATCTGGCCTAGCCACGAAGACAGCAGGGCAAGTTTTTCCCGATAGATGTCCGTGGCCCTTTCTGTTGTGGTTTCGACAAATTGAATTCGTGAACCCGGCCCCAGCTGTCCGATCAGATGCCGGTCAGCGCGGATGACCTGTGCGATCCGTGGATAGCCTCCGGTAGTCTGGGCATCGGGACCAAGCAGATAGGGCTGGCCGCTAGGCGGCAGCTGGATGGTTCCCGGAAAAACCGCAGCGCTTGGCATGTCCGATGACTGGCCCCTGCGGAGCAGCGCGCCCTCGAGCGCGATACCCATCCGGCTGGCTCTCGCTCCGACCGAATAGGCGCGCAGACAGAGGTTTTTCAATATTTCGTCGCTCGCTTTGCCAGCTTCCGGACCAGGTGTGATCCGCAGTACATGGTCATCGCTATAATGCGGTCGCAGACCGGAGGGCGTGCTCCCGGCGACATTTTGGGGAAGCGCAGGTCGGGAAAGCGGGATGATGTCACCATCTCTGAGCGCCCGGCCATGAAAACCGCCCAATCCCGCAGCGAGATAGGTCGACTGGCCGCCCAGCAGGCTGTCGGCCTCGAGGTCCGCCGACAGGGCCAGATAGGTTCGGCATCCCGGACGGCCTGGCCCGATATCGAGCGTGTCTCCCGCCGCGAGTGTCAGCGTTTCATGCCGGGGCCGATCCTGACCATTGATCCGGATATATTCCGCAGGTCCGACCACGCCAATCGAGCAGGGGGCCCTGAACCCGAAAGCCGCCTTGGTAAGTGCGATTTCTACGGCGACGGCCCCTTGCGGCTTGCCGACAAGGAAATTTGCCAGTGCCAGAGACAGGCAATCGGCTGCACCGGCTGCGGGCATGCCCAGATGACGGTGCCCGGTAAAGGGCGCGCCCTGCAGAGTCGTTTGCAAACCGGCGTTCAGGATTTCCATGCTCACTGCTGCTGCTGACCCTGTTGCAAGCGGTCAAAGGCGTGTCTTGAAATGGATTCGAAGCGAACGGTATCTCCTGCCGACAGCAATGCCGGCCGGGGCTTCGCCGGGTCAAACAGGCGGAGCGGCGTGCGACCGATAATCGGCCAGCCGCCGGGGCTGTCAAAGGAATAGATGCAGCTTTGCCGTCCAATGATGCCGATAGAGCCGGCCTTCACCAATTGTCTCGGACTGGCCAGCCGTCCGATGTCTGCAATCTCCTCGCTGCTCTCAAGATAGGCAAATCCGGGCATGAATCCCAGCATCGCCACGCGATGGGTCTGGGCAGTGTGCCAGGACGGGACAGAAACGGGAGGAATACCAAGCTTTTCCGCTACATATTTCATATCTGGTGCCAGATTATCTTCGTAGCATACGGGAATAACGACAATATTCTCAGAGTACTTCAATTTCGGGGGCTTGCCAGCCAATCGATCGCGCAGCGATTCCGCAGCATCGTCGGGTGAGATCAGGGCAGGGTCAAACTGCACCGCGATGCTGTCGAGGCCGGGCACAATCTCCGTCCACTGTTCGCCTGCCGTCAGGGTGGTTTGCACCGCTGGCACCATTTTGCGGTCTGGCAACCCGATATGGATCCAGTCGTCGCAGATATGGATAGTTGGATCGAGCTCCGCCACTATTTGACCGCGCTTATTGCTATCCCGGCCTTTTCCAGTGCCATGCGCATTTTTCTGGCGGTTTCGAGCGCGCCATCGCTATCCGAATGGAGGCAGAGGGTGTGTGCGGCGACCTGCAGGATCGTGCCGTCCTGCGCCGCCAGCGCTCCTCCCTTTGCCAGCGTCAGCCCCTGAACAATGCGGTCGCTCTCGTCCTCGATCACCGCCCCCTCGTCGCTGCGGGGCAGCAGTCGGCCGCCGGCAGTATAGCGCCGGTCGATAAAGGCCTCGCCGATGAAGCGAATATTGCGTTCCGCAGCCTTTTTCTGGATCAGGGATTTCGGCATGCTCACCAGCGCGAGACCCGCCCGCGCGGACATGTCAACCAGCAGCCCGGACAGGGCCGGATCATCCTGAGCATCGTTGTACAGAGCTCCATGCGGCTTGAGATGGGTCAGCGGCACGCCGACCTGGTCCGCAATGTTGCGGATGTCCTGCAGCTGGGAGGTCAAACATGCTTCCAGTTCTTCCAGTGATATATCGATCGACCGGCGTCCGAAACCGCTGCGATCCGGGTAGGAGGGGTGGGCGCCGGGGGCGATCTGCCTGGTTCTTGCGGCCGTCAGCATGGTCCGCATCGACTCCGGCGAACCGGCATGGCCGCCGCAGGCGATATTGCAGCTCGAAACGATATCCATGATCGCGATGTCGCGGGCTTCTGCTTCCGGGCTTTCGTCCTCGCCCAGGTCGGCATTGAGATCGATTGTCGAAGTCATGGCCAGAAGCCTAGCGCACGGGCGATCAAACGGAAACCCAGCGCGCAGGTGACCAGCAGGATTATTCCGCCCAGAATATTGGCTCCAAGCCCGTTGGCATGTTGTCCCAGCAGCTGCTTGTTGTTCGCCAGCCGGATCAGAAAAATCGCCACGATCGGCAACAGCAGTCCATTGGCAATCTGGGCAATGAAAATCAGTTCGACTGGTCGATAGCCGATCAGCGATGCAAGAGTGCCCGTCGCGATCACAATCAGCGCGCCGATTTGGAATGGCCTGCGGGAGCCGGAGGTCTTGAAAATTTCCTGCACGATATAGCCGGTGGCGAGGGGTGCGGTAATGGCGGAGGTCAGGCCTGCGGCAAACAGGCCGGCACCAAGCGTAACCGTGGCCAGGCTGCCGAACAGGGGGGTGAGCTGCTGTGCCATATCGACCGCATTTTCGATCGCCTTGCCGCTGCCGAACAGGCTGGCCGCAGCAGTCGCCAATATCGTCATCGACACCAGGCCGCCGATTCCGATCGAAATGCTGTTGTCCAGCTGGGCTTCGGGCAGCTGTTCTGCGTCCCAGCGCTCGCGCACGCTCGCAGCGTGGAGAAACAGGTTATAGGGGACGATCGTGGTCCCGATCAGTGCGATCGCGGTCATCAGGCCTCCGTCGGGGATGCGGGGAACAAAGCCTTTCAATAGCGCCCCAAGATCCGGCCGGATCAGTATGAAGGTCAGGAGAAAGGCCGCGCTCATCAACAGCACCAGCAGGATCAGAATATTCTCGATCCATTTCGGTTTCGAAAAGACCAGCATCGCCGAAGCGAACAGGGCGATGGTGATGATCACCGGGGCGGTGCCAAACGCCAATGACCCGCCGTTTACGGCTTCCAGACCAAGCGCGGCGCCGGACATATTGCCTGCCTCATAGGCGGCATTGCCCAGTACCAGAGCGGAGATCAGTAGCAGCGCTGCCAGCGCGCGGAAGAGGGGCGAAGTGATCGTCGCCAGCATCGCTTCTGCCAGGCCAAGCCGGGTGACCAGGGCGATGCGCACGGCAAAGGACTGCAGAACGACGGTGGTCAGGGTAGCAAACAGCAGCGCCCAAAGCAGCGCAAAGCCGAAATTGGCGCCGGCAAGCGTACAGGCCGTCACGGTTCCCGGGCCGATGAAGGCGGCCGAGACCATCATGCCGGGGCCGGGGCGATAGCGAAACAGGTTCATTATGTTCGGGGCAATCGGTTCATCCGTTCCACGGCCAGGGATTCTCGCGATACCATTTGGTGATCACATATTTCGTCCCTTTGCGCACCTTCATGCCGTGGTGCAGGGTCCAGTTGTTGACCGATTCGTCGGGGTTGCGGTTGTTCCAGCACAGCATTGTCCCGGTCTCCGGCGTAAAGCTCTTCTTGAAATGGGTGAAGCGAGTGGCACCGCCCGCATCCGGTTCATTGAGATAGATCATGAAGGTCCAGGTCCGCTGTCCGGATACGGAACAATATTTCCGGAAATCCTGGCCATGCGGATCGAAGAAGTCCGTGTGCGCCTTGAACTCCTGACCAACGGCATAGCGCTGTCCCTGCAGGGGTTCGCCAAATTGCGCGTCGATATCGGCAAAGCCGCAAATTTTCCCGTCAATTTCGGCAACAAAGGGATCAGAATGGTCGAGGTCGCACGTCTCGCTGGTCCGAAAATAGTCATCGCCATTGGGATCCGCAATGTCGGACGGCCGCCGTTTCTGGTCGATCATCGTGACCAGCTTGCTGCATTCGTCGGCGTTGAGGAAATTCCTGACAATGCACAATTCTATTTCCTTGCGCGGAAAGCGCTGCACCTTGCCCAGCGCAACCAGATAGTCAGCCGATGTATTATTGGCTTCTGTCATATGAACGTCCAAAACTGTCCCTAACTACCCGGCGTCACGATAAATGAATCCCCGTTGATCGCAACCGCTCTTTGCGGCTTTGAACAATCTGAATATAAGCGAGGTCGATGGAAAAATTGGCAACAATGCCCGGCAACCGCAATGGCTTCACTCTCGTCGAGATGATGGTGGCGCTGTTCATTTTCGCGATGTTGTCGGTCGCCGGGGTCATCATGCTCCGGACCGCTGTCGATGGCGACGAAATAACCGCGAAAAATCTTGGTCAGATGGCGGAAATGCAGCGCTTTGTATCGTTGATGGAGGCCGACCTGAGCCAGGCATTACCGCGGGCGTCCCGGGAAGAGAGCGGGGACCGAGTCGCCGCTTTTTCCAGCGAGACAGGAGGGCCGGACGCGGCTTTCCTGAAATTCACGCGCGGCGGGCAAAGCAATATCAATGGCGAGGCCCGGTCCAATCTGGAACGGGTGGAATATCGGCTGACGGACGGCAATCTCGAGCGATGGCGCTACCGGATGACCGATGGCGGCTCGATCGATCAGCCGGCAGTCCTGATCTCGAACATTGACTCGCTGGAGTTGCGTTTTCGCGACAAGCGCGGGCTATGGTCGAGCAGATGGGAGACCGAGCGACTGGCAGACATGCCGCGAGCTGTCGAAATAGAATTTGAGCAGGCGGGGCGCCGCTACCGGCACCTGTTTCTGGTCGGAACGGGCTATTTGTGAACCCGCTGCAGCAAAAAGGAACTGAAAAGGAACGCGGCGCTGCGCTGCTGACCGTGTTGTTGCTGGTCGCGGTAATCGCAATCCTGGCAGCGCATGGCATCGACCGGCTGGCCGGCGCGACCAAGCTCGCCTCCAACGCGCGGGAATTGTCGCAGGCCAAGGCCTATCTGATCGCCGCCGAATCGATCGGCATGGAGTCGGCCGAGCAGGTTGTTTCCGCGTCGCCGGGACGGACGATCAATGTGGGCGGCTGGAATGGTGCGGAGCAGAAATTTCCCGTGCCCGGAGGAATTATCGCCGCCACGCTTGCCGACGGAGGCAATTGCTTCAATATCAACAGCCTTGTCACCCAGCAGGAAGATAGGCTGTCGGCGCGACCGGAAGGGCTTGCGCAATTTTCGCGGCTGATGGTGATGCTGGGCATATTGGACGGAGACGCCGCCGACATCGCGGAATCGGTTGCGGACTGGATCGACAGTGACACCGTTGCATCCCCTCGCGGGGCAGAGGATCAATATTATCTGCAGCACGATAATCCCTATCGCACCGCCAATGCCCTGATCGTCGATGTCAGCGAATTGCGGACCGTGAAGGGCGTAACCGATGACGTTTTTGTCCGCCTCGCTCCCTGGGTCTGTGCCCTGCCAAGCACCGATCTCTCGCCCATCAATATTAATACGCTGCGACCGGAGCAGGCGATTCTGCTGGCGATGCTCGGTGCACTGCCTTCGGATCTCACGCCAGCGCGTCAATTTCTCGGCAGGCGGCCGGAACTGGGATATGCCAGCCTGAATGATTTCTGGGAGCAATCCTATCCCGCCAGTCTGGGGGCCTCGCCGGAAGTCCAAAGTCAGGTCAAGCTGACGACGCGCTGGTTCCGCGTCGACCTGGCGGTGGAGATGCAAAGCGCGCTGGTCGAGGAACGAGCGCTGATTGACGCCGCCCGGCAACCGGCCCGGTTGGTCCATCGGCAGAGGGGGGATGCGTTTTAATTCCGATTTGCCCCGCTAAATACTTGACGATTGCCACTCCCTGTCCCTATGCACCGCGGCGCAATGCGGCTTTATAGCGCGCGGCCTGTGGCGATCGTAGCTCAGTTGGTTAGAGCGCCGGTTTGTGGTACCGGAGGTCGGGGGTTCAAGACCCCTCGATCGCCCCATTTTTTTCTCCTGAACAGCTGCCGAAGCACAAGGTCATCACCACCTGGCCGTGCCGGAAAATCTTTCTTTATTTGTAATTTAATTACAGCTATGAGATTTTTAATTACACCAACCTGTCAGGAAACACAGTATGAGCGCGATGTGGGATTTGCCGGATTTTGAGGACCATGAAGCGGTCCATTTTTTCCATGATATCGAGACCGGACTCAGCGCAATTATCGCGCTGCACAGCACGCATCTGGGCCCCGGTGCGGGCGGTACACGGTTCTGGCATTACGAAAATCGCGAAACTGCAGTGACCGACGCGCTGCGCCTGTCGCGTGGCATGAGTTTCAAGAATGCGATGGCTGGCCTGCCACTGGGCGGTGGCAAGGCGGTGATTCTTGCTGACCGCAATCGTACCAAGACGCCGGAGATGCTTGCCGCGTTCGGACGCATGATCGAGTCGCTTGGCGGGAAATATATCACTGCAGAAGACGTGGGAATCACTGCTGCAGACATGGTCGCCTTGACCAAGGAGACCAAATATGTCTCCGGTCTGCCCGTCAGCAAAAGCGGCGAGGCCGGCGGCGATCCGGGTCCGTTTACCGCCATGGGCGTGTATCTGGGAGTCAAGGCGGCGGTTGCGCACAAGCTGGGGCGTGACTCTATGGAAGGCATTCATGTTGCGATCCAGGGTGTGGGCAGCGTTGGCGGCGGTCTTGCCCGTCTGCTCGCCAAGGATGGCGCCAGACTGAGCATCGCCGATATCAACAAGGAACATGCCGCTGTCCTGGGCGAGGAAATCGGAGCGACGGTTGTAGGGCTCGACGAAGTCATGCGGATCGAAGCAGATGTGTTCAGCCCCAATGCCTTGGGCGCGATACTGGACAAGGTCTCGATCGCTCATCTCAATGTTCCGATCGTTGCGGGTGGTGCCAATAATCAGCTGGCGACACCCGAAGACGGACAGCGGATCTTTGACCGCAATATCCTCTTTGCTCCGGATTATGTGATCAATTCGGGCGGTATCATCAGCGTTGGGCTGGAATATCTCGGCGATGGCGATGTCAGCGAAGTCAATCGCCGTGTCGCGATGATTCCCGAAAGACTGACCGAGATATGGGCACGCAGTGCCGCGCAGAACCTGCCCGACTCCGATGTCGCGGACAATATGGCTATGGCCTTGATCGGGCGATAGCTGATGCCAGTCGGTTGAGGGGGGCTGGCTTTATTCCGGTCCCTTCAGCCTATTTCTTTGCATCGCCCGGCGATAGCAGGCCCTCCGGGCGTGCTGGCTTTTCAAAACCGTTCAATCCCATCCACCATTGCAGGGCTATGATCGCTCCTTTGGCCGGCTGCAACAACGCGCCGATCAGCATTAGCGACAGGCAAAGCATGATCGCCAGATTCGTCCACATGGAAAAAGCGGTTTCATTGACCATGAAGATGATGATCGGCGCCATGATATGGCCGGTCAGAATGATCGCCACATAGGCGGGAAAATCATCCGCCTGCTGAGCGGTCCAGTCCTGGCCACATTTTGGGCAATGCGTGAACGGCTTGAGAAGCCGAGTGAACATGCGGCCTTCACCACAGCTTGGGCATCGACCCCGCAGGCCCCGCGCCGCCGCCTGCCATGCGGTTTGCGGCAAAGCGGAACGGATGGATTTGTCCGGGTCTTCAGCGCCAGCATGATCGTCGCTGCGCATATCATCGACGATTCTGTCCAGCAGAGTATCAAATCCGGCCATTCGTCTTGTCCTGCTTCTTGTTGTTGAAATATGGGCTGCGTTCATGACAGCGGGCTGCTGATGGTGGACGCGGGTGATCAAGCGAACGCCTGTGACAAACCGCCACTCCAGGCGTTGCTATCATTGCTGCGGTGAACCTTGTCCGAACCTACACCAGCCAATTGCCTCGGCTGAAAATGCACTATACAGCATTTGAATAAATTGTTAATACTGAATTATGATGTTTAATATATCATTGGAGATGTTAAAATGATCACGTCTCAACAATTGCGGGCGGCGCGCGCCTTGCTCGGCATTGATCAGCGACAGCTGGCGGAAATGGCGGGGCTCTCGCTGCCCACGATCCAGCGCATGGAAGCTTCGGACGGACAGGTACGAGGAGTCATTGATACGCTGGTGAAGATCATCACCGCTCTTGAAGAGAGCGGGATTGAATTGATTGGCGAAAATGCCTCGAGCATCGGTATCGGGCGCGGCGTGCGTTTGCGCGAAACGATGGATGGCAGGCCGGCGCGCAACGTCGGGTCGATATTGTTCGACCAGGCGAAGCCGGAGGCCGGATAGCGAGCGCCGCCCCGTGCAAGGCTTTACACCCAAATTCATCACCACCATGCGTGAGGGCTATAATTTTAGTCTGTTCAGATCGGACTCTGTCGCCGGTCTGACGGTGGCGATCGTTGCGCTGCCCCTGTCCATGGCACTGGCTATCGCCAGCGGCGCATCGCCCGACAAGGGGCTGGTCACGGCTGTAATCGCTGGATTTCTGATCTCGTTCCTCGGCGGGTCGCGGGTCCAGATCGGTGGTCCCACCGGGGCCTTTGTCGTGGTCGTCTTCAACGTGATTGCCGAACATGGCTATGACGGCCTGCTCATCGCCACATTCCTGGCTGGACTCATCCTGATCGCGGCCGGAGCGTTCAGGGTCGGCCGACTGATCAAGTTCATTCCGCATCCGGTGGTCACGGGCTTTACTGCCGGGATCGCTCTCATCATCGCTTCGAGTCAGGTGAAGGATTTTCTGGGACTTTCGCTCGAGAATGTGCCGGCCGCGTTCTTGCCCAAGTGGCACGCTTATTTTGGCGCGATGACCTCGGTGCATATCGCGACTTTTCTGGTCGGCCTTGGTGCACTTTGCGTAATTGTTGCACTGAAAAAATTTGCTCCCAAATTGCCCGGATTTCTGGTTGCGATCGTGTTGGCATCGCTGACGGTTGCATTGTTGCAGCTGCCGGTCGAAACGATCGGCACGCGGTTTCCCGATATGGCAACCGGGTTGCCGATGCCGTCACTGCCGGATTTGACCTGGGCAAAAACCACCGAATTGCTGCCTGCTGCATTCACGATCGCCTTTCTCGCTGGTATCGAAGCGCTGCTTTCTGCAGTCGTTGCGGATGGCATGACCGGTACCCGGCACCGGTCGAACCAGGAATTGATCGGCCAGGGCGTTGCCAATCTCGGTTCGGTCCTGTTCGGCGGCTTGCCCGCGACCGGCGCGATCGCGCGCACTGCGACCAATATAAAGGCCGGTGGAAAGACCCCAGTGTCAGGGATGATGCACGCTCTTTTCCTGCTGCTGTTCATTCTGTTTGCCAGCGATTTCATGGCATATGTGCCGATGGCGGCGCTGGCAGCGATATTGTTTGTGGTCGCATGGGGCATGAGTGAATTTGACCGGTTCGTCGTGTTGCTACGGATGCCCAATAGCGACAGAGCCGTATTGTTGCTGACCTTCGGCCTGACGGTTCTGGTGGATTTGACGGTCGCGATCGGCGTCGGTGTGACGCTGGCATCGCTCCTGTTCATGGCGCGCATGAGCGATACCGTGCAGCTGGAAAACGGACAATCACCGAATAGCGATCCGGAACGCGAAGGGGAGGATCCGGGACAACGCGATGACTTGCCGAAAGACGTGGAAGTGTTCCGGATCAGCGGTCCTGTCTTCTTCGGCGTGGCGGGTGAATTGCTGGATGCCATGCGCAAGATCGGCCGAACACCCAAGGTGATCATCCTCCGTATGCGGCTGGTACCGATGCTCGATGCCAGCGGCGTAACGATGATCAAGGAATTTATCGACCAGGCCAGACTGTCTGGAACCGAGATAATATTGTCGGGTGTTCAGAACCAGCCAAGAGAAATGCTGACCCGCGTTGGCCTGTCCAGTGATCAGCCAGGAATTAACTTTAAAGGCGATTATCGGTCCGCGCTGAAGCTTGCCCGAGAATTGACCCTGGCCAGTTGATGATCGCCTGTTTCTGATGCGGTATTGTCCATCCCCTTTTGAAAGCGCACCGGGCCCTTGCTTTGCGGGTCCGGTGAGGCTGAAATTCGCAAAAACACTTGTCGATGCGCCACGCTTCTGCCATCGAATTCGGCGAATGACACCGGACGCGATCTAGCTCGAGGCAATCACCGCTCAATCCATGCACGCTTATGCAAATCCCACACGTTTTCTGGCGCTCGCCAGACCGTTAACCCGTTGGCTTTTGGTCGCAGGGCTGGCGCTGGCCATTTTCGGTTCGGTCTACGGGCTGCTCTATGCACCGGCGGATCGCCTGATGGGGGACAGTGTCCGCATTCTCTATATTCACGTGCCGACGGTATGGCTGGCGATGGGCGGCTGGACGGGAATCGCGATTGCCAGCATCATGCAGATTGTCTGGCGGCATCCGCTAGCGGCCGTGGCCGCCCGTGCGATCGCGGTGCCGGGTGCTGTCTTTACCGCCCTCGGGCTGATCACCGGCTCTATCTGGGCGCGACCGACCTGGGGGACCTGGTGGGTCTGGGACGGGCGAGTGACATCGGTGCTGGTCCTGTTCTTTCTCTATCTTGCCTATATCGCGCTGGCCAATGCCAGCAGCGAAAAAGGCGGAGTATCTCGGGTCACGGCCATTTTTGGTATCGTGGGAGCCATCAACATTCCGATTATCAACCGTTCGGTTGTGTGGTGGAACAGCCTGCATCAGCCCGCCAGCATCACCGTCAGCGGCTCGTCGATCGATAGTGCGTTTCTATGGCCGTTGATGGTGAATGTGGCTGGCTTCAGCCTGCTGTTCGGTGCAATCGTGCTGATGCGGATGCGCGGCATCCTGGCGGAGACCAAGGTCGAAGCGCGACTGAAAAGGATGGCAGCCGAATGAACCACTGGCCTTTCGTTCTTGCTTCCTATGTCATCGTGCTGCTGTCGACCGTAGCGGTTGTCGTCCATAGTTTTGCAGTCATGCGCAAGGCGGAAAGCAAGGCTGAACAGTTGAGCAAGCGAAAATGAAGGCGAAGCACCAACGATTGACTCTGGTCCTGCTGGCGATGGTGGCTCTGATCGGCGCGGGGCTGCTGGCGGCTTATGCGCTGCAGGATCAGGCGAGCTATTTCTATACGCCGTCCGACATTTCGGAACGCAAGCCCGAGGCAGGACAGGCAATCCGCCTGGGCGGCATGGTGGAGAAAGGCTCGATCCAGCGATCCGCCGATGGCGTGACCGTGCAATTCATCGTGCAGGACGGCACGGCGCAGCAGCGGGTTACCTATACCGGTATCACCCCGGACCTGTTTGTCGAAGGGTCGGGCGTGGTTGCCGATGGCCGGCTGGACGCCAACGGCCTGTTTGTCGCCGACACGCTGCTCGCCAAGCATGATGAAAATTACATTCCCCGCGAACTGGAGGGCATTGATATGACCTCGGGCAAGCACAAGACGGAGACGCTTGTCCAATGATCGCCGAAACCGGCCTGATCGCGCTCTGGCTTGCCGCCTCGCTCGCGCTCCTGCAGTTTGCGCTGGGCGCGATCGGTCTGCGCGCGGAGCGGGAGGACTATTTCGCCGCGATCCGCCCGGTCGCCGTCGCCCAGGGCCTGTTTGTCACTTTGTCCTTCCTGCTGTTGATCTGGCTGTTTCTGCGTTCGGACCTGTCGGTCCGGCTGGTGGTGATGAACAGCGCTTCGGTAAAGCCGCTGCTCTACAAATTTGCCGGAACCTGGGGCAATCATGAAGGGTCGATGCTGCTCTGGGTCACCGTCATGGGTCTGGCCGGTGCCTTTATCGCGCTGTTCGAGCGCTCGCTGAAGCGGGAAACTCTGGTTGCGACGCTGGCGGCGCAGGCGTTCATCAGTCTCGGCTTTTATGCTTTCCTGTTGATTTCCTCCAACCCGTTCGAGCGGATATTCCCGGTTCCGGCGGAAGGGCAGGGACTCAATCCGCTCTTGCAGGACCCTGGTCTCGCCTTTCATCCGCCTACGCTCTATTTCGGCTATGTCGGGCTGTCGGTGGCCTTTTCTTTCGCGGTTGGGGCGATGATCACCCGCGATGTCGGGGCGGCGTTCGCCAAGGCGATGCGGCCCTGGGTGCTGGGTGCCTGGATATTCCTGACGCTCGGCATTACCGCTGGCAGCTATTGGGCCTATTACGAGCTTGGCTGGGGGGGCTGGTGGTTCTGGGATCCGGTAGAAAATGCCTCGTTGATGCCCTGGCTGGCAGCGACGGCTTTGCTGCATTCGGTGACGGTGCTGGCGACGCGCGACGGCCTGCGCGCCTGGACGCTGATGCTGGCCGTGGTTGCCTTTTCGATGTCGATGATCGGCACCTTCCTGGTCCGGTCCGGAATATTGACCAGCGTGCATGCCTTTGCCGTGGACCCCGAACGGGGTAGCTTCATCCTGGCACTGCTCGCGATCTATATCGGCGGCGCGATGGCTTTGTTCGCGCTCCGCGTCGGTACGGTAAAAGAAGGGTCCCGGTTCGAATTGGTCAGCAGGGAAGGCGCACTGGTGGCCAATAATCTTCTGCTGTCGGTCATTCTGGCGCTGGTCTTCATCGGCACGCTCTATCCCTTGCTGGTGGAAGCCTTAACCGGGGAAAAACTGTCGGTGGGGCCGCCCTATTTCAATCTGGCAACCGGACCGCTGGCGCTACTGCTGGCGGCGGTCATGGCAGCGGGACCCTTGCTGCGCTGGCGACGGGACAATGCGAAGGCTTTGCTGAACCGGATTTCGATTCCGATATTGGTCGCTGCCGCTGCCCTGTTTGCGCTCGCCTTGTTTACCACCGGTATGTCGGTTCTAGCGCTGCTTGGTCTGGCACTGGCCGCCGGTGTCGCGGTCGCCAGTTTCGCGCCGCTGTGGAAACGCAACCTGCGCCGCACCCCGATCCATACTTACGGCATGATCATTGCCCATTTCGGCATCGCGGTGGCTCTGGTCGGCATGGCAAGCGAGAGCAGCTTTACCGAAGAACGGCTGGTCGCGGCCAAGCCGGGCGACGAAATCTCGGTGAACCAGTGGAGCCTCAAATTTGAAGCGATCGAACCGGTGGCCGGACCGAACTGGACTGCGCTCGAAGCGCGGATGACAGCGCAATATGGCGATGGTGCCGTTCATGAGATTCAGCCTCAGAATCGCATGTTCCCGACAGCCCAGACCCAGACCAGCGAAGCCGCGCTGCTGACCCGCTGGAACGGCCAACTATATGTCGTCCTGGGGGACGGAGACAATGAAGGGCGCTGGCAGGTACGCGTCTGGTGGAAGCCGTTTGTCACCTTGATCTGGCTCGGCGGAATATTGGTCGCGCTTGGCGGGTTTCTGGCAATGATTGGACGCCTGCGGCGCGGCTATAAGCAGCGCAAGCAGCGGGAATTTGTCGAGGCGATGCTATGAACCGCTGGTTGCTCTGGCTGCCGCTTGTGCTGTTCGGTATGTTTTTCGCGGCCGTTGCCGTCGGCCTGATGATACCGAAGGATAATATCATAGAGAGCAAGATGGTCGGCAAGCCGATGCCGGCCTTTGCCTTGCCCGCTGCGATCGAGCAGCGGCCGGCGCTGAGCAGTGCCGATCTCAAGCAGGGCAAGCCTACGCTGCTCAATATCTTCGCCAGCTGGTGCGTGCCTTGCATCGCGGAAGCGCCGCAGCTGCTTGCATTGCAACAGGCGGGAGTCGAAATCAACGCCATCGCCAGCCGCGATACGCCGGAAGATGTGGCCAATTTCCTGAACCGATGGGGCAATCCCTACAGACGGATCGGAACGGACACGACCAGCAGGGTGCAACTGGCTGTCGGCTCGTCCGGGGTGCCGGAAACCTTCGTCATCGATGGCAATGGCGTTATCGTTTATCAGCATATCGGCGAAATCCGGCCTGAGGATGTACCGAAGCTGCTGGAATTGCTGGAGGAAGCGGAATGAAGCGGTTCCTCTCCCTGCTGCTCTTCTGTGTTGCGGCACCGGTGGCGGCGCAGACCGGCCTGCCGCCAGCGCCTTATGCAGACCGGCAATTGGACGACCCGGGACAGGAGGCCGCCGCGCGCGATCTGATGGAGGAATTGCGCTGTCTGAAATGCCAGAGCCAGTCGATTGCCGACAGCAATGCACCGATGGCCGGCGACATGCGCAGCCAGGTCAGAGAAAGAATCGCTGCCGGAGAAAGCCCGGAAGAGGTGCGAAGCTGGCTGATCGAGCGCTATGGCAACTGGGTATCCTATAATCCGCCGATTGATTCTGCGGTGACCTGGCCGCTCTGGTTCGCGCCCATCATTCTGCTGCTTGCCGCCCTGTGGCTGGCCCGCGGACGTTTCCGCCAATCAAAGGATGATGAATGATGGGCTGGATCATACTTCTCCTGCTTGTGTTGATCTGTGCGGCAGCGCTGATCAAACTGGGTAAATTGTCTCGCGCCACTTATGAAATTACAGCAGCGGCGCTCCTGATCGGTGTCGCCGGTTACGCGTGGCAGGGCCATCCCGGCATGGCTGGAGTCTCGATTGAGCCAGCTGAAAAGCCCGGCAGTTTCGATGAAGATACGATTGATACGCGCGACGAGATGGGCGAACGGTTCGGTACAGCGCGCGAGTGGCTGATTTTTTCCGATTCCCTCAATCGCGCCGGAAAACATGGAGCGGCGGCCAATTATCTGCGCAATGGTGTGAAAGAACATCCGGATGATCCTGATCTCTGGGTGGGGCTGGGCAACGCGCTGGTCATACATGCGAATGGCGTAGTCACGCCAGCCGCCCAATTTGCTTTCCAGAAAGCCGCCGATCTGTCGCCGGAACATCCGGGGCCACCTTTTTTCCTTGGCCTTGCCTATGCACAGTCGGGAAAGATCGATCAGGCCAGGGAAATCTGGACGGAATTATTGGCAAGAAGCAGCGAAGATGCTCCGTGGCGGGCAGATCTCGAATCGAGACTGGCGGCGATCGAACGGGTGCAACCATCGCTGCCTGTGCAGCCCGCCAGTCCCCCTGAACGGTAAAAATCGAGGGATATAAGTGGGTTGACGTTCACTCTCGGCGATTTGTTGCACCTGCTAAGGGGCCGTGCTAAGCGCCCGCGCTTGCTGAAAAGAGTGTCAATAATCCGCCTGTTTTAAAAATTGATCGGGGGTACGCCTGAACGGCCAATCAATGTCTGCAGAACCAACTCAAAACGCGGAAGCGTCCGGCCACGCGGTGCAAACCCATGGTACGCCGCAGCGCAATATTGCGATCGCCAAACTGGCTGCGGGTGCGATTGGTATCGTGTTCGGCGACATTGGTACGAGTCCGCTCTACGCCTTTCGCGAAACATTCATCGGCGCGCATCCACTCGAACTGGACCGGATCCATGTGCTTGGCGTGGTCAGCCTGATCTTCTGGTCGATGACGCTGGTTGTGACGCTCCAATATGTAACCATTACCATGCGTGCCGACAATAAGGGGCAGGGCGGTAGTCTTGCGCTTGTAGCGCTGATTTCCGGGGTGATGCGACGCTCGAAATTTGGCTGGCTGGCGATATTGCTTGGGGTTTTTGCGACGGCGCTGTTTTACGGCGACAGCATGATCACCCCGGCGATTTCGGTGCTCTCCGCAGTGGAGGGCCTGACCGTTGTCCAGCCCGGGTTGGAACATCTGGTCATTCCGATCGCGCTTGGCCTGCTGATATTCCTGTTCCTTCTCCAGTCTCGCGGCACCGCTAAGATCGGCGCCTTGTTCGCGCCTGTGATGCTCGTCTATTTTGCCACCATCGGTACGCTGGGTATCATCCAGATTGTGCTGCATCCCAGCATACTCCTGGCCTTCAACCCCTGGTATGCAGTGCAATTCTTCCTGACAGACGGGGTCAAGGCATTCCTGGCGCTGGGTTCGGTCGTGCTGGCCGTGACCGGTTCCGAAGCGCTGTTTGCCGACATGGGGCATTTCGGCCGCAAGCCGATGCGGGTGGCCTGGTACGGCTTTGTCATGCCGGCCCTGCTGTGCAACTATTTCGGACAGGGTGCGATGATCCTGTCGCTTGATGCGGCAGGGGCAGCTGCAGCCATCGAGAGCCCGTTCTTCTTCATGGCACCTGAGGTGCTGCGTTTGCCTCTCGTGATCCTGGCCACGATGGCAACATTCATCGCCAGTCAGGCCGTGATTTCGGGTTCTTTTTCGGTCACGCATCAGGCGATCCAGCTGGGGTTCATTCCGCGCCTGACGATCAAGCACACCAGCGCGTCCGAAGCGGGGCAAATCTATATTCCGTTTGTTAATTGGGCGATCATGATCGGCGTTATCCTGCTGGTTCTGACCTTCCAGAACTCGAGTAATCTTGCCGCGGCCTACGGGATCGCCGTGACCGGCGCGATGTTCATCGACACCTGTTTGCTGACCATAGTGATCTTGGTGCTGTGGAAATGGAAGCTATGGGCTGCAGCCCCTCTGCTGGCGGTTTTCTTCATTGTCGAGGGCGCCTATTTTGCTGCCAATCTGACCAAGATTCCGGATGGCGGCTGGTTCCCGCTGGCGGTTGGCGGAGTGGCTTTCATCATCCTGACAACCTGGGCCAAGGGTCGCCAGATCATGCGTAAGAATATGGCCGAGGCCGCCATGCCCATCGAAATTTTCACGAAATCTGCCGCCAATAGTGCGACCCGAGTCCAGGGAACCGCCATTTTCATGGCGTCATCCTCGGCCGGTGTACCGTCGGCGCTGCTCCACAATATCAAGCATAACAAGGTCATTCACGAGCGGGTTGTTATCCTGACAGTCAACATCAGAGATGTTCCGACGGTGAACCCGGAAAAGCGGTGTGAAGTGAAGGATCTGGGGCACGGCTTTTACCGGCTGATTCTCCATTTTGGCTTCATGCAGGAAACCGATGTTCCGGAGGCGCTGAAAACGGTCAAGGGGTGTGGGATGGAATTCGACATGATGACCACCAGTTTCTTCCTTTCGCGTCAGACGTTGCTGCCGTCGAAAAAGCCGGAAATGATGATCTGGCGGGAAAAACTTTTCGCCTGGATGCTGCGCAATGCGGCGACGGCCATGGAATTTTTCAAGTTGCCGACCAATCGCGTGGTCGAGCTTGGCAGCCAGATGGAAATCTGACGGCCGGAAAAGTCACCGGTATCTTGCCGTTGGTCAATTCAGTTCATATTCCGCTTGTTTGATACTCCCAATATCGTTTGGACGGAGAGGGACCCCGGCCTGCGCCGGGGTTGACGCTTCGTCACGCTGCGCATGACGTGGCGCGTCAAATATTTGGTGGCCTATCACGGGACTCTCTACTAAATAGCGGCCCATCGATTCTAACCACGGGAACAGCCCATGCGCATCGCCATAGCCTCCGATCATGCCGCCCTTGAAATGAAGGCCGCGCTGGTGGATTGGTTGCAGGACGCGGGGCATGAGGTGACTGATCTGGGGCCGATGACCGCCGACAGCGTTGACTATCCCGACTACGGTTACAAGCTGGCCAGCGAAGTGGCCTCCGGGCGTGTCGAGCGGGGCGTCGCGCTTTGTGGATCGGGCATCGGCATTTCCATGGCTGTCAATCGCCATCCGGCCTGTCGCTGCGCGCTTGTATCTGAGGGCCTTTCGGCAAAATTGGCACGCGAGCATAATGACGCAAACGTTCTGGCCATGGGTGCGCGTCTGGTTGGCATAGAGATAGCGAAAGACTGTCTCGACGTTTTTCTGAAGACTGAATTTGGCGGTGACCGGCATCAACGCCGGGTCGATAAATTGTCCGCACCATCCATTGAAGGAGCAAACGCATGAGCAACGTGGCAGATATGCAGGAGATCAGACAGACCGGTTTTTTTGATTTCTCGGTCGACGAGAGCGATCCGGCGGTTGCCGGTGCAATTAATTCGGAGCTGTCGCGGCAGCAGAACCAGATCGAGCTGATCGCGTCGGAAAATATCGTGTCCCGCGCCGTGTTGCAGGCGCAGGGTTCTGTCTTCACCAACAAATATGCCGAAGGCTATCCCGGTCGCCGCTATTATCAGGGCTGTGCGCCTTCGGATGATGTCGAGACGCTGGCAATCGAACGCGCCAAGCAATTGTTCAACTGTGGTTTTGCCAATGTGCAGCCCCATTCGGGCGCGCAGGCCAATGGCGCAGTGATGCTGGCGCTGGTCAAACCGGGCGATACGATCCTGGGCATGTCGCTTGATGCCGGCGGCCATCTTACCCACGGTGCGAAGCCGGCCCAGTCGGGCAAATGGTTCAACGCGATCCAATATGGCGTCAATGATGACGATCATCTGATCAACTATGCAGAAGTGGAAGCATTGGCGAAGGAGCATCAGCCGAAACTGATCATCGCCGGCGGCTCCGCCTATCCGCGGCAGATCGATTTTGCCAAATTCCGGGCTATTGCCGATGCCGTCGGTGCGATCTTCATGGTCGACATGGCCCACTTTGCCGGTCTGGTTGCGGCTGGGCTGCATCCCAGCCCGCTGGACCATGCGCATGTTGTGACGACCACGACGCACAAAACCCTGCGCGGTCCCCGCGGCGGCATGATCCTGACCAATGACGAAGCCATTGCCAAGAAAATCAACTCGGCGGTATTTCCGGGATTGCAGGGCGGCCCGCTGATGCACGTGATCGCTGCCAAGGCGGTTGCCTTTGGTGAGGCACTGCGTCCCGAATTCAAGAGCTATTCGGCCGCAGTGATTGAGAATGCCAAGATTCTGGCGGCCACGCTCAAGGAACGCGGAGCGGATGTCGTCGCCGGCGGCACTGACACGCATCTAGCCCTGATCGACCTGTCGCCTCTCGGCATCACCGGACGCGATGCCGATGAAGCGCTGGAACGCGCCGGCATCACCTGCAACAAGAACAGCATCCCGAACGATCCGCAGCCGCCGATGAAGACCAGCGGTATCCGGGTTGGCTCGCCTGCAGGCACCACTCGCGGCTTTGGCCCCGCCGAATTCCGGTTGATCGGTGACATGGTGGCCGATGTACTGGACGGACTGCGGGAGAAGGGCGAGGGCGGTGACCCGTCCGTGGAAGCGGACGTGCGCGGGCGTGTCCAGGCGCTGTGCGATCGTTTCCCGATATATCCGGTATAGACAGGAAACTAATCAATGCGTTGCCCATTTTGTGCTCACGACGACAGCCAAGTCAAGGACAGCCGTCCGACCGAGGACAATACGACGATCCGGCGTCGCCGTCAGTGCGAAGGCTGTGGGGCCCGCTTCACGACTTTTGAACGCGTGCAGTTGCGGGAAATCACGGTGGTGAAGAGCGAGGACCGCAAGGAGCCATTCGACCGGTCAAAGATCGACCTGTCGGTCTCCCTCGCTTGCCGCAAGCGTGGTCTAAAGCAGGAGCAGATGGATCAGCTGGTTTCCGGAATCCAGCGTCAGCTCGAAACCAGCGGCGAAAGTGAAATTCCGTCGAAGAAGATCGGCGAGATGGTGATGGATGGTTTGAAGGCCCTGGACAGTGTCGCCTATATCCGCTTTGCCTCGGTCTACAAGGATTTCACCGAAGCCAAGGACTTCAAGGAATTTGCCGGCAGCGTGAAAGATGTCGGCGGGGCGTGAGCAACCAGCCCGCAATCATATTGGTTAATCCGCAACTCGGGGAAAATATCGGGAAAGCCGCGCGCGCGATGCTCAATTTCGGGCTGACCGAAATGCGTATCGTCAAGCCGAGGGACGGCTGGCCCAATCCGGCCGCCGGACCTTCAGCTTCGGGGGCCGACCAGGTCCTGGAACAGGCCCAGATTTTCGAAACCACAGCGGAGGCAGTGGCGGACTGTTCCCATGTCTATGCTACGACCGTGCGCAAACGGGGTATGACGAAGACGGTGCTGACGCCCTGGCAAGCCGCAGAGGATATGGCGCAGGCCAGCGGCAAATGCGCGATCCTGTTCGGACCGGAACGCGCCGGACTGGAAGTCGTCGATGTCGAGCTTGCGCGGAAGATCATCACGGTACCGATCAATCCCGAATTCGGTTCGCTCAACCTGGCGCAGGCCGTGATCCTGGTGGCTTATGAACTGTCGAAATTGGATAGCGCCGCCAATGTTCAGCCGACGCTGGAAAAGAAATTGGCTGAACCGGCACCGCAGCGAGAGCTGGACATGTTCTATGAGCATCTGGAGCGGGCACTGGACAAGAATGGATATTTCTATCCGGCGGAACGGGCGGCAGCGACCAAAGTGACGCTTCGCAACATGGTGACCAAGCCTGCCTGGACGAATGAGGAGGTAAAAACATGGCGCGGCGTGATATCGTCGCTGGAGCGGCCACCGCGCAAGGACAAGGCCGAAAAATCGTAATCGAAACGGTTATTTGCGGATTTGATCCCATTTTTGCAGTTCGTAGCTGATCGATGTCTCTACCAGCATTTCCCAGATGGCCGCCATCACCGGAACGGGAATGGCCGCTTTCTCTGCGAGACTTTTTATATTCTGCAGGACTTCTGCCTTTCGGTTCTCATCCCTGACTGCGTTGCGGTCCTGCTTGATTCGCGCAGCTGCGCCCATGCAGGCGAAACGGAGCCGAAACAGATCAACCAACTGTGCATCCAGTTGATCCACAGCTTTTCGCAAATGCTTCATATCGTGAATTTGATCGATGGATTCAGGGGTTACCAACATTTCACTTGGGATAATTTAGAATGAGGGGAATGTCGAGCAGGAAGGCAATTCCGGGTAGATTATGTTTAAAAAAATTCGTATATCGGTTTTATTCAATGTACTTAGTTTTGGAGTTAACATGTACACATTATTCTTATCGTTGGCGATGGTTGGCTCTCCCCCAGTAGCCACTAGCGAACCACAAGCCGAGAGCGATGACAAGATCATATGCCGATCCATCATGACAGTCGGTTCACGGATTCCTGATCGAACCTGCCGCACCAAACGCGAATGGGAGCAGATCCAAAAGGCAAACTCGGAAGAGCTTGAGGACCGCCGAAATTATAGTCGGGGTACGCAAAACAGTAACTAGTTCCATGTGCAGGCAAGGGCATTGGCTTTGCTTGTCTGATTTTTGATGGATCATGCGCCTTGACAGATGTGACGATATCTGTTCAAGGCCGCCCAGCAATTGGCCCCGCACCCCGGTGAAGCGGAGGCCGCATCAAAACGAATGTTTTGATGGTGCGCTCCGGGAAGACTAGAAACAGCAAATGAGGAGTCATTCACATGACCAAACGTACCAGTTCGAAATATAAGCTTGATCGCCGCATGGGCGAGAATATCTGGGGCCGTCCCAAATCTCCTGTCAATCGTCGCGACTATGGCCCGGGCCAGCACGGTCAGCGCCGCAAGGGTAAGCTCTCCGACTATGGTATCCAGCTGCGCGCCAAGCAGAAGCTCAAGGGCTATTATGGCGATGTGACGGAAAAACAGTTCCGCCGCGCTTACAAGGAAGCCGCTGCGATGAAAGGCGATACCAGCCAGAATCTGATCGGCCTGCTCGAGCAGCGTCTCGACATGGTTGTCTATCGCGCCAAGTTCACCCCGACCATCTTTGCTGCCCGTCAGCTGGTCAGCCACGGCCATATTCGCGTCAACGGCGTCAAGTGCAACGTTGCCTCGCGCAAGGTTGTACCGGGCGACGTGATCTCGCTGAGCGCCAAGGCCCAGGAAATGCTGCTGGTGATCGAAGCGCAGAGCCTGCCAGAGCGCGATATTCCTGAATATGTAACGCCTGATGGCACGGACAAGGTAACCTATGTCCGAATCCCGACTCTGGACGAGGTCCCTTATCCGGTGACGATGGAACCCAATCTGGTCGTCGAATTCTATTCGCGCTGATTGTCTTCAGAAAGTTTCAAGAAAAGGCGGCTCGCGGAAGCCGCCTTTTTTTGGTCCTGTGATGGGCTTTGTACGGATTCAGGGGTGGAAAAGCCGTTCTGCAGCGAACGGATCCTTCAGGCTTTCTACCGTGACGCAGCTTGCCTTGCCCAAAGTCGCATGCCATTGGGTAGACAACGATTTGTGAAACTGAACATTTCAGAAGGTAATGCAATATGATAAGACGGTCTCTGTTGATATTTGTCCTCCCGTCACTGGTCTTGGCTGGATGCACGAAGATTGAAGAGGAAAATGCGGGGCTCGCACTTCCTGAAGTCGCGGCGCCGGATCTTTCCGTCGAGACCATGAAATCGATCACGGAAGAGCTTTCCTCCGACGCCTATGAAGGCCGTGCGCCCGGTACTGCCGGTGAAGAGAAGGCGACCAAGCTGATCTCCGAAAAATTTGCCGAAGCCGGGCTGGCGCCGGGCAATGGCGACAGCTGGTTCCAGGATGTGCCGCTGGTCGGCATCACCGCCAAGAATACGTCACCTCTGAAAATCAGCGGGGGGAAGAGCGATTTGTCCTTCACATATGGCAGCGACTATGTTGCCGCGAGCTATCAGGAACAGCCGAAAGTCGAAGTGACCAATAGCGAGATGGTCTTTGTCGGCTATGGCATCAACGCGCCGGAGCGGGGCTGGAACGATTATGCCGGCATCGACGTCAAGGGCAAGACGGTCGTCATTCTGGTGAATGACCCGGATTTCGGCACCGAAAGTCTGGAAGGCGAATTCGGCGGCCGGGCGATGACCTATTACGGGCGCTGGACCTATAAATATGAGGAAGCCGCACGGCAGGGTGCCGCGGCTGCGCTGATCATCCATGATACGGAGCCGGCCGCCTATGGCTGGAATGTTGTCGAGTCGAGCTGGACTGGCGAGCAATTTTACGCCCAGTCGGCCAATGGCGGTGCTGACCAGACCAAATTGAACGGCTGGATTCAGAAAGAGGCAGCAGCGAAGATTTTTGCGGCTGCCGGTCAGGACATGACCGCGCAGATGGAAGCTGCCAAGAAAAAGGGCTTCAAGGCAGTGGACCTGAAGCAGAAAGCAACAGTTGCGCTGGAAAATGATATCAAGAAGACCGACAGCAAGAATGTCGTCGGTATCCTGAAGGGCAAGACCCGTCCCGACGAATATGTCATCTATACCGCCCACTGGGATCATCTTGGTCGTTGCAAGCCTGCACCCGATGGCGACGATATCTGCAATGGCGCCATTGACAACGCCACGGGCACGGCTGCGCTGGTGGCGTTGGCCGAGGCCTATGTGAAGGCCGGAGCGCCGGATCGGAGCGTTATTTTTCTGGCGGTGACAGCCGAAGAATCCGGATTGCTCGGATCCAAATATTATGCGGAGAATCCGATCTATCCGCTCAGCCAGACGGTGGGCGGCGTGAACATGGATGCCTTTGCGATGGCCGGTCCGGCGAAAAATGTCGTGGTGGTCGGTAAGGGCAAGTCCGAGCTGGATGCCTATCTGGAAGCGGCCCTAAAAAGTGACGGTCGCGTGGCCGAAGCCGAACCGACGCCGGAAAAGGGCTATTATTACCGGTCAGATCATTTCAGCTTCGCCAAGCTGGGCGTGCCGATGATCTATTTCGAGGGCGGTGACGATCTGGTCAATGGTGGTCGGGACGCCGGCGAGGCGGCAGCGAAAGATTATACCGATAATCGCTATCATGGTCCGAAGGATGAATATGATCCGAACTGGGACTGGACCGGTGTGATGGGCGACCTGAAGGTCTATTATACGGTTGGCCGGATGATGGCGATGACCGAGGACTGGCCGAACTGGAACGAGGGCGACGAATTCCGCGCCATTCGCGACCAAAGCCGCGCCAGCAACTGATCCGGATCGGCGACCCGCGACATGAGATGGCCCGCAGAGTGGGAGCCGCACCGGGATGTTTGGATCGGCTTTCCCGGTGATCCGGCGGAATGGCCGGTCGGACTGGCGCAAGCACAGCGGGAAGTCGCTGCCTTTGCCAATGCCGTAGCGGACCAGGGGAGTGGAGAGACCGTCATTCTGGTCTGCAGGACAGCCGCCGATGCTGACATTGCGCGGGAGCTTGCCGAGGCCGCTGTCGATATAGTGGTCGAACCGTTTGGCGACATCTGGCTGCGCGATTCCGCTCCGATTTTCGTTGCTGGGTCTGATGGCTTGGTTGGCCAGAATTTCGGCTTCAACGGCTGGGGCGGAAAATTTGCGATGGCCGGGGATCAGGATATCGGTGAGCGGCTGGCAAGGCGCTTTGGCTTGGCGATCCATGAGCGCGACTGGATATTGGAAGGCGGCGCGATCGATAGCGACGGCGCCGGTCGGCTTATCACCACCCGGCAATGCGTGCTCAACAATAATCGCAATGCCGGGCTTTCCAGCGAACAGGCGGAAGCCTGGCTTGGACAGGCTCTCGCAGCGGAGCATATCTGCTGGCTTGGTGACGGGCTGGTTGCGGATCATACAGACGGTCATGTCGACAATCTCGCCCGCTTTGTCGCGCCGGACACGGTTGCGATTCCGGAAGCGGGGGCTGGCGATGATCCCAATAGAGAGATTTTTGATCAGGCCGCACAGTGTGCGCAGTCATCAGGACTGAAGGTAGTCCGCTTGCCTTCGGTGGGGCGATATGAAATCGACGATGATATTGCGCCTGCCAGCTATATGAACTTCTATATCGGCAATACGGTGGTCGCTGTCCCGCAATATGGCGCTGCGAATGATGCCAGAGCAGTCGAGCAAATCGCGACCCTTTTCCCGGATCGCAAAGTGATCGGCTTGTCCAGCCAGGCGCTGCTGCGGGGCGGCGGAAGCTTCCACTGCATTTCTCAACAAATCCCGCTGGTTCCTTAGTCTGCTCGACAATTGATAAACCCTATCCCCGGTCCCAGCTTGGGCCGCGATATAAGCTGTCTATCAGACATGCCCGATAATACATGTTGTACCGGGTCATGCATTGGGTAGGTATTCAGGCAAGAAAAAACGATCCTGAAAATCTGAGAGGAATGAATGATGAAGAAATTGCTGATGGCGAGCGCGGCGCTGGCGATGCTGGCAGGCGCTGTTCCAGCTGCCGCCCAGCACCATAAGAAAGACGGTGTCGAGATGTCGGACGCCGGTCTGCAGGCGATTCTCGATGATGAGAGCCGCTCTGACGACAAGGCCCGGGATATCTATCGCCATCCTGCCGAGACGCTAATGTTCTTCGGCGTAAAGCCGGATCAGACGGTCGTCGAATATGCACCAGGAGGTGGCTGGTACACGCGCGTACTGGTCCCATATTTGGCCGACAACGGGAAATATGTTGCGATCAACGCGGACAGCTCAGCCACCAATTTCCCAGACCGTGCGCGCGAAGCCCGCAGCAAGGGCTGGCCCGAAAGCTTCCCCGAGACGGCAGCGAAATGGACCGGGGTGAATGCGGAAAAGATTCTGGCTTTCGAAAGCGACGAGCTGCCGGATGACATGAAGGGCAAGGTCGACCGGGTCTTGATTTTCCGGTCATTGCACGGGTTGCTCAACGGCAACCGGGCGGACGCCGAACTGCGCGCGCTGCGGGAAATGCTGGCTGATGACGGAAGGGTCGGTGTGGTGCAGCATCGCGCCAAGCCAGACGCATCTTATGCGATGTCCAACGGCAGCAAGGGCTATCTGAAGCAGGCTTCGGTCGTGGCGTTGTTCGAGCTGAACGGCTTTGAACTGGTGAGCGAGTCGGAGATCAATGCCAATCCAAAGGATATGGCCAATTATCCCGGTGGGGTCTGGACCCTGCCGCCGGTTCTTGCTTCGGGGGATACGGACCGAGCCAGATATGAAGCGATCGGTGAATCCGACCGGATGACTTTGTTGTTTAAGAAGCGCGACTAGACCGCTATCAGGGCCGCTATGACCAATATATGCGTAGCGGCCCTGCAACTGCCTCTCGGCGGTGATGAAAGGGACAATATCTTTGCAGTGAGCGGCCTGGTTGCAGAGGCGGCGGAGCAGGGTGCCCAGATCATCCTGCCGCCGGAGCTGTTTGCCAGCCCCTATTTCTGCAAGACCGAGGATGAGGAACTGTTTGCGCTGGCGCAGCCGGTGAGCGAAAGCACCCCGGTGCTCGCCATGCAGAAGCTGGCGAAACAATATGGGGTCGCCATCCCTGCCAGCTTTTTCGAACGCGACGGTCCGCATCATTACAACAGTCTGGCGATGATTGACCCGGATGGCGAGATCATGGGTGTATACCGGAAAAGCCATATTCCCGACGGGCCCGGCTATGAGGAAAAATATTATTTTCGCCCCGGCAACACCGGATTCAGGACCTGGGACCTGTTCGGCACGCGGATCGGCGTCGGCATCTGCTGGGACCAGTGGTATCCGGAAAGCGCGCGGGCGATGGCGCTGATGGGGGCCGAAATATTATTCTATCCCACCGCGATCGGGTCGGAACCCTATGATGCGGACCTTGACACCAGCCGCATGTGGCGCCGGGCGATGCAGGGCCATGCGGTGAGCAATTGCATGCCGGTGGTGGCGAGCAACCGCATCGGGTTGGAAGATGAGCAGGCCTTTTACGGGCACAGCTTCATCACCAATCAGTGGGGCGATCTGATCGCGGAATATGGTTCGGACGAAACCGGTGTACTGGTCACATCGTTCGATCTGGAAGAGGCGCGTACGCACCGGGCGGGCATGGGTTTTTTCCGGGATCGGCGGCCGGAGCTTTATGGTCGGCTGACCGAAGACAAATAGACGGCCTGTTCAAAAACTTGCTCGAACATCGTCGCCGTAAGCCGCCCGGTGTTCACATTGTAACGGCTGCAATGATAGCTGTCGATTAGCGTTCGTCCATCGGACAGTTGATGTGCTGCGCCGTGGGAAAATTTGTGATCGACCAGGCGCGCGCTGGACAGGCGGACGATGCTGTCATGGGCGACCTTGCCCAGCGCCAGAATGATTTGCAGATTGGGGAGGGCGGACAGCGCCTTTCCGAGATAGGGGCGGCAGTTGGTGATTTCTGGTCCGGTTGGCTTGTTTTCTGGTGGCAGACATTTGACAGCGTTGAGGATGATCGCACCCGCCAGCGCGATGCCGTCGTCGGGATCATTGGCGAATGTGCCGTTCACGAAGCCGAAGTCGGTCAAGGTTGCAAAGAGCATTTCGCCAGATGCGTCCCCGGTGAACGGCCTGCCGGTACGGTGAGCACCTTCCTTGCCCGGGGCCAGGCCTATGATCGCAAGCCAGGCGTCGGGATCACCAAAAGCGGGAACCGGAGCGTTCCACCAGTCGGGATGGTCCTTGCGCAAGGATTTGCGCAGTCCCGCCAGTCGGGGACAGCGACGACAGCCTTTCGGGGCTTCGGCGGAGGAAAGGGGGCCATGAACGCTCACCCCTCCCGCCTAATTTTAAACTGGAGGGTGGTCCAGAAGATTAGTTCTCCACCTGACCGGAACGTTTCCCTCCGCTCCGGCGTTCTTGTCTATGAACTGCCGGTGCAGCCGGATAATATTGTCGACTGCGCTCTGTGAGCGAACAGGGATATGGCTCCACATGAACTGCGGAGCAACCGCTTCCCATATCGTTGCAATGCTTGGAGAATAGCGGAGCACACGAATGCGGAGCGGAATGATATCAAGGGTCGAAAGCCCAGAAACCGTGGCTCTGCTGGCCTCGCGAAGAAGGATGTAGACGATGAACATGATGGACGTATTGCAGCAAGCCGGGGGTCTGGAAAGGATGGCGAGCGAACTGGGCGTCAGCAAAAGCGTTGCAGAGACTGGCACCGCGGCATTGCTGCCGCCGATATTGGGCGGATTCAAGAAGACGGCTCAGGCACGGTCCGGCGGTATCGATGGTCTGGGGAGATTGCTCGACCAGCTCGGCGGGGGTGGGCTGTTCGACAGTGTTGCGGACCCGCAGCCGACGCCGGTGGACAAGGGCGATGCGGTGCTCGGCCAGATATTCGGTTCCAAGGTCGTGAGCCGGACCGTCGCCGCTGGCGCCGAACAGCAGACGGGAATCAGCAGCGAACTGCTCAAACAAATGCTCCCCTATGTGGCGATGATGGTGTCCGGATATATGGCCAAGCAGGGGGGTGAGAGCGCTGGCAACGGCGGCGGGCTGGGCGGCTTGATAGGCGGTCTGCTGGGGGGCGGCAACGATGCGTCTTCCGCCGATGGTATCGGCTCGCTGCTCGATTTGAACGGTGACAGTAATGCACTGGATGACATGATCGGTATGGCCGGCAAGCTCATCCGTTAGCCGTTCAGCGGAACAGTAGAAAGACCGGAGGCCCGCTGCTGAACGAGTTGAGCGGTCCGGAGAGCGGCTGCGTCAAGAAACAGGCTGGGCGTCCAGTGCTGTGCTGCCTTCCGGTTTCTCCAGACGGAGGACCCCGCTTTCCACCGCCGCTACCTTTGCGACCGATCCTATTCGCATATCCGGGCCTTTTGCGGGCCATTCGCCGTCGCCGACCTTGACCCGTCCGCTCGTCGCAGAAATCGTCGCGACCACGGTCACGGTTCGTCCAACCAGCTGGGCGGCGCGATTGTTGAGCAGCGGATTTTCGCTTTCGACTTCATGGGTGAGATACCAGCGGCGTCCACCCAGCACCGCCAATATGGTCGCCAGTCCAAATAGTGTCAGCTGGCCAGCCACGGTCAGGTCGATGAACAGCGACAGAATCCCGGTCACCGCCGCCGCAGCGGCCACCCAGATCAGGAAGACGCCTGGCACGAACAGTTCCGCCAGAGCCAGCAAGGCTGCCAGGCCCAGCCAGAGATATTCGGGATTGCTGATAGAGAAATCATCCACGGTCGCTATTCCTCTGAATCCTGTTGTTACTCGCTCTGATTGTCGAACGGGCCCTTGCGCTTGGGCGGCGGCGCAAAGGTCTGGCTGTTTTCGCCGAGCGCTTCCTTGGCGAGGGCGCCGATACCGCCGAGCGTGCCGATCAACTGGGTCGCTTCGACCGGGAACAAAATGGTTTTTGCATTGGGCGAGGTCGCGAATTTTTCGACCGCCTTCACATAGTCCTGGGCGATAAAATAGTTGATCGCCTGGGCGTTGCCGCCGGCGATCGCCTGGGACACCAGTTCGGTGGCCTTGGCTTCGGCCTGGGCCTCGCGCTCGCGCGCCTCGGCGTCGAGAAAGGCCGCTTCCTTGCGGCCTTCGGCCTGCAGGATCTGTCCCTGCTTCTCGCCTTCGGAGCGGAGGATTTCGGAGGCACGCGCGCCTTCCGCGTCGAGGATATTGGCGCGCTTTTCGCGTTCCGCCTTCATCTGCCGGGCCATCGCATTGACGATATCCTGTGGCGGCCGGATATCCTTGATTTCCACGCGGGTAATCTTGATTCCCCACGGCGTGGTCGCATCGTCAATGACCACCAGCAGGCGGGCATTGATCTCGTCGCGCTTTGACAAAGTCTCGTCGAGATCCATAGACCCCATCACGGTACGCAGGTTGGTCGTAACCAGATTGAGGATCGCGTTATAGAGGTCGTTGACCTCATAGGCCGCTTTCGAGGCATCCAGCACCTGAAAGAAGACGACGCCGTCGGTGGAAATCATCGCATTGTCCTTGGTGATGATTTCCTGTCCGGGAATATCGAGAACCTGCTCCATCATGTTGACCTTGCGGCCGACGCGATAAAGAAATGCGGGATAGAAATTGAAGCCCGGCTGAGCGGTGGTGGTAAAGCGACCAAAATATTCGATGGTGTAATGATAGCCCTGGCGGACGATCTTGATGCTCGCAAAAAGATAGATGATCGTGACCAGCAGTACCAGCAGCAACAGTGAAACACCCATTTCCATTCTCCCTCGCGACCTGTCTCATTAGCATTGATTATTTGCAGGATAATGCCAAGGGAAAAGCGCAATACTGCCTCTGTTGAAGGGTGTTTCCGCAATGCGTTTCATTGCATTTTTGATTGCCTCCTGTCTGTTCTGTTCCGAAGCGGCCCGAGCCGAGCCGATTGGTGAGGCGGATCTGCTCAGACATATCAAAATATTGGCGAGCGACGCTTTCGAGGGGCGGGAGCCGGGCACGGTCGGCGAAAACAGAACGGTCAATTATATCGCCACGCAATGGGCGCGGTCCGGGCTGCGTCCGGCTGGCGAGAAGGGGGCCTGGTATGCGCCGGTTGCGCTGGTCGAGCGACGGCCGGAAAGCTATCGTCTCTCCTTCTCCAGTCGGGCAGGAGGCAAATCAGCTCGCATCAAGCCGGACGAGATCATTCTGCGCGGTCGAAGCACGTCCTTCTCACAAGCCCAAATGCCGATTGTGTTCGCCGGATTTGCGCAGGGCGAGCCCGGAGGAGAGGCGGTTGCGGGAAAACTGGTGTTGATACCGCGCGCACCGCTGGAAGACAGCGACGCCATCGCAAGTTTCCAGGCGCGCAAGCGGCAGCTGATCAAAGACGGCGCGATTGGCGTGCTGACGATCATTGACCGGCAGGACCGTTGGTCCGCTTTCCGGCGGTTTTTTCAGCGCCCGTCGACCGAGCTCTCCGGGCCGGAAAATCATGCACCGCTCGAAGGATTGATCAGCCTTGACCAGTTCAGCAAACTGCTCGCTCAATCGGGTCTGGATGCGAACGCGTTGCTGGCCGATCGGGATGATGCTTCTGTCCTAGCGCTCGGGATGGTCGCGGATGCCCAGGCCGAAACTGCCGTCCGCACCTATATCTCGCACAATGTGGTGGGAAAGATTCCCGGTACCAGGCCCGACAGCGGTGCCCTTCTGTTCATGGGCCATTGGGACCATTTCGGGATATGCCGGATCGAGGATCCCCGGGACCCCGGAAAGGACCGAATCTGCAACGGTGCGGTGGACAATGCCAGCGGGATTTCCCTGCTTATCGAGGTGGCAAACCGGCTGGCGAAAGAGGATCTTGATCGGGACATCTATTTTCTGGCGACTACCGCAGAAGAAAAAGGTCTGCTCGGCGCGCGGGCGTTTATCGAAAATCCTTCCGTCGCCCTTGACGGGTTGGTTGTTGCCTTCAATGCCGACACCATTGCGCTTTCGGATGATGGGGAGAAAATTGCGGTTCTCGGTCTGGGGCGGGCGGGTCTCGACCATGAAATAGGGGCTGTCGCTGCTCAGGAGGGGCGCGAGATTGACCGTAGCGGTACTGCGGACCCCTATCTCGCACGCCAGGATGGCTATATATTCCTCGAGCGCGCTATCCCCACCTATATGATTAGCAGCGCATTTGCCGATGCGGCACGGCTCAAGGCCTACCTCGATGGCCCCTATCACGATGTCAGCGATGAGGTGAATGACACTCTGCTGCTGACCGGAGCGGCTGCGGATGCCAATTTCCATGTGGCGCTGGGGCGCTATTTCGGCTCGACTGCAAGATATCCGGGAAAAGCCCCTAGCGGCGGGGCGGATAACTGATTACATGGGCCGCCACAGAATCACATTCACGACATCGGAAAGTGGCGATCATGAGCAGGCCAGGCAAGCATACAGATATTCGATTGGGACTGACGTTTGACGACGTTCTCCTGCGGCCCGCCGCGTCCGAGATCGTGCCCAGCCAGGCCAATACCAAGACCCGTATTTCCAAACTTATCGGCCTGAACATTCCGATCCTTTCGTCCGCCATGGATACGGTGACCGAGTCGGATATGGCGATCGTCATGGCGCAAATGGGCGGAATCGGCGTCTTGCACCGGAATCTTACCCTGGAACAGCAGACCGCCGCCGTACGGCAGGTGAAGCGCTTTGAATCCGGCATGGTGGTCAATCCGATCACAATCGCACCGGACGCGACATTGGCGGAAGCGCAGGAGACGATGGCGCAGAACCGGATATCCGGGATTCCGGTTGTCGAGAAATCAGGGAAACTGGTCGGCATATTGACGAATCGCGACGTTCGCTTTGCGGAAAATCCGAAACAGAAGATTTCCGAGCTGATGACCAAGGATAATCTGGCAACGGTTCCAGCTGGCGTCAGTCAGGAAGAGGCGCGGCGCACGCTGCACCAGCGGCGGATCGAAAAATTGCTGGTCGTTGATGACAATTATCATTGCGTCGGACTGATTACGGTCAAGGATATTGAAAAGGCCGTGACTTATCCCAACGCCACAAAGGATGCCTCCGGCCGGTTGCGCGTTGCGGCGGCCTCGACCGTGGGTGAGAGCGGACTCGAGCGGACCCAGGCGCTGATCGACGCGGAATGCGATCTGATCGTGATCGATACGGCCCACGGTCATAGCGCGATGGTCGCGCGGGCGGTTGAAGAGGTCAAAAAGCGGTCGAACAGCACTCAGGTCATTGCCGGCAATGTCGCTACTGCTGCTGCAACCAGGGCCCTGATCGACGCGGGTGCAGACGGAATCAAGGTCGGTATTGGACCCGGTTCGATCTGCACCACGCGGGTGGTCGCGGGCGTCGGTGTTCCGCAGCTGACCGCTATCATAGAATGTGCCGAAGAAGCGGAAAAATCCGGCATTCCGGTTATTGCGGATGGTGGACTGCGGACATCGGGCGATGTCGCAAAGGCTCTGGCGGCCGGCGCATCCGCCGTGATGATCGGTTCCCTGCTGGCGGGGACCGAAGAGGCACCGGGCGAGACCTTCCTCTACCAGGGGCGGGCATACAAGAGCTATCGCGGCATGGGGTCTGTCGGCGCGATGGCCCGCGGATCGGCGGATCGCTATTTTCAGCAGGATATCACCGACCAGCTCAAACTGGTGCCGGAAGGAATTGAAGGGCAGGTGCCTTTCAAGGGGCCGGCGCGCGATGTCATTCATCAACTGGTTGGCGGGGTGAAAGCCGCGATGGGTTATACGGGATCGGAGACGCTGGAAGATCTGCGGGAACGGGCCGAATTCATCCGCATCACCAATGCCGGATTGCAGGAAAGCCACGTCCACGATGTATCCATTACCCGGGAAGCGCCCAATTATCCGACCCGATAGAGACGCTGGAGGCATCACGTGATCGAAGCCCGTATATTGTTGCTGAGGCCTGTCTGCGCCGGGGCGTGGGTGGACGCAGTGCGGGCCACTGATCGCGCGGAGACGTGACTCCCTCGGCAAGACTGCAGGCGGCCATCGAGATGCTGGACTGGATCATTGCCGCTGCACGCGACAACGGGGCGTCTGCGGACAATATCGCGAAAAAATTTTTCAAGGAACGGCGCTATGCTGGGTCTGGCGACCGGCGCGCCATCCGCGAGCTGGTCTATGCCGCCATCCGGCGCTGGGGAGACCGGCCGGAAAGCGGCAGGCAGGCTATGCTCGGACTGGTCGCCGAGCAGCCCGAATTGCGCGAGCATTTCAGTGGCTCCAACTATGGGCCTGTCGCAATTGAAGCGGATGAACCGGTCGCCAGCGGCGGGCAAATACCCGAATGGCTGACAGACGGGTTCGCCAGTCTGATCGATGAACCTGAGCGCGAGGCGCTGTTTGACCGCGCGCCCTTGCATATCCGGGTCAACGGGCAGCGCTCCACGGACATGGAAGTTCGCTCTGCCTGGCCGGAGGCGGTCGCGCTGGCTTTGCCAAACGCCTACGAGCTTCCGGCCGGAACCCAGCTGGAGGGCCAGACGCTGCATCGCGACGGGGCCGTCGAAATACAGGATCTCGGCAGTCAGGCGATTGCAATGGCAAGCGCTGCCGGTGATCCGAAGCTGGTCCTTGATCTCTGCGCAGGGGCAGGCGGCAAGACACTGGCCCTGGCCGCGATGCTCTCTTCCGAAAGCGAGATTATCGCAGCGGATACGGATCGAGGACGGCTGAGCCGGATAGACCCGCGCAAGCGGCGCGCCAGCGCCCGGAATATCGACACGATCCTGCTTGCGCCTGGCAAAGAAACGGATTCGCTGGAGCATCTCAAAGGCCGTTGCGATCTGGTTCTGGTCGATGCACCATGCAGCGGCACCGGCACCTGGCGACGCAATCCCGAGTTGCGCTGGCGGATGACGCCAAAACGTCTCGAGCACACAACAGAATTGCAGCAGCGGCTGATCGATCTTGGCAGCGAGATGGTCAAGCCGGGCGGAAGGCTCGTCTATGCCGTCTGTTCGCTGCTGGATGCGGAAGGCGGGGACCAGGCCGAGAAATTCCTTGAGCGCCACACCGGGTGGCAGGAAAAATCGATTGATTTGCCGGTTGGCCGCCCATATCGTAAAGGCATTCTTCTTTCCCCGTATCATGACGGAACGGATGGCTTTTATTTTACCTGCCTCGAAAAATTGTGATAGCAAATCATGTTAAGCCAGCATGCAGCTGAGTCTGGCTATGGTCGCGAGAGTTTATTGGAGCTGATTATGCGTTTTTCCCCGGCTGTTGTTGCCTTGTCCCTCGTTTTCGCCACGGTTTCCAGTGCCGGTTTTGGCCAGTCTGCCGATATCGAGATCAAGCAGCGGTCGGTTGAATATCTGCGCTTGGGCGAAGCAGCGCAGAAGCGCGGCGAGCTGGATCTGGCCGCCGATCTGTATGAAACATCGCTGGCGGTGGACCCGCGCAACAGTTCAGCGTTCATTGCTCTCGCTCAAATCGCCCGCGTGCAGCAGCTGCCGGGCAAGGCCATCCGCCTCTATCGCGAGGCGCTGATTGTCGATCCGAACAATCTGGATGCGCTGGCCGGGCAGGGCGAAGCGCTGATCCAGCGCGGCGCGCTGGAGAAGGCGAAAGTCAATCTGTCGCGGATCGAAACCCTGTGCCGGTCGCGCTGCGCGCAAAATGACGAGCTGGCATCGGCGATCAAGCTGGCGGAGAAGAAGCCGGTCCTGTCGGCTGAAGCGGTGACACCGAAGCCCAGAATCGGTGACGAGGAACCGGAAAGCGAAACTCCCTGACAGTCGGTTCTGCAGTCCGGGCTAAAAATCGTAGACCAGCGAGGCGCGGCTGAGCGTATCCGTCTTGAACCGGCCGACCGGCGGGTTTGTTTCATGTTCGATCGTATAGGAAAAGCGCGCCGAAAGACTGCCGATCAATTTGGCATCCAGTGCGGACGTGGCCTGAAAAGTGGCGTTGTCGCTGTCGATAATGGCAACCGCCGAGGTGTAGCCTTGTGCATCGCTCGCCCAGGTCCCGCCGGCATCCTGTGAAAATTTGAGATTGTCGGCAATCTTCCAGTCAAAATCGAGTCCGGCCAGAGCGGCAAGGCTGCTTTCGGACTTTCCACTGGCGAAATTGGTGACGCGGAACGCCGGCCCAGCCTTGATGGCAAGCCGCAAATCGCTGGTCTTGACCAGTTCATAGCCCAGTCCGCCGGATATCGTATAGCGGGCGGAAAATCCCTGGAGGCGGTCGCGTTCAAACTGCGCAAGCCCGTAGGCGTAAAGTTTCTGGTCGAATTTATAATTCGGCTCGATGGTCGCGCTTAGCTGATCGCGCGTGGTCTTGCTCTTGTTGCGCTCATAGTCGGCACGGGCCTGAAAATTCAGCCGCCATTTGACTGCATCCTTTACCAGCTTGATGCCGCCGGAAAGACCCAGGTTTCTGGTATTGCCCGTCGAACGGAAGCCGCCCAGTTCGCCCTGTCCCTTCCAGTTCTCGAAGAAGCCTGCTTCCTGCTTTTCGCGCAGCGCCGCCTCAGCAAGCTTTGCCTGATTGTGATTATAACTCGCCAGCATCGAGTCAATTTCGGCGACGTCATCCGGGTTGGTCGTTTTTGCAATTTTGACAATTGCGAGCACGTCCTGCTTGTTGCCGGATGCGATGGCGGCATCGATCATCGCTTTGACCGGCTTGGGCAATGCGGCGACGGCCGGAGTGGACAAGCCTGCAGCACCGATAAGGGCGGTGGTCCATGCTGTTCGGTACATAAAAATTCTCTAATCCTGGGGGTCAGATCAGTGGCTGGAATTCGTTCAGAACGGCGCGATACAGGTCGCGTTTGAAAGGTACGATAATATCTGGCAATCCCGCAGGATCGGCCCATTTCCATTTGGTGAATTCGGGATGATCGGTCTGGATGTCGATATGATGATCCTCACCGGTAAAACGCATCAGGAACCAGCTTTGCCGCTGCCCGCGATATTTGCCCTTCCATATCCTGCCGAGCAGCTCGTCCGGAAGATCATAGAAATATTCCTCCTTGGTCCGCCCTATGATCTGGACATGATCGGCAATCACGCCGGTTTCTTCCCACAATTCGCGCAGAGCGGCGGCTTCGGCATCCTCGCCCTCGTCGATTCCGCCCTGCGGCATTTGCCATGCGTCCGGATAGAGGCTCTCGGCGGCGTCGAGCCGCTGGCCAACGAACACCAGACCTTCACGGTTGGCGAGCATGATACCGGCGCAGGGGCGGTAGGGGAGTTTGCTATAATCGATCTTACAGAGCCTTTCTGGGAGTTTCGGTGACGCTCGCCATCATGATTGCAGCGATGCGATCAGGCTTTTCCAGGCGGCAATCATCTTGTCCACATCCTGCGCCGCGGACGGCACCGCCTTGCGGATATTGATAAAGCCATGGACGTTTCCGGGCATTTCCAAAAAAGTCGCACTCACGCCGTGCCGGATCAGGTCGGCGGCATATTCGCGTCCCTGGTCGCGCAGCGGATCAAGGCCGGCGGTAACCAATACCGTTGGCGGTGAGCGTGAAAGATCGCCGAGATAGGGAGACACGAGAAGGTCGTCGTCCTTTGGTGCATAATGGCGGTCGAAATATTCCATGCTCTCCCTGGTGAGCAGGAAGCCTTCGGCAAATTCGTCCATCGATCCGCCCTCGGCATCCATGCGCGTGGCGGGATAGATCGGAAATTGCGCGATGACAGGAACAGAAGCTGGGTCGGTCGCCAGCGCCTGCCCGACCACCAATGCGAGATTTCCGCCCGCGCTGTCCCCACAGGGAATCAAGCCGCTGATGTCGAGTTTGAGCTGTTCCTGATGGTCCGCAACCCATCGCGTGGCGGCCAGAGAGTCGTCGGGTGCTGCAGGGAAGGGCGCTTCGGGAGCCAGCCGGTAGTCGACCGCAATGACGGGTAAATCCATTTCGCGGGCGATATAGGTGCAGAAGCTGTGATGCGATTCGAGGTCGCCGATCACAAAGCCGCCACCATGATAGAAGAGGATGACTGGCGTTTCCGCGTTGCGCTGTGCCTGACTGTCATAGAGACGAAGGGCGATGTCACCCGCCGGGCCGGGGCAGGACAGATCCTCTATCCGCGGCAGTTCGACGGCATCGGCCTCAAGCATTGCTGCCATCATATTATACATTTGGCGGGCGGCAGCAGGCTCGACTTCCGACATCAACGGCTGATCGGATTGCTCCATCATCGTCAGAATCATTTGTACATCGGGGCGGACGTAGGTGTCAGTCATGTCTCTTCTCCAGCCAGCTATCCGGCGGATTAGATCAGGCCAGGTTCAGTAGGCAAGTGCTAATCGGGTCAGGGCGCCCAAACAAATGCTTTATCCCTATTAGTTTTTGTGGTTTGAAGCGCCTTGCATTGCTGCTCTAGAGCGGTTTGCATCATAACAAAGGCACGGAAATTCAATCATGGCCACCGCGTTGAAGCAGGAAGAACCGAATAACCCCAGCCCCGAAGGCGCCGAAAATGTCGTCGTGCGTTTCGCCGGCGACAGCGGCGACGGGATGCAGCTCACTGGAGGGCAGTTCACGCTCTCGACGGCGCTGGCAGGCAATGACCTTGCCACTTTCCCGGATTTTCCGGCGGAAATTCGCGCGCCGCAGGGCACGCTTTTTGGCGTGTCCGCGTTCCAGATCAATTTCGGATCGCGTGCCATCGAGACTGCCGGTGACCAGCCGGATGTGCTGATCGCGATGAATCCGGCGGCTCTCAAGACCAATGTCCAGGCGGTTCGGCCCGGCGGTCTGGTGATTGCCGACGAAGGCGAGTTCGGAAAGCGCAATCTCGACAAGGCCCATTATGAGAGCAATCCCCTGGAAGACGGGTCGCTGGCCAAATGGCAGCTGCTCAAGCTCAATATTTCGCAACTGACGCTGGATGCGGTCAAGCCGTTCGGCCTCGGCAACAAGGAAGCGCTGCGCTGCAAGAATATGTGGACGCTCGGCCTTGCGCTGTGGATGTTCGAGCGCGACCGCGAACCGGTGGTGCAGTGGCTGAAAAGCAAGTTCGCCAAATTGCCGGATATTGCCGAGGCGAATATCGCCGCACTCAACGCCGGCCATGCCTATGGCGAAACGGCGGAGATTTCCGGCGACGGGCTGGGCGGCGGTCATCTGCAGCATCACAAGATTGCGGCCGCTCCGGCAGAACCGGGCACCTATCGGACCGTATCGGGCGCAGAATCGCTGTCGCTGGGGCTGGTGGCAGGCGCGCGTCTGGCGGAGCTGCCGATGTTCTTCGGCGGCTATCCGATCACACCGGCTTCCGCGATCCTGCATCATCTGGCGCGGCTCAAGGAATTTGGGGTTACCACCTTCCAGGCCGAGGACGAGATCGCCGCGATCACCGCCGCGATCGGTGCCAGCTATGCCGGCAGTCTGGGCATCACATCCTCGTCCGGTCCGGGCATCGCGCTGAAGGGCGAGGCGATGGGACTGGCGATCATGACCGAACTGCCGCTGGTGATCGTCAATTCGCAGCGCGGTGGTCCGTCGACCGGCCTGCCGACCAAGACCGAGCAGTCCGATCTCTATCAGGCGGTCTATGGCCGCAATGGCGATGCGCCGATGCCGGTGATCGCTGCGCGGTCGCCCGAAGACGCCTTCTACTGTGCGATCGAGGCGGTGCGGATTGCGGTGCAATATATGACGCCGGTGATGCTGCTGACCGACGGCTATATCGCCAATGCCGCGGAGCCGTGGAAGATCCCCGACGTCGATACGCTGGAGCGCTTCCCGGTCAGCTTCATGACCGACAAGCCCGAGGGACCGTTGCTGCCCTATAGCCGCGATGAAAAGCTGAAGCGACCGTGGATCAAGCCGGGTACACCGGGCCTGATGCACCGCATCGGCGGCATCGAGAAGGGCGTCGACACTGGCCATATCGAATATGGTCCGGCGAACCACCAGGTGATGACCGAGATCCGGCGCGACAAGATACTCGGCGTCGCTGACAGCCTGCCCGACCAGGAACTGGCATTCGGCAAGGCCGGTGCCAAATTGTGCGTTGTCGGCTGGGGTTCGACCTATGGTCCGATCCATCAGGCGGTGGCGCGCGCCGGCGCGGACGGCAAGGATGTGGCGCATGTCCATATCCGCAATATCTGGCCATTGCCGAAGAATCTCGGCGAACTGCTGAAGAGCTTTGACCGGATCATCGTGCCGGAAATGAACACCGGACAGCTGAAGACGATCCTGCGCGACCAGTATCTGGTCGATGCCAAGCCGGTCAACAAGGTGTCCGGCCAGCCATTTACCATCGCCGAAATTGCCGCGGTGATCGAGGAGAATCTGTCATGAACGAGATGACCAAAATCACGACGACGCTGAAAGACTGGGAAACCGATCAGGAAGTGCGCTGGTGCCCGGGTTGCGGCGATTATGCGATCCTCAAGGCGGTGCAGCGGACCATGCCCGATCTCGGTGCCGATCCGTCTAAGACGGTGTTCATCAGCGGCATTGGCTGCTCCTCGCGTTTTCCTTATTATATGGAGACTTACGGTTTCCACACGATCCACGGACGGGCCCCGGCGATTGCGACCGGTGTGAAGCTGGCCAATCCGGAACTGGATGTGTGGATCATCACCGGCGACGGCGACGCGCTGTCGATCGGTGGCAATCATACGATGCACCTGCTGCGTCGCAATCTGGATTGCCAGGTGATGCTGTTCAACAACGAGATTTACGGCCTGACCAAGGGTCAATATTCGCCGACCAGCCGGCAGGGTACGCATAGTCCCTCGACGCCTTATGGTTCGGTCGACCGGCCGGCGTCACCCTGCGCTTTTGCTCTGGGTGCCGGTGCTCGCTTTGTTGCGCGCGGCATCGATATTCACAAGAATCTGTCCGATGTGCTGAAAGCTGCGCATGCGCACAAGGGCGCGTCGTTTATCGAGATTTTCCAGAATTGCATTGTCTATAACAAGGATGTGTTCGAGGAATTTGCGGCGAAGAAGACGGCGGCCGACACCCAATTGCATCTCGTTGACGGCGAGCCGATGCTGTTCGCCAAGGGCGAGAAGGGCCTTGCGCTCAATACCCAGACATTGCAGCTGGAAGTGGTCGATGTGTCCGACGGGGACTGGCAGGCGGCGGGTGTGATCGTCCATGATGTGACCAACCGCTCGGTCGCGCATATGCTGGTCGAAATGCAGTTCGGTGCCTTTCCGATGGCGCTGGGCGTGCTCTATGACGATCCGCGGCCAACCTTCGAGGCGGCAGTGGTGGCGCAGAATATTGCGTCATCGGCGGGCAAGAAGCCGGATTTGCAGGGCCTGCTGAACAAGGGGCAGACCTGGACGGTGACCGAGGATGGGCCGGAACTGTAAAGGTTGGGGACTCGCACGAAGACACGAAGGCACTAAGATGGGAGTGTGAAAGCTCTTGAGGATATTGCCAAAATCTCTGTTGACTGCGGGTTTCACCTGCACAGGGATATTGGGCCCGGCCTGCTCGAATCCGTCTATGAGACATTGCTTTTCGAGAGTTTGAAAGAAAAAGGTCTTTCTGTCGAAAGACAGAAGATCATTCCCATCACCTTCAAAGGTCGAGTTCTGGAAGAGGCCTTTCGTGCCGACTTGGTCGTTGAAAACCAGATCCTGATTGAACTCAAGTCTACCGAACGATACGCTCCTGTTCATGCCAAACAGGTGATCACTTATTTGCGTTTGATGGATTTGCCACTCGGATTCCTGATGAACTTTGGCGCAGCCACTTTCAAAGATGGCGTGAAGCGACTAGCCAATCAATATTATGCCGACTAGGTCGAAACTTTCTTTGTGCCTTCGTGGCTTCGTGCGAGATAAATTTTGGACAATCTAACCCACAGCCTCGCCGGTGCTGTTCTCGGCCAGATGGGGCTGAAGACAAAAACCGGTCTGGGTATGGCGACGCTGATCATCGCCGCGAATATTCCCGATATTGATGCGGTGGCGACCTTGCTGGGCGGGGTGCAGCATCTGGCGATCCGGCGGGGGATCACCCATGGGCCGATCGCGATGCTGCTGTTGCCGCTGGCGCTGACCGGCATCATGATATGGTTTGATCGGTGGCAGGGGAAGCGCGGGAAACGGCCTGCGGAGCGGTTGCCGATCCACAAGGGCTGGCTGCTGGCGCTGGCCTATATCGGCTGCCTCAGCCATCCGGCGCTGGATTGGCTGAACAGCTATGGTATCCGGCTGCTCGAGCCATTCTCGTCGCAATGGTTTTATGGCGACAGTATCTTCATCATCGATATCTGGATCTGGGTGGCGCTGATCGCAGGCTGGTGGATTTCGCGGCGGCGGGAGAAGAGGGGCAAGTCTTGGCGATGGCCAGCAATCGGTACTGTAGTGGCTGTTTTTGCATATATTTTAGTAAACTTGGTAATTTCTGCCGGTTCGACGGCTGTGTATTCGATCAACGAAAAGGCGATGATCGATGATGGTAACGGTAATTATGTAAGTACCCGCATACCAAAGGATATAATCATAACATCCCCGGTCCCCCTGTGGTCATGGCGGCGTGAGCTAATTCTAGGAAAGAAAAATAATTGGTTCCGGATACCGGCGGATCAATTGGCGTCGCCACTCAACGCAGAGCCGATCACACAAAATCGATGTGCGTGGCCGAACACCAATAAACTCATCCTAGAAAATAGCGATTTGAGAGCTTTTCTGATTTGGTCGCGTGCACCATTTGCAGAACGGGCTGATGATGGCTCTATACTCATCAGAGATGCCCGGTTCTATGATCCTTTAGCCCGTGACCGGTTTACAGTGAAACTTACGGACATAGAGTGTGATCTCCTGCCAGTTGGCAAGCCAAAGGTGTTTATCAATCCACAATCATGACAAAACCCAAAATCATCTGGTTCCGCCGCGATCTGCGCTTGGCCGATCAGGCTGCTGTCGCCGCTGCCGCCTCAAGCGGTCCCGTCATTCCGGTCTATATTCTGGACGATGAAACGCCGAAACACCGCATGATGGGCGGGGCTTCGCGCTGGTGGCTGCACCGGTCGCTGGAAGAACTGGAAGCATGTTTGCAGGATTTGGGGTCGCGGCTGATCCTGCGTCGGGGGCCGGCTGCAGAGCATTTGGCCGAAATTGTCAAATCGACCGGCGCGGATGAAGTGCATGCGCTGCATCATTATGAGCCGTGGTGGCGCAATGCGGAGCGGATGTTGGAAAAATCGCTGGGGGATGACGCCCGGCTGATCCTGCATGATGGCAATTATCTGCTGCCGCCCGGGACGGTGACCACCGGCTCCGGTGATCCCTACAAGATCTATACGCCGTTCTGGAAGGCGCTGCGCCAGCATATGCCGCCAGCGGAGGCCAGACCGGCGCCGGACAAGCTTTCTTCGCCGGATAGCTGGCCGGATAGTGACAGTCTCGACGACTGGGGGCTGCTGCCTACCAACCCGGACTGGGCCGCTGGTTTCGGCGATTACTGGCAGCCCGGATCAGCGGGGGCAGAGGCCAATCTCGAGGATTTTGTCGATAAGGCAGCGCGATATGACGAAGGCCGGAATCTGCCTTCCGAGGAACTGGTCTCTCGCTTGTCGCCGCATCTGCACTTCGGCGAGATCAGCCCGGCGACCGTCTGGAACCGGCTGGCCGGGCAGGGCAGCAAGGTCGAGACCTATCTCAAGGAGCTGGTCTGGCGCGATTATGCACAGAATGTGATCTTCCAGTTCCCGCAGTATGGCGGCGAGAGCTATCGCGAGAAGATGCGGGCTTTGCCGTGGCGTGACATGGACGACGACGGCGTGAAGAGTGATTTCGAAGCCTGGTGCCAGGGCAATACCGGCTATCCGATTGTCGATGCCGGCATGCGCGAACTCTGGGCGACCGGATGGATGCACAACAGGGTGCGGATGATCACGGCGAGCTTTCTGGTCAAGCATCTGCTGATCGACTGGCGCGAGGGCGAGCAGTGGTTCTGGGACACTTTGGTGGACGCCGATTACGGATCGAACAGCGTCAACTGGCAGTGGGTCGCGGGGACCGGGGTCGACAGCAATATGTTCGTGCGGATCATGGCGCCGCTGACCCAGTCGGAAAAATTCGATGCCGGCGACTATATCCGCCAATGGGTGCCGGAACTGGCGGATATTGATGACCCCTATATTCATGATCCGGAAGATTCCGGATGCCGGCCTCGCTCCTATCCGGCCAAGATCATCGGCCATCGGGAAGGGCGCGAAAGGGCGCTGGCTGCCTATAAGGAGGTAAAATAATGACCGAGCGGATGACCGGCAAATATTGCGTGGTGACCGGCGCCGCGCGCGGGATCGGCAAGGCCATTGCAAAAGCCTTCGTCGATGAAGGGGCAACGGTGCTGCTGACTGACTGTGAGGCGCAAACCCTGATGGCAGCCGGCAAGGAACTGGGCTGCGAAACCCTGGTCCTGGATGTGCAGGAGGAATCGGGCTGGGAGCGGCTGGCCGCCCTGCATCCGGTTGCGGATGTGGTCGTCAACAATGCGGGGGTTACCGGTTTTGAGCAGGGCGTTGTCGCGCATGATCCCGAACATGCCTCGCTGGAAGACTGGCGCGCCGTGCACCGGATCAATCTCGACGGCACCTTTCTGGGCTGCCGCTATGCGATCAAGGCGATGAAGGACAAGGGCAGCGGGTCGATTATCAATATCTCGTCCCGGTCCGGGCTGGTCGGGATTCCCGGTGCCGCCGCCTATGCCTCCTCGAAGGCGGCGATTCGCAACCACAGCAAGTCGGTCGCGCTCTATTGTGCGCAACAGGGCTGGCAAATCCGCTGCAACTCAATCCATCCCGCCGCAATCATGACGCCGATGTGGGAGCCGATGCTGGGCGAGGGCGAGGCACGCGCCGCGTCGGAAGCGGCGCTGGTCAAGGACACGCCCTTGCGGCGCTTTGGCGAGGTCAGCGAAGTGGCGGCAATTGCGGTCCTGCTGGCATCCGACGAAGCGACCTATATCACTGGTTCGGAGCTGAATATCGATGGCGGGATTCTGGCGGGTTCGGCGGCTGCGCCGGGACAGGCGGACTGAGGTCCGATCAAAGGCGTTTTACGGATAGTTCCGCATTGCCAAGCACTTGCCGGTCGTCCATTATGGCCTCATGAATGCGCAGGCACCCAAAAGAGGCAAGCATCTGCTTGATGCGCGCAAGCGTTTCGGCACTGGCGGCGGCTGGCTCGCGCGGCTGACGGCGCCCGGATTTCACCGGATCCTGGACCGGATCGACGCGGGACTCGACCATGGCACGTTTGAAGGACGGTTGCCCGACGGCACTACCCGGATCATTGGCGGGCGTGGCGAGGGCCCGACGGCGCGGATCACGCTGCACAGCTGGAACGCGCTGCTGCGGCTGGTCAATTCCGGCTCGATCGGCTGGTATCGCGCCTGGGAAAAGGGCGAGTGGGACAGCCCCGATCTGGTCGAACTGTTCGACCTGTTCACCCGCAATCGCGCGGGCCTCAAGGACACCGGCCGGGCCGGCGGCCTGTTTCGGCTGATCGCCCGGATGCGGCACAGCCGCCGGAATAATGACAAGCTGCGGGCGCGGCAGAATATTCAATATCATTATGATCTGGGCAATGATTTCTATGCGCTGTGGCTCGATGAAACCATGAGCTATTCCAGCGGGATATTTGAGACTGTTAAGACAGAACTTGAAGAAGCGCAAAAGGCCAAGATTGCCGCGATCGCTGGTCGGCTGGGGACGAAGCCGGGCGACAGCGTGCTGGAAATTGGCTGTGGCTGGGGGCATCTGTCGGGAACGCTGGCGCGTGACCATGGGCTGAAGCTGACCGGTATCTCGCTTTCTGACGAGCAGACCGCATGGGCGCGCGAGCATCATCCCGAGGCGCAGTTTCTGATCCAGGATTACCGGGATGTCGACGGCCAATATGATGCGATTGCCAGCGTCGAAATGGTGGAAGCGGTGGGCCAGAAATACTGGCCCGATTTTCTCGACTGCATCGCCCGCAATCTCAAGCCCGGCGGCCGGGCGGCGCTGCAATATATCAGCATCGCCGACGATATTTTTGAAGATTATGCCGCCAGTGCCGATTTCATCCAGACCTATATATTCCCTGGCGGGATGCTGCTGTCCGAAAGCCGCTTCCGGGCGCTTGCCGAGGCGCGGGGACTGCAATGGACGGACCAGAAAAATTTCGGCGTCGATTATGCGCAGACGCTGAAATTGTGGCGCGAGCGGTTTGACGCGGTGGTCGAGCGGGGCGCGTTGCCAGCCGGTTTCGACGAGAAATTCGTAAGGCTGTGGCGTTATTATCTGGCCTATTGCGAAGGCGGTTTTCGCGGCGGCGGGATTGATGTGGCGCAAGTGACCATGATAAGAGAAGCATGAACGAGGGAGAGCAGGGCCATGAGGACTTTTGGAAAACTGGTAATGCTGGGCGCTGCCTGCATCAGCCTGACGGCATGCGAAAAGGCGCAGAAGGTGGCGGCCTCCGCTGCCGGTCTGCCGACTGACGAGAACGTGCTGTTCTGGACCCAGGACCAACGCGACAATGCGTTTCGCCAGATGGAGGTGCTGACCACCACGCGAACGATTGAAGCGGGCAACAATATTCGGAAGCTGGAAGCCGGCGAACCCCTGCCGGACACGCTGAAAACGGAGCATGGCGATCTGAGCATCGACGCCTATATGGCCAGCCAGCGGCTCGCCGGGCTGGTCATTCTGCAGGATGGCAAGATCCGGCTGGAAGAATATCGGATGGATTTCGACCGGAACCACCGCTGGACCAGCTTCTCTGTTGCCAAGTCACTGGTTTCCTCGCTGGTCGGCGCGGCGATCAAGGACGGCTTTATCAAGTCGCTCGATGATCCCCTGACCGACTATATTCCGGAACTCAAAGGCAGCGGCTATGACGGCGTGACCGTCAAACAATTGCTGACCATGACCTCCGGCGTGAAATGGAACGAGGATTATGGCGACAAGGGCAGCGATGTTGCCCGGTTCAATAACACCAAGTCGAAAGACGGAGTCGATCCGGTGATCCTCTATATGAAGACGCTGGTCAATGAAGCGAAGCCGGGGACGCGCTGGCAATATAATACCGGCGAAACCAATCTGATCGGGGTGCTGGTGGCCAAGGCGACGGGCAAGTCGCTGTCCGAATATCTGTCGGAGAAAATCTGGAAGCCTTATGGCATGGCCAATGACGCGGTCTGGATCCTGAACGATGGTGGCAAGGAGATCGGAGGCTGCTGCATCTCCGCAACCACGCGCGATTTCGCCCTGTTTGGCCAGTTTGCGATGAATGGCGGCAAGATTGGTGACAAATATGTCGTTCCGGAGGACTGGTTTGCCCAGGCAGGCACGAAACAGGCGGATATCCGTCAGCCGGGTGCCGGCTATGGCTATCAGTGGTGGACCTTTGATGATGGCAGTTTCGCTGCCCAGGGCATTTTCGGCCAGGGCATTTTCATCGACCCCAAGCGGAAGCTGGTAATTGCCGGCAATGGCAACTGGCCGAGCGCGACACCGGAAGAGAAGAAGAATGAGCGCAATGCGTTCTACCGGGCGATTCAGGCCTATCTGGACAGCGAAACCGCGCCAGCAGAAGACAAAAATGCGCCGGCAAAGGACGAAAGCGCGCCCGCCGGGGCGCAGAACTAGCTGATTTCGAACCGTTCGCCGGTTTCGAAATCGCTGGCCAATATCTCGACCAGACGATCCGCGACGACCGAGGGCAGCTTGACGCTGGCCGGATCCTCGCCGGGATAGGCGCGGGCCCGCATTTCGGTGCGGGTGCGGCCGGGGTCGACAATGGCGGTACGAATCTTGCCCAAATTGTGCATTTCTTCGCCATAACTGAGCACAAGTGTCTCCAATGCGGCTTTTGATGCACCATAAGCACCCCAAAATGCACGGGGTTTCCGGCCGACGCTGCTGGTCATCGCGAGCAGCCGGGCGTCGTCGCTCTTGCGCAGCATCGGATCAAATCCGGCGATCAGGGCCTGCTGGGCGATCAGATTGAGAGTGAGGAGCTTGTTGAATTCCTTGCCGTCGATGGCCGGCACCGGTGCCAGCGAGCCGAGCATGGCGGCGTTCAGTACCAATATGTCGAGAGCGTCCCAGCGACCGCCGATTGCCGTGGCCAGCCGTCCGATACTGTCGCCATCGGTCAGGTCGAGCGGGGCAATCGTGGCATGGCCGCCAGCGAGATGAATCTGCTCTTCGAGCTTTTCCAGACCGTCTGCGCTGCGGGCGGTGATCACGACATGCGCGCCCTCTTTGGCCAGTGCGAGGGCGGTTGCTGCACCGATGCCGCGGCTCGCGCCCGTGACGAGCGCCAGTTGACCTTCAAATTTCATGTTCAGCTCGCTGTTTGCTTGATGCGCGGCAGATCGCCGGACGGTATGTCCTTGCGCTGCGATCCCGAACTGTCCAGCCGCTCGTTGAGCATGGTCAGCTGGTCGGGTTCTTCCTCGCCGTCGCGGTCGGTCAGCACCGTCGGATAGGCGCCGGTGAAACAGGCATCGCAATATTGCGGCTGCAGATCGTGGCGGGTATCCTCACCGGCGGCGCGGTAGAGGCCGTCGATCGAGACGAAGGCCAGACTATCCGCCTGGATGAATTCGCACATTTCATCGACCGATTTGCGGGCGGCGAGCAATTTTTCCCGCTTCGGCGTGTTCACCCCGTAAAAGCAGCTGTGCATGGTCGGCGGGCTGGCGATCCGCATATGGACCTCTGCCGCGCCGGCTTCACGCATCATCTGGACGATCTTCATGCTGGTGGTGCCGCGGACAATCGAGTCGTCGACCAGCACGATTTTCTTGCCGTTGACCAAGGGCCGGTTGGCATTGTGCTTGAGCTTGACGCCAAGATGGCGGACGCCGTCACCCGGCTGGATGAAGGTGCGGCCGACATAATGCGAGCGGATGATGCCGAGTTCGAACGGGATTCCCGACTGTTCGGCAAAGCCCAGCGCAGCCGGCGTGCCGCTGTCGGGCACCGGGATCACGATATCGGCGTCCACCGGGCTTTCGATCGCCAGTTGGGCGCCGATCTGCTTACGCACGCTATAGACCGAAACACCGTCGACGATCGAGTCGGGGCGGGAAAAATAGACATGTTCGAAGATGCAGGGTCTGGCCTTGGCATCGGCAAAGGGGCGATGCGAGCGCAATTCCCCGTTGGTCACCACGATCAGTTCGCCGGGTTCGACGCTGCGGACATATTCGGCGCCGACCAGATCGAGCGCGACGGTTTCGGAGGAGAAGACATAGGCATCGCCGATCCTGCCCATCACCAGGGGCCGGATGCCCAGCGGATCGCGGCAGGCGATCATGCCTTCGGCGGTCATGCAGATCAGCGAATAGGCGCCCTCGACCTGTTTCAGCGCGTCGATGAACTTGTCGAGCAGGGTGCGATATTTGGAGGTCGCCAGCAGATGAATGATCACCTCGGTATCGCTGGTCGACTGGAAGATCGAACCATGGCGTACCAGTTCATCGCGCAAGGTCATGGCGTTGGAGATATTGCCGTTATGGGCAATGGCAAAGCCGCCGGACGCGAGGTCGGCTTCGAGCGGCTGGATATTGCGCAAGGTGCCCGCGCCGGTGGTCGAATAGCGGACGTGGCCGCAGGCGGAATCGCCGCGCAGCCGGTTGATCACCTCTTCGCTGTCGAAATTGCCGGCGACCGGACCGAGGGCGCGATGGCTGTAGAATTCCTTGCCGTTGCGGCAGCTGATGCCGGCGGCTTCCTGACCGCGATGTTGCAGCGCATGGAGGCCGAGCGCCACCATGGCGGCGGCATCTTCAATGCCGGCGACTCCAAAAACGCCGCACTCTTCCCGCAGCTTGTCGTCATCAAACGGGTGGGTTGTCAGCATATCGCACCTGGCTTGTTAATGGTCCGGCGGGGAATGTCGCCCATATAGGTATCAAAGGGAGCTTTGTCTGCACCCAATGTCATAAAATCATAATATTGCGCGACGGGGCAGGAGGAGGCGGCAGCGATTGCGCCATTAGCCGTTGCGCGGCACCGGATCGGGCCTTAATCCCGGCTTATGACAAAAAGCGAAAATGATCCCGAGACCGGAAGCCTGCTCCAGCCGAAATATGATTCGAATGGCCTGATCACTGCGGTCGTGACCGATGAATCGACCGGCGAGCTGTTGATGCTGGCGCATATGAATGCCGAGGCGCTGCAGCTTACGCAGGATAGCGGCGTCGCGCATTTTTTCTCGCGCAGCCGGCAGAGCCTGTGGAAGAAGGGGGAAACCTCCGGCAATATCCTGTCGGTGACCGAGATGCGGATCGATTGCGATCAGGATGCGCTGTGGATCAAGGCCGTGCCGGCGGGCCCCGCCTGCCACACGGGCCGGACGAGCTGTTTCTATCGCAAGATCGTGGACGGCAAGCTGGAGCCGGTTGGATGAAATACAGCGGGGCGCTGGTTCTTGCCCTTTTCCTGGCGGCCTGCGGGCAGGAGCCTTCGAGTCGCGAGAAGGTGCCCGAGGAGCTGTCACCGCTCGAGCAAGCCGCGATCGATGCCGGTGTCATCCCGGATGTCCGCAGCATGTCGCTGGCCGGAGCCTATGAACGCCGCAGCGATCTGGGCACTGACCGATTCTGTGCGGTTGGCAATGACGAAAACGGCTATCAGATCGGGATGATTGCGGTGTTCGGGCCAGCCTCGAAATGCGAAGGGCTGGGCGAGGCGGAGCGCGAGGGCGAGACGGTCCGGATCACCCTGAACAGCGAGGAAGAATGCAGCTTTACGGCGCGGTTCGACGGGGTCGAGCTGCAACTGCCGGGCGAGCTGCCGGCGAGTTGCGCAAGCTATTGCAGCCCGCGCGCCGGCTTTGAAGGAGTGAGCTTCTATATCATCGGTGAGGGCGATGCGGTGGCCCGGTCGACCAGCGGCCGGGATTTCGAGGATCTGTGCCCCGGCGGATAGGATTGACGTTTACGTTAGCGTAAGCTATATGAGCTGCATGTCCAAGCCGCCCAACCATGCCGAACTCGACACCCCGGACCTGAAGAATCGGGAAACCTATACGATATCCGACCTGTCGGAAGAATTTGGCGTCACCGCCCGGGCCCTGCGTTTCTACGAGGACGAAGGGCTGATCGCTCCCCATCGCAAAGGGCTGTCGCGCATCTATACCAAGCGCGACCGGGCCCGTCTTGCCTGGATCATGCGGGCAAAAAATGTCGGGTTCAGCCTGGTCGAGATTCGCGAGATGATCGATCTTTATGATGTGGGCGATGGCAGGCAGACACAAATGCAGGTCACCGTCGAGAAATGTCAGGAAAAGGTCGATACGCTGAAGAAACAGCGGGCCGATATTGACAGTTCGATCAAGGAACTGACCGGTTTCATAAAGACTGTGCAGGCCGCCATGGCGGACGCAAAAGCGCAGCAATCATAGAGGATAGTTGCCGGTTCGATCCGGTTCCCCCCTTGACTAGAAAGTAACAGATCATGCCCAGTTATACCGCTCCTATCGGCGAAGTCCGGTTCATCCTCAACGAGGTTCTCAACCTCGAGAAATATTCGAACCTCGCCGGTTTCGAAAACGCGACGCCGGAAATGGTCGACGCTATCCTGACCGAGGCAGGCAAGTTTTCGACGGAAGTGCTGCATCCGCTCAACCAGTCGGGTGACGAGGAAGGCTGCACCCGTGATGAAGACGGATCGGTGACCACGCCCAAGGGGTTCAAGGAAGCCTATCAGAAGCTGACCGAGGGTGGCTGGACCACCCTGTCATCGCCCGAGGAATATGGCGGGCAGGGCCTGCCGCGCGTGGTCGGCAATGCGGTGATGGAATTCATGGTCTCGGCCAACCAGGCGCTGGAAATGTACACCGGCCTGACCCAGGGTGCGATTGCGTCGATCCTGACCGAAGGCAGCGAAGAACAGAAACAGACATATGCGACGCAGATGATTTCCGGCAAATGGACCGGGACGATGAACCTGACCGAAGCGCATTGCGGCACCGATCTCGGTCTGATCCGGACCAAGGCAGAACCGATGCCGGGGGGCAGCTATGCGATCACCGGCCAGAAGATTTTCATTTCGGCCGGAGAGCATGATCTGGCGGAGAATATCATCCATCTGGTGCTGGCGAAGACGCCGGGTGCGCCGGACAGTTCCAAGGGCATCTCGCTGTTCATCGTACCCAAGTTCCTGGTCAACGAGGACGGTTCGCTGGGCGAGCGCAATGGCGTGAGCTGTGGCTCGATTGAGGAAAAAATGGGTATCCACGGCAACGCGACCTGCGTGATGAACTATGACGGCGCCACCGGCTATATGGTCGGCGAAGAGAACAAGGGGCTGCGCGCGATGTTCATCATGATGAACGCGGCGCGGCTGGGGGTCGGCCTGCAGGGGCTGGCACAGGGCGAAATCGCCTATCAGAATGCGGTCATCTATGCCGGCGACCGCCGGCAGGGCCGGGCGCTGACCGGTGCCAAGGATCCGGACCATAATGCCGACCTTCTGTTCGTCCATCCGGACGTGCGCCGGATGCTGATGGATGGAAAGGCCTTTACCGAGTCGATGCGGGCGCTGGTGCTGTGGGGCGCGCTGCAGGTCGATCTGGCTGACAAGGCAGAGGGCGAGGAAGAGCGCCAGCTGGCGAACGATCTGGTCAGCCTGTTGACGCCGGTGATCAAGGGCTATGGCACGGCCAAGGGCTATGACATCTGCACCGAATCGCAGCAGGTCTATGGCGGCCACGGCTATATCAAGGAATGGGGCATGGAGCAGTTCGTGCGCGATGCGCGGATTGCCATGATCTATGAAGGCACTAACGGCATTCAGGCGATGGATCTGGTCGGGCGGAAGCTGGGCCAGAACGGTGGTCGGGCTGTGCAGGCCTTTTTCAAGGTGGTTGCCGACGAGCTTGCCGAAGCCAAGGGCCACGAAAAATTGTCGACCTTTGCTGGCGCGCTGGAAAAGGCGAATGGCGAGCTGCAGAAAGCAACCATGTGGTTCATGCAGAATGCGATGACCAATCCGAACAATGCCGGAGCGGGCGCCTATCACTATATGCAGCTGATGGGCATCGTGTCGCTCGGCCTGATGTGGCTCAGGATGAGCAAGGCCGCCCAGGCTGCGCTGGACGCCGGCACCGACAATCCGAAATATTACCAGGCCAAGCTGGTGACGGCGCAATATTTTGCCGAACGTTTCCTGCCGGATACCGGGTCGCTGCGGCGCAAGATCGAGGGCGGCAGCGAGTCGATCATGGCGCTGGACCCCGAGATGTTTGCGGTCGCCTGAGGGCCGATCAGGGGTTTCGGTCAGGCGGCTTCATTGCGTTCCGCCTGTCGATAAGCCTCTTCCCACATGCCGAGGTTTCGCCGGGCATCCTGCACAAAGGGTGACCGGCGAATGCCCCACAGGGCCAGATCATTCGTGATCCGCCCGAGCAGGCGCATCGGGCGCTTCACCTGCACCAGCAGGATGACACGCCGCTGGTCGGTGCGGTTGTGGACTTCGTGAAAACAGCTGTCGTCGAAGACCAGCCATTTCCCCGCTTCCCAGAACAGCTCTGTATCCTCGACCTGCATCACGCATTGTTGCGCTTGATCGGGGACGATCAGTCCGAGATGACAGGTCACCAGACCTCGCGTCACGCCGCGATGGCGGGGAATGGTGGCACCGGGCTCCAGAATCGAGAAAAAGGCCGAGTTGAGATCCGGAATATCGCGAACCAGGGCCGCCGTTTCGGGCGCACGGGCGCAGTTTTCCGGAACTTCATAGCCATAGCCGATCAGAAAGAAGGAGCGCCAGTTGCCATCGCCGGCAATGCGTGCGTGATCGGGAGAAATGTCCCTGAGCGGGGGCACGGCATCACGATGGCGCAGGATCGCCGCCGCTTCGCCGGCAATGGTCTGCCAGTTGTTCGCCAGACGCTCGGTCCAGTCGAAAAAGTCCGGGCGCAGCACCGGCTCGGTCGGTATGATGGACTGGGCCGTGGAAAGCCGGTTGATCGTGCCGCGCAGGCGCTTGCCCACACGAATGATCAGAGGACGGCCGTCATTGGCGGCATGTGGCGGAGAGGGTTTCATGGTCATGACACGCAACCTTTCAGTTGAATTCACCCCGACCCGCATTGCCGATTATAGCATGAAATGTGACCATATTTCGACAAACAAAAGCCGGCAATCTGTCAATGACAGGAAGAGCCATCCGGTTGCGTCAAATCGTGCATATTGGTAGATAAACGCCGGAAATCAGCGGCTTGGCCTTCTCCGGGCTCCTATGGTCGAAGGGTGCTGGACCAATGAGAGCGGACCGGTCAAAAGGAACGTGACAGGGGAATGATATGCATAAGGAGTATATGCAATGCATTCCAAAAAAAGCTCAAATCCCATGCAGCGGATCACGCCCTATCTGATCACCGTCGGACTGGGACTGGGGCTGTCGATTCCGGCCTATGCCGCACAACCCGAAACTTCGGACGAGATGCAGTCCGAAGTTCCGGCTGCTACCATCGACAGCAATGGCGACGGGACAACGGATGCGTGGGACCGGAACGAGGACGGTCAGGCCGATGCCTGGGACAGCAATGGCGACGGCAAGCCCGATCTGGCCGACGATGACGGCGATGGACAGCCAGACACGCCGGACGGGGACAGTCAGCCCGAATAAACGAGCAGCTTGCTTGCCTTCAGAACACCGGACCTAGCCATGGTCCGGTGTTTTCCGGGTTTGAAACATCTCGTCAAACATGCTGAGCATGGCAGCCTTACTCTGCCGGTCGGCCGACGCGTTATAGCAAACCGCTGAAACCGACCTTGCATCGCTCCCCGGGTCCGTAAAACCGTGCAGGACGCCGGAATAGATATGCATATGGCAATCGGCACCGGCCAGATCCATTTCTTCAAGAAAGGCGCGCACCTGCTTGGGCGGAACCAGGGGATCGGCTCTGCCATGACAGACCAATATCCGGGCCTTGATGACCCCGCGCCTCGCCGGCTCGGGTGTCGCGAGCAGCCCGTGAAAACTGACCACCAGAGCGATATCTTCCCCGCTGCGCGCCATTTCCAGAACAATCTCGCCACCCATGCAATAGCCGATCGCGCCAATCCGGCTGTTCGCCAGTTTTGAACGCGTCCGCAATTCGTCCAGCGCACAGCGGAACCGCTCGCGGTAATATTGGGGGTCGGCGCGCAAAGCGTCGGCTCGCTTGCGCGCTTCGTGCATGTCCCTGATGACGCCGGCGCCGTAAAGATCGCAGACCATCGCGCTATAGCCCAGAGAGGCCAGCCACCGGGCGCGGTCAAACATCAGCTGGGTCGGGCCGACGATGGTCGGCACGATCAGGATGCCAGCGCGCGGATAGCGGCTGGGCTGGGCAAGATAGCCAGCCAATTCCACATCGCCGTGCCGATACGTGAACTGCTGGACCTCGATGGAACTCATTCTTCGGGCAGGAACTCGGGCACGGACAGATAGCGTTCGCCGGTGTCATAGTTGAAGCCAAGGACCTTCGCCCCGTCGCCCAGTTCGGGCAGTTTCTGGGCAATGGCTGCCAGCGTGGCGCCGGAGGAGATGCCAACCAGCATGCCTTCTTCCTTCGCTGCCCTCAGCGCCATCGCCTTGGCATCGGCGGGTTCGACCTGAATCGCGCCATCGATACTCTTGGTATGCAGATTGCCCGGGATGAAGCCGGCGCCAATGCCCTGGATCGGGTGGGGGCCAGGCTGGCCGCCGCTGATCACCGGCGAGGAGGTCGGTTCGACTGCATAGACTTTCAGATGGCTCCAATGTTCCTTCAGCACCTCTGCGACGCCGGTGATATGACCGCCGGTACCGACGCCGGTGATGATCGCGTCCAGCGGATTGTCCTTGAAGTCATTCAGAATCTCGATCGCGGTGGTGCGCTTGTGCACTTCGAAATTGGCCGGATTTTCAAATTGCTGCGGCATCCAGGCACCGGGGGTCTGGTCGACCAGTTCCTGGGCCCGCTCGATCGCGCCCTTCATGCCCTTTTCCTTCGGGCTGAGGTCGAAGGTTGCGCCATAGGCCAGCATCAGCCGGCGGCGTTCGAGCGACATCGACTCGGGCATAACCAGCACCAGCGTATAGCCCTTGACCGCAGCGACCATTGCCAGGCCCACGCCGGTATTGCCGGAGGTCGGCTCGATGATCGTCCCGCCGGGCTTGAGCGCGCCGGATTTCTCCGCTGCCTCGATCATCGCCAGGCCGATTCGGTCCTTGATCGATCCGCCGGGATTGGCGCGTTCGGACTTGATCCAGACATTGGCATCGCCGAACAGGCGCTGCATTTTGATATGCGGTGTGTTTCCAATGGTTTCGAGAATAGTATTGGCAATCATTATCCTGCACTCCTGTTGGTCTGTTCTTTTTCTGCCGGTTCCAGCCCCTCCGGCGGATCAAAAGTCTTGGCAGCGCCCAGCTGGGGGAAGAGGCGCGACCATAATCCTGTGACCACTATAGCACCCGCACCGCCGGCGACAATGGCGGCAATCGGTCCGACCAGAACGGCAAGGCCGCCGGACAGGGCATCGCCCAGTTCGTTCGAGGCGCTGATCGTCATCTGGCTGACCGCGCCGACGCGGCCGCGCTTGGCGTCCGGCGTGTGCAGCTGGATCAGCGACCCGCGGACATAGACGCCGAACATGTCGGCGGCGCCGCAGACGCCGAGACAGGCCATCGAGAGGTAAAGATTGGTGCTGAGCCCGAATCCGATCGTGCCGAGTCCAAACACGGCCATCGCCACCAGCATGCTGTTGCCGACATTCTTGCTGAGCGGAGCAAAGGAGAAGATGACTGCGACAATCACCGCGCCGACGGCCGGCGAGGCGGCGAGCAGCGACAGGCCGATTTCACCGGCGTGCAGGATGTCCCTCGCAAAGACCGGGATCATCGCGGTCGCGCCGGCCAGGAACATGACCAGAAGATCAAGCGTGATCGCGCCGAGCACCAGCTTGTTGCTCCAGACATAGGCCATGCCTTCGCTGACCTGTTGCAGGGGCGCCTTTGTCTTGTCCGCCGCCGGGCGCGGGACTGGCCCGATCAGGAAAATCGCCAGCGTGGCCAGCGCATAAAGGCCGGCGCAGACGAAATAGGGCAGGGCCGCGTCAACCTTGTAGAGCGGTCCGGCCATGCCGGGACCGGCGATCACGCCGACCTGCCACGCGATGGTCGACAGGGCGATGGCGCGGGGAATCGAGGCCTTTGGCACAAGATTGGGGGCCAGCGAACTGACCGCCGGTCCGAGGAATGCGCGGCAGATGCCCAGCAATATGGCAATGATATAGATCGACCAGAGCGTGATTGCGCCGGACGCTGTCATCAGGCCCAGGACCAGCGCGATCAGGGCCTGTGCAGCGAGAACGATGCGCGCAATCCAGCGGCGATCCATATGATCGGCGACCCAGCCGACCACCGGCGTCAACAGGAACAGGGGCACGAATTGCAGGAGGCCCAGCAAACCCAGGATGCCTGCAGAGGCGCTGATCCCCATGTCCTCACGGGCCAGATTATAGGCCTGCCAGCCTAGGATCAGCATCATCGCATAAAGCGCGAACATCGAAGCCAGTCGGGAGAACCAGAGATAGCGATAATTGGCTATCGTGAAGGGATGGGGGGCGGTACTGATCACCGGATAGCTGCTAGCGATGGACGCCAGCAGCTGCAATCATTTCATGCGCGCACCAGAGCTTTTGGCCAATAGCGGTTCGTCGAATAAGGCTGGCCAAGCGGCCCCTGGCTGTGCAGTCTGGGGCAACGGCAGCAGCCGAATGGAATATTCCCCGGGGAGACAGAAATGAAGATTCGCAATCTGATGCTGGCGGTATCGCTGGCGGCCTTGACCGTCACCGGTTGCAAGAAGGTCGAGGATGAGCCGGTCGCTGCGATGGCAATCGACAGCAGCAGCGTGTGGGGCGGTTATCTCTCCGGCTTCCTGGACAGCTATTTTCCGGTCAATCCGACCTTCGCCGTTTATCAGGGCAAGCATGAATTTGACGGCCAGCTGCCGGACTGGAGCGCGGAGGGTCTGGAGAAAATGATCGCCGTTCGCAAGCAGGCGATAGCGGACGCGGAGGCGATTGATCCGGCGGATTTGAGCGAGGCCGAGCTGTTCGAGCGCGACTATCTGGTCAATGTAATGCAGGGCGAGCTGTTCTGGCTGGAAGACGCCGACTTTCCGCACAAGAATCCGGCTTATTATATCGGTGCGCTGGACCCCAATGTCTATATCGCGCGGCCCTATGCCGACGCGACCACGCGGATGAAGGCCTTTATCAAATATGCCGAAAACGTGCCGGCCGCTGCGGCGCAGATCAAGGCGAACCTGAAGCTGCCGCTGCCTGAAAGCTATGTCAAATATGGCCAGGCCGGCTTTGGCGGTTTTGCCGATTATTTCACCGGCGATGCCAAGGCGGCATTTGCGGAGGTCAAGGATTCCGCGCTTCAGGAACAATTTGATGTCGCCGCCAACGCCGCTGCCGCTGCGATGAAGGACCTGGCCGGCCATATTGGGTCGGTTCCGGCGACCAAGGACGGCTATGCGCTCGGCGCCGACAAATTTGCCGCGATGATCAGCAAGACCGAGGGCGTCAACATATCGCTGGGTGAGCTTGAGGCGATTGGCCGGGCAGACCTGAAGCGCAACCAGACGGCGCTGGTCAAGGCCTGTGGCACTTTTGCTCCCGGCGCCAGCATCAACGCCTGCATGGCGAAAATGGGCAGCGACAAGCCGAAAGACGGTCCGGTCGAGGAAGCCCGGCGGCAGTTGCCCGAACTCCGCGCCTTTCTGATCGACAAGGATATCGTCTCGATCCCCGGCACCGAGGAAGCGAAGGTAGAGGAATCGCCTCCCTATAATCGGCAGAACAGCGCCTATATCGATATTCCCGGACCCTATGAACAGGGCCTGCCGAGCGTCTATTATATCTCGCCGCCCGATCCGTCCTGGGATGAAGCCAAGCGGCAGGCCTATATTCCGGGCACGAAGGATCTCTTGTTCACCTCGGTGCACGAAGTATGGCCGGGGCATTTCCTCAATTTCCTGCACAGCAACCGCGCCAAGTCGATCTTCGGCAAATTGTTCGTCGGCTATGCCTTTGCCGAGGGCTGGGCGCATTATAGCGAGGAGATGATGTGGGAGGCCGGCCTCAACGACGGCGACGAGGAAACCCACATCGGCCAGCTGTCCAACGCGCTGCTGCGCGACTGCCGGTTCCTGTCCGCCATCGGTCTGCATGCGCAGGGGATGAGCGTGGCCGATTCGAAGAAAATGTTCCTTGAGCAATGCTATCAGGATGAAGGCAATGCCGACCAGCAGGCAGCGCGCGGCACCTATGATCCGGCCTATCTCAACTATACGATGGGCAAGCTGATGATCCGCAAGCTGCGGGAAGACTGGACCAGCGCCAATTATGCCGAGCAGAAGAGCCAGGACGGGGGAGCGATGGCGGGCTGGAAGGCGTTTCACGACGAGTTCCTGGGCTATGGCGGACCGCCGATTCCGCTGGTGCGCAAGGCGATGATGAAGGAAGCCGAGGCGAACGCGGTCTTTTAGGCCTGGTTTCCGCCGGGCGGACGGCGTTTCCGCACCGGGGCGACCATAAGCCGGCGCGCTGACCCGCGTCGATGCGCGTTTGCGCCTGTTAACGCTGCTTCTTAACCTGTGATATGCCATCGTGCCGCAGCGGGACGACGCAAAAATTGGCCATTTCTCGCCGCAAATCCATGGTAAACACTTCGTTAACGGATGGAGTGTGAGTCATGGTCGAGAAAATAGCCTATCGGATAAGCGCGACGGTTTTGCTGGTGGCGGCGCTTGCGATCGTGGCCTTGCTGGCTATGGGCCTGACCCGCGCCGACGCCGGTTCGTCTGCTGCACAGGAGCAGGCGGTGGCCGCGAACAGTGCCGTTGCGCCGCCAGTCGAGGATATTGCCGCGGTTGAACCGATTGCCGACAATACGGACGATATCATCGACAAATTGCCGCTCAGCGACACATTCGTGGTCAAGCGCATCCTGCAGATCGACGAGCCTTTCGTGCACGGCTATTATAAATGGGACGACGAGGGCGTGCCCGATGGCGAGCTGGTCGTGACCGTCGATCTCAAGGCCGAAAGCATTTCCGTGTTCCGCGCCGGCTATGAAATCGGGGCGGCGGTAATCACCTTTGGCGATTCCGAAAAGCCGACGCCGACCGGCGTCTTCCCGATCAGCCAGAAGGATGCGGACCATGTCTCCAATATCTATGGCTCGCCGATGCCTTACATGCTGCGCCTGACCAATGATGGCGTCGCGATTCATGCTTCGGACGTCAAATGGGGCTGGGGCACGCGCGGCTGCATCGGCGTGCCGCTGGAATTTGCGCGGCGGCTGTTCGAGCAGGCCAAGCTGGGCGACCGGGTGATCGTCACCAACGGCAAGATGCTCGGCATGGGCGACGCGATCCTGTAGGTCGCGGCGGCCAGCGGTCTGAGCCATTCTGTTGGTCTGCCGGCTTCTGACGGGCATGCGCCGTGCCATTCAGCTAGCCGGAAAGCCGGGCATGTCTTACAATTGACCCGTTCCATCCCCATATGTCAGACAAGCGGCCGCGCATTTGGGACCGCCAGCTTTCACTATGCCGCCTCCCGACGATCAGAATCGCTTCTGATCGCTGTTTTTGAGCCGCCAAAATCGCCGCGCTTTCGCCGATCCGCCTGACGCATCCGTCTTCTACCATCGCCGTTGTCCCGCAGGTTGTGCGGTCCCGGCGTCTGCTGCCTTCATCCGTTCCAACCCGAGAGGACCATATCATGGCCAAGTCACAGAAGAAATCCAACAAGGAAATCCGCAAGCCGAAGGCTGCGAAGGTGAAGACCAACGCATCCAACCCGTCGGACAAGGCTGGCGTGGTTGTCGGTCTCGAGCATATGAAAACCGGGCGCGGCAAATGACCGGACGGGAAAGGGCAATGCCATGCGGGTAAAGGCCTCCACCTGCCGCGAGCAGGAAGCGCGCCAGCGCGATCTGGCGGCCAATGATCCGCTCGAAAGCCGGCGCAGGGTTGCGGCCGCTGCGGCCAAGGCCTGGGGCATCGAAGCGATCCAAGCGGAAAAACGCGAGGCCGGTCACCTGAGCCCGCGCGACAAGCTGGATGCGGAAATTACGCGGGAATTCGCCGAGGAAAGCGAAGCCGATGCTTTGCTGGAGGACCGCTGATATGGAGCTTCGGCTGATTATTGCTTATGCTCTGATCGCCGCTCTGGTGGTGGGCGTGTCCGCGATCATTTTCATGGTCCGCAAGAAGAGCAAGGCGCGGCGCGGGCGTTATTGACCCAGGCTCCCGGGCCGACGCAAGCCAGCCCGGTGAAGTTTTCCGGCGCTGCTTGTAACACGCCTTTCCCCATCGGCGTTCCACAAGGTGCTGGGGGAGGGCGGCAATCCGACGTAGGATACGCTGCTGGCGATATTGAAGGTGCCGGGGGGGGGTTAAGATGTCGGTGGTGGGGTGAGTTCTATGGTTGGCTCGGACTTGAGCCAAATGCCGGGATGGATAGCGGAGGAAGGGTTCATATTGAGTGCCATCAGTGCCAATCCTTCAGACCGAGATTATGGCTAAATTTGGGCTTGGTAAAAGCCCCTCCTCTTCAGAGGAGGGGTTGGGGTGGTGGCGAGGCTAAGCCGAGCTTGCGCGTATCAAAGCCACTCACCGGCATCGAGCCGGTTTGCGGCTATCCCACCCCGGTGTCGAACCGCAACTCCCCTCCATTGAGGGAGGGGGTGGGATAGGGGCCGTTCGTGGTGAGCCTGTCGAACCGCGCCTCTCGCCGATAGGTGTCCTTCGACAAGCTCAGGACGAACGGATGCTCGCTGGCTTTCGGCTCGACAGGCTCAGTGCGAACGGATGCTCGCTGGCTTTTGGCTCGACAGGCTCAGGACGAACGGATGTTTGCTGGCCTTCGGCTCGACAGGCTCAGGACGAACGGGAATGCTTGTCATGAACGCCCCGCGCTCAGGCCACCTCGACAAAACTGTCCAGCACCCTCTTGTCGCCGCTCTTCTCGAACGCGATCTCCAGCTTGTTGCCTTCCTTCACCTTCACCTCGCCATAGCCGAATTTGCTGTGAAAGACGCGCATGCCGACGGTGACGTCGGCGCGGCCCTTGTTGCCGAGGGAGACGGCGCTGCGGCGGGCTTCCTTGATCGTGCGGGGGTTTTTGTCGAAGCCGCCTGTTAATGCGGCGCGTTGCCAGCCGGGGCCGCGTTTGCCGGCTCTGGTGGCGTTGGCGGCGGCGAGATGGGCGAAGGGGTCGCTATGCTCGCTCCAGTTGGCGCGCCACAGGCTTTCGCCGCCGCTCATGCTGCTTTCATGCTCGACATGGTCGTTGGGCAGTTCGCCGATGAAGCGGGAAGGGATCGAGCTGGTCCACTGTCCGTAGATGCGGCGGTTGGCGGCGTGGAAGATGGTGCATTTCTTTTTCGCGCGGGTGATCGCGACATAGGCGAGGCGCCGTTCCTCCTCGAGGCTGGCGTTGCCGCCCTCGTCGAGGCTGCGCTGCGAGGGGAAGACTCCTTCTTCCCAGCCGGCGCAGAAGACATGGTCATATTCCAGGCCCTTGGCACCGTGCATGGTCATGATCGTGACCTTGGCCTCGTCGTCGCGGGCGTCATTGTCCATGACCAGGCTGACATGCTCGAGAAATTCGCCGAGCGTCTCATATTCTTCCATCGCGCGAGCGAGTTCGGTGAGATTCTCGAGCCGGCCGGCGGCTTCGGTGGAGCGGTCCGCCTGCAGCATCGTCGTGTAGCCACTCTCGTCGAGCACGATCCGGGCGAGTTCGGCATGGTCGGTGTCGGCCGCCATTTCCCGCCAGCGAGCGAAATTGCGCATCAGTTCGAGCAGCGTGTTGCGGGCCCGGGGGGGCAGTTCGTCGGTGTCGCAGATCGTATAGGCAGCGGCGGCGAGCGCGATGCCCTGCGACCGGGCGAGGCGGTGGACTTTCTCGATGGTCTTGTCGCCGAGGCCGCGCTTGGGCGTGTTGACGATCCGTTCAAAGGCAAGGTCGTCGGCGGGCTGGGCAATCACGCGCAGATAGGCGAGGGCGTCGCGGATTTCGGCGCGCTCGTAGAAGCGGAAGCCGCCGATAATCTTGTATGGCATGCCGATCGAGATGAAGCGGTCTTCGAACTCGCGGGTCTGGAACTGGGCGCGGACCAGAATCGCGACATCGTTGAGCGACACCTGATGGAGCTGTTGCAGCGCCTCGATCTCGTCGCCGGTGCGGCGGGCTTCTTCCGGGCCGTCCCAGACGCCGATCACCTGCACCTTGTCGCCCTCGGTTTCCTCGGTCCACAGCGTCTTGCCGAGGCGGCCGCTGTTATGGTCGATCAGGCCGGATGCGGCAGCGAGAATATGCGGAGTGGAGCGGTAATTCTGCTCTAGCTTGACCACCGTGGCTTCGGGAAAATCCTTTTCGAAGCGCAGGATATTGGCGACTTCCGCGCCGCGCCACGAATAGATCGACTGGTCATCGTCGCCGACGCAGCAGATATTCTTGTGGCTCTGCGCGAGCAGGCGCAGCCAGAGATATTGCGAGCTGTTGGTGTCCTGATATTCGTCAACCAGGATATATTTGAACCGCTGCTGGTAGCGCTGCAGGATTTCGCGGTTGGTCTTCAAGAGGTTGAGGATATGCAGCAGCAGGTCGCCGAAGTCGCAGGCATTGAGCGCGATCAGGCGGGCCTGATAGGCCGCGTAAAATTCCTGACCGCGGCCATTGGCATAGCGTTCATTCTCGTTGGCATCGAGATCGGCGGGGTTGAGACCGCGATTCTTCCACTGGTCGATCAGGCCGGCAAGCATCCGCGGCGGCCAGCGTTTCTCGTCGATTTCGGCGGCCTGGATCAGCTGCTTGAGCAGGCGCAGCTGGTCATCGGTGTCGAGAATGGTGAAATTGCTCTGCAGGCCGACCAGTTCGGCGTGCTGACGCAGCATTTTCGCGCCGATGCTGTGGAAGGTGCCGAGCCAGGGCATCCCCTCGAAACTCTCGCCGACGATCGAGGCGATCCGTTCCTTCATCTCGCGGGCGGCCTTGTTGGTGAAGGTCACGGCGAGAATCTCGCTGGGCCAGGCCTTGCGCGAGAAGACGATATGGGCGAGTCGGCGAGTGAGGGCGGCAGTCTTGCCGGTGCCGGCACCGGCGAGGACCAGCACCGGGCCGTCGGTGGTCAGCACGGCCTGGCGCTGCGGCGGATTGAGGCCGCGCACATAGGGCGGGTCGCTCTCTTGCGGTATATTGACAGTATCGGTCACAGGTGAACAGTTAGGGAACATCTGCGAGCGGAGCAAGAGGCCAATCGCGCTTTTATCTTCTCTGGCTTCCGCCCGAAGGAACCGCGCCGGAACCATGAAGGGGTTCGGGGGTTATCAGAGCAGCAACAAATATTTGGAGGCTGATATGCGTAAGATAGCAATGGCAAGCACGATAATGGCAGCATCAATGGCACTGGCAGGTGTCGCTCATGCCCAGAACGAAATGCCGGACGGGGCGAAAGCCGATCCGAAGGCGACCGTGGTGGACAAGGGCGCCAATGGCCGCGCCCAGACGGTCATGCTGAACGGCAAGGAATATAAGGTGTGCGGCGGCGACGTCACCGACGGCTGCATCAATCCGCGCGAAGCCGGGCTGAAGTTCGGCAACCGGGCGCTTGACTACTGGCCGGGCAAGCCTGCCAGCGAGAAATAATCATTCAGGTTCGTTGTGAACAGTGAAAAAGGCGAGGCCATGCCCCGCCTTTTTTGCTTTTGCCCCAAGGGACAGGTTGAAAACTATGCTGCAGTGCACCATTTGTTAAGCAATCGACAGCATAGCGCCCCCAAGGAGTATGACATGAGCAAGAGACTGACCACGAGCGCGATTATCGCGACCCTTCTGATGATGGCCACCACCTTTTACAGCACGGCTCAACTGGACCGGCAGGAAAGCGCATCGCGTACGGTCCTGATGGGCGGCTAAAGCCCCACCGGGCGCAGGATATGAAGCCGCGCCTTGCCGCTGTCACGCGTGCAATCAAGATCGAAACCCTTCACATCGACATTTTCATGGCGCGCGGTTTCGATCGCGATCCAGCTGGACGGCGCAAACCAGCCGTGCCGTCCCAGCTTGTCCAGAGCAACCCCACCGGCCCCCGAATCATAAGGCGGGTCCATCAGGATAAGATCATAGGGCTTGCGGGCCTGACCGAGATGCAGAACCGAGCCGACCCGGATATCCGCGTCAGCCTCTAGCGTTTCCACATTTTTTTCCAGCGCCCTGAGTGCATCCTTGTCCTGTTCGACGAAGGTGCAGTGCGCCGCGCCGCGGGACAGGGCTTCCAGGCCGAGCGCGCCGGAACCGGAGAAGAGGTCGAGTATCTGCAGATCCTCAAAATCGCCGAGACGGCTGGTCAGCATCGAGAACAGCCGCTCGCGAGTGCGGTCGGCGGTCGGGCGGGTGGTTTCGCCTTTGGGTGCGACGATTTTCCGCCCGCGCCATTTGCCTGCGATTATGCGCATTTTAGACCGTCCATCCCGAACTTGCCAAAGGATGGCTCGCGGATGAGAGGCGTGGTTCGACAGGCTCACCACGAACGGACACAGGCTCACCACGAACGGACACAGGCTCACCACGAACGGACACAGGCCCACCACGAACGGACACAGGCTCACCACTGATCGGAAAACGGTTGTTCATTGAGAAACCTGCCGTTCGCCCTGAGCTTGTCGAAGGGCATCTCTCGTTCGCGAGGCATGGTTCGACAGGCTCAGCACGAACGGAAACTGCTCACCACTGACGGAGAAAAACTTCTTCACTGCCAAGTTGGCCGTTCGTCCTGAGCCTGTCGAAGGACATCTATCCTTCCAGAGGCGTGCTTCGACAAGCTCAGCACGAACGGATTCTGTAACGAGAACGCGGCCAGTCATTTTAGCGATTTTCTGAACTGCACCAGGTCATGCTGGCGGACCTGGTCGATCTCGCCCTTTTGCAGGTCGCCGAGCACGAACGGGCCGTAGCGGGTGCGGATCAGGCGGGAGACCTCGAGGCCGAAATGTTCCAGCACCTTGCGGACTTCGCGATTCTTGCCTTCGGTGAGGGTCATCTCTATCCACTGGTTGCGGCCGGTGCGCCTTTCGAGATTGGCGGTGATCGGGCTGTAATGCATGCCCTCTATGGTGATGCCGCGATAGAGTTCTTCCAGCTGGTTCTGGCTGATATCGCCGAAGGTTCGCGCGCGATAGGTGCGCTCGATGCCATTTTTCGGCAGTTCCATCTGGCGCTTGAACTCGCCGTCGGTGGTCATCAGCAGCAGGCCCTCGGTGTTCATGTCGAGCCGGCCGATCGGCATGATCCGTTCCATGTCCTTGGGGAGCACGTCGTAGATCGTCTTCTTGCCGGAAAAGTCGCGTTCCGCGGTCAGATAGCCGTTGGGCTTGTGAAAGCGGAACAGCTTGGCAGGGGACGGTTCGGCGACGGGATTGCCGTCGACGGTGATGCCCGTCAGATTTTTCAGCAGCAGCGAGGGATGTTCGACGGGGTCGCCATTGAGCGCGATCCGCCCGGCTTCGATCATCCGTTCGATTTCGCGGCGCGAGGCGACGCCGGCGCGGGCCAGCAATTTGGCAATCCGCTGGCCTTCGCGGCTATCGCCGGCGGCTGCCTTGGGCGCGGCGGGGGCTTTCGCACCCGGGGTCGGTTTGGCGCGATAGATCTTGGCTGGTTTTTCTTCGGTCATGGGCCGGTTCCATGGCGGAAAAACAGCTGCGCTGCAATCTGTAACCTTTGGCTTTGCGCGCCCGAACCGCTAGTGTCACCCTGGTGGAGTAAAGAATGCGCAAGATCATCCCCTGTCTGGTGCTTTCCGGAGCGGCCCTGGCCGCCTTCGCCGGTCTGCAATTTGCCGCTTCGGCCGAGGCCGGCTCTGCCCGGGTGACGACCGAGACCGCCCGGTCGGGCCAGCCGGTCGTGATCGAGCTGTTCACCAGCCAGGGATGTTCCTCCTGTCCCCCCGCAGACATGCTGGCCCGGCGGCTGGCAAAGGACCCGTCGCTGCTGGTGATCACCCGGCCGGTGACCTACTGGGACCGGCTGGGGTGGAAGGACACGCTGGCGCGGGAGGAGAATACGCAGCTGCAGCGCGCTTATGCCGCAAAGGGCGGCGAAGGGGCCGGCGTGTATACGCCGCAGATCGTGGTCAATGGCGATGGCGCGGCGGTGGGATCGCGGGAAGGGGATATCCGCTCGCTGGTCCGGCGAGCCGACCGTTCGGGCCCCCGGATCACGGCTGCCACCCACGCCAAGGGCGGCATGACGGTCACCGTCAGCGGCAAGTCGGACTATCTGGCCAGCGTCTCGCTTGTCGCCCTCAGCTCGTCCGAAACCGTGCGTATCGGGCGCGGCGAGAATGGCGGGCGGACGCTTCATTTCACCAATGTTGTGCGAGCCGAACATGTTATGGGCAGCTGGCGCGGCGAGCGTCAGAAATTTACGGTTTCGGCGTCCTTTTTGAAGACAAGCGGGGCGGACAAATATGCGATTGTCGTGCAGCGGCCCGGCGCCGGGCCGATCGTCGCGGCGAAGCTCATCGATATCTGAAGCGCTTCAAAATCAAGGTGGCATTCAGGCGAATAGGCGCTAAACATTCCTCCGGTTCGAGGGAGAATGTTGCGTGAGTAGTCAATCGGCAGATTTGGGATGGCGCGGATATCTTCCCGCCGGCGTGCGCCCGTATAGCGAGGCGGCCCCCCTGGCGGCGCTTTTTCTCGGCATATCCTCGGCGCTGCCGCTGACTATGATCGCGGCGACGCTGACCACCCGTCTGGCACAGGCGGGGATCGAGAAATCCACCGTCACTGCCTTTGCGCTGACCTTTCTTGCCTATAATTTCAAATGGCTGTGGGCGCCGATTATCGATGTGATCAAGCTGCCGATCATCGGCCGGGTCGGCCAGCGACTGTCCTGGCTGATTGTCACGGCGGCACTGGCGATGCTCGCGATCATCTATCTCGGCTCGCTGGATCCGGCCAAGGATATTGCTGCCGTCGCGGTGGCAGCAATCATGGTCGGGATTGCCGGGGCAACCTTTGACGTGGTGATCGACGCCTATCGCATCGAACTGCTCGAGCCCGAACAGCTGGGTGTCGGGTCCGGCATGTCGCAATATGGCTGGCGGATCGGTGCGGCGACGGCCGGCGCGGTGGCGCTGGTGGTGGCGGCGCGGACTAACTGGTCGATCGCTTATTATGTCTGTTCTCTGTTCGCCCTGTTCGCTGTGATCGTCGGCCTGATCATGCGCGAGCCGAGCCGGCGGCAGGAACCGATGGCGCTGAAAGGCCCGCTGGAAGCGGCAAAAGCCTATGTCAGCCCACTGTTGGAATTTTTCAAACGGTCGGGTGCGCTGCTGGTGCTATTGTTCGTTCTGGTTCACAAGATCGGGGACACGCTGGCCAATCTGACCTTCCGGCTCTTGTTCGAGGATCTCGGCTTCAGCAATGACGAGATCGCCTTCTACGATGTCAGCCTGGGCTTTTTCGCCTTTCTGATTGGCATATTCGTCGGCGGTATCGTCTATTCGCGGCTGGGCATGAAGAAGGCGGTGATGCTGAGCCTGATCCTGATGGCGGTCAGCAATCTGTCCTTCGCCGGGCTTGCCGCTGCCGGTCACAGCAACTGGGGCATGGCGGGGGCGATCGGCTTCGAGAATTTCGCCAGCGGTGTCGGCGGCGTGGCGGTGGTTGCCTATCTGTCGGCGCTGTGCAATCTGCAGTTTACCGGGACCCAGTTTGCGCTGCTGTCGGCAGCGGCCAGCATCCTCGGCCGCTTCCTGACCGGGACCACGGCGGGATCGCTGATCGAGGCTATGGGTTATGTCAATTTCTATCTGCTGACCACGGTGGCGGCGCTGCCGGGCGTGATCATGTTCTGGCTGATGATTCGCTATGGTCTGGTGGATCGCTCGCTGGGAACCGCGGGGTCGGTGCATAGTGACGAGACGGAAGCGGGGACGCCTGGCTGATCAGGAGGGATTCCGGGCGGTGTGTATCCGCTGGCATTGCGCAAGGTAGTGGAGGACAGGACTGTTCTGGGCCCCGGCCTGCGCCGGGGCCCAATAGTCTCTAGTCGGGGACCTGCTCGTTCAGCCTGAGTACTTCGCCCGCCAGATAGAGCGAGCCGGCAATTAACACGGTCTTGCCCGCGCCCGGTCTCAGCGAGCGCAGCGCCGCGCTGATATCGCTGGCTTGCGACATTGGCGCATCTGCCGCCGGATAGTCTCCAGGAGCATGCGATTCGTGGCCCGGAACCGGGATCACCGTGACGCTGGCCAGCTTCTCGTGCAGCGGGGTGATGATCGCGGCGGGGTCCTTGTTGGCCAGCATGCCGATGACCAGATCGATCGACCCGGCTTCATAGTCGGCGAAATGCTTGGCCAGCGCGAGGCCGGCGCTGACATTATGGCCGCCGTCGACCCAGACTTCGGCGTCGGCGGGCAGCAAATGGGTCAGCGGTCCGGCGATCAGGAAATGCATCCGCCCCGGCCATTGCGCCCAGCCCATCGCCGCTTTTAACGCGGCATCCGAAATTTTGACCGCATCCTGATGGCGCAGCATCGCGATGGCGAGCGCGGCATTGTCCGCCTGATGCGCGCCGACAAGCGCGGGCAGGGGCAGGTTGAGCTTGCCGGTCTCGTCTTTATAGTGCAGCTGGCCCTCGTAAATCGCCGCATCCCATTCCTCGCCGCGCGGAAAATGCTGCGCCCCAATATCTGCAGCATGGTCGGCGATGACGTGCAGCATATCCGCAGCATATTTTTGCGTGAGCAAGGGCGCGTTCTGTTTCGCGATGCCGGCTTTCTCCCAGGCGATGCGGACCAGCGGATCGTTGGGCGTGCCTTCCTCCGGACTGAGCAGAAAGGCTTCGTGGTCGATCCCCAGTTCGGCGATGCCGGTCGCAACCGGACGGTCAATGACGTTGGTCGCATCGAGCCGGCCGCCCAGGCCGACTTCCAATATGCAGGCATCGGCCGGCGTTTCCGCGAAGGCGAGCAGGGCGACGGCAGTGGTCGCCTCGAAGAAGCTGGGATTGATATCGGCGCTGATATCGAGCACCCGCGCCAGCAGTTCGGCGAGATAGTCATCCTCGATCAGCTTGCCCGCCAGCCTTATCCGCTCGTTGAACCGGACCAGATGCGGGCTGGTATAGACATGGACCTTGAGGCCTTCCGCCTCAATCGCGGCGCGCAGGAAGGCGCAGGTCGAACCCTTGCCGTTGGTGCCGGCGACGTGGAAAACCGGCGGGAGCCTGTCCTGCGGATTGTCGAGGCGACCGAGGACCTCGCGGATTCGGTCGAGCCCCAATATATCGCGGCCGGGCGAGAGCAACTCAAGGCGGTCGAGCTGTTTCTGGACCGCGGGATGATCGGAACGGGCGCCGTCGGCCATCTACGCCCCTCCCGCTTGCGGGAGGGGTAGGGGGTGGGCTTGGAGGTTCGAAATCACAGCTTTGATCATGGATGATGTTCCCACCCCTAGCCCCTCCCGCAAGCGGGAGGGGAACTTAGGCCGCCTCTTTCCATGCCATCAGATAGCCCATGACCTTGGCCAGGGTTTCCCGCAATTCCCTGCGGTGAACGACCATATCGATCATACCGTGCTCGAGCAGATATTCGGCGGTCTGGAAGCCGTCGGGCAGTTTCTCGCGAATGGTATTCTCGATCACCCGCTGGCCGGCAAAGCCGATCATCGCGCCGGGTTCGGAAATATGGATGTCGCCGAGCATTGCATAGCTGGCGGTCACGCCGCCAGTGGTCGGATCGGTCAGCACGACGATGAACGGGATGCCGGCCTCGCGCAGCATCGAGATGGCGACCGTGGTCTTCGGCATCTGCATCAGCGACAATATGCCTTCCTGCATCCGCGCACCGCCGGCGGCGGTGAAGATGATATAGGGACACTGGTCCTTGAGCGCGCGCTTGGCGCCGTCGACAAAGGCCTGACCCACGGCGAGGCCCATCGAGCCGCCCATGAAGGAAAAATCCTGCACACCGACGACGCAGGGGATCGTCTCGATTGTACCCTTAACGTTGATCAGCGCATCCTGCTCGCCCGTCTTCGTCCGCGCGTCCTTGAGCCGGTCGATATATTTTTTCTGGTCCTTGAACTTGAGCGGGTCTTCCTGGACCTGGGCCCAGGGAATCAGCTTCCAGCTGTCGTCATCCATGATCTGGGCGAAGCGGACCATCGGGCCGATGCGGCCATGATGCTCGCATTTCGGGCAGATATACATGTTTTCCTGATATTCCTTGAGGAATACCATCGCTTCGCATTTCTTGCACTTGTGCCAGAGATTCTCGGGCGTTTCGCGCTTGGTGATCGACGCGATCTTATTGCGGACATTGCTTAGCCAACTCATAGAATCATTCCTCTATTCCGTTCGCATCGAGCGCAGTCGAGATGCCGGGTCTGGCGGCCTGTGTCTCGACTGCGCTCGACACGAACGGGTCTGGATTCAACCTTCTCTAGCCGCCCTGATAGCATCGGAAAGCGACTTTACATAGTCCCGGACGTGCGGGCCGGCATCCTTGCCATATTGGCCGACGATTTCGACAATCGCCGAGCCGACGACCACGCCATCGGCGACGCGGGCGATAGCGGCAGCCTGTTCGGGCGTACGCACGCCAAAGCCGACGGCTACGGGCAGATCGGTGCCGGCCTTCAGCCGGGTGACCGCTTCCTCGATGCTGGCCTGTGCCGCCTGTTGCTGGCCGGTAATGCCGGCGACCGAGACATAATAGAGAAAGCCGGACGCGTTGTTGAGAATGGTCGGCAGGCGCACGGCGTCGGTGGTCGGCGTGGCAAGGCGGATGACCGCAACATCCTTGGCGCGCAGGGCGTCGCCGAGGCTTTCATCTTCCTCCACCGGAATATCGACGCAGATCACCGCATCGACACCGGCGTCAACACAGGCATCGGCGAACCAGTCGGAGCCGCGGATGGTCATAGGATTGGCATAGCCCATCAGCACCAGCGGCGTATCCGGATGGCGTTGCCGAAATTCCTTTGCCATGTTGAAGATGTCGGCAGTCCTGGTGCCAGCCGCCAGACTGCGGATATCTGCTTCCTGGATCGAGGGGCCATCGGCCATCGGATCGGTGAACGGCATACCGAGTTCGATGATGTCGGCTCCGCCTTCGACGAGGGCATCAAGAATCGCGCCGGTATCGGCAGGGGTCGGATCGCCAGCGGTAACGAAGGCGACGAGAGCCGCGCGGTTGGCGGGGAAGGATTGGGAGAGACGAGTCATGATGCCCTCTCCCGCAAGGGAGTTTGGTTCGGTTTCAGGTAAAACATGCTCCCAGCATGTTTTAGAAGTGATCCGGAGGATCGCTTCGGCCTGAAACCGAACCAAACTGGTTGCGCAAACTTGGCCTCTTGCTGCCTAGTTGGAGCTGGGTGAGGGTTTACCCGCTCTCGATAGCAGAACACCCTCATCCAACTGCGCCTAGCTTCGTTCCTCAGCAAGACTCCGTATCCTTCTCCCTCACGGGAGAAGGTTTGTGCGTTCACCGTCATATCTCCGTCCCCAGCGCTTCCGCGACGGTGAAAATATCCTTGTCGCCGCGGCCGCAGAGATTGGCGAGGATGATCTGGTCGCGGTCCATCTTTACCGCTTCGCGGGTGACCGCGGCGATGGCGTGGGCCGGTTCGAGCGCAGGGATGATGCCTTCGGTGCGGCAGAGCAGCTGGAAGGCGTCGAGGGCTTCGGTGTCGGTGGCGCTGTCATAGTCGACGCGGCCGGATTCCTTGAGCCAGCTGTGCTCGGGGCCGATGCCGGGATAGTCGAGGCCGGCGCTGATCGAATGGGCTTCGGTGATCTGGCCGTCTTCGTCCTGCAGCAGATAGGTCTTGTTGCCGTGCAGGATGCCGGGGCCGCCGCCGGCGAGGCTCGCGGCATGTTGTTTGTCGAGGCCGTGGCCGGCTGCCTCGATGCCGAGCATCCTGACGTCCGGATCGTCGAGAAACGGATGGAACAGGCCGATCGCATTGGAGCCGCCGCCGATCGCCGCCACCAAAAGGTCGGGCAGGCGGCCGATCCGGTCCAGCATCTGGGCGCGTGCTTCCTTGCCGATCACGCTCTGGAAGTCGCGGACCAGCTCGGGATAGGGATGGGGGCCGGCGGCGGTGCCGATGATGTAGAAAGTGTCGTGGACATTGGCGACCCAGTCGCGCAGCGCCTCGTTCATCGCGTCCTTGAGCGTCGCCGCGCCGCTGGTCACCGAGACGACTTCTGCGCCGAGCAATTTCATCCGGAAGATATTCGGCTTTTGCCGTTCGATATCGGTCGCGCCCATGAAGATGGTGCAGGGCAGGTTGAAGCGGGCGCAGACGGTTGCGGTGGCGACGCCATGCTGGCCAGCGCCGGTTTCGGCGATGATTCTGGTCTTGCCCATGCGGATCGCGAGCAGGATCTGGCCGATGCAATTGTTGATCTTGTGCGCGCCGGTATGGTTGAGCTCGTCGCGCTTGAACCAGATTTGCGCGCCCTTGCCTTCGGGGGCCGTTTCGCGAACATGGTCGGTGAGCCGCTCGGCAAAATAGAGCGGGCTGGGGCGGCCGACATAATGTTCGAGCAGGTCGTTGAATTCTTCCTCGAACGCCGGGTCGGCCTGGGCGGCGCGATAATGTTTTTCCAGATCGAGAATCAGCGGCATCAGCGTTTCGGCGACATAGCGGCCGCCAAATTCGCCGAAATGGCCGCGCTCGTCTGGCTGGTTGCGGAAGCTGTTGGGTGTGTCGTTCATGGGTTTATCCGTTAGTCCTGAGCCTGTCGAAGGACGCCTCTCGTCGCAAAGCGCACTTCGACAAGCTCAGTGCTAACGGCCTGCTAACGAAGTGACGCGTCAAATTCCCGCACCGCTTGGCAAAAGGCGGCGATTCTGTCCACCTGTTTGACGCCGGGCGCGGATTCGACGCCGGAGGAGACATCGACCAGCGGTGCGCGGGTGGTGGTCAGGGCGTCCATTACATTGTCGGGGTCAAGGCCGCCAGCGAGGCCCCAGGCGATCTGGTGATCGTGACCGGCGAGCAGCGACCAGTCGAAGGACGTGCCGGTGCCGCCGGGCAAGGCCTTGGCCGGGGCGTCGAACAGCAAGCGGTCGGCAGCGCCGATATAGCGATCGGACTTGGCCAGCGTCGGCGCATCCTTTACCCCCAGAGCCTTCCAGATTTCCAGGCCGCTGTTGTCGGCCACCAGTTTCAGCCATTCGGGCGTCTCGCTGCCGTGGAATTGCACGACATCGGGTTTGATGTCGCCAATCGCCTTGCCGGTCAGTTTGGGATCGGCATTGACCAGCAGCAGCACGGTCCTGATCCGGTCGCCGGCATGGGCGCGCAGCTGTGCGGCGCGTTCCAGCGAGACATGACGGGGGCTTTTCTCGAAATGGACGAGGCCGATATGTGTCGCGCCCGATTCGATGGCCGCGTCGATGGCGGTTTCTGTGGAGAGGCCGCAGATCTTGATTTGGGTTTTCATGGGGCGGCTACTAGCGGAACAAACAATATTCGTCATCCTGAACTTGTTTCAGGACCCCGCCGATTATGCTGTACCGGAAGAGATCCTGAAACAAGTTCAGGATGACGACTCTGTTGCCCTGAGCGTGCCTTAAAGCGTCGCCTCAATCGCGCGCGCCGCAGCGTTGGGATCTTCCGCGCCGGTGATCGGCCGGCCGATGACCAGCACGCTGGCGCCATTGTCGCGCGCCTGCGCCGGTGTCACCGCGCGCTTCTGGTCGCCGAGAGCGCCGCCCTTGGGGCGCAGACCGGGGACCACGAAAAAGCCGTCTTTCCAGATCTTGTGCGCGGCTTTCACTTCATTGCCGGAGCAGACGATGCCGTCGAGGCCGGCTTCCTGAGCGAGGCCAGCGAGCCGTTCGACCTGGTCATGCGGGGTGCCGCTATAGCCGATCCGGCCCATATCGCGCTCATCCAGCGAGGTCAGCAATGTGACGCCGACAATTTTGGTATTGCCGTTCGCTGCGGCCTTGGCATCTTCCATCATCGCCCGGCCGCCGGAGGCGTGGACCGTGACGATCGCCGGTTCCAGCACATTGATTGCCTGCATCGCCTTGGCGACGGTGTTGGGAATATCGTGCAGCTTGAGATCAAGAAAGATCGGCAGGCCGAGCTTCTGGATTTCGTGGACACCGTGATGGCCATGGGCGCAGAAAAATTCGAGACCGAGCTTGAGCCCGCCGACATGGCCCTTGACCGAATTTGCAATCTCGAGCGCCCGGTCGAGATCGGGCGTGTCGAGCGCGACGAAGATCGGGTTGCTCACAGGCCCGGTGTCTTCGGGCTGTCGACCGGGGAAACCGCGGGGGCGGGTTGGGCAGCAGGTGCCGGATTTGCCGGGCGGCTGGCGGGACGGGTCGGAACGGGAGCCGGTTTCGCGGCCTCTTCCAGCGTCTTGATCCGGCGGGAAAGCCGCCATTTCGATCCGCGCAGGAGCAGCCATGTGGGCACGAAGCCGAGCAGGAACGCGCCGACAACAAAGGTCGAAACCCGCGCTTCTACGACCGCGGCACCGAGATCAAGCGAGGCCCGCGCTTCATTGGTCCACCAGAAGATGAAGGTTGCGACAAGCAGAAGAACCCAGAACAGGATTTTGATAAATTGCATGTTTCACCCTCTTTTCATGTGGAGGCCATCCTAGCCCGAAAAACAGCGGGTGGCCAGATGCTATGCAACGGGGACGAAAACCGGCCTATTCGCCGAATACCCGAGCGAAGATCGTATCGACATGCTTGAAATGATAGTCGAGGTTGAACCGCTCCTCCAGCTCGGCGTCGGACAGTTTTGCCGAGACATCGGGGTCGGCCTTGAGCAGGTCGAGCAGGGCGATCTGGCCGTCGGATTCCCAGACCTTCATCGCGTTGCGCTGGACGATGCGATAGGCATCCTCGCGGCTGATTCCGGCCTGGGTGAGGGCGAGCAGCACGCGCTGCGAATGGACCAGGCCGCCCATGCGGTCGAGATTCTTCTGCATCCGTTCTGGATAGATCAGCAGCTTTTCGATCACGCCGGTCAGGCGAGCGAGCGAAAAGTCGAGGGTGATCGTCGCATCGGGGCCGATCATCCGCTCGACCGAGCTGTGCGAGATATCGCGCTCGTGCCACAGCGCGACATTTTCCATCGCGGGCAGGGCGTAGCTGCGGACCATGCGGGCAAGGCCGGTCAGATTTTCGGTAAGGATGGGATTGCGCTTGTGCGGCATCGCGCTCGAGCCCTTCTGGCCCGGCGAGAAATATTCTTCCGCCTCGAGCACCTCGGTGCGCTGCAGATGGCGGACTTCGACGGCGAGGCGCTCTACCGACGAGGCGATCACGCCGAGCGTGGCGAAAAACTGTGCATGGCGGTCGCGCGGGATGACCTGGGTCGAAACCGGCTCGACGGCGAGGCCGAGCTTTGCGGCGACATGCTCTTCGACTCTTGGGTCGATATTGGCGAAGGTCCCGACCGCGCCGGAAATGGCGCAGGTGGCGATTTCCTTGCGCGCAGCGACCAGCCGTTCGCGGTTCCGCTCGAATTCGGCATAGGCCTGCGCCAGTTTCAGGCCGAAGGTCACCGGCTCGCCGTGGATGCCGTGGCTGCGGCCGATCGTCGGGGTGAACTTGTGCTCATAGGCGCGCTTCTTGATCGCGGCGAGCAGGGCGTCGATATCGGCGAGCAGGATGTCTGAGGCGCGCGCGAGCTGCACGGCGAGGCAGGTGTCGAGGACATCGCTGGAGGTCATGCCCTGGTGCATGAAACGGGCTTCCTCGCCGACATTTTCCGCAACATTGGTCAGGAAGGCGATGACGTCATGCTTCACTTCGCGCTCGATCTCGTCGATCCGCTCGACATCGAACTTGCCCTTGGCCCAGATGGCTTCGGCCGCTTCCTTTGGCACCACGCCCAGTTCGGCCAGCGCGTCGGTAGCATGGGCCTCGATTTCGAACCAGATCTGGAATTTCGATTCGGGCTCCCAGATGGCGGTCATTTCGGGGCGGGAATAGCGTGGAATCATGATTGGTCCTTGGACAAAGAGATTGATTACGGCAATGATGGGCCTTGATTTGCCGTCCCGCTAGCACCTACGAAATGAGTCGGCAATGCAGCGGCGGAAACAGGGAGAATAAAATGCGTCTGGCTATACTCACCGGCGGCGGCGATGTCCCTGGCCTCAATCCCTGTATCCAGTCGATCGCGACATCGGCCTGGCAGCGCGGCTGGGATGTGGTCGGTCTGAGGCGCGGCTGGGAAGGCGTGCTGGAAATTGATCCCGCCGATCCCTGGGCATCGGAAAACAGCGTGATGATGCTCGACCGGAACCGGGTGCGCGGCATTGACCGCCAGGGGGGCACGATATTGCACAGCTCGCGCTGCGACCCCCGGGTGACGGCGGAGGGTGACCAGACGCAGAAGGTGCTGGATGTGCTGGATGCGCTGGAGGTTGATGCGCTGATCACGCTCGGTGGCGACGGCACGCTGCGTTTCTCGGCCCATCTGTCGAGCCTGGGCCGTAACGTGATCTCCGTTCCCAAGACAATGGACAATGATGTCCATGGTACCGACTATTGCATCGGTTTCTCGACCGCCGTTACCCGCTCGGTACAGGCGATCAATGCGCTCAGGACCACGGCGGCGAGCCATGAGCGGATCGCGGTGATCGAACTGTTCGGAAGGCGATCGGGCGAAACGGCGCTGCTTTCCGGTTTTCTGTCGCAGGCCGACCGGACGGTAATTGCCGAAGTGCCCGCCGATATGGATGTGCTGTTGCCCTTGCTGCTCGGCGACAAGGAAGCCAATCCCGAATCCTATGCGATCTGCCTGGTGTCCGAAGGAGCCAAGCTTTCCGGTGCCACCAATTTTGTCGATGAGATCAACAAGTCGAACACCAACCGAGATGGCCTCAATATCGGCACGCAGCTGGCACGGGAAATCGAGGCGCGCAGCGACCAGCGGACGATCGTGCAGGAACTGGCCTATCTGATGCGCGCGGGGGAGCCGGACGCGATGGACCGGATGGTCGGCTTTGCCTTTGGTGCGCTGGCGGTGCAGCTGATCGAGCAGGACCGGATGGCCAATATGGTGTGTCTGGCGGACGGCAATTACAGCACGGTACCCATCGGCACGCTGCTGGAAGAAACCAAGGGAGTCAATGTATCGGGCCTCTACGATGCCAACCAGTATCGTGCCAGCCTGATCCAGGTCGAAGACATGCCGATGTTTCTCTACTGACCGGGTCAGAGAGGCATAGACCCTAGATCAATCCTTTCGAACGAAAGGATGTGTGGCCGTCGCGACCGATAATGATATGATCGTGGACGGTGATCCCCAGCGTGCGACCGGCGGCGCATATATCCCTGGTGATGGCGATATCCTGACGGCTGGGCGTGCTGTCGCCGCTGGGGTGGTTGTGGACCAGGATGATCGCCGCCGTTCCGAGGGCCAAGGCCCGCTTAATCACTTCGCGCGTATAGATGGCGGCCTGGTCCACCGAGCCTTCACTGACCAGTTCGTCCCGGATCAGCCGGTTCTTGCTGTCGAGATGCAGAACCCGCACCCGTTCGTGGGCCAGATGCGCCATATCGGCGCGCAGATAGTCCAGCAGCGCCTGCCAGCTGCCGAGAATCGGCTGCGTCCGTACCGGCTCGGAGATCAGGCGGAGGGCGGCGATCTGGACGATCTTGAGTGCGGCGACGCTGGTTTCTCCCATACCGGGGAAATTTTGAAGGGCATCGGCGTCGGTGATCAGGAGACGCGCAAAGCCGCCGAATTCCTCGATCAACTGGCTGGCCAGCGGCTTCGTGTCCCGCCGCGGAATCGCTAGGGCGAGCAGATATTCGACCAATTCATGGTCGTGCAGGCCATTGCCCTGACCGGTCAATATGCGGTGCCGAAGCCGGGCGCGATGGCCGCTTCGATGGCTGGACAGGTCTGACCGGACTTCCTTCCCGCTGGACATTGCGTCCCTATAATCAGAACAAATCAGGAACGGTGCCTTTACCCGCAAAACCGTCCGGAAATGTCCAATATCGATTTTATCGCTTAAAACTCGTCCTCTCGGACACTTGTACATTGCAACTTAAGGCAGACTTCTGCATTTCAACCGCGATGGATGAAGAAATCGCCAAAGACCCCGTCGGTCGCAACTCCCGGTTTCGACTGTATGGCGGGGTTTTGCTCGTTTTGCTGCTGCTCGGATTGATCGCTTTGTGGATCAGCCGCACGACGCTGGCAGACAATATCATCCAGTCCGAGCTGGATCAGATGAATGTCAAAGCCAGTTACGAGATCGATAATATCGGTCTTCGCGAGCAGGTCATTCGCAATCTGGTCATTGGTGATCCCGACCATCCTGACCTGACCGCCGATCTGGTTGAGGTTGGCAACAGCCTGAGTCTGGGCGGGGTCGGCATCAACTGGGTCCGGGCCAGCGGAGTGAAGCTGTTCGGGCGGCTGGAAAATGGCAAGCTGAGCTTCGGCGAGCTCGACAAGTTTACCGATCCGAATGATGACAGTCCGCTGGCATTGCCCGACCTGTGGCTGGGCCTGTCCGATGCAAAATTGCGGATCGACAGCGATTATGGCGCCATCGGGCTTTCGATCAACGGTCGGGGCGAGCTGCACAACGGGTTCAGCGGAGAAATTGCGGCGATCAGCGAGAATCTGGCGGCCGGCGGCTGTAGCCTGGACAAGCCGTCCTTTTTCGGCACGGTTGCGATTCGCGGCAAGAAACCGCATCTGGAGGGGCCGCTGAGGCTGTCTTCGGTAGAGTGCAGCAATCTGGACCTGGCCGCAGGTGCCACTGCGGCGCAACTTTCGCTTGATCTCGGAGCGGATATGGCGAGCTGGTCCGGAAATATCGATCTGACGGGTGGTCCGATCGAATATGCCGATTATAGCAGCCAGAAGATCAATGCGACCCTGCAACTGGCTGGCGATCTCAAGCAGAGCAGCGGCGATATTGATCTGACCGCCAGCGAATTGCGGTCCCCCTATGGCACCGCCGACCGTTCCCGCATCGAGGGCCCGTTCACGCTTGGCTATGGCGGGGCGCAGATGACGGCAAGCTTTGCCGGGCTACCGGAAATTCATGGTGCCCATGCCAATAAAAAACTGTTGCAAGAAGCACGCCGCCTGTCGGCATCGGTTGCCGGCACTCCGGTCGGGCCGCTTGGGGACCGCTTTGCGAAAGCGGTGCAGCAGGCCGGAAGCCAGTTCGACATTTCGAGCGATATCAAGTTCACCAAGGGAACAAGCCGGACGACGCTATCGCTCAACGCGCTTGGGGCCCGATCGCGGTCCGGCGCGACGCTTCGCCTGAGCGATCCCTTGCTGCTGGCCTTTACCGACAAGAATGTCCGGATGCTCGCCGATGGCAATATTAGTCTTGAAGGCGGCGGTTTTCCCGATGCCCGGCTGGTGCTCGACGATGGCAGCCTGTCCCGCGGATTTTCCGGACGGCTCGAAATGGCCAATTATCAGGCCGGTTCGGCGCAGCTGAAGATTCCGGCGCTGGCGTTTTCGCCGACCCGTCAGGGCGGAACCAATATTGACGGACGGATCATCCTGACCGGCCCGCTTGGCGATGGCCAGATCACCGGGCTGCAGATACCGGTCAGCGGCTTTGTCGCCCGCAACGGAAATTTCGCGCTGTTCCGCCAGTGTATCGATCTGCGATTTGCCAGCCTGCGCACCGCGTCGTTGACCGCCGGTCCGACCAGCGCGCGACTATGTCCGCAGGGCAATGCTATCCTGTCGGGCAGCGGTTCGAATGTGAATATCGCAGCCAATGCGCCTTCGCTCAAACTGAACGGGAAGGTCGGCAGCACACCACTCGCCATTTCCAGTGGAGCGCTGGGCTTTTCGCGCGCCAAAGGTCTGACCGCGCAAAATGTCGCGATCAGGCTGGGCACGCCCGGCAGCATGACGCGACTGGACATGGCCGTGCTGAGCGCGGGGTTTGGCCGGACAATCGAGGGGCGGATCGAGGGCGCGTCCGGACAGGTTGCCAATGTGCCGCTGCTGATGGAAAAGATCGAAGGCGACTGGCGCTATGAAAATGGTGAATTTCTGGCCGATGCCAGCCTGCTGGTCCGCGACGAGCAGCCGGTGGAACGGTTCCGGCCGATGGTCAGCAATGATGTCGCATTGCGCTTTGACGGCACCGATATCACCGCCACAGGCCGGATCCGCGAGCCGGAAACCCTGACCGCCGTTGCGACGATCGATATCCGCCACCGCCTGGGGAACAGCGAGGGCAGGGCGCTGATCGAGGTGCCGTCGTTGACGTTCACCGAACGGTTCCAGCCGGAGCTGCTGACTCCGCTGACGCTTGGTGTGATTGCCAATGTCGACGGGGAAATATCCGGGTCGGGCCGGATTGACTGGGATGGTTCGGGAAAGGGCATCAAGAGTACCGGAGCCTTCCGGACCAACGGAATCAATCTGGCGGCCGCCTTTGGGCCAGTGACGGGCCTGGCGGGAGAGATCAAATTTTCCGATCTGCTGGCGCTGGAAACGGGTCCGGGGCAAGTCGTGACCCTGTCCGAGGTCAATCCCGGCGTTGCCGTTTTTGGCGGACGGATCCGCTACCGCCTGTTGCCGGATTACAAAATGCAGGTTGAAGGGGGCCAATGGCCGTTTGCCGGCGGCAAACTCTATCTCGAGCCGACGATTCTCGATCTCAGCGAGGAAGCCGAACGGCGGCTGCAATTCACCGTGGAAGGCGTCGATGCGGCCCAGTTCCTGACCCAGTTCGATTTCGAGAATCTCACCGCGACGGGTGTATTCGACGGCAAGCTGCCGATGGTCTTCGACCAGGATGGCGGGCGGGTGGTCGGCGGTTATCTGGTGGCGCGCGAGGGCGGCGGCTCGCTCGCCTATGTCGGAGAGCTGAGCTATGAAGATATGGGCACGATGGCCAATTTTGCGTTCAACGCGCTGAAGTCGATCCAGTATCGCAATCTGACCATCGGGATGAACGGCGATATTGCTGGCGAAATCATTACTGAAGTGAAATTTGACGGCTTGCAGCAGGGCAAGGATGCGAGCCGCAATTTTCTCACCAAGCAGCTGGCGCGTATTCCGATCCAGTTCAACGTCCGTATCCAGGCACCGTTCATGCAATTGATAAGCAGCGCAAAATCCTATTATGAGCCGGAACTGCTGGTCGGGCAGAATCTGCCGGCGCTGTTGCGGGCGCAGGAAGCGCGCGCCAAGGACGCGGCGGAGGCGCTTGAAGATGATGAATAATCCATTCAGCCGGGGGAAAGCGATGATGATGTATCAGACAAGTCAATTGACGGATCGGAGATATGATGCGATTCGTCGCAGAATGAGGAGCTTAGCCGCCGCCGGCCTGATTTTCGGGGCATTGACCGGGCTTTCGGCCTGCGTACAGGTGAGTGCGCCGGACAAGCCTATCGTCATCAACCTCAATATCAATATCAAGCAGGAAGTGGTGTATCGCCTCGATGGAGATGCAAAAGACCTGATCAACAAGGAAGCGGATATTTTCTAATGTTTGAACATGTAAAGAAAAACAAGGCCCTGGCCCTTATCGGCGGAGTGATCTTGACTGCGGCAGTTGCCGTGCCAGTGATGGCACAGCGCGACCCAGCTTATGAAGCGGCGCGGGCATCCGGGAAGATTGGCGAGAAGCCTGACGGCTATCTTGGCTATGTGACGTCGCCATCGCCGGCGATCAAGGCGGTGGTCGAGGATATCAATATCAAGCGCAAGGCGGCCTATACCCGCAAGGCGCAGGAAACCAATTCGACGGTGGAGCAATTTGCCTTCACCTCGGGCTGTAACCTGATCATGCGCACGGTGCCGGGCGAGAAATATCAGACGCCGAGCGGCACCTGGAACACGCGCGACAGTTCCGCGCCGGTACGGGATTCGCGTTGCCCCTGAGCCGATAGCGACATTGATGATTTTTGAAAGGCGTGCCGGCCAGTCTGGCGCGCCTTTTCTATTTGTCCGACCTTCATTTGCCTTCGGGTCGGTCTTGTGCGGCTGCCGAACTAGTCGCCAAATTCGCCATGGCGGCCACGGCCCCTGGCGAAAGCGGTGGCGCCTTCGCGGGTCTCGCCCGACTGTATCGTCTCCAGCCCCAGTTGCACTTCATGCCTGATTGCGTCCGCTTCGCTTAGATCCCATTGGTCAAGCATCGACCGGCGATCGCTGCGCAGGCAGCGCTGGGGAAAGGCAGCGATCCCGGCAGCGAGCTTTCTGGCTTCTGCCAGCGCTTCGCCATCGGGCACCAGCCGGTTGACCAGACCGAAAGAGAGCGCTTCGTCCGCTTGCACCTCGCGGCCGGTCAGAATCATGTCGGTCGCGCGCGACTGGCCGATCAGGCGGGGCAGGCGGATGGTTCCGAGATCGATCAGCGGCACGCCCCAGCGACGGCAGAAGACGCCGAACGAAGCGGATTGTGCTGCAACTCTGAGGTCGCACCACAAGGCCAGCTCCAGGCCGCCGGCGACGGCAAAGCCCTCGATTGCCGCGATCACCGGCTTTGACAGGCGCAGGCGGCCCGGACCCATCGGAGCCATGTCGCCATCAGCCAGTACAGGGTTGCCCTTGCCCTGCGACACCGCTTTCAGGTCGGCACCGGCGCAGAAATTGCCGCCGGACCCGGTCAGGACGGCGACACTCAGGCTGTCGTCCCGGTCAAAATCGGTGAATGCGTCGTATAATGCTCTGGCCGTGTCGGCATCGACGGCGTTTCTGCGGTCAGGCCTGTCTATGGTGACGGTCAGAATATTCTGGCTGCGGTCGAGCTGGAGAGTCATTGGCTGGTCCTTTGCATGGCATATGATCGAAATCTGCGGCTACGGTCGCCGGAAAAGGCCGCGGCTCTATACCGTCACAGGTCAAAACCGATTTCAGAGGGAAAGCGCGGGCGAGTCAATCCGGTGCGAAGCATTTGATGAAGATCGCCACCAAATCCGTGGCCGTCGAGCGGTTTACCGGGCGAATCTGCGCTTGAATCCGCGCCATTTTCCGCGTTGCAGCATTGCTGTTGACTTGGGCACGTTGCTTTCCTAAACGGGCCGCGCCTTGGCGGGTCAGCCTGCTGTTGTTTGTGGCTCTTTCTGGCGCTCTTCGGGGCTTTTATAGGGGCTATAATGGCAGCAAGCGAATCTGATCAGGATCCCCTCGAAGAGGATGTGCGGGTTTCGTCGCTGGATGAGCGACTGATATCAGCACAAAATCGGGAGCGGATCAAAGCAGGGTACCGAAACAAAGGGCCGGACGAAAGTCAGCGGCTCGGCGGGCGGGTGCTAAGCTATTTGATCGGGGGCGTGGCTGGCGGTTTCATTCTCGGGTGGATATTCGACACCTGGCTTGGAACGACGCCTTTGTTCCTGTTGCTGTTCTTCTTCCTCGGAGTGGGAGTGGCGTTCAGGAAAATTTATGTGATTTCGAGCCAGCCGGTGAAGGACATCGGTACGGCGCTACCAGAAGATGACGATTGACGATCAGGGGTTTAACCAGTGGCTACCGAAGGCAAAATTGACCCGATGCACCAGTTTGAAGTGCAACCCATCTTTGATGGTTTCACTTTATTCGGGCAGCAGATCAGTTTCACGAACAGCGCGCTATGGATGTTTGTGGTCCTGGGCCTGCTTTATGTGTTCATGGCAGGCGGAATGAAGCGCGAGCTCGTCCCGGGCCGCTGGCAGGTCATGGTTGAGGGGATTGTCGGATTTATCGATAATCTGATCCTCAACAGCATCGGTCCCAACGGCAAGAAATATACGCCGTGGATCTTTACCCTGTTCATGTTCATCCTGTTTTCCAACCTGCTTGGCATGATGCCCTTTGGTATTATTCCGGGGATCCATCCGTTCACGGTCACCAGCCAGTTCACGGTTACCGGCCTGCTTGCAGCGATCAGCTTTTCCATCGTTCTGATCGTCGGCTTCTGGAAGCACGGCTTCAAATTCTTCAGCCTGTTTATTCCGCACGGAACGCCACTGCCGATGATTCCGCTGATTTTCATGGTGGAAGTGCTCTCGTTCCTGGTGCGCCCGTTCAGCCTGGCATTGCGGTTGTTCGTCGCGATGATCGCCGGTCATATCCTGATCAAGGTGTTCGCAAGCTTTGTTATCCAAGCTATTGATGCAGGGGGCGCAAGCTGGGTTATCGCGCTGCTGAGCATCATCTTCATCGCCTTCGTTAGCGCACTCGAGCTTCTCGTCTGTGCCATCCAAGCCTATGTTTTTGCGCTTCTCACTACATTGTATATAAACGATGCGGAAAATCTTCACTAAGTCACTTTCAATCCCAATTTTTCAATACGGAGTTAAAAAATGAATCTCGCTTCTGCACAAGTAATCGGCGCTGGCCTTGCTGCCATTGGTATCGGCGTTTCTGCTGCCGGTGTTGGTAATGTTTTCGCATCCTTCCTCGAAGGCGCTCTGCGCAACCCATCTGCGGCTGACGGCCAGCAGGGACGTCTGTTCATCGGCTTTGCTGCTGCCGAATTGCTCGGCCTGATCGCTTTTGCTGTTGCGATGATGATCCTCTACGCTCCACCAGCTGAAGCACCGGTTGAAGTTATTGCTGCCGAAGCCGTTGTGGCTGACGCTCCAGCTGCAATGGAAGCACCGGTAGAAGCACCGGCTGAATAATATCAGAGCGGGTCGGCAATGCCGGCCCGCCCCTGTTTTCCGATTTTGCGTTTTGAACTGTCAGGTGAATAATGCCTCAAATTAGCCAGCTCATGGAAGTCTATCTCGGCCAGTTTTTCTGGCTGCTGATCGTCATCGGCATCATCTATTTCGGCATTGCCCGAAATATGGTCCCGAAGATCAGCAAGACCGTGGATGACCGTCAAAAGCGGATCACCGACGATCTTGCCGCAGCACAGGCGGGGCAAGACAAGGCCGAGCAGATCGAATCCGATTATCGGACCAGCATCAACGAGGCGCGGGCTGCTGCGATTGATTTTGTCAATGAAGCAAAAGCCAAGGTGGCCTTGAAAAACGAGGCTGCGATCAAACGCGCAGAGACTGCAATCGGGAAGAAAGCTGACGAGGCGGATGCCGAGCTCAAGGCTGCCCAGAGCAGTGCAATGAAAGAAATTGAAGCGGTGGCTGCCGAGGCCGCACAGGCGATCGTGAAGACGGTTTCCGGTGCCAAGGTCACGGCCACTGAAGCCAAAAAGGCGGTCAAGGCCGCTTTCTAGCGCCTGCTGAAGGAGATAGACCATGCTATTGACGATTTTGGCAGAAGGCGCTGAAGCCAGCGCACTGGGACTGACGGCAACCGGCTGGGTTGCGGTTGGCGTTCTGATTGTGTTCGGCATCATGCTGTGGACCAAGGTCCCGGCGATCATTGCCGGCATACTCGACAGGCAGATCGCCGAAATCAGGCAGAATCTGGATGAAGCGGCCAATCTTCGCAAGGAAGCGGAAGCGCTGAAAGCGGAATATGAAGCAAAGACTGCGGGCGCCCAGGCAGAAATTGAATCGCTGATGGAAAGAGCGGAAGTGGAAGCGGCAACGCTGGTGGAGCAGGCCCAGGCCGACACCAAGGCGCTGATCGCACGGCGGAAGAAAATGGCTGAGGAAAAAATCGGCGCAGCGGAACGGGCGGCTATTGCAGAAGTCCGGGCCAAGGCGGCAACGGCAGCGACGCAGGCCGCGGAGGCGCTGATTGCCGCACGCCATGATTCGGCTGCCGACAAGGCTCTGGTCGACAAAGCGATTGGCGAGATCGGCAAGACGATCAACTGATCTAGCACGGTGTCGCGGTGCAAGCGGTGACACTGGCTTAATCCGCTTATTACAATTTGAATATTCGATCAACATTCCGGCTCCCGCCCAGGCGGGCATGCCGGAACGATTGATTCTGGCATTGCTCCCCTAGCGCGCTTAGATAAGTTCCATGTCCAAGGCCGACCGTCCCGATCATCCCAACGCCGCGTCCCGTTTCAACGAGGACAAGGCGACCTATGCCGTGCGCGGCGAGGGCGATGCGCCCGATCTCGAGGCCGGCATGGCGGCGATCCGGGAAGTGCTGAACACGCTGCCGACCCGGCCCGGTGTCTACCGGATGCAGGACAAGCGCGGCGATGTGCTCTATGTCGGCAAGGCGCGGTCGCTGAAGAGCCGGGTGAGCGCCTATGTGCAGATGAACCGGCTGCCGCACCGGCTGCTGCGGATGGTGGCGCAGACCCGCTCGATGACCATTGTCACCACCGGCAGCGAAGCCGAGGCGCTGCTGCTCGAGGCGCAGCTGATCAAGAAATTCCGGCCGGCCTATAATGTGCTGCTGCGAGACGACAAGAGCTTCCCGTTCATTCTGCTGCGCGAGGGGCATGATTTCCCGCGGATCACCAAGCATCGCGGCGCCCAGCGCGTGAAGGGACAATATTTCGGGCCATTCGCCAGCGCCGGGTCGGTGAACCGCACGATCAATGCGCTGCAGAAGCTGTTCCTGCTGCGTTCGTGCACGGACAGTTTTTTCAACAACCGTTCGCGGCCGTGCCTGCTGTATCAAATCAAGCGCTGCTCGGCGCCCTGCGTCGACCGGATCAGCAAGGATGATTATGCCGAACTGGTCGAGGACGCGCGGAACTTTCTCTCCGGCAAGTCGACCGACGTCCAGCAAAAGCTGGGCGGTGCGATGGAGCAGGCGGCGGAGAATCTCGATTTCGAGATGGCAGCGGTCTATCGCGACCGGCTGCGGGCGCTGACCTTCATTCAGGGCAATCAGGCGATCAATGCAGCAGGTCTGCCGGACGCGGATATTTTTGCGCTGGCGGCGGAGGGATCGACCGTCTGCATCCAGGCCTTCTTCATCCGTGGCGGGCAGAACTGGGGGCATCGCAGCTTCTTTCCGGCCCACACCAGCAATGTCGAGATTGACGAGGTTTTTTCCAGCTTTCTGATGCAGTTTTACGATCAGATGCCGCCGCCCAAGCTTGTGCTGCTCGACCGGGAATTGCCCGATGCGGAACTGCTGGCCGAGGCGCTGAGCACACAGGCGGACTATCGCGTCAGCGTGTCGAAACCGCAGCGGGGCGATCGCCGGAAGCTGCTCACACAAGCCAGCCGCAATGCGGAGGAAGCGCTCCAGCGGCGGCTGGCGGAGACTTCCACCCAGGCGAAGATCATGCGGGAGATGGTCGAACTGCTGGAGCTGGACGCGGTGCCGGATCGGATCGAGATTTATGACAACAGCCATATCCAGGGCACCAATATGGTCGGGGGCATGGTTGTTGCCGGGCCGGAGGGCTTCCGCAAGAACGCCTATCGCAAGTTCAATATCAAAAATCCCGCTATCGCGCCTGGCGATGATTTTGCCATGATGCGCGAGGTGCTCGAGCGGCGCTTTGCGCGGGCCCAGAAAGAGGACCCCGATCGCGACAAGGGAGAATGGCCGGATCTGGTACTGATCGACGGCGGCAAGGGACAGATGAGCGCGGCGCGGCAGGCGCTGGCCGAAATCGGGGTCGAGGATGTGGTGATGATCGGCGTTTCAAAAGGGCCGGACCGAAACGCCGGGCGGGAAACCTTCCATTTGCCCGATGGCCGGATGGTCAATCTGCCGCCGAACAGTCCGGTGCTTTTCTATCTCCAGCGCCTGCGAGATGAGGCGCATCGCTTCGCCATTGGTGCGCACCGGACCAGACGCGCCAAAGCGGTGGGTCACAGTTCGCTGGATGATGTGCCCGGCATCGGGCCTGCGCGCAAAAAAGCGCTGCTGCTGCATTTCGGTACCGCGCGGGCGGTAAAGAATGCCTCGCTGGATGATTTGCAGGGCGCGCCGGGCGTGTCGGCGACGGTGGCGCAGAAGATCTACGATTTTTTTCATGGATAGTGGAGTTTGTTGCCACAATCGAGATGTCATGATATTATTCCAAACATGAACGAGCAACGGAAGACTGATGCTGTAAAGGCCACGATCACTGGCGAAAAACCGAATGCCGGCTATGATGCCTGGTTCCGTACAAAAGTAAAAAAATCGATGGATGAGACAGACAGGGGCGCCAAAATTTATCCAGCGGAAGAAGTATGGAATGCACTTGGGCTAGATGATTGAATTTTCATCCGGCGCACTTAGAGACCTTAAAGATATATTCGACTGGATCGCGAAAGACAGTCCAGCAACCGCCTTGCGGATCATAACCCGCCTGCGACAAAATATCGAAATATTGGCTGACTTTCCCCGGCTGGGAAAAGTTGGCAGAATTGAACACACGTTCGAGTTGTCAGTTAGCGGACTCCCCTATGTAGTGGTTTATCGTCTTGGGTTTGGCGGAACACCGGATCACGTTCTGATCGAAGCCATATTGCATGCCAGTCGAAATTATCCGTAGGTAGGATGATTGCCCCATCTCCGCACCTCTGCGATCATCTGTTCGGTCAAGTCGCATGGCGAGCATGGCGCGGTGGTGCGTTCGCTCACCCCTGAAAATGGTCTGGTCACGGGCTATGTGCGGGGCGCCCATTCGCGGGTGATGCGGCCGATCCTGATCCCGTCCAATGTCGTGCAGGCTGACTATCGCGCGCGGACCGAGGATCAGCTGGCGTCAATGACAGCCGAATTGCAGCTCAGCCGCGGGGCGTTTCTGGGAGAACCGCTGGCCAGCGCGGCGCTGGACTGGGTGACGGCGCTGACCGCTGCGGTGCTGCCAGAAGAACATAGCTATCCGCAGCTGCATTCGGCCCTGTCCGCCTTGCTCGACGCCATTTGTAGCGCGCCGTCGGCGAGGGGCTGGTCGCTCGCTCTGGTCCGCTATGAGTTGCTGCTGCTCTCGGAACTGGGTTTTGGACTGGCGCTGGATAAATGCGCGGTGACCGGCTCCGCGGATGATCTGGTCTATATCAGTCCGAAGAGCGCAACGGCGGTCAGCGCTTTTGCAGGCCAGGAATATAAGGAACGTCTGTTGCCGCTCCCCGCGTTCCTGAAAGAGCCGGTCACACCCGAATGGGATGACATATTCGACGGACTCCGCGTCACCGGTTTTTTCCTGAAACGCCATTTCTTCGAAGACCGGCGCCGGGACGTGATGGCGGCACGGTCGGTATTGGTCGACCGGCTGAAAAGGGTGGTTGCGTAACGGCGCAATTCTCGGCAGGAAGCGGCGCGCTTACAGGAAGGATATTTCATGCATATTGCAGTGCTCGCCGGCGACGGTATTGGTCAGGAAATCATGGTCGAGGCGTTGCGCGTGCTGGAGGCCATGGACTTGCCAGACCTGCGCCTCGAGCAGGCCGATGTGGGGGGCGTGGCCTATCGCAACCATGGCCATCCGCTGCCGCCGGAAACGGTCGCGCTGGCGAAATCCGCCGATGCGGTGCTGTTCGGTGCGGTCGGTGACCCTTCCTGCGACCATCTGGAGCGCCATTTACGCCCGGAACAGGCGGTGCTGGGCCTGCGCACGGAAATGCAGACCTTCGCCAATCTGCGACCGGCCAAGATGTTTCCCGGCATGGAAGATGCGTCCGGCCTTAAGCCCGAAATCGCGCGGACCATCGATATTGTCATCGTCCGCGAATTGAACGGCGATGTCTATTTTGGCGAAAAGGGCATGCGCAAGACGGCGGATGGGCTGCGCGAGGGCTATGATATCATGTCCTATGACGAGAGCGAGGTCCGGCGCATCGCCCATGTTGCGTTCAAGACCGCCATGGGGCGCGACAAGCGGCTGTGTTCCGTGGACAAGGCCAATGTGCTGGAAACGTCGCAATTGTGGCGTGACGTGGTGATAGAGGTGTCTGCCGAATATCCCGAGGTCGAGCTCAGCCATATGTATGTCGACAATGCCGCGATGCAGCTGGTGCGCAATCCCGGCCAGTTCGATGTTGTCGTGACCGGCAATCTGTTCGGCGATATTCTTTCCGATCAGGCGAGCATGTGCGTCGGTTCGATCGGCCTGCTGGCCTCCGCTTCGCTGGGTGAGGGGACCAAGGGTCTCTATGAACCCATTCATGGGTCAGCACCGGATATTGCCGGGCAGGGAATTGCCAATCCGTCTGCGATGATATTGTCTGCGGCAATGATGCTGCGGCACAGTTTCGGGATGGAGGCGGAAGCCAGCCGGATCGAGGCGGCGGTTGCGGCGGTGCTGGCGCAGGGCGTGCTCGGCCATGATCTGGGCGGCAACGCATCCACCAGGGAAATCGGCGACGCTATTGTCGCGCAGCTGACAGGCAGGTAGGAAAGACAGATGAAAAGAAACACTGGCCAAGATCGCGAGATTACCAAGAAATGGCGCTCCGCCACCCAGGCGGTTCGCAGCGGGACGATGCGCAGCGAATTCGGGGAGACTTCAGAGGCGCTGTTCCTGACCTCCGGCTACAGCTATGACTGCGCCGAAGATGCCGCCGCGCGTTTTGCCGGCGAGCAGGACGGCATGACCTACAGCCGCCTGCAGAATCCGACGGTGCGGATGCTGGAAGAACGGATCGCAGTCATGGAAGGCGCTGAGGCCTGTCGCGCCACCGCATCGGGCATGGCGGCGATGACCGCGGCGCTGCTTTGCCAGCTCGAGGCCGGCGATCATGTCGTCGCCAGCCGCGCTCTGTTCGGGTCCTGCCGCTGGCTGACTGACAGCCTGCTGCCCAAATTCGGGATTGAGACAACCGTGATCGACGGTCGGGAACTGGAAAACTGGGAGCGGGCGATCACCCCCAAGACCAAGGTGTTCTTCTTCGAGACCCCGGCCAATCCGACCATGGATGTGATTGATATCCGGAGCGTCTGCGATCTCGCGCGGGCCAAGGGCATCACCAGCGTGATCGACAATGCGTTCGCCACCAATGTGCTGCAGCGGCCGATGGAATATGGGGCCGATGTGGTTGCTTATAGCGCCACCAAGATGATGGACGGGCAGGGACGGGTGCTGGCCGGCGCGGTCTGCGGGACCGAAGAATTTATCGAGGAAACCCTGCTTTCCTTCACTCGCAACACGGGGCCGACGCTCAGCGCGTTCAATGCCTGGGTCGTGCTCAAGGGGCTGGAGACGCTGGACCTGCGGATCCGCCGACAGAGCAACAATGCAGTCGAAGTCGGCAAGTTTCTGGAGCAAAGGGTCGAAAAAGTCCTGCACCCGGGTCTGCCCAGCCACCCGCAGCACAATCTGGCGATGAGCCAGATGGAGGCCGCCGGACCAATCTTCTCGCTCTATGTCGGCGGCGGGCGCAAGCAGGCGCACGGGCTTCTCAACGGCCTGAAACTGATCGATATTTCGAACAATATCGGCGACAGCCGTTCACTCATGTGTCATCCGGCCTCGACGACCCATCACGGGCTGGGGGAAGAGGCGAGACTGGAGATCGGGATCACCGAAGACATGCTCCGGATCAATGTCGGTCTGGAAGATCCGATCGATTTGATCGAGGACCTGGATCAGGCCCTTTCGTCCGTGGGGCTTTAACTCTATATCATGAAGATGGAATCATTCTTTCCCTTCGCTGAGACCACGGACGGAGTCACCGTTCGGGTATCGGTGACCTTTCTCCCGGAGCAGTCGGATATCGACAGCAAGCGCTGGTTCTGGGCCTATCATATCCGGATCGAGAACCATCGCGACACGCCGGTACAGCTGCTGACCCGGCACTGGCGAATCCATGACGAGCGGGGCGGGCTCCAGATGGTTGACGGGGAAGGGGTGATTGGCGAACAGCCGGTGATCCAGCCGGGCAAATCGCATGATTATGTCTCGGGATGTCCGCTCAACACGCCGAACGGTTCCATGGAAGGGCATTTTGTCATGGTGGGAACGACGCCACCCGCCTTTCAGGTCCGTATCCCCCATTTCCCTCTGTCCGAACCGACCGTCGGGCAATGAAGCGGACCCATTTGCCGCTGAACGGGCTGCGCGTGCTCGATGCCGCCGCTCGTCATCTCAGCTTCACCAAGGCGGCCGACGAGCTTGCGGTTACGCCGGCTGCGGTTGGCCAGCAAATTCGCGCGCTTGAGGACATGCTCGGCGTGGTGATGTTTCGCCGAACCCCCAAAGGGCTCGAGCTGACCGACGAGGCATCCGCGGGACTGGATGCGCTGCGCTCCGGTTTTCTGCAATTTGAAGAAGCGGTGCGGGCGATGCAGTCCGGCCAGTCCTCGCACAAGCTGACCATCGCCGCGCCGCGCGATTTCACCCAGAAATGGCTGAACGAAAGGCTCTCCCGCTTTTCGGCCGACCATCCCGACACCAGTTTTGCGCTGGTCGCTGCCGATAATGAAATCGATTTCACGGAAGCCAATCTCGACGTGGCGATCTGGCTTGGTGACGGGCCGGGTCAGCATGAAGGCAAGATGCTCGGTGATACGGTGTTCGTGAAAGTCGCTGCGCCAGGCTCGAACGACGGAAACAAGATAGACTGGCCCGGTTGTCCGATTTCGGAGGGCGAAGACAGCCTGATGCGGGTTGCCGACGGCGGTCTTGCCATCGAGGCCGCGGCCAATGGTTTCGGCTATGCCTGGGTCCCGAAAATGCTGGTCCAGCGCGATCTTGCTGCCGGCAGGGTCGAGGTTATCGGCGAGGACAGCGTATCGTCGCGCGGCTATTGGCTGATGGCACCGCTGCCACAGTGGCGGCAGCAGAAGGTGAAGGCGCTGGTCGAGGCTCTGGCCGCGGCATAGGCCGGGCGGCAAGAGCCGGACTATTGCTCCGCCAGCAGATTGATCAGCCGGGTGGTGAGCGCAAGCAGTTCATTTTCCTGCAAAGACTGTTGCTCGTTGTTCCAGTTGACCGAGACCGCATGGTGTTTCCCGGCCTTTGATCGCAGCAGGAAATTAAAGGAAAGAACGCCGGGTTCCGAGCCACCCTTATAGCCGAAATAGCCCCATTTTCCTGCCGCATCCTGACCGATGCCGGGGTTGATGGCGAGAATGGCCAGCGCTTCGGGACTGGCATTGCGGTCGAGATAGGCAAGCAGCTTGATCATGTCCTGCGGGGTTGCGAACCATTCCAGCTGATCGATAAAAGCCGGTTTGCTGGTCAACAGGCGAGAATCGAGGCTGTCTAGTGTCAAATCCTTGTCGAAATCCGCCAGCAGCTTTTCCCGTTCCGTCCTACTGGCGGACAGAAACCGGCGTCGTCGCTCGGCATGGACCGGCATTTTCAAAGCCGAGGCCTGACGTGTCATCAAAAAGGGGAGCAGGTCATCCGGCTGATGATGGCCGGTGGCGCGGACCATTTGGGCGAGCTTGTTCTGCCCGATGATCCGGATCAGCGTGTCCGTGGCGCTATTGTCGCTGATCGAGATCATCAGGGTGGCGAGCGTGTGCAGCGTGACCGGCGCTTGGTCGGGCCAGTTCTGGCTGATCCCGGAGGGGTGGGATTTCGGGCCGAGCGTGACGACATCGGACCATTGCCGCTCGCCCGCCTGTACCGATCGGTCGAGTTCGGCCAGGATATAGAGTTTGAACGCCGACGCGATGGCATAACGTCCGTCGGGGTCCAGCGCTGCCGCCGGTGGCAGGTCACCTGCCGGCAGTTGCTGGACGAGAACCCCCTGACGGCCCGGCAGAGCATCGATCGCGGCGAGGACGTCAGCCACCGAATCGCCTGCGGCCTCGAAACCGGTCAGTTGCAGTCCGGAAATACGGTGCGGAGCAACGGTTTCGAGATCCAGACTGACCGTGCCGATCGATTTTTCAAAGCCTATCTTGAGGATCGCGGAATTGGCGTTTCGCGGACTGATCGACACTATCGAGCGTGGCTCTCCCTGTTGCGCGGTGACTTGTCGGGAAATGGCATGAAACTGGGCAGGGGGGACGGCATTGCGGAAATTTTCATCGAACACCTCTGCTTCGATTTCTTCGCCCTGCAGCAGGCGGAGCACATCATTGGCACGCATCGAAAGCTGCTCGGAAATGCCGGCTGCACTCTGTGCTTCAGCGGGTTGGGAGATCGACATCAGGGAACCGTACAACAGGCAAAATAGAAAAGCGTAAAGGAAGCGCATGATAATCTCCCACAACCGTAGCTGGATTGGCTCGATCTGTTAGGCGTCGATCACATCCTCATCAAGAGAGGCGGCATTTTGCTGGATGAAATTGAAGCGATGTTCCGGATTCTTGCCCATCAGCCGATCGACCAGATCCTTCACTCCGGCGCGCTGCTCATATTCCTGGGGCAGTGTCACCCGGAACAGGGACCGCGTTTCCGGGTCCATGGTTGTTTCCTTGAGCTGGTTCGGATTCATCTCGCCCAGGCCCTTGAAACGGCTGACCTCGACTTTCTTGCCCTTGAACGGGCCGTTTTCGATTGCGACGCGGGCGCTTTCATCCTGCGCATAGTGGCTCTTGCCGCCAGCGCTGATGCGATACAGCGGCGGGCGAGCGAGAAACAGATGGCCCTGGCGGACCAGTTCAGGCATTTCCTGGAAGAAGAAGGTCATCAGCAGCGTCGCAATATGGGCACCGTCGACATCGGCGTCGGTCATGATGATCACCCGCTCGTAGCGCAGATTGTCGGGATCGCAGTCCTTGCGCGTGCCGCAGCCGAGCGCGAGGATCAGATCGGCAATTTCGCTGTTGGCAAATATCTTGGCGCTGTTCGCCGAGGCAACATTAAGAATCTTGCCGCGGATCGGCAGGATCGCCTGGGTCTTGCGGTCACGCGCCTGCTTCGCAGAGCCGCCAGCGCTGTCGCCTTCGACGATGAATATCTCGGTGCCGGCCGGATCATTGCCCGAACAGTCGGTCAGCTTGCCGGGCAGGCGGACCTTGCGGCCCGAGGTTGCGGTCTTGCGCTTGACCTCGCGCTCGGCCTTCCGTTTCAGCCGCTCGTCCATCCGCTCCATGACGAAACCGAGCAGCGCCTTGCCGCGGTCCATATTATCGGTCAGGAAATGGTCAAAATGGTCGCGCACCGCATTTTCGACAAATTTTGTCGCTTCGGGAGATGTCAGCCGATCCTTGGTCTGGCTCTGGAACTGCGGATCGCGGATGAAGACGGACAGCAGCATTTCGCCGCCTGAAACAATGTCATCGGCGGTCAGCTGGGATGCCTTCTTGATCTGCACCAGCTCGCCAAAGGCGCGGAGGCCGCGGACCAGCGCGTTGCGCAGGCCGGCCTCGTGGGTGCCGCCATTGGGTGTCGGGATGGTGTTGCAATACCAGCTGTAGCTGCCGTCGGTCCATATCGGCCAGGTGATCGCCCATTCGACCCGGCCCTGTTTATCGGGGAAGTCCTGGTTGCCGGCAAAGAAATCGGTGGTGACGCATTCGCGCCCGCCGAGCTGTTCGCGGAGATGATCGGACAGTCCGCCGGGAAACTGGAAGGTGGCCTCGGCCGGCACATCGTCGCTGGCCTGGCTCTCGTCGCATTTCCAGCGGATTTCGACGCCGGCATAGAGATAGGCCTTGGAGCGGGCGAGCTTGAACAGGCGCGCCGGCTTGAATTTGTTGCCCTCGCCGAAGATCTCGATATCGGGGATGAAGGAAATGCTGGTGCCGCGCCGGTTCTGGGTAGTGCCGACTTCCTCGAGTTTCGAGGTGGCCAGGCCCTGCGAGAAGGACTGGCGATAGAGCGTCTTGTTGCGCGCCACTTCGACCACGGTATCGGAGGACAGGGCGTTGACCACGGAGACGCCGACGCCGTGCAGACCGCCCGAGGTCGCATAGGCCTTGTCGGAGAATTTGCCGCCAGAGTGAAGCGTCGTCATGATCACTTCGAGCGCCGATTTTCCGGGAAATTTCGGGTGCGGGTCAACCGGAATGCCGCGACCATTGTCGCTGACGGTCAGCCGGTTGTCGGCGTCCAGCGTGATCTCGATCCGGCTGGCGTGGCCGGCAACGGCCTCGTCCATGCTGTTGTCGATGACTTCTGCGGCGAGATGGTGGAGAGCGCGCTCGTCGATCCCGCCAATATACATGCCGGGGCGTTTGCGGACAGGCTCAAGGCCTTCCAGAACCTCGATCGCCGAGGCGTCATAGTCACCGGTTTTGGATTGGGATGGCGGGTTGGAACCGAACAGATCATCAGACATGGACGATCCTATAAGAGCGCAGGAGTCACACTGGCAAGAGACTTATGTGGTCTCTGGCCAGTGCATTGGAAATTCTTGCAATTTGAGGGTTGGCTAGCGAACCCGGGGACCGCCGAAAGGCAGCGGCGGCGGTGCACGACGGGCGCCGCGCGGCAATTGCGCCTGGAACGCACGGCCGCAATGTTCGACGCAATAGGGAAAGCCCGGGTTCACTTCTTCGCCACAGAAATGGAAGTCGGGTTCACCCGGATGATTGATCGGCCAGCGGCAGATCTTGTCATTCAGGTCGAGCAGACTGGTCTTGTCGGCAATTTCGTCGCTCGGCTTGGCCGGGACCAAGCGGCGCGGCGGCGCTGGCGGAATCGGCGCCTGCTGGTCGCCGGGACCCTGGCGCAGGAATCCGCCGGGACCGACTGACACGACCTTCGGGCCGTCATGCTTGGGCTGACGGGCCTGTTGTGCGGCATGGGTCCGGGCAGCCGGCGTTGGTGGCGGCATAGCCCGCCGTGCAACATGCTCTTCCTTTGGCTTGGGAGCGGCGCCGGTTTTCGCGGGCGGCTTTTTCGCCTTGGGCGCAGGCTTCGCACCCTTTTTGGCTTGTGGCTTGGCCTTGACCGGGGAGGGACGCGACTTCAGGCCAAGGCGATGCGCCTTGCCGATCACGGCATTGCGGCTGACGCCGCCCAGTTCTTCCGCGATCTGGCTGGCGGTCAGGCCTTTTTCCCACATATTTTTCAGCGAATCGATTCGCTCATCCGTCCAAGCCATGCAAAGTCCTAATCATCTTGAGTTAGGGGCGATATAGGGTCGCCGGGGTCATTATACAACCACGAATGGCGCGTGATTCGCGCGATATGGGGTTGTGATTGGTGCCGGGAGCCGATAGGCGGATTCCTATGCTCGACCAAACCAAAAAAGATCAGACAAGCGGCTTGCCGACCGGTGCCACGCGCTTTGCCGAACCCGGCGTGCCGATCATTCGCGGCGTGAACTGGGGCGGGTTTTCGGCGCTTTACTGGAAAGAGGTCCGGCGTTTTTTCAAGGTGCAGCTGCAGACCGTCTGGGCTCCCTCGATCACCACGCTCCTGTTCCTGGTGATATTCACGGTGGCCATGGGCCGCGGCGACCGCAGTGTCATGGGCGCGCCCTTTGCCGATTTTATCGCCCCCGGACTGATCTGCATGGGCATGCTGCAAAATGCCTTCGCCAACAGCAGCTTTTCGATGCTGGTCGGCAAGATCCAGGGCACGATTATCGATTATCTGACCCCGCCGCTCTCGGTGGGCGAATTGCTGGCGGCACTGGTTGCTGCTTCCATGACCAGAGCGGCGCTGGTCGGCTTTGCGGTCTGGCTCGCAATGTTTATCTGGCCGGGCGTGCATGTCGGGGTGGAGCATTGGTGGGCGGTGCTGTGGTTCGGGACCATGGGCGCAGCGATGCTTTCTTTTCTGGGCGTGCTGACCTCGATCTGGGCGGAAAAATTCGACCATGCCGCGGCCGTTACCAATTTCGTGGTCGCGCCGCTGGCTCTGCTGTCCGGCACATTCTACTCGATCGACCGTCTGGCGCCGACGTTTCAGGCGATCAGCCACGCCAATCCCTTTTTCTACGCGATTTCCGGATTCCGCTATGGTTTTCTGGGGGTAGCGGATTCGCCGATCATAGTCGGCGCGCTGGTTTTGCTGGCGATCAATATCGGCCTGGCGCTGATCTGCTATCTGCTGCTGAAATCGGGCTGGAAGATCAAGTCCTGACCAGTTCGGCGCTAGTGCCGGTGAATCTGGTGCAGCTTGTACTTGCCGGCCTCGGTCGCCTGAAACAGCCGAGCGACATCGGGATGACCGATCGGCTCGCCGCTGTCATCGGGCAATAGATTCTGCTGACTGACATAGGCAATATAACTGCCGTCGGCATTTTCCGCGAAAAGATGGTAGAAAGGCTGGTCCCTTGACGGCTGCAAATCCTTCGGGATCGCCTCATACCATTCTTCGCTATTGGCGAAAACGGGATCAATGTCATAGATCACGCCGCGAAAATCAAAAATCCGGTGACGCACCACATCGCCAATGGCGAAACGCGCATCGAGAATGAACGGCGTGTCGGGTGGCAGGGGATTGCCGGATTTGAAAGGATCAGCTGTATTCATAGTGCCAATTTAGGCGCATTGGGGTGATATGCAAGCGCCGCATCGGGATTTGGCTGCGGGAAATGAAGAGGGGGGCCCGAAAATTCCGGGGTAGATGGTTTTGCCTTGCTGTTGTTCTTCAGGCCCTTGAATGCGATGGAGCATAAGAAAAGCCCCGTGCCGAGGGCACGGGGCTGATCGCTATTAGACGATGAAACCGAGCGGATCAGTAGCTCTTTTCGAACTCGTCAATTTCACGTTCCGCTTCATCCTGCGCGCGGCCATATTTTTCCTGGATTTTTCCGGCAAGGATTTTGCGATTTCCGTTGATCTGGTCCAACTCGTCATTGGTCAGTTCGCCCCATTTCTTCTGGACGTTGCCTTTGACCTGTTCCCAGTTTCCCTTGATTGTGTTCTCGTTCATATGGTGTCTCCTTTGTGTTGGGGTTACGCAATCAACGGTCGACAAGGGGTGTTGGTTCCCGTGAAGGGCAAATTTTTCCGGATCCTTCTTTGCCGGGTTGAACGGCTTTGTCGTCATAAATGCTGCGAGCCGGAGCTTGCCTGTCTCTTCTGACACAGTGGCAGGATGGGCGCCGATCTGCTGTATGACCGGTCCAAGGGGAAAATCAGCGGCTTTTTTGACCGATTTTCCGAGCTTCGCCTGCCGTCGGTGCCGAGCTGCCTGTGAAAGTATAGATTCCTGCAATGCCATACAGGCAGCCATGGGCGTCCGCGCCAATAGAATTGTCGTCGAAAGAAAAGCGCAATTAACATAGATTAGTTGTGCTTTTTGGCGAACGGTGTAACTCGATGCCGAATGCCACTACACGAATATAATATTGCTGCCTCTTTCAAGGCGATATGTGAAAATGCGACAGCGGCGCTGTTCGTGATCGATGCCAAGCAACAGTGCATCTATGCGAATCCGGCTGCGGAAACACTGACCGGCTTCAAGGCCCGGGAATTGGTAGGCCAGAGGCTTCACGATCTTATCCACCATAGCCGCCCTGACGGAAGCAAATATCCTATTTCTGAATGCCCTTTGGACAGTGGCCTGCCAGCAAATTCGCGCGAGCAGGGCGAGGAGATTTTTGTTCACGCCGACGGCAACTTTTATCCGGTGTCCTATACTTCCAGTCCCATCATTGAAGACGGCAATCTTGTCGGCAAGGTGATAGAAGTGCACGGCCTGGCCAAGAAACGGGCGATTGCCCGCGAGCGGGAACGCGAAAAAGCGCTGCTGGCGAAAACTTTTGACAATGCAGCCGTCGGCATCGCCCATGTCGGGCATGACGGCAGCTGGCTGCGGATCAATGACAGATTATGCGCCATCGTCGGCTATCCGCGCGAGGAACTGCTGACGATGACTTTTCAGGACATCACCCATCCTGACGATCTGAGCGACGATCTTGAATTATATGAAAAGCTGAAGAGCGGGGAAATCAGCGGCTATAATCTGGAAAAACGATATTATCGCAAGGACGGGAAGCTGATCTGGGTAAGGCTTACCACGTCGTCCCAGAAAAACGGTTCGGGCGAGATGGAATTTTGCATCGCGGTGGTGGAGGATATCACCCGCGTGAAGGAGCATCAGCAGCATCTCGATATCATGGCCGGGGAGCTTCAGCACCGGGTGAAAAATACACTGGCGACCGTGCAGGCGATTGCCAGGATGTCATTGCCCGATGATACGGCTGGCAAGGAAGCCTTTGTCTCCCGCATACTTGCGCTCAGCCGGTCTCACGATTTGCTGCTTGCACAGAATTGGTCGGGTGCGGCTATCTCGGACATCGTGGAACAGGCCATTCATCCTTTCGGCGGGACGGAAGGCGGCCGGATCACGGCCTCGGGTCCGGACTGCAGACTGTCGTCACGGACATCGCTTGCTCTCTCCATGGCGCTGAATGAACTGGGCACCAATGCAGTGAAATATGGCGCATTGAGCGGTGATCAGGGAGCGATCGATATCGACTGGCATTTCACACCGGCGACGGAGAAGAGCCAGCTCGAATTAAAGTGGCAGGAAAGCGGCGGGCCGGAAGTTTCTCCCCCGCAACGAAAAGGTTTTGGAACGACTTTGATAGAGCGCGCGTTGGCTTCAGAGATGCAGGGGGAGACTGCAGTTGAATATCCGCCATCCGGTGTGATTTTCAAATGTTCTTTCCCGGTCGAATGAAACACGAATTGAAAGTCATGCTGTGCCTGAATTTTCCATCCTGGTTGTCGAAGACGATGCCATGCTTTCGCTTGCGATGGAAGATATCCTGCGCAAACTGGGGCACACCAATCTAGAATTTGCTTTCGATCTGTCCGGAGCCTTGCAAATCGCAGAGGGCAAGCGCTTCTCGCTTGTGTTTCTCGATGTGGATCTCAACGGCGAACTGACCCTGCCGGTTGCCCGGATGCTTCGACAGAATAATATTCCCTGGTTTTTTACAACAGGATTTGGTTCGCGCTTTGATTATGAGGATCTCGAGGGGGCTCCCATCATCCGCAAGCCCTATTCGGAGCAGGACATAAAACAGGCGATAGCCAGCACGCAAGCGGACTGATCCGGTGAGTTCGCGGCCTTTATAAGGACGATGCCCATCCGCTTGTGGCATTGTTGCGAAGAAATGGTGCGGGTAAATATTTCCTTATCGTGGTCCCAATCTCAGGCCTAAAGTATATCTTCCCTTAATCTTATTGAAACGGTCAGCTGTTAGTCTGTTTGTCTATTTTGGGATAGTGAACATGCAAGCGACGAGACGGCCAGAACATGAATCGGGAGGCAGGCGAGGCCTGCTGAATATGGTAGCGCTATCGGGAGCTGTCGCTGTATTCGTTGGCTTGAGCGGCTGGCTTCTGCCGCAGGCGGTGGCAAAAATTTTTGGTGCTGCAGCCTTCCTTGATGAGACCCTCAGCGCCGCTCTTTTGCTCAATATTGCCCTGATATTGCTGATCTGGCGTGGTTCTCAAGTTCTCTCCCGGCAAGCACAGGTTGCGGACGATGCGCAGCGTGAGGTCGGCATCGTCGCCGTCCACGACTATGCTACAGGGCTGCTGAATCGGCCGGGCATAAGCGCGATCATTGGAGAGAAGCTGGACGTCGGAGAAAATATCTCTCTGATCAATCTGGATCTCGACAATTTCAAAAAAATCAATGACCTTTATGGGCATGAAACGGGCGACATAACGTTGAAAGAGGTTGCCGACCGTCTGGTTGCCGTGACGCCTGACCATTCTTGTGCGCGGCTCGGCGGTGACGAATTTGCCGTCTTGCTCAGCGGAGAGGCTGCCAGACCGGAAAATACCCGGGCTATCGCCAATGATATCCAGCATGCCTTTGGCGAGCCCGTTTCCGTTTGTGGGACCATCACCGAGATCAGTGCATCTATGGGCATATATGACCAGGTGCAGCCCGGTTCGGCTATCGCGGATATTTTCCGGCGCAGCGATATCGCGATGTATGAGGCAAAAAAGGCCGGCGGCGCACGCATAGTTCGCTTCGAACCGGCGATGGAAGCCCAAGTGCAGCAGCGTTACAAAATGGAAGCCGATATGAGAGAGGGTATTCCCAAAGGGGAATTCGTGCCTTTCTACCAGCCACAATATGGCATTCGCGGCTCCAATCTTGTCGGGTTTGAAGTGTTGGCCCGGTGGAATCATCCCAGCGGTGAATTGATAGAGCCGACGGACTTTATCCCGCTTGCCGAAGCGACAGGGATGATTTCGCCGCTCTCCTTTTCGGTGATGCGTCAGGCCTTTGCCGACGCGAAACAGTGGGATCATTCGCTGGTGCTGGCGGTGAACATCTCTCCGGTCCAGCTGACGGACCCACATCTCGACAAGCAGATCATGAAGATACTCGCGGAAACAGGCTTCCCGGCTCAAAGACTGGAGCTGGAGATTACCGAAAGCAGCCTGCTCGAGGATACGCCGCTCGTCCTCAGGACAATCACCAGCCTGAAAGCGCTGGGCATCAGGATCTCGCTGGATGATTTCGGCACGGGCTATTCCTCGATGACCCAGTTGAAAGCCTTTCCGTTCGATCGCATCAAAATCGACCGCAGCTTCGTATTTTCGATGCTGGACAATGACGAAAGCGCTGCAATCGTGAAATCGATCGCGTCGCTTGCGACCTCGCTCAACGTGCCGATCACTGCGGAAGGCATCGAATCCGATGAAATGCGGGGCTATCTCGACGAAATCGGCTCGATGGACGGGCAGGGCTGGCTTTACGGGCGCGCGACTTCCAAGGAGGAACTGATAAAATTGCTCCCGCAGATCGCTCTGGTGGCTGGCGGTTATGATATTGAGAATCTGAAAATTGTTGGCGAACCCGATTCGCCTTCCGAAGATCAGGGTAGCGAGCACAAGGTCCCGAAAAGCGCTGCGGGATAGATCGCCGCTGCGCTATTTGTGGCGAGCAACCTCTTTTCCTTACCGCACGGTGGTACACTGGCGCGGGAGACATGATCCGTCCGTAGCGAATATATTGCGTTATTCCGGAAAATGAGGGTGCTTGCGCGCCTGTTCAGTGCCACCGGTCCCACAGTCCGGTGTCCTGATGTCTGTGGAGGTGCGTTAGGGATTCGAACCCTAGATACCATTGCTGGCATACCGCATTTCGAGTGCGGCGCTTTCGACCACTCAGCCAACGCACCTCATAGACGGGGCAGCATGTAGCGATCATCGCTCGGTGCTGCAACCCATATCGGGGCCTGATAAAAATTGCACGGCGAATGGGGGGGAGGCAGGGTGAGGCCATCGGCCGTCCGCCTCAGAATTCCGGGACAAAAATCATGGGACAGAAAAATTCATCTTTTTGGATGAAAAGACGCGGCGGTATCGTTGTCCTGTCAGCAACAAGAAAAGGAGACGTGACAATGCGCAAATTATCGATGTTTCTATGTCTGGCTGTCGCTGGCACAGCGACAGTTCCCGCTATTGCTCATTATGATGCGGAAACCCATGCTGTGGTGCGCAGCGAGCCGATTGCCGGCGTCTATAACAAATTCTGGTTTAATTATCTGGCCGATGTTCTTGAGGCCGACAAGGAGCTGAAGAGCGATCTGCGCCGGGCAACGGACAAAGAGGATACGCGCGATGCCTGGGAAGAATATGAGCATGAGCTGGTCGATGCCGACAAGGATTATGTCAAGGAAATGCGGGAACGCAACTATGTTGTCGGTCGTGTGACAATCGGCAACTAGGCTCACTGCCAAGCAAAGAAAAAGGCGGGATTGAATCCCGCCTTTTTTGTGCCCGAGATAGAGCTATAACCGGAGCCGATCATCGTTCACTGGCTTATTGCCAGCCTGATTCCAGGGCCTTGCGTTCGGCATCAGCATCCATCGGCCCATTGGCCATCAACTCAGAAGCGGCAGCGTTGATCGCGCTGCTGGAAGCTTGGCGATAGTCGCTCTGCTCGCTGCCAGGCAGGGTGCTGACCATCTTCCAATGTTGCCCGTCGCGGCAGCCGATGCCGGAAACGGCCTCGCCGCTGAAGCTGCGGCATATGGTGCCGCTCTTGGCGCGGAAGGTCAGGCCGATACGGAAATCGCTGTCGTCAGCCTGTGCCGACGCGAGTTGCTTGTCCAGCGCCTGTTCCAATGGGCCGCTGGCAATGAGGGCCTGGCCCTGTTGCGTGAAAGGGGTTTCCGAGCCGCCATCCAGGCCAAATTGACCGACGATGACGCCCAGCGCCAGCGTCGCTGCCATCGCGCCCCATTGGGCCACGCCGAAGCTGCGCCGCTGGTTGTTGTGTGCCCGCCCGGCTTTCCGCCCTGCGAAGCTGTGGTCCACATTGGGTGCCGCGGCGGACGCCAGCATCGCCGTCAGACGGTCTGGAATCTCCTCGCTGATAACCGGCGCATAATGGGCTGCCAGTTTTTCCCGCAGCGCGCGTTCCCGGCCAATCTGTTCGGCCAGCATGGCATCGCTCGCCATTGCTTTCTCGATGCGCTTGGCGGTGACCGCATCACACTCGCCGTCGACATAGGCCATGATGGTCTGTTGATCGAAGGTCATGCGGCTTCTCCCAGTTCGCGCTGAAGGGCTTCGCGACCGCGCACCAGACGTGAGGTCAGAGTGCCGATCGGAATATCGAGTAAGGCGGCGGCTTCCTTGTAGGCGAAGCCTTCCACCAGAACGAGGGAGACGGCCTCGCGCTGCTCCATCGGCAGGCGATCCATCGCCCGGTCGACGTCGCGGAGTTCCATCCGGCTTTCCATGCGCCGATGGTCATCGCCAGCGACATTCGCCATCGCGTCCTCGTCATTGGCGACATGCTCGCGGCGGCCCGCGGCGCGCACCGTATCGATCCAAATATTACGGGTAATTCTATACATCCAGCTATCCAGTCTCGTTCCTGCCTGCCACTGGTCGCGCTTGTTCAGGGCGCGTTCCAGGGCCATCTGGCACAGGTCATCTGCGTCATTGATATCGCGCGTCAGGCTGCGGGCAAAACGCCGCAATCGCGGGAGTAACTCCAGCAGATCCTGTTCAAAGGCCATTCAGAGCGGATATCCTTTATTGATGGTCTTTGGATGAAACGATGCGTCTGGCTCGTTTCATCCACGAATGCAAAATAAATGCAATCCGCTTGCGATTGCCAAACCGGTTCCGGTACATAAGGAGGCAGACATGAAAATCACGGTCAAATGGATCGCCGCTGCACTGCTCCTGATTGTGCCTGCCGCTGCCTTTCCGCAACTCGCATTGCCCACTGTCGGTCCCGTCCTCCGGCTTCCCGATCAGCGACTTGACGGCATGACCGATCCCTTTATCGATCCGGTCAGCGGGATGGTGGATGGAAGTGTTCTTGACCGATTGACCCCCTCAGAGCTCAGGAGCGTGCTGAAACAGCTCCGGATTGACCTGTTCAACCAGTTTGTCCGCCAGAATGGCGATTATGTCGAGCGCGATCGCAACGGCGATCCGGCCGTTCGCGGCGTCCTGATCGCCACCGGTATATTCGCGTCATCCCTTGAACGGGCGGAGCAAGCGGGTTTTCGGATATTGGAGCGCAGCGAAATCGAGGGACTTGATCTCAGCTATGTAAAATTCGCCACCCGGCCGGGAAAATCGCTGAAGTCGGAGCAAAAGCGATTGCAAAAGCTGGCCGGTGAAGCCGCAATCAGCGCCGACAATATTTACTTTGCCAGTGGTTCCAGTCCGCTCGCGTCCAACGCTGCGCTGTTGGCGAATAGTGCGGTGCGGTCAGGTGCGATGGGACTGATCGACGGTGGCGTGGCCCGGCATAGCGCAATTACAATGCCGGTCGAGCAGCGCGGATTTGCCAGGGGCGCACCAAAAGCGAGCAGCCATGCCACCGCGATTGCATCGCTGATCTCCATCAGTCTGCAAGCCGGTCCGCGCGGTCTTTTGGCGGCCGATATCTATGGCAGCGATCCGGCGGGCGGCAACGCCAGCGCCATTGCCCGGGCATTGGGCTGGATGGCGCAGAGACATGTTCCGGTTGTCGCGATCAGCCTGGTCGGCCCCGATAACGGCCTGTTGTCGCGCGCCATCAAGGCGGCTCAGGGGCAAGGCATGCTGATCGTCGCTGCGGTGGGCAACGACGGTCCCGCTGCACCGCCGCGCTATCCCGCAGGCTATAAAGGGGTGATTGGAGTGACCGGTGTAGATCAGCACGAACACGCCCTGCCGGAAGCCGGGACCGTAACGCCGGTCGATTTCGCGGCTCCGGGTGCCGGGATCAAGGGTGCCTCACCGGAGGGAAAGCTGGTTGCGCTGCGTGGCACATCCTTTGCAGTGCCGCTTGTGGCTGCCCGGCTCTTATCCCATTATCCGGCGGTAAATATCAGCCGGATCGAGCCAGCGGTCACGGGACTGATCGATGAGGCAAAAGACCTGGGAAAGAAGGGTGCCGATAAAATCTATGGCCATGGCCTGATCTGCGGAAAGTGCGGAATCCGCTGATCTTTCAAAAAATATTTCGCGCTTCACGGATTAAACCGCAAGGCCGCATCGTTCTCCTACCAGACGACGAAAATATCATCGTCCTGCAAGGAGAAAGACCATGAAAAACCTTATCGCAAGCACATTGACCATCGTATTGATCACCGCAACGCCTGCGTCGGCACAGCTGCTCGGTGGCAGCGGCGGTGTAGGCGGCGCGCTGGGCGGCACCTTGGGCGCTGACCCTATCGGTCGCACAGCGGGCACCATCACTGGCCAGAGTGACATTAGCAATTCAACGCGTTTTGACCGTAAAATCGACACCCGGTCGGGCAAAATTGACGCCAGCGCCGACAGCAGCTCGACCGCCAATGGTTCCCTGATCGGAACGGCTGATTTGCCGGACAATGCGGTCAGCGGCTCTGTCGACGGTTCCGCGTCAAGTTCGGCAAAGGGCAACGCCAGTGCCAGTCTCATCGGTACCGATGCGGTCCGTTCGACCGCCGGTCAAGTCGTCGGCACCGCTCGCAATACGGCGGGACGCGCACGGTCGACCGCAAATGGCGCGCTGTCCAATGTCGCCAATCGCGCATCGGGTGTTGGCTCATTGGCGGGAAGCGCGGCCAGTAGCGGAAGCGCCATGGCCATGGGCAATCTCGGTCAACTGGCTGCCTCGGGCAGTACCGCCGCAAATGCCGGTGGCATGTTCGCGGTCGAACCGGGCATGCCCATTCAGGACCCCAAGGGCCGGGTCATCGGCCATGTCCAGTCGGTCCGTCAGTCGGGTGCCGGAGTTGTGCGATCGGTGATTGTTGAATCCGGAAACCGGACGGCAGAACTGCCTGCAGCCAATTTTGCGGGATCGGGGAATGTCCTGGTGACCGCGATGAGCAAGGGTGAAATCAAGAAGGCATCGCAGGCAGGAAACAACGCTCCGCAAGGCGAGCCCACCGAATAGCCAGTTCTTGGAAATGGTGTTGATAATCTGACCCCGTTCGTTGCACCATTTTCATCGGGAGGCGCGCCGGAAATTCCCGGCGCGCCTTTTGCTGTTTCGGTTCATTTCCTCGAATCGAAAATCCTTATCCTTTCATTTGACTCAAACCCTGAGGGCGCTTCGGGTACCCCGTGCCGGGTGAATCGCACTTATCGCCAATAATAGCTGGGAAATGCCGTGGTTTTTTGGCACGATGGGCATCGGGCAAGGGACATCTGCATGACCAAGAAGAAAATCACCGAATATCGATCGCATCTGCAGGACGTACTGGACGCTCCGGAGGGAGCACATATTGCGGCCCTGTTCGATTTCGATGGCACCATCATTGCCGGCTATTCTGCAACCGCAATGCTGTGGGAGAAAATCAAGCGGCGGGAAATGACCGCCGAAGAAGTGGTCGAAACGATCAACGTGATGGCACAATATAGCACCGGCAATATGGGTTTTTCCGGGCTGATGACCGGCGCTGCGAAATTCATGAAAGGCGTGACCGAAGAAAGCTATTTCGAATTCGGTGAAGAATTGTACGAAAAGCATATCGCGCGCAAAGTCTTCCCGGAGGCGCGGGCGCTGATCGAAGCCCATCGGGCCAAGGGCCATACGATCGCGATTGTCTCGTCCGCCACGATCTACCAGATCGAGCCAACGGCACGGGATCTCGATATCGAGCATGTGCTGTGTTCGCAATATGAAGTGGAGAATGGCGAGTTTACCGGCAATATCATTCGCCCGCTCTGCTTTGGCGAGGGTAAGGTCCTCGCCGCGGAAAATCTCGCGGCCGATTATGGTGTGGATCTGGACCAGAGCTATTTTTATTCGGACAGTTATGACGATATCGAATTGCTCGAACGGGTCGGCAAGCCGAGGCCGCTGAATCCGAACACGAAATTGCGCGAGGCGGCGCGGGAACATGGCTGGCCGCTCGAAAAATATGAGAGCCGGGGGCAGGGCAAGCCGGTAGACTATATTCGCACGATTTATGCCACCGGCTCGCTGATCGGGTCGGCGATCGCGTCGCTGCCGATCTGGGCGCTCACCGGATCGCAGCGGGAGGCGATGAATTTCTCCACCGGCCTGTTCGGCGATATTGCCACTGCGCTGACCGGCTGCGAACTGGAGGTCACCGGCGAAGAGAATCTCTGGACATCGCGGCCGTGCATCTTTGTGTTCAACCATCAGAGCAAGGCGGACGTGATGATCCTCGCCAAGCTGATCCGGCGGGACATGGGCGGCGTCGCCAAGAAGGAGGTTCGGGATACGCCGATCATCGGCAAGCTGATGGAACTGGCTGGCACCGTGTTTATCGACCGGGCCAACGCAGGGAGCGCGATAAAGGCGATGGCACCGCTGATCGACGCGGTTAAGAATGACGGAAAATCGATCGTCATCGCGCCGGAGGGTACGCGGACCCTTTCGCCGAAACTGGGCCCCTTCAAAAAAGGGGCCTTTCACATGGCGATCCAGGCGGGGGTGCCGATCGTGCCGATCGTCATTCACAATGCCGGCGACGTGGCGCCGAAAAATGAATTTCTGATGCGTCCTGCGAAGGTCCGGGTGGATGTTCTTCCAGCGGTGGACACCAGCAAATGGTCGGCGCGGACGATGAACCAGCATGTCGCGGAAGTGCGCGGGATGTTCCTCGAGGCGCTGGGGCAGGCGGAAGAAGAGGAAGCGCTCGAAGCGCTGGTCAACGAAGAGCAGACACCGGGGAACAAGACCGGCGGCGGCCCGCCTGAACGCGCATCGGCCAAACCGAAAAAACCGGCCACGAAAAAGACCGCGTCGCGAAAGAAGGCAGAGGCCCAGAAGGCAAGTCCCAAGAAAACAGTAACAAAAAAAGCCGTTGCAAAGCCGTCCGTGAAGCGATCTACCCCGAATAGCAAATCCGCAGCCGCAGAGACACCAGCGATGGAAGCGGCGAAATAGACAGTAATCGGGGAGCGGGGATGGACGAAGCGAAGCAGATAGCAAATTCAGGACCGGTGCTCGCGCAAGGCCCGAAGCTATTTGTGATAGATGCCCGCAACGGTGTCGAGCGGCGCTATCTTCTCGACTGGCTTCACACATCCATGGCCGAGGGCGGCCCCGGCGGGAAACTGAACTGGGTGAGCCTGCCGATATCCGACGAACGGGCAAGAATTCGCCTCGGCCGTCTAGCCGAAAAATTGAAAGGAAGTTCCGACACGCTGGTGGTGCCGGTTCGCATTGCCTGGCGAATTCCGGATTTCGAAAAAAGCCGAGCAGTAAGGATGCGCCATGTCATATTCGGCGATCCCCGAAATCCGGGCAGTTTTCGGGCCTGGTCGATTTTGTTGCGGGACAAGCGTCGGGCTCATTGCCTGACCGGTCAACCCGCTACGATCGGCGAACTGGAACAGAGCTTTGCCGAGCTCAGCAAGGATTATACCCAGACCGACAATACCGAATTTGCTGCCTTCGTGGTGCGACAGGCTGGCCTGGTGCTGGATATTGCCGAGCGCGGACTGCGGGGCCGTCGCTACAAGGTACCGCGGCATGTCGCCGACGGACTGCGCAGCGATGCGCGATTTCGTGCCGCCATGACCAGGCTTTCCAGCGATACCGGGCAAAGCGAAACGGCACTGTACGAGCAAGCCGCCAAATATATGAAGGAACTGATCGCCCGGCCCAGCCCTCTGTTTATCGACATGAAGGCCAAGCTCGACCGGTTCATGCTGTCGCAGGGCTATGAAGACGAGGTCGTCTTTGACCGCAAGGAGCTGACCCGGCTGCGCAAGACCATGCGGGAACATCCGACGCTGCTGCTGTTTACGCACAAAACCTATATAGACGGTGTGACTGCCACCGACCTGGCTTATCAGAATGACTTGCCGCTCATTCATGTTTTTGGTGGCATCAATCTGGATTTTTTCGGTCTCGGTTTCATGCTGCGCCGGGCCGGCACGATTTTCATTCGCCGGAGTTTCGAGAATAATCCGGTCTACAAGCTCGTCCTGCGCTATTATGTCAGTTATCTGCTCGAGAAGCGCTTCCCGATGACCTGGGCATTCGAGGGAACACGCTCGCGGCTCGGCAAGCTGATGCCGCCGCGCTATGGTCTGCTCAAATATGTGATGGACAGCGCTCACAGCAACGAAATCGAAAATGTGCACATCATTCCGGTGGTGACCAGTTTTGATCTGATCCGGGATGTAGAGGAATATGCCAGCGAACAGACGGGCCGGATCAAGAAGCCGGAGTCGCTGAGCTGGTTCATCGGCTATCTGCGCAGCCTGCGCGAACCGATGGGCAAGGTGTACGTCGACTTCGGTGAGCCGGTGATTGTCAAAAAGGCACCCAATCCGAATGACCGGCTGGCCCTGTCGAAAATGGCTTTCGAGGTCGCCGTGCAGGCCAACCGGGCGACGCCGCTGACGCTGACCTCGCTGATGTGTCTTTGCCTGCTGGGTACGGCTCCGCGAGCGATGACCGAAGGAGAATTGCGGGCCGCGATAAATTTTCTGGTTGGCTGGGCGCGGGAGCGCGGCATTCGGATGAGCGAGGATCTGACCGACAAGAATCTCGAGGGCGTCCAGCGCGTCGTCGAGACTCTGGTCAATAACGGCCTGGTTGTGCGCTATGACAAGGGGTCGACGCTGGTATATGCGATCGAGCCGGATCAGCATCCGATTGCCAGCTATTATCGCAACTCCATCATCCACCATTTTCTCGACAAGGCGATCATCGAACTGTCGATCCTGAAGGCCCGGGAAGTGAACGACCGAAACGCGGCTGACGTCTTCTGGGAAGAGACGGACCGGCTTCGTGATCTGTTCAAGTTCGAGTTTTTCTATCCCGAAAAACAGCAATATCGCGATAATCTGAAAGCGGAACTGCAGCGGTGTGATCCGGAATGGCAGATCAAGCTGGAAGAGGGGGGCATCAAGCTGATCAGCCTTACCAACCGCCTTCAGCCATTGGTGGGCCATTCGGTGTTCCTGCCCTTCGTGGAAGCCTATACCGTCATTCTGGAAATTCTGTCGCGAATGGAACCCGGCGATGCGATCGACAAGAGAAGCTGCGTGGAAACCGCGCTGAAGGAAGGCCGGCAAGCCTATCTGCTGCGCCGCATTACCAGCGAGGCATCGATCGGGAAAATCCTGTTTGAAAATGGCTTCAAGATGGCGGCAGGACTGGGTCTGACCGGTGAAACGAACGCAGGGAAGATTGCCGAGCGGAAGGCCCTGCTGCGCAAATTCCGGGCGCTTTCGCGGCGGATGGAAAGATCGCGGCTCGAAGTGCTTGCGCTCGCTGACAAGATATTTGATTGATAGCGCTGTCGAAAGGACATGATGGATGACCGAGCAGACCCATATTAGCCAGTTGAGCGCACAGGATGCCCAGTTTCTTTACATTCAGTCAGCGACCAATCTCACGCATTTGATGGCCGTCTATATCTATGATCCGTCGACCGCTCCGGGCGGGAAGGTGAGGTTCAAGGATATTATCGAACATATGCGAAAGCGTATGGATGTCTCGCCGATGTTCAGGCGGAAACTCTACCGGCTGCCGCTGGACATCGATCATCCCTATTGGGTTGAAGACGAACATTTCGATCTGGAAGCGCATATTTCGCACAGCCGCCTTCCGGAACCGGGGGACTGGCGGCAATTTTGTATTCATGTGGCTCGCCATCACAGCAAGCCTCTGGATATGACCCGGCCACTCTGGGACATGTATGTGGTCGAGGGGCTCGACAATATTCCCGGCTATGCCAAGGGCAGCTACGCCATTTTGACGCGAATCCACCACTCCACCATCGATGGCGTGTCCGGCGCCCATTTTTTCGCGGCGATCTCCGACAAGGATGTCAACGGAACGCCAGCCATCCCGCTGCCGGAAGGACCCTCTGCAGCCAACAAGCTGCCAACGGCCACCGAGATATTGAACCGGGCGTGGAACAGTACCGTCACTTCGCCGGTGAAACTGACTCAGGCGCTGCTGAAATTTACGCCGGCGCTTCTTTCCACGGCGCAGAAAAGTCTGAAGGGGGGTGACGAAACAACCGACATAGGTGTTCCGCAAACCCGCTTCAACGCTGCGGTCACGCCCCATAAAATGTTCGATGCGGTGACATTCGATCTGGAAGAGCTCAAGAAAATGCGTCTCAAGGTCAGGGATGCGACCATCAATGACGTGGTACTGGCCATTTGCAGCGGCGCGCTTCGCCACTATCTGAACAAGCACAAGGAACTGCCGAAGGAATCTCTGGTGGCCGTTGCCCCGGTCAATGCCCGCAGCCGTTCGGGTGATGAAGCCAATCCGGGCAATAATCTGTCGGCAATGACGATAAAAATCTGGTCCAATATCCCCGATCCTGTCAAGCGTCTGGAGGCGATCAAGGATACGACCCGCGAAACCAAAGCGGCGAAATCGGGCCTCAGTGCGCGGATCATGACCGACCTTACCAGGCATATTCCGGGTGTGACGATGGCGGGTGTGGCGCGCCTGTTGACCGACGAACGCTTTGCCCCGCGGATGAGCAATCTGATGGTATCCAACGTTCCCGGCCCGCAGATTCAGCTCTACATGAACGGTGCAAAGCTGACGCATCAATATGGGCTGGCACCTTTGGCCCACGGGATGGGGCTATTCATTGCCACGCCGAGCTATAATGGAACTATTTCCTTCAGCATCATCTCCGATCGCAAAATGATGCCCGATATTGAGTTTTTCCGAGAATGCCTGCAAAGAGCGTTTGATGAACTGAAGGACGCCAAGCCAAGTGCTGACGCAGGCTTGACCAAAAAGACGGCGGCGGCACCAAAAAAGCCGGCAACACCCAGCGACGGTTCGGTGATGTATCGGCGGGTGGCCAAAAAGCCCAGAGCTCCTGGATCAAGGGCAATCGGCGGAAACAAGCCGAAAGTGAAATAGGGAGCGGATAGTTTGCACGCCGACCGGTTCCCGGAAGGCGGATGCGATCTTGTATATTTTTGGCGAAAGAGTGAACCGAACATGATCCTGACCACGACTTTGAAAATGGAAAAAGCGATGGCGCAGGCCAACAGCTATTCCGAATGGTCGAAAGCGGCGAAGGCCCACGACCAATCCACCGGGGTCGACAAATGGAAGGAAACTGACGAAAGCAAGCATTTTGACTATAAGTCGATCCGCCGCCGCCTCAAACGCCTCTCCACATTGTGGAAGTCGCAGGATAACGCAGGCCTTCTGTACGCGCTGAATGAGGGCATCCACGGAAATATGGATGGCATGGGGCATGCTCGGCTGTATCAGAAAGCGAAATTCGGTACGAAGCAGCTGATCCAGGACTATGTCGATGCGATCGTAAATTCGCTGGAATATCTTGCCAGCGCCAAAGTGACCGATATCCCGTTTGAGGAGAAGCTCGATTTCTTCCGGCGGGCGCAACATTGCTATGGCCGCTCGGCCTTTCTGATGAGCGGGTCCGGGGCCTATCTTTATTTCCATGTCGGAGTGGTGAAAGCGCTCTGGGAGCAGGGATTGTTGCCCCATATCATGTCCGGGTCCAGTGGCGGTTCGGTGGTCGGAGCGTTGATCAGCACACGGACCGACGATGAAATTCCGCCCTTTTTCAAGCCAGAAAATCTTGTTCTTGGCCCCGATCAGGAGGTCGATGGACAGACTGGTCTGCTGGGCGGGCCGCGGCAAATGCGGGCGGATGAAATTCGCCAGCGGCTCACTGACCTGCTGCCCGATCTGACCTTTCAGGAGGCCTATGAACTCACCGGCCGCCATCTCAATGTGTCGATCGCTCCGGCAGAAAAGCATCAGACATCCCGACTGTTAAATGCCATTGCATCGCCCAACGTGTTCATTCGCGAAGCGGTACTGGCTTCTTGCGCCGTGCCGGGCATCTATCCACCGGTAACGCTGGCGGCGAAAGATCATCGCGGCGAACGCGTGCCTTATCTGCCCAACCGCAAATGGGTGGACGGATCGGTGACGCATGACTTGCCGGTAAAGCGGCTCGCTAGGCTCTATGGCGTGAACCACCATATCGTCAGTCAGGCCAATCCGTTGATCACGCCCTTTGCCACCGATTTTAGCCAGGTCCGCAACCCGCTGTCCTCGATCCGCAATGCAACGACAGCGACGATGAAAGCCTGGCTGAACGCCAATGTCGAAATCATGCAGAAACCGCTGTCCTATTTCCCGCGTCTTAACAGCATGGCCAATATGGCGCTTTCGGTGATCAATCAGGACTATACAGGCGATATCAACATCATCCGCCCGACGATGTTCTGGGGGCCTGCCAAGATTTTGAGCAACTTGCCGGTCGAGGATATTGCTGAACTGATTCAGCTGGGCGAGCGTACGACCTGGCCAAAGATCGAGATGGTGCGCACGCAGACCAAGATCAGCCAGACACTGGATCGCATCCTATTCGAATATGAAAATGAACTGGCCCATGACCATGAACTGGCGATGAAAAGGAAGATCGCTTGAAACAGCAAGACGGGACGTTAACGCTGCCGAGCGGATCGAAAGCCGCCGGAGCAAAGCTCCATCTCCGGAAATGGCTTCCTGAGGGGCAAGCCAAGGCGATAATCTTGCTGGTTCACGGCTATGCCGAACATAGTGGACGCTATCAGTATTTTGCCGAACATTGCGTGGACAGGGGATATGCGGTGTTTGCTCTGGATCACTGGGGCCACGGCCGTTCCGACGGCGTGCCGGGATATGTTCCGGACTTTTCGGTGTTTCATGATGGCCTTGACCAGCTGTGGGCCTGTGCCAGGCACGATTTTCCGGAACTGCCGGTGATGCTGGTGGGCCATAGCATGGGGGGCTTGATCAGCGCCACCTATCTGCTCGCCAACCAGTCCAAATTTGCTGCCTGCGTGCTATCGGGTCCAGCGATCAAGGCCGCAGAGGAGCCCTCTGCATTTTTGAAGGCTGTCAGTGGTTTTCTGTCCCGTTTTTTCCCCAAACTTGGGGTCGTCGAGCTGGATCCGAACGGCGTCAGTCGCGATCCGCAGGTGGTCGCTGATTATCTGGCTGACCCCCTGGTTTATAACGGCAAGATGGGTGCCCGGCTGGCGGCGGAAATGCTTAACAACATGATCCATATTCAGCAAAATGCCGAAAAGATTTCCCTGCCGATACTCCTCCTGCATGGTGAAAAAGACAGTCTGGCGTCAGCCGACGGTTCGAAATTTCTGGACCGCCATATCGCCTCGTCCGACAAGACGCTCATTCTTTATCCGGAACTGTTTCACGAGATATTCAACGAACCGGAGAAAGACGCGGTGCTGACCGACATGACCGAATGGTTGGACCGACACGTAGCGGCGAGAGGAATATAAGGTGCAAGCAATAGAAATAATCCTGACCCTTTTAGGCATTCTGGTGCTGGCACTGATCGCGGTCTATGCGTTTTTTCCGCGTAGCCTGTATGGATTCTTGCGCAACGCCCTGCGGCGAAAAGGCAAGCTGAAGGAAAAGTTGGTCAAGGTTGGGGATCTGGCCTGGCCCTATCTCGAAGGCGGTCCCGCGGATGGCGAACCCCTGGTGTTGTTGCATGGTTTTGGCGGCGACAAGGATAACTGGGCGATGTACGCCCCCGAAATGGTGGAAAAATATCGGCTGATTGCGCCTGATCTGCCGGGTTTTGGAGATAATATCCGGGAGGCCGGGCGTGATTATGATATGGCCACGCAGGCGTCGCGCGTTCGTGATTTTCTCGATGCGATGGGTATTGAAAAATGCCATATTGGCGGCAACAGCATGGGCGGATTTGTAGCGCTGCGGTTCGCGCTGGACGATCCCGAACGCTTGCTCTCGATGACCCTGTTCAATAATGCCGGCGTCGTCGGGACACAGGAAAGCGAGCTCCAAAAAGAAGCGCTGGCAGGGAAAAACCCGCTGGAGATCCACAGCGCGGATGACGTCAAGCGAATGATGGCATTTGTCGCCCACAAGCCGATGAAGGTCCCGGGCCAGTTCCGGAAGATATTTTACGAAGATTTTGCCGCCCACCGCGAACTGCTCGACAAGATATTCTGGAATCTGGTGGAAGATGGGACGGTCAGAGCGTTGAATGACAGGCTGGGAGAGGTGACGGCGCCCACGCTGATCATCTGGGGGCGTCATGACCAGCTGATCGACGTCAGCTGCGTCAAGGTGCTGAAAGACGGCATTCCGAACGCGGAATCTATCATTTTTGAAGATGCCGGCCATGTGCCGATGATCGAAAAACCGAAGGAAACTGCGGCCAGGCATCTCGAGTTTCTTGCCAAACACTGAAATCCCCTTCAGTTTGAACAGATGCACTCCCGGTAGAGGAGTTGCTGATGGAGGGTATGTATGGAATTGAAGGTTGGACTGCTCGGCGGCGGCTCATGGGGAACCACCGTCGCGTCATTGGTTTCGCGCAACGCACCGATAAAGCTCTGGGCGCGCGACGCGGAAACCGTCGACGATATCAACAAGAATCATCGTAACAGCAAATATTTGCCCGACATCAAACTGCCGCCCGCTTTGGGGGCCACATCCGAGATCGGCGAAGCGGTGTCAGGCGCCGACGTACTGGTCATGGGCATACCCTCCAGTAATTTTCGCGCCGTTCTGGAGGAGGCCAGGCCGCATTTGCGTCCTTGGGTTCCGGTTATCAGTCTTACCAAGGGTCTCGAGCTTGCGACCAGCAAACGGATGACCGAGGTGATCGAAGAAGTCCTTCCCGGCCATCCGGTTGGCGTTTTGACCGGTCCCAATCTGGCCCGTGAAATCATGGCGGGTCAGGCTGCTGCCAGCGTGATTTCGATGGAAGACGAGATTATCGTGAAGCAGCTGCAGCAACTTTTCCACTCCGGCCTGTTTCGTGTCTATACCAATACCGATCTCCTGGGATGCGAACTGGGAGGCGTTCTCAAGAATATCATCGCCATCGCCGTCGGCATGGGTGATGGGCTGGGCGCGGGGGACAACACCCGGTCTGCGCTGATTACCAGAGGGCTCGCCGAGATCACGCGCCTCGGCGTCGCGATGGGCGGCAAGCCAGAAACTTTTGCCGGTCTGACCGGCATGGGAGACATGATCGCAACCTGTACGAGTCCGCTGAGCCGCAACCGGCATGTCGGGGTCGAACTGGGCAAGGGACGGCCTATTGATGAGATCATCGAGGAAATGCATATGGTGGCCGAAGGGGTGAAAAGTGCGCCAACTGTCATTGCTCTGGCGAAAAAATACGGGGTGGCGATGCCGATAGCCGAGGATGTGTTCGAGGTTACCAAGGGCCACCGCTCGGCCGTCCGGGCGTTCCGCGGACTGGTGAATCAATCTGCTGGCGCGGAATCAGATGCCGGATGAAAATAGTCATTTTTGTGACAGATGGTCGAAATCAGCGCCAAGATTAAGGGGCTGACGAAGAATTTGTCAGAACCTGTCCGATATCGGCACGTTTTACAGAAATATTTTCTTCCAAATGTCTCTAATGTAAGAAAATTTCTGAATCAATTAAGCATGTTACGCAATCATCCCAGTTTTACTTGCATTGAAATGGGGCATGCCATAAAATTTTATATGAAAGGCTTTGGATTTTGTTAGGCTGAGTAACGCCACACACCTTCGCCAGACATGGAGTATCATATGGACTTTCGTAGTCGTGCCGCCAATGAGCTGGATCGGAATATATCGATCGGGGCGGATGATATGATGGTCCACGCACCACACATTTCAGAGCCTGATATTTTTTCCAAACAGTTTCGCGAGATCGAACTGCGGTTCGATCGCTCCGACGAAATATTCTGGTGCTACATGAATCAGAAGTCGCGTCCGAGCTACACCTATGAGCTGGGCGAAGAGATTCAGCAGGTACAAGACTGGATTCACTCCACTTATGCGCGGGAAGGCTCGAAAAACTCAGACCCCTTGCGCTATTTCGTGTGCGGTTCCAGAACCCCCGGCATTTACAATCTTGGCGGCGATCTGAAGCATTTCGCCGATTGCATCCGTCGTCGTGATCTCGGAGCCCTGAAAAAATACGCCCGTACCTGTGTCCACATGCAATATGAGAATAGCACGGCCTTTGGCGCGCCGATCATCACCATGGCGCTGGTTCAGGGAGACGCCCTGGGCGGCGGTTTTGAACATGCGCTGGCTTTTGACATATTGGTAGCCGAAAAAAGCGCACGGATGGGGCTGCCGGAAATATTGTTCAATCTGTTTCCGGGCATGGGGGCCTACAGCTTTCTGCGGCAGCGCCTTGGCCGGAAGGATACGGAGCGGTTCATTCTCGAGGGTAAATTATTCTCGGCAACCGAATTATATGACATGGGTGTCGTCGATCTTCTTGCAGAAGACGGGCAGGGCGAGGCCGCAATTATAGAATATACGAAGGAAAACCGAAGCCGCTTTCATGCAGAACGCGCGGTCTACCAGGCCCGAAAAATTGCCGATCCGGTTAGTCTCGAAGAACTGCTGGAAATTACCGATACATGGGCTGAAACTGCTCTCTATCTTGGAGAAGCGGACGTGCGGAAAATGGAGCGATTGGCGTCAGCGCAGGATCGCCGTATTATTCGGTCTCTTCAGGCCGTTTGATAATTTCCTAGATCAGGGCGACTTTTTCGGAAGGTGGCTTGTCGTGGGTCGCTGTCGCGACTTCCTCGAGACAGACGCGAATCTGGTCGACCTGCCGCTCCACTTTCGCAAGATAGTCGAACCGTCGATCGCTGAATTCCGGCTCGCTGATCACTTCCAGCTTCGAGCAGAGTTCAGCCAGACGGTTCGCGCCAATATTTGCCGCTCCGCTTTTGAACGCATGGGCGTGGAAGCGGAAGTCGTCGACCGATCCCTCGACGACCGATTTCTTTAGTGCGATCAGGATTTCATCGGCGTCGTCCAGATAGGCTTCGATTATCGACTGTATAAAAGCTTCATCGCCGATTGAGAGCAGATAATCCAGTTGGGCAGGATCAACCGCTGGCGGCTCCGCCTTGCGCATGCGGTCTTCGATATTGCTAACCACGCCCAGCGGATCGGACCCGAGCCGGATTTCGGCCTGATCCGAGCGGTGGTGCGTCTGCGCGGCGATAACGGCCAACAGCTCGGTGGCCTCGATAGGCTTTGTGAGCCTCAGGTCCATTCCGGCGTCCAGGCATTTTTTCTCGGTGTCCGCAGTGGAATCGGCGGTCAAACCGATGATGGGAACATGTTTTCTGGGTCCCTCGATCTGGCGCCACAGCTTGCAGCACTCGATTCCGCCCATGACCGGCATGTTCACATCCATAAAAACGATGTCAAACGCATCCTGCTCGAGTTTTTCGAGCGCTTTTTCCCCGTCGACCACCACTATGACCTCGTGCCCGGCATTGGACAGGATCGTTTCCAGAACCATCTGGTTTGTCCGGTTGTCATCGGCGATAAGCACCCGCAGCGTGCCTGTTTGGGGTGACCTTTCAATGTCGCTCGTCTGCAACGGTTTTTCGGCACCGGAACCGACAAAGGAACAACCGATCTGGACGGCGCTGCGGATTGTGCTGAAATCGGACCCGGCTGGCAGCAAAGTGGCGAAAGCCGCTCGTAATTGCAGGTCTTTGAGATTCTTCTTTTTTCCTTCGGCCAACAGCACCGGTGGGAGTTTGGCTGCCCGGAAGGCGGACCACAACGGCGAGAGATCATCATGATCACTCGCGATGGCTTCATCCAGCAATGCAATATCATAAAGGCCAAGATTGCGGCGATCGAGAATATTGCAGATGTCCTCTGACGCGTGACACTGGATATGGTCTATCCGGATTGGTTGATCGTTGTCGTTGCAGATAACCGGAGCTTCCGCTTGCCGGGTCAGCGACAATATCCTGAGGCCATGGTCCTCAGTGCCCCGTTCTTCCGCTTCCACAACGTCTGCGGGGAATGACAGGGTGAATGTACTGCCAGCGCCAAGCTTGCTCTCTACCGAAACAGACCCGCCCAGCTGGCGCGCCTGTTGGCGGCAAATCGCCAGTCCTAGCCCTGTTCCCCCGAATTCACTGGCGATCCTGTCATCGGCTTGCTGAAATACATCGAAGATTTTCCGCTGTGCATTGTCCGCTATGCCGGGCCCGGTATCGGTTACAGAAATCCAAATCTGGTGATGGCCATTGGCCAAGGTAAATCCACATCTGAGCGTGATCGATCCGGTTTGAGTAAATTTCACGGCATTGCTGGTCAGATTGAGAAGGATATTGCGGATATAGTCGACCTGTCCGGAAACAAGCCTGTCGCTGCCCGGTTCTGCCTGCAGAATGATTTTGAGGTCCTTCTCTTCGGCCGAAATCTGCATGATATCCCGAACCTCTGACAGAATGCTGACGACAGAAAATGGTTTCGGGTCGGGCAGCGCATCACGCGTTTCAGAATGCGCGAAGCTGAGCAGTTGGTTGATGAGATGTAGCAGGTGACGACCAGCAGATACGCTAGTGGCAACCATGTGGTGCTGCTTCTCTGGCAGTTTCATATCCAGCAAGTGGGTCCCGTAGCCGATGATCGCGTTCAGCGGGGTTCGCAATTCGTGACTGATGCTGGCAAGAAACAGGCTTTTGGCCTTGTTCGCCGCCTCGGCTTCTTCCTTCGCTTGCGAGATTTTGGTGATCAGCGTTGAGCAATATGCCGGTATCACTATCAGGCCGACGAGCAGGCCGATCGAGAGCGAAGGGCTGTCGCGCCAATAGTCAACGTGATAAATTGTCCAGCCGAATGAAATGGCGGCCATTGCCGAGGCCAGATACAGCCATTTCACGCCAAAGCGGAAGCCGTTGCCCAGAATGACCCACAGCAGGGCAGGATATACCGCCGCAAAGCTCTCGCCGCCGATCTGGAAGAGAAATGCAGCCGCGCCGAAATCTATGCAAAGGCCTATCAACCTGCGCGGATTCGAGGGTCTGGGATGCAGACGATAGGCCACCGCCACCGCGATGCTGACAAAGAAATAAACGCCAAAGCCGATGATCAGCCCCGAAGAAGCGCCGAGGATGGCAAAGGACGACCATGCGAGAATGATCAAAATGATCCGGTTCTTGATCATTTCATGTTCACGGTCACGGGCCTGACCGTCCATGCCATGTCTCGGATGTCGATTGTGGTGGTACGACTTAGCCGGGGTGCCAGATTTTCGGAAGAACAAGAGGCTTACCCTTCCGCAGCACGACTGGGAGGATCATCTTTCCGAGCGTCAAATAATTTGCCGAGATCTTCGGCACGTTGAGGACGCGCGATCTTGAAGCCCTGAATCTCGTCGCATCCCGATACGCGCAGCAAATCCAGTTGCGCGTCATTTTCGACACCTTCGGCGACGACCCGCATGCCCAGCGAATGCGCCAGATGGGCAATGGTTCCGATGATCGCGCGGTCCGCCGCGCTATGTTCGATCCTGGAAATGAACGTGCGATCGATTTTGAGGCAATTGGCCGGAAGGTCTCTCAGATATTGCAGAGAGGAATAGCCGGTCCCGAAATCATCAATGGATATGCCGACGCCGTGGCTGCGAATCCGCTGAAGCGTCGCTCTGACCCCTTCATTATTGTCGATCAGCAACTCTTCGGTAATTTCGATGGTTATCTTTGATGGATCGATGCCGTTGGCTTCTATGCTTGCCAGCAGCTCGTCGCATATATTCTGATTCTGAAATTGTCTGGGCGAAACATTGATCGCGACGCGTGGCAAATCGATGCCCCGGTCGGCATAGGATTTGATTTCCCGGCATACTTGGCTGATCACCCAGTTGCCGAGAATGTCCATCAACCCGCTCTCGTCGGCCACCCGGATGAACTGGATCGGCAGCAACCGCCCCCGGCGAGGATGATCCCATCTGATAAGGGCTTCCAGGCCCACATATTCCAGGGATTTGGCGTCGACAATGGGCTGATATTCGAGAGCAAACTGGTTGTCGTTGAATGCGTCGCGCAATTCGCTTTCCAGCGCGGCATCCGCTTGGGCAATTTCGTTCATGTCTTCCGAGAAGAACCGGTGACAATTTCGGCCATTTGCCTTGGCATCATACATGGCAAGATCTGCCATGCGCAGGACTTCCTCATATTCGTCGCCGTCACGGGGGATCAGGCTGACGCCGATCGACGCACTGATAATCTGGCCGACACCGCTGATTGCATAGGGCTCGTTGATCGCTTTCAGAATTTTGGAGCAGCGGGAATTGATCGAATCGATATTTTCGAACCTGTTGAAAATGATCGCAAATTCGTCGCCACCGATACGCGCGGCAAAATCCTCTGGGCCGATGACCTTGGAAATCCGGTTGGCGACTTCCCGCAACAGCGCGTCGCCGCTGTGATGACCGCGCGTGTCATTGATAACTTTGAAGCGATCCAGATCCAGCAACAGCAGGGCGGCTTCGCTGTTTCTCTTCCTGCAATTTTCAATAGTCGTTTTGACATTCTCTGCGAGCAATACCCGATTGGGAAGACCCGTCAGCATGTCGTGCAAGGCCAGGTGCGTTCTATGTTCTTCGGCAAACTTTCGGGCGGTGATATCAACGGCGGTCGTCAGGACGCCGATCGTTTCACCCTTGTGATTGAGCAGCGGAGATTTGTTGCAATGAAAAATGAGATCGACGCCATCGCTCGTGATTTTTTCTTCGTAATGAGGAATGGCGAGGCTTGATTTGAGAACCATAGCATCCCGTCTGCGGGTATTTGCGGCGAGCGCGGGCTCGAAATTATCGGCAAAATCGGTTCCGACCATTTCATCCGGGTCTTTGTCAAACAGGGCAGATTGATAGGCGTTCGTAAACAGGCATTTTCCTGAGCGATCCGTCGCATTGATCATGATCGGAATCGTGTCGATAATCTGTTCCAGCATGCTTTTGCCGGAGGTACCTTCGCTTGACCCCGTTTCCTTGAAACCCCCATGCTTGCGACCGATTTCCGATGCACGCTTGCGCAGGCTCACGGCTCTTTTGCTTTTGGTCAGCAGGGACAACGCGCGACTGCAGAATTCGACATGGGAAACCGGGCTTTGCAGGAAATCGGTGGCGCCGGCGTCGAGTGCGGTCAGTCGGCACTCGCGGTCCTGATGCGCTGTTATGACAATCGCGGGAATCTCGCTGGCGCCCGGCATCATCCGGACTTTGCGGATGAATTCCGCCCCGTTCATCTGGGGCATGCGATAGTCAACAACCATAAGGTCCGCGCGGTTGTCGCGCAACCAATCCAGCGCTTCGACAGGATCGGCAAAAGTGATGGCGGAATATTTTTCCCCCATCAACGTCACAAACTGAGCGTAGATTCTCAGATTGGTGGGTCGATCATCGACTATCAAGACACGTGTGCTCATAGCTGAATCAACTACATGCGGATGTTCAAGATAAGGTTAACGCCGATCGATACTATAAAATACCAGCTTCCAACTGGCTTGGACCGAGCCGCTGTGGTGCTGCGGCTATGGCCAAAGCGCATCAGACAGCAAGCTGGGCTTACTGCACGGGCTGTATCCGGCGAAACAGACTTCAACCGATCCGGCTGGCTTTCAGATGGTTGCCAACCGTGTTGTCCCTTAGCAGGCAATGATGGAAAATGTTGGTCGGGAAGAGAGGATTCGAACCTCCGGCCCCTGCGTCCCGAACGCAGTACTCTACCAGGCTGAGCTACTTCCCGATCCGTTTGCATTTTTACGCACAAAGGATGTGGGAACGTCTATATGGCAGAGCGAAGTGCGGTTCAAGACCCTGGTGGCTGCCAAGTCCTGAAAAACCGTAGCAGAACGGGTTTAAATTTGAATCCAATTTACCAGAGCCGGTTGAGCATGGGGGCGGAGAGGTCTAGCATCGGCCAGTATTTGATTGGAGAATGATCGCTTGATTCCCGGACAGCATTATGAGCAGCAATATCTCGACCTGATGCGCCAAATCTGGACGCATGGAGACGAGCGTGTCGACCGTACCGGCGTAGGGACGCGCGCTGTTTTTGGCGCGACGATGCGGTTCGATCTCGCCGAAGATGTGATCCCGCTGCTCACCACCAAACGCGTGTTCTGGAAAACGGCGACACGGGAAATGCTCTGGTTCCTGACCGGAGACACCAATATCCGTGAACTGGTGAGGCAGAAGGTGCATATCTGGACCGACTGGCCGCTCGACAAGTTTCGCAAGGAAACCGGCGAGCAGATCGACCGGGATACCTTCGAGCAACGGATCATAGAGGATGAGGAATTTGCGAAGCAGTGGGGAGATCTCGGTCCGGTATATGGCAAGCAATGGGTCGACTGGCCGCGCTATACTCCGACAGGCGAGGGGCTTTTTCGGCGCGAGGAGAAAGGCATCAACCAGATCGCCGCGCTGATCGACGGTATTAAAACCAACCCCGGTTCCCGGCGCCATATTTTCACCGGATGGAATGTTGCCGAACTGGACCAGATGGCCTTGCCGCCCTGTCACAAAACCTATCAATTCTATGTCTCTAAAGGCAAATTGTCGGGGCTGCTCTATCAGCGCAGCTGCGATCTCGGGCTCGGCTTTGCGTTCAATGTTTTTTCGGCGGCCCTGCTGATACGGATGATCGCGCAGCAATGCGATCTCGAGCCCGGTGAACTGGTTTGGAACGGGGGGGATGTCCATCTCTATCTCAATCATGCGGATCTGGTCGAACAGCAGCTTGCGCGGCAGCCCGGCGGCTTACCCAAACTGAAGATTCTTCGAAGGCCTGAATCCATTTTTCATTATGACATTAAAGATTTCGAGGTTCTGGACTATGATCCTCAATCCCATATCTCTGCGCCTGTGGCAGTATGATTCAGAAAATAGGGCAGCGAGATTGACCTAAGTCGATATTCGTAATATTGTAACAGTAGGTTGAACGAATATTGCAGCGCAATATTGCGCGATTCTTGCTGGAGAGGCCTGATGGCTGAGGAAAAAGACAAAAGCAATTTGCCGCCGCTGAGCCTGCACGTGCCGGAGCCGAGATTCCGGCCGGGCGACAAGGTTGATTATAGCGACCTGGCGATTCCCAAGGCCGGGGCGCAGGCGCGACCGGATATCCATACCGCTCCCAAAGATATGCGTGACATGGTCTATGACATGATCCGGGTGCTGGACGATGATGACCAGGCGGTCGGTCCATGGGATCCCAAGCTGGATGACGAGACGCTGCTCAAGATGCTCCGCACCATGGTGCAGGTTCGCACCTTCGATGACCGGCTGCATCGGCAGCAAAGGCAGGGCAAAACCAGTTTCTACATGAAATGCACGGGCGAGGAGGCGACATCGGTTGCCGCCACGATGGCATTGCACGGGGACGACATGTGTTTCCCGAGCTATCGCCAGCAAGGCATTCTGTTTGTGCGTGGCTATCCGATGGTCGATATGGTCAACCAGATTTTCTCGAACAAGGCGGACAAGCTCAAGGGACGCCAGTTGCCCATCATGTACAGTTCGCGGGAACTGAATTTCTTCTCCGTATCCGGCAATCTGACCACCCAATATCCGCAGGCCGTAGGCTGGGCGATGGCCAGCGCCAGCAAGGGCGACAGCCGGATTGCCGCGGTATGGTGCGGTGAAGGGTCGACCGCCGAGGGCGATTTTCATGCCGCGATGACCTTTGCTGCGGTCTATAATGCGCCGGTGATCATGAATGTGGTCAACAACCAGTGGGCAATATCATCCTTCTCCGGCTTTGCCGGTGCGGAGCGGACAACCTTTGCCGCGCGCGGAGCCGGCTATGGCATTGCGGCGCTGCGCGTTGACGGCAATGATCCGCTGGCGGTCTATGCCGCTACAAGATGGGCAGCGGAACGGGCGCGGACCAATCAGGGCCCGACCCTGATCGAACATTTTACCTATCGAGCGGATGCCCATAGCACCTCGGATGATCCAACCGCCTATCGCAGCGCGCAGGAGCGGGAGGAATGGCCGCTGGGCGATCCGATCATGCGGCTCAACAAATATCTGATCAAGCGGGGTGTCTGGAGCGTTGAACAGCAGGAGCAGCTGGATGCGGCATGTCTGCAAGCGGTCAAGGAGGCGGTCACCGAGGCGGCCAAGAACGGTATTTTGGGCCACGGCCTGCACCAGCCTTTCGAGACGATGTTCCAGGATGTGTTTGAAGAAATGCCCTGGCATCTCAAGGAACAAGCCGCGCAAGCCAATAAAGAGCGGGAAATCAAATGGCCGTCATGAACATGATAGAGGCGATCAACAACGCCCTCGATACGATGCTGCAGCGTGACGACAATGTCGTGATTATGGGCGAGGACGTCGGTTATTTCGGCGGCGTTTTCCGTGCAACGGCTGGCCTCCAGGAAAAATATGGCAAGACCCGCTGCTTTGATACGCCGATTTCGGAATGCGGCATTATCGGCGCGGCAGTAGGCATGTGTGCCTATGGGTTGCGGCCGGTGCCGGAAATCCAGTTTGCTGACTATATCTATCCGGGCATGGACCAGCTGATCTCCGAAGCGGCGCGGCTGCGCTATCGTTCGGCCGGCGAGTTTACCGCTCCGCTGACGGTCCGATCGCCGGTGGGCGGCGGGATTTTTGGCGGGCAGACGCACAGCCAGTCGCCCGAAGCCATGTTCACGCATGTGTCCGGCCTGAAGACGGTGATCCCGTCGACCCCTTATGATGCCAAGGGTTTGCTGATCGCCTCGATCGAGGACAATGATCCGGTGCTCTTCCTGGAGCCGAAGCGGATCTACAATGGTCCGTTTACTGGCTATTATGACAATCCGGTGGCGCCATGGTCGAAATTTGCCGAGGCCGAAGTGCCCGAGGGCCATTATACCGTGCCGCTGGGCAAGGCCAAAATCGTGCGCGAGGGCGATGCGGTGACGGTTCTGACCTATGGCACGATGGTGCATGTTGCCAAGGCGGTGGTCGAGGAGCATGGCATAAACGCGGAGGTCATTGATCTGCGTACTCTGGTGCCGGTCGATATCGAAACGATTGAAAAGTCAGTCAAAAAAACGGGCCGCTGCATGATCGTGCACGAGGCGACCCGGACCAGCGGCTTTGGCGCAGAGCTGTCGGCGCTGGTGCAGGAACGCTGTTTCTATCATCTGGAAGCGCCGATCGAGCGGGTAACCGGATTTGACACGCCCTATCCGCACAGCCTGGAATGGGCCTATTTCCCGGGACCGGTAAGGATCGGGGAAGCGCTGGAAAAAATTGTCAGGGATCTGAAATCATGAGCAAATATATATTCAACCTGCCTGACATTGGCGAGGGTATTGCCGAAGCGGAAATCGTCAAGTGGCATGTCAAAGTTGGCGATGTTGTCGCGGAGGATGACCAGCTGGCCGATGTGATGACCGACAAGGCGACGGTCGAGATGGAAGCGCCGGTTTCCGGCACGATCACGGCGATCGCTGGCGAGGAAGGGGATATTCTCTCGATCGGTTCGATGCTGGTCGAGATCGAGGTCGAGGGGGATGTCGATCTTGAGGAACTGGAAGAACTGGAAGCATCTGACGGGAACAGCGACAAACCCGAGCCTGTTGCGGCGAAGTCGGCGCAAGATACTGAAATAAAAGAAGAAAAGCCGAAAGAAAGCGCTCCTTCTGAAGTTCAGAAAGAGTCTGAAGAATTGCCTGCAACCGATACAGAAAAAACGGAGACCAAGCCGTCGGATGAGGGACTCCAGAAGGTTCTGGCGACGCCGGCGGTCCGCAAGCGTGCGGCCGATCTGGGCGTCGATCTCAGCCAGGTGAAGGCGCAGGGCGACCATATCCGGCACAGCGATCTTGATGCCTATCTCAACTATGGTTCGGGCCAGGGCTACCGGCCCTCCGGCGGTTCGCAAAAACGTACCGACGAAGTGATCAAGGTCATCGGCATGCGGCGCAAGATTGCGCAGAATATGGCGGAATCGAAGCGCAATATTCCGCATTTCTCCTATGTCGACGAAATCGACATGACCGAGATCGAGGATATGCGCGCCGATCTCAACAGCAACCGCGGCAATCGTCCGAAACTGACCATTTTGCCCCTGATCATTGCCGCAATCTGCAAATCCTTGCCCGATTTTCCCATGTTGAATGCCACTTTTGACGATGAAGCGGGCGTGGTCACCCGGCACGGTGCGGTGCATCTGGGCATGGCGACACAGACCGACCAGGGGCTGATGGTGCCGGTGCTGAAAAATGCGCAGGATATGAATATCTGGCAGCTGGCATCCGAGATCAGCCGGCTGTCGGCTTCCGCCCGTGATGGTTCGGCAAAGGCGGCGGATCTGTCGGGATCGACGCTGACCCTGACCTCGCTGGGACCATTGGGCGGGATCGCGACGACCCCGGTCATCAACCGGCCGGAAGTGGCAATCATCGGGCCGAACAAGATTGTCGAGCGGCCAGTGATCATCGATGGCGAGATTCATGCGCGCAAGCTGATGAACCTGTCTATCTCCTGCGATCACCGGGTGGTCGACGGCTATGATGCCGCCAGCTATGTGCAGGCGCTCAAGCATTTTCTGGAAACGCCGGTGCTGCTGTTTGCTGAATAAATAGCCCAGTGGTCACCCAATTCTTTCTTCTCCCGTGAGGGAGAAGGATGCGAAGACTTGGCAGCTTGCTGCCTAGTCGTAGCTGGATGAGGGTGTTCTGCGCTTCAGAGAGCAGAACACCCTCATCCAACGTCGCCTAATTCGCTTTGCTCATAAGGCTATGTATCCTTCTCCCTCACGGGAGAAGGGTCTGCCCCGCACCCCTACAGCCCTAGACTTTCGAGGCTCTCCTGGTCGAATTTCAGGCGGAAGGTGATGAACGGGCCGTCGCGGGTGTAGCGGCTATCCTCGAAGTCGCGGTCGGCGAAGCCGACGACATTATAGCCGACCGAAATATAGGCATTTTTGAACGGCGTGATGCCGACCGTCGGTCCGCCGCTATAGGCGATGCTGTCAAAATTATTGCCGACGCGGGCGGTGCCCTGGGCACCGACATCGAGCGTGTCGGACAGGTCGAACTTGACGTCGGCACCGACGACATTGCTCCAGCCCTCGACATCATCTTCGCCGAACCGGTCGAACACATAGCGGCTGCCCCAGAAGAAACTATATTCGCCGGCCTGGGTGAACAGCCCGTCCTGCGCATCCACTGGCGTATAGTTGACGCTGAGGCTGTTGATGATCCGCCGCGAGGTAACGTCGCCACTGACCAGCAGCGGTGCGCCGCCGATCGGGGCGGTGGCTCCGGCGACGGCGTTGCGCACGCGGTCTTCCCGCAATTCGAGCTTTTGCAGCCAGGACCATTGGCTGTCGGCGGGGCGATGGGCCCAGCTTGCTTCGGCCTCGATCACGCGGGTGCTGACGCCGCTCTGGTCTTCGGCAATGAACAGGTTGGCGAGCGCGCCGAGCGCGCTGCCTTCACCGATTTGCTTGAGCAGCGCAGTGGTCAGCCCGTAACGGGTGCTGGTATCGCCGTCGCGATATTCCGCCCGGCTGGTCCAGCTCCAGTCCGCATTGCGATAGGTGGCGCCAGCGGTGACCGCGATGAAATCTTCGGTGAGTGTCGCGCCATTGCCCAGAAAACCGCCCGATGCGACCGGCTGCTGATCATTGATGACATCGCTGCGGTCAAAACCGCCGAGCGTTTCGTTGCCATCGAGCGAGAAATCGACCGTCCATTTGTCGCCGATCGGGATGCTCTGGGTCAGGCCGTAAGCGGCAAAGGTGCGCGGGCCATATTCGGTAATTTCCTGCTGGTTCATGCTGCTGACGATGCGTGCGCCATCCCAGGGGCTGACGTCGACACCGATCCGGGCGGTGCGGGCATCGATATTTTCGCCATCGGCGATTTCATAGGTGCCGATGATCTTGATATCCTCGGTCACCGCATAGCGAGCGGAGACGCTGTGCCGGGCGGGGAAGTCTATGCTCTCGTCCTTCCCGCCCAGAGCGAATTCGGTTTGGGCATCCAGTTCCAGCTTGCCGTCAAACAGCCGCTGGGTCGCGCCGAGGCGGACGAGAGTGGACTGGTTGACCGTGCCATCGGACAGCCGGTCATTGGCATAGACCATGCCGGCGCGGAAGGATGTGCCGTCGGTGCGATATTCCAGTTCGGCCGTCCCGGCGCGGCGGCGCGCGTCGGTCGCGAGGAAATTTTCCTGATAGCTGGTGACAGCGAGCGAGAGATTTTCGCGGATACGGACCCGGCCGTCGATGCCGAATTTGCGGGTGCCATTTTCTGCCGCGTTGATCTGCCCCAGACCATAGCCCGAGGCCTGGCGGCGGACATAGGCCAGCAGATCGAATTTCGAACCGTGATGTTCTGCCTCTACCAGCCAGGCGGTCGCCGCCTGTCCGGAAGCGGTCGCCGTCGCGGCTTTCGCCTGATTATCGGTGACGGCCAGTTCGGCGCGTATTTCGGTCCTGAGGTCCGGCTGATAGCGGACGTCTACCCCGAGCATCTCGGTTTTCACGCTTTGATCCTCGTCATGCACCGCCGTCGCGCCGATCTTGATCCTCTGGTCGGCGCTCTGATAGGTGGCCCGTCCGCCGGCATTCAGGTTGCGGTCGCCGACGCCCAGAACTTCATATTCGGCGATGATGAACTGGGGATCCAGACCGCTGCTGCGGCTGAGGATTGGCTCGCGAAACCGGAGCGTGCCGGCGAGATAGTCGATATCATAGTCGATATGCCGGGTCAGCTGGCGGGTCTGGACGATCCGGTCGGAGCGGAAGCGATCGCGCGTTTCCAGCCTGATCCGCTCGCTGTTGGCGAGAATATCGCGCGTAGACAGGGCATAGGGACCGGAAAGGCCATTGCCCTGGATTTCCTCGCGGCGGAACCGGTTGGGCGAGTCCGCGCCAAAGGCGTTGAGATGCACCTGCTCGCTGCGATATTCCGCCTTGATGCCGTTGAAGGCGCGCTGGTAGCGGGCCAGAACCGGCTCATCGATTCCGGTCTCATAATCGCCGAACAGCGCATAAAATTGCGGTCGTTCGAGCTTGAGATAGAGGCGGCGGACGGAAGCGGCGTCATAGCGCTGTTCGCTGCGGTCGGCATAGACGGTATAATAGCGACGCGGATCAATGACGCCCTGAAAACGGGTTTCGTCCTCTTGCTTGTCGCTGTCATAGGCCAGCGTCATCAGCCATTTGCCGGTCACCCGGCCCTTGGCATAAAGCGCGACCCGGCCATCGACATTGATATTGTCTTCCTCGTCGACCAGATCTTCCAGCCTCTCGTCGAGCGTGTTGAAGCCTATGGTTCCGGCAGCAAAGCCGACCACCGTCCAGGGCCGTGCGCCGGGATCGAGCCAGGTCGCGATCCGCTGGGTCCGTTCGACCTCGCCATCGCGAAACGGAAAGGAGATGCTGAGCGAGCCGGAAGCGGTGGTCGGTGCCAGTTCGATATAGGCGATACCTTCTTCACCCTCGACCCGCCAGACCGGCTTGCCGCGTTCCAGACCGGCGAGCTGATTGGCCTGCTGGGCGTCGATTTCGATCGCCGGGGCATAGGGCGCGGGAACCGAGAAATCGCCGACCATGCCATGGCGTGCCGGTTTGCCGTCCCGGTCGGTCAGCCGGACCGCGATCACCGGCCGGGTGACGCCGTCGGCGACGAGAATGGAGCGGTCCCTGAGCAGCTCGGCGTGGAGCGGGCTGCCGGCATAATGTATCTTGCGTTCGAGTTGCTGGACCAGCTTTCCGTCGGCATCGAGGACGCGCGCCTCCAGAATATTGGTCCGGTCCTCAATTTCGATGCCGCGCCAGGTGCTGACCCGGATCTGGCCGTCGGCACTCTTTTTTGCCCCGTCAAAGGCAAGCGGATTGACCGCCTGGCCATTGACCGAAAGTTCGACCGTCTGGCCGGGTTGATGCTTGATGGCGACGCGCAGCGCCTTGACCCGCGGATTATGATCTTCCGCCGGGAACAGCCAGCCGATGCCGGGCTGCTCGCCGCTGACCCAGTCGCGTCCGGCTCCTGCGGCTTCCGGATCGGACATGATATCGGGTTTCTGAAAGGTTTCCGAAACGCGCATGTCTCTCGGTGCGACTTTTTTCGCCCGGAAATCGGCGCGTTTCAGGGCGCCGCCGCGGCCTTCGACGAAGCGGGAAATGGCGCTGCCGGCGCTGCGCGTATTTTGCGCGCAATCAGCGGGCGCCAGATCGGCGGGAAATGTGGAGGGGTCGACCTGAACCACATGCAGGCCGGGACGAAGCCCCTCGAAGTGATAGCGCCCGTCGCTGTCGGTGACGGTATAGGACCCGTCCTGCAGCATGACGCGAATGCCGCCAATGCCGGAGGCTTTTCGGGGATCGGCTTCGCAGCCGCCATCGGTGACCCGGCCGACAAGGGTGAACCGTTCGGAAATGCCGTCGCGTTCGATCCGAACCACCGCATCGGTGGCCGGGCTGGTGGCGCCGCGATTGTCACGGGCCGAAGCGCTATTGACCGCATCGCCTGGCCGGGCGTCCTGGCGCACTTCCACAATATAGGTCAGCAGGGCGCTGCCGGACGGGGGCAGGGGCGGTGCGTCGACGCTGAAATCGCGGCCATTGGCGGCGATGGTCGGCGTGATCGGGGCGCCATTATAGCGGACGGTGCCGCTTTTGAGGCGCATGGCGGCTGGCAGCTGGTCGGATATCGTAATCTGGCCGGTGTTGCGCACCGCATCGGTGTTTTGCACCGTTATCCGATATTGAACGGCATCGCCGAGGGCCGCGCGGGCCGTGGACGCGGTCTTGGTGATGGCGAGCGGCGCTCCGGGCCGGTCGAGCGGCACATCGACGCGCACCGGGGCGGGATCGTTCAATATGATGATGCCCCCGTAGGACCCGTCGACAATGGTAAAGGGAAGTCCGTCGGACCGGCGCAGGGGAGCGATCTGCTCGGGCGTGGCAGTCGAGGCGAACCGATAGGGTTCCGGCGGCTCGACCTGCAGGCGATAGCGGCCTGGCCGCGCGAAAGGGAAGCGGTAGAAGCCGTCCCGGAAATCATAGACGGTGCCGCCGCTGTCGGTCACGCTGCCGCCTGCGATCACCGTGCTGGGATAGGCGGAAACAGCGTCGTCACCAAACACCTCGGCCGGCAGGCCGGTGTCTGCATCGATCAGGGTGACGCGGGTTCCGGCAACCAGGCTGCCGTCCTCGCTGTCGAAAATCTCGCCAAAGGGATCGACGAGGATGTCGACCTTGGCAATGCCGATGGCATTGCTTTCGATTTCACGGACCGTGATATCGAATTTCTCACCGCGTTTGACCGAGAGGATACAATTGCTCTTAACGGGTATCGGCGGCACCGCTGCCGTGTTGATGACGCCAACGAACCGGCCGCTGTCGACCGCGGTTTCGGTGATATTGATCTGCTCGAAGTCGCCGGTGGGGGTGCTGATGGACAGGTTCACGCTGTCGATTGCCTGTGGATCCAGATTGCGGTCGGCGGCGAGGACCGAGATGATCAGCGGTTCGCCGGCCCGGATATGATCGGTCGGCGAGACCGAGGCCGGACGGGTCTGCATGTCCGCAAAGGCACCGCCGAGCAGGATTGGAACATTGCCCTGGAGGCCGCGGCACATCGTGTCGGCGATCGGCAGCTTTTCGGCTCCTGCCGGGACCGCGAAGTGGAAAATCTCGATCTCAAGTGGCAGCGTCGGTAGCGGAACCACCTGAATATCAACGGCATTGGACGATTTCTGCTGTCGCCGGCTGCCGATATCCCATTCCGCCCGCGCAACATTGCGGATCAGCGGATGAAATTGCGGCTGATTTTCGGCAAAATCAGGCCGCTGCGGCTGCTGCTCGGCAAACCCGGGTTGAGCCAGGGCCGTTGCAGCAGGCGCAGTCAGCGCGCACGCAGCCAGGGCCAGGCCGAACGGCCTGACAAATTTTGTCATCATATCCATAGCCATGACCGGAATCCGGGCGGCAAACCGGCATCTGCCGGCTTGCCGCCAAATTCCGAGCAGTCTAGTCTACGATTACGCGGAAAATCAGGGTTTCGGTCGCGCCCGCAGCCACGGTGCCGAGATTGCCCGATACGACGCCGGCAGCCTGTGCGCCGGTCCCCGTGCCATCTGCATTGCAGGTGGAGCCGGTTACCGTGCCTTCGGTTACCACGCCAATCACCGCCGGTACAGTTGCCGGCCCGGTGGCGAGGCTGCTGTAATAGGTCAGATTGGCCGGAATCGTATCCGAGATGGCGACCCCTGTCGCGGTTGCACCACCGGCAGCATTGGCGACGGCGATGCAATATTCGACAATCGCGCCGGGAATGGCTTTCGGCTTGGTGCTTCCGTTGACCGGATCCCATAATATCTTACTGGTTTTGGATACCGAGATATCGGCAGCGCTCACTTCAAAAGTGTCGGTGGCGCTGTGATAACCGTCAGCCGCATTGTCGGACGTGCCGCTACCGGCCGCATCGGCAAATACGTTCTGTACCACGGTCGGATCGTCGGCATCGCCGGAATCGTCGGTCAGGGCGGTACCCTGAACGCCGACACCGCTGGCAGGAAGGCCGGTGCCGCCATGGCTGGCCGCCTGACCGATCAGGACGATGTCCGCGAGCTTGCCCGTGGAGACGCCGGTCGGAATATTGGCCACGGCGTGAATCGTCACGCTCGTATCTTCCGCCAGATTGTCGATATAGGTGATCTGCGTGTCGTTACCGTCAAACACGCCGGCGGTAGACCCATCATCGAGATAATAGGTGATGGTGCCGGTGACATCGAAATCGTCGGTGCCCAGCTGCTGTGATGTCAGCAGGACGTCGATCGTATCGTTGGTCTGGTTGCTAACCGTATAGGTCACCGCTTGCTGGGTGGACCCTGGTGCGACCACGGTGTTGACGGCATCGCTCTTGGCAATGACGAGATTGACCTCGCGGTCGACGACAAAGATATCGCTGTCGGTTTCCGCGGTCTGTGCGGTTCCCCCGACGCTATAGGCAACGCTTACATTATTCGTAATACTCGTTCCTGCATCAGTGCCCAGATCTGCAGCGAACGCCGGGTTTGCACCCAGCGCCGCTACAGAAATGGTACTAGTGGCAACGAGAAGTTTCAGTATACTGGTCATAACTGACTCCTGTTTCACTTATGTGGATCGCCTAACCCCGCAGCGATCCGGTACGGTTGCGGTCACTTCACAGTGCCGCGGAAAACCAATTTCCCTCCCGAACCTGCTGAAAGGGAACGATTAAATTTCCATTTCACGTGCGTTACATCGGTCATCAGGGCGGGGCGGATCTCGCCATTTTCGCTCTGATAGGAGAGGGACGAAAGTGGTCCCCAGCTTTTGCCTCCGTCAACGGAGACAATTTCTGTGCCATCAGACGTTCCTTCGAACGCCACCGCTTTGGGAAGCGGATTGGTGACAGAGAAATCCGTGGCCGGCGCGCGGCCGACATTCTTGTAATTGACGACAAACACCAGCCGGTCGCCGGGGGTGACGGTCCTCGGCTGTTCGAGCGCGAGAGCGGTGGTGCCATTGGCTCTGGCCACTTTCCGCTCGACGAACACATCGCTCGACAGGCTGACATTATTGGCGGCCATGGCGGTGCCCGGCAGGATCAGCGCTATCGCGAGAAAAAGTCGTTTTATCATGCTGCTATGCCCCCGATTATTTATGTTCAGTCGATGGTGACCTGGAAGGTGATGGTGCGGGTCTGTCCGCCCGGTACGGTGCCGAGAGCGACGGCGATCGAGCCATCGCCAAACGAACCGCCGTCAGCATCGCTCGCGGCGTCGCTCAGCGGCTTGCCGTCGAGCGTGATGCTCTCTTTCCGGTAGGTGGTGTCGGCCGGAATATCGTCGTGGATCGCCAGATTGGCGAGATCGCCCGTTCCGGTCGTGGTCGCCACCAGCTGATAGAGGATGACCGCGCCCGGTACCGGCTCTGTACCGCCGAAGGGGTCGCTGACGGTCGCGCTCTTGACGAGCGTGACATCAGAGGCCTGAACCTTGAAAAAGCCGCTGGCCGCGCTGCGGGCGCCGGTGGAACCGACAACCGCATCGCCGCCGCCATCGCCCTTGCCGGCAAACAGTGTGCCGGGCGTGCCGCTGCCGCTGTTGGCGACGGCGGCGAGCGCGATCTCGGCGCGGGCGGCGTCACCGACCGAATCGGGAATCGCCGAAAGGACGAACAGTCTGACGCTTTCATCCGGTGCGAGCAGCGGATCGTTGGCGCCGGGCGTATAGATGGTGTCGACACCCGGATCATAGACGCCGTTGTCGTTGCTATCGAGAATGACCATTTCAAAGGTCGTGTCGAATTCGTCGCCTGGCCTGGCCGTATCGGCGGACAGGGTGAAGGCCTCGGACCCGTTGCCACTGTTGGTGAGCTGATAGGTCAGAACCTGAGCGGTCCATCCCTTGCCGACGCTGACGTCGCCCGGATCGCTCGAAACGACCGTGACATCAAGCAGCTCGTCAACCTTGATGGTTACGCTGTTCGATTCGATCGTGACCGGTGTGCTGCTGCCCGGCGTTTCATAGGTGGCCTGGGCCATATTGACGATATCGGTGCCGGCAACCGTACCCGCTGCCCGGGCTGGTGAAGGCGCCAGAGCAAGGGCTGCGGTACTCGCTCCCACGGCCAGCAGGCGGCCGAAGGTGAACGGGGCGCTCCGATGCGTACGGCATCTGATAATATGTGTCTCTGCGAATTCCATGCTGCGCCTAATGACGGCGAAAATTCAATATTTGGTAAACGCAGCATAAATTATATTTCGCGTCTCATTTTGTCAGAAATAACCGAAAACAGCGATTTTCCGATATATAGTATCCCGCAGCTGCTCCGTGCCTGTAACAGGATGCTCGCCGGGACTCCTGCCATATCTGGCAGGGGTGGGACGCGGCCGGAAGGTTCTGCGACCAGCGGATCAACCACCGCCAGCAGGTGGCAAGCGGCAGGAAAATCCGGCCCCGAGCGACGCGGATGAGAAATATGTGGAATAATCGCAAGAGTGTAGTTGACAGAAATGCAGAGCTCTTCTACTTGCGCTGCTTCACCGCCCATGCAGGTGCATATGCGGGTGTAGCTCAGTTGGTTAGAGCGCCGGCCTGTCACGCCGGAGGTCGCGAGTTCAAGTCTCGTCACTCGCGCCATTTCCCCCATTGCAGAGGGAAATGGCGCCTCAGGACCGGAATTTTCCGGTGTTCATCCAGATCAGAAGCGGTTTCAGCGGAAATATCCACGCAATCCCTGCAAATATGTAGATTGGCAGCTGCAACCAGAAGTTCAGTTCGCTGATCCGGTCGATCATGCCGAGCACGAATCCGCTCCACAGCAGAATCATAAGCAAAATCACGATCATGCCAAAGGGTTGGCGCCAGTTCGGTGGATCCGGCGGATTGTGGGGGGTGTTTTGCTCCGGGTCTGCAGTCATGACGTCAGGTCATCTCTTTGAATTATTTCGGATTCGGTCACGATCATATCCAGGGTGATGTCGTGCGGCTGCACCGGAACGCTATCGGTCTCCTGGACCGACCAGGCCAGCCCGATCCGCGGGGCGTCCGGATATTGGGCAAAACTGCGGTCATAATGGCCACCGCCCTGGCCGAGCCGGTGCATCGAACGGTCAAAGGCCAGCATCGGCGCGATAATCAGGTCGGGAGAGACCAGCGGACAGTCCGCACCGGGCTCGGATATGTTGCGAAAGCCCGATTCCAGCAGCGCGATATTGTCAACCTTGCGAAATTCCAGCGGCCTGTCTCCGGTGCACACCGGAAAAGCTACGGTCTTGCCGATCTCGGCGAGATAATCCGCCAGCCGGGAGGTCGGGGCTTCGGAGCCGATGGCGCTGTACAGAGCGATGATCTCGCTCCGCTCGATCAACCGGGCGAGAGGAGAGGGCGGGCGCCGGAAAGCGAGGCCGCGGGTGGCCATGTCCAGCTGGCTGTAAAAGGCATCCCGCCGCCGCCTATACTCTTCGCGTAGTTTCTTCTTTTTATCGTCTAAACCACTCAAAGAATTGTTCTTTCTGAAGAAAAGTGACGGGACCATCTTGGTCGTTTGCCGGAAAATCCTCTGACGCCTATTACGTCAGGTGGGCGCCATATGCATCGGACCCGACTGCCAAACAGTCCGCAATCCGGGCAGGGACAGCTCCCTAGGAAGTTATATCGCCTCAGGGATGTTCGTATCAAGCTCGTGCCAGACAGTACCCGTCAGACCCTATCTAGGCACGATGGCAGCGTTACTCAAGGCTGTTCGCCAGTTGCTCCGCACGGTCGGCCAGTTTTTCCAGTGCAGCAATGGACTGTTCGTCCATCGGATCGGCCGAGGCAGGGGCGCTGGCCTTGCTCGCCTCGTCCTGCGCGGCGCGGGCGCTGTGCAGTTCATCCGCCAGCAGCAGCGAGGTGAACAGCAGCATGCGGCTTTCGTTCAGTCCTGCCGGATCTCCCGATTCCCGGGCTTTGCCATCGACCATCGCCGCCAGCCTTGTCAGATGCGATTCCTCGCCATCCTGGCAGGTGACCATGAACGAACGGCCCCCGATTTCCAGTTTCATCTGTGCCATGTTACTGCTCCTGCCGCTCGATCAGGCTGTCGATCGTCCGGATCGCCTGTTTCATTTCCTCTTTCAGGGCCTGGTGACGGGCCTCCAGGGCTTCGTCGGCACTGGTGTTCAATGTGCTGCTGGCCGTTTCTATGCGACTGAGCGCGCGCTCTATCCGTCCGATAGCAAGAATGAGCCGTTCATTGTCCATGTACATTTTCCATAGCTTGTTTCCGACAGGTAAGAACCCGTGTTTCGTTGCTATCAATCTATTCCGGTGGCGTAAACACTGGATCGTGAAAAGCGAACCTTGACGCCGCCTTGCTGGATCATCAAAGGAGGGGGCAAATAGCGAATCGAAGCATTTTGTTTCGTTTTTGACATTTGCCAATCCGGGGGATCAGACTAGCAATGACCGTTTCCGAAAAACATATGGCAAACGCCATAAGAGCGCTTGCCATGGATGCGGTGGAAGCTGCCAACAGCGGCCATCCCGGTATGCCCATGGGCATGGCCGATGTCGCCACCGTGCTGTTCAGTGATTTTCTGAAGTTCGATCCGAAGGCACCGAAATGGGCTGATCGCGACCGTTTCGTGCTGTCGGCCGGCCATGGCTCGATGCTGATCTATTCGCTGCTGCATTTGACCGGCTATGCGCGGCCGACGCTGGAGGATATCAGAAATTTCCGCCAGCTCAGCTCGCCCTGCGCAGGGCATCCCGAAAATTTCAAGCTCGAGGGCGTCGAGACGACCACCGGGCCGCTCGGGCAGGGCTTTGCAACCGCCGTCGGCATGGCCGTGGCCGAACGCCATCTCAATGCGCTGTTTGGCGACGATCTGGTCGACCACAAGACCTGGGTGATTGCCGGTGACGGCTGCCTGATGGAGGGTATCAATCACGAAGCGGTCGGTCTGGCCGGTCATCTGGGTCTCGGAAGACTTAATGTTCTTTGGGATGATAATGGCATAACTATCGATGGCAAAACGGATTTGTCGACGAGCGAAGATGTTCCGGCGCGCTACCGGGCGTCCGGTTGGCATGTCGTGTCCTGCGATGGCCATGATTTTGCCGATATCCGCAAGGCGCTGAGCGAAGCCGAAGCCGATCCGCGGCCTTCGCTGGTCGCGTGCAAGACGATCATCGGCTATGGTGCACCAACCAAACAGGGCACTTCGGCCACCCATGGTGCTCCGCTCGGTGACGAGGAAATTGCCGGCACCCGCGCGGCGCTGGGTTGGGACCATGATCCCTTTGTGATCCCGGAAGATATATTGGCGTCATGGCGGCAACTGGGCGAAAAGGGGGCTGCGGCTCACGCCGAGTGGGACAAGCGGCTGAGCGGTCATGCGCAGGCTGGCGAATTTCAGCGGCGTATGGCTGGCGAGCTGCCGGACGGCAGGGCGATGCAGGATTATCTTGAAAGCCTGGCCAAGGATCCTCCGAAAGTGGCGACGCGCAAGGCGTCCGAAATGGCGCTGGGCGCGATTACCGAAGCGCTGCCCGAAATGCTCGGCGGCAGCGCCGATCTGACCGGTTCAAACAATACCAAAACTTCATCCACCAAGCCTTTGACAAAAGATGATTATTCGGGGCGCTATATCTATTACGGCATCCGCGAGTTCGGCATGGCTGCGGCGATGAACGGCATGGCGCTGCACGGCGGGATCATCCCCTATGGCGGCACCTTCCTGGTGTTCACCGACTATTGCCGTGGCGCGATGCGGCTGTCCGCGATCCAGAACGCCCGCGTCGTCTACGTGATGACCCATGACAGTATCGGTCTTGGCGAAGACGGGCCGACCCACCAGCCGATCGAGCATGTCCAGAGTCTGCGGCTGATGCCGAACATGCAGGTCTTCCGCCCTGCCGATGCGATCGAAACGGCGGAATGCTGGGCGCTGGCGATCAAGCGGGCCGATGGTCCCTCGACCCTCGCGCTGACCCGTCAGGGGCTGCCGCCGTTGCGTCACGACGTCAGTGTAAACCTTTGTGAAAAAGGCGGATATCGTCTGAAGGCGGCGGACGCCGAAAAGCGCGTCGTGCTGATTGCCACGGGTTCCGAAGTCTCTCTGGCGATGGATATTGCGGCCAAGCTGGAAGCCGCCGGCCATGGTGCGGATGTCGTGTCGATGCCGTGCACCGAATTGTTCGATGCGCAGAGCGCCGACTATCGGCAGGAACTGCTGGGAAGCGACGGCGTCCTGCGGGTGTCGATCGAGGCCGGGACCACATTCGGCTGGGAGCGCTATACCGGGCTCGACGGCCTGCGCTTCGGTATCGACAGTTTCGGAGCGTCTGCCCCGATTGAAGATCTTTACGCCCATTTCGGTCTGACCGTTGATGCGATTACCCCCCAAATCATTAAGAAAATCGGCTAAAAAAGCCACACTGATCAAATTCAAAGGAGCAATAGCGATGACAAAAGTAGCAATTAACGGATTTGGCCGGATCGGCCGGCTGGTTGCCCGCGCGATCCTCGAACGCGACGATGACGAATTCGAGCTGGTCGCGATCAACGATCTCGCCGACGCGGAATCCAATGCGCTGCTTTTTGCCTATGACAGCGTCCATGGCCGCTTTCCCGGAGAAGTGACCGCGCATGGCGATCATATCATGGTCAACGGAAAGAAAATTTCCGTGACCTCGGAACGCAATCCCGGCGATCTGCCGCATGGCGAGATGGGCGTGGATATCGTGCTCGAGTGCACCGGTTTCTTCCAGTCGAAAGACGCTTCGCAGCCGCATATCGATGCCGGCGCGAAACGCGTGCTGATCTCGGCTCCGGCCAAGGGCGATTTGAAAACCGTGGTCTTCGGCGTCAATCACGAGGTGCTGACGGCAGAGGATATCATTGTTTCCAATGCGTCCTGCACGACCAACTGTCTTGCCCCGGTCGCCAAGGTGCTGAACGACACGGTCGGTATCGAGCGCGGTTTCATGACCACGGTCCACAGCTATACCAATGACCAGCGGATGCTCGACCAGATTCACAGCGACATGCGCCGGGCGCGTGCGGGTGCGGTCAACATGATCCCGACCACCACCGGTGCGGCGCGCGCGGTCGGTCTGGTGCTGCCGGAACTGAACGGCAAGCTGGACGGTTCTTCGATCCGCGTGCCGACCCCCAATGTCAGCCTGGTCGACCTGGTGTTCACGCCCGGCCGCGATACCAGCGTCGAGGAAATCAACGGCGCGCTGAAGGCCGCTGCTGAAGGCCCGATGAAGGGCGTTCTGGTGTTTGAGGATAAGCCGCTGGTGTCGAGCGACTTCAACCACCAGCCGGCGAGCAGCTCGGTCGACAGCCTCGAAACCACGGTGATGGACGGCAAGCTGGTCCGCGTGGTCAGCTGGTATGACAATGAATGGGGCTTCTCCAACCGCATGATCGATACCGCCAAGGTCATGGCGCGTTTTCTCTAAGCGAGAAGGGTTCTGAATCATGTCGGCTAACAGTTTTAAAACGCTTGATGATATCGGTGATGTTCGGGGGAAATGCGGCCTGGTCCGCGTTGACCTGAACGTCCCGATGGCGGATGGCAAGGTGACCGACGACACGAGGCTCAGGGCCCTGCTGCCGACGGTGACCGAACTGGCCGACAAGGGAGCGAAGCTGCTGCTTCTGGCCCATTTCGGGCGCCCGAAGGGGGAATATAAGCCGGAATATTCGCTGGAGCCCGTGGTAGAGCCGCTCGCGGCGGTGCTTGGCCGTGACGTGAAATTCATGCCGAAGCCGGACCAGGCGGCGATTGACGCCTTGCCCGAGGGCAGTATCGTCGTGCTGGAAAACAGCCGTTTTGCACCGGGCGAAGAAAAAAATGATCCGGCGATGGCCAAGGCGATCGCTGCCTATGGCGATTTCTACGTCAATGACGCCTTTTCGGCCGCGCACCGGGCGCATGTCACGACCGAGGGGCTGGCCCATCTTCTGCCGTCTTATGCCGGCCGTTCGATGGAACGCGAACTGACGGCGCTCGACAAGGCGCTCGGCAATCCCGAGCATCCCGTGGCGGCGGTGGTCGGCGGAGCGAAAGTTTCAAGCAAACTCGATGTGTTGCGGCAGATGGTTGAAAAGGTGGATCATCTGATCATCGGCGGCGGCATGGCCAATACCTTCCTTGCGGCGCGGGGCGTCGATGTCGGCAAGTCCCTGTGCGAACATGATCTGGCCGATACCGCCAATGCGATCCTGGAAGCCGCTGACAAGGCCGACTGCACCGTGCATCTGCCCTATGACGTGGTGGTGGCGAAGGAATTCCGGGCGAATGCGGAGACGCGGACGGTCAATGTCCATGAAGTGGCGGCCGACGAGATGATTCTCGATATCGGGCCGGCTGCGGTGGAAGCGCTGTCCGATGTGCTCAAGACCTGCAAGACGCTGGTCTGGAACGGCCCGCTGGGCGCGTTCGAGACCCCGCCGTTCGACCAGGCGACGGTTGCGCTGGCGCGAACCGCTGCAGCGCTGACCAAGGAAGGCCAGCTGCTTTCGGTGGCCGGCGGCGGCGACACAGTGGCGGCGCTGCACCATGCCGGCGTGGCCGATGATTTCAGCTTTGTATCGACCGCAGGGGGCGCGTTTCTGGAATGGATGGAAGGCAAGCCCTTGCCTGGCGTCGAAGCGCTCACCAAATAAGCGCACGGGCGCACCGGGAATTATCGAATATGTCAGGGAAAAAGAAATGGCCAATAGGGAAATGTTGAACAAGATCGAAAACGGGCAGGGTTTCATTGCCGCGCTGGACCAGAGCGGCGGCTCCACACCAAAGGCGCTGGCCGGCTATGGCATCGGCGAGGATTCATTCTCCAATGAAGACGAGATGTTTGCGCTGATCCACAAGATGCGCAGCCGCATCATCACCTCGCCCAGCTTCGGCAACGGCAAGGTGATCGGCGCGATCCTGTTCGAGAAGACGATGAACGGCGACGCTGGCGGCAAGCCGGTGCCGGAAGCGCTCTGGGATCGCGGCGTGGTGCCGTTCCTGAAGGTCGACAAGGGGCTGCAGGACGAGGAAAACGGCGTGCAGCTGATGAAACCGATCCCGGATCTTGACGCGCAGTGCAAGCAGGCGCTGGCCAAGGGCGTGTTCGGGACCAAGATGCGGTCGGTAATCAACAAGGCCAATGCCAAGGGCATTGCCGCCGTGGTCGAGCAGCAGTTCGATTTTGGCAAGCAGATCCTGGGCCACGGGCTGGTGCCGATCATCGAGCCGGAAGTGAATATCAAGAGCGACGAGCGCGCGGAATGCGACAAGATTCTGCTCGGGGAACTGACCAAGCAGCTGGACCAGCTCGGCGATGACCAGAGGGTGATGCTGAAACTGTCGATCCCGGTCGAGGCGAATCTCTACAAGCCGCTGATCGACCACCCGAAGGTCATCCGGCTGGTGGCGCTGTCCGGCGGCTATTCGACCGAAGAGGCCTGCGAGGAACTGGCCAAGAATGAAGGCATGATTGCCAGCTTCAGCCGCGGCCTGCTGCAGGACCTCAGGGTTTCGCAGAGCGACGAGGAATTTGACGCGGTGCTCGGCGGAGCGATCGACCAGATCTACCGTGCCTCGATTGCCTGAACAGGGCCTTCGGGTCTGACGATGTCCGCTCCTGGCTGGTCTGCTGTTGATGATTATATCGTCGACCAGCTGATCGGCGAGGATGCGGTGCTGGATGCTGCCCTGGCGCACAACCGGCGGGCGGGACTGCCCCCGATCGATGTGTCGCCGGCGCAGGGCAAGCTGCTGCAACTGCTGGCCAAGGGCATCGGTGCGAGGCGCATTCTCGAGATCGGCACGCTGGGCGGCTATTCGACCATCTGGCTGGCCCGGGCGCTGGGCGAGGGCGGCAAGCTGGTCACGCTGGAGCTTGATCCCGACTATGCCGCCGTCGCGCGCGCAAATATCGACCGGGCCGGATCCGGCGACGCTGTCGATATCCGGATTGGCCCGGCCTGCGACACGCTGGACGAGATGTGCGCTGCCGGCGAGGCGGCGTTTGATTTTGTCTTCGTCGATGCCGACAAGCAAAATTATGCCGCCTATCTGGACTATGCAATCCGGCTGGCGCGGGCGGGCACGATGCTGGTCTTTGACAATGTCGTGCGGGAAGGCGGGATTCTCGATCCCGATTCCGATGATCCCAAGGTTCCGGGCACCCGCCAGCTCTATGAGGCGCTGAAAAACAATCCCCGGATCGATGCCACGGCGATCCAGACGGTGGGTCAAAAGAAGTGGGACGGTTTCCTGCTCGCCTTGGTGCGATGAAGACGCTAGACATGCGCATATGAATGACATTCCCTGCCAGCTCTATCTGATCTCGCCGCTCGACGTGGGCGGCGATTTTCCGCAGCGTCTGAGGCAGGCGCTTGAAGCCGGACCGGTTGCCGCTTTCCAGTTTCGCGTCAAGGACGTCGATCCGGAGGAGGCAGCGCGGCTGGCCGAGCCGCTGAAGGCGATTTGCGACGAATTTGATGTTGCCTTCATCGTCAACGACGATGTCGCGCTGGCCCAGCGGCTGGGCGCGGACGGCGTCCATCTGGGGCAGGGTGACGAGAGCCTGAAAAACGCCCGGGCGGCGCTGGGCAAGGATGTCCAGATCGGCATCACCTGCCACGACAGCCGCCATCTGGCGATGGAAGCGGGCGAGGGCGGCGCCAATTATGTCGCCTTCGGCGCCTTTTTCCCGACCGAGACCAAGGAAACGCAGTACAAGCCGGAGCTCGACATCGTTCAGTGGTGGGCCGAAATGATGGAAATCCCCTGCGTCGCCATCGGCGGGATCACGCCGGACAATTGCCGGCCGCTGATCGATGCGGGTGCCGATTTTCTGGCCGTATCCGGGGCGGTGTGGAACGATCCGGCGGGGCCAGCTGCAGCGGTGCGCAAATTTGCCGATATCATGGACAGCGGCTCGACTGGCTAGGACGAGCTGTGCGTCTTGCCGATATTCGAAGCGAGATAGTGAGCGACGAAATTGCTGACCGAAGGCGGCGCAAAATGGGGCATCTGCTCCATGTCCCGCAAATAGCCCTCGGTTGCCTTGAACGAGTGTAGCTGCCCGGCATGAATGGCAAATCCGAACAGGCCGGCGGCGGGCACGCTCTTGCCATTTGGTGCAATATCGGTCGCGTTGCCGTGCCGGTGTGGAAACTGTATCTCGGTCATGATTGGCTGCTAGCGGAAGGGTGATCAGCCGTATTGTATGAAATGGACCTGTGCGCCCGCGAACAGTCTTTGATCGTCACCGGGCTTGCCTATTATCCGCCAGCAGATTACAGCGCCGCTCAATCAAACAATCTATCGAGCGAGACAAGCGATGAAGATCAGCGGTGTGGATATCCGTCCGGGCAATATATTGGAATATGAAGGTGGCCTGTGGAAGGTTGCCAAGATCCAGCATACCCAGCCGGGCAAGGGCGGGGCCTATATGCAGGTTGAGATGAAGAATCTCGTGGACGGTCGCAAGACCAATGTCCGCTTCCGCAGCGCCGACACGCTCGAGAAAGTCCGTCTAGACACCAAGACGTTTCAATATCTGTTCGCCGACGGCGACATGCTAACCTTCATGGACAAGGAAAATTACGAGCAGATCACGCTGCCGGCCGACCTGCTGGGCGATGCCGCGGAATTTCTGCAGGACGGCATGGACGTCCAGCTCGAGCTGTATGACGAAAAGCCTATTTCCGTCGCTCTGCCCGACCAGATTGAAGCCGTGATTGTCGAGGCCGATGCCGTGGTCAAGGGCCAGACGGCCTCGTCCAGCTACAAGCCGGCGATTCTCGACAATGGCGTTCGCGTCATGGTGCCACCGTTCATTTCAGCCGGTACCAAGATCATCGTCGATGTCTACGCCCGCGAATATGTCGGCAAGGCCAACTGATCCATTCCCCTCCCGCTTGCGGGAGGGATAAGGCGCGGGCATGGCGATGCTGCTCGCCCGCTCTTTGAAAAACAGATAGACCCACCCCCGGCCCCTCCCGTACACGGGAGGGGGGAGATAAATAAAATGCCTGCACATTCCGCCCTGATCACTGTCATGGAACGCGCTGCGCGCAAGGCGGGGTCGCGCCTGCGCCGCGACTTTGGCGAAGTCGAGCATTTGCAGGTTTCCAAAAAAGGCCCGGCAGACTTTGTGTCCAAGGCCGACATGCGCTCCGAGCGGATTCTCTATGACGAACTGCTGAAGGTCCGGCCCGGCTGGGGCTTCGTGCTGGAAGAGGGTGGCATGATCGAGGGCGAGGAAGGCAAGCCGCGCTGGATCATCGATCCGCTCGACGGCACCAGCAATTTTCTCCACGGCATTCCGCATTTCGCGATTTCGATTGCAGTGCAGGAGCGTTCGCTCGACGGGCGCGGCTGGGGCAAGATTACCAGCGGCCTGATCTATGAACCGCTGACCGACCTGACCTGGTGGGCGGAAATGGACAAGGGGGCATGGCTCGGCGAACGGCGGCTGCGCGTGTCCGCGCGCCGCGATCTGTCCGAATCGCTGATTGCCACCGGCATCCCGTTCAAGGGCCACGGCGATCTCAGCGAATGGGCCCGGATTTTCGGCGCGGTTGCGCCGCAGGTCGCGGGGATCCGCCGCAACGGATCCGCTGCTCTCGATCTCGCCTGGCTGGCTGCCGGTCGCTATGACGGCTTCTGGGAAGCGGGTCTGCAGGTCTGGGATGTGGCAGCGGGCATCCTGATGGTGCGGGAAGCCGGCGGCTTTGTCACTGACTATACCGGTGGTGATCAGCCGATCGGACAGCGCGAAATATTGGCCGCAAACGAGGCGCTGCACAGCAAGCTGCATCGGATATTGGCGAAGTCGCTGCTGTAACTGCGAACGCCTCGCAAAAGGCCAAGATTTTAAGCGACTTCACCCTTGCGGCATCGGGAGCCACTCCCTAAAAGCGGCCCCAATATTAGCGAAACGAGTCATCTGTGGTCGATCTTTCCGAATATGCACCGATATTATTGTTCCTGTTTGTAGCCGTAGGGCTGTCGACAGCCTTCGTGTTTCTGCCGATGGGTGTTTCCCGGCTGACCGGAACCCATAATCCGAGCGCCGAGAAGCTCTCGGAATATGAGTGCGGCTTTCCCGCGTTCGAGGATTCGCGCAGCCAGTTTGACGTGCGTTTCTATCTGGTCGCGATCCTGTTCATCATCTTCGATCTGGAAGCGGCATTTCTCTTCCCCTGGGCGGTTTCGCTGGAACTGACCGGCTGGGTCGGCTGGACAACAATGATGGTATTTCTGGCAGAACTGATCATCGGTTTCGCTTATGCCTGGAAGGTGGGAGCGCTGGAATGGGACTAGAACCCAATAATAGCGGATCGGCGATCCTGAACGCTGACGGTACGCCGATGCGCGCCGCGCAGGAGCCTGACGAGGGCTTTTTCAAGGATCTCAATTCGGAAGTGAATGACAAGGGATTCCTGGTCACATCGACCGAGGAACTGTTCCAGTGGGCCAGAACCGGCTCGCTCTGGTGGATGACCTTTGGTCTGGCCTGCTGCGCGGTTGAAATGATTCACGTCAACATGCCGCGCTACGACATGGAGCGCTTTGGCGCTGCCCCGCGCGCCAGCCCGCGCCAGTCCGACGTGATGATCGTCGCCGGAACATTGTGCAACAAAATGGCCCCGGCGCTGCGCAAGGTCTATGACCAGATGTCCGATCCGAAATATGTGATCTCGATGGGAAGCTGCGCCAATGGCGGCGGCTATTATCATTACAGCTATTCGGTTGTTCGCGGCTGTGACCGGATCGTACCGGTGGATATTTATGTGCCCGGATGCCCGCCAACGGCAGAAGCCTTGCTCTACGGGGTGATGCAATTGCAGCGGAAAATTCGCCGTATCGGGACATTTGAACGGTGATCGGGATGGTTCGATATAATCGTTTAGCACTGAGCTTGTCGAAGTGCGCTTATGGCCTTGAGGCGTCGTTGACCTCCGGTCGCCTGCGGCTCGACAGGCTCAGGACTAACGGCATATTATCCACGAACGGCTTTGCCGCAAACGGTCTCTCGACTTCGCTCGAGACGAACGGAGGGATTTGATGGCCCATAGTGCACCAGCTATCTCGAGCAACACCGGCGTCGCCGCCACGCTCGGCAAGGCGATCGGCGCTGCGCTGATCGATACCGTCGAAGCCTATGGCGAAATCAGTTTTACCGTTCAGCGGGCCAAGCTGGCCACGGTGCTAGAAAAGCTGCGCGACAAGCATGAATATCAGCAGCTGGTCGAGATTGCCGGCGTTGACTATCCTGATCGCCCCGAGCGGTTCGAGGTCTGCTATCATCTGCTCAGCCTGACGAAAAACCACCGCATCCGGGTCAAGGTCTCGACCGACGAGGATATGCCGGTGCCGAGCGTTACCCATATCTGGGAAGTCGCCGGCTGGCTCGAACGCGAAGTGTTCGACATGTATGGCGTGCTGTTCGACGGCAATACCGATCTGCGCCGGATCCTGACCGATTACGGTTTCCAGGGCCACCCGTTCCGCAAGGATTTCCCGCTGACGGGCTATGTCGAGATGCGCTATTCCGAGGAAGCCAAGCGCGTGGTGTACGAGCCGGTGAAACTCGCCCAGGATTTCCGCAGCTTCGACTTCATGTCTCCCTGGGAAGGCGCGGACTATATTCTGCCGGGGGATGAAAAAGTCGAGGGCGTGGCGCCGCCGCCGGTGCCGAAAACGACCGAGAAGACAAACGATACCGGCGCTGGCGACAAGGCCAACGATAAGGCTGCCAAGCCGTCGAGGCGTGACGAGGCGAAGGCCAGGAAACCGGCGCCTAAGCGGACCAAGTCGGGTACACAGAAGAAGGGGGAGGGCAAGTGATTCTCTGGCCCGCAAACCCGTTCGTCCTGAGCTTGTCGAAGGACATGGTGTCTGGCAAGCTGGGCTTCGACAAGCTCAGCCCGAACGGCATTGAATCGGAGGTACAGCATGTCTGACTATCTCGAAGAAATGGACCATCTCGCCGACGCGGCCGATCCAACGACCGGCGATCTCGAGATCCAGAATTTCACGATCAACTTCGGTCCGCAGCATCCCGCGGCGCATGGCGTGCTGCGCATGGTGATGGAACTGGACGGCGAGATCGTCGAACGGGTCGACCCGCATGTCGGTCTGCTGCACCGCGGCACCGAGAAACTGATCGAGCACAAGACCTATTTGCAGGCTTTGCCCTATTTCGACCGGCTTGATTATTGCTCGCCGCTGGCGATGGAATATAGCTATGTGCTGGCGATCGAGAAATTGCTCGATCTCGAGGTGCCGCTGCGCGGTCAATATCTGCGGGTGCTGTTCGCCGAGCTGACCCGGATCTGCAATCATATGCTCAATTTGGGCGCGCATGTCATGGATGTCGGCGCGATGACGCCGAATATCTGGGTGTTCGAAATTCGCGAGCAGTGCCTGGAATTTTTCGAACGCGCCAGCGGTGCCCGCATGCACAGCGCCTGGTTCCGGCCCGGCGGCGTGCATCAGGACGTACCGCTGAAGCTGCTCACCGATATCGCCGACTGGCTCGACGAATTCCCGACCCTGTTCGAGGATGCAATGAGCCTCGTGGTCGACAACCGCATCTTCAAGCAGCGCAACGTCAATATTGCCACCGTGTCCAAGGATGACGCGGTGCGCTGGGGCTTTTCCGGTCCGGTGCTGCGCGGCAGCGGCGTCGCCTGGGACCTGCGCAAGTCGCAGCCTTATGATGTCTATGACCGGATGGAATTTGACGTTCCGGTCGGGACCAGCGGCGACTGCTATGACCGGTTCATGGTCCGGGTCGAGGAAGTGCGGCAGAGCGCGAAGATCATGCGCCAGTGCCTGAATGAAATGCCCGATGGGCCGGTGTCGTCCACCGACCGCAAGATCGTCCCGCCGAAACGCGCCGAGATGAAGCAGTCGATGGAAGCGTTGATCCACCATTTCAAGCTGTACACCGAGGGCTTCCACGTGCCCGCCGGCGAAGTCTATGTTGCGACCGAAAGTCCGAAGGGCGAATTCGGCGTCTATCTGGTCAGCGACGGCACCAACAAGCCCTATCGCTGCAAGATCCGGCCGACCGCCTTCTCGCATCTGCAGGCGATGGATTTCATGTGCAAGGGCCATATGCTGCCGGATGCCACCGCCATTTTGGGCGCGATTGATATCGTGTTCGGGGAGTGTGACCGGTGATCTTGGACAACTCACATAACGTCATTGCGAGCGAAGCGAAGCAATCTAGAGCGGCGCTCGCAGACGCCCTGGATTGCCGCGTCGCTGCGCTCCTCGCAATGACGGGAGACCGTTAATGGCTGACGCCCCCAACATCCCCGACGAAATCGAAACCCGCGCCAAATGGGGCGATTTTGCGTTTACGCCGGCGAACGAGAAGCTGGCCAAGTGGCAGATCGCGAAATATCCGGCTGGCCGCCAGAAATCGGCGGTCATGGCGTTGCTCGACCTGGCCCAGCGGCAGGTCGGTGCGGACACCCAGACGCAAGGCTGGCTGCCGGTGCCGGTGATCGAATATGTCGCCGCCTATCTCGATATGCCCTATATGCGGGCCTATGAGGTCGCGACCTTCTATACCATGTATAATCTCGCGCCGGTTGGCCGCTATCATGTGCAGGTTTGCGGCACCACGCCGTGCATGCTGCGCGGCAGCGACGATGTGATGGCTGCGTGCAAGAACAAGGGGCTCAACAAGGGCAAGACGACGCCCGACGGCCTGTTCACGCTGACCGAGGTCGAGTGCATGGGCAATTGCTCGAACGCGCCGATGGTCCAGATCAACGACGACAATTACGAAGATCTCGACTATGACATCATGACCAGGATCCTTGAGGATCTGGCGGCGGGCAAGGATATCAAGGTCGGTTCGCAAATCGGTCGCAAGACCAGCGAGGCCGCGGGTGGTCCGACGAACCTGCAGGCGATGGTCGAGGAAAATCACGACTACAGGAACGAATGGTGATGGGTTTTTCATTTTTTCCTCCCTGTGCGAAGCATGGGGAGGTGGCAGTCCGCAGGGCTGACGGAGGGGCGCCGACTCAAGCTGCCCTCTGCGGGATTTACCCCTCCACCACGCTTCGCGCGGTCCCCCTCCCCGTTGCTGCGCACCAGGGAGGATATTAATGCCATGTTGCTCGACGGATATGCAGGCTGGATCGCGCTCGCGGTGGTTGCCATTGGCATCATCGGCGGGATCACGGGCCGCTGGAGGAAAAAATAATGGCGTTTGATTTTCTCCAGGACAAGGACCGGATCTTCACCAATGTCTACGGCTTCCAGTCATGGGATCTGAAGGCAGCGCAGAAGCGTGGCGACTGGGACAAGACCGCCGACATCATCAAGCGCGGCAATGACAAGATCATCGAGGAAATGAAGGCCAGCGGCCTGCGCGGTCGCGGCGGGGCGGGCTTCCCGACCGGCCTGAAATGGTCGTTCATGCCGAAGGAAGCGCCAAAGGACAGCCAGGGCAATCCGCGGCCGAGTTTCCTCGTCATCAACGCCGATGAATCCGAGCCTGGTTCGTGCAAGGACCGCGAAATCCTGCGCAACGATCCGCACAAGCTGATCGAGGGCGCGCTGATCGCCGGTTTCGCGATGCGCGCGCGGGCGGCCTATATCTATATCCGCGGCGAGTATATTTTCGAAGCCAAGGTCATGGAGGCGGCCGTCAAGGAAGCCTATGACGCGGGGCTGCTCGGCAAGAATGCGGCCAAGTCCGGCTATGATTTCGACGTCTTCATCCATCGCGGTGCCGGCGCCTATATCTGCGGCGAGGAAACCGCGATGATCGAAAGCCTCGAGGGCAAGAAGGGCCAGCCGCGGCTGAAACCGCCATTCCCGGCGGGGGCCGGTCTCTATGGCTGCCCGACGACGGTCAACAATGTCGAATCGATCGCAGTCGTGCCAACGATCCTGCGGCGCGGCGCGGCCTGGTTCGCGAGCTTTGGCCGCGAGAATAACCACGGCACGAAACTGTTTCAGGTGTCCGGCCATGTCGAGAAGCCGGCGGTGTTTGAAGAAGCCATGTCGATCCCGTTCAGGGACATGATCGAGAAACATTGCGGCGGCATCACCGGCGGCTGGGACAATCTGCTGGCCGTCATTCCGGGCGGCTCATCGGTGCCGCTGGTGCCGGCGGCGCAGATCATGGACGCGCCGATGGACTTTGATGGGCTGAAGGATCTGGGGTCGGGTCTGGGCACGGCTGCGGTGATCGTGATGGACAAGTCGACCGATATCGTCCGCGCCATTTCGCGGCTGAGCTATTTTTATAAGCATGAAAGCTGCGGCCAGTGCACGCCGTGCCGTGAGGGCACTGGCTGGATGTGGCGGGTGATGGAAAAAATGCGCGATGGTGATGCCGATATCGAGGATATTGATACGCTTTACGAAGTGACCAAGCAGGTTGAGGGTCACACGATCTGCGCGCTCGGCGATGCAGCGGCCTGGCCGATCCAGGGGCTGATCCGGCATTTCCGGCCCGAGATGGAGCGGCGGATACGCGAGCATAAGGGTGCAGAAGTGATGGAGGCGGCGGAGTGAGAAAAACGCTATTTTTGATGGGATTGACGGCGATAAGTGCCGTCGCGGGACAAGGCCTTGCCCATGCCCAGTCAAACCCCGATATCCAGCTCGGCTCAAAGATTCCTGTCCGCCCGGAGAAGCCCGATCCTGTCAAGGATGGTCTCGTCAGGGATCGCTATGTCAACTGCGCCTACGGGCCGCATCAAAAGGAAGTTGATGGATTGCTGGCAATCAGTGATCCACTGACCGTCGATTTCGAGGGTGCGGATATCGATGAGGGGAAGATGTTTCGCCGCTGGAACATTCGCGACTGCTTCGTGACCGAGGGAAATGCTGTACAGAGCGAGATCTCTTTCTCCGGACCAGCCTTTCGCTACATGATGGCCGAAGCAGCCTATCTGCGCGCCCATCCCGACACGCCGGCCAATCCTGAAGTTTGGATTGCCAAACCGCGAATCTACGTGACCGAGGGTGATCAATTGCCGACGGCAAAGGCGCTCGGAACCATGTCCGACTGCATTGTCAGCCATGATCCAAAAGGTGCCGACCAGCTCGTTCGGACGGCATCGGGGACCAAGGCGGAGAAACAGGCCGCCATGGAATTGGTACCGGCCTTGAGCGCCTGCATCGTCGCTGGCCAGAAGCTGCAACTGACACCAGGAAACATCCGCGGCTTTGCTGCAGACGGGTTGTGGCAACGTTTCGTCGCCGGATCCCCGTCCGCAACCGTTCCCGTGCCTTCGGAGGCCCAGAACTAATGCCTAAAGTCACCGTAGATGGCATCGAAATTGAAGTGCCGCAGGGCGCGACCGTGCTGCAGGCTGCCGAGCTTGCGGGAAAGGAAATCCCGCGCTTCTGCTACCATGAGCGGCTGAGCATCGCCGGCAATTGCCGCATGTGTCTGGTCGAGGTCAAGCCGGGACCGCCGAAGCCGCAGGCGAGCTGTGCCTTGCCGGCGGCCGATGGCCAGGAAATCCGCACCGACAGCGAAATGGTCAAGAAGGCGCGCGAGGGCGTGATGGAATTTCTGCTGATCAACCATCCGCTGGATTGCCCGATCTGTGACCAGGGCGGCGAATGCGACCTGCAGGACCAGGCGATGGCCTATGGCAAGGGCGGCTCGCGCTACGAGGAAAACAAGCGCGCGGTCACCGAAAAATATATGGGACCGGTGATCAAGACCGCGATGACTCGCTGCATCCACTGCACGCGCTGCGTGCGCTTTGCCGAGGAAGTCGCCGGCGTCGAGGAAATCGGCGCGGTTGGACGCGGCGAGAGCATGCAGATCACTTCCTATCTCGAGGGCGCGGTGCACAGCGAGCTGAGCGGCAATGTCGTCGATCTCTGCCCGGTCGGTGCGCTGACCAGCAAGCCTTATGCGTTCGAAGCGCGGCCCTGGGAGCTGACCAAGACGCTCGGCATCGACGTGATGGACGGGGTCGGCACCAATATCCGGATCGATTCACGCGGTCGCGAAGTGCTGCGCGCTCTGCCGCGGGTCAATGACGATGTGAACGAGGAATGGGCGACCGACAAGACCCGCCATGCGATCGACGGCCTGATGAAGCGCCGGCTCGACAAGCCTTATGTGCGCCGCAACGGCAAGCTGGAAGCCGCGACCTGGAACGAGGCGTTTCAGGCGATTGCCGATGTGAACGCAGGCAGTTCGGTTGCTGCGATCGCCGGTGATCTGGTCGATTGCGAAACCATGTATGCGGCGAAGACGCTGCTGAAATCAATGGGATCGGAGATGCTGGAAGGCCGGCAGACCGGGCTTTCCTATGATGTCAGCAATCTGGCCGCAGTGAATTTCAATAGCACCATCGCCGGTATCGAGGAAGCGGATGTGATCCTGCTGGTCTCGACCAATCCGCGCTGGGAAGCGTCGCTGGTCAATACCCGCATCCGCAAGGCCGTGCGCAAGGGCGGAGCGAAGGTGTTCGGTATCGGACCCGAAGCAGACCAGACCTATCCGGTCGAGTGGCTGGGTGATGATATGGGCCTGCTTGGCAAATTGCCCAAGGCCCTGACCGAAGCATTGAAAGGCGCCGAGCGGCCCGCGATCATTCTCGGCGGCGGCGCGCTCAGCATCGACGGCGCGCATGGCGCGGCGCTCAAGCTGGCAAGCAAGTTCAAGCTGGTTCGCGATGGCTGGAACGGCTTCAATGTCCTGCATGTCGGCGCTTCGCGCACCGGCGGGCTGATGCTCGGCTATGCCCATGATGGCGGAATCCGGGCGGTTGCGGAAAAGAAACCGAAATTGCTGTTCGCGCTGGGCGCTGACGAAATGGATTACGGACTGTTCAGCGACAGTTTCAAGGTTTTCATCGGCCATCATGGCGATGCCGGCGCGCATGCGGCGGATGTGATCCTGCCGGGCGCCGCCTATACCGAGAAAAACGGCACCTATGTCAATCTCGAAGGCCGGGTGCAGCGCTCCAACAAGGCGATTTTTGCGCCGGGTGATGCACGGGAAGACTGGAGCATCCTGCGCGCGCTGTCGGACGTGATGGGCAAGACTTTGCCGTTTGACAGTTTCGAGGAATTGCGCATGAAAATGTCGCTGGACCATCCCGAACTGGCCGAAACGGGCCTGGTGGCCTTCGACTGGGCACCGCCCAAGGGTCTATCGAGCGCACCGAAGGGGCAGGGCGTGCATCCGATCAAGGATTTCTACCTGACCAACAGCATCGCCCGCGCCAGCGCGACGATGCAGCGCTGTTCTGCGGAATTGCTGCATGCCGATGACGAAATGATGGAGGCAGCGGAGTGACAATGACCAAGATGCCGTTCGTCCTGAACCTGTCGAAGGACAGCCTGCGTGCGCACCGTTCATACTTCGACAAGCTCGGTACGAACGGTGCTCCTGTCTTTTTTCCTCCCTGTGCGAAGCACGGGGAGGGGGACCGCGAAGCGGTGGAGGGGCCACGCGCTATCCTCACTGCGTTCGGCCCCTCCGTCACGCGCCTGCGCCAAGGCTTCGGCGCGCGCCACCTCCCCAAAGCTGCGCTTCAGGGAGGATATTAGATGACCGCCTATCTGCAATCCGTTCTCGGCTACGAAGCCGGCTGGTTCGTCGGCACGCTGGCGCTGGTGCTGCTGATCGCTTTCCCGCTGATGCTCGCGGTGGCGATGATCATCTATGCCGATCGCAAGATCTGGGCGGCGATGGCGCTGCGCAAGGGACCGAATGTCGTTGGTCCCTTTGGTCTGCTGCAGAGCTTTGCCGATGGCCTGAAAGTGTTCCTGCAGGAAACGATCATTCCCTCGGGGGCCAACAAGGGCCTGTTCCTGCTCGCGCCGATCATCACCTTCACGGTGGCCCTGCTCGCCTGGGCGGTGATCCCGTTTGGCGAGAATATGGTGCTGGCCAATATCAATATCGGCTTGCTCTACATTCTCGCGGTCAGCTCGCTGGGTGTCTACGGCGTGGTCATCGCGGGCTGGGCCAGCAACTCGAAATATCCCTTCTTTTCGGCGATGCGCGCCGCGGCGCAGATGATCAGCTACGAAGTCTCGATCGGCTTCATCATCATCTCGGTGGTGCTGTTCGCCGGCAGCTTCAATCTGCAGGACATCATCATCGGCCAGAAGTCGCATCTGCTCGGGATCAACGCTTATGGCATCAATCCGCTGCTGTTCCCGATGGCGGTGATGTTCCTGATCTCCTCGCTCGCCGAAACCGCGCGCACCCCGTTCGATCTGACCGAGGCCGAAAGCGAACTGGTGGCCGGTTACCAGACCGAATATTCGTCGATGTCCTTCGCGCTGTTCTGGCTCGGCGAATATGCCAATGTGCTGCTGATGTGCACGCTCAACGCGATCCTGTTCTGGGGTGGCTGGCTGCCGCCGATTGACTGGGAACCGCTGTATATGGTGCCCGGCATCATCTGGCTGTTCGCCAAGATATTCTTCTTCTTCTTCATCTTCAGCTGGGTCAAGGCAACGGTGCCGCGCTACCGCTATGACCAGCTGATGCGTCTGGGCTGGAAGATATTCCTGCCGGTCTCGCTGTTCTGGGTGTTTCTGGTCAGCGGCTTTCTAATGCTGACGAGATATTCAGCATGACCATGTTACAAACCATCACACTCTTCACCGTCATTGCGAGCGCAGCGGGCCGCAGGCGACCGGAGGTCAACCAATCCAGTGCGCTCGCAGTTCTGGATTGTCGCGTCGCTGGCGCTCCTCGCAATGACGTGACCGGGAAAAACGCATGAGTATCGCACAAACCATCAAGGCCTTTACCCTGTTCGAATTTATCGGCGCGCATATGCTGACGCTGAAATATTTCTTCAAGGCGAAGAAGACGATAAACTATCCCTATGAAAAGAACCCGATTTCGCCGCGGTTCCGGGGCGAACATGCGCTGCGCCGCTATCCCAATGGCGAGGAACGCTGCATCGCCTGCAAGCTGTGCGAGGCGGTCTGCCCGGCGCTGGCGATCACGATCGAGGCCGAGCCGCGCGAGGATGGCTCGCGCCGGACCACGCGCTATGACATTGACATGACCAAGTGCATCTATTGCGGTTTCTGCCAGGAAGCCTGCCCGGTCGATGCGATCGTCGAGGGGCCGAATTTCGAATATGCGACGGAAACGCGCGAAGAGCTGATCTACGACAAGTCGAAGTTGCTCGAAAATGGTGACAAATGGGAGCGGGCAATCGCGGCAAACCTTGCCGCCGATGCGCCCTATCGGTAAGGCGACTGACATGATTCAGATGGGGAAAATTGTGCGAAAACACGCTGAACTTTTCCTCCCTGTGCGGAGCATGGGGAGGGGGACCGACCGAAGGTTGGTGGAGGGGCGCCGCGCCGTCCTCGCTGCGTTCGGCCCCTCCGTCACGCCTTCGGCGCGCCACCTCCCCGAAGCTTCGCTTCAGGGAGGATGTGTATAATGCAAATCTTCGCTTTCTATCTTTTCGCCGCCATCGTGCTGGCCAGCGGTGCGTTCTGCATTTTTGCGCGTAACCCGGTGCACAGCGTGCTGTGGCTGATCCTGGCCTTTTTCAACGCGGCGGGCCTGATGGTGCTGGTCGGCGCCGAATTTATCGCGGCGCTGCTGGTGATCGTCTATGTCGGTGCCGTGGCGGTATTGTTCCTGTTTGTCGTGATGATGCTGGATATCGACTTTGCCGAGCTTCGGGCGGGCTTCATGAAGAATCTGCCGCTTGGCCTGCTGCTGGCTCTGGTGCTGGTGGTGGAAATCATCTTCGGCGTTGGTGCATGGCAGTCGTCGGGCATGGGCGAGGCGACCGCAGCGGTCGGACCGCCGGCGGGTGCGCCGTCCAATATCGAGCAGCTTGGCGCCTTGCTCTACACCAAATATGTCTTCCTGTTCGAGGCCGCAGGCATGATCCTGCTGGTCGCGATGGTGGGTGCAATCGTGCTGACGCATCGCGCCCGCGGCGGTGTCCGCAGACAGAATATCGCCGACCAGGTCGCTCGCCGGCCAGAAGATTCGACGCGCAACACGCAGCCGGAAGTCGGCAAGGGAGTGGAATTGTGATGCGCTATTCATCCACTGCAAACACCGTTCGTCCTGAGCCTGTCGAAGGACTGGTTCAGTCAGAGCGCCGACCTGCCGATCGATGTGCTTCGACAGGCTCAGCACGAACGGAGAAAATCTCGATCATCCATTCAACAGCGGGGGAGATGTCATGATCGGCATTGAACATTATCTGGTGGTCAGCTCGATCCTGTTCGTGATGGGCATGCTGGGTATTTTCCTGAACCGGAAAAACATCATCATCATCCTGATGGCGATCGAACTGATCCTGCTGGCCGTGAACCTCAATTTCGTCGCGTTCAGCGCCTTTATCGGCGACATGACCGGGCAGGTGTTCGCCATGTTCATCCTGACCGTGGCCGCCGGCGAGGCTGCCATCGGCCTCGCGATACTCGTGATCTATTTCCGTCAGCGCGGCACCATTGCCGTTGATGATGTCAACCGGATGAAGGGGTGAGCATGCGTTCGTCTAAAAATACCGTTCGCCCTGAGCCTGTCGGCGGGCAGGGCCAGCGCACGCCGCTCCAGTTTCGACAAGCTCAGCACGAACGGCTCCGGGGGTAAGCGTGAACATTATACTCATAGTTTTCCTGCCCTTGCTGGCAGCCATTGTCGCGGGTTTCGGCAACCGGATCATCGGCAATGTGCCGGCCAAGGTCGTGACCACGGGCGCGCTGTTCGCTTCCTGTGCGCTGAGCTGGCCGGTGTTCATCGGTTTTCTGGGCGGAACCAGCAGCGCCGAAGTCGTACCAGTGCTGACCTGGATCGTCTCCGGGGATCTCAATTTCGACTGGGCGCTGCGCGTCGATGCGTTGACCGCCGTGATGCTGGTGGTTGTGACCACCGTGTCCGCGCTCGTCCATCTCTACAGCTGGGGCTATATGGATGAAGATCCGGATCAGCCGCGCTTCTTTGCCTATCTGTCGCTGTTCACCTTCGCGATGCTGATGCTGGTGACCGCGAACAATCTGGTGCAGATGTTCTTTGGCTGGGAAGGCGTGGGGCTTGCCTCCTATCTGCTGATCGGTTTCTGGTTCAAGAAACCGAGCGCCAATGCCGCCGCGATCAAGGCCTTTGTCGTCAACCGGGTTGGCGATCTCGGTTTCATGCTCGGTATCTTCGGCACGTTCCTGGTGTTCGGCACGGTATCGATCCCCGAAATTCTCGAAGCCGCGCCAGCGATGGCCGGATCGACCATCACCTTTGCCGGTATGCGCCTCGACACGATGACGATACTCTGCCTGCTGCTGTTCGTCGGCGCGATGGGCAAGTCGGCCCAGCTCGGCCTGCACACCTGGCTGCCCGACGCGATGGAAGGCCCGACTCCGGTGTCGGCGCTGATCCACGCCGCGACGATGGTGACCGCGGGCGTGTTCATGGTCTGCCGCCTGTCGCCGATGTTCGAAACCAGCCCGGTTGCCCTGACGGTGGTGACCATTGTCGGTGCGTCGACTGCGATTTTTGCCGCGACGGTTGGCCTGGTGCAGCATGATATCAAGCGGGTGATCGCCTATTCGACCTGTTCGCAGCTCGGTTACATGTTCTTTGCCGCTGGCGTCGGTGCCTATAGCGCGGCGATGTTCCACCTGTTCACCCACGCCTTCTTCAAGGCGCTTTTGTTCCTTGGTGCCGGTTCGGTGATCCATGCGATGCATCACGAACAGGACATGCGTTTCTACGGTGGTCTCAGGAAACATATCCCGCTGACCTTCTGGGCGATGATGGCCGGAACGCTGGCGATTACCGGTGTCGGAATCGTCGGGCTGGGCGGCTTTGCCGGTTTCTATTCGAAAGATGCGATCATCGAGGTCGCCTTTGCCAGCGGCACCGAGGTCGGCCAGTTCGCCTTCTTCATCGGTGTGCTCGCGGCCTTGCTGACCAGCTTCTACAGCTGGCGGCTGATGTTCCTGACCTTCTGGGGCACGCCGCGCTGGACCGACAGCGAGCATATCCAGCACGCGCTGCACGGCCATCATGACGATGCCGGGCACGATACCCATGGCCACGCGGAAGCCGGCGCGGACAATCCGCCGGCGCAGGAAGATGCCGGCCACGGCAGCTCTGCCCATGCGCATGGTGCCGAGCATCATCTGCCCGGCACCGGCGGCTATCATCCGCACGAAAGTCCGCTGACCATGCTGATCCCGTTGATCGTTCTGGCGACCGGTGCCGTATTGGCCGGTTTCCTGTTCCACGACAAATTTGTCGAAGCCGCAGAAGGAGCCACCTTCTGGGCCGGAAGCCTGGCCTTTGACGAGCATCTGATGCACGCGATCCATGAAGTGCCGCTTTGGGTGAAACTGTCCTCGACGGTGGCGATGCTGACCGGTCTGGGTACCGCGATCTTCATGTATTTCTTTGGCAAGGACCGTCCGGCGCGCCTCGCCGCGACGTTCAGCCCGCTGTACCAGTTTTTCTTCAACAAATGGTATTTCGACGAGCTCTACAATCTCATCTTCATCCGTCCTGCCTTCTGGCTGGGCCGGCTGTTCTGGAAGACCGGTGACGAGGGCACGATTGACCGCTTCGGTCCCAATGGCATCGCCTCGGTGGTCGCCAGCGGCTCGGGCGTTATGAAGCGCTTCCAGAGCGGATATCTATATACTTATGCCCTGGTCATGCTGCTCGGCCTTGCCGCTGCCGCGACCTGGATCATTGTGCAGGGAGCCAGCTAATGAACCAGCTTGATTTCCCGATCCTGTCCGTGATGATGGGGCTGCCGATGCTGGCAGCGATAATTTGCCTGTTCCTCAATGCCCAGGCGGCGCGCTGGCTGGCGCTGGCGACGACTTTGGTGCTGTTTGTTCTCGGCGTGGTGCTGTGGGCCAATTACGATATCGGCGGGCCGCAATGGCAATATGTCGAGCGGGCCGAACTGTTCGGCAATTTTGCCTGGGCGCTGGGCATTGATGGCATCTCGATGATGCTGATCATGCTGACCGTGTTCCTGATGCCGATCTGCATCGGCGCGAGCTGGGAAGCGATCCAGACAAGGGTCGGCGAATATATGGCGGCCTTCCTGTTCATGGAAGTGCTGATGATCGGCGTGTTCGCGGCGCAGGATATCTTCCTGTTCTACATATTGTTCGAGGCCGGCCTGATCCCGATGTATCTGATCATCGGCATCTGGGGCGGGGCGAACCGGATTTACGCCAGCTACAAATTCTTCCTCTACACCCTGCTCGGCTCGGTGGTGATGCTGATCGCGATGCTGTGGATGGTGCAGGATGCCGGAACCAGCGATATCCCGACTTTGCTCAACTATGATTTTGCGCCCGAGGCCCAGACCTGGCTGTGGCTGGCTTTCTTTGCCAGCTTCGCGGTGAAGATGCCGATGTGGCCGGTGCATACCTGGCTGCCCGACGCCCACGTGCAGGCGCCGACCGCGGGTTCGGTCATTCTGGCCGGCGTGCTGCTGAAGATGGGTGGCTATGGCTTCCTGCGCTTCTCGCTGCCGATGTTCCCGGAAGCGTCCGAACAGTTCATCTGGCTGATCTTCGGCCTGTCGATGGTGGCGGTGGTCTATACCTCGCTGGTGGCACTGGTGCAGCAGGACATGAAGAAGCTGATCGCTTACTCATCGGTCGCCCATATGGCGATCGTGACGCTCGGCCTGTTCGCCTTCAACCGGCAGGGCATCGAGGGCTCGATCATCGTGATGCTGAGCCACGGGCTTGTATCGGCGGCACTGTTTCTCTGCGTCGGCGTGATCTACGACCGGCTGCACACCCGCGAAATCAGCCGTTACGGCGGGCTGGCGATCAACATGCCGAAATATGCGATCCTGTTCCTGCTGTTCACCATGGCCTCAATCGGCCTGCCGGGCACCAGCGGCTTTGTCGGTGAATTTCTGTCGCTGATCGGCCTGTACAAGGTCAACAGCTGGGTGACGCTGGTTGCCACCACGGGTATCATTCTCGGCGCGGGCTATATGCTCTATCTCTACCGCCGGGTCGCCTTTGGCGAACTGGTGCACGAGGACGTCAAGGCAATGCCCGACCTGTCGGGGCGCGAAATGGCGCTGCTCGCGCCGATTGCTGCGGCCGTGCTGTGGATGGGTGTCTATCCGGAAAGCTTCATGGCGCCAATTCGCGGTGATGTTGGCGCACTGGTGGCGCGCATTGACCGGGCCGCGCCGGAAGGTGACGCGCATCTGAAAATGGGCAAAGCGAAACCGGCAATCCAAGATGAAGCCCATGGGGAGGCGCACTAATGAACCTTGCATCGTCTCTCTGGCTGGTATCGCCGGAACTGTTCCTCTCGGTCTCGAGCCTGATCCTGCTGCTGGTCTCCGCCTGGAGCCAGGAAAAGGCCGCGCGCCTGATCACCATCCTGGCGGTGGCGGCGCTGTTCGGCGCTTCGACACTGCTGATGGCCCTGTCGCACAATCCCGATTTCAAGGGCGGGGCAGACGCGTTTGACGGCCTCTACCGGATGGATGCGTTCGGCAGCACTGCCAAGTTCCTGATCTATCTCGCGGCAATCCTGTCGCTGATCGTCGCGCCGCGCTTCTTCCAGGATGGCGGCAAATATCGCTCGGAATATCCGGTGCTGATCCTCTTTGCCACCATCGGCATGGGGATGATGGTCTCGGCGACCGACATGATGACGCTTTATATCGGTCTCGAGCTGAACAGCCTGTCGGCCTATGTGCTGGCGAGCTTCATCCGGACGGATATCCGCTCGTCGGAAGCGGGCCTCAAATATTTCGTGCTCGGCGCACTGGCGAGCGGCATGCTGCTGTTCGGCATTTCGCTGGTCTACGGCTTTGCCGGCTCGACCAGCTTTGCGGTGATCGGCGAAACGTTGAGCGGCGATCTGTCGACCGGTCCGCTGATCGGACTGGTGCTGGTGCTTTCCGGCCTGGCGTTCAAGATCAGCGCCGTGCCGTTCCATATGTGGACACCCGACGTCTATGAGGGCGCACCGACCCCGGTCAGCGCTTTCTTTGCCAGCGCGCCGAAAGTGGCCGCCGTGGCCTTGACCGCGCGGGTGATCATCGACGCCTTCGGTGGCCAGACCTCGGCCTGGCAGCAGATCATCGTCTTTGTCGCGCTCGCCTCGATCATTCTCGGCGCGGTGGCCGCGATCGGGCAGCAGAATATCAAGCGGCTGCTCGCATATAGCTCGATCAACAATGTCGGCTTCCTGCTGATCGGTCTCGCGACCGGCACGGCGCAGGGCATTTCGGCGATGATGTTCTATCTGGCGATTTATGTCGCGATGACGCTGGGCAGCTTTATCTGCGTGCTGGAAATGCGCGACCGGGATGGCAAGCCGCTGGAGAGCCTGTCGAGTCTTGCCGGCCTGTCGCAGACGCGTCCGGGCCTTGCTGCGGCTTTTGCGGTGTTCATGTTCTCGCTGGCCGGTATCCCGCCGCTGTTCGGTTTCTGGGGCAAGTTCCTGGTGTTTGATGCAGCGGTTGCCGCAGGCATGCTGCCGCTGGCAGTGATCGGTATCGCCGCTTCGGTGATCGGTGCCTTTTACTATATCAAGGTGGTCAAGATCATCTATTTCGACGAGCCTGCCAACGAGGTCGTGGTCACCGGCCACAAGGCCGAAAATATCCTGATCGCGCTGCTGGCGCTGATCGTATCGCCGCTCGGCTATCTGGCGATCCCGTTCGTCGCGCCGATTACGGCGGCAGCGGCAGGCGCGCTCTTCTGACCAGTTCCGTCACGACCGTTGCCGAAACCGCATCGACCAATGCGGATGTCAAGCTGCTGGTGGCGCAGAACGGCGCCGCCGAAGGCTTCTGGCTGCGTGCCGAAAAGCAGGTCGGGGGCGTCGGTCGCCTCGGCCGAAAATGGGAAAGCCCGCCCGGCAATCTCTATTGCAGCACGGTTGTCGATATCCGGCCCGGCGACCCGGCTCCGTCCAGCCTGTCCTTTGTGACGGCGCTGGCGGTCCATGACATGCTCGGGGGCCAGCTGTCCGCCGATACGCCGGTCCTGCTGAAATGGCCGAATGACATATTGGTCAGCGACGCCAAGATCTGCGGCATATTGCTGGAGCGAGTCGCGGATAAAGTGGTGGTCGGGATCGGCGTCAATATCGTCAGTGCGCCGGATGTGCCGGACCGGGCGACGATATCCTTGCGAGCGGCCAATGCCGAAAATGAGCATGATGCATCGCAAATATTGGCCGATCTGATTCCGCGCTTCGAAAAACGGCTGAAACAGTGGCGGACATCGGGTTTTCCGTCGATCCTTCAGGACTGGACGGCCGTTGCACACAGACCGGGCAGTGGTCTGTCCGTGTCCGATCCCAGCGGGGAAAAGATTCACGGAGAATATCACGGCGTTACCGAGGACGGTGCGCTGCGCTTGAGAAAGGCGGATGGAACGCTTATCGTGCTCCATGCTGGCGATGTGGAAATGGACCAGCGAGCTGCCGGATGAATGAAAGGTCGAAGTCATGCTGCTAGCCATTGACGCTGGTAACACCAATGTCGTGTTTGCCCTGTTCGACGGCGATGATATCCGCGCGCGCTGGCGGATTGCCACAGATGCGCGCCGCACGGCCGATGAATATGTGGTCTGGCTGAGACAGCTTCTGGAGCTGGAAGAGCTTGAACTGAGCTCGGTTGATGCCGTGATCATCGGCACGGTTGTTCCGCGCGCGCTCCATAATCTGACGGTCCTTGCCGAGAAATATTTTGGCGTCACGCCGATGATCGCGGGTCGCGGTGATGCGGCATGGGGCATTGCTCTGGATGTCGAGCAGCCGGACAGCGTCGGTGCCGACCGGGTGCTCAACGTGATCGCGGCACATCATAAATATAAACAGGATATCGTCATCATCGATTTCGGCACCGCGACCACGTTCGACGTCGCCGATTATCAGGGTGCCTACAAGGGCGGTGTGATCGCGCCCGGGATCAATCTTTCGCTTGATGCACTGGTCGGCAAAACCGCGCAACTGCCGCGTATCGCGCTGGAATCGCCGGAAGATGACAATGTCATCGGAACAACCACCGAAAGCCAGATGCTGATCGGCATTTTTTGGGGTTATGTTGCGATGATCGAAGGTCTAGTGGAGCGCACGAAAGCGCAAATCGGCCGGCCGACAAAGATCATTGCTACCGGCGGACTAGCCGTACTTTTTGACGAACATACAGATGTATTTGATCATCTGGAAGCGGACCTGACCCTTCAGGGCCTGCATTTCCTCTATCAGCGAGCAACACACGCTTCATGACAAAAGCAAAAAAAGAACTTCTCTTCCTGGCCCTCGGCGGCTCGGGCGAAATCGGCATGAATGTCAACCTGTACGGCTGCGACGGCAAATGGGTGATGGTCGATCTTGGCATGACCTTTGCCGATCCCAGCTATCCGGGTATCGACCTGATTCTGCCCGATCTCGAATTTATCGAGAAGAACCGCAAGGATCTGCTCGGCATCGTGCTGACTCATGGTCATGAGGACCATATCGGAGCGGTTCCCTATTTTGCCGCTGATCTGGACGTGCCGCTGTTCGCGACGCCGTTCACCGCTGGCCTGATCCGTCGCAAGCTGGAAGAAGTCGGTCTGGAGCGCGAAGTCACGCTCAATATCATTCCCAATGAAGGCAGTTTTGATCTCGGCCCGTTCGGCTTCCGCTATCTGCCGATCGCGCACTCCATTGCCGAAGGCAATGCGATGCTGATCGACACGCCTTATGGCCGGATTTTCCATACCGGCGACTGGAAGCTCGATGACGAGCCGGTGCTGGGCGTGCCATCGACGCCGGAAGAGCTGCAGAAAATCGGCGACGAGGGCATTCTTGCCATGGTCTGCGATTCGACCAATGTCTTCAACGACAAGGCGTCCGGTTCGGAAGGCGAGGTGCGGCGCAACCTGATGCGGGTGGTCGACGAAATCGACACGCGGATCGTGGTCACGACCTTCGCGTCCAACGCCGCCCGGCTGCAGACGCTGGGCGAAGTCGCCATTCATGCCGGCCGCAAACTCTGCGTCGCAGGCCGCTCGCTGGACCGGATCATCGAAAATTGCAAGGAAAACGGCTATCTCAAGGACTTCCCGCCGACGGTGGATTTCCAGGAAGCGATGAGCCTGCCACGCGGCGAGGTGATGATCATCGCCACCGGCGGCCAGGGCGAGGCGAGGGCAGCGCTGGGCCGGATCGCTGGCGACAGCCACCAGATCAAATTGTCCGAAGGCGATCATGTGCTGTTTTCGTCGAAACAGATTCCCGGCAATGAAATCGCGATCGGCCGAATCCAGAACCAGCTGGCGGCAAAGGGCGTGGTGATGATCACCGAACGGCAGGAGGATATCCACGTCTCCGGTCACCCCGGCCAGCCGGAACTGGCGCAAATGTATCAATGGATCAAACCGGAAATCCTGGTGCCGGTCCATGGCGAAATCCGCCATATGAAAACCCAGGTTCGCTTCGGTCTCGAGCAGGGCGTGCCCAAGGCGATCTTCCAGCAGAATGGCGATGTCGTGCGACTGGCGCCCAATGGCCCGAAAATATTGGGGCAGGAGCGCACCGGCCGTCTGGTCGTGGACGGCGATGTCATCATTCCCGCCGACGGCAAAACGCTGAACGACCGGCGCAAGACCGCTCATAACGGCATGATTTCAGTGGCGATCGGCCTCGATCACAAGGGCAAGATCTTCGGTCAGCCTGTTCTGAAAATGCACGGCGTGCCGCTGGAAGAGGATGAGGAAGATTTTCTCGATGAAGTGGTCGACAAGATCGTCAGAAATTATTCCAAGCCCGTCGGCGATATCGAGAAGTTCAACGAGGCAATCCGCCTGCTGGTCCGCCGGAGCGCCACCGAGTGGACGGGCAAGAAACCAATCGTATCGGTGCTGACCATAGAGGCATAAGGCCATGCAACTCTACTCCGTGTTCGCGATCTATGTGCTATTCTGGGTGACAGCGGCGTTCATCGTCTTGCCGATCGGCATCCGCAGCCACCATGAAACGGGGGCGAAGATGATCGAGGGGCAGGATGAGGGCGCACCGGCCAATTTCCGGCCGTGGCGGATATTGTTGCTGACCACGCTGCTGGCGACGGCCGCTTTCGGTCTATTCTATCTCAACTATGTCTATGGCTGGATCGATATGGACACGATCGATTTTTTCCATAGCCGGGAACGGATGAAAGACGTCTGACCCTAGTTGCGCAGGCGTTCGATCGCCTGAGCGAGAGCGACGTAGAGCTTGCCGACATCGGATGACAGCAGGGTCACGCTGATCGCACTGCCATCGCGAGTGGCCAGCACGCCGCGCAGCATCGCTTCGAAGTCATGGATATAGCGGTTCACATGCTCGCGGAATTCGTCGTTGCCGGAATATTGTGCCAGGATTTCGCGCACTTCCCGGCTGTCGAGCAGGCGAACGGCGCGGCGCGTGAAAATGCCGCGGTCGCCCTTCAGATAGGCGGCCCATTCGGTATCCGTGACATCGTTGGACAGAATCTTGCCGACATCGATGGAGATGGAGTTGAGCGACTCGGTCAGCTGGGCAACGCGCCGGGTAAAATTCTCGTCGCTGCTCTGCTCGGCCTTTTCCTTGGCAAAGAGGATGCGCTGCTCGAGATTCTTGGTCATTTCCTCGATCGCGGCCAGCTGATCGGTGAGATGGGCGGCGGTTGACTGGGTGGTTGCAACCGCGCTGGCCACTGCCTGTTCGAGCTTTGGTGCGATCGAGGCGATCTTGTCGTCGATAATCCGGTTCAGCGCTTCCTCGCTCACTTTCTCGAACGCGTCGGTTGAACCGGCGATCGAATTTTCCAGCGCTTCGCGGGAATATTCGGACGCCTGTTTCGCGGTCTCCCTGACCCGCAGCAGCGCAGTGATCATCTTCTCGCCAGCGCTCTCGGTCAGCGCTTCATTCTGCTCCCGGACATCCTCTATGGCTCGGGAAATATCGGCAATTTGCTCGACAACCGACTGGCTCGCCTCGTCGCCCTGGTCGCGCAGCTTGCGGAGATGTTCCTGTTGCTTGCTGATCGAATGGTCGGTTTGCGCAACCTGCTGGGCCACTCTGCCGGCATCTTCCTGCGCCTTGCGCGCCTGGCTGGCGATCTGGCCATAGAGAGCCAGGCTTTCCTTCGATTTCTCCGAAACCCGTTCAAAGGCGATCGGCAGCGTCTCGTCCATTTCGCGGGCGCTGCTGTCGAGCGCGACCAGCAGTTTTTCGACCCGCTCGATCATGCCATCGGCGGCGCCATAGCCATTTTCAAGCGTTTGTCGCAGGGCGGCGCTATTCTGTTCCATCGCCGACATGGCAAAGGCCAGTTTTGCGGTTTTCTCGCCGCTTTCATTGTCCAGATTCTTCACATTTTCGGTGATGTCGTCGATATTCTGATTGAGCGTGACCGCCAGCGCCTGCAACCTATGCTCTTCTGCATCGGCAATCTCGCCGAGCGTCGCCAGCGCGGCTTCCAGCGCATCGAGGTCCGCCCGTATCGCCAGCGTCGATTCCGACGCTTCGGTGGCCAGCTCTGCCCGGCTTTTGTGAATGGCCGTGACGGTTTCCGCCGTCGTCGTCCGCAACAGGCTGGTCAGTTCGCCGGAGGCGCTTTCCGCTGCCTGAAGCTGTTCCGCGAGGCTGGCCCTGATCTGCTCGGCTTCGGCAGCGAGATGATCGACGGACCGAGTGGATTTGTCGGTCAGGTCCGCCAGGCTCTGCTGGGCAGCGGCGCCCACGTCGCGGATCTTGCCGAGCGTCGACACCATGGCGGACATTTCCGACTGGGCGGTGCGGCCAGCATTGCCGATCTGGTTGGTCACATCCTTGGCGGTGCTGATCACCACCGGCAGATGTTCGCGCAGCTGTTCGAGATTGCGATAGGCGGTGCCCCCGACATCATCCAGTTTCTGCATCTTGCCGAGACCGTCGTCGAGCGATTTGCGGATCAGGCCGGCGGCGGTCGTCAGCTTGCCGGACGACTGGCTGCCCAGCGATTCCAGTTCCCGGCTCTCCTGGCTGAGAAATTCGCGCGCCATGCTGAGTTCATTGTTGACCGTTTGCAGCCGGGTTTCGAGCAATTCGGACTCGCTGCGCAGGGAATAGGCAACGTCGGCAAAGCGATGCGCTTCGCGGGTGCTGTTGCGCATATAGAGCAGATAGAAGATGCTCAGCGTGGCGATCGGCAGACACCATTGCGTCAGCAACTCGACCCCGGCCCGGGCGGTGGGCATAGTGGTAAAAATGTCGCGGTTGGCCCACAGGAAAAATCCGGTCCAGCAAGCAGCGGCGATGGCCAGCAACAGCGGCGGCCAGAAGCGAAAGCGGGCAGGGGCAGGCGATCCCTCGTCCGAATAGTGGCTCCAGTCATCATCCGCAGATTCGGTGCTATTTTCCTGATTTTCATCGGGAAAATCCTGCTGCTCGGCTCCTTCGGAGGGTGCTTCGCTCGCCGCATCCATGGTTGATTCTTTCTGGTCTTCGCCGGAATTATCATCCCGATCGCGCCACATCCCGATTATCTTAGATTCTCCTGCCATAAGACTATTTACCACAATATCAGATCATAGAAACCATAACTTAACCATAGCAAGCGTAAGTAGGTGAAATGTCATTTGATTATGGGGCTCTGGATGCCGCTCTGACGGCCGCTGTGGGGGATGATCAACCCCTGATCGCGGAATTGCGCGCGGCCTTTCTGGAAAGCGCGAAACGGCAGGTCGACCTGCTCGGAAGAGCGCGCTGCGACGCCAATTGGGAATATGCCGCATGGCGTCTCAAGGGACTGGCGGCCAGCTTTTCCGCTACCAGAATCCTGCAGCTGGCCGATGAGGCAGCCCGTTCGGCACCGGGCGATCCGGTGATCTTGCGCAAGCTGCAACGCGCGGTCTCTGCTGTCGAGGCCCATCGGGACTGAACGACGGGTTCAGGCGTGCCCAGCGCGCCTTCATTGGCAGAATATCGCTTGGCTTGACCGGATGCGACCCTCTATGGATAGGACCGACATTCCTCTTCATCGTTCGGGACCCCCATATTCGTGAAACTGGCACTGATTTCCCTGGCAAAAGACGATCTCGACGGCAACGGCCCGATTGCGCTGCTGCCGCTGTTTGCCGGTACGCTGCTCGATTTGCAGATTCAGGCGGCGCAACGGTTCGGCTGCGAGAAATATATCTTCCTCTGCCCGGTCACCCATGGCGCGCTGCTCCAGAAAATCGATGCGATGAAGCAGCAGGGTCTGGATGCGGAATATGTCCGCAGCCCCAGCGATCTGGTGCAATATGCCAGCGAGCAGGATCATATCGTCTATATCGCCGACGGCATCGTGCCGAATGACGAAATTGTCGGCCAGCTGAGCGGACCCCCGCAGGAACTGCTGTTCACGGTGCTGCAGGCCGAGGAATATCAGGAATTCGAGCGGATCGATCTCAACCAGCGCTGGCTCGGGATCGTCTCGCTCAACGCCTCGCGGCTGGTCGCGATGATCGATATCCCGGACGAATGGGAGATTGGCTCGGCGCTGCTGAGGACCGCCGTCCAGGCCGATTGTCCGCGGGCGATCATCTCTGACCGCCGGATGGGTGCCGGCGCGATTGCGCATATCCAGAGCGAACTCAGCGCCGCGCAATTTACCCGGCGCAAGCTGAGAGACATGCCCGGCAAAAAGGACAATTTCCTCAACCGCTTTCTGCTGCGGCCGCTGGTCAAGCGGAGCCTGCCGATGCTGTGGACGAAAGAATCCGCCTCGCAATATCTTGGGATATTCATTCTGCTGGCCGGTTTGGCAGGTATCGGGACGGCGGTTTTCGGCTATTCTGTCGCCGCTCTCGGCCTGCTGTTGCTTGGCAGCATCGCGCAATTCACCCGGGCGTCGATGGCACAATTTGCGCATGTCGCGACGGGCCGGGACTGGACCGGCCTTGCTCTGGACATATTTGCCGGAACCGCAGTGGCCATCCTGTTGGTCTGGACCTCCAGTACCATGACCTTCGTGCCCAATCTGGTGATCTTCCTGGTGCTGCTGGCGCATCTGCTGCTGTTGCGGAGCGGGGCAGGCGAACCCCGTCTTGCGCTGATAAGACCGGATTCGCGACTGATTCTCCTGATCATGCTCTTGGCGACTATGTTCGGCCCGATTAGCTATGGTATTTATGCTGCGTTGCTATATTCCGGCCTGACGCTTGTTCTGGACCGCTATTTTGCACAAAATGCGCCGAAAAGCTGATCGCTTGCGGATTATTGGCTAAAAATTCGACTTAGCGGCTTGTTAACCACATTAGGGTACGGCCTTGATATGGCAGAGCGAGTTTCTCCGATGGATCGAACAAAGCAGAATGATATTATCCGGCGCGCGCGGGCGATGGCGGACAAGGCTTCCTTCGTGGCTGACGATTTTGCCCAAGCCCTTTTCCCGAGAACGGACGTTGTTTTCAACGACCGGATGCGGTCCCATGCCCTGCAATATCTGCGGCGGGCCGTCAGCCAGATCGCACAGCGGATATGCCAGATTGCAACCCGCGATCTCGGGGTGACCCACCAGCTGCTGCTTTCGATAGCGGAGGAAGGCGGCGATCAGAGCTTTGCCGTGCTGCAGCCCAGCGGCCTGCTCAACAAGCCGGAGATCGTGCAGCATCTTCTGGTCAAGACCCAGCAAAACGAGCTGGCCGCGCGATTGCTGCAGAAAATTTCCCAGGAGGATCTTGAATCCACGCTGACCCGGCATCTCGATCATGACGATCCTGCCGTTGCCCAGGCCGCGATGGGACTGCTGGTCGCGCAATCCAGAGCCACCGGTGTGGCAAGCGTAATAGAAGCCTGTCTTGCGGACCTGCCGCCGGAAATTGTCTATGCGATCGCCTGGCCGGCAACGGCGGCGCTCGTCCGTCTGTCCGGTTCCCCGGGTGTACGGTTGCAGCAGGCCGCCGAACGGTTGCTCGCTGAACATGACGAGAGCGCCGGCGTCGCGCGCAAGGCGGAGCGCCTGGCCCAATTGCTCGAACAGACCAGAACAGAAACAAATCCGGTTCCCCACCCGATGAAGGACGGCCTTGCCCTGTTTGTCGCGCGGCTCGCCCGGCAATCCGGCCTGAGCAGCGACCAGATTGTCACCTTTACCGCCGAGCCAGAAATGGCCCGGTTCATCATCGTGCTGCGCGCTGCCGATTATCCGGTCCAGGAAGCCCTTTCGATCTATGCGGCGCTCGACAGCGGCGACCATATTCTCACCGCTGCGACTTATGGCGAGCTGGACCGGGACCGGTGTGTGGCCCTGGTGTCCGGCTGGGCCGCTCCGGATGCCTATCAGGATGCCGAGCGCACTCTTTCTCGTGATTATCTGAGCGAAGACCGTCCATGAACAACGCTCTCAAACTTGCAGAGCCGGTTCGCGGGCAGGTTGATGCCGATGGCTTGCTGCTGTCGGCGGATCCGCTGCTGATGCGGCTCCATTTGCGTTGCGGCGGCAAGGAAGGCGGGCCGCTCGCGGTGCCCGAACTGGCGGCGCTGTGTCGGCTCAGCCGGCGGCTGAGGATGAATCTGTCCCGCCCGGTCCATGCATCGGACGATGACAGCCGCATCGAAATGTGGGTGGAAACACGCCTTTCTTCCCCGGAGCGGGATCAACCGCTGGCCCTTTCGATCATCGACTGGAAAGAATATTCGCACGACGAGAGTGACAAGGCCGATCCGGCCCGTGATCGTGACTTTGACCGGCTGGAGGGACGGGGCGCGATCCGGACCGACGCGGCGTTGCGGATCATTGCCAAGCAAATGCCAGGGAAGGCGGCGCGGAATTTTGGCGCCATCGGCCAGTCGCTGATCGATATTTATGATGTGATCCCGCCATCGGCGCACGCGAAACTGCTCGAGGCGGTGGCGGAGCGTCAACCGATCCGCAATCAGCGGATGCGAGAGAAAACCGGCGCTCAGCGGCTGTTTGTGATGCAGGGCGAACCGCTGATCGACAAGGCCGGCCTGTTCGCCGGCTACCGGTTTGCGGCGGCACTGGATGATCCCGAGCCTCCGGTCAAAGATGCGCGGCAGGCCAGCGGAAAGCTGATCAGCGACAGCCTGTTCGGCATGCAGCTGGGTCCGGCCCTGCGCCAGCCGCTGGGCAAGATCATCGCCAATGCCGAAACGATCAGTACCAAATTGGAAGGCCCGCTACGCGGTGACTATGCCAGCTATGCCAAGGACATTGCTTCCGCCGGCCGGCATCTGCTCGACCTGGTCAATGATCTGTCCGATCTGGAGGCGATCGAGCGTCCCGACTTCACCGTGGCGGGCGACGATATCGACCTGGTTGATCTGGCGCATCGGGCCGCAGGCCTGCTTGCCGTCAAGGCAGCGGATCACCAGATCCGGCTGGAGCTGCCGGACAAGGAACAGAAAATGCCCGCCAGCGGCGAATTTCGCCGGTCGCTGCAAATTCTCGTGAACCTGATCGGCAACGCCATCCGCTATTCGCCCGATGGTTCGGTCATCAGCCTCAGCGTGTCCGCTGACCAGGGCTTTGCCCGGATTTCGGTCAGCGACCAGGGTTCCGGTATTGCCGAGGAAGACCAGGAACAGATTTTCGAGAAATTTGAACGTCTCGGCCGGTCCGGCGATGGTGGCAGCGGCCTCGGCCTGTTCATCTCTCGCCGGCTGGCGCGGGCGATGGGCGGCAGCCTGGCCGTGGAGAGCGCGGCTGATCAGGGTTCGACCTTCACCCTGTCGCTGCCGGCCCGAAAAACCCCATAAAAAAGGGGAGCGCAATGGCTCCCCCTTTTCTCAATATCGGTCGCTTCTAGCGCTTGTCGATCGGCACATAGTCGCGCTTGGTCGGGCCGGTGTACAGCTGGCGCGGCCGGCCGATGCGCTGGCCCGGATCGGAAATCATCTCGTTCCACTGGGCGACCCAGCCGACGGTGCGGGCGAGGGCGAACAATACGGTGAACATCGAGGTCGGGAAGCCGATCGCCGACAGGATGATGCCGGAATAGAAGTCGACGTTCGGGAACAGCTTCTTGTCGATGAAATAGGGATCGTTGAGCGCCATTTCCTCGAGCTGCAGCGCCACTTCGAAGACCGGATCCTTGACCTTCAGCGTTTCGAACACTTCGCGGACCGTTTCCTGCATCACCGAGGCGCGCGGGTCGTAATTCTTGTAGACGCGGTGGCCGAAACCCATCAGGCGGAACGGATCATCCTTGTCCTTGGCGCGCTTGATATATTCCGGAATGCGGTCGGGATGGCCGATTTCGTGCAGCATGTTGAGCGCCGCTTCATTGGCACCGCCATGCGCGGGACCCCAGAGGCAGGCAATGCCGGCCGCGATGCAGGCAAAGGGATTGGCACCGGAGGAACCGGCCAGGCGGACGGTCGAGGTCGACGCATTTTGCTCATGGTCGGCATGGAGGATGAAAATCCGGTCCATCGCCTTTTCGATCGCCGGGTTCACTTCATATTCCTCGGCCGGAACGCCGAAGGTCATGCGCAGGAAATTGCCGGTATAGGACAGGTCATTGTCCGGATAGACGAACGGCTGGCCGATCGAATATTTATAGGCCATGGCGGCAATCGTCGGCATCTTGGCAACCAGACGGTGGCTCGCGATCATCCGCTGGGCGGGATCGTTGATGTCGGTGCTGTCATGATAGAAAGCTGACAGCGCGCCGACCACGCCGCACATGATCGCCATCGGATGAGCATCGCGGCGGAAGCCCTGATAGAAGCCGCGCAGCTGTTCATGGACCATCGTGTGGCGCGTGATCGTATTGTTGAAATCGGAAAATTCATCCGCCGTCGGCAATTCGCCGCGCAGCAGCAGATGGGCGACTTCCATGAAGCTGCTGTTCTCGGCGAGCTGTTCGATCGGATAGCCGCGGTGCAGCAAGACGCCTTCGCTGCCGTCGATGAAGGTCAGCTCGGATTCGCAGCTGGCGGTCGAGGTGAAGCCGGGATCATAGGTGAATGCGCCGGTCTGGCCGTATAATTTGCGGATATCGACGACGTCCGGACCTTCGGTGCCCGTCAGAACAGGATATTCGTAATTTTCCCCATTGATGCTGAATTTTGCGTTATCGCCCACGATATTGTCCTTTCTGCTCCTGATGCTCAGGTTTTTTCTATTTGATCTGCAAGGCGTCCCAATGATTCCTCTTTGCCAAGAAGAATCAGGACGTCAAAAATTCCGGGTGAACTGGTGCTTCCTGTCAGTGCCGCGCGCATAGGTTGTGCGAGCTTTCCCAACCCCAATTCGGCAGACTCCGCGATCGCTTTTATGACTTCTTCCGTTGCCTCGAGCGTCCAGTCATCCAGATCGTTCAGGGCAAGGTGAATCGATTTAAGCAGTGTCCGTGTATCATCATCTAGCAGATTTTCTGCCCGTTCGTCGAGAACAAGTGGGCGTTTTTTAAAGAGAAAAAGACTGGAGTCGGCCAATTCGATCAGATTTTTGGCGCGGCTCTTCAAAACCGGCATTGCCTGGCCCAGCAATTGGCTGTCCGCATCTGACAGTGCACGGCCGAGATCCTTTTCGATCCAGGGCGTGGCCAGCCGTACCAGCGCCGCGTCATCGGCGTCGCGCATATAATGGCCGTTCAGATTCTGCAGCTTCTTGGTATCGAACCGCGAAGGCGACTTGCCGACGCCTTCCAACGCAAACCACTCGATCGCCTGCGCGCGGGAGATGATCTCGTCATCGCCATGGCCCCAGCCGAGGCGCAGCAGATAGTTGAACATCGCGTCTGGCAAAATTCCCATGTCGCGATAGGCGTCGACGCCCAGCGCACCGTGCCGCTTGGACAATTTGGCGCCGTCATTGCCGTGGATCAGAGGGATATGGGCATAGACCGGTTCGGCCCAGCCCATCGCCCGGATCAGCGCCAGCTGGCGGAAGGCATTGTTGAGATGGTCGTCGCCGCGGATCAGATGGGTCACGCCCATGTCATGGTCATCGACCACCACTGCCAGCATATAGGTCGGCGAGCCGTCCGAACGCAGCAGGATGAAATCGTCGATTTCGCTGTTCTGGACCGAGACATCGCCCTGGACCTTGTCGGCAATCGTCACCTTGCCGGCGGTTTCCGTTTTCAGGCGGATCGCATAAGGCGCGCCTTCGGGAGCCTCCGACGGATCGCGGTCACGCCAGCGGCCGTCATAGCGCATCGGCTTCTTTTCGGCCCGTTGCTGCTCGCGCATCGCGGTCAGCTCTTCGGAGGTCGCAAAACATTTATAGGCATTGCCGGAAGCCAGCAGTTGATGCGCAACCTCTGCGTGGCGGTCGGCGCGGGCGGACTGGAAGACCGGCTCGTCGTCCCAGTCGAGCCCTAGCCAGTCGAGCCCCTCGAGGATCGCGTCGATCGCTTCCTGGGTCGAGCGCGCCTTGTCGGTATCCTCGATCCTGAGCAAGGCCTTGCCGCCATGATGGCGAGCGAACAGCCAGTTGAACATCGCGGTACGGGCACCGCCGATATGGAGGAATCCGGTGGGCGATGGGGCAAAGCGGGTGACCACCGCATTTGTCTGTTTCGGCTGTTCGGTGTCTTTTGAATTCACGCTGGCTTTGTCCCTGTGATAGTTTTTTTGGAATGCGGGATAGAGTGAGCCCGAAGAGCGCCAGAGGCACCGGTTCCGGACCAATTGCCGTCGCCCTTAGCATGCTGTTCGACCCGCGACAATTGCCTGAATACTGGCAAGATCGACAGCCTCTGGAAAAACTGGAAATCTGGCTCGAGCGGGAGCGGGACCAGCTCGCCTTATGGGTGCCGGTGGCGCTGGGCTGCGGGATCGCGGCTTGGTTCCGTCTGGCCAATCCGGCCTGGTGGCTGGCCTTTGTCAGCCTGTGCGCTGCCGTGGCTCTGTTTGCGATCACCGCGGGACGGCAGCGGCGAACGGGCAGGGCGCTGTTCTGCTTTGCCCTGCTGGCGGCGATCGGCTGCGCGCTGATCTGGTACCGGTCGTGGAGCGTCGCGGCGCCGGTTCTGGAGCGGCCGGTGGTGACGATCTTCAATGCGGAGATTGAACATGTCGAGCCGTTGCTGGCGCGCAATATGGTGCGGCTGACGCTGCGCACCTGCGACCATCCGAATGTACCGCCCAGGGTGCGGGTCAATGTGCCGCTGGAACAGGCGGATGCGGATTTGCAGGACGGGGCGCTGATCCAGCTGCGGGCGCGGCTGATGCCGCCAGCGATGCCGGCGCTGCCCGGTGCCTATGACTTCGCCGAGCGCGCCTGGTTCCAGGGTCTGGGCGCGACCGGGCAGGCTCTGGGGGAGATCAGGGTCTTGCGCCAGGCCGATCCGGTCTTTGCACTGGCGCGCTATCGCCAGCGGCTTTCGGACCACGTCCGCTCGCGGATGCCGGACGCCGCGGGAGCGATCGGGGCGACGCTGGCGACGGGGGATCGCGGCGCGATCGCCGAAGCGGATGCCGAGGCGATGCGGCGCAGCGGGCTAGCGCATCTGCTGTCGATCAGCGGTCTGCATGTCACTGCGGTGGTTGGCGCCGTCTATCTGCTGGTTCTCCGGCTGCTGGCGCTGTCGCAGGTGCTGGCGCTGCGGTTCCGGCTACCGGTCGTGGCGGCGGCCTGCGCGGCGCTGGCGGCGCTATCCTATACGTTGCTGACCGGAGCCGAGGTGCCGACGATCCGGGCCTGTGTCGCGGCGCTGCTGGTGCTGGTGGCGCTGATGATGGGGCGTAGCGCGATCACCCTGCGGATGGTTGCGGCGGGGGCTTTGTTCGTGCTGATATTCTGGCCCGAATCGCTGGTCGGGCCGAGCTTCCAGCTCAGTTTCGCGGCGGTCACCGCGATCATCGCGCTGCACGACCATCCGCGGATCAAGGCTAAATTCATGCTGCGCGAGGAACCCTGGCTGCGCCGGGCGGGGCGTTTCATCCTGTCGCTGTTCGTCACCGGACTGGTGGTGGAAATCGCGCTGATGCCGATCGCGCTCTATCATTTCCACAAGGCAGGGCTTTACGGCGCGCTGGCCAATATCATCGCGATCCCGCTGACGACATTTCTGATCATGCCGCTGGAAGCGCTGGCGCTGTTGCTCGATGGTGTCGGGCTGGGCGCGCCGGTCTGGTGGCTGTGCGAGCAGGCGCTGGCCGGGCTGATCGGGCTGGCGCATTTTGTCGCGAGCCGACCCGGTGCGGTGACGATGTTGCCGACCATGCCGGTGCCGGCCTTTGCTCTGCTGTTGCTCGGCGGGCTGTGGCTCTGCCTGTGGCGGGAGCGCTGGCGAGCGCTCGGGCTGGTGCCGGTGCTGGCCGGCCTGTTGATGGTGGTCGCGACCCGCGCGCCGAATCTCTATATCACCGGCGATGGCCGCCATGTTGCGATCCGCGACGAGCGGGGCCAGCTGGCGATGCTGCGCAACCGCGGCGGGGATTTCATTCGCGACATGATCCGGGAAAATGCCGGGGTCGAGGGGGAGCTGCAGGCGCTGGATGCAAGGCCCGATGCGGCTTGCAATGCGGATTCCTGTGTGGTCAGCCTGCGCCGCGGCAAGCGGGACTGGCGGATATTGGCGACCCGCAGCCGCCACCATATCCCGCTGCTGGCTTTGGCCGCGGCCTGCCGCCGGGCGGATATTGTGGTCAGCGAGCGCTGGCTGCCGCAAGCCTGCCAGCCGCGCTGGCTGAAGATCGACCGCGCGCTATTGTGGCAGGTCGGCGGCATGACCATCGATTTGGAAAATCAGCGCATAGCCACCGCGCGAGACCGGACCGGCAATCATCAATGGGCCCGTTATCGCTCGGGGACAGGCGGCGTCGGTCCGCCCCGTCGTGATGACAGGAATGTCGCTAGCAGGCTTGAATAGCGAACAGACGAATGAGGAGCAGACTCGTCTCCCCAGGCCCTTCTCCCGTGAGGGAGAAGGATGCGAAGACTTGGCAATTTATTGCCTAGTCGCAGCTGGATGAGGGTGTTCTGCCGCTAGAGAGGTGTGCCCAACTATCGTCTGAACACCCTCATCCAACGCCGCCTAATCGCTAAAGCGATAAGGCTCTGTATCCTTCTCCCTCACGGGAGAAGGGAGACACACGCTCAGGAACCGCGAAGCACCCCGACCCGGTTTCAGATCAGTCCGGGGGACTGATCGACCTCAATCTTTTGAAAAGGAGGGGCTTCTCAGTTGACGACGATTTCCACTCAACCGACAGGATCTAGTAGCGGCGCAGCAATCCGGCCATCTTGCCCTGAATCCGCACTTCGCCGGCGCCATAGATTTGCGGCGCATAGGCCGCATTGGCGGGGTCAAGGCGGATGCGCGCCCCGTCCTTGCGCAGATATTTGAGCGTCGCTTCCTCTTCGTGGATCAGCGCCACGACAATCTCGCCGTCGCGCGCCACCTCGGTCTTCTGGATCAGCGCGTAGTCGCCGTCGAGAATACCGGCCTCGATCATCGAATCGCCGGATACTTCCAGCGCATAATGTTCGCCGGGGCCAAGCAGCGCGGCGGGCACGCTGAGCGCCGACTGGCCCTCCAGCGCCTCGATCGGCGCGCCGGCGGCGATCCGGCCGTGCAGCGGAATTTCGAGCACATCATTGTTGGCGGCCGGAGCCGGGTTGGACATCACCTTGCGCACCGGCGTTTCGGGATGCAGCGACACGACATTGGACGGCGCCACTTCCTGCACGCCGCCTTCCGGCAGCTTCAGCACTTCCAGCGCCCGCGCCCGGTTGGGCAGGCGGCGAATGAAGTGCCTTTCCTCGAGCGCGCTGATCAGCCGGTGAATGCCCGACTTGGACTTCAGGCCCAGCGCCTCCTTCATTTCCTCGAACGAGGGGGAAACGCCGCTGTCCTTGAGCCGGTCGTCGATGAAGCAGAGCAATTCATGTTGCTTTTGCGTGAGCATGTCCAGTGTCCTGTTCTGGGAACGAATAAGGAACAATTATGAAACAAAAGGGGGGAAGTCAAGCGGGAAGTGATTATCCCCTTGGCAGAATGGCGGGCGGGAAGGGACAGATGGCATCGCGCGTTCGATGGCGGCTATTCCGGTTTTCCCTTGAAAAGCTGCCGTTCGGCGCACGCCCCAAAGTCGGTCATAGCTAGCAAAATCGGTCGCTCCTGAAAGCGGACATTTCGAACCGGGGTTCTGACACTTCTCGTGGCGCAAAAATGCGTGGGGCCTGCGGCAGCTTCACAACTGACCGGTTGTGACACTGCCCGCATTCTCGAAAAGGATGCTGTTTTGGGAACGGCCGCCAGAGGGGCATGAAAAACGCTGGCCTTCCGCTCCACCCGCAAAGGGTGTGGAGCGGAGCAGTGCCACCGAGCGGGCTTACGCCGCCCGTTGATATTTCAAGACTCGAGAGCTTCGACCTCGTAGTTCTTGGCCCACGCGTTCAGCTCACCTGGAAAAATGTCGTGAACGAGAAAGAAGCGGTCCCAGAACGGCGTCTCGCGCAGCTTCTCGCAGAAGAGTTGATAGCTTTGATGGTCCTTTGATTCGATCATCCAGATATCGCTGATCTTCGCCGTGTAGAACTCAACATCGTACCACTTAAGGCGGACCCGCCCCTTGAACTCATCAAGGATGGGCTGGAAGGTGTCTCGGGCATGAGCCAGTCGCGTCTCGAACGTGAAGCCTAGCCATTCCGGCGAGGTCTTAACCATAAAGAAGGTCGTGAGTGCGGTCTCGAACTGAGTGGGTTGGGCGTCCATGAAGTATCCTTGCGTTGTTGATTGACGCCATTATGATGCGAGCATACGCTCACTTTAGCTACTCGCATTGGCCACCATGACTGCACAGCCTCAAGACCAACGCACGCGCCCACGGAAACAGCCAAGGCAGGCGCGTGCGCAGCACACCGTGGCTGCGATCATCGAAGCCTCTGCTCGCATTTTGGAGGAGCAGGGGCACGGTGGCTTCACCACAAATGCGGTGGCTGAATTAGCCGGCACCAGCATTGGCACGCTGTACCAGTACTTCCCTGACAAGGATGCGCTGCTCGGTGCGTTGATTGCTCGGGAAACATCCCGTCTTGTCGAGGAGGTTGAGGCCGCGAGTATCGTAGTTGCCGGGCGGGGCGCTCTAAATGGCGTGATTGAAGCCGCTGTTCGACACCAAATGCGTCGCCCTTGCCTGGCACGACTGCTCGATTTCGAGGAAGGCCGCCTGCCTCTTGATGCCGACACTCAGTTTGTAAGGGCCAGGATCGTCACCCTTCTGGCAGACATTCTTGCCCGGCCGGACCTTCCCCACCAGTCTGACACGGCATCCGCTACGGGCGATGTTCTAGCGATTATCCGGGGAATGATCGATGCCGCAGGCGAACGCGGCGAGGAGCGACAGGCACAACTCATAATGCGGGTTCGCCGCGCCGTGCTTGGATATCTGTCGATGCCCGACAGCGCTGAGGCCTGACTCTCATCCGCTGGACGCAGATAAACATGCGCCGATACCGCTTTCCCAATTAGGAAGGTCAAACAGGACAAGGCCGTTGATACACGCGCTGCGCGTTTCTTCCGGGTTACGCTTTCCCGAAATCTGTTCAAGATTGGATGTTCCCGAAATTGCCGGTCGGACATGGGAAAACGGGCATTGGATGAGCGGTTTGAACGGCCGGTTTTGGGAACGCATGCTGACCGAATGAACGGCCGAAATGGGGCGCGAGCGGCGATGATGCGCCCAGTGTCAGAACCGAACGGTTGTGACACTGGGCGAAGGGTAGCTTTCCACCATGCCGAACCCGAAAGCTGCCTGTCGCCTAACCACCCAGTTAAAGCGATTAGGCCTCCTCGCAGGAAAACTAAAAGCTGCCGTTCCGCAACTCATCGCGGTCTTCCTGCGGCTCTGCTCTTCGCCGGACGGACACCTGACGGTTAGCTTCACCCAACGATTTTTTTGGCAGCTTTCCAGCCAAGCACAAAAAATATCAGAGTCCCGATCAGTGCCAGCACGAAGATTATCAGCGCAATATTAGCCAGACTTCCTGCCAATCCGCCAAATCCCAGAATTGCAGCGATCAATGCAACAATCGCAAACGTCAAAGCCCATCCATACATGAGAATCTCCTACCGACTTAAAAATCAAACTTGCCCGCAAATGCGGCGCGACTGTGGACACTCCAACCACTTGATATAAATACAAGCCACTGGCGCCGCTTTCGTTCCCATCAGGGCAGCACCTTTTTGTCCTGATCCCGCTGGAACAAGTTGATGGTGCGCTCGCTAATCCCGCGGACCACCAACAAACAACGCCCGCCCGCTACGCGCCCGCAGCGATAAAATCGCCTGCGACCACGTCCTGCTCGGACAGCTCCTGCGAATGCCATTCCTCCCCGTCGAGCGAAAAGCCGACATGGCTGGCGCGCTCGAATTTTTCGCCATTCCAGACGATTACCTGCAATTCCATGCGGTTGCCCCGTTCGACATGCAGCCAGTTGAAGCTTTGCGGTTCGCGGTTGCGCAGCCGGGTCGATGTCGCGGTTCCCGCCTGGATGACCAGCGTCGGCCCGGCCTCGGCGACCATCTTGCGGGCGGCCTCGGCATAGGTGCGGTGAAAATGGCCCGCCAGCGTCAGGTGGATGCCGGCATCGTTGATCGCCTTCAGGGCATCCTTGTGCCGGCCCACCGCTTCGCTCAGCTCGTTGCCCTGGCCGATCGGCAGTGCGAACAGCGGATGGTGGGTCACCAGAATGCGTGTCTTGCTGGGCGCAACGCCGTTGAACCGCTGGCGAATGAGCTGCATCTGCTCCTCGTTGATCCGGCCGTCCTTGATCGTCAGCGACCGGGCGGTATTGATTCCCAATATCGCGGCCTCGTCCGTTTCCATCCATGGGCACAGATCCTGTGCGATATGCCGTTTGTAGCGGCCAAGCGGTGAGGCGAAGCGCCGGATCACATCATAGAGGGGTACGTCATGATTGCCGGGGACGACCAGCAGCCGGTGGCCGTTGTCGCGCAGGGCGCCAAGATAACTGGCCGCATCCCGAAACTGTTTTTCGCGCGCGCGCTGGGTCAGGTCACCGCTGATGATGACGAGATCGGGCTGTTTCTCTTTCAGCCAGTCGATCGTTGCTGCGACGATGTCCGGGTCATTTGCGCCAAAATGAATGTCTGATAAATGTGCGATCCGTGCCATGAGAGCTTAACGGTTGAATCCTAAACAAGTTTCATCGTGCATCCAATTATCCATCGCAGCGTAGTCTCATCATGAAAACCAATAATCTCCCTCGGGATGCCATTCTTGTGATTAACGCCGGATCCCGCAAAGGAGACGACCTGTTCGAAGAGGCGAAAACAAAGCTCACCGAAGCGGGTATCAATCTGGTCGACTCGGTGGACGTCGAGAACCCCGAAAATATTCGCAAGATCGTGCGCCAGGCGATCAGGGACGCGCCGATGGTCATCGTCGGTGGCGGCGATGGTTCGCTGTCCGGCGTGGTCGACGAATTTGTCGGCAAGGATTGCGTCTTTGCCATATTGCCGCTCGGTACCGCCAACAGTTCGGCACGGACGATGGGGATCCCTCTTGATCTGGACGGGGCCATTGACGTTATCGCCAATGGCAAGCGCAAGTCGATTGATCTTGGCATGATCGACGAGGATTATTTCGTGAATGCGGCATCTTTGGGGCTTTCACCGATCATCGGGGAAACGGTGCCGAATGAACTGAAACGCTATCTCGGCCGTTTCGGCTATCTGTTCTGGGCGATGAAGTGCCTCGTCGGTTTCCGGCCGTTCCGGCTGATGATCGATGATGGCGCGGAAAAGCACAAGTTGTGGTCGACCGAAGTGCGGATATTGAACGGATCCTATCATGGCGGTCTGGAACTGTCCGACAATGCGGAAATCGACAGTGGGGAGATCGTGATCCAGGCTGTGGTCGGGAAGAGCAAATTCCAGCTCGCGTGGGACTGGTATGCAAAAGCGCTCAAGCTGAGGGACCGGGACGCCAATACGCGTGAATTTGCCGGAACATCCTTTCAGCTGGATACCAGGCCGAAGCTCAAAATTTCAATCGATGGCGAAGTGCTGGCGAGCACGCCCGTACAGGTGAAGATTGCGGCGAAAGCGATAGAAGTTGCTTTTCCGGTGGATGAACAGCGGACGGCCTGAACCGATCTGATAAGAAGTCTGAACAATCGTGTTTAAACAACTGTTATTCAATAATATCTTCAGTGGCTTAGGCCCTTATATCTCAATATAGGGCACCATCGCACCCGCCTCAGTCCCGTCGGCATCGGCCGGACGGTACAGCAGTGTATTTGCAGCAGCGAGCACCGAAAGCTTGGCGCTGTCCTGGCCGGGGAAAGGCGTGATTCCGGACGAATCGACCCTGGAGCGCAGAAATTGTGCGCGGGGACCGACTGCGCACAGGGCTTCGGTGGTCGGAGCGCTCTGATAGACGGGCAGGCAGTGTGCGGCGCCAGCCATATAGCGCAGCAGCGGCAGCAGCAGCACAGTCGCAGAGACAAAGGCGGAGGCGGGGTTGCCGGGCAGGGCCAGAATCACCGTCTCGCCCCATTTCCCCGCCATCACCGGTTTGCCTGGCTTCATCGCGATCTTGTAAAAATCGATTTCGGCACCGAGCTGGCGGAAGGCGGGGCCGACCAGATCATGGTCGCCGACCGAGGCACCGCCGATGGTGACGATCAGATCGCAATCGCGGGCGCTTGCCAGCGCCTCGCACAATATATCCATATCATCCGGAATCCGGCTCAGGCTGCGGGTTTCGCTGGTCAGGCCGGACAGCATCGCTGACAGCATGACGTCATTGCTGGCCGGGATCTGGTGGGGCAGGGTGTCACTGCCCGGCGCGACCAGTTCATCGCCGGTCGAGACCAGCGCCACGCGGGGCCGCTGGCCGACCGAAAGTTCACCATGGCCGGCGATTACCGCATGGCCGAGCGCCGCCGGATTGAGCAGGCTGCCGGCGGGCAGGCCGATGCTGCCTCGCGCAAAATCGCTGCCCCTGTGCCGGACGTGACGGCCCTTTTCTGGGGACGGGTCGGCCGTCAGCCGGATGGTGCTGCCATCGGCTGCGACATTTTCCTGCATCACCACGGTATCGGCGCCCTCGGGCAGCAGGGCACCGGTAAAGATCCGGGCGGTCTCCCCTGGTTTGAGCGCGGCGCAGGGCGGGCTGCCGGCCCTGCATTCGCCGACCAATGTCCAGGGGCCATCGCGGTCCGCGAAACGGATGGCATAGCCGTCCATCGCCGACATATCGGCAGCGGGCTGCTCGCGCCGGGCGATCAGGTCTGCGGCGAGATAGCGGCCGAGCGCGGCATCAATGGCAAGGGTTTCAGCGGGCAGGCGAGACGCCAGTGCGATCAGTCGCTGCTGCGCCTGATCCAGAGGCAGAAGCGCGCTCATCCCGCTGTCCAGTCTCCCGACTTGCCGCCGGTCTTGCTGACCAGCCGGATATCGCGGATCACCATATCCTTCTGCATCGCCTTGGACATGTCATATATTGTGAGGAGTGCAACGGAACAGGCTGTCAATGCTTCCATTTCCACACCGGTCTTGCCGGTCAGCCGGGCCAGCGAACGGACCCTGATGCCGTCCTCCAGAAAGTCGAAATCAACCGCTACCTTGGTTAGCGCCAGCGGGTGGCACAGGGGGATCAGGTCGCTGGTCTTCTTGGCCGCCATGATCCCGGCGATGCGGGCGGTGGCCAGTACATCGCCCTTCTTCATCGCATTGGCTTTTATTGCTTCCAATAGTTCCATTTTCATCGCGATCCGGCCCTCGGCCCGGGCTTCGCGGACGCTGTCCGCCTTGTCGCCGACATCGACCATATGGGCCGCGCCATCGCCGTCGATATGGGTCAATTTGCTCATTGGTTTCCTGTCAGCAGGGCGCGGGTTGCAGTCTCCACATTATCCTGTCGCATAAGGGATTCACCTACCAAAAAGGCGCGGGCACCGGACTGCGACAGCCGCTGGCAGTCCTCATGGGTGAAAATGCCGCTTTCCGATATCATGATCCGGTCTTCGGGCACCAGCTTCGCCAGCCGCTCGGTCTGGTCGAGGCTGGTTTCAAAGGTCTTGAGATTGCGGTTATTGATGCCGAGCAAGGGCGACGTCAGTTTCAGCGCCCGTTCCAGCTCCGCCTCGTCATGCACCTCGATCAGCGCATCCATGCCCAGCGCCAGCGCCTCCGCCTCGATTGCGGCGGCCAGCGCATCGTCGAGTACCGCCATGATGATCAGGATCGCATCGGCCCCCAGCGCTCGCGATTCGGCGACCTGCCAGGGATCGACCATGAAATCCTTGCGCAGGCAGGGCAGAGTGACGGCGGCGCGGGCAGCGACCAGATAGTCGTCCTGGCCCTGGAAATAGGGCGCATCGGTCAGCACCGACAGGCAGGCGGCACCGCCGGCCTGATAGGCGCGGGCATGAGCCGGGGGATCGAAATCCTCGCGAATCAGGCCCTTGGACGGGCTGGCCTTCTTGATCTCGGCGATCAGGGCAAAGCCGCTAGCGGCTTTCTCCCGGATCGCCGCGGCAAAACCGCGCGCGGGGTCCTGGCGATCAATGGCATCGCGCAGCACCGCATCGGACAGGATCGTCCGCTGCTGCGCCACATGATCGCGTTTGACCGCGCAAATTTCTTCGAGCTTGTTCATTGGTTGGCGATCCAGCAGTTGAGCATGGCATTGGCAAGGCCCTTGTCGATCACTTCGCCGACTTCCTCGACCCCGGCTTCCCAGCTGTCGACCTCGCCGGCGACCATCAGCGCTGCCGCGCTGTTGAGCAGCACGGCATCGCGATAGGCGGATTTTTCGCCCTGCAGCAGCGCGTTGAGCGCAGCGGCATTATAGGCAGGATCGCCGCCCCTGATCGCTTCCGCCGGATGGCGGCTCAGGCCGACGTCTTCCGGACTGATCCGGCTGATCGTGACGCTTTGCTTGTCGATTATCGCCACCCGGCTGGGCCCGGAAATGCTGAGCTCGTCCAGTCCTTCCTCGCCGGAAACGATCATTGCCCTGTCATAGCCCAGCTGCGCGGCCGCTTCGGCATAGCGCTCTACCAGATCGGGTGAGGCGACGCCGATCAGCTGGCGCTTTACCTTTGCCGGATTGCACAGCGGTCCCAGAAGATTGAAGATCGTCCGGCGGCCGATCGCCTTGCGGATCGGCGCCAGCGGACCAAGCGCCGGATGATGGTTGGGGGCAAAGAAAAAACCGATGCCGATCTCGCGCAGATTCTGCTCCGCCCTCGTTGCGGCTTTGGCAAGATCGAGACCAAGGGCCTCCAGCGTATCCGCAGCGCCCGATTTGCTGGAGGCAGCGCGGTTGCCATGCTTTGCCATCGGTATATCGCAGGCAGCAACGACCAGCGCGGTGGCGGTCGAAATATTCAGGCTGTGGCTGCCATCGCCGCCGGTGCCGCAGACATCGATGGCATTTTCCGGGCCATCGATGCCGATCATCCGGAGACGCATTTCGGTGGCGGCAGCAGCAATTTCGGTGGCGGTCTCGCCCCGGTCGGCGAGGGCGGTCAGAAATGCAGTGATTTCCTCTGCTGAACAATTGCCGTCGAATATCGCGGAAAAGGCCTGGCGAGCCGCCGCTTCGGACAGCGGGCTGGCCGGATCGGGAAGGGTCATGCCGCTTCCTTCGCTTCGATTCCGGCAAGCGCCATGAAATTGGCCAGCAGCTTGTGGCCATGTTCGGTCGCTATGCTCTCGGGATGGAACTGGACGCCGTGGATCGGCAGGCTTTCATGGCGAAAGCCCATCACCGAGCCGTCGTCGGCGGTCGCGTTGACTGGCAGGCAGGAGGGAATATCCTCGACAATCAGCGAATGATAGCGGGTCGCGATATAAGGCGAGGGCAGGCCGGCAAAGACGCCGCTGCCGTCATGGGTCACCGGCGATGTCTTGCCGTGCATCAGCCCGCCGCGCACCACCTTGCCGCCGAAATGCTGGCCGATGCTCTGGTGTCCCAGACAGACACCGAGCAGCGGTTTGCCCGCATCGGCGCAGGCCGCGACCAGATCGAGCGAGATGCCCGCTTCATTCGGCGTGCAGGGTCCGGGCGAAATCAGGAAAGCCTGCGCGCCCGTGCGCAGGGCATCGCCGGCGGTCAGCGCATCGTTGCGCTCCACTCGCACCTCGGCGCCCAGTTCCATCAGATAATGGACCAGATTGAAGGTGAAGCTGTCATAATTGTCGATAACCAGAATCATGAACGGGGTCTAACGGCGCAGCGATAAGCGGCCAAGAGGAATATCGCACGCGGTGCCGGTTAATGACCGGGGAAATTCGGGAAAGGCCTGTTTTTCCGCTCGATAATGATTGAAATCGAGCGCCATGCGGCCCATCTCGATATCATTCGTAACCAAAAAGGACTGTTCGTCGATGAAATCCCGCCATCTCATTCTATCAGCTGCCGCTTCTCTTCTTGCTCTTTCGGCGGCTATGCCGGGCTTGGCGAAAGAACGGTCATCGACGGTGGCGGATGATGCAGCGGCGACAGAGTCCGCCAAGCCCGAACTCGGTGCCTGGGGTATCGAACTCGACGCCCGCGATCTTTCGGTCAAGCCGGGTGCGGACTTTTTCCGTTATGCCAACGGCCATTGGTTCGATACCGTGGAGATCCCGGAGGACCGGTCGCGCTACGGCTCGTTCGACATATTGCGCGAACGGTCCGACGACCAGATTCACGCGATCCTTGACGATCTTGCGGCGCAAGGCGACGAGGCCGGTGCGCTGGATCAGAAAGTCGGTGCCTTTTACGGCGCCTGGATGGATCAGGCGACCATCGAAAAACAGGGCACCAGACCGCTCGAGGCCTATCTCGCAAAAATCAAGGCCGTCGACGACCGGGCCGGCCTGCTGGAATTGTTCGGAACCGTTGGCTATGCCTCGCCGGTTGGCGTCGGCATCCTGCCCGACCCGGCCAATCCCACCCGTTATATCGTGGCCGCCGGGCAAAGCGGTCTGGGCATGCCCAATCGCGACTATTATCTCAAGGAAGGTGCGGAATATGACAAGTTTCGCGCTGCCTATCGCGATTATCTGATCAAGATCCAGACGCTTGCCGGGATCAGCGATGCTGCGGCGAAAGCAGACCGGATCATTGCCCTCGAAACCGCGCTCGCCAAGGAACAGTGGGCGCCCGAGCGGCAGCGCGATATCAAGCAAGTCTACAATCCGATGAACCGTGAGCAGTTGATGGAGCTGGCACCGGAATTTGACTGGACGAGCTGGCTCGACGGTATCGGATTCGGCAAGGTTGACACGATCATCGCTTCGGAAACAACCGCCATAGCGGCGAGTGGCGATTTGCTGGAAAGCGTCCCGCTCAGCACCTGGAAAGACTATCTGGCGGCGCATTTCATCAGCGACAATGCATCCTATCTGCCGAAGGCGTTTGACGAGGCAAAATTCGATTTCTTCAGCAAAACGCTGCGCGACATCCCGGTTCAGAAAGAGCGCTGGAAGCGAGGTGTTGATCTGGTCAACAACCATATCGGCGAGGCGGTCGGCCAGAAATATGTCGACCGTCACTATCCCGCCGAAAGCCAGCGGCAGATGACCGAACTGGTCAGCAATCTGACGGCCGCCCTGGGCGAACGGATCAGCAAGAGCGACTGGATGGATGAAGCGACCCGCAGCGAGGCGCAGAAGAAGCTCGACGCCTTTGAACCGCGGGTTGGCTACCCGTCCAAGTGGATCGACTATTCGCCGCTGGTTGTGAAGCGGGACGATCTGCTCGGCAATGTGCAGCGGGCCCGGCAATTTGCCTTCGATATCGATCTGGCCCGTTTGCCCCATCCGGTCGATCGCGAGCTGTGGGAAATGAACCCGCAGACGGTGAACGCCTATTATAATCCGCTGCTCAACCAGATCACCTTTCCCGCTGCGATATTGCAGCCGCCCTTTTTCGATCCCAACGCCGACCCGGCCGTCAATTATGGGGCGATCGGTGGCGTGATTGGCCATGAAATTGGCCACGGCTTCGACGATCAGGGCCGCCAGTTCGATGGCACCGGCAAGATTCGCGACTGGTGGACCAAGGAATCCGCAGAGAAGTTCGAGGCGCGGACGAAACAGCTCGGCGAGGCCTATGACAAGTTCGAACCGATCCCGGGCGTGCATGTCAACGGCAAGCTGACCATGGGCGAAAATATCGGCGATCTCGGCGGCCTTGAAATGGCCTATTCCGCCTATCGCCGCTATGTCGCCAGCCATGGCGAGCAGCCGGTGCTCGACGGTCTGACGGGCGATCAGCGCTTCTTCCTCGCTTGGGCGCAAGTCTGGCGCGCCAAGTCCCGCGAAAACGCGCTGCGCGAGCAGTTGCTGACCGATCCGCACAGCCCGCCGGAATATCGAGTCGACGGCGTCGTTCCGAATATCGACGCCTGGTACAAGGCGTTCAACATCACGCCCGACAGCGCGATGTATATTCCGCCTGAAAAACGCGTGAAAATCTGGTAGGCAGCGATATGAGCGAACCCGTCACCGTCAATATCCCGCACCAGCTGGGGCTGGAAGAAGCCAAGAGCCGGATCGGCAGCGGCATCCACACGCTCAGCGATATCATCCCCGGCGCCGCGATGACCGATCATCGCTGGGAAGGGGATCATCTCCATTTCACGCTGGAGGCGATCGGCCAGCGGATCGTCGCGGACATGCATGTCCGGGAAGAAGAGGTTTACGCGCTGTTCGATCTGCCGCCGATGCTCGCGATGTTCGCCAACAAGATCAAGGCGAAGCTTCAGAAGGAAGCGCCGAAAATGCTGGAGTGAGCGCGGCTGGTCGGGATCGCTTTAAGCTGCGGAACGACCTCGGCGCAGGTCATTTTTGTCGGCAGCAGCGGGGCGAGAGGCGATCGTTAAGGCGTGCTGGCGGAGGGAGCGAATTGGTCCGGAAAACGGACACAGGCCGGCCCGCAGAAAAATCCTGAATCGCGCTCCGTATGCCAGCCGAAAAAAAAGCTTCCCAACCAATCCATATTTCGATTATTATGGATATATGGATTCGGTAAAAGCAATAGAAGCGCTCGGCTCACTCGCTCAAAACACCCGGCTGGATGTTTTTAAACTGTTGGTTCGGCATGAGCCTGCAGGCATGCCCGCTGGCGAGATTGCAAAACGGCTGGATGTACCGCCGAATACGATGTCCTCTCACCTGTCGATATTGTCGCGTGCTGATCTTGTAACGTCAAAGCGCCAAAGTCGTCTCATTATTTATCGCGCCAATCTCGCGACGATGAATGCCCTGATGGCCTTCATGCTGGAGAATTGCTGTTCCGGTGAAGATTGCGCTCCCATTGCCAACCAGCTGGAAAGGCTCTGCCAATGAAACGTATGCATATTCACGTCGGGGTGGAAAATCTTGATGCCTCGATAAGATTTTATTCCACGCTATTTGATGCCGAACCAGCGGTGACGAAAGGCGACTATGCCAAGTGGATGCTGGATGACCCCCGCGTCAATTTCGCCATATCGTCTGAAAACCATGCAGCCAAAGGTATCGAGCATCTTGGCATTCAGGCCGAAAGCCCGGACGAATTGCAGGAAGTCTTTACCCGCCTTCGCAAAGCCGATGCGCCCCTGCTCGAAGAGGGGCAGACCACTTGCTGCTATGCCAGGTCCGAAAAGAGCTGGGTGTCCGATCCGGACGGCGTAGTGTGGGAAGCCTTTTACACCAGCGGAGAGTCGGTCGTATATGGCGATGACCCCACATTATCTGCTGTTTCGAAAAATGCTGCGGAAACAAGCTGCTGCGCTCCATCGAACGTGAGCATGTCATGAGCGAGCGCGTTTACAACGTCCTGTTTCTTTGCACAGGCAATTCGGCGCGTTCCATATTGGCAGAAGCGATATTGAACCGCGAAGGCAAGGGGCGTTTCAAGGCCTATAGTGCGGGGAGCAACCCTGCGGGCAGGGTCCACCCCTATTCGCTCGATCTGCTCGCATTGATGGATCATCCGACAGAGAACTTGCGGTCCAAAAACTGGGAAGAGTTTTCAGGTCCGGATGCGCCGAAGCTCGATTTCGTTTTTACCGTTTGCGACAATGCTGCTGGCGAGACCTGTCCTGTCTGGCCCGGACAACCGATCACTGCCCATTGGGGCATTCCCGATCCAGCGGCGGTAACAGGCAGCGAGGCAGAAAAACGGGCAGCCTTCACCGAAGCCTATCGGATGATGCTGAATCGCATCAGCCTGTTTCTGGCCTTGCCGCTCGAAAGCATAGACAAGATGAGTCTGCAAAGCCGCCTCAGGGATATTGGCGCACAGAAAGCCGAGGCTTGAGACATGGCAACGCCTCATCTTGAGACATCTGCCGATGCAGGGCTTGGTGTCTTTGAAAAATGGCTGTCCATCTGGGTCGCCGCTGCCATATTCGCTGGCATCCTTATCGGCAATGTCGCTCCTGATACGGTGGCGATTCTTGCGGGACTGGAATATGCTTCGGTCAATCTGGTGGTGGCTGTTCTGATCTGGGCAATGATCTATCCGATGATGGTCGGCGTGGATTTTGCCAGCCTCAGGCATATTGGCGACAAGCCCAAGGGCCTGATCATAACGGTTGTCGTCAACTGGTTCATCAAGCCGTTTACCATGGCTGCATTGGGCGTGCTGTTTTTCAAATATATGTTCGCAGGCCTGATTTTACCGGATGATGCGGAGCAATATATAGCGGGACTCATCCTGCTTGGCGCAGCGCCTTGCACCGCGATGGTATTCGTCTGGTCACAAATGACCAAGGGCGACCCCGCTTATACGCTTGTGCAGGTATCGGTGAACGACATCATCATGATATTTGCATTTGCGCCGATCGTTGCCCTCTTGCTCGGTGTCACCGATATCGTCGTGCCGTGGGCGACATTGCTGCTGTCGGTAGCGCTATATGTGGTTATTCCGCTCCTCGCCGGTGCGCTGACGCGCCGGACTCTGCTCGCTCGTTCAGATGGGGACGAGACTGCGATCACTGCATTCTCGGGACGCATCAAACCGCTTTCCGTCCTCGGGCTGTTGCTGACGGTTATATTGCTGTTCGCCTTTCAAGCGCAGACGATTGTGACACAGCCATTGCTGATCGCGCTTATTGCCGTCCCAATCCTTATCCAGAGTTACGGCATATTTTTTGTCAGCTACGCCGCTGCCTGGGCGTGGAAGGTGCCGCACAATGTGGCGGCACCATGTGCCTTGATCGGCACATCCAATTTTTTTGAGCTGGCGGTAGCAGTGGCGATCGGTGTTTTCGGACTGGGGAGCGGTGCCGCGCTGGCTACGGTCGTGGGCGTTCTCGTCGAAGTTCCGGTAATGTTGTCGCTGGTGGCATTTGCAAATCGTACCCGGTCAAATTTCCCGACAGCATAAAAACGTACGAGCAGGGGAAGCCGTCAGATCCAGTGTCCGCTGGTGCGCTGTCCGTCTCGGCGCTCAGCGCAGGCTCTCGGATCACTGCCCAAAGCCCACATCCCGCGCCCGCTTCACCGCTTCTTTCGCAGCCGCCAGCAAGGCTCCGGCCTTGGCCTCGCATTCGGCTTGCTCATAGGCCGGAACGCTGTCCGCGACGATCCCCGCGCCGGCCTGCACATGCAGCATGCCGTCCTTCACAATCCCGGTCCGGAGCACGATGCAGCTGTCCATGCTGCCATCTGGAGAGAAATAGCCGACGCCGCCGGCATAGGCACCGCGGGTTTCGGGTTCGAGTTCGGCGATGATCTGGCAGGCGCGCACTTTCGGGGCGCCGCTCACCGTACCGGCGGGGAAGCCGGCGAACAGCGCGTCGAGCGCGTCCCTGCCGGGGGCCAGCTGGCCGACGACATTGGACACGATATGCATGACATGGCTGTAAAATTCGACGGTATAGCTGTCGGTGACCTCGACGCTGTGCGCGCTGGCCACCCGGCCGACGTCGTTTCGGCCGAGATCGAGCAGCATCAGATGCTCGGCCCGTTCCTTGGGATCGGCGAGCAGGCTGTCGCGGTTGGCCTTGTCCTCGGCGGCATTCTTGCCGCGCGGGCGGGTGCCGGCAATCGGCCGGATGGTGACCTCGCCATCGCGCGACCGGACGAGGATTTCCGGGCTCGAGCCGGTCAGCGCAAAGCCGGGCAGGTCGAGAAAGAACAGGAAGGGCGAGGGGTTGATCCGGCGCAGCGCGCGATAGAGCTCGATCGGGGGCAGGGTGAAGGGGGTGGTGAAACGCTGCGCCAGCACCACTTGGAAGATATCACCGGCCTCGATATAATCCTTGGCGCGCAGCACCATATCTGCATATTTTTCCGGTCGAAGCTGTGCGGTGAACTCTACTCCGTCCGGGCCGAGCCCGTCGAAGCCAGCCTCTCCTTTGCCGGCCAATCGTCCTTCGAAAAGCTCGGGACGAACGGGGGCGGCGAGGCCGCGCTGCGCTTCGTCCAGCCTTTCTTCCGCCGTGGCAATTTTCGTGCCGGCATCGCCATCGCTTTCCGGCCAGACCGGCGCGACCAGAAACAGCTCGTCGGCCAGCCGGTCAAAGATCAGGATCACCGTCGGCCGGACAAACAGCATGTCGGGCAGATCCAGCTCCGATTGCGGTGCGCGCGGCAGCTTCTCGACCAGCCCGATGGTCTCATAGCCGAAATAGCCGACCAGACAGGCCAGCGCCCGGGGCAGTTCTTCCGGCACGTTCATCCGGCAGGCCTTGACCAGGTTGCGCAGCGCAGCAAGGCTGTCGCCACCTTCCGGAATGAAAGCGTCCCGGTCCTTCAGCCATGTGCGATTGATCGCGGCTTCCGTGCCATCGGCGCGGAACACCAGATCCGGTGCCAGTCCGATCATGCTGTGCCGGCCTCTCGTCTCGCCGCCCTCGACCGATTCCAGCAGATAGTCGCCGCGCCCTTCTTCCATCAGCTTGAGCGCTGCGGAAACCGGCGTTTCGGTGTCCGCGACCTGGCGGCGCCAGATCAGCGCCGGCTTGCCATCGCCCAGAGCCGCACGCGCCGCTTCGATGCCGAAACTGCCCGCCATCGGCCGGTTAATTGCCGCCGAGCAGCTGATTTTTCAGCGCGGTAAGCGAATCCTCGTTGCGCTTGACCCCGATATCCGCCTTCATCGCATTGATGAACTGGGCGGTATATTCGTTGCCGAACACCTGCTTGAACTGGGCCTTGGTGGCTGTCAGCAAGTCTTCCCGCTTGGACGCGTCACCGCGGTTGAGCTTGTCGAGGACGACCACGAACCATCCCTGGTCGCGCGGTGCGGCGAGAGATTTTGCGGTGCCCTGCGCCATGCTGAACATCAGGCTGAGGGGTGGCGGGACCTGTCCCTGCTGGCTCTGTCGGGCCAGATCTGCCCGGCTTGAAGAGATTTTCTGAACGCCGGGCAGTTTGACCCCGGCATCGGCGACCGCCTTGGACAGCGAAGTGCCGCTGCTGACCGCTTTTGCGATCTTGTCTGCGACCGCCTTGGCTTTTTTCGATCCCTGCTCCAGCATATAGTCACGGGTGACGAGTTGTTCGATTTGCTTCAGCGGCGGTGGTGCGGCTTCGGTGATATCGGTGACGTCGACCACGGCATATTGCTGGCCGGGAATGATTTCGACGACCTGCGGTTCGGATTCCGCTTCCACCGCAAAGGCGATCGGCAGGATTTTCTGCATCTCCGGAATTGGCCGGTAATTCTGGTCGTTCGGATTCTGGCCATTGGCAAGCAGAGCGGGTGTGGACTCCACTTTCAGCTTTTCCGCTTTCGCGATATCGGCCAGCGTGGCGCCATCGGCAAATTCATCCTCCATCCGGACCGTCAGTTCCGCCATCGCCTCTTCGACCTTTGTGCGGGTCAGTTCGTTGACGATCTCCGCGCGGACCTGTTCCAGTGAGCGAGCGGGAATCTGCTTGACCCCTTCGACCTTTACGATGTGCCAGCCAAGCGCGCTTTGCGCCGGCCCTGCGATATCGCCCGAACGAACAGAGAAAGCGGCGTCGGCGACGGCCTGCGATGCGTTATTGGCGAAGTCCGTCTTGTTGATCGATCCCACTTCGGCGGCAGACAGGCCAACCGACTGAGCGGCTTGCTCCAGCGAGGAGCCGGCCTTGATCTTGTCGGCCAGCGCCTTTGCTGCCGCTTCGGTCGGGAGGATCACCTGATTGAGATTGCGGGTCTCGCTGGCCGCGTAGCGGGTCTTGTTGAGATTATAATAGCCCGCGATTTCCTTTTCCGTCGGCTTGATTTTGTCGTTGAACCGCGATTTTTCGAAGAGCGCATAGCGGATCGTCCGGCGTTCTGGGATGGTGTAGCGCGAGGCATTTTTGGCATAAAAGGCTTCAATCGAAGCTTTCGCCGGCTTTACATCATCAATGAAGGCCACCGAGGGAATGGTTGCTATCTGTCCCTCGCGCGATTCCAGCAACAGCGACGCGTAAGGAACGACCAGCTTCTGAGGGACGGCTGCGCCAAAGCTGGCAGTCGTCAACAGCTGGTCGGCGAGCAGGTTGCGGGTAAAATCGTCGCGCAACTGGCTCTCGCTGATACCCTGCTGCTGCAGCGCGCGCCGGAAATTTTCCTCGCTGAACTGCCCGTCTGCGCCCTGGAATGCGCCGATATTGGCAATTTCTCCGTCCACCAGCCGTTTGCCGGCGGCCATACCATATTTGCTGCCGAAATCGGCAATGGCAAAGCTGTTGATCAGCCGTTCCAATACGTCGTCAAAGCCGCCGCCGTTGATATAGGTTTTCAGATCGAGGCCCGTATTCTCACGTTGTTCGGTGCGAAAGGCATTGTTGACCGACTGGCTGAGCTCGGCCGTGGTCAGCTTGCTGTCACCAACCTTGGCAGCGGTGCCGGAACCTGTGACGCCGCCAAATGTGCCGCTGCTCGATACATCCGCCGTGGCGAAGGCAAGGGCGATCAGCCCGATAAAGCAGAAGGTCAGGAAAAGCCCCAGTTTCGAAGAAAAGATACGGCGGAAAAAGCTGATCATGAAAGAGAGGTTCCATTGCGGGAGTGGGATTTGGCCCTGCTTTAGGCGGCTTGGCTTTGCGGTTCAAGCAAAAGACTGCCGAAGGAAATTGGCAAGCGGATCGATATTTGTTAGCGCAGGATGATTGGAAAAAATGAAAAAGGCTCAGCACATTATGGCAAACCGCAAATATATTGTCGGCAACTGGAAAATGAACGGGCTGCGCGCGCAGCTGTCCGATATTGCAGCCATTGCCGCGATCGCCGCGAGTCATGACTCGGCCGATGTCGGCATCTGTCCGCCGGCCACGCTGATCGCCCCCGCCGCCCAGGCCAATCCCGGCTTTGCCATCGGTGCACAGGATTGCCACTATGCCGAGAGCGGCGCGCATACCGGCTGCCTGTCTGCGGCGATGCTCAAGGAAGCCGGTGCCACCTATTCGATTCTTGGCCACAGCGAACGCCGGGCCGATCAGCAGGAAGATGATGCCGAAGTGAAAGCCAAGGCAGAGGCCGTGCATGCAGTCGGGATGGGGGCGATCATCTGCGTCGGCGAAACCGAAGAGGAGCGCGATGCCGGGCAGGCGATCGAAATCGTTACGGTGCAGCTTGCCCGGTCGTTTCCGGCGAAAGCCAGTCCCGACTGGCTGACCATCGCCTATGAGCCGGTCTGGGCGATCGGCACTGGCCGGGTCCCCGAGGCCAGCGATGTCGCGGAAATGCACGCAGCGATCCGCAAAAAACTGGGAGAACTGATGGGGCAGGGCAGCGATGATGTCCGCATTCTCTATGGCGGATCGATGAATGGCAGCAATGCAGCCGAATTGCTGGCGGTGCCCAATGTCGATGGCGGGCTCGTCGGTGGCGCCAGTCTGACGGCCGCGAAATTCGGACCGATTATCGAGGCCGCCGCTGCCTGTTGAGCCAGGCGAGGAGGAGATGTTTTTCGGGCGTCGGGCAGATCCTGATTCGTGCCGGAACTCCGAATCCTCTGAATTTTCGCGATCGCCCGGTTCCGCCCTATCATGCAGTGGCTATTTTCATCGCTTGAACTCGGACCGGCCAATCGCTATGTGCGCTGCACGTCAGAGCGCATGCTCGCCTTATTAGTTCGGAAATCCCATGTTTCTTTTTGTCACTGTCCTTCAAGCCATAGTTGCCGCGATGCTGGTGGGCGTCATATTGATGCAGAAATCCGAAGGCGGCGGACTGGGTGTTGGCGGTTCGCCATCCGGCATGATGTCGGCACGCGGGGCTGCAGATCTCCTGACCCGGACGACGTCGATCCTGGCAGCTTTGTTCGTCATCCTGTCGATTACCCTGGCGGTCATGGCCGCTGCGGAAGGCAAGATAGAGACGATCGACCAAAGTCTGCAACGCGACAACAGCGCACCGGTTTCGGCACCTGCTGACGACGTGCCGCTGGCTGGTGACGATCCGCTCGCCGCGGCAGCCGCTGCGGCGGACGAGGAAGCGCCGGCAAGCAGTTCCGTTCCGCTCGATCAATAAAAAACGCCGCGACCCGCGAACCGGGTCTCCATTACGCAATTTTGCGGCTTTCGCTGGTAGCTTCCGGCCGCGCCGAATCTCGGCACGTTAGAATTGCCCGGTCAGAATAATATTTATTTCGCTTTTCCGGATTCGTGGGATTGCCAATTGCGGTGATAACGCCTTAAGCCTCTCCTCCCATGGCGCGATATATTTTCATTACCGGCGGTGTGGTTTCCTCTCTTGGCAAAGGTCTGATGGCGGCAAGCCTCGGCGCGCTTTTGCAGGCTCGCGGATATTCCGTGCGAATCCGGAAACTTGACCCCTATCTCAACGTTGATCCGGGCACGATGTCGCCCTATCAGCACGGCGAAGTCTATGTGACCGACGACGGGGCCGAGACCGACCTCGATCTTGGCCATTATGAGCGCTTTACCGGCGTGCCATCGCTGCAGTCCGACAATGTGACATCGGGCCGGATTTACCAGTCGATCATCACCAAGGAACGCCGCGGCGACTATCTCGGTGCCACGGTGCAGGTGATTCCGCACGTGACCGACGCCATCCAGGAATTTGCCGAAGACAAGCTCGACGGCATTGATTTCGTGCTGTGCGAGATTGGCGGGACCGTCGGCGATATCGAAAGCCTGCCGTTCATCGAGGCGATTCGTCAGCTGCGCAACAAGGTCGGCCGCGACAACGCCATTTCCGTTCATGTCACTCTGGTGCCCTATATTGCAGCTGCGGGTGAGCTGAAAACCAAACCGACCCAGCACAGCGTCAGGGAACTCACCTCGCTGGGCATCCAGCCGGATATTCTGCTGTGCCGCTGCGAGCATCCGCTGCCCGATACGGAACGGGCGAAGATCGCCCAGTTCTGCAACGTCAGCAAGGAATCGGTGATTCCGGCTCTCGATGCGAGCAATATCTATAATGTACCGCTGCAATATCATCAGGAAGGTCTGGACAATGTGGTTCTGGGTGCCTTTGGCATCAAAGACGCACCGGAACCGGATTTGTCTCGCTGGTATGATGTCATGGAGCGGATCGAGCATCCCGAAGGCGAAGTCATCGTCGGCGTGGTCGGCAAATATGTCGGGCTGCAGGATGCCTATAAATCGCTGCAGGAAGCGCTGTTCCACGGCGGGCTGGCCAACCGGGTCAAGGTGCAGGTGCGCTGGCTGGATGCGGAACTGTTTGAAAATGAAGAAGATCTGGCGGCCAAGCTGGAACCGCTCCACGCGATATTGGTGCCCGGTGGCTTTGGTGAACGGGGCAGCGAAGGCAAGATCGGATCGGTCAAATTTGCCCGCGAGAATAATATTCCCTTTTTCGGTATCTGCCTGGGCATGCAAATGGCCTGTATCGAAGCGGCCCGCAATCTGGCCGGGATAGATGCGGCATCGACGACCGAATTTGGCGATACCGCGGAACCGGTGGTCGGCCTGATCACGGAATGGATGACCCAGGAAGGCCTGCAGAAGCGGGAAGCCGGCGGCGATCTGGGCGGTACCATGCGACTCGGCGCCTATGATGCGGTGCTGCAGAATGGTTCGAAAATCGCCGAAATTTACGGTTCCAGCGAAATCAGCGAACGCCATCGCCACCGTTATGAGGTGAACAAGGGCTATGTCGAACGACTGGAACAGACCGGGCTGATCTTCTCCGGCATGTCACCGGATGGCGAATTGCCGGAAACGGTGGAACGGCCGGACCACAGCTGGTTTATCGGTGTCCAGTTCCACCCTGAGCTGAAGAGCAAGCCCTTTGATCCGCATCCGCTTTTTGCGTCGTTCATTGCCGCAGCCTTGCAGCAGAGCCGCCTGGTCTAGGCATATAGGCCTAATAAAATTGGGTGATTCGCGCAGATGTCGAATCTGTCCAATCCATTGCCGGAAATGTGATTAAGGTTACGAGAATATCGCGGAGGAAGGGTGACCAAAACTTCCCAGGCGGTTTGGGGAATATGAAAAGTGAACGCTGAGGAACTGGCAAATATACTGGCTGAGCATAGCCTGTTTGCTGATTGTGACGAAGCCGAGCTGGCTGACCTGATATTGCGTGGGCATTTTGTGCAATATAAGAAAGGGGATGAATTGATCATGCAGGGCGATCCCGGCAACTCGCTGCTGATATTATTATCGGGCAATGCGCGTACCAGCATGATCGCCAGCAATGGCAATGAAGTGGTTCTTGATTATGCCGAAGCCGGACAGGTTCTGGGCGAAATCGCGCTGCTGGACGGTGGCGAGCGGACCGCGAGCGTCACTGCCATCGAGCCAACCTCCGCTCTTTCGATCACGCGCGCCGCTTTTGAAGATATTTTGGCCAAGCACAAGAATATGGCGCTGCGTTTGCTGAAAGTCATGGCGAAACGCATCCGGACGGCAAACAGCATGATCGAGGGGGATCGCGCTTATACGTCTGGACCGCGGCTGGCCCGCTATCTGCTCAGGCTGTCTGTGGCAGGCGCAAATGAAGGACGACTGAAGCTGGACCTGAGCCAGAGCGAACTCGGCAATTTTGCCGGCATGTCGCGTGAACATATTAATCGGCAACTGTCCGCCTGGTCGGAAGGCGGGATCGTGGCGGTTGAGAGCGGGAAGATCCGGATATTGGATCATGCAATGCTCTCCCACATTGCCGAAGCAGATTCTTGACGGCATTGGGCCTTTTGCGACCCGGGCCAAATGTCGTCGAGAGTGACACCATGCGGGTGTCAGGGGCAGTCGGATCCTCATCCGGCTGCCCCATTTCATTTGACCATTAAAAAAGGCAGCCAGATTGCTCTGGCTGCCTCCGCTTTTTGGTTTCAGGACAGGCTCAGGCGGCCTTGTCTTCTTTCTTGTCCCGCTTGTCCGCGATCTTGGTGACATTGTCGCCCTTGTTGATGGCGATTGTCTGCGGGCGCATCGCTTCCGGAATTTCCCGGATCAGATCAATGACCAGCAGGCCATCGGCGAGCGCGGCATTCTCGACGCGAACAAAATCCGCGAGTTCGAAGCGCCGTTCAAAGTTGCGGTTGGCGATTCCCATATGCAGGAACTGCTTTCCTTCATTATTTTCGGCTTGTTTGTTGCCGGCGACGAGCAGCATATTCTGCTGGGCGGTAATTTCGATTTCGTCATCCTTGAAGCCGGCGACGGCAAGCGTGATCCGATATTGGTCTTCACCGCTGCGTTCGATGTTGAACGGCGGATAATTTTCGGATTGCTGCGCGCGAGCATTATTTTCAAGAAGGTCGAACAGCCGGTCAAATCCCACGGTTGAGCGGCGGTAGGGCGTAAAGTCAAAACGATTCATCTCTATATCCTCTTCAATTGAGCAATGTAAATCTGGACCCGCACATGCGGCATCCGGTTCGTTGATGCGAAACCCTGACGGCGTTTCACATGAACCAAGATATGATTAAATTGCCTGATTTCAAGAGTCAGAAAAGAGCGAATTTACAGGGTCTCGAAAAATTTTTAGGGCAAAAAAACGCCCGGATGCCGCTAAGCACCCGGGCGAAAAATGGTGACGAACTAATTCGTCCCCTGTTTTCCCGTCCTATTCAACGCCGCTTGTCCCCCAACATTTGGCGGAACCGGAAGGGATCCCTGAACCATGACCCGTTAATCGAGATGTTTGATTCTGTGACCATGTCTGATCGAATGACATAAATTTGTCATGGTAAATTTCACCTATTGCAAATATTGGTCGCCACTTGTGTCATATCGGCAACAGCAGATTAGCCACCATCCCACTTGCCTGCCCGGATCAGCACCCGTAAAGGCAGGGAAACCCGATCCAAGGAAGTCGCTGCCAATATGCTCCTATCCCGTTATGAATGGGTCATCGCTAAACGCTATCTGTTGCCGGGCAAGGGGGAGGGATTCATTTTCCTCGTTGCCAGCATCAGCCTCGTGGCCGTCATGCTCGGTGTGGCCGCCCTGATTGTGGTGATGAGCGTCATGAACGGCTTCCGCGCAGAGCTGTTCGACAAGATTGTCGGCCTCAACGGCCATGCGGTGATCCAGGGCTATGGTGGACGCATCCCCGATTGGCGAGAGCTGCTCGAGGAAACCCGCGAGACCAAGGGCGTGGTCTCGGCCTCGCCGCTGATCGAGCAGCCATTGCTGACCACCTTCAACGGCCGGGTCGAGGCGGTGCTGGTCCGGGGCATGCTGGTGCCGGACATATTGAACAATGAAACGCTCGACGGAAAGACCGTGGCCGGTGATCTGGCGCGGCTGGAGCCGGGGGCGGGGCGGGTCGGAATCGGCAGCCGGCTGGCGACCACGCTCGGGGCACAGGTTGGCAGCCGAATCACGATCATCAACCCGCAGGGGCGATCCACGCCGTTCGGGACGGTCCCGCGCGAGATCGCCTATGACGTGGCTGCGATCTTTGAAGTCGGTGTCTATGACTATGACAAGGCCTTTGTGATCATGCCGATGGAAGACGCGCAGACCTTGCTGTTGCTCGGTGACCAGATCGGGATGATCGAAATCAAGACCAATGATGCCGACAATGTGCGCAACATACTGGATCCGCTGGTACCCAAGGTCGCGGATCGCGGGATCATCACCGACTGGCAGACGATGAATGCCTCGCTGTTCGAGACGCTTCAGGTCGAGCGGGTGGTGATGTTCGTGATTCTCTCGATCATCATTCTGGTTGCCGTGTTCAACATATTATCGTCGCTGATCATGCTGGTCCGGGCAAAAACCCGCGATATTGCGATCTTGCGGACGATGGGTGCCTCGCGGGCCTCACTGCTGCGGATTTTTGTGACCGTCGGCACTTCGATCGGCATGCTCGGGATCGCGGCCGGCATCATTCTCGGGCTGATCGCCATCTATTTCCGGCAGAATATCATCAATTTTGTCCAGATCATCACCGGACAAAATCTCTGGGATCCGTCGATCCGCTTTCTGACCGAGCTGCCGGCGCGCACCGATCCGATGGAAGTGGTCGGAATTGCCGGGCTGGCGCTTCTGTTCAGTTTCCTGGCCACCCTTTACCCTGCCTACAAGGCCGCCAGCACCGATCCGGTTCAGGTGCTCCGCTATGAGTGACAATATGATCGGGAAGACTGTCGAATTGCGCAATGTGAAGCGCAGCTTTGTGCAAGGCGATGTCGTGATCGAGGTGCTTCGCGGCGTCAATCTCGACATTCATGCCAATGAAATTGTCGCGCTTCTCGGGCCGTCCGGTTCGGGCAAGTCGACGCTGCTGCAGGCGGTTGGCTTGCTCGAGGGCGGCTTTGAAGGATCAATCAAGCTTGCCGGCGAGGAAACGGCCCAGTTGCCGGCCAGCGGCCATACGCGGATCCGGCGGGACTTGCTGGGCTTCGTCTATCAGTTCCATCATCTGCTGCCCGACTTTTCCGCCTTGGAAAATGTCGTGATGCCGCAGCTGATTGCGGGCGTCAGCCAGAAGGCGGCGGAAGTGAGAGCGGAAACGCTGCTCCGCAGCCTTGGGCTGGGCGAGCGCCTCGATCACAAGCCGAGCAAATTGTCCGGCGGGGAGCAGCAGCGTGTCGCGGTCGCTCGCGCTCTGGCCAACGCCCCAAAACTGGTTCTGGCAGATGAGCCGACCGGCAACCTGGATGAAGCAACGGCCGATCTGGTGCTCGCGGAATTTATCGGGCTGGTGAGACAGGAAGGCAGTTCCGGACTGATCGCCACCCACAATGAGCGTCTGGCCGCCAAAATGGATCGAGTCGTCCGGCTCCACGAGGGTGTTTTAACCTAGGTATTTCAACCCGGAACGAGAATGGCTTTGACTTTTTCGGTGCGAGTATCAATCTGTGCCATCGGCACGACCTAGAAAATTCAACATTGCGGGGCGCATATGAAGGTTACGGAATTCCAGGTAAAGCAAGCGGATGGCTCCCTTCAGGATCTGTCCGTTCACAAGGGCAAGGTTTTGCTGATCGTGAACACCGCATCGAAATGCGGCTTCACCCCGCAATATGAGGGGCTTGAAAAACTTTATCAGGAATATGGGGACAAGGGGCTGGAAATACTGGCTTTTCCCTGCAATCAGTTTGGCAATCAGGAACCCGGCAATGCCGAGGAAATCCGCAATTTCTGTTCGCTCAACTATGATGTCAGCTTTCCGCTCATGGGCAAGATTGACGTCAATGGCAATGATGCCGATCCGCTGTGGAAATATCTGAAATCGGAAAAATCGGGCCTGCTTGGGTCCCGCATCAAATGGAATTTCACCAAATTCCTGGTCGACCGGGAGGGCAATGTGGTTGGCCGTTTCGGTCCCGCCGTAAAACCCGACCAGCTGAAAAACGAGATTGAAGCGCTGCTCTAGCGGCGCTCAAGTGGGCGCCATGGCCCCTCGTGACAAATAGCCTGTGGACAAATGGTCGATAGTTCCCATTCCCGACATCGCAGCATATGCAAAGCCCGATTGGTGCGCTAGTCTGACGCCATGGCCCAGACACCCTTCGTCCATCTTCGTACCTTTTCTGCCTATACGATATTGGACGGCGCGATGGAGCCTGCAGCGATCGGGCCTGCGGCAAAAGAACGCGGCTTTCCGGCGGTTGCGCTGTGCGACCGGATTGGCCTGTTTGCCTCGATGGCGTTTGATGACGGGTGCCGGGCCCATGGCATTCAGCCCATTACCGGATGCTTCCTGAGAGTTGCGCGCCCGGGCACCGCCGATCCGGCGAGGCCGGTTCTCGACTGGCTTGCGCTCTTTGCGCAGGACGCCGAGGGATATGAAAATCTCTGCAAGCTCGTGTCCGCCTCTCATCTCGACCGGCCCAGCGAGCTGGAAGCCCATGTCGGGATGGATTTTCTGCGGGACCACAGCGCCGGGCTGATCGCTCTGACCGGTGGCGGGGAAGGGGCTCTGGCCCGCCTCATTGCGGAAGAACAGCAGGGCGAAGCGGACGCTTATCTGTCCCTGTTGCAGCAGTATTTCCCGGGACGCCTCTATATCGAACTGTCGCGCCGGGAAGACCCGGTCGAAATGGCTGCCGAAGCGGGCTTGATCGCGCTGGCCATGGAACGGGACATTCCGCTGGTTGCCACCAATCCCAGCTGTTTCTCCGAGCCCGAATTTCACGAAGCGCATGATGCGATGAAATGTATCGCCCAGTCTGCCTATGTCGAGAATGATGACCGCGAGAAGCCGTCCAGGCATCTGTGGATGAAAAGCGCGCTGGTGATGGAGGACCTGTTTTCCGATATTCCGGAGGCCCTGCAGAATACGCTCGTCATCGCGCAGAGATGCGCCTTTTCGCCGCCCAAGCGAGATCCGATTCTGCCCAGCCTTGCCGGTGACCTGGCGGGGGAGATCGAGCAGTTGCGCCGGGATGCCACCGCAGGGCTGGAACGGCGGCTGGCGCTGCTCGACATCGCCGACGAGGACGAGCGGAAAATTTATTTCGACCGACTGGCATTCGAGCTGGATGTGATCGTCAGCATGGGATTTCCCGGCTATTTCCTGATCGTTGCCGATTTTATCAAATGGGCAAAAGACCATGACATTCCGGTTGGGCCGGGCCGTGGTTCGGGCGCCGGCTCGGTGGTCGCCTGGGCGCTGACCATCACCGATCTCGATCCGATCAAGCTGGGCCTGCTGTTCGAGCGGTTCCTCAACCCGGAACGTGTGTCGATGCCGGATTTCGATATCGACTTCTGCGAAACCCGCCGCGGCGAGGTGATCCGCTATGTGCAGGAAAAATACGGCAACCGGCAGGTCGCTCAGATCATCACCTTCGGGAAACTGAAATCGCGCGCCGTGCTGCGCGATGTCGGACGGGTGCTGCAAATGCCTTACGGGCAGGTCGACCGGCTGACCAAATTGATTCCCAACCATCCCACCGATCCGTGGGATTTGAGGCGCTCGCTCAACGGCATTTCGGAGCTGGCGCAGGAATATAAACAGTCCGATGTGAAGCGATTGTTCGATCTGGCGATGAAGCTCGAAGGCCTGCCGCGCCACAGTTCTACGCACGCTGCCGGCGTGGTGATCGGTGACCGGCCGCTGGACCAGCTGGTGCCGCTCTACCGCGACCCCCGGTCGGACTTGCCGGTGACCCAGTTCGACATGAAATATGTTGAAAAAGCCGGTCTGGTGAAATTCGACTTTCTGGGCCTGAAAACCCTGTCGGTGCTGAAGAAGGCGGTCGAGCTGCTCGCCGAACGCGGTATCCATGTCGATCTGGACGGGCTGAGCTGGAAAGACGAGAAGGTCTTCGAACTGCTCCAGCGCGGTGAAACCGTCGGCGTTTTTCAGCTGGAATCGGAGGGCATGCGGCGCACGCTGGCGGCAGTGAAACCGACCAATTTCGGCGACATTATCGCGCTGGTCTCGCTCTACCGGCCTGGCCCGATGGACAATATCCCGCTGTTCGGCGACCGCAAGAACGGCCGCGCCGAGATCGCCTATCCGCACCCCTTGCTGCAGGACATCCTGAAGGAAACCTACGGGATTTTCGTCTATCAGGAACAGGTGATGCAGGCGGCCCAGATCATCGCCGGCTACTCGCTGGGCGAAGCAGATTTGCTGCGCCGCGCGATGGGCAAGAAAATCCAGGCCGAAATGGATACCCAGCGCAGCCGGTTTGTGTCCGGTGCGGCAGACAATGGCCTGAACAGCGAACAGGCGAACGAGCTGTTCGACTTGATCGACAAGTTCGCCGGCTATGGTTTCAACAAGAGCCACGCGGCGGCCTATGCGCTGCTTGCCTATCAGACCGCCTGGCTGAAAGCGCATCATCCGCACGAATTTTACGCCGCCTCGATGTGCTTCGACATGCACCAGTCCGACAAGCTCAGCATTTTCGTCGACGATATGAAGCGCCTCGGTGTCACCGTCCTCGGGCCGGCGATCAACAAGAGCCGGCCCAATTTCTCGGTCGAGGAACAGCCCGGTGCGCTGCTCGCCGTGCGCTATGCCCTGGCGGGTCTCAAAAATGTCGGGGAAAAGGCGATGCAGTCGGTGGTTGCCGAACGGGCCGAGAAAGGCCCGTTTTCCTCGATCGAGGATCTGGCCAACCGGATCGATCCCCGGGGTCTGAACAAGCGCCAGCTGGAAAGCTTGGCCTCGGCCGGGGCCTTTGACGAGCTGGAACCCAATCGCGCCGCCATTTATGACGGAGCGGACATGATCCTTTCGGTCGCCAATAGCGCCGCCGATGCGCGGGAAAGCGGGCAGGGCGGTCTGTTTGGGGAAGGCAGCGCAGGCGGCGAAATGCAGGCGATCCGCTTGCCAGAGAACAGCCACTGGTCGCTCGGCGAGATCATGGTGCGGGAACGCGACGCCTTCGGATTTTACTTTTCGGCCCACCCGGTTTCCCAGTTCCAGGCAGTGACCGCATCGCTCGGCGCGCTGACCCATGCGGCGCTGTGCAGCGAAGGCCCGATCGGTGAAGGGGTGCGCAAGCCGGCGGTGATGGCGGCGCTGATCGAGAAGGTCCGCTGGCGCGACAGCCGCCGCGGCAAACGCTTTGCGCTCGCCGACCTGTCCGACAGCAGCGGTCAGTTTTCCGCGAGTTGCTTCGAAGAGGAGCAGTGCAAGATTCTGGAGGAACTGGCCAGCCATGGCGGTTGCGCGCTTCTCCATGTCGAACTGGACCAGCGGTCGGATGACGAAAGTCCGCGCGTTGCCATCCGGCGAGTGCAGCCGCTCGAGGGACTGGAAAAGACCACGAGGACAAGAATGGAGCTTGAAATCCATGACATCGCGGGACTGCATGAGCTGACCAATCTGGTCGCACCGCTGGTCGGCGGCCAGAGCGAACTGGTGGCAATCATGGCCGGACCCGAAGGCGACCCGGTCAGGGTCTGCCTCGGACGATCCTTCCGTCTCGATGCCGAAACGGTCGAGACGCTGCAACGGGTTAACGGGATATCCGCTGTCCGCCTGGGCCCGGCACGGCCGATGCGGGTGGCGAAACCCAAATTAAGGCTTGTCAGCTAGGCCGAAACAAATCAGAAACCGGCCAAATAGTAAATGTTTGGAGAGAATATATGGCCGGTGCAATGCAAGCGACTTCGCTCAAGATCACCAATCTGATCGATCATGCCGAGCGCGAGCATGGTACCCGCGAGATTGTCAGCTACTGGGCAGACGGCACTATCTCGCGCAGTAACTGGGCCGAGATCGGACGGGACTCGCGCAAATTCTCTCAGGCGATGCAGCGGCTGGGGATGAAAAAGGGCGACCGGATCGCCACCATCGCGATGAACCATGCCCATCATCTGATCAGCTGGTACGGGTCGGCCGGTATCGGCAGCATCCTGCACACCGTCAATCCGCGGCTGTTCGAGGAGCAACTGGTCTATATCCTCAACCACGCCGAAGACCGGGTGCTGCTGTTTGACAAGATGTTCACTCCGATCATCGAACTGCTCAAGCCGCAGCTGAAAACGATCGAACATTATATCCAGTTTGACGGCGAGAAGGGGGATTACACCACGTTCCGGGAGCTGGTCGATGCCGAGGACGGCGATTTTGACTGGATCGAGGTTGACGAGAATGATCCCTGCGGCCTGTGCTACACCAGCGGCACGACCGGCAATCCCAAGGGCGTGCTCTACGAGCATCGCTCCAATGTCCTGCACGCGATTACCGAAGTGCAGCCCGATGTCATGGACCTGTCCACCCGCTCGGTGATGCTGCCGGTGGTGCCGATGTTCCACGCCAATGCCTGGGGATTGCCTTTTGCCTGTGCGACGGTCGGTGCCAAGATGGTTTTCTCCGCGAGCAACGAAGCGCAGGTTTTGTGGAAGCTGATTCGTGAGGAAGGTGTGACGCACAGCGCCGGCGTTCCGACCGTCTGGCTGTCGATGTTTGCCGATATGGACGCCAATGGCGGGGATTATGGCGACCTGAGCGTGGTGGTGATCGGCGGCTCGGCCTGTCCCCGTTCGATGATCGAGCGGTTGATGAAGAACGGCATTCGTGTCGCCCATGCCTGGGGCATGACCGAAACCTCGCCGATCGGCACGACCGGGGCGCTGCCGGCCAACTGGGACGAACTGAATTTCGAGCAGAAGGTTGACGTTGTATCAAAACAGGGCCGCCCACCTTTTGGCGTGGAACTGCGCGTCATCGACGAGAATGGCGATGTCGCGCCGCGCGACGGCAAGACCAGCGGGGTCCTGGAGGTCCGCGGGCCGTGGATCATCAAGCGCTATTATCGCGCCGATGAAGACGCGGTCGAGGATGATGGCTGGTTTGATACCGGCGACGTCGCGGTCTTGCATCCCGATGGCACGATGCAGATTACCGACCGGGCGAAGGACGTAATCAAGTCGGGTGGCGAGTGGATCAGCTCGATCGAGCTGGAAAATGAGGCGGTCGGCTGTCCGGGTGTTGCCGAAGCGGCGGCTGTCGGCGTTCACCATCCAAAATGGGACGAGCGACCGTTGCTGCTGGTGATTCGCAAGGCCGGCAGCGATATTTCCGAGGCCGACGTGATTGATTATCTGTCCGGCAGGGTCGCCAAATGGTGGTTGCCGGATGAAGTGAAATTTGTCGATGAACTGCCACACACCGCGACCGGAAAGATCCTGAAGCGGGCCCTGCGCGACGAATATAAGGACTATCAGCTGAAAAGCCTGGTCGAGGCCTAGAACAGCTCCAGCTGGCTGCCGCGGATCTGCGGACGCCGGAAGAGATCGGTTCTGAGCGCAAGCTTGCCCTTTTTCAGGCCAGCCTTGCGCGAGGCGATAATGAGACGGCTACGGATCAGATCGGCCCACGGGCCCTGTCCGCGCATCCGGCTGTGGAAGGCGGGATCGTTGCGCCTGCCGCCGCGCATCTGCCGGACGATGCTCATCACCTTGCTCTTGCGGTCGGGATAGTGATTTTCCAGCCATTGTTCGAACAGCGGCGCCACCTCGTGCGGCAGCCGCATCGGGATGAAGGAAATGCTGCTGGCTCCGCGCTCCGCCGCCGCGGCCACAATCGCCTCAATCTCATGATCGGTGATGCCGGGAACAACCGGCGCAATATTGACATGCACATATATGCCCGCTTCGCTCAGCTTCTGCACCGCCTCCAGGCGCCGGGCCGGGGTCGGTGCCCTGGGTTCCAGCAGGCGAGCGGTCCGGGGATCGAGCGAGGTGACCGAGACCGCCACCGCAGTGAGGTCAAGCGCCGCCAGCGGCGCCAGCAAGTCGATATCCTCGACCACCCGGTTGGATTTGGTGGTGATCACGACCGGATGCCGCGTTTCCAGCATCACTTCCAATATCTGCCGAGTGATCCGATAGTCTTTTTCGATCGGCTGATAGGGGTCGGTGTTGGTCCCGATGGCGATACTGGCCGGCTGGTAATTGGGCTTGGCCAGGGTCCGGCGGAGCAGGTCGGCGGCATCGGGCTTGGCGAACAATTTGCTTTCGAAATCCAGTCCCGGCGACAGGTCATGATAGGCATGGGTGGGCCGCGCATAGCAATAGACGCAGCCATGTTCGCAGCCGCGATAGGCGTTGATCGAGCGGTCAAAGGGCAGGTCGGGAGAGCTGTTATAGGTGATGATCGACTTGGGAAATTCGATCGTGACCTCGGTCTTCAGCTTCGCGGCGGCGTCGTCGATCCGCTCGCGTTCGTCCAGCCAGTCGCCATCCACCTCGCGATCCTGCAGGTTGAATCGCTGCGGCACCGCATTGGACGGCGCCCCCCGGCCGGTTCTAGCCTCTGGATATTGGTGGTTTCTGGAACGCATCTGCTCTTCATACTATGAGAACATAAAAAGAACAAATGGATTGAATCGCTATTTTTCAAGCAGTCTCGGGATCAGTTCGACAAAATTGCACGGACGGTGCCGGCTGTCGAGCTGGGTGTCGAGGATACCGTCCCAGCCGTCCTTCACTGCCCCGTTGGAACCGGGCAGAGCGAATATATAAGTGCCGCGCGCGACCACCGCGCAGGCCCGGGACTGAACCGTGGATGTGCCGATCTTGGCGAGGCTGAGATAGCGGAACAATTCACCGAAGCCGGGAATATCCTTGTCCTTGACCGCGTTCAGCGCTTCAGGCGTGATATCCCGCCCGGTAAGACCGGTGCCGCCGGTGGTGATGATGACATCGACCTGCTCGTCGTCGATCCATTGATGGAGTTGCGCGACCAGGGCCGATTTGTCGTCCCGCAGAAGATTGCGATAGACTAGCTGATGGCCTTTCCGCTCGATCCGTTCGGCCAGAATGTCCCCGGACGTATCCTCTTTCCGGCTGCGCGTGTCGGAGACGGTCAGCAGGGCAATATTGATCGGTTTGAAGTTTCTGGACTCGTCAATGGGCATGATGGCTCTCCGCTTGGTCGCGACCCCGGGAATAGCCTGGCCTATACCGCTTTTCCAGGTCATAAAGAATAGGGGTTTTCGCGGGTTAACTATCGGTCTAATCGGGTTAGTCAATGTCAAACGTCCCGGATCTCACCGCTGTCATATTGGGTCTCATCCTTGCGGCATGGCTGGGTGCGGCTACCTGGGCGATCTGGACCGGCCTGGCGATGAAAAACAAGGCGGAGACCGTGCTGCGGCAATCGGGCCGATTGGGACGGTTGCTGGAAACTTCTCCCGCCTTGCCCTTGCTTGTGCGATCCGACGGCAAGCTGGAGGCCTCGCAGCGGCTGATGCACTGGCTCGGCTTCGACCATCTGCCTGCGCATATTTCGGAACTGCACGAGGAGTCTCGGGGGATGGTTCGGTCGGATCTCGACGGGCTGATGCAGGATGTGACGCTGGCGCAGAAAACCGGCAGCAGCTTCGTGCGCGCGATAAAGGTCAGCGGTTCGGACAAGGCGCTGCTGATCCGCGGCGGGCTGGCGGACCAGAAAATCGCTCCCAATGGCAGTGCGCTGCTTTGGATTTTCGACGCGACCGACAGCGAGGGGCAGATCGCCAAATTGCGCGATGAAAATGAAGCGGCCCGCGCGGCTTTCAATGCGCTGTCCGCCTTGATCGAGGCGGCGCCGGTGCCGATGTGGCACCGCTCCCCCGATCTGCGTCTGACCCTGGTCAACAGCGCCTATGTCGCGGCCGTCGATGCCAGAAATGGCGAACAGGTGATTGCCGACCGCATCGAGCTGGTGGAAACGATCGACGGATTCAGCCCGGTCGATGCCGCTGCCCGGGCGAAAGAGAAAGGTGAACCGTTCGAGCGCGTGGTCGCAACGACCGTCGGCGGTGAACGGCGCATGACCCATGTCGTCGATGTGCCGCTGGGCGAGTCCGGTATCGCCGGCTATGCGATCGATATCCAGGAACTGGAAGACGCGCGGCGGGAGCAGCGCCGTTTCGGGGAATCGCAGCGCGACATGCTCGACAGGATCTCTGCCGGTGTCGCCCAGTTTGACGCCGACAAATCGCTGAAATTCTGTAACCTGCCGTTCCAGCGGATCTTTTCCCTGCGCCAGCAGTGGATAGCGGACCGACCGGAATTTCCGCGCGTGCTCGACCGGATGCGCGAGATGAACCGGATTCCGGAAGTCCGCGACTTTCCCGAATGGCGCGAGGAGCGCACGGGCTGGTTTCAGGCCACCAAGGCGAGCGAGGAAAACTGGCTGCTGGCCGACGGGACTCATTTGAGGGTGCTCGCCAATCCGACCCCGGATGGCGGCTTGCTGGTGATCTTCGAAGACCGGACCGAACAGGTGCAACTGGCAAGCGCGCGCGACACGCTGCTCAGGGTCAGGACCGCGACATTCGACAATCTGTTTGAATCGCTTGCGGTTTTCGCCGCCGACGGCAAGCTGAATATCTGGAACCATCAGTTTGCCAAGAACTGGGGTCTCGACGAGGAGGAACTGGGCAAGCATCCGCGGGTGGATTCGCTGATGCAGAGAATGGCCGTTCAGCTGAAACAGCCGGCCCGCATCTCGGAGATCCGCGACATGGTGCGCAGCGCAACGACCGAGCGCGAACAGAAAGGCGGGCGGCTCAACTTCGCTGACGGACGGCGCTATGAATTTGCCGCGATCCCGCTGCCCGATGGCAACGCCCTGTTCACCATGCTGGATATTTCGGACAGCTACCGGATCGAACAGGCGCTGCGCGAGCGCAACGAGGCGCTGGTCGAGGCGGACTCGATCAAGGGGCGGTTCCTGTCCAATATGAGCTATGAATTCCGGACGCCGCTGACCTCGATCGGCGGCTTTGCCGAGCTGCTCGACCAGGGCATCGCCGGACCGCTGACCGAGCGTGGTCATGAATATGTCCGCGCGATCCTTCAGTCGGTAAAACGTCTGGGCAACCAGATCGAAAATGTCCTTGACCTCAGCCAGAGCGAAGCCGGCGCGCTGCCGATTGCCAAGGAAAAGGTCAATCTGAACAAGATGATCGAGGATATCGCAGCGCATTTCGCCGATGACGCGAAGCAAAAATCGATCGATGTGGAGTTGCAGCTGGACGAAAAGCTGGGATCGGCGATGGCCGACAAGAAACGGCTCCGCCAGGCGATTTCCCAGATCGTCGACAATGCGATCAAATATACCGGCGAAGGCGGGCGATTGCTGATTCACGGATCGGGCAATGTAAAGCAGGCGATGATCCATATTTCAGACAATGGCCCCGGAATGACCGCTGGCGAACAGTCCAAGGTCTTCGACAGTTTTGCCCGTTCGCGGGATCAGAAAGCCAATGAAAAATCCGGTGGTCTTGGCCTGCCGCTGGCACGCCAGCTGGTGCGCGCTCATGGCGGTGACCTTACCCTGACTTCCGAACCGGGGCAGGGCACGCTGGTAACCCTCATTCTGCCCAGGCAATGACGCAATGATGATGCTGGAGAATGAGGACGCGACCCTGGATGTCGGACGCACGCTCGGGGCCCTGCTCCGCGCAGGAGACAAGATTGCGCTCGCGGGCACGCTCGGCGCCGGCAAGACGACACTGGCGAGAGGTCTGCTGGAAGGGCTGGGCTATCGCGGCGAAGTGCCCAGCCCGACCTTCGCGATTGTCCAGCCCTATGAGCCGCCGGAAACCCGGATTCCGGTGGCCCATATCGACCTGTACCGAATCGAGGATCCCGAGGAAATTCCCGAACTCGGTCTGGAAGAGATGCTGATCGACGGAGCGATGGTCGTCGAATGGCCGGACCGGATGCCGGACGGTTTCTGGCAGGATGCGCTCAACCTGACGCTCGAAATAACCGCCGAGGGCAATCGCCGGTTGACTTGGCAGGCGGGGAACGCTTGGAACGATCGATGGCCACTGACATGAAACCGCCCGCAGCCGCGGCAGAATTTTTACACCAGCACGGATGGGGGGATGCGCAGCTGTCTCCGGTCGCAGGCGATGCCTCGTTCCGCCGCTATTTTCGGGTCCGCGAGGGCGATCGCCGGGCGATCCTGATGGACGCGCCCCCGCCGCACGAAGATCCGAGGCCCTTCATCCATATCGCAGAATATCTGAAGAATTCCGGCTTTGCCGCGCCAGAGATTTTTGCCCGCGATCTGGAGAGCGGTCTGGTGCTGCTGGAAGATTTCGGCGATCAGCGGATGCGCGAACATCTCGACTATCATCCCGAAGACGAGGACGCGATTTATCGTCAGGCCGTCGACCTGTTGCGCGACCTGCATAAGGTGCCGGCCGCCTCGATAGCGCCTTATGACGAAGCGCAATATCTGCGGGAAGCGCATTTGCTGACGGAATGGTATTGCCCGGCGCAGCAGCTGGACGTGGATGCCGACCGCTTTGATGCGATCTGGCGGACGCTTCTCGAACCGGTCATCGCTGCGCAACATCCGCCGGTCACGGTGATGCGCGACTATCATGCCGAGAATATCATGCTGCTCGAAAATGGCGGCTTCGGTCTGCTCGATTTCCAGGATGCGCTGGTCGGACATCCCGGCTATGATCTGGTGTCGATGCTGCAGGATGCCCGCCGCGATGTTTCGGATGATGTGGAAGAGAAGATGCTCGCTTATTATCTGAGCGGTCACAGTCAGAAAGAGGCTGAAGAGTTTCGCAGCCAATATGCCATTCTGGGGGCGCAGAGAAATACCAAGATCATCGGCATTTTTACCCGGCTGTCGGTGCGTGATGGCAAGCAGCGCTATCTGGATTTCATGCCCAGAATGTGGCGTCTGCTGGAGAAGGACCTGCAGCATCCGGCGCTCGCACCGATGGCGCACTGGTTTGACGAGAATATTCCAGAAAATGTCCGGCACCGACCGATTCCGATGGCGAAAACCGCCCCATGAGCAAAGTTGAAACCGCGATGATCATGGCTGCCGGACTGGGCAATCGCATGCGTCCGCTGACCGACACGCGGCCGAAACCGCTGGTCGAGGTGGCCGGAAAGGCGATGATCGACCATTGTTTCGACAAGCTTGCCGCGGCCGGCATAGGCAAGGCCGTGGTCAATGTGCACTATATGGCCGACATGCTGGAAGCCCATCTTGCTGCCTTGTCCTATCCGGTCGCGATTCGCATTTCCGACGAGCGCGCCCGGCTGATGGAAACCGGCGGCGGACTGGTGCAGGCCGAGCCGCTGATTGCGGAAGACAATTTCTTCTGTATCAACAGCGACAATCTCTGGATCGACGGCCCGGCCAACAGCCTGCACCAGTTGGCCGAGGCATGGGACGAGGACCGGATGGATGCCTTGCTGCTTCTCGTTCCGCGTATCACTGCCCATAATTACAAGGGTTCGGGCGATTTCCACCTCGACGGGGAAAAGCGGATTTCCCGGAAGCGTCCCGGCCAGGAGGCTCCCATGATCTATTCCGGTATCCAGCTGCTGTCCAAGCGTCTGTTGCGTGACCCTCCAGAAGGTCCCTTTTCGACCAATATCCTGTGGGAACGCGCGATCGGCGAGGGGCGTCTGTTCGGGTCGGTCCATCAGGGCGAATGGTTCGAGGTCGGCTCGCCGGAGGCGATCGCGCCGACCGAAGCCGCGCTGGCGGATGCCTGACCGCCGCCGGCCATCCATCTACAATATCGCCGCGCACGGCGGCTTTGCCGATGCGCTGGCGCAGGGACTGATCGACCGCTTTGCCAGGGACGCGTTCGGACTGGCCCGCGGTCTCGTCATCCTGCCCAATAATCGTGCCCAGCGCGCGCTGCAGGAAGCCTTTGTCCGGCTCAGCGAAGATGGGCTGCTGCTGCCGCAGATGGCCGTGATCGGCGACCTCGATCTCGACGAATCAATCGGTGTCGCGCTCGATTCCGGCGAACTGGCGCTCGACATCCCGCCGGCCGTCGACTCGATGGACCGGCTGCTCACGCTGGCGCAGATGATCCAGAAGGAATACGGGCTGCGCGACACTGCGATCCTGGCGAAGGATGCGTTGCGCCTGGCCCGTGAATTTGCCCGGACGCTCGACCAGCTCAATATCGAGGAAATCTCGCTCGCCGACCTGATGAAGACGGAACCGGACAGCCTCGACCTGTCCAGCCACTGGCAGGATTCCTATCGCTTCTTCCTGATCATTGCCGAAAAATGGCAGCAGCAGCTGCAAAAATGGCAGCGAGTAGACCAGGCGGTGCGCCGCAACGCGCTGTTCGACCATATCGCGCGCAGCTGGAAAATATCACCGCCTGAGCATTTCGTGGTCGCCGCCGGTGTCACCACCTCCGCTCCCGCCATTGCCCGCTTTCTCCAGACCATATCCTTCATGCCCTCCGGCATGGTGGTGCTGCCCGATCTCGACCTGATCATGCCGGACGAGGAATGGGATCTGCTGGGGCCGTTCCAGCCCGATCCCGAAAGCGGCCATATCGGGCGCGCGCAGGAAACCCATCCGCAATATCATATGAAATTGCTGCTCGACCGGATGTCGATCGCGCGCGGCGAGGTGATGCGCTGGCCGCGCACCGGCGATAGCGGTGCGGCGGCGAGGCGCAGCCGCGCGCTCAGCAATGCCTTTGCAATCCCGAAACTGACCGTGCGCTGGCAGACACTGGAAAGCCAGGAACGCAGCCTCGCCGGGGTCCAGACGGTCGAGGCCGGCAACAGCGCCGAGGAAGCGCAGATCATCGCCCTGCTGGCGCGCGAAGCGTTGGAAGATCCCGATCAGCGGGTGGCGATCGTCACCCCGGACCGGTCGCTGGCGACACGTATCTCGGCCCATCTCAAGCGATGGGAAGTCCAGGTCGACGATACCGCCGGCCAGCCGCTGGCGAAACTGCCGGAAGGCGTGTTCTTCCTCAACCTGCTGGCAGCGGTCGCCGACGGCTTTCCGCCAGCCGAATTTCTCGCCTTGCTCAAGCATCCGCTGGTCCAGCGGGGGGAGGGCCGGCTGGCCTGGCTTGACAATGTCCGCAAGCTCGACCTGCTGCTGCGCGGCCCGCGCCCGGCGCCAGGGCTGGCGGGTATCGAGGCGCTGCTGCGGGCGGACAATCACCGGACGAAGAAACTGCGCGAAGCGATAACCCCCTGGTGGCAGTTGGTCCGCACCATGTTCGCCGGCACGGACAATCTGTTCGCGCCGCCGCTCGACTGGCCCCGGCTGCTCGACCAGCTGCGGCAGCTGGCGCAGACGCTGACCGATGGCGCGATCTGGGCGGGGCCGGGCGGCCGCGAATTGGCCGAACTGCTGACCAAGCTGGAAATCCGCGCCGATATGGGCCCACTCCGCATCGCCGGCAACGAGTTGGCCGGCTATTTCGAGACGCTGATGAGCGAGATATCGGTGCGCCCGCCTTATGGCGGCCACCCGCGGATCGCGCTCTACGGCCTGCTGGAAGCGCGCCTGCAGCAATCCGAGCTGGTGATCTGCTGCGGCCTCAACGAGGGCAGCTGGCCGCAGGCGATTACCCCCGACCCGTGGCTGGCACCGATGATCCGCAAGTCGCTCGGCCTGCCGGCGCAGGAAAGACAGATCGGCCTGTCCGCCCATGATCTGGTCGGAGCGATGGGCGCGAAAAGGGTCATTCTTTCCCGCGCCCGGCGCGACGATTCCGGCCCCGCCATTGCCTCCCGCTTCCTGCTCCGGCTGAAGGGCATGTGCGGTGACAATCTCAAGGACCATCCGCAGGCGCGGGCCTGGCTGTCGGCGCTCGACCAGCCCGAAACCGAGCCGGTCCCTTATGCTCGCCCCGCGCCGATGCCGAGCGCGGAACAGCGCCATATCCCGATCTCGGTCACCCAGGTCGACCGGCTGGTTGCCGACCCCTACGCCTTCTACGCCAACAAGATCATGGGCTTTGCCTCGCTCGACCGGATCGACGAAGATCCGAGCGCGGCCTGGCGCGGCACGATCATTCACGACATTCTCGATCAATGGGCCAAGCAGGATGATTATGCCCCCGGTGCCTTGCGCGAACGGGCGCAGGCGTTTCTGCAGGACCCCGGCCTGCATCCGCTGATGCGCAGCCTGTGGGCGCCCCGGCTGCTCGAGGGGCTGGACTGGATAGCCCAGACCCTCGCCGAAAACCGCAAGGCCGGCCGCGAACCGCTGGAGGCGGAAATCTATGGCAAGACCGAGATCGCCGGGGTCGAACTGTCCGGCATCGCCGACCGCATTGACCGGATGCCGGACGGCGGGCTTGCCGTGGTCGACTACAAGACCGGCGGCGCGCCCAGCAACCGGGCGGTGATCGAGGGCTATAATCTGCAGCTCGGTCTGCTCGCTGCGATTGCCGAACTCGGCGGCTTCAAGGATATCGAAGGCGAGGCGGTCGCCTTCGAATATTGGTCGCTGGCGAAAAAAAGTGGCACCGACAGTTTCGGCCATGTCCGCTCCCCGACTAAGGGGCGCGCCGACAATATCATCGCTGCCGACGCGATGGTTGACCATGCCGTAGCCCGGTTCAATGACGCGGCCGACCTCTATCTCAAGGGCAGCGAGCCAATGACCGCCAAGCTGCATCCGGAATATGCCCGCTATGCCGATTATGACCAGCTGATGCGGCTTGAGGAATGGTACGGGCGCTCTCCGGCGGAGGCAGCGGATCATGAGTAGCGCCAAGCCGAAAATCTTCCCGCTCAAGGATCGGCAGATTGATGCGGTGGAGCCGGAGAACCACATCTGGCTCAGCGCGTCTGCAGGCACCGGCAAGACGCAGGTACTGACTGCGCGGGTCTTCCGCCTGCTGCTGACCGAGCAAGTCGATCCCGAGCATATACTCTGCCTGACCTTCACCAAGGCAGGGGCCGCCGAGATGGCGGAGCGAATCAACCGGCAGCTCGCCGCCTGGGTGCGGATGGACGATACGAGTCTGGCCAGCGACCTGGCCGCGATCGGCGCTTCCACCGGGCCGGAAACCCGGAACCGCGCGCGCACCCTGTTTGCCCGCGTGCTCGATGCGCAGGGCGGGGGCTTGCGGATCATGACGATCCACGGCTTCTGCCAGTCGCTGCTCGCCTCCTTCCCGGAAGAGGCCGGCATCGCTTCGATGTTCAAGCCGATCGAGCAGCGCGACCAGAAGATCCTGGCGCGCGACGCGCTGGGCGATCTGCTGCTCGAGGAGGAACAGAGCGGGCGTCCCGAGATCATCCAGGCGATCCAGCAACTGAGCGTGCGCATGGGAGAGGAAGCAACCGAACAGTTTCTGATGGACTGCGCGGCCAAGGCCGATGCGATGGAAGGACTGCCGAGCGGGGTGCTGCCCTTTGCGCGCGGCCTGCTGGGATTGCCGATCGACGGCGACGCCCAATCCTGGCTGGCGGATCGCTGCACCGACGAGGCGATCGACCTGCGCGCGATTACCCTGCTGCGCGATGCGATGGCGGAATTTGGCGGCAAGAAGGAGCAGGAGCGGCAGCTGGCGATCCGCCTTTGGCTCAACCTGAAGCCGGAGGAGCGGGCGGCTGCCCTGCCGGATGTCCATCTCGCCTGGGCGACCAAGACCACCGGCGCGCCGCCCAAGGCGACCAAGGGCTTGCTGAAAGCCCTGCCGGACTATGATTTCATCGCCGGCTCGCTGTTCGAATGGAGCAACGGCCTGCTCGAGAAGGCGGCGCTGTTCGAATATACCGACCTGTTCGCCGGGGCGCTGGCAGCCGGCCGCGCCTTCTATCACCGCTATGCCGACGCCAAGAAACTGCACGGTGTGGTCGATTTCGACGACATGATCCGGATGACCGCCCGATTGTTGCAGAAAAGCGATATGGCGGCCTGGATCCGCTACAAGCTCGACCAGCGCACCGACCATATCCTGATCGACGAGGCCCAGGATACCAATCTCGCGCAATGGGAGATCGTCCGGGCGCTGGCCGGCGAGTTTTTTGCCGGGCTGGGTGCCGATCCGGACCGCCACCGGACGCTGTTCACCGTCGGCGACTTCAAGCAAGCGATCTTCGGCTTCCAGGGTACCAGCCCGCACAATTATGCCAATGCCCGGACCGAGTTCTTCGCGCTGGCCGATGCATCGGAACAGGCCTTCGGCGACCTGTCGCTGGACCGCAGCTTCCGCTCGACTCCGCCGATCCTGAATGTCGTCGACGCCACGCTGCAACAGCTCGGCCACGATCAGCTGGGGCTGGATCACCGGGTGCCCGAACATCGCAGCAATTATCTCGACGCCAGCGGCAGCGTCACATTGTGGAAGCCGATTGCCAATGGCAGCGAGGCGGATGAAGAGGATGAGGAAAGCTGGGCCAGCGAAGAGAAACGGGTCTTTGCCCAGCAGCTGGCGCTGCAGATCAAGCAGTGGCTGTCGCCGGACAATCCACTCTGGCTGGACCGCGAAAACCGGGCGCTGGAACCCCGGGATATCCTGATCCTGGTTAGCAAACGCGACGATCTCAGCGCGCTCATCGTGGCGCGGCTTTTCGCGGAGCAGGTACCGGTGGCCGGTATCGACCGCATCCGGCTCAACCAGCCGCTGGTGGTGCAGGACCTGCTCGCCGCCATCCGCTTCGTGCTGCAGCCGAACGATGATCTCAGTCTCGCCAGTCTGCTGGTCTCGCCGCTGCTCGGCTGGACTCAGGACGATCTTCTCGAGCGCGCCTATCGCGGCAAGGATCATGCGGAAAAGAGCCTCTGGGAATTTTTGCGGCGGCAGGACGGGCTCGGCGAGCAGATAAAACCGCTGCAGCAATTGCTGAACATGGCCGATTTCAACACGCCCTACCAGTTTCTCGAGACGATCCTGTCGGGACCGATGCAGGGCCGCAGCAAGTTGTTGGCGCGGCTCAGCCATGCTGCGGTCGATCCGCTCGATGAGCTGCTGGCCACGGCATTGGCCTTCGAGCGCGACCATATCCCGACGCTGCAGGGCTTCCTCGACTGGTTCGACCGCGGCGATGTCGAGATCAAGCGGGAGCAGGTCGAGGGCGGCAACGAGGTCCGCCTGATGACCGTGCACGGCGCCAAGGGGCTGCAGGCGCCGCTGGTGATCCTGGCCAATGCCACCTTCGATCCGGCGAGCAAGAAAAGCGGCGGCTTTGCGATCAAGCTGGGCGAGGGCACCGATCGCGAACTGGAATATCCGGTGGTGCCGGTGCGCAAGGCGGAGCGGGTCGGCATTCTCGCCGAACATGCAGCCCATGCGGACAAGATCGCGATGGAGGAACATTGGCGGCTGCTCTATGTCGCGATGACCCGGGCCGAGGAGCATCTCGTCGTCGCCGGGGTGCTGGGGCCGAGGGCAAAGGGCGAGGTCCCGGAACTGAGCTGGTTTGCTGCGATCGAGCGCGGTCTCATCGCGCTGGGCTCGGACTGGAGGGAAGACCTGGACTGGTTTGCGGTGCGGGACTATCGGATCGACCGCCGCCACCGGGCCGGCACCTTGCCTGCTGACGATGACGGGAAGGGTCCGGTGGAGGCCGAAGCGCCGGTGCCCGGCTGGCTGTTCCGCCCGGCACCGGAAGAATCGCGCCCGCCGCGCCCGCTCACCCCCTCGCACCTTGGCCCCGATGATGCCAGCAATCCACCGCCAGACCTGACCATGCGCGATGCCGCCGAGCGCGGCATATTGCTGCACAGCCTGTTCCAGCGATTGCCGGATATCGCTGCCGAACGCCGGGCGGATGTTGCCGACCGCTGGCTGGAAAAGCAGAAGCAGATTGCCGATGCGGCCCGCCGTGCGGAGATTGTCGGCACGGTTCTGGCGGTGATGGACAATCCGCAATGGTCAGCGCTGTTTGCGCCCGAGAGCCTGGCAGAAGCGCCTATTGCCGCGGTGGTCGGAGAGCATGTGATCTCCGGCACCGTCGACCGGCTGCTGATCGAGGACGAGGCCATCCATGTCGTGGATTTCAAGACCGGGCGGCAGGTGCCCGCCAGCGCCGAGCACGCCCCGGTCGCCTATTTGCGGCAGATGGCCGCCTATGTCGTGGCGCTGGAAAAAATCTTCCCGGGACGTCCGATCCGCGCCGGACTGCTCTACTCGCACGGCCCGCAAATGCTGGAGCTTTCGACCGCTCTGATCGAACAGCACAAGCCCGGCTTTGAGCCGGCATGAAAAACCTTTGCGCCAATGCGCTTGAGCGCGGCGGCCAGCATACCTAGATAGGGTTCAAACAATTGGAGATTCGTTATGGCTACCAAGGCAATTACCGACGAAAGTTTTGAAGGCGACGTTCTGAAGGCAGATGGGCCGGTTCTGGTCGATTTCTGGGCAGAATGGTGCGGCCCGTGCAAGATGATCGGCCCCGCGCTGGAGGAAATCAGCGACGAACTGGCGGGACAGGTGACGATCGCCAAGCTCAACATCGACGACAGTCCGGATGCACCGGCGAAATATGGGGTGCGCGGCATTCCGACCATGATCCTGTTCAACAACGGCGAACCGGTCGAAACCAAGGTCGGCGCGGCTCCGAAAAGCCAGCTGAAATCCTGGCTTGAATCCAGCCTGCCAGCCTAGGTTCTGAAAATATCCCCGAGCCGCTCGGCGGCCTCGTCCCACAATTTCGGCGATGAGGCCCCGAGCAGGCCTTTCTTGCGGTCCGCCGGCCGGTAGGAAGACCCGTCCCAGCGCGCGCATTTGCCACCCGCTTCATTGAGGAACAATATCCCTGCGGCATGGTCCCAGGGCAGGGTGCGGTGAAAAACCGAAATATGGTTGGTGCCCAGCACCAGCCGGGGATATTGCTCAGCGGCGCAGCGCGGGATATCGACAATCTGATAAAAGGGTTCCGCATCGTCCAGCAGTCTTTCCTGCTGCTCGACGGTCATGAATCCGGTCGCCAGCGCCGCCACCGGACGGTCAGGATGATCCTCGGGCACAGCGATCGGTGCTCCGTTCATGAAAGCGCCGCCATTCTTGACCGCATGACAGATTCGTCCGGTCAGCGGGTCGTAAAGCCAGCCTGCCACCGTCCTGTTATGCTCGGCCAGAGCGATCAATATCCCGAAGGGCGGCTTTCCGGCTGCATAATTGCCGGTCCCGTCGATCGGATCGATGATCCACACCTGACCTTCGGCTATCTGATCCATAACCGCCGGATCGGCGGCAAAAGCTTCCTCTCCGACGAGCTTCGCATCCGGTGTCAGTACGGTTAGCGCCTCGCTGATAAATTCCTCGCTGAGCTTGTCGGCGACGGTCACCAGATCGCCTGGCGTCTTCTCGTCAACTTCGTGCGATTGCAGATTCTGGTAATAAGGCAGCACGATATCGCGCGAAGATGCCTCCAATATTTCCAGAACGGGCTGATAGAGCCGGTGCATGCCTTCAGCTCCGGTAGTCGGCGTTGATATCGATATAACCGTGGGTCAGATCGCAGGACCACACCTTGGCCTTGCCATCGCCCAGCCCGATATCGACGGCAATATCGATCTCGCTACCCTTGAGATGGGCCGCGACAGGCGCCTCGTCATAATCCGGCACGACCAGCCCGTCGCGGGCCACGGTGACGCCGCCAAAGCCGATTGCCAGCCGGTCACGATCGGCCGGTTCGCCGGCCTTGCCGACCGCCATCACGACGCGGCCCCAGTTGGCATCCTCGCCGGCAATCGCGGTCTTGACCAGCGGCGAATTGGCGATCGACAAGGCTATGCGCTTGGCACTGGCATCGCTCTCCGCTCCGCTCACCGCAATTTCGATAAATTTGCTCGCGCCTTCGCCGTCGCGCACCACCAGATGGGCAAGTTGCATACACAGATCGCTCAGCGCCGCCTGAAAGGCATCGGCGCCATCATCGTCGAACGAGGTCAGGGCAGGGGTGTTGCTCTGCCCGGTGGCAAAGGCCAGCACCGTGTCGCTGGTCGAGGTGTCGCTGTCGACGGTGATGCAGTTGAAGCTCCTGGCCGTCGCCGCGCTCAGCATCTGCTGCAGAAACGCAGCGTCAACCGCCGCATCGGTGAAAATATAGCCGAGCATCGTCGCCATGTCCGGCGCAATCATCCCCGACCCCTTGATGATACCGTTGAGATGAACGGTTGTTCCGCCAACGACAGCGCTGGTGGTCGCCATTTTGGGAAAGGTATCGGTGGTCATGATCGTGGCTGCCGCATCTTGCCAACCGCAGGGCTGGGCAGCGAAAGCCTCTTTCAAGCCCGCCTTCGCCTTGTCGGTCGGCAATGGCACGCCGATGACGCCGGTGGAAGACACAAGGATTTCATTTTCGGCACAGCCCAGATGATCGCTCGCCAGCGACAATATCAGCTGCACCGCTTCCTTGCCGCGCGCGCCGGTAAAGGCATTGGCATTGCCAGCATTCACCACAAGGCCGCGGGCCTTTCCGCCCTGCAGCGCTTCGCGGCACCATTCGACTTCCGGCGAGGGGCATTTGCTCTGGGTCAGAACGCCGGCGACCGCCGTTCCCGATGCCAGTTCGACGAAGGTCAGATCGCAGCGATCCCATTCCTTGTAGCGGGCCCGGGCGACCCGGCAGGTGACGCCCGGAATGTCCGGCAATGCAGGGGATTGCGCTGGGGCCAGGGGAGAAAGTTTGTCCGACACTTAACTTGCCTTTATCCGATGTTTTGATAGAACGCGCTCATATTGACGGGTGCCTTGTCCATGAACGCATATATTGCAAGTTTTATGTTGCTGCTATTCAACGCTGTCGGCCTCGCCGTGCCAGCGTCTGCAGCGGCAGAAGAGCACATGATACCCGACCTGGGAAGCGCGGGCAAGCTGGCCGATGCAGAAGTCGCCAGCCAAGCCATGGTCATCGAATCATCCGTCGCGGCCTTGGCGGATCAGGCATTTGTGGGAGTGGCCGCTGCGCCGCTTTCGATCAGTCTTGCTGCCGTTTCGCCCGCAGGCCGCAAGCCGGCCCGGGCCTTCGTGACGATGCGCTCCGACACCGGCGACAAGCTGGAACATGAAGAAGGCGCGCCCTAGCGGCTGCCGGCCCCGCCGCTATTGAACGGCGGGCAAATCACCCTAAATCCACACTCTTCCCGGCTGTTTACAGCCTGAAAAAATCTATAAATTGGAAAATGTCATGCTCGGCGGTTTAGCCAAATCCATCTTCGGGTCAGCCAATGACCGATACGTCAAATCTATGCAGAAAGTGGTCGACGCGATCAATTCTTTCGAACCATCGGTCGAAGTCCTTTCTGACGCCGAACTTGCTGCCAAAACGGTCGCCTTCAAGGAACGGGTCGCTGGCGGCGAAACGCTCGACGATATCTTACCGGAAGCCTTTGCGGTTGTCCGCGAAGCCGCCAAGCGGACGCTCGGGCAGCGCCATTATGATGTGCAGCTGATCGGCGGTATCGTGCTCCATCGTGGCGAAATCGCCGAAATGCGGACCGGTGAAGGTAAAACCCTGGTCGCCACGCTCGCCTGCTATCTCAATGCGATCGACGGCAAGGGCGTCCATGTCGTCACCGTCAACGACTATCTTGCTCGCCGCGACGCGGAATGGATGAGCCAGGTCTATAATTTTCTCGGTCTGGAAGTCGGCGTGATCGTCCCCAATCTCGGCGAGGAAAAGCGCCGCGCTGCCTATGCGGCGGACATTACCTACGGTACCAACAACGAATTCGGCTTTGACTATCTCCGCGACAATATGAAGCACGAGCGCGCCCAGATGGTGCAGCGCCCCTTCAATTTCGCGATCGTCGACGAGGTCGACTCGATCCTGATCGACGAGGCGCGGACGCCGCTGATCATTTCCGGACCGACCGACGACAAGTCCGACCTCTATCTGACGGTCAACGCTGTGGTTCAGAATATCACCGAAGAGGATTATGAGAAGGACGAGAAGACACGCAACATTTCGCTGACCGAAGACGGCACCGAAAAGGCCGAACGGCTGCTCGAGGAAGCGGGTCTGCTGGTCGGCAGCAATCTCTACGATTTCGAGAATACCCAAGTGGTCCACCATCTCAACCAGGCTTTGATGGCCAATGTCATGCGCAAGCGCGACACCGACTATATCGTCAAGGATGGCAAGGTCATCATCATCGACGAATTCACCGGCCGGATGATGGACGGACGGCGCTGGTCGAACGGCCTGCACCAGGCGGTCGAGGCCAAGGAAGGCGTGCAGATCGAGCCGGAAAACCAGACCATGGCGTCGATCACCTTCCAGAATTATTTCCGCATGTATCCGAAACTGTCCGGCATGACCGGCACCGCGGAAACCGAAGCGGCGGAATTTTTCGAAATCTACAAGATGAATGTCGTCACCATCCCGACCAACAAGCCAGTGCAGCGGATCGACGAGAATGACGAATTCTACAAGAACACGCTCGACAAGTTCGCCGCCATTGCCAAGACCGTCAAGGAGCATAGCGACAAGGGCCAGCCGGTTCTCGTCGGTACCGTGTCGATTGAAAAATCCGAACTGCTGTCCGACTTCCTCAACAAGGAAGGCGTCAAGCACAGCGTCCTCAACGCCCGCTTTCACGAACAGGAAGCGCATATCGTGGCGCAGGCCGGTTCGCCCGGCGCGGTGACGATTGCGACCAACATGGCCGGCCGCGGCACCGATATTCAGCTCGGTGGCAATATCGACTTCCGCATCGAGGACGAACTGTCGGAAATGGAAGCCGGTCCGGAAAAGGACAAGGCGATTGCCAAGATCGAGGAAGAAGTCCGCGCCCTGCGCGAACGGGTGAGGGAAGCCGGCGGCCTGTTCGTGCTCGGCACCGAACGGCACGAAAGCCGGCGGATCGACAACCAGCTGCGCGGCCGTTCCGGTCGCCAGGGCGATCCCGGCCTCAGCCGCTTCTATCTCTGCCTCGAGGATGACCTGCTGCGCATCTTCGGCACCGAGACGATGTTCGCCAAGATGATGAACAAGAATCTCGAGGATGGCGAGGCGATCGGTGGCAAATGGCTGTCGAAAGCCATCGAAACCGCGCAGAAAAAGGTCGAGGCCCGCAATTACGAGGCGCGCAAGCAGGTCGTCGAATATGATGACGTGATGAACGAGCAACGCAAGGTCATCTATGAACAGCGTGCGGAAATCATGGATGCCGAAACGGTTGGCGATGTCGTCGAGGACATGCGGCACGAAACCGTCAATTCGATTGTCGCCGACTCCTGCCCGCCCGGCAGCTATCCCGAGCAGTGGGATATCGAGGGCCTGAGGACCCGCGTGAAGGACGTGCTCAACCTGGAGCCGGATTTCGACAGCTGGATGCAGGAAGACGCGCTGGAACCGGAAATCATCGAAACCCGTATCTCCGACCTGGCTGATGCCGATTTCGAAGCCAAAATGGCAGCGGTCGAATCCGAGAACCCCGGTGTCTGGCAGCAGATCGAAAAATCGATCCTGCTCGAACTGCTCGACCATCACTGGAAGGAGCATCTGGCGACGCTCGATGCGCTGCGCCAGGTCGTTTTCCTGCGCGCCTATGCCCAGAAAAAGCCGCTCGACGAATATAAGCAGGAAGCCTTTGGCCTGTTCGAGCGGATGCTGGAAATCATTCGCGAAGGCGTGACCAAGACGATCGCGATCAGCCAGTTCCAGCGGCCGGAAGAGCTGACTGTACCGGAATTGCCGGAACTGCCGGACTTCCTGACCACCCATATCGATCCGCTGACCGGCGAGGATAACAGCAATGATATCGACGGCGGCACTTTGGGTACGGTTTCGACCTCCCTGCCACCGCGCCAGTCGGGACAGATGGACAATCCCAACGACCCGTTCGATGGCAGCAAGGTCAGCCGCAACGCGCCTTGCCCCTGTGGTTCGGGCCGCAAGTACAAGCATTGCCACGGCAAATTCTGACCTGAATTGCGAAGCGAAGGGCGAGGAGTGAAATGACCATCAGTATTGTTGGTCTCGCTCTGCTGTTTGCCCTGACGGCAGCGCTTTACGCCAGCGTCGGCTTCGGCGGCGGATCGACCTATATCGCCCTGCTGGCGCTGGCCGCGCTCGATTATCGGGCGCTGCCGGTAATCGCGCTGCTGTGCAATATCATCGTCGTCACCGGCGGCACCCTGCGCTTTCAGTCGCGCGGCCTGATCGACTGGCCGCGAATCTGGCCGATCCTGATCCTGTCGGTGCCGGCGGCCTGGCTCGGCGGGCGGCTGGTGCTGGACAAGGACAGTTTTCTGCTGCTGCTCGGCCTGTCGCTCGCCGCAGCCGGTCTGTTGCTGCTCGTCGAGCCGTTTATCAAGCGGGCAGGGGGCAGTGAACCCCGCGACCGGCGCTGGACGGGCCACCGGCTGTTCGCGCCAGCGATCGGCACCGGCATCGGCTTTCTTTCCGGCATGGTCGGCATCGGCGGCGGCATCTTTCTCGCGCCGATCCTGCTGCTTACCCGCTGGTCCGACAGCCGCCGCATCGCCGCCACCGCCAGCGTCTTCATCCTGGTCAACTCGATCGCCGGTCTCGGCGGGCAACTGGCAAAGTCAGGGCTGAACAGCGGCGGCGAGGCCGTCCTCGCTTATTGGCCGCTGTTTGTCGGTGTGCTGCTCGGCGGCCAGATCGGCAGCATATTGGCCAGCAGGGCCCTGCCGGAAATCTGGATAAGGCGGCTGACCGCGCTGCTGATCCTCTATGTGGCGCTGCGCATATTGCTGGTCTGACTCCTCGCGGCAAGGAAACTTGCACCGCGATGGTGGCGAAGGCTTGACCTGAGCGGACTGCCCTGCCTCTATGCTGATCAAATATCTGGATCAGGGGCCGCATCATGACAATATCACGCATTGGTTTTTCTCTGTTGCTCGGCGCCGCCAGCCTCAGTTTGACACCCTCGGTTTTCGCTCAGGAAATCGCCGCCGAAACGCCCTCTGCACCCGAAGCGGGGCCAATGGACGCCAAATTGCGCGCGCTCTACGAGGCCGAAACCGAATGGCGGCACCAGCAATTCTATCTCGTCAAGCAGGACGATCGCTGGGTGCAGGGCCATCGCTTTCCCAGCGAAACCGCCGAAACGCAGGCGAAACGTCTGGCCTATTGGCAGGACGTGCTGCGCCAGCTCGACGCCATTCCGCTCGACCAGCTGTCGGCCGAGGAACAGGTCAATGCCGCCGTGTTCCGCCAGATGATCTGGGAGCAGGTCAACAGCCTCGAGTACAAGACCTACGAGGCACCGTTCAACAGCGACACGTTCTTCTGGGGCGGCCTGAACCCGCGAACCGGTTTTTCCAGCGCGGCTCGCTACCGGGATTATCTCGGGCGGATGCAGGATATCGCCCGTTATTTTGACGAGAATATCGCCAATATGAAGGCCGGACTGGCGCGCGGCTATACGGTGCCAAGGGTCGGTATCGAGGGGCGCGACACGACCATCGAGGCCTATACCGTGACCGGCGAAGACAATCCCTTCTACGATGCCTTCCGCACGATGCCCGATTCCATCCCCGCAAAGCAACAGGCGGCGATGCGCAAGGAGGCGCTGCAGATCATCGAGACAGAGGTTGCTCCGGCTTATGCTTCGCTGCTCCGCTTCATGCGCGAGGATTATATGCCCCGCGCGCGAACGTCGATCGACGCCTATGCACTGCCGGACGGCAAGCGATTCTACCAGGACCAGATACGTCTCTACACCACGCTCGACCTGACCCCTGAGCAAATCCACCAGATTGGCCTGAAGGAAGTGGCCCGGATCGACGCAGACATGAAGGCGACGATGAAGAAAACCGGCTTTGCCGGGACCTTCCCCGAGTTTCTGAAATTCATGCGCACCGACCCTCAGTTCTACGCCAAGACCCCGCGCGAACTCCTCTCCTACGCCGCCTATGTCACCAAGAAAATGGACGGCAAGCTCAAGGACAGTTTCAACTTCCTGCCGCGCTATCGCTTCACCATCCGCCCGGTGCCGGACGCGATCGCGCCGGTCTACACATCGGGACGCGGCGGGCTCGAGAGCTGCCTGTTCAATACCTATGACCTGCCATCGCGGCCGCTGTACAATCTCACCGCGCTGGCGCTGCACGAATGTATCCCGGGCCACAGCTTCCAGGCAGCGGTGGCGCTGGAAGCCCCGGACCGGCCGGAATTTCGCAAGGATATCTATTTCTCCGGCTATGGCGAAGGCTGGGGGCTGTACACCGAATGGCTGGGCACCAAGCTCGGCATGTACGAAACCCCTTATGAGGAATTCGGCCGGCAAACTTTTGAAATGTGGCGCGCGGTCAGACTGGTGATCGACACCGGTATCCACAGCAAGGGCTGGAGCCGGCAAAAGGCGATCGACTATCTCGCCAGCCACACCGCGCTGGCCCAGCGTGATGTCGAAACCGAAGTCGACCGCTATATCTCCTGGCCCGCCCAGGCGCTGGCCTACAAGCTCGGCGAGATGAGCATTCGCAAACTGCGCACCCAGGCCGAGACGGAACTCGGCACCGCCTTCGATCAGCGGCCCTTCCACGACGCCTATCTTGCGCTCGGTGCCGTGCCGTTACCGGTGATGGAAGCCCAAATGGAGGCGTTTATCGCCGCCGAAAAGGCAAAGCTGCAAACAAGCGGCGACACCCCGCAATAGGCTGAAACGGCTGCTTTCTAACGCGGCAATTTTTGCACCGGCGTTAGCTGCCATGTCCCTTGCATCATCTCACGCCGCGGACCCTGGGCGCGCAGGGCAAGATAGAAGCCGCCATCCGGTATCGGGATGGCATTGGCCCCCTTCGCGTCGCGCGAGAAGGTGATGGTAACCGAACCGTCCTCGCCGACGACCAGCCCCTCGCTATTGTCGCTGACCAGATATTTGTGCCGGTCATTGGGCACCAGTTCCTGCGTCTTGCGGTCATAGACAGTGACCGACCAGAAGAAGTCGGCGGGCGGCGGCGATGCCAGGCGCAGCACATAGTCATGCTTGGCGCCGTCCAGCGCTTCGCCCTCGTTATCCTCGAACGTGGTAAAGGCGAAATTTTCGAGCCGTACATTGGCGCCGGTGCCCAACGTGTTGACGCTGGCCCGGTACATATAATTGAAGCCGTAGCGCCCGATATCCAGCGGCTCGCGCCAGCCATCTTTGCTGACACCGTTCTGGGTCACGCTGTTCGCGATGACCGTTCGGGCATCCGCGAATCCAGCTTCCACGCCCCGCTTCACCTCCTCGAATTACCGTGGAATTACCGTGACGGTTGCAACAATCCCCGAACTTTAGGGCCAGGCTTGTCGACTATCAATCTTTGTCCGATTTTCCCCTGCATATCTTCAAGCCATTGGCGTGACCCTATCGGGCGACCGGTGCGTTCGGCCTTGCGCAAGGCGGCATAGGCCCGATCCTCGTCAAATTGTTCGTCAAGAAACGATGCAAAATTCCCGACCCGTTCCAGCGATGGCCCGACCGTAACCAGATCCGTGTCCTGTTCTTCCATCAACGCCCGGGTACTCGACCATTGCCAATCCTGTGCGCGCTCGGTCAGCTGCGCCCTGACCGGGTTTAACGCGACATAGCGCAGCGCATTGACAAGATGCGCCTCGTCCATCGCCACCGACCCGAAGCGCCCCTGCCACAAATGTCCCGTGACCCGCATCCGGGCGTTTACATAGCCGGTATAGTGACGATGAACCTTTCGAAATGTGCGCCACAAACCGTCTTCGTCGGACGGAACAATGATGATGTGCACATGATTGGGCATCAGGCAATAAGACCAGATTTCGCAATGCGCCTGACGCGAGGCATCGGCCAGCAAATCAAGATATAATTGATAGTCGCCATCTTCAAAAAACGTCTGCTCCCGGCGATTGCCGCGCTGGGTCACATGATGGGCTATGCCCGGAATAACGATGCGGGGAAGACGGGCCATCCAGACAGAATAGCTGCCACTGTCAGTTTCGTAAATAAAAGCGCCTTGCCAGTTACGGTCACAGATCGGGGATTGTTGCAACTGTCACGGTAATTAAAACAAATCTTGCGCAGGAGGCGTCCATAGATTCGTTCCTTACAGTCACTGCGATGAAACCAAAACACTCACTTATTTTATGCAGCCAATCTGTCTATTGAATGCTGACGGGGAACAACTGATACTTAATGCCAGTATTGTTGCAACTGTCACCAGAATTTAATGACAGTATTGTTGCAACTGTCACCAGAATTTAATGAAATTTTTACTCGCTTGCTTTTCTCAATTCTACAATTGCCTGTTTCATACCTGACAAAAGCTCATTGTAACTAAATCTTTTTACTTTACCTTCATCATCATAACTCAAAATATAAATTTCCCCTTCATCGATTTTCAATAGCACATCATACTCATCATCAATAATCACCCCTGCCACCCATTGATCCAGATCAACTGCAAAGCTAGTGTATGTTTTGACAGTCATTGACCTACCGTAGAAAATGAATGCAACGTTCCATTCCTTGTAAAGTGAGCAGACCCGATACCCGGGGCGGTAACACGAATTAAATTGGAATTCTTTGTCAAGCGAACACCAACTCAGAGTTAGTGACAATTGAGTTTAACAGATTTTCCCCCTGTTGATCAAATGTTCTTTGTGAATTTGATGTCCGAACAAATTCACCTCGAGCAGAGTGTTTTTGGAATGCTCGACCAGCACGCGTTAGATTTCCCTGAGCAGCTTGTGAACCACTGGGAACCACTGGAATTACCGTGACAGTTGAATTACCGTGACAGTTGCAACAATCCCCGAACTTTAGGGCCAGGCTTGTCGACTATCAATCTTTGTCCGATTTTCCCCTGCATATCTTCAAGCCATCGGGCCGATCCTATCGGGCGACCGGTTCGTTCGGAATTCCGGTGACAGTCGTAACAATCCCCGATCCGTAACGGTAACTGACCATCCCCCAATTTCATTCGCCAAAAACCGCTGTCCTACACCCGCACCGTTCGCTTAATATCTCCGCCGGTCCCCCGGCAACGGCGGGACAGGCTCTTTGACAATCTGGACCAGATCGCGGCGCTGACGGCTGTCTGAATATTTTCCCGATCCGCTTGGCAGGCAATCTGGAAGTTTACACTAGGCACCCGGCTGGCGGCTCGGAAAAGCTGAAAACCTGCGGTTTTGAGGCAAAGGTTACGGAAAATAATAGCGGTGTTTTCTGTAAAGTTTTCGCCGCGGAATGAATGGGACTCCCACAAAGCCACAAAACCACGAAGGCGGAGAAACTGCACGCCATCCCTTCGTGTCTTCGCGGCTTCGTGCGAGTCCAATATGGCACGCGAAACAAAGCCCGGCTGCGTTGACAGCCGGATCGACCACCAAAAGCCATCAATCAAAAACCGCTGTCCTACAGCACATGGGATCCGCTATATTGGCATCATGAACGCTTATTTAGCCATCACCGCCTCGGCAGACCCGAAGACAGGCCCCAGAGCTCCACTGGAACGCTTTCTGCAGCAGGCGGTGGTGAGACGCCGCGAAAGCCCGGCATCGGCTGCTTGTCTCCGCCCACACTCCACTCGACCGCATTTCACTTAATAACCCTGTAAAGATTGTAAAGTTTATCAGGAAAAAGGAGACCTATCTGAACAGAAATTTACGGCGCGATGCACAGCCGATCGTCGCTCGGCGGCGGTCTGGACAAAATTGCGGAAAATAGCACCGCGAAAAATGGCTCCCCGAGTTGGATTCGAACCAACGGCCATTCGATTAACAGTCGAATGCTCTACCACTGAGCTATCGGGGAACATGCTCGATTCTGCACCGAGCCTTTCGTGGTGAAGCGCGCCTATAACAATGTCATTTGCGTCCGGCAAGCCATCAAACAACAAATTGTTCCATGGCGATGCGTTCGTCGAGCGCATGTTCCGGATCGAACAGCATGGTCAGCGCCTGGCTGCGGTCGACGGCGACCTTGACGCGGCTGACATCGCGGACTTCCTGCTGGTCGCCGACGGCGCTGACCGGCCGTTTTTCGGGGTTGAGTACGCGGATGCTGATCTCCATCTTGTCGGGCAGGATCGCGCCTTTCCAGCGGCGCGGGCGGAACGGGCTGATCGGGGTCAGCGCCAGCAGATTGCAGGTCAGCGGCAGAATTGGACCATTGGCCGACAGATTATAGGCGGTGGAGCCGGCCGGGGTGGCGATCAGCACGCCGTCGCAGACCAGTTCCTCCATCATCACCCGGCCGTTGATCTCGATCTCCAGCTTCGCGGTCTGCCGGGTTTCGCGGAGCAGCGACACCTCGTTGATCGCGGGCAGGGTGAAATGGGCGCCGGAGATGGTCTCGACCTCCATTTTCAGCGGCTTGACCTTGAATGCACGGGCTTTGGACAGGCGTTCGCTGAGGTCTTCCATATGCCAGTTGTTCATCAGGAAGCCCACGGTGCCCAGGTTCATGCCGTAAACTGGCATGATAGAACCCCGGTTGAGCATCTGGTGCAGGGTCTGCAGCATGAAGCCGTCGCCGCCCAGAACCACGGCGCGGTCCGCTTCTTCCAGCGGCACCCAGTCGATCATCGGCTTGAGTTTTTCAGCCGCTTCCCGCGCTGGCTCGGTCGGCGACACGATCAGTACCCATTTCTTCTTGGTCATCCGCCGGTGACGTTCATGTGACGCTCCAATATCTCCGCGGACCCATCGAGCTGGGCATTGAAATCATGCCGCAGCGGTTTGAGCCTTAGAGCCTGCTGGAGCAGCTGGTCAACCGCAGCGATGCCGTCCTTGCGCACGGCGGCGCGGAGGTCGACATGGGCATTGTGGCCGAGGCACATGAATATCTTGCCGTCGGTGGTCAGCCGCAACCGGTTGCAATCGTCGCAGAAATTGTTGCTGAGCGGCGTAATCAGGCCAAGGCGCAGGCCGAGCGGCTCGACCGACACATAGCGCGCCGGCCCGGCACTGCGATGGGCAATCGGGGCAAGGGCATAATGATGGTGCAGCGGACGGAGGAATTCATCGGCGGAAATATGGGCCAGCTTGCGGTCGGCACCGACATCGCCCAGCGGCATGGTCTCGATGACCGTCAGATCATGGCCGTTCCGCGCGCAATATTCGACCATCGGCAGCAGGTCGGCTTCATTGAAATCGCGCAGCGCGACCATGTTGATCTTGACCCGGATGCCCGCTGCCGTCGCTGCCTTGATGCCATCGAGCACGACGTTCACATCGGCACCGCGCGTGATCTCGGCAAAGCGGTCTGGATCCAGCGTATCCATGCTGACATTGATTCGCCGCACGCCATGGGCCCCGAGATGATCGGCATATTCGCTGAGCAAGGATCCGTTGGTGGTCAGCGTCAGCTCCTCGAGCTCGCCGGAAGCGACCTTTCTGCCGAGCCGCTGGATGACGTCCTTCATGTCGCGCCGGACCAGCGGTTCGCCGCCGGTCAGCCGGATCTTGCGGATGCCGTGGCCGATGAACCGCTCGGCGATCAGGCTGATCTCCTCGAGCGTCAGCAACTGCGCCTTCGGCATGAAGCTCATCTTCTCGGACATGCAATATTGGCAGCGGAAATTGCAGCGATCCGTCACCGATATCCGCAGATAGTCAATTTTGCGTCCGAAACCGTCTTGCATAGGGCGCCTCTTGTTAATCGAAGGACATAGAGCTAGCGATTTTGGTAAGTGCAGGCAACGCCCTATAAAGGTTTCGCTGCTACGGAAAAAGATAGGTGGCTGGTCGGAAAACCGGCGGTTTGGCTGCCCCGTTCAAGGAGTTTTGAAGTCCAGGAATCTGCTATCTCGACAGGGCAGTCGGTCGAATTCAGGAATCTGTTCCTGCTTTCGTTTCACCAGCGCGATCCATTGGCCGCCGAAATTACATCGTTCGGCTGGCGGGTGCATTCTGCCCGCCGACTCGACAATCTGAGAAGCCGCTTCTTCTCGGCCGGTGCGCTGATCGCCGTGATCGACGTCCGCAAGGCCGAAGCGCAGGGCTTGAAGGCGATAGCAGAACTTTCCCGAAGCGCCGCCGAAGGCGGTATAGCGATATTGGCGCTGGTCGACAGCGGTCAGGACAGGGCAATTGTCGGTCAATGTTTCGAAGCAGGCGCCACCCATTATCTGGATTTCGCCAATGTCGCTGCGGACCTGGGGCAGGCGATCAAATATGCCTACCGGTTTGTCGAAAATTTCCGCGGCGGGGCGGATCGGGCGATTCATGAGCAGTCGCTGCTGACATCGGCGGATCTGCAATGGTCGGCAAGCCTGGAATCAGGCACCGATTACTGGATCAGCGAAAACTTGCTGGCTGCCGCTGGCGAGATCGATCTCAGGAAATATCCTGTAACCGGCATCTACCGAGCGCTGTCGCGCGAAGAAAAGAAGCGCGCGCGCGGTGCCATGGGACGATTGCGCGACGGTGCGCGTCAGGCGGCCATCCCGCACCGTTTCAACGGCCGGCCGGTGCTGCACCACCTTCACGAAGCGGACGGCCGGATTTTCGGCAGAATAGAATATCTGGCGAAGGGCGAGGAAGCGGATGACTGGACCGAGCGGGACCTGCTGTCCGGCTTGCAAAACAGCGCGTCTACCCGGTCGTGGATTCAGGACAAATTGGTAGGCGGAAGCCAATTGACGCTTATCGCGATCAGTATCAAAAATTTCCGGATGATCAACGCAGCGTTCGGCAGGCACGCCGGGGACCAATTGCTGCGGATCGTCGGGCGCAGGCTGATGGAGTATACAGAGCGCCATTATAGGGGGCCGAATCTGGTGGCCCGTCTGGATGGCCAGAATTTCCTGATCGCCCTTGCAGATATCGAGGAAGACCGTGTTTCGGATTTTGCCAATGATCTGATTGGCAGCATTTTCAGTAACTTGCTGCTGGAGGGCCGGCCGATCAATCCGGCTGTTCGCGCCGGTGTCGCGATCGGGGACAGCAATTCGAGCGAGAAAACCCTGATCCGCAAAGCGGTGCTTGCGCTGGCGGAAGCCACGGCGGCGGATGCCGTGCCGATCCATTTCAGCACGGTGTCCGAGGCCGATGTTCATCTGGAAGAGGTGCTGGAGCGTGAACTGGCAGGGGCGATGGGGCGCGGCGAAATTGTCATCGCTTTCCAGCCGCAGATCCGGGTCGACACAGGGCAACTGGTTGGTGCGGAGGCACTGGCGCGTTGGGAACATCCTGAATATGGCCTGTTGGGCGCATCTACCCTGTTCTCGGTCGCGGAGCGCGCCGGTGCCATGGAATCGCTGTCGCCCCAGATCCACAAGCAGGCGTTGACGCTGGCTGCAGCTTGGCCGGACAGTCTCGGTTTCCTGCGCCTGTCGATCAATGTCACTGCGGGGGATCTCGCGACATCTGGATTTGACAAGGACATGCTGCGGCAGGTTGATATTGCGGGTTTCGACCCGGATCGCTTGACCCTCGAAATCACCGAATCCGAACTGATCGGCAATCTCTCGGAGTCCGCTGACAAGTTGCACCGCTTGCGGAGAGCGGGGATAGGCATAGCAATCGACGACTTCGGAACCGGCTACAGCAGCCTGTCCTATCTGAAGGAATTGCCGGTCGATTATCTGAAAATCGATAGCGGTCTGACCGGCGACATCAGTGGCTCTGAAAAGGATCAGGTGGTGGTGCGGTCGATTATCGACATGGCGCACAGCCTCAATCTTGGTGTGATTGCCGAAGGCGTGGAAACCGAAGCGCAACTGAAAACCCTGAAAGAACAGGGCTGCGAGTTTTTTCAGGGCTTTCTGCGTTCCGGACCGCTTTCACCCGACGAATTTGAGGCCTTTGCGCTGCGCAGCAACTAGCCGGTTACGCGTTGCGCGAGTTTTGACAGGCCGGTCGTCAACTGGGTCAGCCCATGTAGACGGGACTTGGGATCGCGCCATTTGCGTTCGATGAACAGTTTATTGTCGGGCCGGATACGGGCCGTTCCCTTAAGCCGTTCGACATATTCGAGCAGACCGGGAACATTGGGGAAACTGTCGTCGCGGAAGGTGACCAGGGCACCGCGCGGTCCCATTTCGATCTTCGCAATCTGGGCCTTCACGCAGTTCATCTTGATATGCATGAGCTTCAGCAGATTATCCGTCTGAATGGGGAGGTCGCCGAACCGGTCGATCATTTCGGCCGCGAAGGATTCGATTTCGGCAAGGGTCTTGAGGCCGTTCATGCGGCGATAGAGGCCCATCCGGAGCGACAGGTCGGGGACATATTCTTCCGGAATGAGAATAGGCGCGTCGACGGTGATCTGGGGAGAGAAGCTGTCGGTCTGTACCGGCATGCCGGACCCTTTCGCCTTGGCTTCCAGAATCGCGTCTTCCAGCATCGACTGGTAGAGTTCGAAACCCACTTCCTTGATATGCCCGGACTGTTCGTCGCCCAGCAGATTGCCCGCACCGCGAATGTCGAGATCGTGGCTGGCGAGTTCGAATCCCGCGCCCAGGCTGTCCAGATCGCCCAGGATTTTGAGCCGTTTTTCTGCCTTTTCGGTGATGATCCGGTCCTTTGGGGTCACCATATAGGCATAAGCGCGCGTTTTTGACCGGCCGACGCGGCCCCTCAGCTGATAGAGTTGCGCCAGACCAAAGCGATCGGCGCGGTGAATGATCAGCGTATTGGCGCTGGGGATGTCGAGACCGCTCTCGACAATCGTCGTCGACAGCAGCACGTCATAATTGCGGTCGTAGAAGGCGGACATCCGCTCTTCCACGGTAGCCGGGGCCATCTGGCCATGGGCAACGACATAAGTCAGTTCGGGCGCATGCTTCCTGAGGAAATCCTCGATATCAGGGAGGTCGGCGATCCGCGGCACGACGATGAAGGACTGGCCGCCGCGATAATGTTCGCGCAGCAGCGCCTCGCGCAAAGGAACGGGATCCCATGGCATGACATAGGTGCGCACGGCGAGCCGGTCGACCGGCGGTGTCTGGATGACAGACAGTTCGCGCATGCCGGTCATGGCCATTTGCAATGTTCGCGGGATCGGCGTCGCGGTCAGCGTCAGCACATGCACGTCCGCCTTCATCGCCTTCAGCCGTTCCTTGTGGGTCACGCCAAAGCGCTGCTCCTCATCGATGATGATCAGGCCGAGCCGCTGGAATTCGATCGATTTGGCCAGCAGGGCGTGGGTGCCGATAACAATATCGACATCCCCGTTGGCGAGGCCTTCCTTGGTTTTTTTGGCCTCGGCGGGCGCTACCAGCCGTGACAGTCTGCCGATCTTCACCGGGAAAGGGCGGAAGCGCTCCTCGAAATTGTTGAAATGCTGACGAGCGAGCAGCGTCGTCGGTGCGATGATGGCAACCTGCATCCCGGCCATGGCGGCGGCAAAGGCAGCACGCATCGCGACCTCGGTCTTACCGAAGCCGACATCGCCGCAGACCAGACGGTCCATCGCCTTGCCAGATGCCATGTCATTCAGCACTTCCTCGATCGCCTGCTGCTGGTCATCGGTTTCCTGATAGGGGAAGCGATCAACAAAGCCCGCCATTTCGGATGGCTGCACGCGGGCAGCGGTAGCCGGTTGCAGCGCCCGCGCAGCGGCGGTCCGGAGCAACTCGTGGGCAATTGCCCGGATCCGTTCCTTCAGCTTCGATTTTCGCCGCTGCCAGCCTTCACCGCCGAGGCGGTCCAGCACCACGCTGTCGCCCCCTTCGCCATAGCGGCTGAGCACGTCGATATTTTCGACCGGCACATAGAGCTTGTCACCGCCGGCATATTTCAGATGCACGCAGTCATGCGGGCTGGTGCCGACCGGTATCGAGACGATGCCTTCATACAGCCCGATGCCATGTTCCAGATGGACCACCAGATCGCCCTGGCTGAGCGCGGACAATTCCTCGATAAAGGCATCACTGCTCTTGCGCCGCTTGGACTTGCGGACCAGCCGGTCGCCGAAAATATCCTGCTCGGTGAGCAGGGACAGGCTTTCTGTCCGGAATCCGGACGATAGCGGCAAGATGGTCAATGCCACCCCCGGTCCGGCCGAGAGGCAGGCTTTCCAGTCGTCACAGAGCACGGTCGTCTTTACGTCATGGTCCTTGAGCAGGTCAAAAATGCGTGCCCGCGAACCTTTGCTGTAGCTGGCCACAATCGCCGTGCTTCCGGCTTTTGTCAGGCTGTTAAGATGGGAACCCAGTGCCCGGTAAATATTCTCGTTGCGCGCCCGCTCGGGAGAAAAATCCCGGGGCGATGAAACCGACATCGACAGGACCTTGTCCGATTCCGGTTCGTCAAATTCGCTCAGAATATGGATCGGCGCATCGTTCTCGCGGGACCGCCATTCCTCTGGTGTCAGATAGAGCATCTCGGGCGGTAGCGGCCGGTAACTGGACAGATTGGCCTTGTCGGCTTCCACCCGGTTCTTGTGATAGTCGGCGATGGCGGAAAATTGCGCTTCTGCCGCAGCCGCTCCGGCTGCATCGCGCAGGATAATGCAATCACCCCCGATATAGTCAAAAATCGTTGCCAGCCTCTCCTCGAGCAGGGGCAGCCAATGTTCCATGCCGGCCAGCCGCCGCCCGTCAGAGATCGATTGGTAGAGCGGGTCGCTGGTCGAAACAGCACCGAAAAGATCGCGGTAGCGGGTGCGGAAACGGGTTATGCTGTCCGCATCAAGCAGAAATTCAGATACCGGAAGCAGATCCAAGCTGTCGATATTGCCCACAGTGCGCTGGTCGGCGGGATCGAATTCGCGCAAGCTTTCAATTTCATCGCCAAACAGGTCGATCCGGATGGGACGTTCCGCGCCCGGAGGAAACAGATCGATCAGCCCGCCGCGCGCAGCAAATTCGCCGCTGTCAGCGACCGTGTCCACGCGCACGAATCCGTTCGCGTAAAGGAAGGAGATCAGCTTTTCCTGCTCGACCGTCGTTCCCGGTGCGAGGTGGGTGACAAATTCCTTTATCCGCTGTGGTTCCAGAACCCGCTGCGTGACCGCGTTGACGGTCGTGACGACCAGCTGCGAGCCGCTGAGTGGCGTGGCAAGCCTGGCCAGGGCCGCCAGTCGATCCGAAGTGGTGTGCAGCGCCGGGGACGCGCGGTCATAGGGCAGGCAGTCCCAGGCAGGAAACTCGACGATGTCGAGGTCGGGCGCGAAAAAGCGAGCGGCTTCGACGATGGCGCTCATCGCCGCATCGTCGGTGGCGACAAACATGGTTCGCCGACCCGACTGGACCGCGATTTCGGACAGAAACAGCGGACGATAGCCGACCGGCACGCCAGCCAGCGTCATGCCTGTTTCAGAGGCCAGTAATTTATCTAGATAGGGCACGCAAAATCGCTTTTGGATATGGGACAGGGATATTATTTTGTGGCGTCAATATAATCGAGTTGCTGCATGGCATCCATCTGCGGCCCACAAAAACCGGGGGGAACCGGCAGGGTTCCGATCGCCCAGGCCATGATATCCACGTCTTCCTCGGCAAGCAGCCGGTCAAACCAGTCCATCTCTTCCTCTGACCACTTCGGGCCATAGCGATCAAAAAAACCGCCGATCAGAAAATCGGCCTCTCTGGTTCCGCGATGCCATGCACGAAATTGCAGCCTTTTCAGCTTTGTTTCGCGGTCCATATTAGCTGCTCCAACTTGGCTGGCATAATGTGCCAGCGACGGTATAAAGGCGGATAGACATGCGCCCCGAGATACTCAATCCATTATTTGGTGAAACCCAGTCGCTCAAGGGCGTCGGCAAGGTGCTGGCCAAGCCGCTCGAGAAGCTGCGGCTGACCCGGGTCAAGGATCTGCTCTATCACAAGCCCAGCTACTGGATGCACCGCAAGCGCGTGGATGTGCTGGATGAAATCGATGTGGGCGAGACAATCATTATCGAAGTGACGCCGGTCGATTACCGTACCGGCGGTCCGCGGAGCCCGCTGCGCGTGCATGCAACGGACAAGGTCGGCAATTATATCAGCCTGACCTTTTTCGGGCGAAATCCGGGCTGGCCGAAAAAGCTGCTGCCGCTGGGGGAACCGAAGATTATTTCCGGCAAGCTGGAGCGTTATGGCGACGAACTGCAGATGGTCCATCCGGATCAGGTGCTCGAACCGGACAAGGCCGACTCGATAGCGTTGGTGGAACCCATTTATCCCCTGGCAGAGGGACTCGGCAATGCGCGCATGCGCCAGCTGGTCGAACAGTCCCTGGCACTGGCGCCGTCGCTGCCGGAATGGATCGAACCCAGCCAGCTTGCCGCGAAAAAATGGAAGAGCTGGAAGGATAGTATATTCGCCCTGCACGGCGCGGAGAGCGGGGATGCCACTGACAGGCTCGCCTATGACGAGGTTTTTGCCAACCAGCTCGCTTTCATGCTGGTTCGGGCCAGCAACAAGAGCAAGAAAGGCATTCCGATCCACGGAGATGGCAGGCTTCGGGGTCATCTGAAACTGCCGTTTGCACTCACCAATGCCCAGACGCGCTGTATCGCAGAGATTGAAGGCGATCTTGCGCAAAGCGCGCCGATGCTGCGCCTGCTTCAAGGGGATGTCGGGTCGGGCAAGACCCTGGTAGCCGTGATGGCGCTGCTGGCGGCAGTGGAAGCGGGATATCAGGGAGCCTTTCTGGCCCCGACCGAAATTCTGGCCCGGCAGCATTTTGAAGGGCTGCAGAAATTGCTGGCCGGGGTTCCGGTCAATCTCGCGATACTGACCGGCCGCGACAAGGGCAAAGTCCGCGAGGCCACGCTGATGGGGCTGATGGATGGATCGATCGATATATTGATCGGCACCCATGCCATTTTTCAGGAGCATGTCCGGTACCGGAATCTTGCAGTGGCGGTTATCGACGAACAGCATAAATTTGGCGTTTCCCAGCGGCTCATGCTTACTCAGAAGGCTGAGCGGACACCGCATTTGCTGGCCATGACCGCGACGCCGATTCCGCGGACACTGACGCTCAGCCAGTTTGGCGAAATGGATGTGTCGCGTATCGATGAGCTTCCCCCGGGGCGGCAAACCATCGAAACCAGCGTGATTTCCGAGGCCCGCTTGCCAGATGTGGTCGAGGGGCTTGCCCGCCATATCGCCGCCGGGGGGCAGGCCTACTGGGTTTGTCCGCTGATTGACGAAAGCGAAAAGAGCGATCTGGCCGCTGCCGAAGACCGCGCCGCTCTGCTGCAAGCACGATTTGGCGATCAGGTCGGATTGGTGCACGGCCGGATGAAGGGGCCGGAAAAGGATCTGGTGATGAGTCGCTTTCAGCGGAACGAAATCAAGGTGCTTGTCGCCACGACGGTGATCGAAGTCGGCGTGGATGTGCCGAATGCCAGCCTGATGGTGATCGAGGCTGCGGACCGTTTCGGTCTTGCCCAGCTGCACCAGCTGCGCGGACGTGTCGGTCGCGGCAGCGTAAAATCCAACTGTCTGCTGATCCGCAGTGAAACACTGAGCGAAACGGCTCGCGCACGTCTTACTCTTATGCGCGAGACAAATGATGGCTTTCGGATTGCCGAGGAAGATCTCCGCCTGCGCGGAGCCGGTGAATTGCTGGGCACACGGCAATCGGGGGATGCGGGCTTCCGGGTAGCGACTCCAGCCCAGGTCAATGAGCTGATTGTACCGGCTACGGATGATGCGCGGTTGTTACTTGATCGCGATGGCGGATTGGCCAGTGAGCGAGGGCAGGCGGCGCGGATAGCGCTCTATCTGTTTGAACGGGATTGGGGTGTCAGTCTGCTGCGGAGCGGTTAGGGGTTTTTCATCTTGTCCAGCATCCTGACGAAATCCGGCTGCCGAATGACCCGCTCGAATTCGAAGCCGTGGCGCCCCTGATGCGACCACACAAGATAGGCTTCGATACGTCCGGTTACGGGCAGGCGAACCGTGATGCGGTCTCCCTTTTCCATTTCGATCGGATCCGTCAGCATCATGCCGTGAGCGGAAATGTTCGCGATATGAATCTGCATTTCCTGATCCGGCTGTATTTCGCAAACGGTTTCAAAATCGACGGGGAAACGCGTCGCACGGCGCGGATCAGGTGACATTTCGGGCGATACGGTCGTCATGTCTCTCGAGCTCCATGGTTGGTTTGGAGCAATTATAACAATCTATGGAAAATAAATGGTAAACGCGGGCCAGCAGTTACGCGAGAAAGCTAGATCTTGCGAAGCAGCCCGTGCTTTTTCTTGCCGGCAGATATTTTCTTGTCGCTATCCGACAAATTGATGGTTGCAGAAGCATCGCCAACGGGTTCGTCATCAATGCGCGCGCCGCCGCCCGCGACGAGGCGCTTCGCTTCGCCTTTCGACGCACAGAATCCGATTCCCACCAGAGCATCAAGCAAAGCAATCTGGGGGGCCGATATCTCGAGCACCGGCAAATTGCTCCCCGCCGCGCCCTGCTCAAAGGTCTGCTGTGCGGTTTTGGCGGCCTCTTCGGCAGCGCCTTGGCCATGGGCCATAGCCGTCGCTGCGTCAGCGAGACGCTTTTTGGCTTCGTTGATCTCCGATCCCTCCAGCGCTTCCAGCCGGGCGACCTCGTCCAGATCAATATCGGTGAACAACCGCATGAACCTGCCGACATCGCGGTCGTCGGTATTGCGCCAGAATTGCCAGTAGTCATAAGGAGATAGCCGGTCAGCGTTCAGCCAGATCGCACCATCAACGGACTTGCCCATTTTCGAGCCGTCAGCCTTGGTAATCAGGGGTGTGGTGACGCCGAACAATTCGGCACCGTCCATGCGGCGGGCGAGTTCAATACCGTTGACAATATTGCCCCACTGGTCTGATCCGCCCATTTGCAACTTGCAGCCATATTGGCGCGAGAGTTCCAGAAAATCGTAGGCCTGCAGGATCATATAGTTGAATTCGAGGAAAGTCAGCGGCTGTTCGCGTTCCAGCCTGAGTTTGACCGAATCAAAGGCCAGCATGCGATTGATGGTGAAATGACGGCCAACATCGCGCAAAAAGGGGATATATTCGAGCTGACCGAGCCAGTCGTCATTGTTGACCATGATCGCATCGGTCGGACCATCTCCGAAGGTCAGGAAATTTTCGAAACTGCCACGGATTTTGGCAAAATTTGACGCAATTCCCTCGTCATCCAGCAATTTGCGCATTTCATCCTTGCCGGAGGGGTCTCCGACCTTGGTGGTGCCGCCGCCCATGACAACAATCGGCTTGTGCCCCGATTGCTGCAGGCGACGGAGAAGCATGATCTGGACCAGATTCCCGACGTGCAGCGAATCCGCGGTCACGTCAAAGCCGATATAGCCGGGAAGGATGCTCTTCGCGGCAAGAGAATCCAGTGCCTGGGCATCGGTTAACTGGTGGATATAGCCGCGATAATTCAGTAGACGCAGCAGATCGGATTGATAATGGGTCATGGATGGGTGCGTTACATGGGGATCACGAAAGTCGCAATATGCGTTTGAACCTGCAATGCCATCCGTCGACGCCGGCGTCCGCCATCGATCATATCACGGTCGAATGGTCGATGTCGGAAAGCGGCACGATCTGGTTGCGATATCATGTCCAAGGCAAGGTTGAGGAGGTCAAGCTTCCGTACGACAGGGATCAGCCGGAGCGCCGGGATGGTCTGTGGCAGAATAGCTGTTTGGAACTGTTCCTCAAGGAACCGGGGAAAGAGCGCTATTGCGAGTTCAACTTCTCGCCGGCGGGTCATTGGGCGGCTTATCACTTCACCGGCTATCGTGCAGACATGGCCCGGCTCGAGCTGCCGGAAGAACCTGAAATATTCCTGGATTTCAGCGACACGCATATTGGCCTGGAAGCGAGCTTCCGCTTGCCGGATAGCTGGATCCGCAATGAGCTCGATGCCGGACTGTCTGCGGTCATGGAAATGCGCACGGGCGACAAATCCCTATGGGCTTTGACGCATCCCGCAGCTAAGCCTGATTTTCACCATCAGGATGGGTTCCAGCTTAGAATAGAGGCAACATGAAGGTCATGAAATTTGGAATAGACAGGCTGATCGAAGACGCCGGGCTCCGCAGACCTTTGGCGGGGAAACGGGTTGCGTTGCTGGCGCACCCGGCCTCGGTTACGCGCGATCTTGTACATAGCCTGGACGCGTTGTCGGCCCTTGATGATATCAATCTGACGGCCGCTTTCGGCCCGCAACACGGTTTGCGCGGTGACAAGCAGGACAATATGATCGAGTCGCCCGACTTTGATGATCCCGTCCACGGCATACCCGTATTCAGCCTGTACGGGGAGGTCCGCCGACCCACCGGCCAGTCCATGGGCACATTCGATGTGATCCTGATAGACCTTCAGGATCTGGGATGCCGAATCTACACGTTCATCACGACATTGCGCTATATGCTGGAAGCCGCTGCCGAGCATGGCAAGACGGTCTGGGTGCTGGACCGGCCCAATCCCGCGGGCAGGCCAGTCGAGGGGAGCATTCTTACGGCCGGATGGGAAAGCTTCGTGGGGGCAGGGCCCATGCCGATGCGACACGGGCTGACCATGGGTGAAATGGGGCGCTGGATGATCGCCCATTTTAACATCGACGTCGATTATGAAGTGATAGAGATGAAGGGCTGGCAGCCGGAAGGTCCAGGCCATGGCTGGCCGGAAGACCGCCTGTGGATCAATCCCAGCCCCAACGCCCCCAATGTCAATATGGCCCGGGCCTATGCGGGCACTGTGATGCTGGAAGGGACAACGCTTTCGGAAGGGCGGGGGACCACGCGCCCGCTGGAGCTATTTGGTGCGCCGGATATCGATGCCAGGGCGGTCATTGCGGAAATGCAGCGGACGGCACCGCAATGGCTCAAGGGCTGCGCGCTGCGGGAAATCTGGTTCGAGCCGACCTTTCACAAGCATCAGGGACAATTGTGCAACGGCGTCCATATCCATGCGGAAGGGCCGTTTTATGACCACCAGGCTTTCCGTCCCTGGCGGCTGCAGGCGCTGGCGCTGAAGGCGATCGGAACGCTTTATTCCGGATATGAACTGTGGCGGGACTTTCCCTATGAATATGAGGAAGGAAAGCTGGCGTTCGATGTCATCAATGGCGGACCGGGCCTGCGGGAATGGATTGAGGATCCCGCTGCCCATGCCGATGACCTGGAAGCGGTGGTTAAGCCTGACGAGCGGGAGTGGCGCGAATCGGTGCAGCATCACCTTCTCTATTGAGATGTTGCACTGCAACATATTTATTGCAATTGGCGGTAAATCTGATAATTTGGCCGAATGTTACCGAGCAAAGAAATATTCGAAGGCGTCGCGCTGAAAAAATGCGTGGCTGCGACTTATAACAATACGATTTTCAAGCTGGCACCGCATATTCTCTATACGCGGCACGACGAAATGTATGTCGATGCGGTTCCGCTGGAGAAAGACGGGCAACCGCCCCGGGAAATCAAGCTTGGCACGTTCAAGCTGTCCGGACTCAAGGATGTGCGCGTCGAAGACCTGCATTTTGAGCGGTCGGACATTTTCGAACCGGCGGCCGAAAAATATGAAGGCACAACCTTGCTGGCGATAGAGGGCTAGAGATCAGCCCTGTTTGCGGGTCAGTTCCTTCATCGCATCGCCCAGCCCGTCTACGGTCAGCGGGTACATGCGGCCATTCATCAGTTCGCGGATGATTTTTACGCTTTGCGAATAGCCCCATTGCTTTTCCGGTACGGGATTGAGCCAGGCCGCGGCAGGATAGGTGTTGGTCAGCCGGTGCATCCACGTCACCCCGGCTTCTTCGTTGAAATGTTCGACTGAACCGCCCGGGTGGGTGATCTCATAAGGACTCATCGACGCATCGCCGACGAAGATCAGCTTATAATCGTGACCATATTTGTGCAGCACGTCCCAGGTGTTGGTCCGTTCCGAAAAACGGCGGCGATTGTCCTTCCACAGGCCCTCATAGGGGCAGTTGTGGAAATAGAAGAACTCCAGATTCTTGAATTCCGATGTTGCCGCGCTGAACAGTTCCTCACAGAGCTTGATAAACGGATCCATCGACCCGCCAACATCCAGAAAAAGCAATAATTTCACCGCATTATGCCGTTCCGGCCGCATATGGATGTCGAGCCAGCCCTGCTTGGCGGTGCCATTGATCGTCCGGTCGATATCGAGCTCGTCCGCGGCACCTTCGCGAGCAAATTTGCGCAGGCGCCTGAGCGCCACCTTGATATTGCGCGTTCCCAGCAGCTTGGTGTTGTCGAGATTCTGGAACTCGCGCTTGTCCCAGACCTTGATCGCCTTTTTCTGGCCGCCTTCGCCACCGATGCGCACACCTTCGGGATTATAGCCGGAATTGCCGTAGGGCGAGGTGCCGCCGGTGCCGATCCATTTGTTGCCGCCTTCGTGCCGCTTTTCCTGTTCTGCGAGACGCTCCTTCAGCGTCTCCATGATCTCTTCCCAACTGCCGAGGGATTTGATCTTTTCCATTTCCTCCTCGGACAGATATTTCTCGGCGACCGCTTTCAGCCAGTCGAGCGGAATATCCTCTTCCTGGGTGCCGTAGCTGGTTTCGATGCCCTTGAAGACCTTCGAGAAAACCTGGTCGAAACGGTCCAGCAGGCCTTCATCCTTTACGAAGGTCGCGCGGGACAGATAATAGAATTCCTCAGGGCTGCGGCGGATAACGTCCTTTTCCAGCGCCTCGAGCAGGACCAGATGCTCCTTGAGAGAAGCCGAAATCCCTGCCGCCCTGAGTTCGTCCATGAAGTTAAAGAACATCGTACCCGCCTTCGCTTAGCGCGCTTCGCGTTTCGCCATGAATGCAAGGCGTTCGAACAGCATCACGTCCTGCTCGTTCTTGAGCAGCGCACCGTGCAACGGCGGAATCGCCTTGCTCGAATCGCTCGACTGCAGGGCTTCCAGCGGCATGTCCTCGTTGAGAATGAGTTTCAGCCAGTCGAGCAACTCGCTGGTGCTCGGTTTTTTCTTGAGGCCGGGAACGTCGCGGACATCGTAGAAGATATCCATCGCCTTCTTGACCAATATGCCCTGGATATCGGGGAAATGGACGTTGATGATATCCTGCATCGTCTCCCGGTCGGGGAATTTGATATAGTGAAAGAAGCAGCGGCGCAGGAAGGCGTCGGGCAGTTCCTTCTCGTTATTCGACGTGATGATCACGATCGGCCGTTCTGTGGCCTTGATCGTCTCCTTCGTCTCGTAGACATGGAATTCCATGCGGTCGAGCTCCTGCAGCAGATCGTTTGGAAATTCGATGTCCGCCTTGTCGATTTCGTCGATCAGCAGAACGGGGAGTTCGGGAGCGGTGAATGCCTCCCACAATTTTCCCTTGCGGATATAGTTGGAAATATCATGGACGCGTTCGTCGCCGAGCTGGCCATCGCGTAGGCGGGCGACCGCATCATATTCATACAGGCCCTGATGCGCTTTGGTGGTGGACTTGACGTTCCATTCGATCAGCGGGGTGCCCATCGCCTTGGCTATTTCATAAGCCAGAACCGTCTTGCCCGTGCCGGGCTCACCCTTGACGAGGAGCGGGCGACGGAGAGTCATGGCAGCGTTGACAGCAACCTTCAGATCGTCGGTTGCAACATAGTCTTTGGTACCGTCAAAACGCATGATTTTCTATTCCTTGCCGTGAACGTCAAAGCAAAGGCGATAGGGAAATCTGACATTCCAGGCAAGTTAATCATTTAGTTAAGTTTTGCGGCGGCGGCGGACGGGCCTAGCGGGAAAGGCGTGTATTCCGGCGCGCTTCCAGGAGCTGCCAGAGGCCGCGATGCTGATTCAGCAGCTGTTCCCGACCGAAATTCAGGGCCCTTTCCAGAGCGGCCGTCGTGGCCAGCTGGCTATGGAGGTCTGCGGTCTCTTCAATGGTTGGCAGGATCGGTGCTCTGGCTTCGACGCCCACCCGCAAGGCAATCCGTTCCAGGATATTTCTGATGAAATGCCAGTCCGCAGCCAAGGCAATGGCCGCGCCGATCGCACAACCGCTGCGGTCCGACTGGGAAAGCATTTCCAGAGCCTTCCGCTGGCCGAGAACAGCGGCGTTGCTCTGGTCGTCCGTGCTGACGCCTGTGATCGGGCCGGCGGCGACCGTAAGTTTGGTCAGAAATGCGCGTTCGGCTGCAAAACCCTCGGTCGCCTGCAACAGCCATTCCCGCGCGGCATCTTCCGTGGTTTTGGTGGCGGCATGATCGATAACCCCGGGGTGGCGGCCGTGCAATGTGCACAGGAAATGCGCAATGTCGGCCATATCCGCACCGGACAGCAGCGAAAAATCCTCGGCGATTAGCCGGACATAAGGCGCGGTATCGCTGCCAAATGTCGCAATCTGTCCAACGAAGCCCGGCTGCGTTACGAGTTGTGCGTTCTGTCCTAGCATCGCGTTTCGATATCCCGAATGTGATTGCGAAGATGCACTGATCATCTTCGCCGAGATTCGAACATACTACCGATAGCTAAAGAGTCGGTTTACCGCCTGTTAAGGATTTGCAAACCATAGCAGCTCGCCGTGCAGCAGACGATTATTGATCGAGGAAGCTGCGCATCTTGCGGCTGCGGCTCGGGTGCTTCAATTTTCTGAGCGCCTTGGCCTCGATCTGCCGGATACGCTCGCGGGTCACGCTGAACTGCTGGCCCACTTCCTCGAGCGTATGATCGGTGTTCATGCCGATGCCGAAGCGCATGCGCAACACGCGCTCTTCGCGAGGGGTGAGGCTGGCGAGCACGCGGGTCACGGTTTCCTTCAGATTGGCCTGGATGGCGGCATCCACCGGGATGATCGCATTCTTGTCCTCGATGAAATCGCCTAGGTGGCTGTCTTCCTCGTCGCCGATCGGCGTTTCGAGACTGATCGGTTCCTTGGCGATCTTCATCACCTTGCGCACTTTTTCGAGTGGCATGGAGAGGCGTTCGGCCATTTCTTCCGGCGTCGGCTCGCGGCCCTGTTCGTGCAGGAACTGACGGCTGGTGCGGACCAGCTTGTTGATCGTCTCGATCATGTGGACCGGAATACGGATGGTCCGGGCCTGATCGGCAATGGACCGCGTGATCGCCTGGCGAATCCACCAGGTCGCATAGGTGCTGAACTTGTAGCCGCGGCGATATTCGAACTTGTCGACCGCTTTCATCAGGCCGATATTGCCTTCCTGAATGAGATCGAGGAACTGCAGGCCGCGGTTGGTATATTTCTTGGCGATGGAAATCACGAGGCGAAGGTTTGCTTCCACCATTTCCTTCTTGGCGATGCGTGCTTCGCGTTCGCCCTTTTGCACCATGTTGACGATGCGGCGGAACTCTACCAGCGAGGTGCCGGTGGCGTTGGCGATGTCGGAAATCTCGGACCGGATGCGATCAACGGCGTCTGCTTCCTTCTCGACAAAAGCCGCCCATTTCTTGTCGGTCTTGGCCATGCTGGCCAGCCAGTTGTCGTCCAGTTCGTTGCCGACATAGCTTTCCAGAAATGCGCGGCGGGGAACCTTGTGCCGCTCCGCGAGGCGGAGCATCTGGCCGCCGAGCGTGGTCAGCCGGCGGTTGAACGAGTAAAGCTGGTCGACCAGAAATTCGATCTTGTTGGCATGAAACTGCACACTTTCGACTAAAGCGGTCAGTTCTTCGCGCAAATCGTGATATTTTTTCTCGGAAGCGGCCGGAAAATCCTTGCCGGCAGCCAGCGATTCCAGCCGGGTTGTCTGCAATTTCGAGAATTTCTTGAACACCGAGGTGATCAGCGCGAATTTTTCCAAGGCGCCCGGTTTCAGGGTTTCTTCCATCTGGGCAAGAGAGAGGGTGTTGTCTTCCTCTTCTTCCTCGACCACCCGCTTGGTACGGCGTTCGGTCAGTTCGGCTTCGTCATCATCCTCGCCATCGGCGGGTTCGGCATCCTCGACCTCGTCGTCATCCTTGAAGGACGGGCCAGCCGTTTTTTCGCTGATTTCGCCGTCATCATCGTCGCCGTCTTCCAGATTTTCCGGAACCGGATCCTTGGAGAGCATGGCGTCGAGATCGAGAATCTCGCGCAACTGCATTTCGCCGTCGTTGAGCGCGGTCGACCATTCGATGATCGCGTTGAAGGTGGTCGGGCTTTCGCACAGACCCCAGATCATGGTGTCGCGGCCGGCCTCGATGCGCTTGGCAATGGCGATCTCGCCCTCGCGGCTGAGCAATTCGACAGCGCCCATTTCGCGCAGATACATGCGAACCGGATCGTCGGTGCGGTCGGCGGCGGCTTTTTTGGGAGCGGCGGCAGCGGTTTTCTTGTCCTTGTCCTTGCCGTCGATTGACTCGACTTCATCGCCGCCCATTTCCTCGGCAGCTTCCTCGTCATTTTCGACAATGCGGACGCCCATTTCGGAGATGGCGGACATCACGTCCTCGATCTGCTCGTTCTGGTCCTGGGGCAGGGCTTCGTTCAATTCGTCAATGGTAAGATAACCACGTTTTTTCGCCTGGGCGATCAATTTCTTGATGGCGCTGTCGTTCAGGTCAATCAACGGTTCGTCTTCAGCTCTGGAATTTTTTGCTTTGCTTGCCAATGGCTCAGGCCCCTAATTTAAAACTACACTGTGTCGTCGATCTGGGTCAGTTCGACCAACCGCTCGTGAAATAACTGCTTCGCTTTGCGAAGGCGTTGCTGCTCGGCATAACTTTCTTCCGTAAGATCGTCCTGCACGCGCCGTGTTGCCTCCGCGAGAGCCGCTTCCAGTCCGGGACGCGCCGTCACCACCTTGATCGCTTCCGCCAAATCCCGATGCGCCCGTTCGATCAAAAGCGAAGGGGCATCGTCTGGCAGTTTGCGGTTGAAAGTGAAATTCAGCGCATCGGCCCGTAACAGCCCTTTTGCGACATTATAACAATCTGTCTTCTCCAATATGGTAAGAAGGCCGTGCATATCAAGCGTTTCTTTGCTCATCGCGGCATTGATCAATTCGCCGAGCAAGGCCTGCAACTGCGAATCGGCAAGCTTCATTGCGCTGAGCTCTTCAAAATGGCCGGAAATCTGCCCTGGATGCCGGATCAGTCCGCCCAAAATGCCCTTGGCAATCTGCAGGTCATAACCCTCGATCAGAAAGCTCCTGGTGTCTTCCGTCGGCTGGTAGGAGACAAATTTCGAGGAGAATTTGCGGTTGGAATTCTGAAAGCTTCGCCCTTCCGAGCGATTATCCTTTTTGGTGAAGAATGCGGCCTGATAGCGGTCATCAAAGGCTTGCCGATAGTGACGGGCGATGTCCTGATCGGCGATATCCCCGACATGATCGGCGAGACGTTTCTTGAGCCCGGCCTTGGACTCCGGCGTATTCAGCGGTTCCGCATCATATTCGACCTGCCAGATCTTGTCGTCGAGCACCTGCGGTTTCGCGATCAGCGTAGCGAAGGCATGGGCTCCTTCGGAACGGATCAGGTCGTCCGGGTCCTGGCCGGCGGGCAGCGAGACGAAGTTGAGGCTGTGGGCAGGGCGCAGGATCGGCAGCGCGCGAAGGGCAGCGCGCATCGCAGCCTTCTGACCGGCGCTGTCGCCGTCGAAACAGAGGATCGGGGATTCGACCATTTTCCAGATCCGCTCGATCTGATGCTCGGTCAGCGCCGTGCCGAGCGGCGCGACGACGTCCGCGAAGCCGGCCTGGGCAAGAGCGATGGCATCCATATAGCCTTCGACCACCAGCACGCGACCGGTCTGGCGCGAAGCGGGCGAGGCCTTGTCGAGATTGTAGAGAGTGCGGCCCTTGTCGAACAAGGGCGTATCGGGGGAGTTCAGATATTTGGGCTCGCCATCGCCGAGGATCCGGCCACCGAATGCAATCACCCGGCCGCGCGGATCGCGGATCGGGATCATCAGCCGGCCGCGGAACCGGTCATAGGGCTCCTTGTCGTCGACCTTGATCAGCAGGCCGGCCTCGATCAGCTGGTCGAGGCCGTGAACGAAAAGCGCTTCCTTGAGCCGGCCGCGGGAATCCGGGGCAAAGCCGAAGCCGAACTCGCGGATGGTTTTCTCGGAGATGCCGCGGTTTTTGAGATAGTCCCGGGCATGGGCGCCCTCGACGCTGTTGAACTGGGTGACGAACCAGTCCTGGGCTGCGGCCATCACGTCGTGCAAAGTGGCGCGCACTTCCTGCCGCTGGGCCGCGCGGGGGTCGGGGGCAGGGACGTCCATTTGCGCTTCGGCGGCGAGATCCTTTACGGCGTCCATGAAGCCAAGACCGCGCTGTTCGGTCATCCAGCTGATCGCATCGCCATGGGCGCCGCAACCGAAGCAGTGGTAGAAGCCCTTTTCGTCGTTGATCGTGAAGCTCGGCGTCTTCTCGTTATGGAACGGGCAGCAGGCCTTATATTCGCGGCCCGCCTTCTGCACCTTCACCGTCCGCCCGATCAGCGTCGACAGCGTGATCCGCGATCGCAGCTGTTCGAGCCATTGCGGGGAGAGGGTCATTGCGTGATCCCGGTGTCTCGACTTCGCTCGGCACGAACGGTTTTTCGCTCGGTACGAACGGTTTTTTGGGCGCTATTTTCTCCGTTCGTCTCGAGCGAAGTCGAGAGACGTTCTTGCGGAGGCTTCGCGAAATAGGACAATTTTTTCCAGTCACCTTCAATCAGAGCGCGCTTTTTGGCCTGGGACCATTTCTTGACTGTCAACTCCGCTGACAAAGCCTCTTCGCGAGTCGGGAAAGTCTCGGACCAGACCAATTCTACCGGTCGTCGCTCGCTGGTAAACTTGCAATATCCACCGCTGCCATGTTCAGCGACCCGGCGTTCCAGATCATCCGTGTGACCGGTGTAGAACTTGCCATCTGCGCACAACAGCATGTAGGTCCAGAAGGCCAATTACGCGCCTCCCAGGTGTCTCGACTTCGCTCGACACGAACGGTTTGGGGACGGATTCCGGAAGTGGGCGAATGCCTGCTTCACGAAAGCGCCGCCTTTACCAGGGTGCTGGCCTTGCTCATGTCGATTTCGGTGCCGTGGCGTTTTTTGAGTTCGCCCATCACCCGGCCCATGTCCTTCATGCCGTCGGCGCCGAGTTCGGTCTTGATGCCGTCGATCAGCGCGGCGGTTTCCGCTTCGCTCAGCTGGGCGGGGAGGAATTCCTCGATGACCGCCAGTTCCTTTTGCTCTGCCGCGGCCAGTTCGGCGCGGCCGCCGCTTTCGAACATGTCGATCGACTCGCGGCGCTGTTTGGCCATTTTCTGCAGCACATCGATCAGGATCGCGTCTTCATCGCGTGCATCATCCTTGGTGCGCAGTTCGATGTCCTTGTCCTTGAACTTCGCCAGAATGGAGCGCGTGGCGGCGGTACGGTCCTTGTCACCGGCTTTCATGGCGGCAATTTGCGCGGCTTTCACGGTCTCGCGAATCATGGCATTCCTCATATTTTTGGAGTAAGCGACCACCATAGCGGGAAGATAATGTTTTTCATAGATTGTGGCGCCATAAATCTGGTTCTAGGTCCCATGAAATTTTGCGCCCACGCCAGACCAAAGGAACAGCCCATGACCAATGCCCATCATCCCGACGCTCCCGAGGGTGCAACAGGGATATTGGTGTTGGCCGATGGCACGATCGTCTGGGGCAGGGGTTTTGGCGCGACCGGCTCGGCGGTCGGTGAAGTCTGCTTCAACACCGCGATGACCGGCTATCAGGAAGTGATGACCGACCCCAGCTATGCCGGGCAGATCGTGACCTTCACCTTTCCCCATATCGGCAATGTCGGGACCAATGACGAGGATGTCGAGGCGGACAGCCCGCATGCCCTGGGCTGTATCGTCCGCGAGGATATCACCGCCCCTTCCAATTTCCGCGACCAGAAGCCGTTTGACCAGTGGATGGCGGAAAATGGCCGGATCGGCATTTCCGGTGTCGATACAAGGGCTTTGACGCGGCGGATCCGGGAAGCCGGGGCGCCCAATGCGGTGATCGCTTATGATCCCGACGGCCGGTTCGATATCGACGATCTGCTAGCGAAGGCGCGGGCCTGGGCGGGGCTGGAGGGCATGGATCTGGCCAAGGATGTGACCGGCCACCAGACGCAGCTTTGGGAGAAGGGTGGTACCTGGCGGCTGGGTCATGGCTATGAGGCGATGGAAGAATTGGAGGCATCTTCTGCTTTGTCGGGGACTGGTCTCTCGACTTCGCTCGAGACGAACGGGGATGATCCAAAGTTCGTCAAAGTTCGGGCCAATGCGCGTCCCCATGTCGTGGCCATTGATTATGGCGCGAAGCGCAATATCTTCAGAAACCTTGTGAAGGCTGGTGCAAAAGTCACTGTTGTTCCTGCCAAAACTTCCTTTGATGAAATCATGGCATTGAAGCCCGCGGGGGTCTTTCTGTCCAACGGCCCCGGCGATCCGGCGGCGACCGGGGAATATGCGGTGCCGGTGATCCGGCAGCTGCTGGAAGCGGATATGCCGCTGTTCGGTATCTGTCTGGGCCACCAGATGCTGGCGCTGGCGGCGGGGGCGAAGACGGTCAAGATGCACCAGGGCCATCGCGGCGCCAATCACCCGGTGCAGCGGATCGGCGGCGGCTGGGACGAAACCGAGGGGCTGGTCGAGATCACCAGCATGAACCACGGCTTTGCGGTCGACGGCGAGACTTTGCCCGACAATGTGCGCGAGACCCACAAGAGCCTGTTCGACGGCAGCAATTGCGGCATCGAGATTATCGGCAAGCGCGCCTTTGGCGTGCAATATCACCCCGAAGCCAGTCCGGGGCCGCAGGACAGTTTCTATCTGTTCGAGAAATTTGTCGGGGGGCTCGGCCAATGAGCGGCCCCATTGATCCTGCACATCTTGCCGAAGAATGGGCAATTGATGACGAAATCCTGCAAAATATGGCAGCGGGCGGCGATTTGTCGCATGTTGTGCGCGAAATTAACGTGCAATTTGTCGGCGCGGTTGCCGATCTCAACAAGCTGAAGAATGATGCGGCGAAATGGGGCTTTCGTTCGGCTTTGGTGACCAATGAGGATGACGAGTGGGTGATCGAGCTGCAGACTGATCTCGACACGAAGCGCGACACGATCCGCGAACTGACCCGCAAGTGTCTCGAGATCGAAAGCGAATATGATATCGACCATGATGGCTGGGGCTGTTTTGCCTGCAACGAGAATGGCGAGATTTCTGATGAGAATCCGGCGTGATTGCCGAGCAAATAATTGAGAACATAAAATAAATGCCCAAAAGAACTGACATATCCTCCATCCTTATCATCGGCGCTGGCCCGATCATTATCGGCCAGGCCTGCGAGTTTGATTATTCCGGCACTCAGGCGTGCAAGGCGCTGAAGGAGGAGGGTTACCGGATCATATTGGTCAACTCCAATCCTGCGACGATCATGACCGATCCGGAAATGGCGGATGCGACCTATATCGAGCCGATCACGCCGGAGATTGTCGAGAAGATCATCGCCAAGGAGCGGCCCGACGCGATCCTGCCGACGATGGGCGGGCAGACGGCGCTGAACACGGCGCTGACGCTGAACAAGCGCGGCGTGCTCGAAAAATATGGCGTGCAGATGATCGGTGCCGATGCCGAGGCGATCGACAAGGCCGAGGACCGCGAGAAGTTCAAGGCGGCGATGGACAAGATCGGGCTGGACAGCCCGCGCAGCGCCGTGGCGCACAGCAAGGAACAGGCGCTGGAAATTCTCGAGGATATCGGGCTTCCGGCGATCATGCGGCCGAGCTTCACGATGGGCGGGACCGGTGGTGGCGTCGCCTATAACCGCGAGGAATTTGTCCATTATGTCCGGACCTCGCTGGAGGCCTCGCCGACCAACGAAGTGCTGATCGACGAATCGCTGATCGGCTGGAAAGAATATGAGATGGAGGTTGTCCGCGACAAGAAGGACAATTGCATCATCATCTGCTCGATCGAGAATGTCGATCCGATGGGCGTGCACACCGGCGACAGCATCACCGTCGCGCCGGCGCTGACCCTGACCGACAAGGAATATCAGGTCATGCGCAACGCCAGCATCGCGGTGCTGCGCGAAATTGGCGTGGAAACAGGGGGTTCCAACGTACAGTTCGCAGTCAATCCGAAGGATGGCCGGCTCGTCGTGATCGAGATGAACCCGCGGGTCTCGCGCAGTTCGGCGCTCGCGTCCAAGGCGACCGGCTTCCCGATTGCCAGCGTCGCCGCAAGGCTGGCGGTCGGCTATACGCTCGACGAGATCGACAATGATATCACCGGTGCCACACCGGCATCGTTCGAGCCGACGATCGACTATATCGTCACCAAGATTCCGCGCTTTGCCTTTGAGAAGTTCAAGGGCGCCGAGCCCTTGCTGTCGACCGCGATGAAGTCGGTCGGCGAAGTGATGGCGATTGGCCGCAATATTCATGAATCGATGCAGAAGGCGCTGCGCGGTCTGGAAACCGGGCTCGACGGCTTTAACCGGGTGCACGAGCTGATCGGCGCGCCGCGGGACGAGATCGCGGCGGAACTGGCGCGGGCGACCCCGGACCGGCTGCTGGTGGCAGCTCAGGCGATGCGCGAGGGGTTCAGCGACGCGGAGATCCATGGCATTGCCGGCTTTGACCCGTGGTTCCTGGCGCGGGTGCGCGAAATCGTCGATGCCGAGCAGGCGATCCTCGACAAGGGACTGCCCAATGATGCGCAGGCGCTGCGCAAGCTGAAGGCTATGGGCTTTTCCGACCAGCGGCTGGCCAAGCTGGCGATCGATTCGGTGCATGTCGCAGGCGGTGCCGGGCGCGCCGTCGCCAGCGGCGGCGGGCTGGTGCATGATGCGCTGGCCGCGATGGCCGGGGCAACGACCGAAGCGGAAGTGCGGGCGCTGCGCCACAAGCTGGGCGTGCGGCCGGTGTTCAAGCGGATCGACACCTGCGCGGCGGAATTTGAAGCCAAGACCCCCTATATGTATTCGACCTATGAAGCGCCGATCTTTGGCGCGCCCGAATGCGAGGCGCAGCCTTCGGATCGCAAGAAGATCGTGATATTGGGCGGCGGCCCGAACCGGATCGGGCAGGGGATCGAGTTTGACTATTGCTGCTGCCACGCCTGTTTCGCGCTGTCGGACGCGGGCTATGAGACGATCATGGTCAACTGCAACCCGGAAACCGTATCGACCGACTATGACACATCCGACCGGCTCTATTTCGAACCGCTGACGGCCGAGGATGTGCTGGAAATCCTGCATGTCGAGCAGCAGTCGGGCGAACTGGTCGGCGTGGTTGTCCAATTTGGCGGGCAGACCCCGCTGAAACTGGCGCAGGCGCTGGAAGACGCCGGGATTCCGATCCTCGGCACCTCGCCGGACGCGATCGATCTGGCCGAGGACCGGGAGCGTTTTGCCAAGCTGGTCCACAAGCTCAAACTGAAGCAGCCGGACAATGGCATGGCCCGGACCCGCGACGAAGCGGTCAAGATCGCCGAGCGGATCGGCTATCCGGTGCTGCTGCGGCCAAGCTTTGTGCTGGGCGGCCGGGCGATGGAGATTGTCGACGGACCGGCGCAGCTGGAAGATTATATCAACACCGCGGTGCAGGTGTCGGGCGACAGTCCGGTGCTGGTCGACCAATATCTGCGCGACGCGATCGAGGTCGATGTCGACGCGATCTGCGACGGCGACGAGGTCGTGGTCTGCGGTGTGCTGCAGCATATCGAGGAAGCCGGGGTCCATTCGGGCGACAGCGCCTGTTCGATTCCGCCCTATAATCTCAGCGACGATATTATCGCGGAAATGGAGCGGCAGACCGAGGCGCTGGCCTTTGGCCTGAAGGTGCGCGGGCTGATGAACATCCAGTTCGCGGTCAAGGATGGCGAGGTCTATCTGATCGAGGTCAATCCGCGCGCCAGCCGGACGGTGCCGTTCGTCGCCAAGGCGATCGGCGTGCCGATTGCCAAGATCGCCTCGCGGGTGATGGCGGGCGAGAAGCTCAAGGACCTGCCGCCGATCGACCGGCACATCGACTATATCGCGGTGAAAGAGGCGGTGTTCCCGTTCAGCCGCTTCCCCGGCATCGACCCGGTCCTGTCGCCGGAGATGAAATCGACCGGCGAGGTCATGGGCATCGACCAGAGCTTTGCGATCGCCTTTGCCAAGGCGCAGCTGGGGGCCGGCAACATATTGCCGGACAGCGGCACGATTTTCATCTCGGTCAAGGAAACCGACAAGAAGGTGATCGAACCCGCCGCGCGCCTGGCCGACAAGCTTGGTTTCCGGTTGATCGCCACCTCCGGGACTGCGGATTATCTGACGGAAAAGGGAATCAAGGTCGAGAAGGTCAACAAGGTCGCCGAGGGGCGTCCGCATATCGTCGACCGGATCAAGGACGGCGACGTTAATCTGATTTTTAACACGACTGAGGGCTGGCAGTCGCTGAAGGATTCCAAATCAATCCGGGCAGCGGCGCTGGTAAGCAAGATTCCGATCTTTACGACAGCCACTGCCAGCAATGCCGCGATGCGGGCGATTGAGGCGCTGCGCGACGAGACTCTTGAAGTTCGCGCGCTACAGTCCTATTATAAGGCTTCGCAGCGTTAATTTTCAGACATTTCGTCAAACTGCGGGCGCCTTTCGGATCAGGGAGGGCGCCGGAAAACTGTTTTTGACGCCGCACGGCTGAAATCGGCGGCGCATCAGTAAGGAAAGGCCAAGAATATGGCTGTTGAAAAAGTACCAATGCTTGCCGAAGGCCATGCCAAGATGGAGGCCGAACTCAAGGCGCTGAAGGCGGAGAGACCGATCATTGTCGACGCGATCGAAACCGCGCGGGCGCATGGCGACCTTTCGGAAAATGCCGAATATCACGCCGCCAAGGAACGGCAGGGGCAGGTCGAGGCGACGATCGGAGATCTCGAGGACAAATTGTCCCGCGCGCAGATCATCGATCCCAAGACCCTGTCCGGCGACAAGGCCGTGTTCGGTGCGACGCTGACCCTGCTGGATGAAGATGACAAGCCGGTGAAATATCAGCTGGTCGGGCAGGCGGAAGCCGATGCCAAGGCCGGCAAGATCAGCTATAACTCGCCGATCGGTCGCGCCCTGATCGGTCGCAGCGTTGGCGACGAGATCGAAGTGACGGTGCCGTCGGGCGACAAATATTTCCTGCTCGACAAGATCGAGTTCATCTAGCAGCGATGCACATGCCGGCCGGAAAATTCACCAATGGCCTGATCATTGCCAATATATTGATCTATCTGGTCATATGGATTTTCGGGTGGGAGCAGCAGGCGCTGCTGCGTGGCGGCATGTTTCCGGTTCGCCTGAGCCGCGAGGCGCTGGACCTGTCCGCTTATGGCTGGCTGGTGCCGGCCTGGCTGACGCCGCTGTCGGCGGCCTTTCTGCACAGCGGTCTGCTCCATCTCGCTTTCAACATGCTGATGCTGCTGTTTTGCGGCCGCTTTGTCGAACAGGCGATGGGGCCGGGGCTGATGGCGATCCTTTATGTCGTGGGTGCCTATGCGGCGGCGATCGCGCAATATGCTGCCGACAGCAGTTCGATGATCCCGATGGTCGGGGCGAGCGGCGCGATTTCCGCGATATTGGGGGCCTATGCGCTGCTTTTTGCGCGCAACCGGGTCGATGCGGTGGGACCGATTCCCGGCCATGTGGTGCGGATCATCTGGCTGACGCTGGCCTGGATCGCGATCCAGCTGATGATCGGTGTCGCGACCAGCGGCAATCTGCAGGGTATCGCGATCTTCGCGCATATCGGCGGATTTGTCGCCGGCCTGTTGCTGACCCGGCCGCTGCTGGGCTGGCGCTTTCGCGGCGCCTAGAGCTCTTCGGGCAGCTCCGGCTCGAGCAGTTTGTGCAGGTGGACGACGACATATTTCATCTCGGCATCGTCGACCGTCATCTGGGCTTTTGAACGCCAGGCGTCCTCCGCCGCTTCATAGTCGGGATAGACGCCGACCAGATCCATCTTGTCGAGATTTACGAATTCCACGCCGCGCGGGTCCTTGACCCGTCCGCCCATGACCAGATGAATTTTGCTGCGCTGTTCGCTCATTTCTTGTCCTGATTATCTTCTTTGACCGCATCCTGTGCTGCGGTGATCGCGGTCTTAGCAGCCTCGACCGCTTTGCCAAGCAGATGTTTGAACTGCGTCCGCAAACCGTCGTTGCTCAGGCCCAGTTCCGCGATCTGTTCGCGGCTGGCATCTTTCGCCGCCTGATAGGCGGTCTTGACGGTTTCGTTGACCTTGCGGCCAGCGCCCGCGACATATTTTCCCTCTGCCTTGCTTTTCGGCAGCAGCATCCCGATCAGAATGCCGAGAGCGGCACCGCCGGCGACAATCGTCAGCGGGCTGTTGGAAATGGTTTCCTCGGATTTGGCCCTGGCTTTTTTGGCGGCTTCTTTGCTCGCCGCCACGCCCTCGGCCGCTTTCTCGCGCCCTTCGCCAAGCAGGGCGGCCGCCCGTGCCTTGCTTTCGGACATTTTCTCGCGCGCTGCCGCGGTGCTCTCGGTGGCGATTTCCCTCGCCGTCTCCAGCCGTTCCCGGGAGGCCGCGCGGGCTTTGTCGATATTGTCGGTCAGCTTGTTCATGATCTATTCCTCGATTGAATCCGGCTCCGAAATTTTACGGCTGGCAATCAGTTTGGCAATGGGTTTTCGCATCGCGATCAGCGTCGCGGTCGCGGCGACCGTGGCAGAGAGGGCGGGATTGGCCCGGATGCCGCTGATCGCGTCGGATGCGGCTCTGACGATCCGGTCTGCAGCCCTGTGCTTTGCCTCGTTCAGGAGATTGGACGGTTTGAACCGTATCCTGGCTTCCTGCGCATCCTGTTTCAGATTCTGGCGAGCGAGATCGCGCTCCATCGCGAGGGTCCGCAGGCTGAATATATCGTCATTATTGTTCGGCATCATCATTCTCACGCATCAGTTTCGTCGAGCGGCAATTTTTTGGCGCGCTTTATCGCCATGTTGATGGTCACCGCCGCAACCAGCAGAGCGGCCCCGGTGACAATCGCGGTGGCCGCCAGCGGACCGAGATAGCGCGACAGGATCAGCAGCATACCGAGGATCAGGCTGATCACCGCCATGCTGGCGCAGATCACGCCGAGCCCGAACAGGGTCATGATGCGCTTGGTCGCGGCCATGTTGACCGACAATTTTACCCGGTAATATTCCACCTCGGCCTGGGCCAGCAGGCGCACATCGTCGATCAGGTCGGTGACCTGCGATGTCAGCGTTTTCGCCTCCGGCTGGTCCGCACCCGGGGTTGCGGCGTCGTCGGGAACCCGCTCTTCATTCAAAACCGAAATATCCTTGTCCTGCAATATTCGTCACCCGGTTGCCCGGTTGGCGCCATGCTATACTCATGCGTCGTTATCATCCATCCCTGATTTGATCAGACGGGATACGAGGAATCCGACCACCGCAGCCGCGCCGATTGCCACGGCGGGGCTCTTGCGGACGAAGCCGCGCGCGTCCTCGACGATATCGTCGATTTCCCTGGCGTTCAGCTTTTCGGCGAAGGAAGAGACGGCGTCTGCGGCGGAGCGGGCATAATTGCCATATTTCTCGCCGACATTGTCGTCGATCGTCCGGGCGCTGTCCTCGATCATCCGGCTCAGATTTTCGATCGCACTGCCGGTGCGTTCCTTGCCCTGGCTGGCGGCGGACTTGGCTTTGGTCAGCGCACGGTCCTTGAAATCGCCGGTCGCCTTCGGGCTGGTTGCGGCCGCCTTGGTGGCACCGGCTTTCAGCGGCGCGGCTTTCTGCGCAGTGGTTGTGCGGGTTTCGGACGTGTCTTTCGTGGCTGTGGCCTTTTTCGCGGCGGGCTTCTTTGCGGCGGCTTTGGCCGGCGTCTTTGCGGTTGATTTCTTCACGTCTGCCATGATCGATATTCCTTCTTCCATTGTCTCTTGCCAACACCCCACACGCCGAAAGCGTTCCATTTGTGGTTCTCGATTCATTCGACATGGTATCATATGCTTTGGAATCAAGGGGGAAGGCGGCGATAAAAGCGGTGCAATGGATTGCAAGATGCCGGTCATCGCGATAAGGCCGTGGCCATCATTTCTCTTGTTCCGGAGCCTTTTTCCATGACTGCAATCATCGACCTTCACGCCCGCCAGATTCTGGACAGTCGCGGCAACCCCACGGTTGAGGTTGATATCCTTTTGGAGGACGGCAGCTTCGGGCGTGCCGCAGTTCCTTCCGGCGCTTCTACCGGCGCCTATGAAGCGGTGGAACTGCGCGATGGCGACAAGAGCAAATATCTCGGCAAGGGTGTGCTGAAGGCGATTGAAGCAGTGAATGGCGAGATCAAGGATGCGCTGACCGATCTCGATGCCGAAGACCAGGAAGAGCTGGACGCGGTGATGATTGCCCTCGACGGCACGGCGAACAAGAGCCGGCTAGGCGCCAACGCGATACTGGGCGTCAGCCTGGCGGTTGCCAAGGCCGCCGCCGACGCACGGGGCCTGCCGCTCTATCGCTATGTCGGCGGCGTATCGGCGCATGTGCTGCCGGTGCCGATGATGAACATCATCAACGGCGGCGAGCATGCCGACAATCCCATCGATTTCCAGGAATTCATGGTGATGCCGGTCGGAGCGGACAGCCTGTCGGAAGCGGTGCGCTGGGGCTCGGAAATTTTTCACACGCTGAAAAAGGGCCTGTCGGAAAAGGGGCTGGCCACGGCGGTGGGAGACGAGGGCGGCTTTGCGCCGAACCTTGGTTCGACGCGCGAGGCGCTCGATTTCATCATGGCGTCGGTCGAGAAGGCCGGGTTCAAGGTCGGCGACGAGGTCGTGCTGGCGCTGGACTGCGCCGCGACCGAATTTTTCCGCGATGGCAAATATCATATCTCCGGCGAAGGCAAGGTGCTGAGCCCGGCGGAAATGTCCGACTATCTGGCTGACCTGTGCCGGGACTATCCGATCAAGTCGATCGAGGATGGCATGTCGGAAGATGATTTCGAAGGCTGGAAGCTGATCACCGATGCGGTCGGGGACAAGGTGCAACTGGTCGGCGACGATCTGTTCGTGACCAATCCGGAGCGTCTGTCGATGGGGATCAAGGATGGACTGGCCAATTCGCTGCTCGTCAAGGTCAACCAGATCGGCACGCTTTCGGAAACGCTGGCCGCGGTGCGGATGGCGCATAATGCCTCCTATACGGCGGTGATGTCGCACCGGTCGGGCGAGACGGAAGATTCCACGATCGCGGATCTGGCGGTTGCGACCAACTGCGGTCAGATCAAAACCGGAAGTCTGGCCCGCTCGGACCGGCTCGCCAAATATAACCAGCTGATCCGGATCGAGGAAGAGCTTGGCCAGGTTGCGCATTATGCCGGGCGATCAATCTTCAAAGCATAGCCCGCTCCTCCCGATTGCGGGGCGCTTTGGCGCTGAACGCCGCGATTGCGCATTAAGTCTCTTGCCAGCGAATCACTTTTCTGATTCAAGGGATATATGGCGCAGCGGGAAAAAATATTTGATCTGATCAGGGCGGCCCTCGGCCCCGGATTCGCGCTGATGACTCTGCTGGCGATTGCCGGCTATGCCGTGCTGGGTCCGACCGGCATTCTGGCCTGGGGCGACTATCAGGCGCAGCTGGAAAAACGCGGCGTCGAGCTGGCCAAGTTGCAAAGCGAGCGTGATGCGCTGAAAAACCGGGTGGAACTACTTGATCCCAAAGGCGCCGATCCCGATCTGATCGGTGAATTGCTGCGCAAGAAAGTGAATGTCGTGCATCCGGACGAGATTATCGTTCCGCTGAAATAACCAGCGGCGGTTTCGACCGATAATCAAACATTTCCAGACAATCGATGGTCTAAGTGCTTGGGTAACGGCAAGCTTTTGGCTATGCTGCCGGCTCGTAAAAAAAAGGATCCCGCTCGCGTGGCAAAAGCTCCCCGGAAAACCACCCCAGCCAAGAAACCAGCACCGGCCAAGCGTGCCCCTGCCAAGTCCAAGGCGGTTGTCCATTCAACCGGCGGCTTGAAGGCACCGATATATGATGCAAGCAAGGAAGAGATGCTCGACTTCTATGAGCAGATGCTGCTGATCCGCCGGTTCGAGGAAAAGGCGGGGCAGCTTTACGGTCTCGGCCTGATCGGCGGATTTTGCCATCTTTATATCGGTCAGGAAGCGGTCGTCACCGGGCTGCAATCGGCGATCAATCCGGGCAAGGACAGCGTCATCACCGGCTATCGCGATCATGGCCATATGCTGGCCTGCGGCATTGATCCGAATATCGTGATGGCCGAACTGACCGGCCGCGCGTCCGGCATTTCGAAAGGCAAGGGCGGTTCGATGCATATGTTCTCGGTCGACCATGGCTTTTACGGCGGTCACGGAATTGTAGGCGCGCAGGTGTCGCTTGGCACGGGTCTCGCCTTTGCGCATAAATATAGGGAAGATGGCGGTGTCTGTCTGGCCTATTTCGGCGACGGTGCCTCCAACCAGGGACAGGTCTATGAAAGCTTCAACATGGCCGAGCTGTGGCAGCTGCCGGTGATCTTCGTGATCGAGAATAACCAATATGCCATGGGCACCAGCGTCAACCGCTCGTCCGCCGAGGACCAGCTCTACCGGCGCGGCGAAAGCTTCCGCATTCCCGGTGTGCAGGTCGATGGCATGGACGTGCTGGCGGTGCGCGGTGCCGTGGAAGAAGTCTTGAAGGATGTGCGCGGCGGTGGCGGACCGGTGCTGATGGAACTGAAGACCTATCGCTATCGCGGCCACTCTATGTCCGATCCGGCGAAATATCGCAGCCGCGACGAGGTGCAGGATGTGCGCGAGAAATCCGATCCGATCGAGCGGCTGAAAGTGGCGCTGCTGAAAAAGGGCGTTGAGGAAGAAGATCTGAAAGCGCTGGACAAGAAGGTCCGCAAGACAGTGATGGAAGCGGCGGACTTTGCCGAGGAATCGCCGGAACCGGATCTGTCGGAACTCTATACGAACGTGCTGGTGGAGCAATATTGATGGCGATCCAACTCAAAATGCCCGCCCTGTCCCCGACCATGGAAGTCGGGACGGTTGCCAAATGGCTCGTCAAGGAAGGCGACGAAGTCAGTTCGGGCGACATTCTGGCGGAGATTGAAACCGACAAGGCGACGATGGAATTCGAAGCGGTCGATGAAGGGGTGATCACCAAGATACTGGTTGAAGCCGGAACCGACGAAGTGGCGGTTGGTACCGTCATTGCGGAAATGGCCGGAGAAGACGAAGAGGCCGATGACGGCGAGAAATCGTCAGCTTCTGCCGAGGAGAAATCCGCAGAAGCAGAGGAAAGCGAGAAAAGCGCAGAGCCCAAGGATGCGGAAGACGCGAAGCCGGAAATCATGGCAGAGGCACCGCCACCACCGGTTTCACGGGCGGATGATCCGTCCGTGCCGGAGGGCACCAGCATGGCGTCGCTGTCGGTCCGGGAAGCGTTGCGCGACGCCATGGCCGAGGAAATGCGCAAGGACGACACCGTCTTTGTGATGGGCGAAGAGGTTGCGGAATATCAGGGTGCCTACAAGGTGACCCAGGGACTGCTCGAGGAATTTGGTGCCAAGCGGGTGATCGATACGCCGATCACCGAACATGGCTTTGCCGGTATCGGCGCCGGTGCCGCGATGGGCGGGCTGAAGCCGATCGTCGAATTCATGACCTTCAACTTTGCCATGCAGGCGATCGACCAGATCATCAATTCGGCGGCCAAGACCAATTATATGTCGGGCGGCCAGATGCGCTGCCCGGTTGTGTTCCGCGGTCCCAATGGTGCGGCGTCCCGCGTCGGGGCGCAGCACAGCCAGAATTACGGTCCCTGGTACGCATCGGTGCCGGGCCTGATCGTGATCGCGCCTTATGATGCGGCGGATGCCAAGGGGCTGCTGAAAGCGGCAATCCAGACTCCAGACCCGGTAGTGTTTCTGGAGAATGAACTGCTCTATGGCCGGTCCTTTGATGTGCCGGAACTGGAAGACTATACGCTGCCGATCGGCAAGGCGCGGATCATTCGCGAAGGCAGCGATGTCACCATCGTCAGCTATTCGATCGGGGTTGGCCTGGCCCTGGAAGCAGCCGACAGCCTGGCCGGCGAGGGCATCGAAGCAGAGGTCATCGATCTCAGGACGCTGCGGCCGCTGGACACGGAAACGGTGCTGAAGAGCCTTGCCAAGACCAACCGGATGGTGGTTGCCGAGGAAGGCTGGCCGACCTGTTCGATTTCCAGCGAGATTATCGCGCTTTGCATGGAGCAGGGTTTCGACGATCTGGATGCACCGGTGACGCGAGTGACCAACGAGGATGTGCCGCTGCCTTATGCTGCCAATCTGGAGAAAGCGGCCCTGATCGACAGCGCGCGGATCATCGCGGCGGTGAAGAAGGTTTGCTACCGCTGATATTCTCGCCGCTCAGGTGAGACCATCATAGGTGGAGCAATTCGAAACCGGATCGCTGGAATTATGTTTGTAGATCTGCGTCAGATCACGCCGATCGCGCACGTTGAAGGCGCTGTGCGCGTTTATCGTGCGAATACTGGTGAATTTCTCTGATATGAGCGGCTGATAGTCGTAGGAAATCTCGACAAAAATCACAGCCTGACCATCGGGCGCGGTCACCTTCGCGCCGGCAGGGCCCATGCCATTGACGGGGCGAGAAGGAGAATTTGCGCCAGCGGTTCCGAAGCTCGACGGATGGACCTTTTTGCCCTTGCATCGCTGCCAATGAATATATTGGTCGCCGTCACTATGCTTTTCGAGGCTGCTGATGATGACCCGGCCATGTTCAAAAATATCAATATAGCCGCCGGCTTGAAGATGGGCACCGATGAAAAGATCGTTGATTTCGTTCTCGTAAATCTTCTTGACCGACAGGAGGGTGCCCTCGCCGATACGGGACGCATTGTCGGCTGCGTGCATCGAGACCTGATTGACGCGCATTTTCACCATCGCAACATTGGCGACTTCGGCGCCATACATGCCGACTCCCAACAACAGAGGCAGCGAATAGGCCAATTCTATAAGCGCCAGACCGCTGGTATCGCCCGCAAGATTGGACAGGGTCCGTTTCAGGCTGCCGAATTTCCGGATCAGGTACATGTCTTTGCCTCTCCGCGAGCGCCTTGCCCACCAAAGGGTTGGTTGCGCAGCACAGTGCTGGCTTCGATAATCTGATTTTGCGACAGCCCGATCAGCCCGGCCATCGGAAACAGCCGCGGATAGGTCACTGTGACCGTATATAATACGGCATCTTTGGCGTTGCCTTGCCCGGAGATGCCCTTGTCCTCGTCCCAGCTGTCATTGCCGTTGGAGTCATCATAAGGTTCGCCGTTATTGCACTCGCCGTCATTGTTGCTGTCGGTAAAATCTTCGGGTTGAGCAACATCGGAAAAACTGCTGTAATTCTTGCGCTCAAAGTCGAAGCGGGAAATCGGTTCTTCTTGCAGAACGGGCAGCATGAGTTCCTTGACCCGGTCGTCAATTGTGCTTGTCTTAGCGGCGCCGTCGTCAAGGCTTGCGTCACGAGCCGCCTTTTGAACGGATCCCTGCAGAATAGCGGTCGCATAGATGCGGTGCCCGACATCCAGCATGCCCATGATCAAAAGAATGAGGACCGGTGCGACGAAGGCGAATTCGACCAGCGCTGCGCCTGCCTCGTTCTTTCTTAATCTGCGCAGTTTTTCCAGCAATCTCGACATCAGTTGGTCAGTCGCAGTTGCGAGATATCATTGGCGATGGTGCGGAAATTATTCAGCAGTTCGGCGCTGTTGCTGGCATTGTAGAATTTTCCGGACGTGGCGCAGTTCTGCAAATTGGTAATCGAGCTGGAACTGACACCATTGCCGAAGGAAACCACCCATAAAGTGATATTCTTGTTTTTAATGGCTCTGCACATCGCCAGAAAACGGCTGTTTACCTGGCTCGTGAGATCGCTGTTCGATGGCTCACTATTCTTCGGGGTCCGGCGACGGTCAAACCATTCAACGCCGTAAGCGGTATATTGTAAACTGTCGGTCACTGTATCGCCGTCTGTCATGAAGATCAGATGGCGGTCGATAGCGCCGCCATTATCGGTCGTCGCATTCTCGGCCGCGAATATGCCCGTGGGCGAAAGCAACCGCGCACCCCAGATTAGTCCGATATCGTGATAGGTACTACCAATAGCATCGAGATTATCCAGATAACTGTCGAATTCAGTGGGATTGTCCCAGCGCTTCAGCTTGCTGGCTTGATTAGGGCAAAAATAGGAATAAGCATGGTCCAGATCATTCTTAGAAATGATCTCGTCATAGCTGTAATCGTAACTACGATTGCCGTACCAATCGGTGTAAACCCGTGAATATCGTGCCCAAACTGCTTCCGGCAATATGGGGCCCCATTGCGTGCTCGAGTCGCCCGTTGTCGGGACGAGATCGATGTCCAGGTCAAGCGCACCTGCGGGGATAGGATCGAAGTTGTTTGTTCGAACTGTCGTCCTTTCTTCTATACAGCCATCCCAGGCGATCCCGGTATCCAGGCCTTTATCGCCGACTGGAAGGTCCAGGGAATCATTCCACGCTGATCCGCCCGCCTTTAGGCCGCTGACAGTTAAATCGAACTCATTATATTCATAATGGGAGAAGACCTGTTGCTGTTCATAAACTGCAGTATCGACCTGCCGATATTCCCGCGTGTGGACAAGCGTTCGCGTTCTGAGTCGGATGGTACACCGATCCCGCCAGCTACTGTAGCTGGTGCTGTAATCATAGCGGGTGCCCGTTTCATCGGTATACCAGCGAGTGATGCGATTGCCGCCAGATGTCCACGAATCTTCATCAAATTTTGCCCCTTCATTGCCCGACATCTCGTCATAGTCTTGGGGCTGAAGCGAATCGCATTCACTTGAATTCCGCACATTATTATGTGTCTCAACCGTGGAGTTGGAACTCCAATAGCCTGGATAGTAGAATTCATTGCTATAAACATATGGTGTCCCGGGGGTGTAGTCGACCACGACATTTTTTAACTCGGTCTTCGCTTTGCGCGTTTGATAGGGCCACTTGTCCGCCAGAAAATCATTGGGCAGAAGTTTTCCCACGTTGACGTTGGTGCTGTACGGTACGAACCCAAAGCGCAGATGGGCGGTATTCTCGCTGCCCGCTGCCGGTGTGGATCCGCAATCTTCGTCGCTATCCCGTTTTGCCAATGTTTCATAAAAGCATTTTACCGCCGAGCGCAGCCCCTTGATCCGGGCATTCCACGCTTCGACATTGCCATTATTGCCGCAATAGGATGTACCGGTATCGGGGCAATTCATCGAGCCGGTGGTGTCGAGGACGAACATCACGTCGGTGTTCGGGATCGCCATCGAGGCATCGCATTCGACGGCCACGGTTTTGGTGTCATAGCCGAACATCTGCATCACGGCCATGTCGAGTTTTACCGTCGCGGTGCCGGTGACGGTTCCTGCATTTTCGGTAAATGCGGTATTTGCGTCGTAAGAGCCATAGGCATTGGTATCAAAATTGGCCCGGAACATGTTCTGGGCCGCCGTATTGGCCGCATTGTTGTTGGCATTCCAATTGCCGCCCGCCATTTGCCGTCGGCCCGCCAGCGCACCCGCGTCGCAGGCCTGTTGCAGGCGGGTCTGTACCAGATAGATACGGCTGACATCCACACCGCCGCCGATCATGGCGGTAAGGGGAAAGAGCGCCATTCCGGCCATGGCCAGCGTGTTACCGGCGGTATTGGAACGCAAATCCTGCAAAAAAGATTTGGCCGATCTGGTCCTCGCGTTGTCAAACATGCTTCTGGCCTTATGAATAATTCCCGCTCAAACAGCGGCTTTTCCCAATTTCGCTTGGGCGGGGGGTAGCCCAAAAAGGGTTAGCGCTGGCCCAATGGTCATGGTTAACAAGATGTTTACCTTGATTTTCGGGGGAAAACCGTTGACGGGCGGACCATGCGAGACGCAGTTGTTCCCCTCAGTCCGTTTTACAGGCTGGTGCTGGCCTACGCCAAAGCGGCTGATCGTCCGCGCTATGGCCTGTTGTTTGCCCTGGATGCGCGCTTCGCCGATATCATTCGTTCGACAACGGAAATATTGATTGGACAGATGCGGTTAACCTGGTGGCGGGACATTTTAACCAAGTCCGCTGCCGACCGGCCGACCGGGGAGCCGCTGGTCGAAAACATCAACCGGCTGGAGGAACATGGGGAGAAGCTTGAGCCGCTTATGACCTTGCTGGACGGCTGGGAAGTGATGCTCGATGATTTTCCCTGGGATGACCGGCAGTTTGACAGCTATGCCGATGCGCGCGGACCCGGCTTTTTTCAATTTGCCCTGGCGGACCGCAAGTCCCTGAGCGCGCAGCAGGCAGAACAGGCGAGGGCCTGGGCGCTGTGGGACTTTGCTCGCCACTGTTCCGATGCGGCCATGCGGCAGTCTGCATTTGACCGCTGCGCCGCGATTGTCCGGGCGGTGCCTCCGGCGGATTTTGACAGAAGCGGACGACCGCTCTCTATCCTCTGCAAGCTGATGCGGCGCGATGTTAAACAGGGCCAACTGACCGCCGATCTCTACAGTCCGGCCAACGCAGCGCGTATCATCTGGCACGGGGTGACGGGGCGCTAGATCGGCGGTCGCGGAGCCGCGGGTTTTGCCGATGATGAAATTTGCCGCCGGAGCGGCGGGCATATTGCTGTTGCTGACCGCCGGGCTGTTCCTGTGGATCGGGGCGCAGGGGCAGGATATCCCGATTCCCGCGGCGCCACCACCGCAACCCGCGGAACCGGACGCCTTGCCGGAAGCTGTGCTCGATGACGAGATGGCCGGTCCCGCGCCGCCGACGCCGCCCAAGGCGTACAAGGCATCGCGCGAGGAATTGCGCTTCAACCGCTACGACCGCAATCGTGACGAGATCATCACCCGCCTCGAGATGATGAGCAGCCGCACCGATGCCTTCCGCAAGCTCGATCGCGACGGGAACAATCTGCTGACCTTCGAGGAATGGGCGGTGGCCACCAGCGACAAATTTGTCGGGGCTGACAGCGACCGCAACGGCCAGCTGACCCGCACCGAATTCCGGAGCACGCGGCCGAAGCGTTCGGCCCCGCGCTGCAAATGCTAGGAGGTCAGGCTAGGCGAGTTGCAGGCCCTTGGCCGACAGCGGCTGCAGCCACTCGGCAAAATCCTGCCGTGCTCTCGTTGTGTAGGCCTCCTTGCGCTCCTTCTTCTTGACGCGTTGCTCGAAGGGCGGGAAGAGGCCGAAATTGACATTCATCGGCTGATAATCGCGGGCATCCGCACCGCCGGTGATGTGGGACAGCAAGGCGCCGAAAGCGGTGGTCTGCGGGGGCAGAGTGAAGGGCTCCCCGCGCAGCTCGGCAGCGACCATCCGGCCGACCATCAGCCCGACCGCAGCGCTTTCGACATAGCCTTCGCAGCCGGTGATCTGGCCGGCGAAACGGATATGGGGCGCCTTTTTGAGGCGCATCTCCTTGTCGAGCAATTTGGGCGCATTGATGAAGGTGTTGCGATGCAGGCCGCCCATGCGGGCGAATTCGGCGTTTTCAAGGCCGGGAATGGTCTTCAGCAGATCGGCCTGCGCGCCATATTTCAGCTTGGTCTGGAAGCCGACCATGTTCCACAGCGTACCGAGCGCATTGTCCTGGCGAAGCTGGACCACGGCATAGGCGCTTTCGCCGGTATGGGCGTTGGTCAGGCCGACCGGCTTCATCGGGCCGAAGCGCAATGTCTCGGGTCCGCGCGAGGCCATGACCTCGATCGGCATGCAGCCCTCGAAATAGGGCGTGTCCTTTTCCCATTGCTTGAAATCGGTCTTCTCGCCCTCGAGCAGCCCCTGGATGAAGGCTTCATATTGCTCGCGGGTCATCGGGCAGTTGATATAATCCTTGCCGTCGCCTTCCGGCCCGACCTTGTCCCAGCGCGACTGCATCCAGGCGATGTCCATGTTGATGCTGTCCTTGTAGACAATGGGCGCAATGGCATCGAAAAAGGCGAGCGAGTCCTCGCCGGTGGCTGCGCCGATGCTTTCCGCCAGGGTCATCGCCGTGAGCGGGCCGGTGGCGACAATGGTCAGGCCGCTTTCGGGCAGCTGATCGATCCGCTCGCGGACAATCTCGATATTGGGATGGTCGGTCAGTCGCTGCGTCACCCCCGCGGAAAAATGATCGCGGTCGACGGCCAGCGCTGAACCGGCGGGCAGGCGATGCTGGTCGCCCTCGCCGATGATCAGCGAATGGAGATCGCGCATTTCCTGATGCAGCAGCCCAACGGCATTTTTTTCCGCGTCATCGGAGCGAAAGCTGTTCGAACAGACCAGCTCGGCCAGGCCATCGGTCTGGTGGGCGGGCGTCATTTCGCCGCTGCCGCGCATCTCGGAGAGACGCACTTTCGCGCCCTGTTCCGCCAGTTGCCAGGCTGCTTCCGATCCGGCGAGTCCGCCGCCAATGATATGTACATCTGTCATGGGCGCCTTAGTGTTGTGGTAAGACTATAATGTCAATCTGGCAGTGGCGCTGGTTGCATGATACAGGCGATTCGGAACAGGGGACCATGATATTCCGATGAAAAGCGCCTTTGCCGAATCCCGGCCGTTTCTGATGCTCAGCCTGTTGTTCGGGATCAGCTATTTCTTTGTCAATGACAGCAACATTCCTGGCATGTACCTGATCGTCTGGAAAGGGGCCGGCGTCGGTTTTCTGGCGATTTATGCGCTGGTCCGGCTGCACCGGATCGACGGCAAGATTGTCGGCGCGATCATGGCGCTGGGGGCGATTGGCGACATGGCCCTGGAAATCGACATGGTTGCAGGGGCGGCAGCGTTCATGCTCGGCCATGTGCTGGCGATCCTGTTCTATTCCCGCTTTCGCCGCCACAAGCTGGGGTTCAGCCAGAAAATATTCGCGATCCTGCTGGTGCCGCTGGCCGTACTGATTGCCTGGGCCTTGCCCGCCGACCGGACCCAGGCGGTGATGATCGGATTCTATTGCCTGTCGGTGGCGCTGATGGCGGCGATGGCATGGACGAGCCGCTTTTCGCGCTATCAGGTCGGCGCGGGGGCGATCCTCTTCCTGATCTCGGACCTGCTGATCTTTGCCCGGATGGGGCCGCTGGAGACCAGCGTGATCCCTGATCTGCTGGTCTGGCCATTATATTATTTCGGCCAGTTCATGATCGCCACGGGGATCGTCAGGACGCTCCGGCACGAAATGGCTGCGGACAGCGCCGATCCGGTTCACGCCTGACAGGCGGCGATCGTGGTCCGGTGGAGCAGCCGGTCATGGCCGTCATAGCCGCCGGTCGCGCGGTGCAGCACCGAGCGATTGTCCCACATGATCAGCATGTCCGGCTGCCACTGGTGACGATAGACAAATTCTTCGCGGCTTTGCCAGGCATATAGCTGCTGGAGCAGCGGTAGGGCGTCTTCCTGCGCCATGCCTTCAAAGCCGATGATATAGCCCAGGCAGCTGAACAGGCCGAGGCGTCCGGTTTCAGGATGTTCGCGGATCAGCGGATGGGTCTGGGTGGCGCGCGCGGATTCGTCCGGCCGGATCGCCATGCTGCGGCCCTCGTCCTTTTCGCCATAGGCACCGTCCGGGGCGTAGGCCATCCGGGCGCTGTGGATCGCGATCAGGCCTTCATAGCGGGCGCGCATGTCGGGCGGCATCGCGTCCAGAGCCTTGTGCTGGTCGGCGAACAATGTGTCGCCGCCGACCGGCGGAATGGTGAGGCCCAAAAGGCAGGTGCCCGCTGGCGGCTGCGCCTGAAAGCTCCAGTCGCTGTGCCAGTTTTCGGCGAACAGCGGGCTTTTTTCGTCGGCATCTCGGCGGATGGCGGCGATATGCTGGTGGCCCTCAATCGGATCGAAGAAGGGATCATCACCGAAGTCGCCGAAATATAGAGTGAACCGCTCCAGATCATCGTCGGACATTGGCTGATCGGGGAAGGAGAGGACATGATGCTCGAGCCAGGCCGAGCGGATAGCAGCAACAGTTTCTCTGGAAAGCGGTTTGGTGAGGTCAACGCCGGTTACCTCTGCGCCGCAGGCTTGCGGTGACGGAGTGACTTTCATTGCTTTGCCCCTCTATCCAATCCCGTTCGCGCTGAGCTTGTCGAAGCACTGTCAACTCATGTGCAGCTTTTGCTCTTGAGATGTCCTTCGACAGGCTCAGGACGAACGGCGTCAGGTTAATTGCTGATGTCGTCTGACTCCTCCGGCGCATCGGGTACCGCGACATCACCGTCGGAAACGCCCTGTTCGACCATTTCCTCGACGACCGCTTCTTCCGCTTCGTTTTCCGGTTCCTCTTCCTCGTCAATCTTGGCCGCGCCGACAACATGTTCGCCCTTGGCAACATCGAACAATTTGACGCCCGAGCTGTTGCGTCCGATGACCCGCATATCCGCGACCTTCATGCGGATCAGCTTGGCCTGATCGGTGACCAGCATGAGCTGCTCGTCGTCGCTTGCCCGGAAGCTGGCGACGACGGTGCCATTGCGCTTGATATTGTCGATATTGAGGATGCCCTGACCACCGCGACCCGACTGGCGATATTCATAGGCGCTTGAGCGCTTGCCATAGCCATTGGCGCAGACGGTGAGGATGAAATCCTCGGTTTCGCTGAATTCCGCCATGCGTTCCGGAGACAGTTCGGGCGCGTTTTCATTGTCTTTCCACGGAGCGGCCTTGAGATACTGGTCGCGTTCCTCGGTCGAGGCCTCGAAGCCGCGCAGCACGGACAGCGAGATGACCTCGTCATCGCCCTTCAGCGCGATGCCGCGGACGCCGGTGGAGGTGCGGCTCTGGAAGGAGCGCACGGCGTCGCCGGCAAAGCGGATCGCCTTGCCGTTTTTCGTCGCCAGCAGCACATCGTCATTGTCGGTCAACAGTTCGACGCCGATCAGCCGGTCATCGCTGCCCTCTTCAAATTTCATCGCGAACTTGCCGTTGGACGGCACATTGGTGAAGCTGTCCATGCTGTTGCGCCGAACGCCGCCCTTGGCGGTGGCGAACATGACATGCAGATCGGCCCATTCGGCTTCGTCTTCCGGCAATGGCAAGACGGTGGAAATGGTTTCCCCGTCCGCCAGCGGCAACAGGTTGACCATCGGGCGGCCCTTGGTCTGGGGTCCGCCTTCCGGCAGTTTCCAGACCTTGAGCCGGTAGACCTTGCCGTGGGTCGAGAAAAACAGAACCGGCGTGTGGGTCGAGGTGACGAACAGTTCGGTGATCGCATCCTCGTCCTTGGTCGCCATGCCCGCGCGGCCCTTACCACCACGGCGCTGGGCGCGGAACGTGTCGAGCGGGGTGCGCTTGATATAGCCGGCATGAGTGACGGTGACGACCATTTCGGAGCGTTCCATCAGGTCTTCGTCTTCCAGACCGTCCCAGGCGGCGGTAATTTCCGAAAGACGCGGGGTGGCGAATTCGTCGCGCACTTCTTCCAGCTCTTCGCGCATCACGGCGTAGAGCTTGGCGCGGTCGGCCAGGATCGCGAGATATTCCTCGATCGCCGCGGCCAGTTCCTTCAGCTCGTCAGCAATTTCCTCGCGGCCGAGGGCGGTGAGCTTCTGCAGACGCAGGTCGAGGATCGCCTTCACCTGTACGGCGGACAATTTGTAGCTGTCGCCCTCGACGTCGGTTTCCATCGCCTCGACCAGCCGGATATAGGGAGCGATCTCGGCAATCGGCCATTCGCGCCGCAGCAGGGATTCGCGGGCTTCCGCAGGGGTGGACGATCCGCGGATGATGCGGACGACCTCGTCCATGTTGGTCACCGCGACGACCAGGCCGAGCAAGATATGGGCGCGTTCGCGCGCCTTGTTCAGCTCGAACTTGGTCCGGCGAGTGATGACCTCTTCGCGGAACTTGACGAAGGATTCGATGATGTCGCGCAGATTGAGCACTTCGGGCCGGCCGCCGCGAATGGCGAGCATATTGGCGGGGAAGCTGGACTGGGCAGGGGTGAAGCGCCAGATCTGGTTGAGCACGACATCGGGCGTGGCATCGCGCTTCAGCTCGATCACCACCCGGACACCGGCGCGGCTGGATTCGTCGCGAATGTCGGAGACGCCCTCGATCCGCTTGTCCTTGGCTGCTTCGGCGATCTTCTCGACGAGACCGGACTTGCCGACCTGGAAGGGAATGGAGGTGAGAACGATCGAGCGCTTGTCGCCGCGGCCTTCCTCGATGACATGGCGGGCGCGCATCATGATCGAGCCGCGGCCGTCCTTGTAGGCGGCGCGGGCGCCAGACTGGCCGAGGATCAGCGGAGCGGTCGGGAAATCGGGTCCGGGGACGATCTCGATCAGCTCGTCGACGGTGATTCCGGGGTTGTCGATATAGGCGAGGCTGGCGTTGATCACCTCGCCGAGATTGTGCGGCGGGATATTGGTCGCCATGCCGACCGCGATACCGCCGGCACCGTTGACCAGCAGGTTGGGGAAGCGGGCCGGGAGGACATTGGGTTCCTGACGGCTGCCGTCATAATTGGGGATGAAATCGACCGTGTCCTTGTCGAGATCGTTGAGCAGGAAATTGGCGACCTTGTTGAGCCGTGCTTCGGTGTAACGCATCGACGCGGGCATGTCCGGATCCATCGAGCCGAAATTGCCCTGGCCATCGATCAGCGGCACCCGCATCGACCAGTCCTGGGTCATCCGGGCGAGCGCCATGTAGATCGCGCTGTCGCCATGCGGGTGATAGTTGCCCATCACGTCGCCGACGATCTTGGCGCATTTGCGATAGGGGCGTCCGGCGACCATGCCGCCTTCCTGGGCAGCGAACAATATGCGGCGATGGACCGGCTTCAGGCCATCGCGCACATCGGGCAGCGCGCGGCTGACGATGACCGACATGGCATAGTCCATGTAGCTGGTTTTCATCTCGTCGACGATGTCGATCGGTTCGATGTTGGACGGCGACGGTGGAGAGGTTTGTTCGTTCACAAACTGGCCTTTTTTATGGGTTTTTTCTTGCCGATTCTTCTAGGGGAAGGGGGCAGCAAAAGCCAGCCTTTCGGGCCAGTTTTACATTATTATTACAGTGCCGGAATCAGGGCTGGATTTCGGTTCCGTCCCACGCGAAAATTTTCCCGCTCTGTGCCGGTTGCAGCGTCTCGAGCACATCCAGCAGCTGCCGTGCCGCACGGCTGGAATCAAACAGTTTCTCGGGCGGAACATTGCCCTGGAACGGTTGGCTCAGCTCAGTGTCGACGGTGCCGGGGTGCAGCGCCACGATGATCGACGGGTCATTCTTGCGCGACCACTCGATCGCCAGGTTGCGGATCATCATGTTGAGCGCCGCCTTGGACGCGCGATAGCCGTACCAGCCGCCCAGCCGGTTGTCCGAAATGCTGCCAACCCGGGCGGAGAGGGCGGCGAATCTGAAAATTTCCTGGCGGTCCATCAGCGGCAGGAAATATTTGGCGATCAGCGCCGGCCCGACCGCATTCACCTGATAATTTTGCAAGAGCCAGTCTGCATCGAGCTCGCGCAGGCTTTTTTCCGGTCCCCGCTTGTCATTGTGGAGCAGGCCGGTGGCGACGAACAGCATCGAGGGCGCGATATGGCGGTCCTTGACCCATTGCGCCGCATCGCGAATGCTTGCTTCCGATGTCAGGTCGACCCGAACCGGGCTGCTCTCCGACCGGGAAAAGCGAATGACGCTGGCAAAGCCGCTATCCAATTCCAGCTGATCGGCGATTGCCGAGCCAATCCCGCCGGCAGCGCCGAAGATGACCGCGGCTTTTCCCGTCATGAACGCAGGAAGCGCAAGCTGTTTTCCGTGCTGCTGTCGCTGTCGAACCGGTAGCCGTCATAGTCAAAGCCCTTGAGCATTTCCGGATCGGTGAGATGGTTTTCGCAAATATAGCGCGCCATCATGCCGCGAGCGCGCTTGGCCTCAAAGCTGATGAACTTCGGCCCGTCCGGGCTGTCCTTGCGAAAGTCGACTTCGATGATCCGCGCCGACAGCTTCGCGGCATGCGGCTTGACCGATGCCCAATATTCATTGCTCGCCAGATTGACGATGACATCGCTGCCGGTGCTTTCGAGGTCGGCGGCCACGGCCTTGGCGATCTTGTCCTTCCAGAAATCGGTCAGTTTGCTGTAGCGGGGTGCCCATTTTGTGCCCATTTCGAGACGATGCGGGCGGATGGGGTCGAGCGGACGGAGCAATCCGTAAAGGCCGGACAATATCCGCAAATGGTTCTGGGCAAAGGCCATCGCCTCGTCGCCGATGCTGCTGGCCTCAAAGCCGGTATAGACGTCGCCGTTATAGGCATAGATGGCCGGCCGTTCCGGCTGAGCGAAAAAGTCGCTGTACCGTTGCCGGTTGAGAGCAATGAGATTGTCAGAAACCGGCATGATCGCCTTCAGCTTGCTGATGGTCAGATTCCCGATCGCATTGGCCAGTCGCTCGGTCTCTTCGGGAAAGCGGATATCGGACAGGGCGACGTCGGGAATGTCGGAATCAAAATCCAGCGATTTGGCGGGGGAAATAATTGCAAGCACGCGATTTTACCTCATTACACTATAGGGATTGCCCGCCGCAGCCGCGGCCTGGCAGCCGTTCAACCTTCATTCAGCGGATTCACTCTAGAAAAGCGATCAAAGCTTGGTAATAGGGCCAAGAGTGTGTGGTGCAACCATATTCCGGGGAGCGCGTCTCCCCCACATAATAATCATCCGGAGGATATTCATGCGTTTTTTATCTCATCTTTCCATGGCCGTCGCATTGGCTACTGCCGGTAGCCTGACCCTGGCTGCTTTGCCGCAGGACGCCCAGGCGGCGAAAAAGAAAAAGGAAAAAGGATCGGAAATCGAGATCAGCAAGGAAGTGCGGCCGAAAGTGGCAGCAATCCAGGCTGCTATGGCGACCGACACCCCGGCGACAGCGAAGCCCCTGGTGGAAGCCTTGCTGGCCGAGACCTTGGCTCCTGATGACCGCTTCGTGGCGGGTCAGCTGGCCATTCAGCTCGGCGGCACCCTGAAAGACACCCAGTTGCAGGAAAAAGGCATTCTTGCCTCGCTCGACAGCGGGCGTACCGGACCCGAGCAATTGCCTGGTTTCAACTTTTTTGCCGGTAATTTCGCTTATGGTGCGGAACGCTGGGCCGACGCCGCGAAATATTTCCAGGCTGCCTATGACCTGGGCTACCGGGAAAATAATATCGAGCCGTTGCTGGCAGAAACATATTTCAAGCGGAACATGTATGCCGAAGGTCTGGCAAAGTGGGACGAAATCATGAACAATGCCAAGGCTTCTGACAAGCAGCCGCCGGAATCCTGGTATCGTCTGGCGCGCGACCGTGCGCTGGCCAGCAAGGACAAGAATCTTTACGCAGCATGGGCGACAAAATGGGCCGCGGCTTATCCTTCCGGGGATTCCTGGGGCGATGCCGTAGCCGCAAATCGCACGACCTCGCAGGGCGACAGTGCCCAGAATCTGGAAGTGCTGCGGTTCATGAAGGCGTCCGATTCGCTCAAGACAACGCGGGACTACAAGGAATATGCCGAAGAAGCGCAGCGCAAGAATCTCTTTGGTGAGGTGGTCGCGGTTCTGGAAGAAGGAAAGCAGAAGGGCGTTATTTCCGCCGGCGATCCGCTTCTTGTCGAGGTCCTGCAGCCCGCGCAGCGCGAAGTTTCGGGGGACCGCGCGTCCCTGCCGGCACAGCCGTCCGGCGTGCGTGGCTCCGGCAGCAGTTCGGTGATGATGAATTTTGCCGATGTCTGGCTGGGCTACAAGGATTATGACAAGGCCGTGTCCTTCTATGAAGCGGGCCTGACGAAGCCTGGAGCAGATATGAATCGCGGTTATATGGGGATTGGCACCGCTCATGCCTATGCCGGCGATTATGATCAGGCGAAACAAGCTTTTGCAAAGGTTTCCGGAACCCGCGCTCCCGTCGCTTCGATGTGGCAGACCTGGATCGCTCAGCAATCGGCACCGGCGACAGCAGCACCGGCAGCCGCTGTCGAGGAACCTGCCAGCTAGGCACGACCGACATGAAACAAGAAAGAGGGCGCCGGTGGCGCCCTTTTTTTAACCCTGGATGGGAACGCCGGGCAGATGTTTGGCCGAGCGGATGGTCAGCGATGTTTTGACGCTGGCCACATTGGGGGCAGCGGTCAACTGGCTGGTCAGGAAACTCTGGAATTGCTGCAGATCTTTTGCAACGACCTTCAAGATAAAATCAATTTCGCCATTGAGCATATAGCATTCGCGCACTTCGGGCAGCTTCTGGACATGCTCTTCGAAAGCCTGCAAATCGGCTTCTGCCTGGCTTTTCAGGCTGACCATCGCGAATACGGTGATAGTATAACCCATTTTGGCAGGATCGATCGCAGCATGGTAGGAGTTGATCACGCCTTGTTCTTCCAATGCCCGCATCCGGCGGAGGCACGGCGGCGCCGTCAGACCGACGCTGTTGGCGAGTTCCACGTTGGTTATGCGCCCATCCTCTTGCAAGCGCTGAAGAATTTTGAGATCAATTTCATCCAAGTTCGTATCAGCCATAGAGGTGTAATATCCGTTCGCGAATCATTTACTTGTTATAATATAATAAGGGAGCGAAGCAATGCTTTCTCCCATGTCCCACATTGTGACGCGACATTTTCATTGCTTCCTGTTGCCGGCTGAAAGGGTTATCACCGGATTAACAATTGAATAATCCAAGTTTCGGGATCCAAATATTGCGCTTCGATGACCGCCTGACCACCGTGCTCAAGGGGAGCCTGCCGGAAGGCCCGGGAGCGGCGACGCAATGGCGGCAGGTGATCGACCTGCTGGCCCAGAAGCCGGGGAATCTTGCCAATCAGGATGTACAGGAAGGCTTGACCCGCTTGCGGGATCTGCATGACCGGGTTTCCGAGGCGGACCGCCTGGCCGCAGTCCAGTCGCTGAAAGGCCGATTGCGTTCGGCTCCGTTGCTGGTCTTTCTGGCAGCGGATACCGACATGATCTGCGACGCGGCGATAGACGCCGCAGACCTGACCCCGGAAATTTTTGCGGACGCTTTTCCACGACTTTCCCCGCGGGCGCGGGCACGGCTGCAATCCCGTGGCTTTGCGATCATGGAGGACATTGCGGAAGCACCGGTGCCATTGACCGAAGAAACTGCATTGCCTCCCGAAGACAGCGCCCATGAGGAACCCGCAAAGGAATCTCCCGCAGAAGATAAGGGGTCTCCGGCAGCAGATTCTGTGGATGCGCCTGAAAAGCTGGCTGAATCCCAGATCAGCGCTCTGGTTGAGAAAATTGCGGACTATCAGAAGAACCGCTCGGCCGAACCGCAGCATATGCTGGTCGACGACGAGGGCCATGCAAGCTTCTTCGTGGAATCGCTCGACAGCATCCGGTTTGAAACCGATGAGACGGGCACCATCAACTGGACCGAAGGGCCGCCCAAAGGAGCGATTGTCGGTGTTTCTGTCGCCCAGCCGGCCTTCGATGACGGGCCGGGGCCTGACGCTTATGGAGCGGCTGCCTTCCGCCAGCGGATGCCGATGGAAAATGCCCGGATGCGACTCTGCGGAGCGGCGATTGTTACCGGCGACTGGCGGATGAACGCGGTCCCCTATTTCAGTGAGGAAACCGGACGCTTCGAGGGCTATCGAGGAGTCATGCGACGGCCCAATCTGGCCGAGGACGCTGGCCAGGGCACGATTGATGTCCAGCGCCGCGAGCAGCTCCAGCAACTGATCCATGAACTCAGAACCCCGCTGAACGCGGTGATCGGGTTTAGCGAGATTATCGAACAGCAACTGTTTGGACCCGCCTCCTACGAATATCGTTCGCTGGCCCGTAATATCATGGATGAAGCACGGCGGCTGCTGGCTGGCTTTGAGGATCTGGATATCGCGGTGAAAGTCGATTCCGGCCAATTGCCGGAATCGAGCGGCACCACCAAGGCGGACTGGCTGTTTGAGCGGATGACGCAGCGGCTGCAGGGGCTGACCCAGAGCAACGGCGTCGAGCTCAATATCAGCAAGGCAGAGCCGGTCCGGTCGTTTGCTCTGGACGGCGAATCGGTAGAGCGGATTTTTGCGCGCCTGTTATCGGCAGCCATCATTTCCTGCGAACCTGGCGAAATACTGAAAGGCGAACTGCGCACCCGTATCGGTGTGCAGCCGGCCAACCGATTCACCCTGTCGCGGCCTTCCCGGATCAAGGAGACAGCCGAAAGTGTCCTGCTGGATCCATCGCAGGGGATCGACGGGGAAGGCGGCGAATCATCGCTGCTCGGTCTTGGTTTCTCCCTGCGGCTGGTGCGAAATCTCGCGCAGTCTGCCGGAGGCTCGCTGACGATAAACGAGGATAACATTGCCTTGACCCTCCCGGCAGCGACGACTAGCAAAATCAGTATTCGGGAAACGGAATAGCCTGTTCGCGGCCCGGATTTCGGTCATTTCGGGCAAATGGGGGGCGACAGAAATTTCTGCACAAGAACATCAGCCGATGAAATTCGCGAAGCCGGATCGTCATGTCCAGTGGCCGAAAAATTTTGGCAGGCGCTTCCTTATATCCATCGACACCGAAGAGGAATTTGACTGGAATGCCCCGTTCCAGCGGACCGGCCACACGACCGTGTCAGCCCCGATGCTGCGGAAATTTCAGGAATTCATCGAAAAATATCAGGTCAAACCTGCCTATTTTATCGACTATTCGATCGTCACCGACGAGGCGGCGGTGGCGTTCCTCCGGACGGTGGCCGAGCAGAAGACCGCCGACATAGGGGTTCATCTCCATCCCTGGGTCAACCCGCCGTTCGACGAGCAGGTGAACGGGTATAACAGTTTTGCGGGCAATTTGCCGAAAGAGCTGGAAGAACAGAAACTGGTGGCGCTGCGCGATGCCATTCGTGATAAAATCGGGATCACGCCAACGATCTACCGCGCCGGACGCTATGGCATCGGCCCGCACACCACTGCGCTGCTGCGCAAACATGGCTTTGTCATGGACAGCAGTATCCGGTCGCGCTTTGATTATAGCGGGGAAGGGGGACCGGATTTTCTCGCAGTTGGGTCAGAGCCCTTCTGGTGGGGTGATGACAGGGGGCTGCTCGAAGTGCCGCTGACCACGGTCTATTCCGGCCTTTTGCGCAAGCAGGCGGGGCTGGCGGCGGGAATCATGAACCAGTCGCCCTTCGCCAACGCACTATTTTCCCGCAGCAAGATGCTGGAGCGGATTCCGCTGACTCCCGAAGGCATTTCTGCGCGGGAAACAAAAGAAGCCATCGATGTCGCTCTGGACGATGATCTGCAATTGCTGGTCTTTTCCTTTCATTCGCCCTCGCTGTCGCCCGGGCATACGCCCTATGTACGGACAGAGGCCGATCTGGACGGTTTTTATGACTGGTGGCGGGACGTGCTGGATCATCTGGAAATGCGCCATGTGAAGCCCGTCAGCAGCGGCCAGCTGATCACGGCGGCGACCGGCGTCTAGCAAATCTTTGTCACCGGGGCACGAATCGCGATGATCCTTCTTGCCAAATCATGATGGCTTCCGCTATCGGACCCTCGCAATGAGATTTGCCTGAAAAAGCAGCTCGTGCGGGCCTGTAGCTCAGTTGGTTAGAGCTGGCCGCTCATAACGGCTAGGTCGGGGGTTCGAGTCCCTCCGGGCCCACCATTTTCCTCTTTTGCCATGAAAAGCGCGCCGATTGGGCGGTGGCAAAAAGAAGCATCAAAAACCCTTTGCTTTTCCGAAAGCCACCGCCTAGGGGAAGCGCGCGTCGGGGAGTGGCGCAGCCTGGTAGCGCACCTGTTTTGGGTACAGGGGGTCGCAAGTTCGAATCTTGTCTCCCCGACCATTTCTTCTCTCTGTATCTGCGCTGCCGCTTTTGCTGTCCACTCCGGGCCGGAACTAGCTTCCGCTGGACACTATTTTCCGCCACAGGCCGTAGCCCTTGTAGACCAGAACGAGGCACAGGATCAGCAGCAGCGATGCGATGATCATGGCTGCGACGGGATGGGCGAAGGCAAGGAACAGCAAGCTGCCCGTGGCGATATCCTCGCCGGTCGAGACCATTGCATTGCTGACCGGTTCCGGGCTGGTGTTGACGAGAGCACGGGCACCGGCCTTGGCACCATGACTGACCAGCGCCGCGCCGCCGCCGAGGAGAAATATCGCGACCTGCCAGGCAGGATTGCCGGCATCGACCACGGCCAGCGCGAGCAGCGCGCCACCGAGCGGCCGGATCACGGTGTGGATCGTATCCCAGATCGAATCGAGCCAGAGAATCTTGTCCGCGAAAAATTCCGCCAATGCCCCCAGCGCGCTGATGGCCAGGACCCAAGGATTGGCGAGAGCGTCGAGCAGCTGCAGATGTTCGGGCAGGCTGATCCAGCCCAGCCGCATTGCCAGGCCGGTGATGAACACCGTCAGATAGAGCCGCCAGCCGGCAATCAGGCTGACGCTACCGGCCAGCCCCAATAGCTCGACAATTCCCATCCGCCGATCCTGCCACGCACGGGGAAATTTGGCAATTCGCTTTGCCGATCGATGTAACGGTCAAAACACTTTGCATTGCCGATGCTTGCTGTTCATATAAAAAATATGAGCGAAACAAACAGCAGCCGAAAAGCGGGCGCCCTGGATGCGATCACCGGCAAGCCGATGCCGAAACCCATTCCCGCCGCCACACTGGTGATATTCCGCGATCAACCGGGAAGCAATGCGCCCGAGCTGCTGATGGTGGAGCGGTCGGCCAAGATGGTGTTTGCTGCGGGTGCTGCCGTTTTTCCGGGCGGCCGGATCGATGATGCGGATTTCGAATATGCCCGGGCGCTCGGCCATGATGATTTTGAAGAATATGGTGCCCGTATCGCGGCGGTCCGCGAATCGATCGAGGAAACCGGCATTGCCGTCGCGGTGGACGGCAATCTGGATGCCAGGCGCGTGTCCGAAGCCAGGGAGGCGCTGCATCAGGGAACCATTCTGGCCGATATCTGCAACCAGTTTGACTGGCAGCTGGAGCTGGAGAAGCTGGTTCCTTTTACTCGCTGGTGCCCGCCCTTCGGGGAAAAGAGGGTGTTCGACACGCGCTTCTACATGATTTCCCACGACGATCACAAGGCGCAGGCCACGGTCGATGAGACCGAGAATTACAACCTGTTTTGGGGCAATGCCCAGTCCGTGCTCGACCGCGCGGAGGCAGGGGAGGTGAAGATCATTTTTCCGACCAAGCGCAATCTGGAGCGGCTGGCGCAATTTGGGACGTTTGACGAGGCGCTGGCCCATGTGAAGCAGCATCCGGTGGTGATGGTTTCACCCCATCTGGAGAATCGCGAAGATGGAGAGCATCTGTGCATACCGGAAGGCATCGGCTATCCGATTACCTCGGAGCCGATGGATGCGGTTCAGCGCGGTTTCAGAAAATAGGCCACTGGCCTGCCTGACGCGATCACGGGGATATAAAGCCCTGATTTGGAAAGGGCAGGCGAGAGCTGCACCTGCTCGCAATGGTTTCCAGAAACGCCGGCACTGGCGATCGCTGTTGCCGGTATCAGTGTCGCGGCTCGGTTACGGCCATGAGGCAGGCCAGCATCGCGGCGGTCACGCACTTGATCTCTTCCAAGGTCGTGGAGCCGAGCTTGAGCCCCATGATCGAATGGTGAAGCAGGTCGCCCAAGCCGTTTGCCGTCATTTCATGAGAATTTAAGGCGTCCTGATAAGGAAGCAGGAACTCACAAATATTGCGCCGCGCCTCGGCGTGGATTTCTCCGATCTCATCCTTGATCGTCGTGGCGATCTCAAATTCCAACTCGTCGGCATGGGGCATCGCCTGCAGGGAGTGCCAGGATTCGATCACAAGTATGTCCAGCAGCGCCTGGAACCTCTGCTTGCGATCCAGATCAGGGGTAATGCAATCGCGGATCGCGCTCCATTTCGAATTGAAATGATAGCGCACCACTGCGGCAAGCAGAGCCTCCCGGTTGGGGAATACATTGTAGACGGTCTGCCGCGATACGCCTGCCGCTTCCGCTACGTCCGCCATGGTCACGCGTCTCACGCCATATTGACTGATCACGTCATAGCCGGCCGCCGCGATCTTACACTCTCTGTCTTTCATGCAGTAAATTTAACATCTAATGCAAAAATGTCAATTTACATATGTATTAAAAACGTCAAAATGTTGATCAAATTTGATCATTGTTGCGTGATTCGCACTGCAAGGAAATTTCATGAAATATATCCGCCAGCTGCTCGCCGGGGCCTTGGTTTTCGTGCTATGTGCCTGCTCGGCATCGCAGACCGCGCAGCAGGACCAGCCCGTTCCCGTACGGACCATCACCGTCAGCGAAACGGACCTCGACAATGTTATCGAGCTGCCCGGACGGGTGGAGCCGGTGCGCGTCGCGGAAGTGCGGGCCCGCGTGACAGGCATTGTCCAGAAACGGCTCTATGAAGAGGGGACGGATGTCCGTCAGGGACAGCCGCTGTTCCGGATCGATCCGGCCGAGCTCAGGGCAAGCTATGCGCAGACGCAGGCCAGTCTTGACCGGGCCCGCGCGACAGCGGCCAATGCAAATGCGGTCGTCGAGCGGTATCGCCCCCTTGTCGCCGAAAACGCGATAAGCGGTCAGGAATTTGACGCTGCACAGGCCGCTGCGCGCGAAGCCAATGCGAATGTGGCACAAATGCGGGCGCAGCTTCGTTCCGCCTCCCTGCAGCTGGGATATACGACCGTCCGTGCGCCGATTTCCGGACGAGCCGGGCGTGCTGCCGTGACGGAAGGGGCGCTGATAACCCAGTCCGAGGCGACCCTGATGACGCGGATCGAGCAAATTTCGCCCATCTATGTGTCATTTTCGCAGTCCGCCACAGAGGTGCTTCAGATCAGGCGCGCAATGGCGAGTGGCGCGCTCGACCTGCAGGACGGAGATGCCGTCGAAGTAAGGCTGAGTTTCGCCGACGGCACCGATTATTCGCCACCCGGCCTGATCCAGTTTTTCGATTTCTCGGTGGATGAGGCCACCGGCACCGTACAGCTGCGCGCGGAATTCCCCAATCCAGACGGGCTCCTGCTGTCCGGCGAATTCGTCAAGGCACGAATCTATGCCGGCAAGGTCACCAATGTGGTCGCCGTCCCGCAACGTGCGATCACCGTGACGCAGTCCGGCGGGACCGTCTTGATCGTCGACAAGAGTGGAAAGGCGGCCCTGCGCAAGGTCAAGCTTGGCCAGCTCGTGGACGACAAATGGGTGATCAAGAGCGGGCTGGCTCCCGGAGACCGGGTTATCGTTTCAAACCTTCAGAAATTGCAGCCAGGCGCCGCGGTGCGAATCGCTAACAGCTCGACCGGGCGTAAACCCGCAAAGGGCGCCGCTGGCGCGAAGGCAGACTGAACATGGCCCGCTTCTTCATCGACCGTCCGATCTTTGCATGGGTCATTGCCCTGGCCATATTGCTGTGCGGCTTCATCGCGCTGCGTGCGTTGCCGATCGAGCAATATCCCGAGGTTGCCCCGCCGTCGCTCGCAATCAGCGTGGTCTATCCCGGAGCCGATGCTGCAACGCTCGAGCAAAATGTCACACAGGTGATCGAGCAGCAGCTGACCGGGGTGGAGGGATTCCTCTACATGGCCTCGTCCAGCCTTTCCAACGGCACCGCCTCGATCACGCTGACTTTCGAATCCGGTACCGATATCGATGTTGCGCAAACCGAGGTCCAGAACCGGCTCAGCACGGTTGAGGCGCGCCTGCCTGAAGAAGTCCGTCGTCAGGGCATCACGGTGCGGCAGGCCAATCCCGGCTTTCTGCTGATCGTCGCGGTGACCTCCGAGTCCGGCTCGCTCGATTCTACCGATCTCGGCAATGTCGCCTCCAACCAGCTGATCGACGAACTGCGCCGCGTTTCCGGCGTCGGTGACGTGACTTTGTTCGGCTCGGCCTATGCCATGCGCATCTGGCTGGATCCGGAAAAACTGGCCTCCTACAATCTCTCGCCCACAGCCGTGGTAGCAGCAATCCGTGAGCAGAATGCGCAAACCGCTGGCGGGTCTATCGGTGCCTTGCCCTTGCAGAAAGGGCAGGAGATCACGGCCACGATCACGACCGAGAGCCGCTTCCAGACCGAAGACCAGTTCCGCTCGATCATCCTGCGCACGGATCGCGGGGGAGCGACGGTCAGGCTTGCCGATGTCGCGCGGGTGGAAATCGGTGCGCAAAGCTATGCCACCTCCACCACGCTGGACGGCCAGCCGATGGCCGGGATGGCGGTGCAGCTTGCTACCGGTGCCAATGCGCTGGCCACCGCCGAAGGGGTGAAGCAGCGGATGGATGAGCTTGGCGCGAGACTGCCGCAGGATGTAACCTGGTCGATACCCTATGATACCACGCCTTTCGTGCAGATTTCCGTCGAGGAAGTGGCCAAGACACTGATCGAGGCGATGGTTCTCGTCTTCCTCGTCATGTTCCTGTTCCTGCAGAACTGGCGCGCGACGCTGATCCCGACGCTGGTCGTGCCGATCGCCCTGGCGGGAGCCTGTTTCGGCCTCTGGCTGTTTGGTTTTTCAATCAATGTGCTGTCGCTGTTCGGCATGGTGCTGGCCATCGGTATTCTGGTGGACGATGCCATCGTCGTGATCGAAAATGTCGAGCGGATCATGCGCGAGGAAGGACTGAATGCGCCCGCCGCCACGCGCAAGGCGATGGACCAGATCACCGGCGCGATCATCGGTATCACGCTCGTGCTGATTGCGGTGTTTTTGCCGATGGCGTTCTTCCCCGGCTCGACGGGCGGCATTTATCGCCAGTTTTCGGTGACCCTCGCCATCTCGATTTTCTTTTCGGCGGTCCTTGCCCTGTCGCTGACGCCGGCCCTATGCGCCACCTTCTTGCGAAGCGAGGATATCCAGAGCCACGACGGCACGGAGAACGAGCAGGAGCCCGATTATAAAGATGGCTTGCCCGGCTATCTGGAACGGTTGAAATATCACAGCGGACATTTCTTCAACCGTTTCAATCGCTGGTTCGGCAGAATGACCGACAGATATGGGCGGGCCAACACCAAAATTCTCAATCGTCCGATGCGTGGCCTTGTGGTGTTTCTGGCGCTTGCCGGCGTAACCGTTCTGCTGTTTGCGCGACTGCCCGGCGGGTTCCTGCCGACCGAGGACCAGGGCTATGCCATCACCGTCGTGCAGACCCCGACCGGTTCTACACAGGAACGGCTGAACGAGGCCATCGCACCCATCGAGGGGTTCTGGTCGTCGCTGGAAGAGGTGGAGCACGTCGTCGTGGTCCGCGGCTTCAGCTTCTTCGGGCAGGGTCAGAACAACGCCACCATGTTCAGTCCGTTCAAGGACTGGAGCGAACGCGGCGACGCCGACAGTTCCGCAGAGGCGCTCGTGGGTCGTGCGATGGGCACCTTCATGTCCATGGACAATGCGACCGCATTCGCCATCCAGCCCCCTGCGATCCAGTCGCTGGGCCAGGCGAGTGGTTTCACCATGAAGCTGCAGGATCGTGTCGGCCTGGGGCGCGAGAAATTGGTTGCTGCCCGGGATCAGTTGCTCGGCATGGCAATGCAAAGCGAGATACTGGAAAATATCCGTCCGGAAGACGAGCCGCCTGCGCCGCAGCTCCATGTGGCAATCGACCGCGTCCAGGCGCGTGCGATGGGCCTTTCCATGAACGATGTGAACAACGCATTGTCGATCAATTTCGGCTCCGCCTATGCAAATGACTTCAACCGCGAAGGACGCGTCTTGCAGGTCCTTGTGCAGGCGGACGCGCCGCATCGGATGACACCGGAAGATGTGCTGTCGCTCCGTATTCCAAACGCGGAGGGCGCTCTTGTTCCGTTCAGTTCCTTCACCACCGCCGAATGGACGGCCGGTCCGCCGAGCCTTGCCCGTTACAACGGCTATCCCGCCATGACGATTTCCGGCACTGCCGCGTCTGGCGAGTCATCAGGCGCCGCGCTGAAGGAAATGGAGCAGCTCGCGATCGAGTTGCCTGACGGGATCGGGTTTGAATGGACCGGCATCAGCTATGAAGAAAAGCAGGCGGGTGGCCAGATCGGGCTGTTGCTCGGCCTGTCGGTCCTGATCGTTTTTCTGGTGCTGGCGGCGCTATATGAAAGCTGGTCGGTTCCGTTCTCGGTCCTGCTGATCGTGCCCATGGGCATGCTGGGTGCAGTCGTCTTCACGATGCTGCGCGGTCTGTCGGCGGATATTTATTTTAACGTCGGCCTGATCACGATTATCGGTCTTGCCGCCAAAAATGCGATCCTGATCGTCGAGTTCGCGATCGAGGAAGAAGCGGAAGGCATGACCCCTCTGCAGGCCGTCACGGCGGCAGCTCGGCTGAGACTGAGACCGATCATAATGACTTCGCTCGCCTTCATTCTCGGCATGGTCCCGCTGGTGATTTCCTCCGGTGCGGGTGCCGCCAGCCGGATTGCCGTGGGGACCGGGGTGATGGGCGGCATGATCGCTGCAACGGCGATCGGCATTTTCATAATCCCGCTGCTCTACCTGATGATCCGGACGCGGATCGGCGGACGCAAGCCGACACCGGCCGGACATCTCGACGGAGAAAAACTATGAGACGGATGATTGGCCCCGGTTTGGTCGTGCTCGCGCTCTCGGGTTGCGTCAATATGGCGCCGGACCACGAGCGACCCGCGCTTGCCACCGCAAATGCCTACGCCCCGCAATTGCGGCCAGACGGTACAGTTGTCGCTGCCAGCCTGTCCTACCGTGAATGGTTCAGCGATCCACGTCTGGTCGCGCTGGTCGACACGGCTTTGACGCAAAATCGCGATCTTCTGGCTGCGACTGCGCGCATCGAACAGGCCCGCGCGCAGTATCGCATCCAGGACAGCCGCAGGTTGCCGACCCCGGTGGCGAACGCTGCGGCCAGCCGGAGCCGCACGCCGCTCGCGACCGTCGCGCCGGGGGCCTCCGGCTCCACGACCGCGGACCGGTTCGAAGTGGGTGTCGGAGTGTCGAGTTTCGAGCTGGATTTCTGGGGGCGTATCGCCAATCTTTCGGATGCGGCTCGCGCGCAATATCTCGCCGCAGAAGCCAATCAGAGGGCGTTCTACCTTTCGCTGATCGCCGATGTCGCTTCGACCTATTTCGCACTGCTGGAGGCGGGAGAACAGATCGATCTTGCCCAAGCGACACTGGAAAGCCGTCAGGCGGGTTTGCGGATCGCGCAGCTCCGGCTTGATGCAGGCGTGACGTCCGCGCTGCCATTCCGGCAGGCGGAGACCCTGCTGACGACGGCTGAGCAACAGCTGGCCGCCCAGCGATTGTCCCAGGCCCGACTCCGCAACCAGCTTTCGGTTCTGGTCGGGGGTTCGCCGCAGACCGACTTGCCGTCCGGACTGCCTATGGAGGCACAGGAAAACGGCGTCCTGCTCAGCGCAGGCTTGCCTTCCGATCTGATGTATGTCCGTCCCGATGTTATCGCAGCCGAAGAACAGCTTCGCGCTGCCCGCGCCAATATCGGCGCGGCGCGTGCCGCTTTCTTTCCCAGCATCTCGCTGACCGGAAGCGCAGGTTTCGCTTCGCGCGATCTGGACGGGCTGTTCAAGGGAGATGGCTTCACCTGGTCATTCGGGCCGTCGATTTCCCTGCCGATTTTCGACTGGGGTGCGCGTCAGTCCGATCTCGATCTCGCCAAGGCCCGCGAGGTCGAACAGGTCGCGTTATACGAAAAGGCGGTGCAGGTCGCTTTCAGGGAAGTGTCCGACGCACTGGCAGGGCGCCGCTGGCTGGCGGAGCAGGTGGCCGCGCAGAAACAGGGCGTGGAGGCACAAGAACATATCGCCCATCTGGCGCGCCTGCGCTACCGGGAAGGCGTGGCCGACTATCTTGCTGTGCTCGATGCGGAGCGAAGCCTTTTTTCGGCCCAGCAACAATTGCTGACCACGCAGCGCGCGTTTCTTCAGAACAGCACGACTCTCTTCGTTTCTCTTGGCGGCGGCCTGGCCCATTCGGAGTAAAGGCAGCGCATCTGCTTTCAAGGCGGCGGAACGCCAGTGCGTATGTTGAGGGGAAAATGGTGCGCCCGGCAGGACTCGAACCTGCTGCCTCAAGATTAGAAGTCTCGCGCTCTATCCAGATGAGCTACGGGCGCGCAATTTCCATGCGCTTTAGCGGTCTTTTGACCGGCTGCAAACCGTGATGTGCACGCTCTGCCATAATTGTTGAAATGTCGCGGGACTGGGCTAAGGTCGGGGGATGCAGGACAGCTCCATTCAGCGGACCTCGGCGTCCACCCAGGCCGGCCATCATTTCCGCTATTATGATTTCGTGATGGCGGCCTTTGTCACCGTTTTGCTGCTGTCCAATGTCATCGGTGCCGCCAAGCCGACCTTCGTCATGATCAGCGGCGAGCAATGGATCTATGGTGCGGGGATATTGTTCTTCCCGCTCGGCTATGTGATCGGCGACGTGCTGACCGAGGTCTACGGCTATGCGCGGGCGAGACGTGTGATCTGGGCCGGTTTTGCAGCGCTGCTGTTCATGGCCTTCATGAGCTGGGTGGTGGTGTCCCTCCCGCCGGCGGCTGGCTGGGACGGGCAGGCGGCCTATGAAAGCGTATTCGGCCAGGTACCGCGCATCGTGGCGGCCTCAATCATTGCCTTCTGGGCCGGGGAATTCGTCAACAGCTATGTGATGGCGCGGATGAAGGTCTGGACGCAGGGCAAGGCCTTGTGGAGCCGGACGATCGGCTCGACGGTAGTCGGGCAGGGCGTCGACAGCCTGATCTTCTATCCGCTCGCCTTTTTGGGCATATGGGAGACCTCGGCAGTGATTACCGTGATGGTGACCAACTGGCTGCTGAAAGTGCTGTGGGAAGCGCTGCTGACGCCGGTGACCTATGTCGTGGTCGGATGGCTGAAACGGCGCGAAGGGGTGGATATCTTTGATGAAGATACCGATTTCACTCCGTTCAGCACATCCGCCTGATCTGGCGTAGAAAACTCCGGGCCCGATCAGCCGCTATGGTTGCGTTCTGTCGACAGGCAAACTGAAAGTTTGAGTAGAGCCGGCTACTGATCGACTAAGTTGATCAGCCTGTCACAAAAAACCAATTGGATCGATATAACAAGGCATGGCAAATGCTCGCCAACGCAAATCAAAAAGGAGCCAACATGATTGGTAGAAATATCCCCGAAGTTACCCTGAAAACCCGCGTCCGTGACGAATCGGTCGACGGCGACAATCCCTTCCGCTGGCAGGACGTGAACACCAAGGAGCTGTTTGCCGGCAAGCGCATCGCCGTCTTCTCTCTGCCAGGAGCCTTTACCCCGACCTGCACGAACGAACAGTGCCCTGCCTTCGAGCGTCTTTATGACGAATTCAAGGCGCGCGGCGTCGACGAAGTCTATTGCATTTCGGTCAATGACGCATTCGTGATGTATCAGTGGGGCAAGTCCCTCGGTCTGGAAAAAATCAAATTGCTGCCGGACGGATCGGGCGATTTTACGCGCCGCATGGGCATGCTGATCAAGAAAAACCATCTCGGTTTCGGCGATCGCAGCTGGCGCTATTCGATGATTGCGGATGATGGCGTTGTCAGCGCCTGGTTCGAAGAACCCGGTATCAATGACGACGGCGTCGACAATGATCCCTATGTCGAATCGACCCCGGAAAAGCTCCTGAACTGGCTCGACCAGGACGAGGCGGAACGCAAAGCCGCCTAGTCAAATTTTGTCCCCCAAATGAAACCGCGAGCGAGAAATTGCTCGCGGTTTTATTGTGTGCGATAGACATGGACCATGGAGCGCCTCAACAAACCCATCATCATGACGGCGCAGATGGGCAAAGCCGACTTTGCCTGGGCCGACAGTCTACGCAGGCGCTATTTTCCGCCGGAGCGAAACCAGATCAGCGCGCATATCACGCTGTTTCACCATTTGCCGCCCCAGGCGCTGGATGAAATCAAGGCGGCGGTGAGCGCACTTGCCGCGGATCTGCCGAAACCGACAGCGACTTTATCCGGGCTGATCCATCTCGGGCGCGGGGTTGCCTATCAGCTGCACGCGCCGGAACTGCTGGCGCTGAGGATGGAACTGGCGGAACGTTTTGCCGGCCTGCTGACCGCGCAGGACCAACAGACGCCAAGACTGCATGTAACCATCCAGAACAAGGTGGTCCCGAAAGAGGCCAAGCGCCTGTTTGACGAACTGTCGGCCGAATTCGAGCCGCGGCCCTTTGTCATCCACGGAATCGCGCTGCATTATTATCTCGACGGCCCGTGGCAGGATATCGGTTCCTGGCCCTTTCGGGGGCGCTAGCGGACGCCGACTTCCTTCAGCGGAATCTCGGTATTGGCCAGTTCGTCCTTGTCGAGGTTCAATCCCTCGACGACGGCCTTGCGCCCCTGCACATAGTCCTTGGTCGCGTTGACGCAATCGAGGGCGACGACCTTGCCGTCGCGATAGTAGATGACGGAAAATTTGCGCGAAGCCGGGTCGCCGCGAACGACATAGCTGTCATGGCCGGTCGACAGGCCGACGGTCTGCAGCTTCAGATCATATTGATTCGACCAGAACCAGGGGACGGCGTCATATTCGGCTTCCTCGCCCAATATGTCGAGCGCGGCCACCTTGGCCTGGTCATTGGCATTCTGGACCGATTCGAGCCGGATCATTGCGCCGTCGGCATAGGCATTGCTGTGCGCGGCGCAGTCGCCGATCGCGTAGACATCCTCCAGGCTGGTCCGGCAATGCTGGTCAACGTCCACGCCATTGCCGGTCGCGGCGCCGGCGGCCACCAGCGGACCTGTTTCGGGGATGATGCCGATGCCGACCACGAACATGTCTGCTTCCAACCGCCGTCCGTCGGCCAGGGTCACGGCGGTGGCAATGCCATCGTCGCCGGTTTCAAAGCCGGCCACGGTGGCCTCCAGTTCGATGGTGACGCCGTGGCTGCGGTGTTCGGCTTCAAAAAAGCGGGACAGGGTTTCACCGGCAACGCGGGACAGAACCCGGTCCAGCGACTCGACGATGGTGATCTGCTTGCCCAATTTGGTCAGCACCGCAGCGGCTTCCAGCCCGATATAGCCACCGCCGATGACAACGACTTTTTTTACGGAGGGCAGGGCCGCCATGATCTTGTCAACGTCGGCCCGCGAGCGAACTGCGTGGATGTTGCGCGCCTGGCTGCCCGGACAATCAAGCATGCGAGGAGAGCCGCCAGTCGCCCAGATCAGCTTGCCATAGCCAATTTCATCGTCGGAGGCCAAGGTCACGGTCTTGCCGACCGGATCCAGCTTGGAAACCCGCCGACCGGTCAGCAGATCGATCTCGCGTTCGACCCAGAAGCTTTCGGGGCGCAGCAAAATCCGTTCAAAAGGCTTTTCGCCGGCAAGATATTCCTTGGAAAGCGGAGGGCGCTCGTAGGGGGGATATTTCTCGTTTCCGACCAGCCCGATCGAGCCTTCAAACTTCTTCTGGCGCAAGGCAATCGCTGCCTGTGCGCCGGCATGGCCCGCGCCAACAATCAAGATATCATAAAATGCGTTCATATCTGCCCCTTGGTGCCTCAATTCTGGCTCGGAAAGCGCTGTTAGCGCGGATCGCATCGGCCGTGCAAGTTTTAGCGTATTTCTCTCTTCAGCTTGTTGACCGCACTCAATGCTGTGACTATAGCGCCGCGATCCAGTGAGTGTTTCGAGACGATCAAAGCGATCTCCGGGACCGGTTGGCGGAGTAGCTCAGGTGGTTAGAGCAGTGGAATCATAATCCATGTGTCGGGGGTTCGAGTCCCTCCTCCGCTACCATTTTAGAATCCGTACGGGTTCGCATCCTTCCGTATACTTCGGTAAAATTACAGAAAAACAAAGCGATAGAACTGATTCGCGCCCGCTTGTGTCCGCTTGAAGCCGGATTTGCTGCCCATCTGTTGAACAAAGCAGGAGGGGAACGAAAAGCATGGTCGCAGCCTGGGCGATATCACCGAATATGGGCTGCCGCGCTGTCCGCTGGCTCGCAGGCGGAATGGGCGCGGTCGCATAAGTCGTGAGCTTGACGATATTTTCCGGTCCCAGCCTTCGTCTTTTCACGATGGCGGCGATGGTGTTGAAGGATCTGTGCGTCCGCCGAAAGACCGTTGCACGCAATTGTTGGGGGCGAACGGAGCGCGAGCTGTGTCCGAGCTGCTGAACTTGACGAGTTGAGAGATTGCGATTCTCCAAGGTTAGCTGCGAACAGACCTGCTCGGGGCCTATTGCAAGTTAGTTTCATATTTGCAACAATAGAGAGATTAACTGTTTATTGTTGCATATGATGTTCAGTTTTATTAGCTTCCCGCGTGGCTTGGATCTTGGAAAAATTGGCGAAATTGCAGCAGGCATGGGCATGGGAACGATGTGCCCGGCGGGGCCATTCCGGTCGGTCAGTTCAGGGAGGTTTGGTTGAAGGAATCGCGTTACGACATTCTGTTTGAGCCCGTTCAGATTGGGCCTGTGACGGCTCGGAACCGTTTCTATCAGGTGCCGCATTGCAATGGCATGGGCCACCGTGCGCCGTCCGGCATGGCAGCGATGCGCCGCGTCAAGGCTGAAGGCGGCTGGGCAGTGGTCTGCACCGAAGTTTGCGAGATTCACCCATCTGCAGATATCTCTCCGCACAATGAAGCGCGTTTGTGGGATGATCGGGACATCCCGGCCCTGGCGCGCGCGGCAGAAGGCATTCACGAATTTGATTCCCTTGCCGGGGTCGAACTTGGCCATCACGGATTCCGTGCCCAGAATCGCATTTCGCGCGAGATTCCCCTGGGCCCGTCGTCGCACACGGTGGTTTCCTACGATCCCGTCCAGTCGCGAGCGATGGATAAGGAAGACATCCGAAATCTGCGTCGTTGGCACGTTGCCGCTGCACGGCGTGCGAAGCAGGCCGGGTTTGACCTTATTTATGTTTATGCAGCGCACGGGCTGACGACGCCAATGCAGTTCCTGTCGCGCCGGTATAACCAGCGCACTGATGAATATGGCGGTTCGTTGGAAAACCGGGCGCGCCTGCTGCGCGAGCTGATCGAGGAAACGAAGGAGGCCGTGGGCGACACTTGCGCCGTTCCGGTGCGTATCTGCGTCGACGAACTGGTCGGCCCGGCCGGTTTGTGTTCGGATGGCGAAGGCCGCGATCTCATCGAAATGTTGGCCGATCTTCCGGATCTTTGGGATGTGACAGTCGGTGACTGGTCGAATGACTCACGGCCTTCGCGGTTCGGTGAGGAGGGCGTGCATGAGGAGTATGTTTCCTTCGTCAAGAAAATCACGGGGAAGCCGGTCGTTTCGGTTGGGCGCTTCACTTCGCCGGACACGATGGTGTCGCAAGTGCGGCGCGGAGTCCTCGACATGGTGGGTGCCGCGCGCCCGTCGATTGCCGATCCGTTTCTTCCCAGGAAGATCGAGGAAGGGCGTCTTGACGATATCCGGGAATGTATTGGCTGCAATATCTGTGCTGCTGCCGACAACACCTACACGCCTATTCGCTGTACCCAGAACCCGACCATGGGCGAGGAGTGGCGTCGGAAATGGCATCCTGAAATCATCACGAAGAAGGAAAGCGAGGACCGCATCCTTATCGTCGGGGCTGGTCCGGCGGGAATGGAATGTGCGGTTTCGCTGGGCAAGCGCGGCTATGAAGTCGCTTTGGCCGAAGCTACGACCGAGCTTGGCGGCCGGACGGCACGCGAACCTCTCCTGCCTGGTCTTTCGGCTTGGGGCCGGGTCCGTGACTATCGCCTCGGACAACTGCATCAACTCGCAAATGTGGATATCTATCTCGACAGCGAAATGTCCGCCGATGAAGTCTTGGGTGCGGAATTCGACCGGATCGTGCTGGCTACTGGTTCATCATGGCGGCGCGATGGTGTTGCCCGTTATCACCGCACGCCCATCGCTGATCTGGACGAAAGCGTGATTTTCACGCCGGACGATATCATGGCCGGCCGCTTTCCCACCGGGTCGATCGTCGTCTATGACGACGATCATTATTATATGGGCGGTGTTATTGCCGAAAAGCTCCGCGATCTGGGATTGAATGTTACGCTCGTGACACCGGCAGCGATTGTGTCGGGTTGGACGGTGAATACGCTTGAACAGCCGCGGATCCAGAAACGCCTGTTGGAAAAGGGCATAAATATCGTGGCCAATCAGGGACTGGCTGGTTTCAGTGGTGGAACGGCGAAGCTCGCCTGTGCTTTCACCGGGCGGGAAACGACAATCGAGGCCCATTCGCTGGTGATGGTGACTGCGCGCATGTCGCATGATGCTGTGTTCAGGGCCCTCACCGAACGGCAGGATGAAGTGCGCGCTGCTGGTATCAAGTCATTTTCCAGCATCGGAGACAGCCTCGCCCCCGGGACTATCGCAGCAGCCGTGTTCAGTGGGCACCGTTACGCCCGTGAATTTGAGATGGACAGCAGCGACGAGGTTCCGTTCCTGCGTGAAATCTCGGAACTGGGTCCCTGGTAACCTGGCATTTCCACTGGAATCATAATCGATTCTGTGCAGGCACAAAAGTCCGGGCCTTTTCCAGCGCTGCCGCCCGGAATTGTCTTGTTGCAGGCTGTCGCCCAAAAACAAATTGATTCGCCGAAACGCGAGGGCCTATGATCCCGGTCATATACCGGGACGCAAGAAGGTGTATGGAGGTAGCCAAGAGCGAGCGACGCCGTCTTCCGCTGATCATGCTGGTCAGACAAGGGGAGCAGGCGGTTAGCTGGAGCTAAACACAGGAGGAAAATTTGAGCAAGGTTCAAACAGCGCTTGCCGTTGGCGTCTTCGGAACAATGGGCGCGGCGGCGGTCGGCGCGCTCATGCTGTCCTCCAGCCCGGTCGAAGCGACGGTCGCGATCGCAACCAATACGGGCATTGCCTGCGCCGAATGTCATTCCGATCCTGCCAAGGCCGGGAAGAGCGGCTTGACCAGCCGGGGCATGGCCTACCGTGCGTGTCTCTACAGTTCCAAGCCGGGCCAGCCGAATTGCAATATACAGATACTGAACTGGCAACGCCCGGCGGCGGCGGGGCCGCAACCGGTTGACCTGCCTCCCTCCGAATATGGTCAATCGGACCGGGCCGATCCGGCCGAGGAGATGGCGGTTGAGACGCCCGATCTGTCCGGTCTTGGGTCGTCCCAAAACGAGAGCGAGGAAGCCGAAAACACTGGCAATCCGGACGATCCTGCTTCGCTCGCTCCGGAAGACAAGGCCTATGTGCCGCCGCCGCAGGTGGAGCCACCCTTGCCCCAGCTCCCCTCTCCGCCCGTTCTCCTGCAGGGCGACTATCCCGACTGCCGGGAAGATCATCTGCATCTGGCCGATCCGCACGACAAGGCGATCAATATCAATCAGTGCACCACCCGTCTCGACGATTATTATAACAATGTCCTGACCGAATTTCGCAAGCAAATGAACGAATATCAAAACGAGATTTCTCGGATTTACACCGAGCAGGTCGCGGGCAGGATGGAATATTCCGCCGCCAGCAGAGACCGGTTTTACAAGGAGATGCGCGAGGAGCATGCCAATTCGGATCCGAACGGAAAAAATATGGCTGTCTACCGGGCGGCTGTCGAACTTTACAATTCTGACCGGAACTATCTGAGCGACCGCTATTGCTACAATACCGGTTGCGGCGGTTATCCCGTGCCAGACAATTACGGGTTCATGAACATGCAAACGGCCAGCGGCGAACCGGTCGAGCAGAGCAAGCCGAAGAAGGGCAAGGCCGCCGCCAGCTCCAATAAATCCTGCAAGAAGTCGAGAGGCCGTGGTGGCCTGCTGGGAGGTGTGTTTGGCGGTGTCGTCGGGTCGGCCGCCGGGCTGGACAAGATCGGCACGCTGATCGCCAGCGCTGCCGGCGCGGTTCTCGTTGGAGAAATTGCCTGCAAATTGAGCCAGGAGGAACAGGAAAAGGCAGCCGAGGCAACAATTGCAGTGGTCGAGCAGGAAAAAGTGGGGGCGGTCGCCGAATGGCAAAGCCCGACCCGCGGCGGCGTGTCGGGTTCGTCGACGGTCACGGCGCTCAACACCGAACCCAATGGACGCAAATGCCTGACCATTACCGATGTTGCGATCATCGACGGGGAGGAGACGCGCGTCTCCAAGCAGATGTGCCGGGGGGCCGGCCAGTCCAGATATGCGATCATGGCCTGACCGGCTCCTGATACAGGCGATTCGGCAAAAGCGGCTATCATCGGTCAAAACTATTCTTCGTCTGTTTTGGCGGTGATAGCTCTTGCCTATCGGTGTCCGGCATCCCTATTTGCAGGTAATAGAATCAATATCGGGAACGGAACATGGCCGAAACGCATCGCACGAAAATGCTCATTCTGGGTTCGGGACCCGCCGGCTTGTCGGCTGCGATCTATGGCGCCCGCGCCGGGCTGGAACCGATCGTGGTTCAGGGCCTGCAGCCGGGTGGCCAGTTGACGATCACCACCGATGTCGAAAATTATCCGGGCTTTCGCGATGTCATCCAGGGGCCCTGGCTGATGGAGGAAATGCAGGCGCAGGCGGAAAAGGTCGGTACCCGCACCATGTTTGACACCATCGTCGACGTTGATTTTTCCCGGCGCCCGTTCCGCATGACCGGTGATGGCGGTGATATCTATGAAGGCGATACGCTGGTGATCGCGACCGGCGCGCAAGCCAAATGGCTGGGGCTTCCGGGCGAGGAGGAATTGTCGGGCAAGGGCGTTTCGGCCTGCGCGACCTGCGACGGCTTTTTCTATCGCGGCAAGAAGGTTGCGGTGATCGGCGGCGGCAATACCGCGGTCGAGGAAGCGCTATACATGACCAATCACAGCGATGATGTGACCCTGATCCATCGCCGTGACAGTTTGCGGGCCGAGAAAATCCTGCAGGACCGGCTGTTTGCCAATCCAAAGATTTCGGTCTTGTGGAACAAGAATGTCGAACGCTTTGTCGGCGGCGGCGAGCCTGTCGGGCTGGTCGGTCTCGATCTGGTCGACACGGAGACCGGTGACAAGAGCCATCTGTCGGTCGACGGTGCCTTTGTTGCGATCGGCCATGCGCCGGCGACGGAGATTTTCAAGGATCATCTCGAGCTGATTGATGGCGGCTATATCAAGGTCGAGCCGGGCACGCCGAAGACCAGGATTCCGGGTCTCTATGCCTGTGGGGACGTCATGGATCATGTCTATCGCCAGGCTGTGACCGCAGCCGGCACCGGCTGCATGGCAGCGCTCGATGCCGAGCGTTTTCTGGCGGAGCAGGAATTTGAACTGATGGCGGCCGAATAATCAGGCTGACCGCAGCGCCTGCAATATGCGATCGGAGAGCCACTGTTTGGCATCCCTATCCGCAAAACTGTGCGAGGCGCTGTCGAGGGTCTCCACCTTGATAGACGCCTTGCCCCGCACGGCAGTGAAATCCGCGCTGTTCCAGGCGGCAAGAAAGCCGCGAGCGGTCGTATCGCGTTTGGCCAGCAAGATGTCGGCGCTGTTTTCCAGAGTCGAAAGCGCGTCGCGCAGCTGCAGCGAAAGGGCGCCATTGTCTGCTGACCGGGCGGCCTGCCTGAGGCCCTTCAGCAGCTTTTTGATATCGATCTTGCCGGTCAGCAGATCGATCACGGAGCGCGGGTTTCTGATCCGGTCCCAATAGCGCGCCCGGATCGCTCCCGACGAGATGGTCGGTTCCTGCGTATCCGATGTGCTCTCCGTTTCAATCACCCAGGGGTTGGCCAGAATATAGCCGTCGATGCCGGCTGCGGGCCCGAACAGCGCCAGAGCGGTTGCGGCATCGCAATTGCCGAAGGCGACGATATTCTGTGCCTTTTCTTCCAGTCGGAGAAATTCGGCAGCGGCGGAAATTTCTGCCGCACTGTTCAGAAAACCTTGGTTTTCGCCAGTACTTTCCCCGATCCCGCGACGGTCGTAGCGCAGCACCGGAAAGCCCTGTGCCGCAATCCGCGAAGCGAGCTGCGCCATGCCGCCATGGGCACCCGAGCGAATCTCATTGCCGCCGCTGACAATCAGCAGCGCGGTCGTGCCCGGAGCGGAATCAAAGGTCGCTGCCAGCATATCATCTGCGCAGGCGATATGATGGAAGCTGCGTGTCATGGCTCCATCCATTGAGCGATATCTTGGGCAATAGCGAAGGACATAGCCGGATCCTCGTCTGGCTCGGCCCGAAGCCACAGCGCCGAACCCGCAATATGGCTATCAGCGGGCTTGCTGTCGGCTTCGAGGCGTACGATCCGTTGACTGATCATGTCCGGAATTTCTGCAGCATTTAGCTGTGCGAACAGTTGGGACCCGAGGATATTGCCGGCCAGCTCAAGCGAGCCGACCCCGGCCTGTCCGGTCAGCTCCGCCAGGCTTGTGTTCAGTCCCGATTCCCGGTCAGCCGCGACCCTGGTGCGCATCATGGTCCGCAGGATGGTCGCACCTTTCACCGGGCTGAAAATCCAGTGACGGGCGGCCTCCATCTCGGCGACGGCCAGTGTTCCGGCCCGAAACGAAGCGATATGGGAGATGTCATGCTGCCGGGCGCAGGCCTGCAAGGACTGACGCCAGTCGGACAGACTCACCTGTTCCAGCGCGACTAGACTTTCGTTGGTGCCAGGCAGGTCGGGCAGAAAACTGCTTATTTCAAAGCTTCCCAGCGCGTGCATGACGTCAACCAGCATCTTGCGCATGCGGTTCATTTCGTCGAACAGGGGAGGGACCAGCAACACCCGCCGGGTTGAACCGGTCGAGTGGCACAAACAAAGCTCCTTGCGGCCCGCAAATTCGTAGTCGACGAATGCGGGGGCCAAGGTCACTCCCTGACTTTCATCTCGGCAAAGGCAACCAGATTGCCAAAGGTTTCAAATAGCTCGCCATCGACCTCGTCATCCTCAATCATGATATCGAGACGATCTTCAAGCTCGGTCAGCAGCCCCGCGACAGCCATGCTGTCCAGTTCGGGAAGTGCGCCGAAAAGCTCGGTTTCTGCCGTAAATTCCGCGACCTGTTCCTGGCTGAGACCCAATATGTCCCGCATCACGGCGCGCACGGCGGCTTCCGGTGTTAACTCGACCTTGTTATGCATTCAATACCCCCGAATCCCGGATAACGGCGCTTCCCTAGAGCGAAGCGCGCTTTCCGGCAAGGCCGGAGAGATAGTGTCTCAAAATTGGTAGCCAGGACAGCGGGTTATTGGGCCAGAAAAACTCCAGCCGATAGCGATCGCGGACATCCTCCATCCACTCCCGTTTATAGCCATCATTGCCGGTGCCGAAGTCGATCAGCGCGACATGGTCGATATCGATGACATGCTGGAACATCGCTACCGAGAGCAAGGTTCCGGGAGAGGATTTGGTCGCATCCTCAACATGCGCGAGTTTGTGGATCAGCGCTTCGCCATTTTCCACCGTCCAGAACTGCGCGGCGACCGGCTCGCCGTCGATATAGGCCAGCCCGAGCCGCATGCAGCCGGCCGCGGCCTCGTGCCGGGCCAGATTTCTCAGAAATTCGGGATTGCCCTCTTCCGGCTTCCAGCTGCGTTCGTAGACCGAGACATAGTCGTTCCAGTCCTCGTCCGAAAATTCCGTTTCGATCCTGATCGACACCAGATTTTTCCTCTCCTTGCGCCGCACCGTGTTGCGCAGCTGGCCCGGGCGCTCGCTCCAATATTGGTCGAAGGTTCGGCCCCTGACGTTGAGGATGTGATTGTCATCCGCCTTGGACCGGAAAGCGATCCAGCCGGCCTGTTCGAACGCGCGCTCGGTGAGGCTGGCGGCCGAATCCTCGTCAGGAACCGGAGTAATTTCAATATGATGCGAGCCTGATTTCAGCTGTTTTGCGATCTTTGCCAGCAGCGCCAGTTTGGTGACCTCGTCATAGTCGCCGAGAAAGATCGGCCGAAAGGTGAAATTATACCAGTTGGCCAAAGCCGCGTGGCGGCCAAGACCGGTCTTCATCAGGAACATCCATGCCTCGGCTTCGCCTTCCTGACTGTGAACAATCAGCGGTGATTTGTCCGGCAAGCACAGTTCATGCAGCGGTCTGAGCCATTCGATTCGGTCGAACAGGGACTTCTGGACCGATCGTCCGAGTTTTTCTCCAGCTATGGCTTGCACCGACTGGAAATTGCTATGATATTCGCTGGTCATGGCTAAGGTCGTGTCTGTCACAAATCTGCTCTTTTTCCCATAGGTCACACATTGAAAACCAATCCCGAAACCGCCGCATTTCCGTTGGACCACCTGGCAATCGGCAGGGACCCGGATGCGGACGCTCTCGTGACGCGATCCGGTACTCTTAGCTACAAGATGTTAAATCATCGTATCGGTGTGCTGGCGGCATGGTTGCAGGACCAGGGCGCTGCGAAAGGGGACCGGGTCGCGACATGGCTGTCCAAGACGGAACTGGCCTGTTTGATGCCGCTCGCGGCGGCGCGGGCGGGTCTGGTCCATGTGCCGGTCAATCCGCTGCTCAAGCAGGCCCAGGTCGCCTATATTGTCGAGGATAGCGGCGCGAGGCTGCTGATCAGCAATGCCGGTCGTCTCAAAGCGCTGGCAGACAGTGACATTGATGACAGTTGCACCCTGTTCGAAGACAAATCTGTGGAAGAGGGGCTGGCGTCCGTCGCGACACCGTTGGTCCCCAGTGCGGCCAATATGGATACGGGCGATCTGGCTGCAATATTATATACAAGCGGTTCCACCGGTCGTCCGAAAGGGGTGATGCTGAGCCATGCCAATCTCACTCTGGGCGCGCTCAGCGTGGCGGAATATCTGAAGCTGGCTGCGGATGACCGGACGATTTGCGTGCTGCCGCTCAGTTTTGACTATGGCCAAAACCAGCTGCTGTCGACCTGGGCGGCCGGGGGGTGCGCGGTGCCTCTGGATTATCTGATGCCTCGTGACGTCATGAAGGCCTGCGCGCGCGAACGGATCACCACTCTGGCGGCGGTGCCCCCGCTTTGGGTGCAGTTGGTGGAACATGAGTGGCCGGAGGAAGCCGTGAGGTCGATGCGCCGGCTGACCAATAGCGGTGGCGCCTTGACGCCAACGCTCGTCAGGCAGTTGCGCGCCATATTCGGGTCCGGTACCGATATCTATGCGATGTACGGTCTGACCGAGGCGTTCCGGTCGACTTTTCTCGACCCGTCGCTGATCGATGATAATCCGACCAGCATGGGCACCGCGATCCCTTTTGCGGAAATTCTGGTGGTCGATGAAGACGGGGCTGTCGCCGGACCGGATCAGCCCGGAGAACTCGTCCATTGCGGGCCTTTGGTGGCGCAGGGCTATTGGAAAGACCCCGAGCGGACGGCTGAACGGTTCAAAAATGCGCCAGCAGCGTCCAAATATTCCGGCACCGCAGTATTCTCGGGTGATACGGTGAGGCGCGGCAAGGACGGGCTTCTCTATTTCGTCAGCCGCGATGACGCCATGATCAAAAGTTCGGGCAACCGCATCAGTCCGACCGAGATCGAGGAAATCGCGGTGGAATCCGGGATGATAGCCGAAGCGGTGGCACTTGGTGTTCCGGATGAGCGGCTCGGTCAGGCGATCCGCTTGTTTGTCCGGCCGGTTGAACAGGGGGCAGAACAGGCTTCGGTCACAGAGACGCTGGAAAACTATTTAAAACAGAATTTACCGAATTTTATGCACCCGCGCGATATCATTCTGCTTTCCGAATTTCCCAAGAATCCCAACGGGAAACTGGATCGCAATTTATTGGCCAGCATGGATATAGAATGATCAAGACCAAGCCCACCGGGCCGATCCCGCCGGGATACGAGACAATTGATGGCGAGCTGGCGATTGGCGGCAAGAAGGCCAGCGTGCTGGTGCAGGACCATGGCTCGCCGCTATTTGTCTATTCCGCAGCCATGCTCGATGCGCGCATGACGCAATTGCGTGCGGCGATGCCTGACTCCCTCAATCTGCATTATGCCATGAAGGCCAATCCCTATCAGCCGCTGCTTCGCCACATGGTGGGTGTGGTTGACGGGATCGATATTGCATCCGGCGGGGAATTGCGGATGGCCCTCGATGCGGGCGCGGCGCCGGAAAAGATCAGTTTTGCCGGACCAGGCAAAAGAGACGACGAATTGCGCGAGGCCATCAAGGCCGGGGTTACGATCAATATCGAATCTCCGGGCGAATGTGATCGGGCGCTGCAGATCGGAAAGGCCGAGGGCCAAACACCACGGCTGGCGATCCGCGTCAATCCGGACTTTGATCTCAAGGGATCGGGCATGAAAATGGGGGGCGGAGCCAAGCCGTTCGGGATGGATATCGATCTGGTGGCACTGGCGGTAAAAAAGCTGCTGAACGCTGGAGCGGAATGGCGCGGTTTTCATATTTTTGCCGGTTCGCAGGCGCTCAGCGCCGATGCCATTATCGAAACACAGGCGCAGACGCTGGACCTTGCCGCGCGCCTGGCCACGAGCATCGGGCGCTCGCCCGGTCATGTCAATCTCGGCGGCGGTTTCGGAATCCCCTATTTTCCGGGTGACGAGCCGCTGGATATAGCCAGGGTCGGGCAGGCATTGTCCGAAAAGCTGGCGCAACTGCCAGAGATATTGTCGAAGACGCAATTCGCCATCGAGCTGGGCCGCTATCTGGTCGGCGAGGCCGGGGTCTATCTGACCCGGATCGTCGATCGCAAGCAAAGCCAGGGTCAGACCTTTCTGGTGACGGATGGCGGGCTGCATCACCAGCTTGCAGCCAGCGGCAATTTCGGGACGGTCGTCAGGCGCAACTATCCTGCCGCAATCGCCAGCCGGTTCGATGCCGAACCCGATGAAACGGTGTCGATTGTCGGCTGTCTTTGCACGCCGCTTGACCGGTTGAGTGACAATGCGGCGATGCCGACTGCAGATGTCGGAGACATTGTCGCGATCTTCTGCGCCGGTGCCTATGGTGCGACCGCCAGCCCCGCCAGCTTTCTCGGTCAGGGTGCCGCCAGCGAGATATTGGTCGCCTGATTTCAATATCTTGTCGGCCATGAGTAGGCCGGACTGGTTCATCGCAAATTCAGCTAATCCTAACGCTATATTCACTATTTTCTAGCATAGCCATTTCGTGACTTTGTGCGAGTTGCCGGTTTTCTGCGGAAAACGGGTATTTCGCCTGAAGATTTATACGAGGTGAAAATATGCGTTCTGCTATCAAAAACAAGCACTTGGCCAAGCTGATGATTGGTTCCGGCATGGCGTCACTGGCGGTTGCCGGCTGTGCCGGCAGTTCCAGCGGTCCGGAGCTGCCCACCGCATCCTTCGTGTCGATGCAGGAAGGACCGGGCGAAGAATATGTCATCGGTCCGCTGGACGAGCTGACCATATTTGTCTGGCGCAACCCCGAACTGGGAGCGAAGGTTCAGGTCCGTCCCGATGGCCGGATTACCACCCCGCTGATCACCGATATGCCTGCGGTGGGCAAGACGCCGTCGATGCTGGCCGAGGATCTGACCCTGCAGCTGTCGCAATATATCAACGAGCCGCTGGTGTCGGTCATCGTCAACAATTTTTCCGGCACCTTCTCGCAGCAAATCCGGGTCGTCGGTGCCACCGACAAGCCTGCGTCGATTCCCTATCGCGCCAACATGACCCTGCTCGACGCGATGATCGCCGTTGGCGGCATGTCCGAATTTGCCTCAGGCAATCGCGCCCGCCTGATCCGGTTCGATCGCGGTACCGGCAAGCAGAAGGAATTTGCCCTGCGCATCGACGACCTGATGAAGAAGGGCAAAACCAGCGCCAATGTCATGCTGCGTCCCGGCGACGTGATCATCATTCCCGAAAGCATGTTTTGAACTGCTTTTGATTTTCCAGACAGGAATCGAATAGACACATGAACGGTCTCTATGACGAATTTAAAATAGCATTGTACAGCGTCTGGAACCGGCGCTGGCTGGCGCTGCTCGTCGCCTGGGGGCTTTGCCTGCTGGGCTGGCTGGTGGTCGCACTGATTCCCAATAGCTATGAATCAAAGGCCCGCATTTCAGTGGAAATGCAGTCGATCCTGTCCGACCAGGTCGGTGTGGATGCGCGGGAGCGCAAGAAGAATATGGACCGTGTCCAGCAGACGCTGGCATCGACCATCAATCTGGAAAAGGTTGTGCGGGGAACGGCGCTGAACGATTCCGTTTCGTCAGACCGCGAACTGGCGAGCAAGGTCGAGACACTGCGCAAGAATATCGAAATCAAATCGGAAAAGGACAATCTGTTCGAGATTACCGCCAAATCATCGGCCAGCAATCTTTCCGATGCCGAAAATGCCGTTCTGGCCCGCGACATCGTACAGAAAATGATCGATATTTTTGTCGAGGAGAATCTGTCGGGTGACCGTGACGAAACCAGCCAGACGATCAAGTTTCTTGATGCTCAGCTGGCCCAGAGAGAGAAAGAGCTTCAGGAAGTCGAGCAGAAACGGGTTCAATTCGAGACCGAAAATCTCGGCCTGTTGCCGGGGATCGGGTCCATAAGCCAACGGATGGAAGCTGCCCGCTCCGAACTGGGGCAGATCGATTCGCAACTCAGCCAGGCAGCAGGATCGCTGGCGGCCTTAAATGGCCAGCTGGCCGGCACGCCTCCCTCGATCGCGACGCCGGGATTTGGTGGCTCCGGAGACGGCAGCGCCAGCGGTCAACTGGCACAGGCGGAGGCGAAGCTGGCCTCTGCGCGCGCCCGCGGCTGGACCGACAGTCATCCCGACGTGATATCGATGAAAAATGAAATTGCCGCGCTGCGCAGACAGGCCGCCAAGGAACCGGCCGGCGGCGGTGCCTATCGCACACCCAATCCCGCCTATAGCTCCCTGCAGAGCATGCGCGCTGAACGGCAGGCGAGCGTCGCCGCTTTGCAGGCGCGGAAAAATGCGCTGCAGGCCGACATGGCGCAACTGGCATCGAAGCAGACGCTGGAACCGGGCGTCGCCGCCGAAATGTCGCGGATCGATCGTGACTATGAGGTGCTGAAGAGCCAGTATGACAAGCTGCTTGCCGACCGCGAGCAGATCAAGCTGCGCGGCCAGGTCGAAGCCGACACCGATTCTCTCAAGTTCCGGGTCATTGATCCGCCGTCCAGCCCGCGGTCACCGGCTGCACCAAACCGGCCTTTGTTGCTGGTGATGGTCCTGATTGCCGGAATCGGCGGCGGAATCGGCGCGGCGTTTGCGATGGGCCAGTTGCAGACCAGCTATCCGACAGCGGAGAAACTGGAAAAGGCCAGCGGCCTGCCGGTCATCGGATCTGTTTCGCAGATCATGACCAACGCGCAACGGGCCATAAACAAAAAGAAATTGCGGATTTTTTACGGCACCAGCGGCGCGCTTTTCGGTGTGTTCGGAATGTTGATGATCGTGGAATTCATCCAGCGCGGCATGGTCGCCTGAGGGAACAGATATGAACCAGTATAACCCTCCCAGAAGACCGCCATCCTTGCTCGAAAGGGCAGGCGAGGTCTATGATTATATCCCCGCCGTCCGCACGGGGGACCGGCAGGAAAAAGAGGCGAAAGCCATGCCGGCGGACTCTCCGGGCGGGCAAGTCACCCCTGTCACGCCCCGGCCGGTCCAGCCTTATGACGGGCCGCGGGTCATTGTCGACCGGGACAAATTGCGGGAAGCAGGATTCATCGTCCCCGACGGGCCGGTGACCGGGATCGCCGAGGAATTCCGGATCATCAAGCGACAGCTGCTGCTCGCGGCGAAGGGCAGCCAGAAGAGCCGACCGGTCCCGCGTGGCGAACGGATATTGATCTGCTCGGCGCATCCCGATGAAGGCAAGACCTTTTGCGCGCTGAATCTCGCGCTTTCGATTGCGGCCGAGAAGGACAATGAAGTTCTTCTGGTCGACGCGGATTTTGCCAAGCCCAGCATTTTGTCGAGCCTCGGGCTGGAAGGCAGCAAGGGTCTGATGGACGCTCTGGCCGATCCGGAGCTGCCAGTGGAAAACTGCATCATTCACACGGACATTCCTGGCCTGGCGATCCTGCCTGCCGGCGACCAGACCAATGCCGACACGGAATATCTGGCTTCGGCCCGGACCGAGCAGGTGCTCAACCGGCTGACCCAGAACAATCCCCACCGCATCGTTATTTTTGATTCACCGCCGGCCCTGTCCGCGTCTCCGGCTTCCGTTCTGGCGACCCATGTCGGCCAGGTCGTGATGGTGGTCAAAGCAGACGAAACCACCGAATCCGCCCTGCGCGACGCGCTCGGTCTGATGGGTGGCTGCGAACATATCCAGCTCCTCCTGAATGGCACAAAATTCTCGCCAACGGGAAGACGCTTTGGATCCTATTATGGATATGGAGAGTAAGCCATGACCGCGAATTTGACCAGAAATGTCGTGAAATATGGGGCGGCGTTGCTGCCGTTGCTGGGACTGGGCGTGCCTGCCGCACAGGCCCGGGAACGCAAAGCCGACGTGGCACCCTATATCGAAATACAGCAAATATTGGTCGCCGATCTGAAGGATGGCAGCGATGTGCTGACCTATACGTCGGTTGCGGCCGGAATCGAAAGTTCCATCCAGACACGGGGCGCAGAAGCGCAAGTGAACCTGCGGTACGAACGCCGGTTTTTCTATCAGGACAATCTGGGCGATCAGGATGTCATTACCGGTCTGGCCCGTGGCGGCGTGCAGCTCGTGCCCAATGTGCTGACGCTGGAAGCGGGCGGTATTGCGACCCGTAGCCGGGTTGACTTGCGCGGACAGGCGCCGTCCAATACGGTCGGCAATATCGACAATGTCACGCAGGTCTATTCGGTCTACGCCGGTCCCAATCTTTCAACCCATGTCGGGGCGCTGGACGTCAATGCGAGCTACCGTGTTGGCTATACAAAGGTCGAGAATGAAAGCACCGGCGCCTTGCCGCCAGGACAGCTGCCGATTGATGTATTTGACGACAGCGTCAGCCATTCGGCGAGCGCCAGTGTCGGTATGCAGCCCGGCGATCTTCCCTTTGGCTGGTCGGTTGGCGGCGGCTGGGAACGCGAAGACGGCGGCCAGCTTGATCAGCGTTTTGAAGGCAAATATGTGCGCGCCGACGTGACCGTACCGGTCTCATCCAGCCTGGCGCTGGTCGGCGGGGTCGGTTACGAAGATATCGAAATTTCGGAACGCGACGCGGTGCGTGACAATAACGGCGTTCCGGTAATCGGCGATGATGGCCGCCTCGTCACCGACGAAACGTCGCCGCGGTTGCTGTCCTACGATCAGGACGGAATCATCTGGGATGCCGGTGTAATGTGGCGGCCCAGCCGTCGCACCTCGCTCGAGGCACGCTTTGGCCAGCGCTATGGCAGTGAAACCTATTATGGCAGCTTCGGCTATCGGCCAAACCAGAATATGGCCCTGAATATTTCGGTCTATGATACGGTTTCCGGTTTCGGCAATCTGCTCAATGACAATCTCGCAAATCTGGGGACAAGCTTTTCCAGCACGCGCAATCCGCTCAGCGGTGAGCTCAATGGTTGTGCCTTCGGTCAGACGAGCAGTCTTTGCTTCAACGATGTGCTGCAATCTGCAGCATCGTCGTCGTTCCGCGCACGTGGCGTCAACGGACAGCTGACCTACAATACCGGCGGATGGAATGCCGGTCTCGGCGCAGGCTATGCCCGCCGCCGCTATTTTGCTTCGCAGCTCGGTGCCGTTGCCGCTGTCGACGGGCTGGTGGACGAAAATTATTATGCCAGCATGTCTCTCGGTCGGCAGCTGGACAGCTATTCCAGTTTCGACGCCAATATTTACGCCAATCTGCTGGACAGCGGTTTTGTCGATGCGCCGAACGTATTGGGTATCGGGGCCAATGCCGCTTACTACCGCCAGATCTTGCCCGGGCTGCAGGGCACGGCCGCCGTTGGTCTGGACAGTTTCCAGCAGGACGGCTTCGACAGCGAGATCACGGCCTCTGCGCTGCTCGGACTCAGATATGATTTTTAAGAGCATCATCATGGTTGATGATCGGAGATACGTTTATGTATGATACATTTTATGGATTGAATGGCCGGCCCTTCCAGCTGACGCCCGATCCGCATTTCTATTTCGAGAGCCTGACGCACCGCAAGGCCTTGTCCTATCTTGGCTATGGTCTGGCGCAGGGCGAAGGCTTTATCGTGATTACCGGCGATGTCGGCGCGGGCAAGACCACGTTGGTCGGCCATCTGATGGCAACGATCGACAAGGCGCGGCTGACCGCTGCCAATATCGTGACCACCAAGCTCGACAGCGAAGATATCGTGCGGGTCGCGGCCAATCATTTCGATATTGATACCGATCATATGGACAAGGCTCAGCTGCTGAGCGCGTTTGAAGAGTTTCTGCACGCAGAAGCCCGCGCCGGTCGGCGCTGCCTGCTGATTGTGGATGAATCGCAGAATCTGCCAGCCGGCGCGCTGGAAGAATTGCGGATGCTGTCCAATTTCCAGCTCGGCGGGCAGGCCCTGCTGCAGATATTCCTGCTCGGTCAGCCGGAATTTCGCGATATGCTGCAGAACTCCAACCAGCTTGAGCAACTGCGGCAGCGAGTGATTGCCCATCATCATCTTGAACCGATGAGCGCCGATGAAATCGAGCCCTATGTTACCCACCGACTGTCCAAAAGCGGGTGGTCGGGACGGCCGAAGATCACGTCGAGCGTGTTTCGGACTCTCTATGCAGAGACGCATGGCGTTCCCCGCAAGATCAATGCGCTGATGAGCCGGATATTGCTGATGGGATCGATTGAACATGCCGAGATGATCGACCAGAATATGGTCGCGCGGGTGCTTGCCGATCTGAATGGCGAGGATGTCGAAATTGCTGGGCCGCCCACCGCGTCGGCGGAAGTTCAGAATCCGCTGTGGGAGAAACCCAAAAGAGTGATTGATCCCGGCGCCGGACAGGCGACCGAAATCAAGGCCCAGCCTCCGGAGCCACAAGCAGAGCCTGTTTTCACCCCGGACCCTGAGGTCGTCAATTTTCGGATGGATGAAGTTCCGGCCCAGCCAGCCCAGGAAGCTGCGGAAACCAGATCCGAAGCCGCAAAGCCGGCTGTTGACAATGAGATCGCCGAGCGATTGTCCTTGCTGGAAAAACGTATGGATGGTCAGGAAGAAAATCTGCACCGCGTCTTGACCATGCTCGTCGAATGGGTCGAGAAAGATGTCCAAAGCAAGGAAAGCTATATCAATGCAGGACGCGCGGCCTGAATCTTTTGAAAAGGCGAGAAAAGCGGATGCTTTGCTCAACGCCATGTCGGTCGATATCGAGGACTGGTTTCAGGTGGGAGCCTTCGAGACGGTCATCGACCGTGGCGACTGGGACCGGCTTGACCATCGGGTAGAGCGGAATAGCGAGGCGGTGCTGGCGCTGTTTGATGAAGCAGGGATCAAGGCGACATTCTTCGTTCTCGGCTGGGTGGCCGAACGCTATCCGGCGTTGATGCGGCAGATCGTTGCTGCCGGCCATGAAATCGCCAGCCATGGCTATGATCATGCCCGTGTGTTCACGCTGTCACCGGACCAGTTTCGCGCGGACCTGGATCGCAGCCGCAAGCTGCTCGAAGATAGCTCCGGCGAGAAAGTAACGGGCTATCGGGCCCCCAGCTTTTCGATCGACCAGCGGACGCCCTGGGCCCATGAAATATTGGCCGAGCAAGGCTATGAATATTCCTCCAGCGTGGCGCCGATATATCATGACCATTATGGCTGGGCAGGGTCGCCGCGCTTTGCCTGGAAACCGGTCGCGCAATCCGATTTCATTGAATTGCCGGTCACGACCGTAAAGCTGGGCAGCCGGATATTGGCGGCCGGCGGAGGCGGCTTTTTCCGCCTGTTGCCTTACGCTCTATACGAGCGCTCGATCCGCAAGATGCAGCGAGAAGATGGCCACGGAGCGATCTTCTATTTTCATCCGTGGGAAATCGATCCCGATCAACCCCGGGTCAAAAATGCGCCGGTCCGTTCGAAAATTCGGCACTATAGCAATTTGAAGGTGATGCGCGCGAAGCTGCTGCGGGCCACCGAGGATTTCAAATGGGGCAGGGTGGACGAACTGGCCGCTCTGGAAGCAGAGTTGCTGCAATGAATATGGCCTTCAAGCCCCATTCTGTCGCAGTTCGTGTCCTGGACCAGACCGACGCCAACGAACTGGCCCGGATTGACGCCTTCATTGCCGCGTCCGCGCAGGGCACAGTGTTCCACCGGCCCGCATGGATGCTGTCGGTGAGCAAGGCCTGCGGCCATGACTGGCGCTATCTGCTTGCCGAAGACGGCGACGGGGCGTTGATCGGGATCTTGCCGCTGCACCTGATCCATTCCGCGCTGTTTGGCCGGGCTCTGGTGTCCTCGGGCTTCGCCGTGGGCGGCGGCATAATTTCGGACAACGACCGGGCTGTCCAGTTGCTGGCAGATGAAGCCTGGCGCTTTGCCGAGCGGCATAGCTTTCCGTCGGTGGAATTGCGCGGCGGTGCGGTTCCCGACGAACAATGGCAGCATAAAGAGGGTGTCTATGCCGGTTTTGTCACCGGCCTCGCCGAGGATGACGAGAGCCAGTTGCTCGCCATTCCGCGCAAGCAGCGCGCCGAAGTCCGCAAGGGGCTGAACAACGAACTGACGGTCCGTGTCGGAACGGCGCAGCAAGATCGGGACGACCATTATGCGGTCTATGCCGAAAGCGTTCGCAATCTAGGAACACCGGTTTTCCCGAAAGCGCTGTTCGAAGAGGTGCTTGATGGCTTTGGGGAGGATGCCGACATATTGACCGTGCTGCATGGAGACGTGCCGATGGCCAGCGTGCTGAGCCTCTACGATCGCGGGACGGTGATGCCTTATTGGGGCGGGGGAACATGGGCGGCGCGCAGGCTTCGCGCCAATGACGTGATGTATTATGCATTGATGAATCATGCCCGGGCAAAAGGATGCCGGTCCTTCGACTTTGGCCGGTCGAAATTTGGTACGGGCGCCTTTTCGTTCAAGAAGAACTGGGGTTTTGAACCGGAGCCTCTCAGCTATGCCACACGCACGGCGGATGGCGAAGCGGCGCGCGATGTCAATCCGATGAGCCCGAAATATCGGGCGCAGGTGGCGCTGTGGCAGCGGCTGCCCTTGTCGGTTGCCAATCGCATCGGACCGTTGATCGCCAGGGGCCTTGGCTGATGGATGAAATATTGTTTCTGGCGCACCGGGTGCCGTGGCCACCGAACCGGGGCGACAAGATCCGTTCGCATCATTTTTTGCAGAAGCTGATGGATTGTGCGCCCGTGCATGTTGGCTGTTTCGCCGATGATGCAGCGGAGCAGCAAACCGGATGGCAGCGCAAAAACGAACTGGCATCCTGTGAAATTGTGCTGCGGCAAAAGCCGCAGTCGCAGGCAGGCGTTGAAGCGCTGTTTTTGGGAAAGCCGGTATCGCTCCGCTCTTTCGAAAGCCCTGCGCTCGAAGCCTATGTCGCTGATATCATCGCCATGCGACCGATTGATTGTATCTTCGTATTTTCCGGACAGATGGCGCAGTTCATTCCGGCCGATTTTGCGGGCAGGGTGGTGATGGATTTTGCCGATGTCGATAGTGCCAAATTCGAAAGCTATGCCGAGGAAGGCTCGGGACCGTTGGCCTGGGTTCATCGCCGCGAAGGGCGCTTGCTCCGTGCCTTCGAGAAAGCCGTTGCCGAACGGGCGGATCTGAGTCTGTTTGTCAGCGAGGCCGAGGCCAAGCTGTTCCGCGCGCGATCGGGTTTGTCCGCTGACCGCGTCAGGGCAATCGGCAACGGAATCGATCTGGCATTTTATGACGGCAGGGATATGCCGTCTGGAGATGTCGGCCATGACGGCCCAACGATCCTGTTTACCGGCCAGATGGATTATCAGCCGAATATTCAGGCTGTGCAGAGTTTCAGCAACCGGGTCATGCCGGATATTCTGGACCGCTTTCCCGATGCGCGTTTTGTCATAGTCGGAAGGGCTCCGGCCGACAAGGTGCGCCAGCTGGAGGGCAGGAACGGAACGGTGGTGACCGGAGCCGTGGACGATGTTCGCAGCTGGCTCAAATCGGCCGATGTGGTGGTAGCACCGCTGCGGATCGCTCGCGGCATTCAGAACAAGGTGCTGGAGGCGATGGCGATGGGCAAGGCAGTGGTTGCATCGGACTGCGCCGCAGAGGGCATCGAAGCGATCAATGGCGAGCATTTGCTCGTTGCGGGATCGGTCGACGAGGAGGCAAGTCTCGTATGTGCGTTGCTCGATAATCCCGCGCGAGCTGAACGTCTGGGCGATCAGGCGAGACGATTGATCCATTCGCATTATTCATGGGAAACGCAGCTGGCCGGGCTACCGGCGCTTTGCGGATTTCCGCGATCGGCTACCGACGAGGTGGCAGCATGACCAGCGTGACCGCCGATCCTGTTGCCAGTCAGGCGCAGCCTAGGGCCGCTCATTCGCCCTGGTCGACGCATCTGAAATGGCTGGGGATTGCGGTGCTGGCGATCCTCGCGCTTTTCTGGCGCGATGCAGCGGATATGGTGCGGACATGGTGGACGATTTCGACCTATAATCACTGCCTGCTGATCCTTCCCATCCTTTTCTGGCTGGTGCAGCAACGGCAGGAAGAGCTGGTGAAGCTGACGCCGGAGATATGGTGGCCGGGCCTCCTGTTGACCGCCATTGCTTCCCTCGGATGGTTGCTGGGCGAAGCCGCGGGTGTCGCTTTTGCCCGGCAGCTCGGGCTGCTGATGATGCTGCAGGGCGCAGTGGTGACGCTGCTGGGGCCGACTGTGGCGCGCGGGCTCGTTTTTCCTCTATGCTTCAGCTTCTTCCTGGTGCCCTTTGGCGAGGAATTCGTTCCCTTTCTGCAAATGGTCACCGCCAAATTGTCGATGATCTTTCTCGGCTGGGCCGATATCCCTGCCTTTATCGACGGGATTTTCATATCGACGCCGACCGGCTATTTCCGGGTGGCCGAAGCCTGTTCCGGGATTAAGTTCCTGATCGCGATGCTCGCTTATGGCGCGCTGGTCAGCAATGTCTGTTTCCAGAGCTGGAACCGGCGAATATTGTTCATGCTCGCTGCTGTGATCGTGCCGGTTATTGCCAACGGCATCCGCGCGTTCGGCACCATCTATATTGCGCATCATACGACAACCGACTTTGCCGCTGGCTTCGATCATATCTTTTATGGCTGGTTCTTTTTCGCCTTTGTCCTGATCCTGATCATGGCGATCGGCTGGCCCTTTTTTGATCGCAGCATCGACGATCCGATGATTGATGGTGACGCCTTGCAGCGGACCCAGACTTCTTTGCACCGCGTGCAAAAGCCTACAGCCGTGATGGCGGTCATGGCCGCCATCATCCTGATACCCGTGCTCTGGACCACGGCGCTGGCGGCACAGGAATCGCCGGTTCCTGACCAGATTGCGCTGCCGGAAGTGAGCGGATGGGACCGCGTCGATTATCAGCCTCTCTACCCCTGGCAGCCGCAATTTGACGGTGCCAGTCATCAGCTTCTCGGCCGCTATCGCAACCGGGAGACGGGAAGCGAAGTCGACCTGGCGATCGCGGTCTACGACCGTCAGGGAGAAGGACGGGAAATGGTCGGTTACGGGCAGGGGGAACTTGTCCCTGATTCCGGCTGGTCGCGCAATCGCACGCTGGACGCGCCGGAACAAGCGGCCGCTGTGGAACTTATGGCGCCTGGCCCAGTCGTCCGTGATGTCGTCACCTTTTACAGCATCGGCGGCAAGCTCACCGGCAGCGCATCTGTCGTGAAACTGGAGACGCTAAAGAACAATATATTCGGGGGGCCGCAACAGGCCGTGGCGATACTGGTTTCGGCCGAGGCCAGCCGACAGACAGCACCGCGCAAGGCGATCCCGGCATTTCTCTCCGATCTTGGACCGGTCGACAAATTGGCTGACGCGATGGCGGGGCTGCGCTAGAGCACACCCATGTGCGGCATTACCGGAATTTTTCATTTGGAGACGGCCAAGCCGGTCGACCCGGTGCGTCTGCGCAAGATGACCGACAGCCTGACGCATCGCGGGCCGGATGGCTCCGGCATCTGGACCGCGCCTGGGATCGGGCTGGGCCACCGGCGGCTTTCGATCATCGATCTGGAGGGCGGCGCGCAGCCGATGCTGACCGCCGACGAAGCGCAGATACTGAGCTTCAACGGAGAGATATACAATTTTCAGGACATCCGCGCCGAGCTGGAGAGGCTTGGCCACCAGTTTGAGACCAGCAGTGACAGCGAAGTCATTCTCTACGCCTGGCGGCAATGGGGCGTGGATTGTCTGAAACGGCTGAACGGCATGTTCGCCTTTGCACTCTATGATCAGCGCAGTCGGCAATTGTTTCTGGCCCGGGACCGGCTCGGGGTGAAGCCGCTGTTTTACGCACCGGTATCCGATGGCAGCATATTATTTGCCTCCGAACTGAAAGGCCTGCTGGCCAATCCGCTGTTGCGGCGGGAGCCAAGCCTGCGGGCGGTGGATGACTATCTTGCCTTTGGCTATGTGCCGGATCAGACCTCTTTGCTCCGGGGCGTGAAGAAATTGCCAGCCGGCCATTATCTGTTGCTCGAACAGGGCAAGCCGGAACCCGATCCGGTGCAATATTGGGATATGGATTTCAGTCAGCGGCACAAGGCTTCGGCGAACGCCCTGGAGGAAGAGCTGGTCGAACTGCTGAAGCAGGCCGTTGGTTCTCGGATGATCGCGGATGTGCCTCTCGGCGCATTTCTTTCTGGCGGTGTCGACAGCGGCGCGGTGGTCGCCCTGATGGCAGAGACCAGCCGCCGGCCGGTCAAGACCTGCTCGATCGGCTTCGACCAGCAGTCGCTCGACGAGACGGCCTATGCCCGGCAGGTGGCGGAACGGTTCCAGACCGATCATCGCAAGCGCATCGTGGCGGCGGATGATTTCGGTCTGATCGACACGCTTGCGGATCATTTCGACGAACCCTTTGCCGATGCCTCCGCTCTGCCCACCTACCGGGTGTGCGAACTGGCCCGCGAGACGGTGACGGTGGCGCTGTCCGGAGACGGGGCTGACGAGGCGATGGCCGGCTATCGCCGTCATGTGTTTCACCATGCAGAGGAACGGGTGAGGGGCTTGCTGCCGCAATCCTTTCGCGGACCGGCCTTTGGCTGGCTGGGATCGATCTATCCCAAGGCTGACTGGGCCCCGCGTCCGTTTCGCGCCAAGTCGACCCTGCTGTCGCTGGCCCGGACCGGTCCGGAAGGCTATGCCGAAGCGGTCGGGGTCACGACGCCCTCGGGGCGCAACCGGATCTATTCCGAAGCGATGCGGAGCGATCTCGGCGGCTATCAGGCCGAGCAGCGGATGATCGACCTGATGGAACAGGCACCGGCGCGCAACGGGCTGGACCAGGCGCAATATGCCGACATGAAGATGTGGCTGCCGGGCGACATATTGACCAAAATGGATCGCACCAGCATGGCCGTCGGCCTTGAGGCGCGCGAACCGCTGCTCGATTACAGGCTGATGGAATTTGCCGCGAAGCTGCCGGCCAGTCTGCGGGTGCACCGGGGGCAGGGCAAATATCTGCTCAAGAAATCGATGGAACGCTATTTGCCCAGCGACATATTGTACCGGCCCAAGATGGGCTTTGTGACTCCGATCGCGCAATGGTTTCGTGGTCCGTTGGCCGACACTGCGCGGGATATCGCCAGCGGCGGCAATCTGGCGCGGACCGGCTGGTTTGACAGCAAGGCGTTGCGCCGGATCGCCGAGGACCATATCGCGGGACGGTCCGACAACAGCCGGTTGCTATGGCAGCTGCTGATGCTGGACAAGTCGCTGAGCCGGCTGTTTGGGCTTTAGTATTCCTGCGTAGGCAGGAATCCATCTCCCGCCATTGCATCTGAAGGTGCTGGTCCGAGATGGGCCCCTGCCTGCGCAGGGGCACGGTCAATCCGGATAGATCGCTTCAATAAAATAGAGGCCGTCGGGCGGGGCGTTGAAGCCCAGGGCGTTGCGGTCCCTTGCCGCCAGCGCGTGCTTGAGGTCGACCTTTGACCATTTGCCGGTGCCGACCAGCTTCAGACAGCCGACGATCGAGCGGACCTGGTGGTGGAGGAAGGAGCGGGCGGCGACCTCGACCTCGATTTCCTCGCCGAAGCGGTTCACCGAGATGCTGTCGAGCGTCTTGACCGGGCTTTGCGCCTGACAATGGGCCGAGCGGAAAGTGGTGAAATCATGCTGGCCGGTCAGTGCCTGCGCGGCATTGTGCATCGCTTCGGCATCGAGCGTCGGGGCGACCTGCCAGCTGAGGCCGCGGTCGAAGGTCAGCGGCGCGCGGCGGTTGGTGATCTTGTAGAGATAGCGCCGGCCCTCGCAGGCGAAACGGGCGTGCCATTCGTCATCGACAATGTCGCAGGCGAGCACCGCCACCGGATGAGGGCGGAGGCCGGCATTGATCCCTTCGCTGAGCCGAAAGGGAGTGAGCTTCGTTTCCAGATCGAAATGGGCGCGCATCGCCAAGGCGTGGACGCCGGCGTCGGTTCGTCCTGCCGCAAAAACACGCACATCCTGGCCAGTGATCTTGTGGATCGCCTGTTCGACCGCCTGTTGCACGCTGGGACCATGATCCTGATGCTGCCAGCCCATGAACGGGCGGCCATCATATTCGAGGGTGAGGGCAAAACGGGTCATTATAATATGGTGCCCTTCGGAATTTTGGTGCCGTTAAGGAAGGATGGAAGATCCATGGCGGGCTTGCCGGCTTTCTGGATGGTCCTGGGCCGGATCGCGCCGGCGCCGCAGGCGATCAGGAGATGTTCGTCCAATATGCTGCCCGCCGGACCGGTTCGGTCCTCGATCTTTGCCTCGAGAATCCGGTATCGGTCGCCCTGATATTCGAAAAAGGCACCGGGAGCCGGATTGAAGGCGCGTATCTGCCGTTGGACCTGTTCGGCCGATTGACTGAAATCGAGGCGTGCTTCCTGCTTCTCTATTTTTTTTGCATAGGTGGCCAGAGCATCAGCCTGCGCTTCGGCGGCCCGTTTTGATGGTGATGCCAGATATTCGACCATCAGTTCCGCTCCGGTTTCGGCAAGTTCTTCGGTCAGTTCGCCAGCGGTTTTGCCGTCAACCGGTGTCGCTGCCTTGAGCAGCATCGGGCCCGTGTCCAGTCCCGCTTCCATCTGCATGATGGTGATGCCGGTTTCGGTGTCGCCGGCCAGGATGGCGCGCTGCACCGGGGCTGCGCCGCGCCAGCGGGGGAGCAGCGAGCCATGAATGTTCAGGCAACCCATTTTCGGGGCATCCAGTATCGGCTGCGGCAGGATCAGTCCATAAGCAGCGACCACCGCCACATCGAGATCTAGCGCGGCAAAGGCGGCCTGTTCTTCCTCGCCCTTCAGAGACACCGGCGTTCGGACTTCTATATCCAGTTCCTCGGACAGGCGCTGCACGGGAGAGGGCGAGAGTTTCTTGCCGCGCCCCGCGCGTCGCGGTGGCTGCGAATAGACGGCCACAATTTCATGCCCGGCCGCGTGCAGCGCCCGCAGCGCCGGAACCGCAAAATCGGGAGTTCCCATGAAGGCTATCCGCAGAGATTTTTTGCCGGCGGTCATATTATATCTTTCCCAGGGTCACACGGGTCACACCCCCTAATCCGGAAACGGATTTTCCGGACTGGCGGCCCTCCGTCACCTCGTTTTGCTTTTTTCCTCAAAAATGTGATCTGTTCCCGACATGAGCTGAACGATATCGAATCCGCTTCGTGTAGGACAGGCATTTTCTGCTTGGCAGGTTTGTGCGGCTGCTCCTAATGACTAAGCCATGGCATCGCAAGAGATCGAAAATCTGGTTCAGGCCCTCGCCAAGCTCCCCGGCCTCGGCCCGCGCTCGGCGCGGCGGGCCGTGCTCTATCTGCTGAAGCGACCGGACACCGCGATGAAACCGATTCTTGCGGCCATGAGCAAAGTCGATGAACGGCTCGTCATCTGCAGTATCTGCGGCAATGTGGATACCCAGGATCCCTGCCAGATATGCACCGATCCGCGGCGCGACGAGAAGGCGCTGTGCGTGGTGGAAGAGGTTTCCGACCTCTGGGCGCTCGACAAATCCCGTCTGTTTCCAGGCAAATTTCACGTGCTCGGCGGAAAATTGTCTGCACTTGACGGCGTCCGGCCGGAAGATATCGGAATTGACTCATTGATTCGGCGAGTTGAGGCTGGCGGCATTGATGAAGTGGTTTTGGCAATGAATGCGACCCTGGAGGGCCAGACGACGGCCCATTATATTGCCGAGCGCCTCGAAAAATTTCCGTTACGTCTTAGCCAGCTGTCGCATGGTATACCAGTTGGCGGTGAGCTCGATTATCTGGATGAGGGCACGTTGGCGCAAGCGCTGCGATCACGACGGCCGGTCCATAGCGATTGAATAATCCCCGAGGGGAATAGCTGACAATTAAGTCACAGTCGGCGGAAAACCGACGCAATAACGCGCGTTTTGGCTTTTCAATCTGCGATCGCGAGCTATCAATAGTGCTATACCCCGACTCCTTGAGGATCCGAAAAAATAGCGGTTGCGTTATAGTCGGGAAGCGATTCTGTATTGGGGCATGATCCGCAGTGGTTTCCTGAGCAAAGCAGAACGGCTTGAGCTACGCGCTC